>Ga0206116_1000014_pt1 | contig 539672 bp, 492 predicted proteins | sample 3A1Ametagenome_FD_178000 | JGI IMG/M metagenome (GOLD analysis project Ga0206116, IMG submission 178000) | Enriched microbial communities from leaf-cutter ant dump, University of Wisconsin, Madison, United States - 3A1A | ecosystem: Environmental > Terrestrial > Nest > Insects nest > Nest dump... | reverse complement strand
AACCGAGACATACAATTACACAGGTGGAACAAATCGACTGGCAACTATTACCAGTACCAGCCTGACAACCACCTATCAATATGATGGTAACGGAAGCACGACTAATATCGATTACGGAGGTCATGCCAGTTATGGCTTTTCATATGATTCGTTGGGGCGTATGAAGACTTCTACGGGAACAACTTATAACAGCAATGGATTTAATCAACGAGTGTACAAAAGCAGTATGGAATTCCCAAAAAATAAAGAAATATTTATTTACTCAAAGGACGATTAATGAATAACGAACTTCTCCCCACGGTAAAAATTGAAAATCTCTGTGTGCGAAAGGCGCAGCAGGTTATTTTGAACGATGTGAACCTGACAGTTTATCCCGGACAAGTGATTGGTATTTTAGGACACAACGGTTCTGGCAAAACGACTTTAATGGAAACCATGCTCGGCTTCTGCGAATTTACATCTGGCAAGATTAATTTGTGGGGCGTGGATGTTGATCAGTTATCGGCGACAGAAAAACAAAAAATCGCTTATGTTTCTCAACAAGACGAATTTCCTGAAAATATGTCCGTTGAAGATTCTATAAAACTTTACAGTTCCTTTTACGATCAATGGGATCATGAGTTGACAGGGAATTTGTTGGCTGACTGGAATATAGATCGGAATAAAAAAATCAACCAGTTGTCTGGAGGCCAAAAACAAAAATTATCTATTGTTCATGCATTGGCTATATCACCAGAACTTATCGTCTTAGACGAACCTGTCGCCAGTTTGGACCCAATTGCACGTTCGCTATTTTTACAACAGCTAACCCAATATGTTGCTGTGAAAAAACGCGCACTTATTATTTCGTCACATATAGTGGCTGATCTGGAAGGATTCATTAACACATTGTGGTTATTAAACGATGGACAAATGCAGTGGCAAGGTCCTGTTGAAAACGTTTGCCAGGCTTTCGATTTACCTGATACCGCAAGTTTAGAGCAAGTCTATCGCAAGGCAATGAAAGTATGAAAAATTCCATTTGGGTTTTATACAAAAGTTTTTTTGATACAGTACCAGGGCAAAAAGGTTTACTTGCTATTGGTTTTTTACTGATGGTGTTGGGATGCATTCAACAAGAAACCCGGCATGCAGAGTTATCTATCACTGCGGGTGCCGCTTTTTTAACTGCATTCACTTTGCTATTTGCAGGCCCACATTTCCGCCAACTTGCCAGCCTCAGGCGGCATAGATTATTGCCAAATTTTAGAAAGCATCTCATCACAAGTTACTTAATGGCGTTAGCGTCACTATCGCTATTTTTACTCGTTGGTTTAATGCTTTTAGAAAAGCAACATACAACGCCGTTAATTCAATTAGAAAATATGTCGACGGTAATAATATGGTTATCATTATTGGGCTTAATTTTTATTACAAGCCTCTTGGGTTTCTTACCTGGCTATTTACGTTACCCCGTATGGTTGCTGCTAATTTTTGGTGTGGCCAATGTTCAACATTTCAACACCATATCTATTGAGTTTTTATTGTCAGTAATTATTGGAATAGCAATTACAGCTTTATTTTGCTTTATTTATTTTTTTGGAATCATTAATAAACCGATTTTATACACCAAAAGAACAATATCTTTATCAAAATATTTACCTGGATTAAACGGAGACTTTCAGGATCGCAGCGTAACGGCGGTCGGTAGTATTTTGCTGGGAATGTCAGATAGCAATAGCTCACGTTTTTTACGTGCTTTCTTTACTACCTTTTTTATTCCAATGGCATTTACCTGCTCTGTATTACTAACAGGTAAATATTCAGCAGAGCAACACTTTAAAAATCCTTTGTTCTTGCTAATAAGTTTGATGACGGGCGTAATGGTACAAATTCATTTCGCTTTTACTGTAAGTGCAAAAAGACGTTTTATATGGTTACGTATTGGCGGAAACCGACAACAAATAAATCAGCTAGCACAAAAAATATTAGCAAAAGAAAGATGGACAATGGCTTTTTGTTACGCATTATGGTGTGTCCCTGTTGTAGCACTTTATCCACCAACGACAAGCTGGCTTTTAGGTGTTAGCACATTCTTGTGGTTTATGATGCTTCTTCTTGAGCAAATAATACTAGGGCTAAAAGTTCAACTGAGCCGACGAGCCGAGTTTTATATGTTGCTTATTTTTATGGGTGCAGTAATTGGCGTCATTGCGCTTGCCAATGTTCATCAACAGCCTGGAATATTATGGTGTGGGGTTGCGGTAATGCTCGTTCTATATTTGGCTCAAAAATTATATTCAATTTTTAAACACACCCGTTAATTTGAATTTGGCACTTGATAATTAAAAGTTAACACCCAAATAATAAAAATCCCCATCGGAAAAATGCCCATATTAAAGGAACATTGAGATCGGTGAACATGTCTGTATTATTGCGCGACTAATACAGAGGTTTCACTAATGTAGGTTGTCGTTATTGCCTGATTGAATTCTCATGATTTTTTCTTTATCGGATGCATTGAATGCTCAAACATTTTCCGTTGCCGTGTGTGATTGTTGATATTGAAACAACCGGCGCCAATGTGACTTATGACCGCATAACTGAAATAGGCATTATCGAAATCACCGAAAGCGGCGTCACCGAATGGTCGACGCTCATTAACCCGCGCACAAAAATTCCCGAGACAATCCAGCGCCTTACCGGCATCACCAATGCCATGATTGAATCGGCGCCCTACTTTGAACAAGTTGCCAAAGAAATTATTTTAAAATTACAAGGCAAATTATTTATTGCCCATAATGTGCGGTTTGATTACGGATTTATTCGCAATGAATTTGCACGGCTGGCCTATTCGTATAAAGCAAAACTCATGTGCACCGTAAAACTCTCGCGGTTTTTATACAGCGAGTTTGATGGCCACAGTTTGGAAAAAATTATCCTCCGTCACCAAATCAGTGTGCCCTATCACCACCGCGCCTTGGCAGATGCACAAGCGACTTACAAATTTATGCTGGTTGCCGAACACGAGCACGGCGAAGAAAAAATAAAATCAGCAATTGCACACCAATATCGCAAAGAAAGCATACCTGCAGGTTTTGATGCAGGCTTAATTGCCGAATTACCTGGCACGCCCGGTGTCTATTATTTTTGGGGCGAAAACAAAGAGCTTCTTTATATCGGCAAAAGTATCAATATTCGCAAACGTGTTTTATCGCATTTCACGTCAGACCATAAATCATCGCGCGAAATGAAAATCTGCCAGCAAACACGCAATATCACCTTTGACAAAACCGCAGGCGAATTAACAGCGCTTATCCTCGAGTCAAAAAAAGTCAAAGAATTAAATCCCATCTACAACCGCAGGTTGCGCAGGGTCGCCCGGTTTCACAGTATCCATTTGGCAGAAGGTGAAGACGGTATTTTAATTCCGCAGATATTTGTTGTATCCGAGATGCCATTGGAAAAGAAAAAACTCTACGGATTATTTCCGTCAAACAAAAAAGCCAAAGACAGCCTGCAAGCCATTAGCGATGAATACAAATTGTGTTACCAGGTGTGCGGTTTGGAAAAATCCGCCAACCGCGCCTGCACAAGCTATCAATTAAAAAAATGCGAAGGCTATTGCGTGGGCAAACAAGCTGCTGTCATCCACAACGTCAAATTAATTCAAGGCTTGTCAAACCTCGCCTTAAAAACCTGGCCCTACCAGGGACCCATCGCGCTTATCGAAAAATGCAAACACAACCATATGGAACAACATCTGGTCATTGATAACTGGTGCATCCTCGGCATTGCAGATTCAATGGAAGATTATGCTGAAATATTAACAAGAGCCGCATCGCCAGAAATTGATAAAGATATTTATAAATATTTGGTAAAGGCAATTTATGGTAAGGACGTGTTGGTAAAAGTGCAGCCATTGTAAATAAATACCCGGCGCGCCATTGCGCAAAATAATTAAGAGGTTAATTCACGCCATCACCTGGGTTACACTTCAGATCACAACATCTCGTTAATATCTGCTGAGATCCTATGGCGTTTTTTAAACTTCCCATCTTTTTTAAACTTCCCACCACTGCTACTGCACCTTTTTGCCCGTCTGAAGTGCGTGGCAGTGTCCAGATTTCTACCGCATCGCCCTGGTGGACGAGGCTCGTTAAAACAGCAGGCCCCGGTTTGCTGGTCGCCGTCGGCTATGTGGACCCGGGCAATTGGGCGACCGATATTGAAGCAGGCTCGCGCTACGGTTACGCCTTGTTGTGGGTTGTTTTATTATCGAGCGTGTCAGCTATGTTGCTGCAAACCTTGAGTTTGCGTTTGGGCCTGGTAGCACAACGTGATTTAGCGCAAGCCTGTCGACAACAATACTCACCCGCCAAAAATAAAGCGCTGTGGTTGATGGCAGAAATTTCCATCATCGCCTGCGACCTTGCCGAAGTGCTTGGCAGCGCTCTCGCGTTGCATTTGTTATTTGGCATTTCATTGCTGAGCGGCGTCGCCATTACCGCATTTGATACGGTGATCGTCTTGGGCTTGCAAGGCAAAGGATTCCGCCAGGTAGAAGCCATTGTGCTGGGTTTAATCGCCACCATCGGTTTATGTTTTGCGGTGGAATTAATCATGGTCGGGCCCGATTGGGTCGCCGTTACCAAAGGCCTGATGCCAAAACCGCAAAGCCTGCAAGATTCCCACGCGTTGCTATTGGCGATTGGGATTTTGGGCGCAACCGTCATGCCCCACAATTTGTATTTACATTCATCTATTGTGCAAACGCGGCACGTAGGGCACGACAAATCCCAACTCAAAAGCGTTATAAAATTATCCACTTGGGATACGGTTATCTCCTTAAGTTTTGCGCTCCTTGTTAACGCCGCCATCCTGATACTCGCCGCCAGTGCATTCCATTCATCCGGCCATAACGACGTTAGCGAAATCCAGGACGCTTACCATTTACTCGATCCATTAGTAGGCGGCGCACTGGCCTCAATATTATTTGGCCTCGCCCTGCTCGCCTCCGGCCAAAGCTCCACACTCACCGGCACCATCGCCGGGCAAATCCTGCTTGAAGGTTTTATGAACCTCAAAATCCCCTGCTGGCAACGACGCCTGATAACCCGCGCCCTCGCCCTTGTCCCCGCATTTATCGGCGTATTGTTATTAGGTGAAAACGGCGTTGGAACTTTATTAGTCGCAAGCCAGGTTGTGTTGAGCTTTCAATTACCCTTTGCGATCTGGCCATTAATTAAATTCACCAGCAGTAAAAAAATAATGGGTGATTTTGCAAACACCGCACCCATCAAAATAATTGCCTGGTGTTTGTTCGCGTTGATTAGTTTTGCGAATATTTATTTGTTGGTGACATTTTTTATGTGAGGGTAATGCTTGTAATTACATTACTCCCAACTTCCGCCATTAGAATGCAACCGCCGTTTGCGATTAATTTCCTGAATACCTTTCACCGCGACATACCCATACAAAGGAATGGTAACCACCGCAAGAATTAAAAACGTTTTATCACCGGGGTTAATCACCACCCCGCGAACCAGCATCGCCGTCAAAGCGACAAAAAACCCGATATAAACCAACGCCAAAAAATGGTATTTCATATTTTTATTACCTGAATGCACAATAGTTTTTATTAAAACTTAACTGGTTATTTATACAGTAAATTAAAGTGGTGTGCAAATTAATTGGTGTATTTCCGTTACGCGTAGTTGTTCGTGTAATGGCGTGTAATATTTTTACTATTTACTTTTGGTAGAAAATTGCGCCACCGGATGGGAGACAATAAATGAATAACAGCAAGGCCGCATTACAAAGCCGTAAAGGCGTTCATCATGTCTAATCAATGGCAAGAAGATGAGCTGCTGTTAACGCTGCACTTATATTGCCGCACGCCTTTCGGAAAATTGCATCAAGGCAATCCCGATATTATTCAACTCGCCAATATTATTGGTCGCACTCCTTCAGCCGTCGCTATGAAGGCTTGTAACTTCGCAAGTCTAGATCCCGCGCTTAGTCAAAAAGGTTTAATCGGTGCAAGTAAAGCAGACCGTGCTTTGTGGAACGCCTTTATGGAAAAATCCACAGTCATTGCCGAGCAAGCAGAAGCGCTCTATGAATCAAGAGTGTTGAAGTTCGAGCCACCAACAACTCCATTCCAAGTCAACGAACCAACGATTCCTTACGGCAATACCGAAGTATTTCGAGAAGTTAAAACTCGCTTAGTCCAAAGCTTTTTCCGCAGAACAGTTTTAGAAAGTTACAACTATCGCTGCGCAATTTCTGGTTTAGCAATTCCTGAATTATTAGTCGCAAGCCATATTATTCCCTGGGCGAAAGATGAAGCTCGCCGCGCTGATCCCACTAACGGAATTGCATTAAATGCGCTTTATGATAGAGCATTTGACCGTCATTTAATTTCTTTTGATGCAAATTTTAAGTTGGTTGTTTCTGAAAAGCTTAAAAGGAAAAAGGGTGATAAAAATATTCAGAAATATTTTTTGGAGTTTGAAGGTAAGGAGTTGGAAATGCCTTATAGGTTTATTCCGGATAAGAAAGCATTAGAAGCCCACAAAGCGGCAATGGTCATATTACTGGATGTTGTCGCAATTAGTAAGAGTAAACTAATTTATTTAATACATTTGGAGCTGTTATGGGTGAATGGTCAAAGAAAGTTGGTGAAAATGGTGAAAAGCTGGTTAAAGAATTTTTTGATTTAATTGGATGGAAAAGTTCACAGGCCGGCATAGAAATGGCTTGTTTAAAATCAGAGCGACACCAAAGTAAAACACATGGTATTGATCGTTTATTTACTTATATATCTCCACTTGAAGATGGAGTTCTAAATAATCTTGTTACTTCTGTAAAATTTACAAGTAATGAGTACCCATCCAATCCAAGTTCTACTTTTAAAGGTCACTTTTTTGATTTAGCAAAAACTCTAGAGTGCTTTAAGAATTCAGAAGTAAGGCGAGATGCAATTAAAAATTTTGGTGGAGTAGATTCCTGCGCTAATATTGGCGTGCTTTTTTGGTTGTCTAATTCCCCACAAGATAGAGATATTCTTACTGAAGTTTCTAGGTGCAAAGGGTTAGATGATTTTGCTTATGAAACTATATACGTTGTGGATAATAAACGTATTAGTTTTATTTATGACTCTATTCTATGGTTGCAATCTCATTTTCCGACGCAAGAAATTGAATTTTTCTACCCCTCGACAGGTAAAAATATTAATCCCTTAATAAAACGTTCATCTGGATCTATTCTACCTATTGAATATATTAATTCGAGCGTATTGTTATTCAAAACTGTAGATAGCAATAACGATAGTAAAACCTTGATTATTTCAAGCATAGAAAACTTTAGTGGGTCTAATTTAAAAAGATTAATAGGTTTAGCTCAAGAAATTAGTCAGGATCTTAATAATTCAACAGTAATATTATTTCCCGATTATGATCATTTAAATCATGCAAACGAAATAAATCAAGCCAAATCAATATTTACAAATCAATCGTTTGCTAATTCGGTCAAAGTTGCGTCATTTAGGGACGATTTTAGGAGTATGGCAAATGAATAAAGAACCTCTTGATATTAGCAAAATGCTCCCTCATGGTGAGATGCTGCGTGGGTTCCTTGAGCAACCATTTATACAAAAGTCTGATCTCAAAGAGATGTTGAGAAACCGAGGAGTGTTCACATTTAACTCGGAGAAATCAGACAGCATTCCTATTATTATGATGGGAATATTGAGCCCTACGGAGTTTAATTTTTTGTGTGAATCACAAAAAACAAGAGAAGATAATCCGAAAAAAATAACACAAACTGTTGCATGGACATCAAACAAACCACTTTTGGATGCACTGCCAGACAATATTGATATTAATAAAATGATTGATATTGAGCATGCTAATTATAAAGTTGTTGACGATACTGGTTTCGTTCCAGTGGATGGTAACCCCGACCATCTAAGATTAGATTTCGGAGTTGAGAGGACTGATTTAAGTAAAAACTGGTCTTCAACTAAAAATCACTTCAATGGAGTGATAGAGTTAAAGAGAGTGGTTGATAAAGGTGAGATAAAACTTATCGTTACACATACTTCAAATGAAACTAAATTAGTCGCGAATAAAGCGACGTCTCAGCTTGTCAATAAATTTAAGGATAACGGGCATATCGCTAGAGATCAAGAAATACAAAAAATTACTTTTGATCGATTTTCAAATGCTAAAAGAATTGAGTTTTTTTTAGAGCTGTCTGTTGAAATTACTTCAAATTATCTAAGTTTTCAAGAAATTGTTGATTTGGAATTATCTCCTGATCATGAACAAACTCTACCGCAGGACATGCAGTGGATGACTGATAAAATTAATGATCTAAAACTAAATGGCAAATTGCTACACGAAACATTTTTTGTTAATGAAAAACACAATCATGAGTTCACTTTTTTATATAAAGTAGATGCTCGCTATGGTTTTGATGTGTCTGGAGTGAATGGGGCTTGTGTAATAACTATGCACTTTCCAGAATATTCGCGAACGAAAAATGGTAAGTCTGAATTGGAAATTAATATAAAATCCATCTCCTTTGAAAACTCACCTCGTAGCATTACAAAAAATGAAATTAAAGAGATTTTATTAGACGATCTTGAGGGGCAAAAATCGGAGAAGTATGCCAATTACGCTACGATTTAAATGGTAATAGTTCAACATAAGATAAATGGAGTCAAAGTGAAATTTAGTCACGAGAATGCGACTTTCGTCTACCCTTTTGTATCGTTAACGTTTAAAAATATTCAGCTTTCTCGTTGAAATTTGCGGAGAGTTTCGAGCAATTTTAACTTCTACGTCTAACGGAGTGTTGGTTGACCACTCTAGTTTGTAGAAGTTTAGGCATCTGTATTGGCTTTCACTAGGGGCATGGATTTACCTATGGTAGCCTCGCTCTATGTATGGGCGGCACTTCGTTTGTGCGCTTTATCAAACGCTACCAGTGTTCGATGATGTAATAATGAGCTGTATTTGAAATAGAATTAAATAGATCGGCAAATTAATTTTAGAAAAAATTCTATTTATCAATAAGTTATTGAATTTTCAAGGTTTCAAGAACTGTATATAATGGCAAAATGAAATTTTATGCGCCAAATAAATAGTTTTATAATTTAGCAAATGGTAGGATAACTAGGTGCGCATTTTGGATACTAAATAGATGGCTATAATGGCTTTACGGTCTACAATTTTAATAAACTGGACTTGGTGAGTGGCCCGCACTTGAACATAATTTGATATATAGCCAAGGCAATTTCAATGGAACTGTTATCACGTGAATTTGTAAAGCAAGATCATCTTTGGAATAAAGATTATTTTTGCAAAATTAAAAATACTAAAGAATTTCAACGCTTAAAAAATATTTCGTTTTTAGGTGCGATTGACTATTCCTTCGATTTTAATCCTCTGAATAATGAAAATAGATCCAGATTCAGTCACTGTGTCAGCGTTGGTGAGTTGGCATTGATGTTAAGTAATTATAGAAATTACTCAGAAGATTTGAAAAAGCATTTAGTGATTGCCGCTCTTTTGCATGACATAGGCCATATGCCTTTATCTCATAGCATAGAAAGAGATGTGAAAGAGCGTTACGGTGTTGATCATCATCAAATAGGTTTTTCTATTCTTAAAGGCGAGTCTCCTTTAGGTAAGGATCTTTTTAAGATTTTGAAGAACTATGTCAATGTTGATGTGGTTATTGATTTAATCAATGGCGACTCAACCATTGAGGGAAGTGAGTTTTTTTCTAATGCTATTAATATCGATACAATTGATGGCATTACCAGAGCTGCAAATTATGTAAATTTAAATGCACATAAATTAACAGCTGAAAATATTTGCTTGAATGCATTTTGTTCGGACGCAGATTATTCCCAGGCGTATGTCGATAAGTTTTGGGATCTTAAAGGTCAGGTTTATTCTGAATTTATTTTGAATGAAAAAGGTTTGTTGGCAGATCACCTAAGCGCATTATATTTTCGAAACAATTCTGATAGCTTTGATGAAAAAAATTTCTTTGAAGATGAATTGATTTGGCAGGATAGATATCCAGAACTCTTTCATTCTTTGCGATGCCAAGATTTTTCTACCGAAGAAAATACTTTTTCCGTTAGCTACTTTTCTCGCGCATACACTGTTGATCCTAGTAGAACCGGGAATGATCGATATCTATGTTCTAAGAAAAAAGATAAGAAAACTTTTTATCCGGACAAGCAGCGCATTAGTAGTTGTTTAAAAATTTTTAGTATTAAATTCAAAAATTCCTCAGAGGTTCGTTCTTTCGCATTAGCACCAGTATAAAAAGGAAAGATATGGAAATTGATGTTATTGAAGCTCAAAAGCAATATACAAATCAGAATATTATAAAAATTCAAAGCGCGATTGAGGGGATATTGGCTTCTCTGCCTGACGAGATTGCTGGTCGCTTTTCAATAGTTATGACTGGCTCCTACGGAAGATGTGAAGCATCACAAGAGTCTGATTTGGATGTTTTCACCATTGTTGACTCAAAGGATATTATTAAGCCATTTAGAGCCATTGCTCGAAAACTGAATAGCGCTATAAGGAAAATAGTTCCGAAAAATCCGGGTAAGACTGGGACATTTGGTTTTAAGGCCGTTATTAGCATTGATCAGATTCTTAAAGATATTGCTGGCGTAAATGATACAAATAAAAATATTACACGCCGCATGCTTATGCTATTGGAAGGTAAAGCGTTAATTAATCACAAAAAATTCACTGATTATAGGAAAAAACTTCTTGAGGCATATATAAAGACTCGAGTTGATTCTGGGCAAATGGCATTTTTTTTCCTAAATGACATTATTCGTTATTGGCGAACCATGGCAACCGATTATGAGAGCAAAACCACAGATGATGATCGCAATTGGGGGGTGCGAAGCATTAAGTTAAGGTTTTCACGAAAATTAATTTACTTTAGTGGGATTATTACCGCAGCTGAAACAGTTGATGGGAGTCACGCAGTAAAGATAAATAGGGTGGTGAAACTTTTGGATCAGTGCCCGATTGATAGAATTCAAGAAATTGGTCAAATATATGCTCCTGAATTAACTGGCGAGTTGATAGAGCATTACCGTTATTTTATTAACGAGATATCTAAGCCTGATGTTCGAACAACTCTTGATAATATGCATAGAAATAATAGAGTCAAAAATAAAACATACATAGAGCTTAGGAACAGAGGAAGATTGTTTTCTGAGTGCTTAGCCAATTTGCTAAAAAGCATTTACCCTCCTGAGCACCAAATTCATTCGGCAATGCTTTTTTGATGGGAAACTTCTTTTTTTTGCGGCATGGCCAAACGGATTTTAATAGAGATGGATTGTGGACTGGATCTACTGATGTTCCATTAAATTCGAATGGTGAGGCTGAAATAGTTTTTCTTGCGGCGAATGTTGGTGGTTTAAATATTCGGAATATTTTTACATCGCCGCTGAGGAGAGCGAAAAAGACTGCGGAGATAATTAACCGCGTATTTAATGCCACTGTGATTGAGAATGGAAATCTATCTGAGCGTTCTTTTGGTATTTTGGAGGGGGTCGAAAAAACATTAAACAGCAGATCTCAGTTGGACTCCATTGATTCTGTTGAGAAAAAATCCGTATTCTTGGCGCGAGTAAATTTTTTCATTTCTAGTATTGAGTTGAATGAACATACATTAATCGTATCTCACTCAGGTGTTTTCAAGGCACTGCTTGAGTTGGGATTTAGGTCTCAGCAATCATTAATTCGGAACGGCGAACTTGCTGTGATGTATAGTTCTAATTATCCGTAGTCTGAAATAAAAATCACTTTTTTGGATATTATTAATTAGAAGCCAATTCCTGTGCAAAGCCCTAACCGGTAGTTGGCAAGTGCATGTAACAAAATTGAGTCCAAACATTTTGACTATGTCCTGTGCGAAAAGAACTTACTTGATAAAGTTTTCACAGTCTAACTGGATGAAAAAATTCATAAGCACGTCAAATAAATTTCAAGAAATAAAATTTTGAGGGTGATGTACTTGTACAAAGCTTAAGTTGGTCAGATTTGAGGCAGAACCTATGTATCAACTACAAAGAAAAATCCTATAACCTTTAGTATATGAAGATATAGGAAAAGACTTTAAGGGCTTACCTCCACCACTCATTGACAGCAAAAACCCCTTCAACTACTCTGCCCGGGCAGTGGCAAAATCCACTGTCGGGATTCTGACCCCCGTTTCTCCAAGCTGGCGCAAAGCTTTGTCTTTGTGCCCCGTACAGTTACACCTTCTCGTTATGGTGGCTGGGCGGGGCCACCTTCGGGTGGGCCAGTGTTGGCTTGGAGCTGGTGGTCAGAACCCCGTTCAGTCCACCTCCATAAATTCTGACCTTATGGAGATGGGTAACAATTCAAGCTGTGAGAATTTATTATGGATAATATTCCCGATTCAAATCCCTCCGAGCAAAACCAAAACGTAAGTAATTTACCCTTTGTTGTTTTGCTCAACTCCGCGCAATACGCGTTATATAAAACCGCTTCACTGGAAATCCTGGCGCCTGATAGTGAATATCTTGAGAGTATTGGTCACAATATTTTAAAAGATATGGCTGAAATGGAATCTCATCAATTGCATAACCAAATTGTGCTGCTTGAAAATTTACTCATTAATATTAACCATGACATTAATTTACCTGCACGCGCTGTTACGGGTTTGGCAGATGTGTTTTGTAAAGTGCATGATTATTTGGTGAAGTGTCCTAAGTAGAAATCAGGGCAGTGATTAGCTGCCCGATTTTTAAATTGGCGGTAAAAAATTTGGGTCGGATAGAATTAAATGAATATCCGTTTTTGGCCCAAATAAATTTTTGACACTCACGAACAATTTGTTGATTTAAATAAGATTGGGATCACAATATTTTCTTCCACTTCGTTTCCGTTCACTGTCGGTTCATTAAGCATCACCTAAGGTGAACGTTTTTTATTGGCTAATTTTACAAGCGATTATTAGGAGGTAATATGAAATACATATTGAGTGGATTATTGTTCTCTTTTTTACTTACAAGTTGCGTTGTTGTACCCAGCAAAGATTCTTCAAGCCAAAATAAATGCGAAATTTCCAGCGATAAAAAAACACTTAAAGTGATTGATTTGGCAAAAGGTACAAATACTTATTATTCAATCTCGGGGATATTCCTTCTACCTATCTCAGGAATAATTTCAGGTACTTATGTGGCCGTCAATAATGTCTACCACTTGGGTGAAGAGTCCATCGTTTGTAAATAGATATAGCTTGCTGATTGATTCCTGTTATTTTTTTGGCTTAATTAAAGTGACTTCGGTTGTGTATTTCACTGCTCAACTCCGCTCAATACGTGTTATACAAAACCGCTTCACTGGAAATCCTGGCGCCCGATAGCGAATATCTTGAGAGTATTGGTCACAATATTTTAAAAGATATGGCTGAAATGGAATCGCATCAATTACATAATCAAATTGTGCTGCTCGAAAATTTACTCATTAATATTAATCATGACATTAATTTGCCTGCCCGCGCTGTCACGGGTTTGGCGGATGTTTTTTGTAAAGTACAGGATTATTTTGGTGAAATCACCAAAATAAAATCATTGGCATTAAAAATTAAAAACAGGGCAGTTTTTTGCTGCCCTGTCGTCTATAGCATTAAGTGGACGATGGGATTTAAATCAATATAGCTTCGATTCTGGTGCTTGAGCTAATGTAATATCAGCAATTCAGGATTGTTGATCTAAAATGTATTATCCTATTAAGAATGTTTATTTGCACAAAGAGGCGCCAAATGATTTGTATTGTTTATATCAGCTCTGCAAAACTTAGCTTAACTCACGGTGAGATACTTAACATCGTAGAAGATTCCCGGATTAACAATGAAAAAAACGGCTTAACAGGATTATTACTTTTTAACAGCGGCAATTTTATGCAATTGTTAGAAGGTGAAGAATCTGATGTAGATGCGTTGTACAGAAAAATTGAAAAAGATCGTCGTCATGCAGAGGTAAAACTTTTATTGAAGGAGCCGATTACTCATCGAAATTTTAGCAATTGGACCATGGGTTTTAAAGATATCGATAAATTGAAAGAAATAAACCCCGAGCTTTTTAGCTCATTCTTAACTGATGATTTGAACTTTTCTGTCTATCAACAAAATCCATACAAGGCGTTGAAATTCCTGGAGACCTTCAAGAGGATTATTTAAACATTGGTTTTGCTAAAATAATGTCTGGTGTTTGCATTAAGTTATTCTTTTCCTACCTTCATTGACAGCAAAACCCCTTCAACCACTCTGCCCCGGCAATGGCAAAAATCCACGTATGGAATTGGATTTAAGGTTTAAATTTTTTATTATTGAGTACCGATAATCCTTCACACGGATTCAAGCCTAAAGCCTCGCAGTATTGGCAATATTCAAAAACATCGAGCCTCCTTTCTCCCGTTTCTATTTTTCCTACTACAGACGAGTGCGTACCCAACAAATGAGCCAGCGGATACGGATTTGAGCAGATAGTCTCCATTTTGTAAAATCCATGATCATTTAATGAAATTGGCCCGATAAAAATTTATCACGCCAGAAATCACTAGGCTAAGAAATTACCGCGATAAAACTCAGGGCAGTTGTTAAATGCCTGAGTTTTAAAAGAACACAGCTGCGGCCAATGCAATTTTGTTTTAACACTCACCAAAATTTCATAGTTCCCATCCAAGAATCACTAATTGTCTTGATTTAAAACGTATAACTTCAAATTACATGGTGAAATTTTACGCTTCCGAGATTGAACTAAAAATTCTATTTCGGTAATTCCGCTGTTGAGCGTTGTCATATTTGAGGTGACTAGTGTTGTCTGAGCCGCTAAAAAGATAAATATATTTGTGTACGAGCTATTAATCAGGTGAGTAAGTGAATGGTAAGCGTTCGGTATAGCTTTTTTCCCATTTCTTTATTGATAATTCGTCATAAGTGTCAGTGGGCTTTGGAAACCTTCATAACACTTTACAAGGCAAATGCGAGTCCAGAATTTAGTATCGCCGGGGCAGTAAGTAATAGAAATAAAAATTCAATTACATTCGTGCTCACTATCTGCTGAATATTTTTGCGGGTATTACACATTCACTAAGAGGATCGCATTATGCAAAAATTTGTCGTATTGATTGTATTTGGTATGTTCGGCCTGTTGTCGGGCTGTGGGTCAGGAAGTTCAAATAACCACAATAGCAGTAGCAGCCAGGCTAATAGTAGCAGTTCATCTGTTACAAGCAGTAGTGTTGTTGCTAGCAGTCTTAGCTCAACTTCCAGCAGTAGTTCTGTAGCAACAACGGCCTCACAAGTTAAATCGGGTGTTGTGAAAAGTGAAGTTTTAAAAACCGATATGGGTTTCGATATTTATTTACCAAAGGATTACGATGAAAACATTAAATACCCGGTGCTTTATAGCCTGCACTTTTTTGATGGTAATCAACATACTCTTTTAGGCGGACTGATATCGCTTAATGCTAATGCGGATACATTGATTGCCAATGACAAAATACAACCAATGATTATCGTTACTCCCGATTATAAAAATAGTTTTGGTGCGAATACTACGCTGGAACAAGGCCCTGCGGCAGCGGGTACTGTTATAGGGTTATACAAAGATTATTTGATTAATGAGTTAATCCCGTATATCGATTCACATTACAGTACTATCACGCAGCGTGAAGGACGCTTTATTGATGGTTATTCCATGGGCGGCTTTGCTGCTTTGCATATCGGCTTTTTGCATCCTGAATTATTTTCAAAAGTGGGTGCCCACAGTGCTGCATTTTGGGATTATGCATCAGACGATTTGTACACAGATCGTCGCGATTGGCTGTACGCCACACCAGAGTTGCGAAAAGAGCGCGATCCATTTTTGTTAGCAAAAACGCAGGATTTAAAATCGACCAAAGTATATGTAGACGTTGGGACAAGTGATGCATTGGCAGGTGTGGACGAACGCTTTTATCTCCTGCTGCTCAGTTTAGGTATTAATGCTGAGTGGCATACCAGCAGTGGCGCGCATACACTGGCTTATTGGAAGGCGAATACGGATAATTATTTTTTATTCTTTTCAGGAAAATAATAACAATTATTTTATAAAGTGATTTTGTTTGTAGTCGATGATCCGGTAACCAAAGGTTACCGGATTTTTTCATGGCAATTTTAATGCGCCAGCAAACTAGGCAGCATATGTAGTTCCATAAATGGAGTCGCATCAATACATAACCAAATTGTGCTGCTTGAAAATTTGCTCACCAATATTAATCAGGATATTAATTTGTCTACACGCACTGTTACAGGTTGGGCAGATGTATTTTGTAAAATTCATGATCATGTAGTGAAGTCACCAAAATCAAATCGAATAAAAATCCTCGACATTAAAAATTAAAATCAGGAAAGTTTTTTGCTGTCCTGTCATTTAATTATTTTCAATTCTTGCACGTGAATTACTTTTGGTGACAGGCGCGCTCGGTAGAACATGCAACATATCAGTTGACTGTCGTTTAAAAACCTAATTATAAAAATTGGCTTTAATGTTTGTTAGCAAACATAGAAAAAAAATTTCTATGCTTATACTGCCACAAGCATGTCGCACATAGCGGCCGCAATTAATTATTGGAGGTAGACAATGCGAACATTAACAAAACTGTTGGGATGTACTCTTTTGTTTGGCAGCGCAACGGCGATGGCAGCAGACGCTATGAACCACAGTGCGTCATCGACAGCTGTAAAAGGCGTTGTAACGAAGGATGCTGATAATACCGATTTAAATACTCGTGATAAGGATAACGATACCCTGACACCGCAGAAGCAACCGAATGCTAAATCAGATCTTGATGTTTTAGCTGCCGTGCGCAGTGCAATTGTCGATGACAAAAATCTTTCGATGGCAGCTCACAATGTAAAAATTGTAGTTGCTAAGGGTGTAGTTACCTTGCGCGGGCCAGTAAAAAGCACAGCTGAAAAAGCGCGTGTAGAAGAACTGACGCGCAAAGTTGCGGGAGTTGTAACTATTGATAACCAACTAGATATCGATGCTAAATAAACCACTGGAGAACTACCATGAAAAATGCCGTTTATTGTATTGCTCAAACTCGCGGTCAAGCTGAGATCATCGTTACCGAATTAAAAGATGCCGGTTTCCTGAATAATGAAATTTCTGTGTTGTTCGCTGATAAATCAGGTACACGCGATTTTTCTCACGAACAAAATACAAAAATGCCTGAAGGCGCGACTACCGGTGGCGTTACAGGAATGGGCGCTGGTGCCGTGTTGGGTTGGCTGGCAGGTATTGGCACCCTGGCTATACCGGGTGTAGGGCCATTTATTGCTGCTGGCCCCATTATGGCCGCACTCGGTGGCGCTGCTGTTGGTGGTGCCGCGGGTGGTTTGATTGGTGGTTTAGTGGGTATGGGTATTCCTGAATATGAAGCCAAGTTGTACGATGGCAAAATTCAGGGTGGTAATTCCCTTATCTCTGTTCACACCGAAAATTCTGACCAGGTAAGTGTTGTTAAAGACATTTACAAGCGTGCGGGTGCTGAGGATATCCATTCTACTTCTGAAGCGAGTGCACACCGTAAAGCGTCTTAATGTGTGCTTATGGTAATTAAACGAGTCATATCGTAATGCCAGTCAATTAAGCTGACTGGCATTTTTGTTTTTGGATCGTGCTGCTTTTTTTGAACGGATTACAGCGAGCTTTTTATTGGGAGTTGTGTATGCAGATCCGTAGGATGGGTGGAGTGCAACGATACCCATCAATGCCTTTAAAATGTTGATGGGTATCGCTTAGGCTCCACCCATCCTACATTCTACGTCGTGCTCAGTTTGCAGGTCTTTTTCTATGGGGCAGTTAGATAGCAATACTGCTTAACTGACTGACCTTACGAGTCATATCGCGCTTTTTTTATAAATTGAACATCAATTGTCAAACGATTAATGAAGGTTATTATTTTCCAGCGCTAATAATCTATTGATTTGGTCAATTCTCACGGGTTTGGTGAGGTGATGGTTAAATCGTGTTTTACTTGATTTAATTTGCTCGGATTCGGCATCCCATCCGGTGAGTGCAATGATATTGATATTTTCCAAGCCAGGAATTTTTTTCAAAGCGTCAGCGGTTTCATAACCATTCATATCAGGCATTGCGATATCAAGGAAAACATATTGCGGTTTAAAAGCTTTTGATAATTTTATTGCTTCAAATCCGTCATGCGCTATTTCTACTATATGTCCATTGAGTTCAAGTAACCTTGATAAACTTTCGGCTGCATCCAGATTGTCATCCACTACTAATAAGCGCAACGGATTGATGGCGGTATGACTTTTATTATTCAAGTTATCTCCATTAATTTGCAATGCAATTTTTGTATGCAAATAATACGCGTAAGATTTAATTAAATAATATCTCATAACACGTTAATGGCTCTCTGTACGTTGCCTAACAATTTATAGCTGTTGGGGGAAAATTGTCTTATTGCGATATTAATAGTGCTTAAAATTTGAAGGCGCATTTCTTTCCATTCATCCAGCCATTCACCAAGTCTTCTCATACCACTAAGGTTACTTACCACACCGTCCATTCGCCCGAATTTCTATAAGGTATGGAAAAGCGCTACACATTTTTCAAACTTGAGTGAGGTTTATTATGGATTCGATCAACGCAAACCAACCGGAAACTAATCATGAGGATTTACACGGCAGTGAGGCGGTTAAGAAAATAAAAGAGCTTATTGATAAATCGGAAAGCTGTTTTTTCTCGACGACGGTGGCTGTGGAAGGTTCTTTTGGTACGCGCCCTATGGGTGTTCAGCAGGTTGATGATTTAGGTAACCTTTGGTTTTTAAGCGCGGCGGATAGCCACAAAAACCAGGAGATTGCGGTAGACCCAAACGTTACATTGTATTTCCGTGGTTCTTCGCATTCTGATTTTCTGGTGATAAAAGGTTTTGCGAGTGCGTCGCGTGATATAGCGAAAATTAAAGAATTGTGGGAGCCCATTTTTAAAACCTGGTTTACCGAAGGTGAAACTGATCCGCGTATTTCTGTGGTTAAGGTGACTCCGTCTGAAGGATATTATTGGGATACCAAACACGGCTTTGCCGTTGCTGGAATTAAAATGGCCATTGGTGCGGTGACCGGAAAAACCCTGGATGATTCCATTGAAGGCAGATTAGATGTTTAATGAAGTGAACGTTTAATAAATCGCGCATTGTATTCTTAAGCAACCCTGATTATTTAAAAATGCAGTGCGTGTTTAATTGGTTAACTGAAATCTATTAGCGGTAATAATTATGCTTGTAAACGAAACTTATTTGGCGGCTTTGTGGGGAATCGTAGCAATTATTGCGTTGCTATTTTTACAATGGTTTGTTGCAAGTTATTCCAAGGGTGCGCAAAAAGGTGCTGTTCCGGGTAAGTTAGATCCATCGCTCGGACATGAGTCTTTTGTGTTCAGGTCAAACAGGACATTTGCCAATACGCTGGAAAATATTCCCGCCATGCTGGCAACCTGTTTTTTGGCGTTAATTATTGGCGCTAATAGCTTTTGGACGGCAGTTTGTATTTGGGTATTTGTTGTCTGCCGAATTATTCATATGGTGCTTTATTATGTTATTGCGACAGAAAAAAATCCGAGTCCACGGAGTTATTTTTTTGGTATAGGGCTTCTTGCCAATATAGCCCTTTTAGTGTTGTGCATAAGTAGGCTTCTTTTTATTAGCGCGGTCATTGCAAAAATTAGTTAACTCAAACCGTTAAGTGTGCATCTAAAGCTTATTTCTTCTTGTTTATTCTTTCCAGTCTTGCTGCTGAATCTGTATCTCTACGCACCTATGCTTTAGGCGATTAAATGTAGCCATTGTCACCGTAGTTCTCCGCCAAAAAAAATAATTTTTTAGGATATGTCGAAATTGCCTCTTTCCAGTCGACTAATTAGTACGATCTACTTGATTGTCGTCCTTAATTATCTGGAGAAATATTATGTCTAAAATGGTTTTTATCAGTTTGCCCGTGGCAGATCTTGCGGTGTCGATGAACTTTTATAAGGCTATCGGCTTTGTAAACAATCCTCAGTTTTCGGATGAAAAATCCGCATGTATGGTGTGGAGCGATGAAATTTATATCATGCTGCTTGAGCACGAAAAGTGGCACACGTTTACGACGCGCCCGATTCCGCCATCAACCTCAAGCGAAGTTGCGCTTAATTTTTCATTTGATAGCCGCGAGGCCGTTGATGCAGTGAGTAATGCGGCAGCAGCCAATGGCGGTACTGTTGATATCAATCCGGTTCAGGATCTTGGCTTTATGTACAGCCGCGATATGTTGGACCCGGACGGTCATGTGTTTGGCGCCTTGTGGATGGACCCTGCGGCAATTCCTGCGGATGACAAATGATTTTCCCTTTTGTTTTTCGTTTGCGCCAGGCTGATCGAACGGAGAAACCTGATGGCCAGGAAACCTGAGTTCACTAAATATCTTCCGCTGGATGATTGGTTTCGCACGCGTCCTGCCTCTGCAAAAAAGCTCAAGGTAACCTTTGCAGAGGCAGAGAAAATTCTCGCAGCGCCCTTGCCTGCCTCGTCGCAAAAACCGAGCTGGTGGACGAATGGGTATCCGAAAATCCAGAGCCATCGTACATCGTGGCTCAATCATGGATGGCGTGTTGATGATTATGATCCGCAATCGCAAACGGTGACTTTTGTGAGAAAGGAATTTTAAAAATCATAAGGTGATTCACTAGCGTGTTGTTTACCCTGGTGTAAGCCTGTGTAAAGAGAGGTGAAGATTTAGAAATTAACATGGTAATTACATCGTAGAAGATTAAACTTGTGCACTAGTGCCTTTATTGGCGTTGTGTTGCAATAAAATTAAGCTACGAGAACATACGATGTTGAACTCTACCTTTAAAATCCTTGGTGCTACTACCGCAATAGTATTTTCCGCAAGTGTCGCGACCTGCGCAGTTGCGGATGATGCCACACCTGCAAAAGCATCTTTTGTAAAACAAACCGCAGTTCTTGACGACGGTGCAGGCGCTTACAAAACCGGACGTTACGCGAATTTATTTGTTGAGCGATTAAATAAAACGCCCGCCGAAACACACGAGCGTATTGAGCGTGCATTCCAGCAATTCTTCCATGGCGATGGTCAGGAAGAGCGAATTTATTTTGAAACCGGTGCGAATAAAAACGGCCCCTTAGCCTATGTTACCGATTGGGCAAATAACGATGCGCGCAGTGAAGGTATGAGCTACGGCATGATGATCGCCGTGCAGCTGAACAAAAAACGCGAATTTGACGCGCTTTGGAATTGGTCGAAAACCTACATGCTTAACACTGATCCCAATAATCCATCTCGTGGTTATTTTGCCTGGTCGATGAATACTGATGGCACGCCGCGCTCAACCAGCGCTGCGCCGGATGGTGAAGAATATTATGCGATGGCACTTTATTTCGCTGCGCATCGCTGGGGCAATGGCAAAGGAATTTACAATTATCAAAAAGAGGCCGATATCATTTTGCGCGGTATGCGTCACCACGGTGTATTAACGGGTACTACGCCCTTTCGTGTTCACGCGGATGACGCTGTGACACTGGAACCAGCGACAGGCTGGCCCAGCCCTAATAACCGTGCCGAACAGGCGCGGGCCGCAAAAGAAGGTAAGCCCTGGCCGCCTTATAAACGCAACAATGCGCCGCGCGAAGTCAGTGTTGGCCCTATGGTAGATGAGGAGCATGCGATGGTTCGCTTTGTGCCGGAAATGAATCTTCCGGGCACTGATCCGTCTTATCACTTGCCAGCGTTTTACGAGCTTTGGGCGCGTTGGGCTCCAAAAGAAGAGCGCGAATTTTGGGCCAGGGCCGCTGAGGCAAGCCGTAACTTGTTCCATAAAGCTGCACATCCTGTCACTGGCCTTTCACCTGATCGCACGGATTACGACGGTACTCTCGCTATGGGCTGGGATGGTAAGCCAAGCATTTTTGCATACGACAGCTGGCGCACTGTGAGCAATATGGCCGTGGATTACAGCTGGTTCGCCAAAGATCCGCGCCAGACCGTGTTAAGTGATCGCTACCAGGATTTTCTGTTCAAGCAGGGCATAAAAGTTTTTGCCGATAAATATTCGCTGGATGGAAAACCTATGTCTGATCGTCACTCAGTCGGCATGCTTGCGGCAACCGCCGTGGGCAGTTTGGCGGCAACGCCGGGCGAGGTTTCCGATGCTTTCCTGAAAGAGTTTTGGGAAACGCCATTGCCCATAGGAGAGCAACGTTATTTTGATGGGATGTTGTATATCTTCAGCATGATGCATTTAAGCGGTGAATTCCGCGTTATATAGCCTCGCAAAGCCGTGAAATAACCACGTTGCCAAGACCTCCGGTTACTGAGGTCTTGGCTCCCAGTGTAATGTGTGCCCTTCCTGATTCTTTCCGCTACTCTTACTATTCCAGACGTGCATTATATTGCTCAATAATACGAATAATTCTTAAAAATGAGCATTATTTTTCTCAAAATATAAATTTTATGCTATTTTTGAGCAATATAGTACTCATCGAAAGAAATGTTTATGAAGCTCAATATCCAACTCTTCAATCAGGGATGCTGGCAAGACGCAGCGCAGCTTAATTTCTCCAACCCGGAACTGGGTAGGCACGGAAGCTGTGTCCTGGGATATGAACCTCCCATCTATGCGCTCGAATGGATGGGGTGTGATGACCAGCATGCGGTGGCGCTAAATTTTCCTGTGGACTTGATGACCACCTATCGTGCCGATCATTGGTTCAGTTTCCTGGACGACATAATGCCCGCCGGAGCCAGCCGCCGTTATTGGGTCAATCATTTAAATATCGCGCACTTGTCACCGGCCCAACAGGATTTTGCGTTGTTGAGCAAAGGCACCATTGCGCCAGTGGGGAATATTCGTATCAAGGAATCCTTGCCAGAACCTGTTGCCGGCAGCCAATTGGATGTAATGCGGTTTTCATTAAAAGATGTTATCGAACGAGATAGCGATTTTATGCAATATGCCCAACAGCGCGGTGCCGCGGCTGGCGGTGCAACAGGTGCAGGTGGTGAAGCACCTAAATTATTGCTGCGCTGTTCTGCGCAAGATGACATTTGGATTGATACATTCCAACAGGATTTAACTAATCAGGATCAACATTATCTGGTGAAATTTCCGCGCGGAAATCGCACTAAGGATGACAGCGATATTTTGCGCGCTGAATTTCATTTTTATCACGAACTAACTGCAATGGGTATAGAAACCATTTCTACCCAGGCGATGAAATTGTACGAAGGTGAGCGCTATCCTTCGCTGTGGTTGCCACGCTTTGATGTAGCTTTTAATGAAGGTGTGATTGAGCGATTTGGTTTGGAATCTGTTTATTCGATAGTAGAAAAACAACCGGGTGCATCCTTAAATCATTTTGATGTGCTGCGCACGCTAGTGAAAAAATTGGAGCGGCAACACGCTGTGGTTGAGGGAAAACAACAGTTTGATCGCCAGGCATTTGTGATCGAATGGGTTAAGCGCGATTTATTAAACGTTGCGTTTGGTAATTCAGATAACCATGGCCGCAACACATCATTAATAAAAAAACCAGACGGAATTTGGCTCGCTCCCGTTTATGATTTTGCACCTATGAAGGCTGATCCTGAAGGCATCGTGCGTACGATTACCTGGGGCTCACCCTATGAAGAGGCTGGGCGCTTTGACTGGATTGGTATCGCAAAACAATTAACAGATCTTGCAGAGGCAGATGCCATTATTGACGCTTTGCAAAAACTCGCCAAACAATTATCGGGTTTGCGCGAGCGTTTATATACACGTGGTGTGCCGGAAAGAATCTTGATGATGCCAGCGTTACAGCTGGATCAACTCGACAATAAATTGCGTTACTGGCAGTTGCTTTAGCGGAGATAAACTATGGTAACAACATTGTCCCCGAGTGAACGCGAAGCCTATCTGCTGGATTTGCTCGATCAATTAGCCCAAAAAACAACAACAGAAGGAAAAGTCCTGGCAATACTGCGTAAGGAAATTCTCGGTATGAATCAGGATGATTACGCCGCTTATGTAAAAGTCAGCCGCCGCACATTGTCTGATATTGAAAACGATACGGGCAAACAAACTCTACAAGTGATGAATAAAGTGTTTAAGCCTTTCGGTTTAACAATGGGATTAAAATTAAGAAAGTAAAGTTAATGTGAGTTATTAAAAAAATGCTCATTGATAAACCTGGCTACACCATCTCCATAATTTGCCTTTGCGCGCTGTGCATCTGGAAACAGTACGTTCAGGTTTTTAACGGCATTTTCCATCAGGATTGGGTGAGCCACCGTCCTGAATAATTCCACATCATTCATACTATCGCCAAACGCCATGGTTTGTTCGACTGATACACCCAGTGTTGGCAAGAGGATTTTTAGTGCATCACCTTTGGAAATATTTTTTTGCATGATTTCCAAATAATTGTCATCAGAAAAGGTCACGTTTAATGATTGTTCAATAGCGGGATCTATTTTTGATCGCAATTTTACCAGCTCAAGGTGTTCCCCAAAAAACATAATTTTTAATGCAGGTGTGCCAAGCATTTCCTGCTGAGGAATCTGGCGATAAAAAAATTTCGATGCTAAATGCGCTTCTAACATAGCTTCGCAAGGTTTGCTGACCAGCCATTCGCTGTGGGTATACATATTGAGGTGGACGTTAAAATTATCGCCCAACGAAATCAGTGATTGGTTTGCATTGAGTGGAAGTTCCTGGCTCGCGACAAGGTTTCCATGTGCGTCGTGAATATTCGCGCCGTTACAGGTAATGGCAGCAATTCCGCCGCCGAGTTGTTCGATATAACAGCGAATATCGTTGAGATGTCTGCCGGTGGCGATAATTAAATTATTGTTGCGTGCACGTAATTCAGTGAGGGTGTGAAGCGTTAGCTCTGAAAGTTCATGCTGGTTGTTAAGCAGTGTTCCGTCCATATCGAAAATGAAGGTGTTAACAGCGCGGTAATTAGTTTTCATTGGGCATCCTCGATAGGTTTTATGGTTGATATTGTAATGCAACGAAAACCTGAAACTGAGGATTTTTATTGATGATAAGGATAAATATTTATTTTTTTTAAAACGATTTTCTTTAATTATCTTTTCCACAAACAAAAACGGCCAGCAAATGCTGGCCGTTTTATTTTCAACACACTTTACTGCGCGACGGGAAGCGTCGGAATAGTTTGGTTGCAATCACCTGCCAACGGCAAGTTAGCGCATACATATTGCCCTGCGCTATTTTCGGTCGCTGCACCGGCAGGAGCAACAGCATTAACGCGTTGTTTCCACAGTTGCCAGAGCATAAAGCCATCGTTAGCGCGGCCTTTGTTTTTAATATATTTCACGTAAGTTTCTACGTTGTAATACTGGTTCGCCATATTATTTTGGCCAGTGAGAATATCGGCATCGTACACCGTGCCCGCAGGTGCATTGATTTTTAATACCGAGCCGCCCGCGCCTTCCGGTGCTATCTCCATCCCCATGTTGATGGGGCCATTGTAGATTGCACGATAGGATAAATAGCCCTCACGTGGATCGTAATAATCGCCTGCGTCGTATGACATAAGGTTAATGTAAGTCAGCTTGCTGCCATGACGTTTTACCAGGTTATACAAGGTGCCGCCGAAGGGTGAGCCCCATTGCACTTTGCCTTCTTCAAACGCGGTGCCTTTCACGTAATAAGCACCTGTTGACCAACCGGCGATGGAAATTCCCAGCCCAGCGTTGCGCGCCTGGATTTCGTTGTAAAGGCTGGTGATGATGGATTCAATTTCCGCATCTTTACTGCAACTGAAATTTGCATCGTCGAGTTTATTACACGCAGAGCTTGATGATTCCCAATCGATATCCACACCGGATGCACCCAAATCTTGCGCCAACGCAACAACGCGCGGTGCGTTAAAGCGTGACCATTGGTCGCCCTGACTGTAAGACCATCCGCCCACAGAAATCCACACTTGTGTGCCGCGATTTCTTAAAGCCGTAATGATGTTGCGTAAATCCTGCGCCTGTTGCGCGCTGAAAACGCGTTGGCCATTGTTGGTGCTTGCACCTTCTGCGAATTCAAATCCGGCAACAGATTGATCAAACGCGTAGCTGCCTTTTTGGTAGATGGTATCCGGACGAACAAACGCTAAATGCAAATTGGTGATGTAGTTGGGAATGTTTGCAGTTTTCAAATCGTAAATGCTGGTCAACCAGGTTCCCGCGTAAGCGACGTAGCGACGACCACCTGCAACCGAGCTAACCGATGAAGAACTGGTTGAGGTAGAACTTACGGAAGATGTAGACGATTTACTGCTCGCGCTGGATGCTGAACTGCCTGCGCATGGGCCAAGATTAATCCAGACATCGCTTGCACCAGAATGTGTAGATGGATCTTCATTTTGTGTCCACCATTTGGCCTGGTATTTAATACCTTTGTAAACCACCTGCATATCTTTGGTGTAAGTCGCTGTTGCGCTCCACTCGGATAAACTTGGGCAATTCATCGTAGAAGAATTAACGGAGCTGGCGACAGAACTAACAACAGAACTCGCCACACTGGATTTGCTTGAGCTTGTGGCGGTGCTTGATTTACTGGTCGATACACTTGAAACGCTGCTCGCTTTACTGGAGGTTGAACTCGTTGTTGTTGTACAAGCTCCAAGGCCAGTCCACGCATTGGCTGCTGCCCAACCGACGCCGGGCTCGTAAGGGCCGCCAATGGAACACCAGCCGCCTACATCGCAGCGATAAGCATTGCCGCCATTTTTTACGATGGCATTTGTCGCATAAGTCGAACCATTGACATATTGCGGAACGCTGGTGCAATCGTACGCATGGCTTTGCGCCGATGCGAAAATTCCCGCAGCTCCTAAAAATAACCAGGCATAAGTTTTCATCTTTTTCTCCCAGATTTTTGATTAGACATTTTTAATAAAAAGATTTAAAACGCAGATAAATCGACAACAAAATTTTGCGCAAAAGAAACCCTATACCGCGTTTTATAAACGCAGTTTTGGTACATCAATAGCAATGAACATCCTGAAAAAATAATCGGTAAAACCCAGCGCAATTACTTGTAAGGCTGAGTGAACTAAAAAAACTTATTGTTATTATTGCAATGAAAGTCATTAGCGATAGAAAAACGCCCAGTCGTTAATATCACTACATCGCCAAACTTACGCCCGAAAGACAACGTTGTCAACATTTGTTGTTCGTTTTTTAACATTGGTCACAATCAGCTTGTCGCATTAAACTGCCCTGTGTTTGTGTTCGCCTAAGTATTTGTAGGCGGTTGGATCAACTCCCCTCACATTGTGCACAGAGAATTTTCATTGAAACCTGGTAAAAGACTGAAGCAAATTGAAGCCATGGTGACTTCGCAATACGACCATATTTGGGATTGTTGCTGTGACCACGGCTTATCAGGTGCGGCTTTGTTAGCGAAACATGCCGCACCGTTTATTCATTTTGTGGACGTGGTGCCCGCCTTGATGCATGAATTGGAAAATAAACTTATGCGTTTCTTTCCTGAAAATTCAAATGCATCTTCGCGATGGAAAATGCATTGTATGGATGTGTCCACGCTTTCACTGGAAACTTATGAAGGGAAACATTTGATTATTATTGCCGGTGTGGGTGGTGATTTAATGGGTGAATTGGTTAAAGCGATTTACCAACGTAATCCGCACACTGATATGGATTTTTTGTTGTGCCCGGTGCATCACGAATTCAGCCTGAGACAACAGCTCATTGAATTGAATCTGGTTTTACAAAACGAATCGCTTGTTGAGGAAAACAATCGTTTTTACGAAATTATTTGGGTGTCAAACAATAAACCTGGCTCGAGGTTAAATCCGGTAGGTGATTTAATTTGGCAGTGCGATAATCAACAGGCATTTGCAACCGCAAGCAATTATCTGGAAAAAACGATTGCACATTACCAACGCAAGCAATTGAAAGATGATGTAAATGTGCAACCTGTTGTCGACGCTTATAAAACGATTATCATCAAGGAACCGGTTAACTAAAGGCTTAAAATTTCTTTGCTGAAATTTCTTTTCAGGAAAGTGGTGGCATAATCAATGGTCAATTAATTGTGAAATTTATTGTCCCGTATACATTAGTGCAGTGATAACTTTTTCAACAACGCATTGGCGGCAGGTGCAGACGATGCGGGATTTTGTCCGGTAATTAATAATCCATCGCTGACTACATGAGGTTGCCAATCCGCACTTTTGGAATAATTACCACCATTTTGTTTTAAAGAATCCTCAACTAAAAAAGGCACTACGTCGGTTAAGCCGCCCGCAGCCTCTTCAGTGTTTGAAAAACCGGTGACATTTTTTCCTTTAACAACAGGTTCTCCTTGTGAATTTTTTGCGTGGCGAAAAACGGCAGGTGCATGGCAAACCGTTGCGACAGGTTTGTTGGCATCAAGCATGGCCTCAATCAATTCAACGGAAGCAGGATCTTCAGCCAAATCCCACAAAGGACCGTGACCGCCGGGATAAAAAACCGCATCAAAATCTTCCCCAGAAACATCAGCTAATTTAACCGTGTGGGCTAAATTTTCTTTCGCTTCCTGGTCAGCTTTAAATCGTTTAATCGATTCAGTTTGCTGTGAAGGATCATCACTTTTCGGAGAGATGGGTGGCTGTCCGCCTTTTGGTGAGGCCAGGGTGATATTCGCATTGGCATCTTTAAAAACATAATAAGGCGCTGTGAATTCTTCCAGCCAGAAACCGGTTTTTTCGCCTGTATTGCCAAGCTGCTGATGAGAAGTTAACACCATCAAAATATTCATTTTTTGATCCTCTTGTCATATCAATAATGATCAGAAAGAAATATCAGGTAATAAATATTAGGGCTTGCCCCAGCTCGAATCAGTGCGATGCCGTACGCAAAAAATAAATTGACGCGCAAAGTTATTAATAGCAAACAGACCACTAAAAATGATTGGAATTATAAATCAACTTAAGTTCTTCTTCCGCCAATGCAATGCCTTCTTGTGCGGCTTCTTTGAGCAATTGGATTCCCCGGGTTTTATTTTGCGGTATGTGGTCGGTGCCGTAATAGAGATTAAAACCATAGGTGAATTTGGAATGCGAATGCCCTTGTGTAATGGCGCGCTCAAAATAAAATGATGATTGTGGATCTGTCTCGGATGCTAAATCTCCGTACAGATAAAGCACACCTAAGCGATAAGATGCATCGGCAAGGCCGCCATCTGATGCGGTGCGCAAAAGTTCTACGCTACGTGCTTCAAATTCTTCATCACTTTCATTTAATCGTTCAAGGCTGAAGCTTGAATAAAGAAAAAGCGCGTAGAGGTCTTTTGCTGCAATGAAAGGTTCAATGAGTTGGTAAAGCGCTTCTACTTCACCCTCCTCAAAAAGTTGTTCGGCTTTTTCTTTAATACTATTGTCCATATATTCGCTCTTTAATGGCAGATTTCAATGAGTCGCGACTATACGATTACAAACGTATTATTCCAAGCAACTTTAAAAAAATATCCTAACTTTTACGGGTTTTGAAAAAACCTCAGCTGTCATTATTTATAAATATCTATAGTCTTATCGGTGGAAATATATTTTTTAATTTCCTCGATAACTGTTATTGCATAGTTATGTCCCTCCGTTAAAGGGCTGGTATCCCATTTGATGGGGTTTTCTATGGGTGGCTTGTAACCATTTTTTACAAAATCCTGATAGGTATCGAAATCTTGTTTATAAAATGCAATGGCTTCATTGATCTTATCGGGACTAAATTGAATAAGGTCAGTGTGTTGTAAAAGCAAGTTGTTCATCAAAGGTCCTGCGTTTAGTATTGATAAATGTGTTGCTTTGAGAGCGGCTTGTAATTGCTGGTTGTAGGCTTGGGCAGCAGTTGCCATGCGAATATTTTCGCGCACCTCTGCTCCAACACGAGGGTTGTTGGCATATTTTTGAATGTTGTTTATATAATCACTTTGTTTGGTATTTTGATAACTTATGCCCTGATTTAAAATATCTCTGAGCCTGGTTTTAAGGTCAGCGGGTGCATTTATTTCATCAATTGTTGTACGCGCTTTTTCCAGCATGTAATTAAAATTCAAGACATCATCAAATGATTGTTGAACCGTCTCAGCGGCATAAATGGCATTTTTTACCATACCAATGAGATTAACTTTATCCTGAATGTTGAAACTATCAGGAATTCCTTCTTCCAATTTTTCCAGTTCCGCTTTCAATAGGTAATTATTTGTGCCCGATTGATTGGGGTAATAATCTTTTTTACCATCCAGTCGAAAAATTGCAGTTCCTGCCGGCCATACTCCAATTACAGGATCGAGCGAATCGCGCGGTTCAAATGTTGGACCTTTAGCGCGCATTTCTTCTGCTGCTTTGGTATCTAATATAATGACGTGTTCACTTCGCCATAGCTGTCCTTGTTTGAAATTTTCCAGGGCTTTTGCATCCAATGGATCAGCGCTTTTCGATAAGAAATCGACAGCTTTATCCTGTTCTTCCTTATCAAGTGTTTGTAGATATATATCCATTTCAAAAATATATTGGCCTTCACCACTAATGGTAATTCCATCAGTCACGATTGTTCTCAAGCTACTCGTTTGATGTGATTCTGTAGGTTGTAACGCCGAATTGGTGGCGTAAGCAGGAAGTGTATGAATGCTTGTGTTGATCTCAACCATTTGATGTTCCTTTTTCTATATCCGATATAGAAACCAATAAAAAAGACCTGATAACAACTATCGGCGTTTTTTAACAGAACTTTAGGTGAGATGAGGAGATTGGTTTGACGGGAACTTAAGTATTGTAAATTTATTGTTTTGAGTGCAACACATCCTGGGTGTTGGGTTCGCCCAAGATGTGTTTAGCAGTTCACTGATTACGATTTCGCTTTGGGTTTTTCCTGCGCTTTTTCCGCTGGCTTCTCTTGCGCCGCTTTTATTTGCACAGCTTCGCCATTGCTAATGCCATCTGGTGGATTGTCGATCACTTTATCTTGTGCTTCGACACCTTTGATTTCCAATTCCTTACCAAGGTCGCGTGCGATGCTGATTTGTTTGAGCAGTACTTTATTGTCTGCACCGACAGTTGCGACGCGTAAACCTGATGCGTTGAAAATCAGCGCGCTGGCGGGAATGCTGAGCGTTTCTGACATTCCCTGGATCGCAAAATTTACACGCGCATAACTGCCGGGCAAAAGTTCACCAGCGCTGTTGTCCAGCGTGAGTTGGATGCGGGTTGTGCTGGTGCCTGCATCAATTGCGCCAGAGGCGGCGGCAACTTTTGCGGTGTAAATTTTCCCTTGGCGCTCGGGTACGGTGATTTGCGCTTCATCGCCCAATTTTATGTTGGACGAATAGGTTTGCGGCACATTCACGTACAAGCGCAATTTGCTTGAATCAGAAATCGTAAAGAGTGCAGGACTTGCGCTGCTGCCAACGTTAATCAATGCACCTACGTCGGTGTTGCGTTCCGTCACTACGCCATCAAAAGGTGCAACAATTCGCGCAAAACCTTTGGTGACTTGCAGGCGCTCAAGGTTGGCTTTTGCGGATTGGTATTGCGCTTGTTTTGCAGCGTAATCGCCCGCGCGGTCATCAAATTCCTGACGCGAAATCACTTTGGTATCTACCAGCGTTTGCATGCGTTTGAACGTGGTTTCCGACAGGTTGAGGTTAGCTTTTGCACTTTCCGTATCAGCACGTGCTTGCAGCAATTGTTGATCGAGATCGGGCGTTTCGATTTCGCCCAGCACCTGCCCTGCTTTAACAGCCATGCCTATATCGACTTTCCAGTTTTTGAGGTAGCCGGGCACGCGTGCATAAATGGGCGCGCTGGCGAAGGCTTCAAAACGACCGGGTAATTCGAGCGTGCGGTTGGCGTCATTGTGTTTGGGTGCGATTACCGCGACTGTGGTGACAGCCTGGTCGGCAGTCCATTGGTTTAGATCTTTGTTGCTATAGGCGCGGCTCGCCAAACCAAAGACAACAATGGCTACGGCCAAAACGCCAAATACTGTGCCGCCAACACGCAATTGGCGATGTGTTTCAGGCGTCACTGATAAGGTCGCCGAATTGATTTTAGACATGAACTTCTCCATTCATAACGGGCTGCTCGCTGGCTTTACCGTAGCGAGCGTGAATCATACTGAATACCACCGGCACAAAAACCAGTGTGGTGATGGTGGCAAATAACAATCCGCCGATCACGGCGCGGCCCAGGGGCGCATTTTGTTCGCCGCCCTCGCCAAGGCCGAGGGCCATGGGCGCCATACCAATCATCATCGCCAATGCGGTCATTAAAACAGGACGGAAACGCACATAACCTGCTTCCAGGGCGGCGGCGGTTGAATCTTGTAACTCGGCAAGTTTTTCACGCGCAAAGCTGATGACCAGCACGCTGTTGGCGGTCGCCACCCCCATACACATGATGGCGCCGGTCAGGGCGGGTACGGATAGCGGCGTAAAAGTCGCGAAGAGCATCCAGATAATCCCGGCGATTGCGGCAGGCAAGGCGCTGACGATAACGAAGGGGTCGCTCCAGGACTGGAAGTTCACCACGATCAACAAGTAGATCAGCACAATGGCGCCGAGCAAACCGAAGAGCAATCCGCTAAAGGATTTCTCCATGGTGGATACCTGCCCCAGCAATGCCACGGTCGAACCTTTAGGCGCATCGGCTTCGGCGTCTTTCAGGATTTTGCGGATGTCTGACGCAACAGCGCCCAGGTCGCGGCCCTGGGTGGCGGTGTGGATTTGCACCATGGGCTGGATATCGTATTGGCTCACAACACCGGCGGACACGCTGCGATCAAAGGTGGCGATACCGCCCAACTGCATGCTGCTTTGGCCCGCCGCGTTGTTGATTGGCAAACTTTCGAGCGCGGGTAAGGAATCCAGCAAGTATTGCGGTGTTTGCATCACAATCGGGTAAGACACTCCATTTGCCGGGTTGAGCCAGAAGGTTGGCGCGGCCTGGCTGCTGCCCGTGAGGTTCACCACCATATTGTTGGTGACATCGCGGATGGTCAGCCCCATGTCCTGCGCTCGCGTGCGGTCAACATCGACTTTTAACACCGGATTCTGGCGCGATTGCTGGATGCGCGCATCGGTCACGCCGGGCACTTCGCGGATGCGTTTGAGCAGCGCGGTTGCGTAGTCGAAATTGGCGTTCAGGTTATTGCCGCGGATCTGGATATCAATCGGTGCCGGTGAACCAAAGTTGAGGATCTGGCTGACGATATCTGCCGGTGGAAAGGTAAAGGTCACGCCCGGGAATTGTTTGGGCAATTCTTCGCGCAAGTGTTTTACATAATCCTCCGTGGGTTTATGGCCTTCCTTCAAGGCAATTTGGACATCGCCATCCTGCGAGCCGATTACACCGGTATTGTTGTAAGTCAGGTTGATCGAACTGGTTGGCATACCAATGTTGTCCACCAACGTCAGGATTTCCTCTGACGGAATCACGCGGCGAATCGCTTCCTGGATTTTGGCAAACTCAATCGCGGAGTTCTCAAGGCGCGTGCCCACGGGCAAACGGACGTGCATCAGGATTTGGCCACCATCCACTGCCGGGAAAAAGTTGCGCCCAAGGAAAGGGACGAGCGCAAATGACAAGAGCACAAATCCCATAAAGCCTGCCACAAATACTTTGCGATGCAGCAAGGCCGCTTCCAGGATGTTGCGATAGCTGTGGCGGATGTGTTCAAAACGCGATTCGAACCTGCGCTGAAAACGCACAAACGCATTGCTGGATGGCTGGGCATCGCCGTGTTCATCCAAATGGGGCGCATGTGCCTTGAGTAAGTAGTTCGCCATGGTTGGCACCAGGGTACGCGACAAAATAAACGAGGTGATCATCGCAAACATCACTGCTTCGGCCATGGGCACGAACAGGAAGCGCGACACACCTTCGAGGAAAAACATGGGCACGAATACAATGCAAATACACAGCAGGGATACAAACGCCGGCGTCACGATTTGCGCCGCACCATCCAGGATCGAGGTCTCCACTTCTTTGCCATGCTCAAGATGCCAGTTGATGTTTTCAATCGTCACAGTCGCATCGTCAACCAGGATGCCCACCGCCAGCGCCAGGCCGCCGAGCGTCATGATGTTGAGCGTTTCACCAAAGGCATAAAGCGTGGCAATCGCACCGAGGATCGATAACGGAATCGAAATGGCGATGATCACCGTAGAGCGCCAGCTGCCAAGGAACAGCAAGATCATCAGGCTGGTCAAGACCGCCGCAATTGCGCCCTCAAAAGCCACGCCTTTAACCGCAGCGCGCACAAAGATGGATTGGTCGTTAATGGGCACGGCATTCAGTGAATCGGGCAGGCTGGATCTAATTTCCGCAAGTTTTGCTTTCGCGCCGGAGACTATATCCAGGGTCGAGGTCGCGCCGTTTTTCAAAACAGACATGAGTACGGATTTGGAACCATCCACATGCACGATGTTATTTTGCGGCGGGTTGCCATCGCGCACGGTGGCGACATCGCGGATATAAACCGTTGCACCGTTAACGATTTTAATCGGCAAATTGCCCAGGTCTTCGAGCGTTGTCGCCGCGTTATTCAATTGCAGGGTGTATTCGCGGTCGCCAATTTTCTGGGTGCCGACCGGCGTAATCAGGTTTTGTGCTGCCAGTGCGTTAGCCACATCAATCGACGACAAACCGCGCGCCTGTATAGCTTCAGGGTTGAGGTCGATTTGTACCTGGCGAGTCTTGCCACCAAACGGATAGGGAATCGCTGCGCCGGGAACTGTCACCAAACGCGTGCGTATCACGTTTAAGCCCAGGTCACCCAGTTGCTGTTCCGACAAACCCTGGCCAGACAAGGCGATTTGCAAAATAGGCACAGTGGACGCGTTGTAATTCAGGATCAGTGGCGGCGTAATACCGGCAGGTAACTGACGCAGCATGGTTTGCGACACCGCCGTCACCTGCGCGTTGGCGGTGGCTATATCAACGCCGGGTTGGAAGAAAATCTTGATAATCCCAAAACCGGTGTAAGAGTTGGCTTCGATATGTTCAATGTCGTTAACGGTCGTGGTTAACACCCGCTGGAACGGCGTGGTAATACGGCCAGACATTTGGTCAGGTGGCATCCCTCCGTAACTCCAGGCAACGGCGATAACCGGAATACGGATGTTGGGAAAAATATCTGTAGGCATGCGTAATGCCGACAGGGTTCCAGCAATCAACAGGAGTATCGCCAGGACTACAAAGGTGTAGGGCCGTTTCAAGGCGATTTTTACAATTTCAAACATGAAAGCACCGACAGGGGAAGGTTCATAGGGCGAGGAACAGATAACGAGTGACTATGCCTTAACAACCGAGTTCATAAGCAATGCTTACAATTTCGGCTGATAATCATTTTCAGCGCTAGAGCGGCGTAAGACTAGATGGCATAATCTGCATACACTTATGAATAGCGCTCATCAATAGTGTTGTTGATATCACTTCTGTCTCCAAACGGGATGCTCCCCATGCCGCAAAATTTCAATGATCTCCAGGCATTCCTGGCTGTTGCCCAGGTGCGTAGTTTTACCAAGGCGGCGGCCCAAATGGGCGTGTCCCAATCCGCCCTGAGCCATACCATTCGCGGATTGGAATCAAAATTGGGGGTGCGTTTACTCACACGCACCACCCGCAGCGTATCGCCCACGGAAGCCGGTGCGCGCCTGCTGGCGACCATTTCCCCGCGCTTTGAAGAAATCACCGCAGAGCTGATTTCGCTCAGTGAATTCCGCGATAAACCCGCAGGCACAATCCGTATCAATGCCGCCGAGCATGGCGCCAATGTGCTGTGGCCAAAACTGGCGAAATTCCTGCCGCAATACCCTGATATCAAGGTCGAGTTAAACGTGAATTACGGCATGATCGATATCGTTGAGCAGCAATACGACATGGGGGTGCGACTCGGGGACAGGATTGCAAAAGATATGATTGCCGTGCGCATAGCGCCAGATTTGCGTATGGCTGTGGTGGGTTCGCCGGAATACTTTGCCAGCCACCCTATCCCCAAAACCCCGGGCGACCTTACCAGCCACAACTGCATTAACTTGCGTTACCAAACCTATGGCGGGATTTACACCTGGGAGTTTAAAAAAGCTAACCGGGAATTGAATGTCAAAGTGGAAGGGCAACTCATGTTCAATGGCAGTGCGCCCATGCTTAAAGCGGCCCTGTCCGGTTTTGGGTTGGCTTATATCCCACAGGATATGGCGCAGGAGCACATTGATGCTGGGCGCCTGGTGCATGTGCTGGAAGATTGGAGCATCACCTTTCCCGGTTACCATATTTATTATCCGAGCCGCCGCCAATCGTCACCCGCATTTAAATTGTTGGTGGAAGCCTTGCGCTATCACCCTTGATTGTTTAAAGCATATGGCGTTGTGAAATCAGCTCACTGGTCACTGCAAATATTGCCTCGTTATACCGTTCTATCCATTGGCATACAAATTGATGGATTAAAAAATATCATCACCTAATTCCATAAACAGCGTCGATTTGGCGATGTTGTCGTCGCAATCTGAAGCAATAAAAAAATATTTTCCGTGAGGTTGCCCAAAAGATGTGCAAATACTAGCTCATTAGCATTCATCAATTTGATTCCAGGGGGTTGGTGTCCAAACGTGAATAACCCTAAACAATTAGCTGTAAAAATTATTTATCCGCCGGCGGGATTCGGTTTGTTGAAGGACGCTAAAATCCTCTGTGCAATTTTATTGCCTTTGGGTTATCGAGTGGATTTATGCGAGTGTTTTAGTATTGAAGCAAGATCCCGTAGTCTTGATGTTATTTTCCAGTTTTTAGAAAAGTTCAAACTCTTAGGCCTTTGGAAAAAAATACAAAAAAAATGTTGCGGTAAACCAACCGTTATTTATATCTATTTGGAAAACCTGTCGTATCAAAAACTTTTCCATAATGCAGTTCATATATTAATTCCCAACCAGGAATGGTTTTCTGCTTCAGGTATAACGTTATTACCTTATGTACATGAAGTCTGGTGCAAATCTTTATTGGCTAAAAATATATTTTCTGGCCTTGGCTGCAAAACCGTATACACAGGTTTTTTAAGCGGTTATCCAAAAGATCCGTCTTTAAGGTCCCATGTAAAAGAAGAATTCATATCCCGTGTTGGAAAAAGTTCGTTCCGTGGGGCAAATATACTTGTGTCAACTTGGGCTGCGCATCCCGAATGGCCGCGTTTGAATATCGTGCTGGATAATTCGCGGCGAATATTTCCATGTCCCTCCAACGTCAACTATATTAATGAATTCGCGAGCGCTGAAGATTACCAAAAATTCTCATCGCAATTTACATTCCAGATATTTGCTACCGAAACAGAAGGATTTGGCCATACTATTTATGAAGGTCTTGCATCAGGTGCAACGATTTTACTGACCGATGCACCACCAATGAATGAAGTGCTTGATAATCATTGTGTGATATTTATCGATGCAAACTATAAAACGCACAAAGGCCTATCGCCACGATTTGTGGTGACTAAAGAAGGGCTGGAATTCGCGGTAAACCGGGCATTAGGTTTAACGCCTCAAGAACGTCTGGTGATGTCGGAACGGGCTAAACGTATAGTCGTCAGGATGGAACAATTATTTATTGGGAACTTGACTCGCGCAATGGATAATCTGATGCGCCAATTAAATGATCAATAAATTATTTTTCGTTGAGCAATCCATTAATAATTTTAACTATTCAAAATAAAAAACTGCGAGCGCAAAGCTCACAGTTTAAGATAGAAAAAATTACTAGGGTAAATCAAACACCAGGGCTTTTACATTTCCATCCAGCGCCGTTAAATGCAATTCATCGATATCCGTGATGGTTGCGCCATCGCCAGGTTTTACGATTTGATTTTCAATTTGCACTTCACCTTCAATTACATGCACATAATAATGGCGACTTGTTGATGCCGTTAAGCGAGCATTATTGTCAGCCGCCAAAATTAATTGGTACACGGATGCATCTTGCTTAATCACCATGCTGCCATTTTTTCCATCCGGACTTGCAACCAGGGTTAAGCCTTGCTGTTGGCCAAAATCTTTTTGCTGGTAACCGGGCGTTTGTCCATACACATTTGGCTGGATCCAGATTTGCAAAAAATGTAATTCTTTGGTGGCAGACGGATTAAATTCGCTGTGGCGAATACCACTTCCTGCCGACATCAACTGGAATTCACCGGGCGGCAAAACCGCAACGTTTCCTTCACTGTCTTTATGGGCAATTTCACCGGATAACACGTAACTGATAATTTCCATATCGCGATGACCATGGGTTTGGAAACCTGAATCAGGTGCAACCCGGTCATCGTTAATGACACGCAGTGCGGAAACGCCCATGTGCTTTTCGTCGTAATAATTTCCAAAGGAAAATGTATGTTGGCTTTTGAGCCAACCGAAGTCGGCACCACCACGTTGGTCGCTGCGTCTGATATTGATCATAGGTCACCTCAATGTTTGTGCGGCGCATCCAGGCCGCGAATTTGAATCATTATTTGTTGGCGATAAAACTATCAAGGCTTGCGCGACCGCCGCCGGAAATCAGCAGGGAAACTGTTACGGCCAACAAAGCCAGCGCGTATTCGTATCCGTTATTGCTCATAAACAAACCGTTGTGGATATGTACAGAAAAAATAGCCACCACCATGGTAAAGGCGGTTACAAAAGCCGCCGGGCGGGTTAATAAACCCAGTAATAAAAATACACCGCCAAAAAATTCTGCTGAACCTGAGAGGGTCGCCATCAATAAACCCGGTTCAAGGCCAATGGATGCCATCCATTGTGCAGTGCCTTCAAGGCCGTAGCCGCCAAACCAGCCAAAGAGTTTTTGCGATCCGTGCGCTGCCAGGATCAACCCAACCGGTACACGCAAGGCTAAAGGTGAAAAACTGTTTTGGGTGGCGAAAACTTTGGTCAATGCACTCATGGTGTAACTCCGAAAATAATAGTCAATAAAGGTTTTGTTCGTGATGGCCTGGCAAGTTTCCGCGTTCGGAAATCATTTTCGCCTCACTGGGTAGTTACTTTAGGCTTGTATCGCACACTAAAAAAGCGGAAGATTTTGAGCTATTAGTTCAAATTTTTTGAATATTAGTTTTGGAAGTCTGAAATGAATCATCCAATTACCCTGGATGCCTTGCGCGTGCTTGATGCTATAGATCGCAAAGGCAGTTTTGGCGCGGCGGCTGATGCGCTATTCAAGGTTCCATCGGCCTTGAGTTACACGATTCAAAAGCTGGAATCTGACCTTGGAATCAGTATTTTTGATCGATCAAGGCAGCGCGCCCAACTGACAACAGCAGGCAAGTTATTACTGGAACAGGGAAGGCAGCTTTTGCAGGCGGCAAACGCCATCGAAGAAACCATGCAGCAATTGGAATCGGGTTGGGAAACACAATTACGTATCGCGAAAGACACCATCTTGCCGCTCGCGCCCCTGCTCACACAAATCAATGCGTTTAACCAACTCGATAAACGCGTGGCTATCACGATTGGTGAAGAAGTCCTGGGCGGCACCTGGGATGCATTGGTGGCAGAACGTTGCGATCTTGCGCTGGGTGCGAGCGGAGATTTACCCAAAGGTATCCTGGAATATCGCCTGATGGGTGAAATTGAATTTGTGTTTGCCGTAGCGCGTGAACATCCTTTGCGTTTGCATAAAGGACCGGTAGACGCAGCTGCAATCCAGGCATTTCCAACCATTGTTGCCGCAGATTCATCGCTGACGTCACCGGGTCGGTCATCAGGATTACTGGAAAGCCGACAGACAATTCGCGTCGCCAATGCCACGGCCAAAATCCAGGCGCAAATGATGGGAGTCGGCGTGGGATTTTTAGCGCGTCACCTGATCAAAAATGAATTGGCCAATGGCGATTTAATTGCGCTTGAGTGCTTGGTGCCGCGCCCGAATATTCCGGTCTATATGGCGTGGCGCAAAGAAAATAAAGGCAAGGCGTTAGCCTGGTTTATAGATGCCTGCATCAAGGCTAGCTGGTTTTAAATGGCGAGATGAACAGCGAATGTCCGGCGCAAGCGTGGACATTATTTAACGTCCACCACCAACATCCAATAAGTGACCGGTAGTGTAAGACGCATCCGCAGATAACAACCATAAAATTGCCCTGGCAACTTCTTCCGGTGTGCCGGCGCGTTTCATGGGAACTATTGGCGCTATTCGCTCCACCCGCCCTGGCTCGCCACCTTTTGCATGAATATCAGTTTGAATAATACCGGGGCGCACAGCATTGACGCGAATGCCTTCGTCAATCACTTCTCGTGCGAGGCCTATGGTGAAAGTATCTATAGCACCTTTGGTTGCAGCATAATCAACGTATTCAAAGGGCGAGCCAATACGTGACGCAATGGAGGATACATTGACGATAGCGCCACCTTTTCCGCCCCTGGAAATTGCCATGCGTTTAATCGCTTCGCGTGCGCAAACAACACTGCCGATTACATTCACACCAAATAATTTTTCCAGGTATTTTACGTCTGCATCAATCACCAAATTTTTGCGCAAGATTCCAGCATTATTGACGAGCGCATCAAGGCGACCAAAATGCTGGTCGACCTGCTCAAATAAATTCAACACATCGGCTTCAAGGCTAACGTCTGCTTTTACATAAATCACTTGCGCACCGAGCGCGTTAATTTGGGCGGCGATGTGTTGTGCAGATGTTGCTTGCGAGTGGTAGCTAAAACAAATGTTATAGCCCTGCTGTGCAGCGAGTAATGCCGTGGCGGCACCTATACCCTGGCTGCCACCAGTAATAATGACGACGGGTTTTTCCATCTCCCTTCCTCGTTAAAAATAATCAACGATTAAATTTTTTGTGCAAGGCCGCTTCAACAGGCTTGGCAACAAATTGGCTGACATCACCGCCCAAAAATGCAATTTCACGCACGATGGATGATGAAATATAAGAGAGATGTTCCGCCGGTGTCAGGAATAAACTTTCCATGGCAGGCGCTAATGCGCGGTTCATGTTGGCGAGCTGGAATTCGTATTCAAAATCAGAAACTGCGCGCAAACCACGCAACACCGCCTGGGCTTGCTGTTGGCGAACAAACTCAACCAATAAAATATCAAAACCGCACACTTCAACGTTGGGTAGATGCGACAAAGTTTCTTGCGCCAGGGCTACACGCTCTTCCAGGGTGAACAACGGGTTTTTACGATTGCTGGATGCCACAGCGACAACGACCCGATCAAATAAACGGCAGGCGCGCTCCACTAAATCGATATGACCGTTGGTGATCGGGTCAAAAGTACCGGGATAAACCACTTTGCGCATGGGATTTTCTCATAGGGTGTTTATTGTGGCCGGCATAGTAAACAATTTGCGCCTTAAGTACAAAATCAACACCGGGTTGATATTTGACAGTATAGAAAGTAATCGGGCAAGTATTCTTCCAACATTTTGTGAAGCTTATTGTTGATAATTTACTCGTTAAAAATAATCCAAAACTGAATTAAAAGTTTTTTCTAAGTGCCAATCGATAGGAGCTTTTCATTTTTTTTATTGTTAAACACATATGGATATAAAATCGTGAAAACCTATTTCAAAACGGTTTTTAAGCGTGTGAGCCACTTCACTTTTATATTTTTTGCGTCATCCAATTTCTTCTACAATAAAGGGACTTGTTATGAGTAGTTTTTTCTTTATTCAATAAAATTAATAACTGTAAGCGTTAATGGATTTTTAGTCATAAGCTTGCAGTTTGGAGGATCGCAGTGAGCAAAACATTTTCAAGCCGTCTTGGCCAGATTCTTTCCGAGATAGGCGGTTATGAGTTGCGTTACCGCAAAGTGACAGATACGGATTTCACCTATGTGATGATCAACGATGCCTGGAAAAACTCTTACAATTTTTCATGGTTGGAGGGGGATTTTGTCTTCCAGATTGCCGCCTTTGATACAAACGGCAATTACAGTAACTTTGTATATTTAACTCCCCATTAACGACTTAAACTTGCTCGCGATAAAACAGCCGGTAACTCACTGCACCGGCATGTTTATCGCGGTGCAATTGCCAGTTGATCGGTGGGGAATATTCATCCTCGCGACCGGATTCAACATAAATAGTCGCATTGTCTGCCAGCCAATTCCCTGTCTCCAGCGCCTCAATTACCGCTTGCCAAAGATTTAACTGGAACGGCGGATCTACAAACAGGATGTGGTAGGGTTCATCCGGATTGCCTTTGCGCAGTAACTCCAACACATCGGCATTAATAATACGGCCTGCCTCTGCATTCAAAATTCCCAAATTAGCTTTCAGTTGTGCAGCAGCCTTGGCATCGCGCTCCACCATCACGCTGATAGCAGCACCTCGGGACAAGGCTTCAATCCCCAGCGCACCGGAACCCGCAAACAAATCCAGGCAGCGCGCACCCTGGATTTCGGGCGCGAGCCAATTAAACAAGGTTTCGCGGATACGATCACCCGTCGGACGCAGACCCTCGACATCGGGAAAACTGAGCTTGCGGCCGCGCCAAAGGCCGGCAATGATGCGAAGTTGGTTGGTTGTAGTGGCTTTAGGCGAAGGTCGCGCAGGTTTCAAGGCTTAATTCTCAAATCTTAAAATAGAAATGTTAGGATTAATGATAGGATACCGTTTTTAATGAATAGCATAACGGCTTTTAACCGATAGGATAATGGCTTTAACAACCGGATAAGGTTTTTTTACAGCGCCTGTTAACTCCCTATCCAATCCCGTAACGAAGAATTTGCTCTCTATGTTTTCCAAGTTTTTTAAGAAGTCCGAACCTAAAGTTGTTGAACCGCAAGCTGCCGACCAAGTCCCGGATTCGGTTGTAGCCAACGCTGAGCCAACTACCACGACGGTTACTCCTGTTACCGAACCATCTCAAGAAACACCTGCCAAGCTTGGTTTTTTTGCGCGAATCAAACAAGGCCTAAGCCGCACCAGCAGCAATTTTGCACAGGGTTTAGGCAACCTGATCCTGGGGCGTAAAACCATTGATGATGATTTGTTCGAAGAGCTGGAATCGCAATTGCTGGTAGCGGATGTTGGTTTGGATGCGACTACGGATATTATCGATAACCTCACAAAAGCCGTCGCCCGCAAACAATTGACTGATGGCGATGCCCTCTACAAAGCCCTGCGCGAGCAACTCGCACTCCTATTACGTCCCGTTGAAAAGCCCCTGGTGGTTGCAAGTCGCCTGGTCGACGGCGTTAAGAAGCCCTACGTGATTTTGGTGGTTGGTGTAAATGGCGTAGGCAAAACCACGACTATCGGCAAACTCGCCAAACGCCTGCAAAACGACGGTAAAAAAGTGATGTTAGCCGCAGGTGACACCTTCCGCGCCGCTGCTGTGGAGCAGTTGCAAGTGTGGGGCGAGCGCAATAAAGTCCCGGTGATCGCCCAGCACACCGGTGCCGATTCTGCCTCGGTCATCTACGACGCGCTGCAAGCCGCGCAGGCCCGCGGATTAGATGTGCTCATTGCAGACACCGCAGGTCGCTTACATAACAAAGATCACCTGATGGATGAACTTGCCAAGGTGAAACGTGTCTTGGCTAAACTGGACGCGGGTGCACCCGATGAAGTGCTCCTGGTACTTGATGCTGGCACTGGCCAAAATGCGGTAAACCAGGCGCAACAATTTATTGAAGCCGCTGGCGTAACCGGCTTGGCGCTAACCAAACTGGATGGCACCGCAAAGGGCGGTGTAATTTTCGCGCTCAGCAAAAAATTTGGTTTACCGGTACGTTTTATCGGCGTTGGGGAAGGTATTGACGATCTCCAGCCTTTTGCTGCGGAGCCTTTTATCGAGGCTTTGTTTAGCACCCAAGATACATAATTTATAAAACCTAAAAATTCATTCAAGGAGCCTGCGTGATACGTTTTGATAACGTCAGCAAACGCTACGATAACGGTTTTGAAGCGCTGTCGCGCATCAGCTTTGCGGTCGAGCCGGGAGAAATGCTGTTTTTAACCGGCCATTCGGGTGCCGGAAAAAGTACGCTAATGAAGCTCATCATGCAGATGGAGCGCCCGAGCAACGGCCAGATTACGGTCGATGGCCAGGATCTCAATCGCATGTCATCCAGCCAGATTCCCTATTATCGCCGCAATATCGGCGTCGTTTTCCAAAATCACCAGCTGCTGTTTGACCGCAGTGTGTTTGATAATGTCGCCCTGCCTTTGCAAATTTCGGGTTTATCCCACCACGAAATCGGCAAACGAGTCCGGGCAGCGCTCGATAAAGTCAGTCTCCTGGACAAAGAGCGACTCAATCCCATAGTGCTTTCCGGCGGTGAACAGCAGCGTGTTGGTATTGCCCGCGCGGTGGTTAACAAGCCAACCATGTTGCTTGCCGACGAACCAACAGGAAATCTTGATCCTGAATTATCCGAGGAAATCATGACACTATTCCGCCAATTCAACGAAGTTGGCGTCACTATCATGATCGCCAGCCACGATGTGGAATTGCTGAAACGCATGAATAAACGCATTCTCGGCCTGGTTGAAGGCAAACTCGTACACGATGGGGTGCTCTGGTGAAATCAAAACGTCCTTCGGTTGCGGGCAATCGCCCCAGCACACGTCCATCCACAGGCGCAAGTCGCGGCGCCAGCGTAACTCGTCGCCCTGAGCGTGCGCCTGAGCCTGAGCATTCCACGCGCCACCATGGTGCCGTGCAAAGTAAAGTGCGGCTGGCCGATAAGTTCGACGCTTATTTCGCGCATCACAGCACCTCCGCCATTGATAGCCTGATGCGACTGCTGGACACGCCGTTCCAGAGCCTGATGACCTGGTTGGTTATCGCCATTGCCGTCGCTATTCCAGCGGCGCTGTACATAGGTTTCGCCAACTTGCAGCAGCTGGGTGAAAATTGGGAAGGCTCAAGCCAGGTTTCTGTTTTCCTGCGCCCGGAAACTACCGATGCCAAAGCTGAGGAAATGCGCGCCAAACTCGCATCCCGCGCTGACATCGCCAAGGTTGTTTATGTCTCGCCAGCCCAGGGTTTGGCCGAGTTCAAAGCCCAATCTGGTTTGGGTGAAGTGGTTGATAGTTTGGAAAAAAATCCGCTACCAGGCACTTTATTAGTCACTCCGCGCTTGCAAAATGATACTGACGCCGCCATAACGTCACTTGAACAATCTTTGATCGCCGATCCCGCCGTTGCGGATGTCCGTTTGGATATGCAGTGGGTCAAACGCCTGCAGCAATTAATGATGCTTGGCAAAAAAATGGTTTTTGGCCTCGGTGGCTTGCTGGCGCTGGGCGTTTTGCTCGTGATTGGCAACACCATTCGCCTCGCTATTGAAAATCGCCGCGACGAAATCCTGGTTGTAAAACTGGTTGGTGGCACCGACTCTTATGTCGCGCGCCCTTTCCTGTACACAGGATTGTGGTATGGCATTGGGGGTGGCTTGCTGGCGCTGGTCGTTTTGGGAATCGGATTTTTCTGGATATCGAGCACCGTGGATCAACTGGCGGCGCTTTACCAAAGCAATTTCCGCCTACAAGGCCTTGGCCTGTTTGGTAGTATGCAGCTGGTATTATTAGCCGGTTTAACGGGATTGTTAGGCGCCTGGATTGCCGTAGTAAGGCACTTGATCCAAATCCAGCCCCGTTGATTCATGTCAAGCAAAAGGTATGACAAGCATCACTTGTGAAACTTTTTGCCAGATAGCACTCTAAAATAACAAGTGCTAGACTCTGTTGGTCAGATTTTTAGCACGAACGACATTTTCGAACCCCTTGGTTCATGTAGTCACTGGAGAAGTTAAATGAGCACAAGCACAAGTCTGCAGCCCATCGGCGTACTTGCCCCCGGCGCAAACCTGAACGCCTATGTTCAAGCGGTTAGCGCTTTTTCCATCCTCACTGTGGATGAAGAACAAAAGCTGGCCAACGATCTGTATTTCAACGGCAACCTCGACGCAGCGCGTAAGTTGGTTATGGCGCATTTGCGCTTCGTGGTACACATCGCGCGCTCCTACAATGGTTACGGTTTGCCTTTGGGTGATCTGGTGCAAGAAGGCAATGTTGGCCTGATGAAAGCCGTAAAACGCTTTAATCCTGAAAAAGGTGTGCGTTTGGTGTCTTTCGCGGTGCATTGGATTAAAGCTGAAATCCACGAATTTATCCTGAAAAACTGGCGCATCGTTAAGATTGCAACCACCAAAGCCCAGCGCAAATTATTCTTTAATCTGCGCGGCGCCAAAAAGCGCTTGGCATGGTTGAGTAACGACGAAGCTGCGGCAGTAGCGCAAGATTTGGGTGTAGACATCAAACAAGTCCGCGAAATGGAAGGTCGTTTAGCGTCTTACGATGCCGGTTTTGATGCGGATGAAGATGATGAAGAAAGCGCGTACGTGGCGCCAGCCCATTATCTGGAAGACAACCGTTATGACCCTGCAGTACGTTTGGAAGAGTCCAACTGGGAAGAATCCAACGTTAACGGTTTGGAATCTGCGATGCAAAAACTCGATGACCGTAGTCGTACTATCTTGCAGCGTCGCTGGTTAAATGACGACAAAGCAACCTTGCACGACTTGGCTGCTGAATATGGCGTGTCTGCTGAGCGTATCCGCCAGTTGGAAAAAAATGCCATGAACAAGGTTAAAACCATGATGTTGGAAGCTTGATAAATTAGCATCCATCACTGAAAAGCCGCGCCTAGCGCGGCTTTTTCATTTTAAGCTGTCCCATTTATTTAGTTCTCTCGTTTTGTTTAATCGCCTCCTTGCTAGAATAAGCGCTGGTACATGGCTATAATTTACACAATCCTTTCCGACTTCCTTCATCGCAGTTCAAACTTTTAAACGCAAACCAAATACTGACGAATTACTATGCCGCGCATACGCAGAATAACTTTGGCGCTCCTGCTGTTTGCCACATCCTGCGACACATTAAGTGCGCAGCAAAACGAACTAATACCCATAGGTATTTATGGCCCCCAGGTTTTACCGCCTGCCCTGGCTGCCAGTGTGAGCAAATGTCCCAACCCAAAACATTTTAATTACGATAACAACCAAATACTTGCTGAACTGGTTTTACTTTGTAGTGCGCTAAAAGCAGGTGGATTGAATCCACAACTGGACTTTAAAAGTGCTACGGATTATTTGCGGATCATTAACAATTCAAGTGATGGCCAGACGATAATGCCCGGCTTTGCGATATGGCGTCGGGATATCAACAGTGAATTGTTTTATATATCCGAACCTGTGTTAAACAAGAAAGAATTTACCAAGGGGCTTTATACGGCAGCCAAACGCTCGGATTTATTGAAAATACGTGATGTAGCTGCACTAAAACGTTATTCGGTCGCTGCCAATCCTAACTGGGAACATGACAATGCGGAAATTGACTGTCTTGGTCTAAAACCTGTTACCGGTCCTTTCAATCCAATCTCCATGGCGCGCATGGTTGCTGCGGAGCGGGCAGATTTTTTGTTGTATCCATTTTTTAAAACAAACGATTTAAACGGGGTATTGGATGATGTGAGATTGGCGCCTGTGCCCGGTGTTAAAGTGGCCTTCAATGATTCGCTGCATTTTGTTGTGAGTAAAAAGCATCCCCAGGGCGCGATTATTTATGCAGCCTTGCAGAACGGATTGGCCCAGCTTCATAAGGATGGGACTATTCACTATATTTACGAGCAAATTGGTTTTTTTAATCCCAGGGTTAAACATTGGCGCGAGCTAGGGTGTAAGACAAAACAATGACAAATTTATCCCGATGCTTTTTAGCCAGTGCAGCAGCGAGTGGCTTCTTGGCTGTAGCTCTGGGTGCTTTTGCTGCCCACGGACTTAAACAGCAAATCTCTCCTGAATCCTTAGCTGTTTGGCAAACTGGTGTGCAATACCAAATGTATCATGCGTTTGCTCTCTTGGCGGTTGGCTTGCTTTACCAGCTCCACGCATCAAAAATCTTAAAGATGAGCGGTTTAGCCTTTATACTGGGCAGCTTTTTGTTTAGCGGCAGTTTATACGCGCTTGCGCTCGGCGCTCCGAAGATGCTTGGCGTCATCACTCCGGTTGGCGGTTTAGCATTTTTAGTGGGCTGGTTGATGCTCTTCGCACAGGCTGTTCGCCGCTAAGTTTCTGATTTTTAAATAAGTTTCCTGATTTTACGTTTGGTATATATGTCTGATTCCCTGGATTTTATCGCTCCCGTTGAAAATGACGAGGAAGGGTTTTTAATCAAACCCGAATTTAAACCCAAATCCATTCGCAGCTTTGTGATTCGTGTCGGACGCATTACTGCCGGCCAAAAGGCGGCGTTTGATAGCTGGTGGCCAACTTATGGCCTAAGTCTTTACAAAGGTGCGATTGATCCGAAAAGTATTTTTGGGCGCACAGCTCCGCTGGTATTGGAAATCGGTTTTGGGATGGGTGATTCCCTGCTGGAGATGGCCAAAAATGAACCCGAAAAAGATTTCATCGGCATTGAAGTGCATCCGCCAGGTGTTGGAAAGCTGATCAATGAGGCGGGAAAAGCCGGTGTCAAAAACCTGCGCGTCTATATGGCCGATGCTATGGATGTCCTAGAAGATTGCATTCCTGACGCATCTATCGACCGTTTGCAATTGTATTTTCCCGATCCATGGCACAAGAAAAAGCATAATAAACGTCGCATCGTTCAACCTGCGTTCGTCCAAAAGCTGCGTCCAAAATTGAAATCCGGTGGTGTTTTTCATATGGCAACGGATTGGCAACCTTATGCGGAGCATATGCTGGATGTTATGAACATCGCCGAAAACTATGCTAATCTGTCTCCTGAAAGCGGTTACAGCGCACGACCTGATTATCGTCCGATTACTAAATTTGAGAAGCGCGGCGCACGCCTTGGGCATGGCGTGTGGGATTTATTGTTCCAACATCGTTCATAATTTGTTAAGGTGCTGGCCCTAAGAATAACGATAAAACGGATTTTAAGACTGCTTTAATTAGCAAAACAGGCAGAAAAGCCAACTAATTAGAAAATATGATCGACCGAAAAGCAGTTCCCGGATGATCAATCGTTATAAATAAGCTATTTATGGAGACTCAAAAATGGCACACACACACACAAAACTCCTTTCTGCCGTGATGGCTACCCTGATTTCTTCAGGTGTATTGGCAGATAATCACAAATTCGAAGTACAAGTAGGCGTTGGCCGCGATTTCTTTGAGGAATCAAGAGATGACGCCACAGTAGGTAGCTTGGGTTTCGGTTATGTTGTTAATAAAAACTGGACGCTGGAAGCTGTAGCAAGCGGCTTCGACACTGAGCAAACCAACACGGGCGTTGATATTGATGGCCGTCAGTACCGTTTGGATGCACTTTACAATATCGACACCACCAGCTTGTGGCGTCCCTATGTGGCTTTCGGTGTTGGTGACCAATCGCTCAAAATGAAAGGCATGAAAAATGACCGCGATACTTTGGTAAACCTCGGTGCCGGTTTGAAACATTCTTTAGGTGGCAACTGGGAATTCCGCAGTGATATCCGTGCATTTAACAGCCTTGACCGCGAATATACCGATTTGGCTGTGAACGCTGGTATCAGCTACTTGTTCGGCGCTGAGCCTGTCAAGGCAGCTCCTGTAGTTGCTGCACCAGCTCCTAAACCGGAAGTTGATAGCGATGGCGACGGTGTGTTTGATTCCAAAGACCAATGTCCGGACACTCCAAAACAATACAAAGTTGACGCTGTTGGCTGTCCAATGGAATTGACCGAAACTGTATCGGTGAAACTTGCTGTTAAGTTCGATACTGCTAAATCAATCGTTAAAGACGAATACGTTGATGATATCGGCAACCTTGCCAAGTTCATGAACCAATACGCTAATACAGTAGTTACTGTTGAAGGTCACACTGATAGCCAGGGTTCTGATGCATACAACGAGAAATTGTCACAACAACGCGCTGAAGCCGTGAAGCAAGTGCTGATTACCAAGTTTGGTATCGCCGCTGACCGTATTACGGCTAAAGGTTTTGGTGAGTCACAACCAGTAGCAGATAATAAAACTGCAGCTGGCCGTGAAGAAAACCGTCGCGTAGTCGGTGCAGTTTCTACTGACGTGAAAAAGAAACAAATTCGTTAATCCTCATTTTGGATTGATGTAAAAAACCCGGCTTAGGCCGGGTTTTTTTATGCATAAACGGAAATGGGTGGATAGGTTGATAAGAACACCAGATTGTTCGTGACAAGAAATATTGATGGCCGGAGTTGTTATTGTTTTGCAAGGCGTTAAAATCGCACATCTTCTTCCACACTTAGCAAAAATAACATATAAGGACGTTTATGATAAAAACCTGCCTGCAATTCTGCCTTCTATTATTAAGTTTCAATGTATCCGCACTCTTTGCAGCCGAAGCGGATATTGAAGGTTTATCCAATGATGATTGGTTGCTCATCACATCCAAAAATTTTGAAATCGTCACCGATTTAAAAGAAGAAAAAGCCCGCCATTTGATAGAGGACCTTGAGGCGTACCGCTATTTTTCGATTGATATGATGGGCTTGCAAATATTCAGCAATACCAAACCGCTGCGAATTTTAGCCATTGCCGATACCAGCAATTTTAGAAAGCTGGGTTTACCGGAAATGATGGCCGGTATATTCAGTTTAACTGCCCTGGGTTATTCCGCGATTGCAAACGTCAGTGAATACAGTGTTAATTCAAAAGTAGCGAGTTTTGGTCGCCAGGTTCTCTTTCACGAATACAACCATTTCTTAATGCGCCTAACCATCAACTCCCAAAATTATCCCATGTGGTATTCAGAAGGCATGGCGGAGTATTGGGGCACTTTCAGGTTCGACGGTCAAAAAATTTATATAGGTGATGCGCAATCATTGGCGTTCAGGTCAATGGATTTATTTAACAACGTGGGTAACATTAACGTCGACACCCAAAAAATTATGGCGACTGACAGTTTGCCCTATAGCTCTAAAAAAGATATTGATAAAACAGCAATTAGCCGATTCTACGCCCAGGCATTTTTCCTCACGCACTATCTTCACTCGACTGCCGAGCTACAGGCAACCACTGAAAAATATATTGAATACCTTGGCTATGGCTACAAGCGCGATGATGCCTTTCAAAAAGCATTCAACATCAGCTACGAAGAACTGGATAAAAAACTAAAAAAATATTTGAAAAACAGCATGGTTAAAATGGTGTACACCTTAAAAGAAGGTAGAAATAAAGTACCTGATACCGGTATCAAGGTGGCAGCGCTGAACCAGGCATCTTTTTATGCTAATGCGTTGGATATTTTATTGAATTGCAACGCCATAGATTCCAAGGTTCGCAAACAAGTGCTGGAAAAAAATATTGCCTTAAATCCCACGGATATAAATGCACAGGTTTTATCGCTATTCTTTGGTTTTGCAGATAACCCGCAACAAAAAATGCAGGAGCTTGAAAAAATCGCACCGCAAAATCCTTTGTTACTCACTTATAAAGGCGATGCTGTACGTGAAGGTGCAAATTTATTACATGCGGGTGGTGTGACAAACTGGATGGAAAATATGAAACAAGCGCGTAGCAATTACCGACGTGCGATAAAGGCCGATTTAAAATTAGGTTTGGCCTATGTAGGCTTGGGTGACGTTTATAGTTTTATGCTTGATACAGAACCATTGTTGGAAGGCGCAGCAGGCCTTGACACCGCAACTTTATTTGAACGCACGGAATTACAATTTTCAAAATTTGCCGATATCCAGATTCGCATGGACAAAGATTTGGATGCTTTACCATCGGTGCGCAACGCAGTTGCTTTTAGCCGCGAAAAAGAAAATTCTGTATACGCGATGATTTTAGATAATCTGGAAATGCTAAATGATCTGCAAACCGTTCCTGCCAAAACCTTAGAGAATGAGTTGATATATCTTTCAGGTACTCGCTATCTTGGCGCGCTCACGAATACCAAACCGCAAGGAACAGGAAAAATAATTCGCCCGAACGGAAGTTATTTTGAAGGAAATTTCGTAAATGGTGTTATGCAGGGCCAGGGTAAATTAGTAACTTATGGCGGCTTTATTTATGAAGGTGAATTTAAAAATGGTATAGCGCGCGGTAAGGGAAAAATTACCTATCCCGAGGCCTGGAAAAAAGTGTACACAGGTGATGTTTTTTACACCATGCCTTTTGGTAAGGGTATAGAAACCAATGCTATGGGAACATACGAAGGAGATTATTGGTACAACTGGCAAGAAGGTAAGGGTGTATTTACGAGCAAAGATGGCAAGACGCATTTGACTGGTCACTGGATACAAAACCGTTATGAATGGCCAGAAGAAAATGGAATTGTATTTGTGGGCCCGGTGAGTGAATCTGCAAAACGCGAAGGCAAAGGTGTATGCCGTGCAAATACAATCCAAAAAATAGAATGGTGCAGATTCAAAGATGGTGTGCGTCAGGAGAAATTCACGGAAGATGCAGCTGCTGAAAACAAAGAGGAATAATCGCTCATCATTTATAAATCAGTTATGTTTTGTGGACGCGAACATAACTGATTTACTATTTAAATAACTGCGTTTACATTGCGCTAAATTTTATTTCTCATTTTCAGTTAACTCATCCAGAATTGCTGCTGTTTCTGCATCTGGTTTTCCATCATAGCGTGACTGTCGATACCTGGTTTGGAACGCGACAATAACATTGCATGTCGCCTCATCAAGTTCACCCGTCTGTGGAACGGCATAACCGTGTTGTGCAAGTTTATGTTGGAACCAGCTAATATCTGGCAAATGTACTTGATAAATTGTTATACGCTGCGCAACACGGTTTTGGTCTGGCCAGGAAATTAAACCCGCATCCGCCAATTGTTTCCACGGAAAAACCGGCCCCGGATCTTGTTTGCGTTGCGGAGCAATTTCATTGTGACCGAGAATGTTTTCCGGTTTGATATGATGTTGTGCAATTATCTTTTTTAACAGCACTATAAGCTGGTCAATCTGCGCTTGCGGGTAGGGATACCAAGCGCGGCCTTCAGGTGTATCCACAAAGCCACGGTTAACAATTTCAATGCCTATGGAGGCTGAATTGAGTTGATTGTAAATTTTCCAACTGCTTAAACCGGCGTGATTAGCCTGGCGGGATTCATCAACCAGTTGGTAGAAAAAAGGTTTATCTGTATCTGTTAATAAATAATGCGCGCTGACTTCATCTTGCGTAAGTGTGTTAATAGCATGATGCAGATCGCCAAATGTGTAGTGAATAATAACGAATTTAATGCGGTCGCTTTGGCTGCGGGAATTGAGCGAATGATTAATACGCGGTTCGGTAGCGCATCCGGCCAGGGCCATTAATAGAATACACAGCGAAATAATTTTCATAAAATCCCGGCTGCTTGAAAAATTTAATATTCGAATTCGCGTATCACTTCCAGGAATTCATCACCAAAGCGTTCCAGTTTACTTTGGCCGACACCGGTAATGGATAATAATTGGCTCGCTGTTGTAGGGCGAAATTCCAGCATTTCACGCAGTGTTGCATCATGGAAAATAACGTAAGGCGGAACACCGTGTTCCTCCGCCAGGCGTTTGCGGCAGGCACGCAGGGCATTCCATAATCCCTGGTCTTCTGTATCCACAACAACACCTTGTTTGCGCGCAACGGATGTAGCAGTTGCTTTGATTTCGCGACGCAATTGGATGGTTTCTTCGCCCCGCAGAATTGCACGGCATGCATCATTTAATTTCAAACCACCATAAGCTTGGGCATCCACATCCAACAATCCGCGCGCAACTAACTGGCGAAAAATAGATTTCCATTCATCGGTTGTTATATGTTTTCCAATTCCGTAAGTTGATAATTGTTGATGTCCAAACGAATTTATTTTTTCATTACTGCTGCCGCGCAACACATCAATGACATGCCCCGCGCCAAAACGCTGGCCCGTACGATAGACACAAGAAAGGGCCATGCGAACGGGCTCAGTTGCATCCCAGGTTTGCGCGGGTGTCAGGCATGAATCGCAATTACCGCAAGCTTGCGACAAGGTATCGCCAAAATAGCGCAACAGGGTTTGACGTCGGCAAGTTGTAATTTCGCACAAACCTAACATCGCATTTAAGCGCTGTTGCTCGTTACGTTTAAATTCTTCACTGCCTTCAGAGTTGCTCATCATCTGGCGCAGTTTTACAACGTCTTCCAATCCATAAAGCAAAAGCGTAGTCGCAGGTTCCCCATCGCGACCCGCGCGGCCAGTTTCCTGGTAATAGGCTTCGATACTTTTTGGCAGATCCAAATGCGCAACAAAGCGCACGTCGGGTTTATCAATACCCATACCAAAAGCAATGGTCGCGACCATAATAATTTGGTCTTCACGCAAAAACCGGCTTTGGTTTTTTTGGCGAATTTGCGGCGTTAAACCGGCGTGATAAGGCAGTGCAGTAAAACCTTCAGCGCTCAACCACTCCGCCGTTTGTTCAACTTTATTGCGCGATAAACAATAAATAATACCCGAATGGTTGGCGTGTTCTTCGCGCAAAAAGCGGAGCAACTGCACTTTAGGTGTATTTTTCTGCTGGATACGATATTGGATATTTGGTCGATCAAAACCATTCACAAATTGCTGTGCATTTTCCAAATGCAAACGCGTAATAATTTCTTCACGCGTGCGTACATCAGCTGTCGCTGTTAATGCAATGCGCGGAATATTGGGAAATTCGCGCTGCAACATATCCAGCTTTAAATAATCTGCGCGAAAATCATGGCCCCATTGCGACACGCAGTGCGCCTCATCAATAGCAAACAACGCAATTTTTACCTGGTGCAAAAGCTCAATAGTGCGCGGTTGGATTAAACGCTCGGGTGCAACGTAAAGCATATCCAATTCGCCATTGTGCATGGCCAATTCAGTTTGCCAGGCCTCTTGCGCCGTCATCGTAGAATTGAGAAAACCGGCGCGTACCCCAAGTTCATGCAAGGCGCTTACCTGGTCTTGCATCAAGGCAATTAAGGGTGAAATAACAATGCCAACACCCTCGCGTACCAGTGACGGAATTTGGTAGCACAGTGATTTACCACCACCGGTGGGCATCAATACCAGGGCATCATCACCTGCGACCAATGCTGAAATTACCGCTGCTTGCGGGCCGCGAAAATCGTGGTAGCCGAATACGTCTTTAAGGATGGAATGGGGAGTATGAGTCATGGCGAAGAGTATACGGGATGCGCTATGGCTAGAATACCGTATCGCGGCAATTCTCTAGCTGAATTTGAATAGTATGCTTATTTCCGGCATAAAATTCAGCCGGGGTTCGGTGTTCAGGCTATATGTTTGCAGGCCAAGATGAACGCGCGGATTCATATCAGGAGCTTCTGAAAAAAATTCACTCGCGTGTTCCGGCTTCGTTAAATTCCAGTCAAAAAGTATCCATGAATTATTGCAGGAAAAATTTCCACAGCACCGCTGCCCAAAGGACGAGGCGCATGGGTACGTTGAATGATTTATTTCGTGTAAACTCCGATTTTACTGAAATTTGCCTCGCGATAGCTTCGGCAGATGCATTTCCAGTGGTTCCCTAAAGGCATGGCTTTATGAAATTTACTTCATTGATGATTGTGTTAGCGCTATTAAGTGGCTGCGGTGGTTTACCCACTAAACTTCCCTCCCCGTTTTCAACGTCGGTAACTGTGAATCCCCCTAAACCCGCAGAGCCGGAAGCCGTTATACCCAAACCCAGTATTGATGACGAATTCCAAAAGAGTTTAAGCCAGGTGTGGGGTAATTATTTTATTGAAAATTATGCCGATACCCGTGCACTTGATGTGTTAATTGTTAGTAATCGCAAACTCAAAGGGCCCAACTTTGGATGCACGAATGATCAACTGGGCGTTGAGCTCGATAGCGCCACTCATTTTGGTGCCTGCAAAATAAATGTTCCAAAAAATCACAGCACTGGCTTGATAAAATTTACCAAAGACAATCGCCAATCTTCCCATGAATTTTTTAAAATCCTGAACGCGCGGAGCTTAACGGAGGCAACAGTCTTTGACTACTTAAAAAAATCCGAACGCTATCCATTAGTCTTTGTACACGGATTTAATGTGCGTTATGAAGATGCTGTGTTGAGGGCATCGCAGATTGCCTACGATTTGAAATACCAGGGGCCAATCGTTTTATTTTCATGGCCAGCGGGTGCAGGCGATGGTTTTTTAGACGAGCAAATGATCACACGTACCTATGATAACAATTTAAAAAATGCCAAAAACTCCATTGGCGCCTTTAAAGATTTTTTAAATAAAGTCAGGGAAAACAATTTAAAAATTAACCTCGTTGTACATTCCATGGGGCACCAAATTGTACTGCCTGCCCTGCGGGATTTTGCCACCTTGAATCCCAACAGCAAAATTATCAATGAACTTATTTTAAATGCACCCGATTATGAAGCCGATGAATTTATTAATATTGCCGACGCCGTAAAGCAAAACAGCAAACGCATTACTATTTATTGTTCTTACAATGACCGCGCCATGACAGTATCAGAGATTTATAATAAGAACCCGCGTTTTGGTGCCTGCGCATTTTCAGAAAGTATAGATTCCATCAACGTCAGCCTGGTAGATGCACCTTCCTTGGGATTAGGTCATGGTTATTATTCTTCACGTGCGATCTTGGGTGATGTATTCCAGGTGTTGTTAGGTATTGACGCCGAGGAAAGGTTATTCATTCGCAAAAGCGAACCCAACAGCACAGAAAAATATTTTCTACGACAATAACAGCTGAATAATTTATTATCCACCAGCAAGCGCCTGCCAGCTTACCTTTTGTGCAGGCCCTTAAAACCGGATTTATTTTTTTGTGGGCACAAGTTTCAATCTTGGCTTGGAAATAGTTTTAGTGTTTATCGCATCACCAACAGTTATCGTGCTGTTTAATATAAACGCAATATTATTCATGGTGGTATAAACAGCTTTATTCCTCACGTTAATTTGCCAATAATTTTTTCTTTTGCAAACGTAAAATATGTGAACCCCACACCAAGGCAATCACCATCATAAGCGCGCCTGTGTTAAAGCTGATATGGGCAATTGTGTGGGTTTTTTCCAGTGCGTGGGTCATGGTCAATATATTGCCCCAATCGTGGGATTCCTCACCGCCACCACCTACCAAAGGCAAGAGGCGATATTGGGCATCATCAATATAAGGTGATACATCAATAAAATTTTGCCCGCTCCACCAGAGCATAATACTCGCGGCAAAATTATCGTGTTGTTTCCACATAAAAACGACCATTAAAAATAATGGCAAGAGAATTTGGAAAAGACTGCCACCCAGGATCATCATGAAATATCCAAAAGGTGCGAAAAAAATATGACCGAATTCGTGGAATGCCAGATCGGGGCCGTGTAAAAAAGAACTGCCAATATTCTGCCAATCCACACCTCCGCGAATAAAATAAAAACTCCACAGCATGAATGCCGCTAGTGTTGCAACGCGTGTCCAAAATACTGTGGGATCAATTTTTTCAGGAACATAAAAAATAAAATCGTGAAATGTTTGGCGCGGCTCTTCATCCGTATCGATTATTTCTGTTTTTATGCTAGACGTCGCTTGCTTGCGTGCAATCCATTTAGCGTAAACAATACCGCAAGCAGGACAGATATCAGCATTGACCTGTGCATCAATTGCACGACGTTGGTAGTGACATTTCGGGCATTCAATCATAAAAATAATTCCGGTTTACAATGCCTTGCGAAAGGTGAGATTGATGCGCTGTTCACCCAGTAAAGGATGTGTGCCTGCTTTAACGGGTTGTACACCGTGAAAATACAAACGCGCTTTGCCACCCCAAACCAGCACATCACCATGTATCATAGGTATAGATTGGGTTTTATCTTCACGCAACATACCACCTATCAAAAATGTTGCAGGCAAACCCAGGGAGACAGAGACAATTGGCTGCGAAAAATCTTTTTCATTTTTATCCTGGTGCAACGACATCTTCGCGCCGATCTTATAACAATTAATCAAACAAGAATCAGGTTCAAAGTTTTCAAAGCCGGAGACCTGGGCAGCATTCTTCGCTAAATTGAAAAATATTTCCGGCATAGCTGGCCACGATTGTTGAGTGTGTGAATCACGTTTTGAATAACGATAACCATAGGAATCGCTTACCCAGCCAGCGCTTCCGCAACTTGTAGTAGTGACTGACATGGGCAGACCAGTGGGTGTATACATTTTTCGCAGTGGCGATATGGATATTAATCGAAAAATTTCTGATAACAATCGTGTTTCATCGCCCAGTGCGAATCCGCGCAATAATAAAACCTGCGGTAGAATTTCTTGGTGTGCAAAGGTTTCATTATTTCCAAACAAATCGAGATTCATAAAAATAGTTAAAATATCGATAGATAAAAACCAGGTAACATTAATAAAACTGGCCACTATTGTGGCCAGTTAATGAAGACAAAAATTAGTAATAAAGACAAAATTGGTTAAATGATGAAAATTTATTTCTTGTAACTGATGCGATAAATCGCACTGGCATAATCATCAGAAACCAACAAGGAGCCATCGGGCATCACCAAAAGATCTACCGGGCGCCCCCAAATACTTTCATCTTTATCCAGCCAGCCCTCCGCAAATACTTTGTAATCCTGTTTAGCTTGTGCCGTTTTTGCGTATGGATTTACAGTGACAATCCTGTAACCTACTTTTTGGGTGCGATTCCACGAACCATGTTGCGCAATAAAGATTTGATTGTTGTATTCACTGGGAAAAGATTTCCCTGTATAAAAACGCATTCCCAAACCAGCGGAGTGAGCCTGGAATTTTACTTCAGGTGGAGTAAATTCACTGCACTTGTGTTTGTTGCCAAATTCCGGATCTGCAATATCGCCTGCGTGACAATAAGGATAACCAAAATGCTGTCCCGCTTTAGTAATGTGATTTAATTCTTCCGACGGAACATCATTACCCAACATATCCCTGCCATTGTCTGTAAACCACAATTCATTTTTTTTCGGGCTCCAATCAAAACCAACCGTGTTGCGAATCCCGCGCGCAAATATTTCGGGTTTGGGATTAGGTTTGGTCACATCAATACGCGTAATACTTGCATAAGGGTCGCCCGGGTCACAAATATTGCAAGGGGCGCCTACAGGAACATAAAGTAAACCATCGGGACCGAAGCGAATAAATTTCCAGCCGTGATGATCATCACCAGGATATTGATTAGTGACGGTCATGGGTTTTGGCGGGTTTTCCAGTTGCGCTTCGATATTATCAAAGCGTGAAATGCGATTAATTTCTGCGACATACAGTGAACCTTTTTTAAAGGCAACACCGTTCGGTTTATTCAATCCTGACGCCAGGGTAAAAACTTTTTGCGCCTTAACGCCATCATGTTTGATTGCATAAACCTTATCGGTACGCGTTCCTACAAACAACGTTTGGTTGTCGCCTAATACTAAAGAGCGCGCATTGGGAACATTCTCGGCAAATACACTAATTTCAAAACCTGGCGGCAATTTTATTTTTTCTATCGGCAAGTCGGCTAAAGCCGGTAACGCCAAGCCGCAAGATAGCAGAAGAGATCCAAACCAATTCAATGAACATTTGTTAAATAATTGCATTAGCGTGCCTCCATAACCTAAGAGAAAAAAGCTTAATATACTCACATCCCTATTACTACACGACAAAAAGAATATTGTGTAAATTTTTATTTATATTTGAAGTTTTCATTTGTGGATTTTAAATTTGCGGATTTAGCTGTCATAACGTATATCAATAATGGGTAGAGAAATAATCCTTGAAGCTTGAATCCATCTTGCACCTCAATTGTCGTTAATTATTTACCATTTAGAAAATTCTGTAACCGAATTTTTAATCTATCGATTGCTAAAGGATGCTCCAGAAATTCTGCGATGTCCATCAACTGCCAATACTGCCCTTCTTCGCTAAAGATAATTGCATCAATTTCTTCTTTCTTGCCTTCGGCAACAAAGAAAAAGGAGTTGCCTGTGTTGTTATAGTTCACACCTATTTGTTTGTAGATTAAACGCGATTCATCCAGCCTAATCCCAAACTCTTCTTCCAACTCACGTAACACACATTGCTCAGGTGTTTCATCGCCTTCGCGTACGCCACCGGGAAAATCCCACATGTTGGGAAATGGGATATGCGTAAAATCGTCGCGTAGGTAGACGAGGATTTTGTCATCAAGAATGTAAGCAAGTTTGCAGGCGGTGAATTCTTGGGTCATGTAATTACATTAAGCCTTTGCGGTTTTGTTCTTTTAAACATTAAAAAACCCGCAAACATTTCTGACTGCGGGTTCTCCAAGCCTTTATATAAAAACTAAAACTTAACCCTTTGCACGCTCTTCCAAAATCGCAACTGCTGGTAATTTTTTACCTTCTACAAACTCAAGGAAAGCACCACCGCCAGTCGATACGTAAGAGATTTTGTCAGCCAAATTCCACTTGTCGATTGCCGCCAAAGTATCACCACCGCCTGCTACAGAAAATGCGTCGCTATCGGCGATTGCGCGAGAAATGGTTTCGGTGCCTTTTGAGAATGCATCGAATTCAAATACGCCTACTGGGCCGTTCCACAAAATAGTTTTTGCGTTTTTGATGATGTCAGAAACGTGAGCTGCGGTTTCTGGACCGTAGTCGATAATTTCTTCGTCGGCCTGGATTTCGTTAACTTTTTTCGGTGTTGCCACTGAGTTGTGGTTCCACTCTTTGAAACCTTCTTTGGTTACGCGCACGTCGGTGGCAAATTCAACTTTGGTTGCTTCGCGCAAGCGTTTTGCTTCTGGAATCAAATCTTTTTCGTACAAAGAATTTCCAACTTCGTTGCCAGCGGAAGCAACGAAAGTGTTGGAGATGCCGCCGCCTACCACAAGAATGTCAGCGATTTTTGAGAGTGCATCCAACACGCTCAATTTGGTGGATACTTTTGAACCACCAACGATTGCCACTAATGGACGCGCTGGATTGTCGAGAACTTTTGCGAGTGCATCGAGTTCGGCAGCGAGCAATGGACCAGCGCAAGCGATAGGTGCGAATTTCGCAACGCCGTGGGTTGATGCTTGCGCACGGTGTGCAGTGCCGAAAGCGTCCATCACAAATACATCGCACAATGCGGCCATTTTTTTGGAAAGTTCGTCAGAATTTTTGCCTTCGCCCACATTGAAACGAACGTTTTCCAATAAAACCAAATCACCCTGGTCAGAGAAACCATCAACCCAATCTTTTACCAGCGGAACATTACGGCCGAGTTTTTCGCTAAGATATTTTGCAACCGGTGCGAGTGAAGAGGCTTCGTCGTAAACCCCTTCGTCAGGACGACCGAGGTGCGACATCACCATGACTTTTGCGCCGGCAGCGAGTGCGGCTTTGATGGTTGGGATTGAGGCATCAATACGCACAGCAGACGTGATGCGGCCATCTTCAAGTGGTACGTTTAAGTCCTGGCGAATCAGAACGCGTTTGCCGGACAGGTCCTGGTCTTTCATTAGTTTTACAGTCATGGGTTTTTCCTCAAGTTCCGAGTAAGTTTATAAATTTAAAAAATGGGATTATTAAAAACAGGATGTATTTATCCTTAACTCTTTAATAACAGCGTTTTGCTGTAATCTAAAAATTCATTTAAGTGGTGTTCAATGATACTAATTACAATCGGCATCTGCATGGCTTGATAATCATGCACAGCAATATTTCTAAAACCGACCATGCGTTTGAGAGCGTCGGCCAAGGTTGTTTCAATCCAGCCAGCTTGAGTTAGAAGTGTAAAAACGTCGCGAGCGCTTTGTGGTATACCAAGTTTTTCGCGTCGAATTAAATGCTGGCCCATATCCAATGCAGCTTCGCACGCACGTTGAATATTAAGAATGGCTGCATCCTGGCGAGTAAAATCTTGTGCGAAGCTTGCAGGATCGCGCTCGTATTCTTCGCGGGCACGTTTAACGCAACGCTCTATGGACGCGGCTTTGTTGAGTAGCACATCATCGACCATAAATCGTTCCCTGGGTATGAATATCATCGAGGAGCCTGGCGCGGGCGGTATCCAGTTCCGTTTTTTCGCTCAACACAGCGGCTTCAAATACACCTAAGGAGCTATCTTTCTGCCACCAGCACTCGCCGCGAGTAATAATCTGGCTTTGCATGACTGTCGAAGCAGCGCGCAAATCAAGCAAATCGACAGGACACCCGGTTATATCAGCCAGATCATTGGCAAGGTTCCACAGCAGGAGCGGATCAGCGTAGCCTTCTACCAACACCGCAAGATCAAGATCGCTGTCGCGATCGGCTTCTCCACGTATACGACTACCAAACGCGTAAATGCCTAATAGTGTCGGTATGTTTTGTTGCAGCTTTTCTAACATCGCCACTTTATTCATGGAGAATTTATCCGGTATGGTAAAAGGTGGAGTTTACCTAATTAGGAGGGATATCCAGAAGTATTTTGATTGATCCAAAACAAAACACCCGACTCGCGTCGGGTGTTTTTTTGCTCTTAGTCTTCTAACAACTCTTCCACAGTACCGACGATATTATCGACAGTGAAGCCGAAATATTCGAGCAGTGCCGGGCCGGGAGCTGATTCGCCGAAGCCGGTCATGCCTACTACGCGGCCATCGAAGCCAACGTATTTGTACCAGTAATCTACCGCGGCGGTTTCTACCGCAACGCGCGCGCTGATATGGCTTGGCAATACGGATTCTTTGTAGGCGGCGTCCTGGCGATCAAACACGGAGGTTGACGGCATGGATACAACGCGGATTTTTTTGCCTTTGGCTTTCAACGCCTCAGCTGCTTTAACCGTCACGCCAACTTCAGAACCGGTGGCGATCAGGATTGCATCTGGCTCGCCATCGCTATCTACCAACACGTAACCACCTTTGGCGATGTTAGCGACTTGCTCTGGAGTACGGGCGAATGCATCGAGGTTTTGACGGCTGAATACTAAAGCCGATGGGCCTGTTTTGCGCTCGATAGCCGCTTTCCAGCTCACAGCTGTTTCAGCAGCGTCGGCGGTGCGCCAGGTGTCCATGTTTGGCGTCAAGCGCAGGGTTGCCAAGACTTCTACCGGTTGATGGGTTGGGCCATCTTCGCCCTGTCCAATGGAATCGTGGGTATAAACGAAGATGTTTTGCAATTTCATCAACGCCGACATACGCACAGCATTCGCCGCGTATTGTTGGAACATCAGGAAGGTTGCGCCGTAGGCGATAAAACCGCCGTGGGCAGAAATACCGTTCATAATGGCGCTCATACCGAATTCACGCACGCCGTAATAGATGTAGTTGCCGCTGGCGTCGTTGGCTTCAACACCTTTGGAGGTTTTCACCAAAGTCAGGTTAGAACCGGCGAGGTCCGCTGAACCGCCCAGCAATTCAGGAAGAATTGGCGCGAAGGCAGCGATAGAGTTTTGCGAGGCTTTACGACTGGCGATTTTCTCGCCTTTGGCTTGGCTCTCCTGGATGAAAGCTTCGGCTTTAGCCGCGAAATCAGCAGGCAATTCACCTTTAATGACGCGACGTTCGAATTCGGCAGCCAAATCCGGGTGTGCAGCCTTGTAAGCAGCGAATTTTTCATCCCAGGATTTCTCGGCGGCAGCGCCTTTCTCTTTTGCATCCCAACCGGCGTAGACATCCGCTGGAATAACAAAGGGCTCGTATTCCCAGCCCAGGGTTTTGCGCACCAATGCCACTTCGTCAGCACCTAGCGGTGAGCCGTGGGAATCGTGTGAACCTTGTTTGTTTGGCGAACCGAAACCGATGATGGTTTTGGTGATGATCAAGGTTGGTTTGTTGGTTTCAGCACGAGCAGCTTCAACAGCGGCTTTGATCGCATCCGGATTATGGCCATCAATCGCCGGAATCACATGCCAGCCGTAGGCTTCAAAACGTTTTGCGGTGTCATCGGTAAACCAGCCTTCAACATGGCCATCAATAGAAATACCGTTGTCATCGTAGAACGCGATCAGTTTGCCCAGGCCCAACGTACCGGCCAAAGAGCAAGCTTCGTGGCTAACGCCTTCCATCATGCAGCCATCGCCGAGGAAAACGTAAGTGTGGTGGTCAACGACAGTGTGACCTTCGCGGTTAAATTGCGCGGCGAGGATTTTCTCGGCAACGGCCATACCCACACCGTTCGCAATACCCTGGCCCAATGGACCGGTCGTGGTTTCCACGCCAACGGTGTAGCCGCGCTCAGGGTGACCTGGAGTTTTAGAGTGCAGTTGGCGGAATTGCTTGATTTCATCCATTGGCAAATCGTAGCCAGTGAGATGCAGCAACGAGTAAATCAACATAGAACCGTGGCCGTTGGACAAGACGAAACGGTCGCGGTCAGCCCAGTTCGGGTTTTTCGGGTTGTGCTTTAAAAAGTCGTTCCACAGAACTTCGGCGATATCAGCCATGCCCATTGGTGCGCCTGGGTGGCCTGAGTTAGCTTTTTGTACAGCGTCCATCGAAAGAACGCGAATGGCATCAGCCAAGTGTTTACGGGAAGGCATCGTGAGAAGCTCCTAATGTTATTAGCAATTAGCCAATGTTATTAACAGTTAGCAACAGGTTGATTGCGGTTAGCGGTTATTAAGGCGACCTCTGGCGGATCTTTTCGTCACCAATGCCATTAAACGGGCACAGTGCTATTGATATCGTTGGATGGTTCTGTTTTTCAGAGTGCTTCGCTCTTGCAGAACGCTCTGTGCTTGACTGTCCAATAGCGCGCAGGTTCCAAATTCAATAAACCTGCATCTATAACCGAGGGCAGAAAACACTCCCCGCTACATCTTCAGTGTCTGGCAACGGGGCGCACATTCTCGCTCAGCCGCGGCTATGGGTAAAGCAAAGTCTGACGAAAAGTACACTAACCAAACGTGGCGCATAATATAGTTATTAAGACTATAAGGTCAATTCGAATCTTTCGGATTGGGAATGTCGCTAAAAAGAGGATCCTAATAAAAAGAGATCCAGCTATATCAAAATATTTTGATATAGGTTTTTTCGCCTGCTAGACTGCACACCTATGAATGACTTACTCGACCATGAAGATCTCGATTTGCCAGTGCTCACGGAGCAGGTGCATTTGCCCGAGGTAGCCGCGCCACTCATCTTGGCTGAGGAGACTTTGCCACCCATCCTGACCGATATAGTCGAGCCTGCAGCTCTGCCTGCGGTAGATGCGCAATCCTTGCCCAATTTATTAAAGGCAGCGGGCGATGGCTTTCGGTTGGAGATTTTGCGTGTACTCGCGCAGGATTCTTTTGGTGTGTTGGAGCTGTGCCGGATTTTCAATGCCAAACAATCGGGCATGAGCCATCACTTAAAAGTGCTCACCAGCGCCGGATTGCTCAGTACGCGTCGTGAAGGCAATAGTATTTTTTATCGTCGTGCTTATTTGGTGCCCGACAGCCCGCTTGCCAGTTTGCAACAAGCACTTTTTGCCAGCATCGATCAACTGCCCATTACCGATGCCGTACAAACCCAGTTACGTGAATTAGAGCAAGAGCGCAGTTTAGCCTCACAACATTTTTTTGCGGAGAACGCACACAAATTCCGCGAGCAACAAGATTTGATTGCGAGCTACCCGATTTACGCCGAACACATGACGCAATTGCTCAACAATACACCTTTGCGCAACTGGACACTCGCGTTAGAAGTCGGCCCCGGTGAAGGTGAGTTTTTACCGGTGCTCGCACAAAAATTTTCGCAAGTTGTTGCGCTCGATAATTCGGCAGAGATGTTGCAGAAATCCCGTGACCATATCGAAAAAATCAGAGAGGCGCAAAAACACAATGTGCGCAGCATGGAATTTATCCACGGCGACACCCATGTTCTCGCCCAGAAAAAAGTGTTGGCGGATTGCATAGTGGTGAATATGGTTTTGCACCACACGCCCTCACCTGCGGATATTTTCCAGGATTTAAGCAAAGCATTAGCACCGGGCGGCGCCTTATTGATTTGTGATTTATGTCGCCACGAACAAGCCTGGGCTCGCGAAGCCTGCGGCGATTTATGGCAAGGTTTTGAACCACAAGATTTTTCGCGCTGGGCAAGCGCCGCACATTTGAATGAAGGCCAAAGCGTTTACTTTGCGTTGCGTAATGGATTCCAAATTCAGTTAAGGCAATTTTTTAAACCGGCGAATTTTTAAAAACAAACCCCACCCCTCCCTTAAAAAAGGCTAGGGAGCGGATTGCACTCTGCAATTAAATTGGGGGTATGGCTCCTCCCCCTTTTTAAGCGGGGCGCGTAGCCGGGAGTTTGAGAGGGGTTAATTTTTTGTAATTTATTTAGTCGTCGTCATTCCCGCGTAGGCGGGAATCCAGCTTGCAGTTTTGCCTGTGATTTTATAAGAGCTGGATCCTCGCCTACGCGAAGATGACGCAAGAGTTTTTTAATTTAGTTTTAATATTTATAGGAAGAACCCAATGTCCGAATATTCAGTCTTCACCTCCGAATCCGTTTCCGAAGGTCATCCCGATAAAATGGCGGATCAGATTTCTGATGCCGTGCTCGATGCCATTATCAAAGATGATCCCAACGCACGCGTTGCAGTAGAAACCTTGGTAAAAACCGGTATGGCAATCGTTGCCGGTGAAGTGCGCACATCCACTTACGTAGATTTGGAAGATTTAATTCGCCAGGTCATTCTGGATATCGGCTACAACTCAAGCGATGTTGGTTTTGATGGCGCGAGCTGCGCCGTGTTAAACGCAATTGGCAAACAATCATCTGATATCGCCATGGGTGTTGATGAAGCGAACAATAAAGACCTCGGTGCCGGTGACCAGGGTTTGATGTTTGGTTACGCAACAAATGAAACCGCAGTATTAATGCCTGCGCCAATTTTTTATTCGCATCGCTTGGTAGAAAAACAAGCGCAATTGCGTAAGAGCGGTGTGTTGCCCTGGTTGCGTCCTGATGCAAAAAGCCAGGTCACTTTGCGTTATGAAAATGGCAAACCTGTTGCGGTAGACGCTGTTGTTCTGTCAACACAACACAGCCCCGATGTAAAACAATCTGAAATCCATGAAGCCGTACGTGAATTAATTATTAATCACGTATTACCTGCTGAATGGTTGCACAAAGATACGCAATATCACATCAACCCGACGGGCCAATTTATTATCGGCGGCCCAGTGGGCGATTGCGGTTTGACGGGCCGTAAAATTATTGTGGATTCTTACGGCGGCATGGCGCGTCACGGCGGCGGTGCATTCTCTGGTAAAGACCCATCAAAAGTAGATCGCTCTGCTGCATACGCTGGTCGTTATGTTGCAAAAAATTTAGTTGCAGCGAGCATTGCAGATCGTTTGGAAATTCAAGTGAGTTACGCCATTGGTGTTGCTGAACCTACATCAATTTCTGTTAATGCATTTGGCACCGGAAAATTGCCAGATGCCGATATCGTAAGATTAGTACGCGAGCATTTTGATTTACGTCCACGCGGCTTGATTGAAATGCTGGATCTCAAGCGCCCTATTTATCGTCAAACTGCCGCGTATGGTCATTTTGGTAGAGAGCTACCTGATTTTACGTGGGAAAAAACTGACAAAGCGGATGCGTTGAAGAAAGCGCTTTAAGAAAATCCCCCTCACCCCCGGCCCCTCTCCCATAGGGAGAGGGGAGCTAAATTTTTGCGGTACGCACTAAAGCTAAATACTTGCGATGAAAAGCTCCCTCTCCCTCTGGGAGAGGGTTGGGGTGAGGGGGCAACACAGAATTCATTTTAGGAAATAAATCATGAGCTTCACCGATTACAAAGTTGCTGACATGTCCCTCGCCACTTGGGGCCGTAAAGAAATTGAAATTGCCGAAGGCGAAATGCCTGCACTGATGGCGTTGCGTCGCAAATACAAAAGTTCAAAACCCTTAGCGAATGCAAAAATTATTGGTTGCATTCACATGACTATCCAAACCGCCGTGCTGATCGAAACATTGGTTGAACTCGGTGCAGAAGTGCGTTGGTCATCGTGCAATATTTTCTCAACGCAAGATCACGCCGCCGCTGCCATTGCTGCTGCAGGTATTCCAGTATTTGCGTGGAAAGGTGAAACCGAAGAAGAATTCTGGTGGTGCATCGAACAAACTATTTTGAAAGATGGTAAAGAGTGGGATGCAAACATGATCCTTGACGATGGCGGTGACGTAACCCAAATCATCCACGAAAAATATCCTCATATGCTCGACACCATTCACGGCATTTCTGAAGAAACAACAACGGGCGTTCATCGCTTATTAGAAATGTTAAAAAAAGGCACGCTGAAAGTTCCAGCCATCAACGTAAACGATGCCGTGACCAAAAGTAAAAACGACAACAAATATGGTTGCCGTCACAGCTTGAACGATGCAATTAAACGCGGTACTGACCATTTGCTCGCGGGTAAAAAAGCACTTGTGATTGGTTACGGCGATGTGGGTAAAGGTTCTGCTGCATCATTGCGTCAGGAAGGCATGATTGTAAAAGTAACCGAGATTGATCCAATCTGTGCAATGCAAGCCTGCATGGACGGTTTTGAAGTGGTGTCGCCCTACAATGATGGAATTAACACCGGCAAATACGAAGACATCAATCATTTGGTGCTCGGTACAACGGATTTGGTGGTGACCACAACGGGCAACGTAAACGTATGCGACTCTGCAATGTTGCGCGCATTAAAACGCAGTGCCGTTGTGTGTAACATCGGTCACTTCGATAGCGAAATCGATACCGCATTTATGCGCAAAAATTGGGAGTGGGAAGAAGTAAAACCACAAGTGCATAAAGTCTATCGCGATAAAGCAACTAATGATCATTTGATTATTTTGTCAGAGGGTCGTTTGGTAAACCTCGGCAACGCAACCGGTCACCCATCGCGCATTATGGATGGCTCTTTTGCAAACCAGGTCCTTGCGCAAATGTATTTGTACGAGCGCAAATTTGCGGATCTTCCTGCGGAACAAAAAGCAGAGCATTTATATGTTCGCGTTCTTCCGAAAAAACTCGACGAAGAAGTTGCGCGCGATATGGTTGAAGGCTTTGGTGGCGTAATCACCAAAATGACTGCACAACAAGCAGAATACATTGGCTTTGCTGTTGACGGTCCATTTAAACCAGATAGTTACAAATATTAATCAAACGCGAGTTAAACACACGAGACCCATGCCATGGAGCAGCAAGATAATAATTCTTCATATGAAAAAATAAGGGATTTTTACGATAACACTTACTATAAGTCACCCGGTGAAAAATCTGTTGCGACCGCGCATCATTTACGATTAGTGGGACGACTTGGTGTTAAGGCTGGTGATGAAGTATTGGATGTTGCCTGTGGCACAGGCGCCTGGTTATCTGCATGTAAAAAAACAGGTGCTAATGTCAGTGGAGTGGATATTTCCACTCAAGCAATAAACGTGTGTAAAGCCTCTATGCAAGGTAATTTTTTTGTAACACCTGCAGAACAATTACCTTTTGCTGACGAAACGTTTGATGTTGTTACCTGTTTGGGTTCGCTAGAACATTTTATCGATCCCGATGCTGCATTAAAGGAAATGTGCAGGGTTGCTAAAGCTTCAGCGCAATTTACGATATTGGTACCCAATGCCGATTTCTTAACGCGTAAATTGGGTTTGTTTATGGGAACCTATCAAGTAGATGCCAAAGAAGATGTTAAGCGTTTGGATGAGTGGAATAGATTATTTGAACGTTGCAATTTAACCGTTGTTAAGCGTTGGAAAGATTTGCATGTGCTTTCATGGCATTGGATAAGTATTGGTAAGTGGTATCACATACCTTTACGTATTGCCCAAGCTCTGATGTTAGCTGTTTGGCCTTTGAAATGGCAGTATCAGGTTTATCATCTTTGCGTTAAAAAGTTGAAATAATATTTATTAATTAGGATAGTGTGATGAGTGATTCACAACCGCGTTTAAGTTTTGAATTCTTTCCGCCAAAAACACCGGAAGGCAAAGAAAAGCTTATTAAAGTGCGCAACCAGCTCGATGCGTTTGAGCCTGATTTTTTTTCGGTAACCTATGGTGCCGGTGGTTCGACGCGTGATAATACTAAAGGTGTTGTTAGCCAGTTTAAAAATGATGGTATTAGCATCGCGCCACATTTATCTTTTGGCAACGATGATGAAGAAACCATTTTAAAGTTATTGAATGAATATAAGTTTCTGGGTGTTGATCGCATCGTGGCCTTGCGTGGCGATGTGCCTTCCGGCATGGGTGGCCAGCAGCAATTGGTGTATGCGAATGAACTGGTTGCGTTTATTCGCCGCCATTTTGGATCGGCGTTTCATCTGGAAGTTGCGGCTTATCCCGAAATTCATCCGCAAGCAAAAAGTTATGATGATGATGTGCGCTATTTAAAAGGCAAGTTTGATGCTGGTGCCAATAGTGCGATCACGCAATACTTTTTCAATCCGGATTCTTATTTTTATTTTATGGAACAATGTCATAAAGCAGGTATTAATCAACCGATTTATCCCGGTATTATGCCCATTATCAATTACCGTAACTTGACGCGTTTCTCAGATTCCTGTGGGGCAGAAATTCCACGCTGGCTGCGCAAAGCTTTAGAAAATTATGGTGATGATGAAGCAAGTTTAAAGGCATTCGGTGTGGATTTGGTTACCGAATTGTGCGAAGTTTTGTTGGAGAATGAAGCGCCCGGGCTGCATTTTTATACGATGAACCAAACCGAACCCACAGCACAGATCGTAAAAAATCTGGGCTTGGTTCCAGCAGAATAAAATATCCAGTTATAAAAAAGCCTCGCAATTGCGTAATGCCAGTCAGTTAAGCTGACTGGCATTTTTGTTTTTGGATCGTGCTGCTTTTTTTGAACGGATTACAGCGAGCTTTTTATTGGGAGTTGTGTATGCAGATCCGTAGGATGGATGGAGTGCAACGATACCCATCAATGCTTTTAAAATGTTGATGGGTATCGCTTAGGCTCCACCCATCCTACATTCTACTTCGTGCTCAGTTTGCAGGCTTTTTTCTATGGGGCAGTTAGATAGCAATACTGCTTAACTGACTGGCTTACGCAATTGCGGAGCTTTTTTATGCACGAATATTTAAGATGAATTCTGGTTTAAATGATTTTGGGTTGGGCTTGCGCAGCGGTAATGTTTATTGCGATTGTTTTTATGTTTTTTACATTTGGATAATTATTAAATTAACTCAAACAACAATATATTTGTTATTCATCCACCACATCTTCTGGTGTCACTCCAAAAAAGAATCTAATAATTTCAATGTCGCACTGCGTTGTGCTGCATTAAGGCGCGGCCACATGGCTTGCAGCGTGGCTGTTTCATCCGCTATCGATGTACGGTTATATTGTGGCGGTGATTTTTCGCTGACCAGTGAAGGTGCTATTGCCACTGCATCGCTATCCAGGAAAAACCAGGCAAGTGGTACCGAAAGGCTGCGTGCAAGCAAATAGAGTTGTGATGCGCTGATTTTATTTTGTGCATTTTCATAACGAGATATTTGCTGTTGGGTAGAACCTATGGCTTCCGCAAGCGTAGCTGCGCTTATTCCTTCCTGTTGGCGCAATTTTTTCAGGCGTAATCCGATCTGGCGATCTATTTCATTTGCGGTTGGCTTTGCCATGGTTTGTCATCCAAAAACAGGTGAATTGAAAGTATTCACACGGTTGACAGGTATATTACTGAGCGTTTAACATCCTAACAGCAATATAAAAGTATTAGTTTTTACCTAAAAACGCGTTAATAGTGTTTTTATGGCGGGTTTAAGTTAAAAATTTATCAATTGAAATGACTGGGCAGGGAGCTTCTATGCGTGATTCTTTGAAACCTTACAGTGAGAATGATTCTGTAGCTGAGAGTTTGGTGGCGTTTTATGACGAGTTTTTAGAGTTTCAGGGTTATTGCTCACTACTTTGCGATGCGATGAGTTGCATGGCCATAACAGAGATGAGATTGGATGATGCGACACAACGTGGTGTTAATACTTTTTCGAGTTATTTAAAACACCGCGTTGAGGAGTTGAGGGTTACGTTAAAGCAAATTCAGGAAAAATCTTGCAAGGAATTAAGGTGAAGAATTAATTTTTCAATTAAAAAGTTGATTGAGCAAATGGCGGAGTTCAATAACTTGCTCATTAATCACCATTGAATAATGCGCTCGCTCGGAGCGCGCTTCCGTAATATCGCATGTATCCAAAATAATTTGCGCAGCACATAAGGCTTGTAACTTATTGAGGCGTGAATAAATTTCATCTTCCAAAATGTAGTGATTTAAAAAACTTAGATCTAATTTTATGTCGGCGCGTTTATCCATGACATGCTCCTTACTATTTTTTGGCAGGTTTCCGTGAGATTTGCAAACAAATAACTTTAATAAACGAAGTTTAGCTTCGTTACGATTGAAGTTCAACCTTAATAATATGCAACCTCATTTTATGTGAGGTTAGCTATGGGGCAACTTAAAAGTCAGTTTGGTAAACGTGTGCAGGCATTACGTTATAAAGCAAAAATGACACAAGAGGATCTTGCTAACGAGGTTGGGGTTACCATCGAATCAATCAGTAATATTGAGCGTGGTATTTATGGAGCGTCATTTGATACGGTTGAAAAAATTGCAGCTGCTTTTAATGTACCGGTTAAAAATCTATTTATTTTTGACTAATGATTAGCACTACATTTTTTCTTCATCACATTGTAAATTGCGTTGATTGCTATTGTTGGCAATCGACGCAGTAAACAGTTGTTCGATCAGTCATCCTGACTTCTTTTAGATTTTTACCGCATTCTGCGCAGGGTTCTCCCCCGCGTCCATATACCAGTAGTTGCTGTTTAAAGTAACCGGGTTTGCCATCACCGCCAACGAAATCGCGCAAGGTTGTTCCGCCTTGTTCGATAGATCGCGCGAGTACAAATTTAATATCCCGCACCAAATCTTCACAGTTTTTACGCGTGAGTGTCCCAGCCTTGCGGATGGGTTTTATGCGCGACATGAACAGCGATTCATTTGCATAGATATTTCCCACGCCTACAACCAGGTGGCTGTCCATAATAAATTGTTTAACGGCCTGGTTTTTTTTACGACTGCGTTTGAAAAGATAGTCGGCAGTAAACGCGTCGGTCAGCGGTTCAGGGCCCAGCATAGCGAGCAGTTTATGTTCATGGGGCGCGCCTTCAATCCATAACAGGCAACCAAACCGGCGGGGGTCGTGGTAGCGCAGGGCGATATCGCCAAATACCCAATCGAAGTGATCGTGGGTATTGGGTGGTGATGTGGGGTCTACGATGCGCAAGCTGCCGGACATTCCCAGATGGATAAGCGCATATCCCCGTTTGAACTCGAATAGCAGGTATTTGCCGCGTCGGCTGATGCCTAATAAAGTCTGGCGCTCAATCAGCGCGGGTAAATCGTCGGGAATTGGCCAGCGCAGACGCCCCTGGCGAATGATCACTTTGGATACATTGCGGTTGACTGTATGAGGTGCAATGCCTCTCAGGGTGGTTTCAACTTCAGGCAATTCAGGCATGTTTTAAGTCGTTCAAAAGGGAGTTAGGGATAAAATTTTTCCAGGAAACTACGTTTTTATGACCACAGTGTCAAATTCAGGAAATAAATGTCAGCTTGGCGCTTAAAAACTGGACGATCTGAATTTTTGTGATACAGTTCTCAATGTAAGTGTGTATTTGTTAAACATTATTGGTGCTGTAGTATAAAAATCATCCAATAATAAATGTACAATGTCGCCTAAACCAACAATGTAATTTTCTCCGGGGTTTTCTGTATGAACAGGATTTTAAAATCCTTTGCGTTCGCAATTGCCGCTTTCGGTGTTTCTGTAAGTGCCCAGGCGGTAACTGTGAGTGCTTCTGCTATTGGCGAGACAACAAGTAACGTTGCAGGTGTTACCACAGTAACTTTTGATGGTAATAACTGTGCCGGTTACGCTTCTTGCACGGGCGATTTTGCCATAGTATCAGGTAGTGCAAGCGGTCTTTACGCAACGCCTTATTCTGATAATAGCTTGTACTTGAGTGTGCCAAATCCAAGCCAAAGCACCCAAACCGCTGTTTTAGGTTTGGGCACTACGGCTAACTATTTTGGTTTGTTCTGGGGATCAATCGATACCTACAATATCATTAGCTTTTTCCTGGGTAACACTGAGGTTGCAAGTTATAACGGTGGACAATTGCCAGATTTGACTGCTGACGGCAATCAAACTGCGTGGTCTTCAAACCGTTACATCAATTTTGATTTTGGTGCTGAGAAGTTTGATACCGTAAAAATCACCAGCCATGGTTATGCATTTGAAAGTGACAACCATTCTTTCCGAACTGCTGTACCTGAGCCAACTACCTTGTTGTTGATGGGTTTAGGTTTGTTTGGATTGATCGCCATTCGTCGTTTCAAGCCTGTGTAATCGCTGGCATGTTCCAAAAAAACCCGCTTCGGCGGGTTTTTTATTGTCTGCAATCAGTCATTGGCTGGCATTGACCTTCAAAATTAAATTGAGCTGGTTGGCAATTAATTGGAAATCCTCAAATTGGCGTGCAGTGAGTTTGTGATCGTCACCATCGGCGTAGAGGATTGCCACCAGGCGTTTATCAATTTTCAGGGGCGCCAGCATCACATCGCTTTTGGGGTCAAGGGCAGTTAAAGCTCCAAGCGGTTTTATACAATCGGAAGGCTGGTACCAAATCGCCTGTTGTACGCGCAGGAATTCGTGTAGCAGCTCGCCTTTGTGGAGCTTATCCAATTCAATTTTGACCGACTGCCGCCAAAGGCTGGTGCCCTGGCCGGCGACATAGCGGATATCCAGCGATTTGGCTTTGTAATCCAGCATCGAAATTGTCACACGTGGAATATCGGAACCTTCATACAGGGCCGCCACTGACAGCTGCATGATTTTGGAAATATCCCCGCCCTCAAACATGATTTTATGGATCTGGTTGATGTGCTGCTGGAACTCATAGCCAGTGCGTTTTTGTGGTGAGTTTTCTGCGTGTTTTTCGGCAACCTGGACATCGGGCAAGGCTTGCAGCAGTACTTCTACGCCATAACTTTTGGCGATGATCGCTGCTTCTTCCGCAACTTGTGCGACCTGGATTTTGGCGGCGGCAGGTGTAATACCGCAAAGCTTGGCCATATGCTGGTAAATTCGCTCCATCTCGGGCGAATTAACGCCTTTGTGGATGTATTTACTCAATTCATTGCCGAGGTTAACTGCGCTTGCCATGGTGGTAGGACGCACCGTGTCTTCGCTCGATTCGCGCGCCAGCTCGCCAAGTGACCACTCTTTGATAAGCCTGCGGTTAATCTGGTTGATATCCACCCCCAGGCATTCCCGTGAAATATTAGCTTCGTTTTCGGGATGGAGGTTGCGTAGGGTCACAAACTCTTCGGCAGCTTCACGCCCTGTCGATAAAAGCGCAAGTTCGCCGATATTACGCAAAAGCGCAGCGATAAAAACTTGTTCTTTATGCTCGCCGTTCAAATATGGAACGAGCGCCCGCGCTTGCACGGCGGCGTGGAAAGATTTGGCCAGGCTTTCAATAAGCAGGGCTTTGGGTTTGCCGCGCAAAAAGCTGTCGATCAGGCTGCTGGCAAGGGTGATATTTTTCAGGTTATCGAATCCCAGCTGCACAATTCCGCGTGAGACAGTTTTGATTGGCGTGAGGCTGCGGTTATAGTGAATCGAGTTGGCTATCTTCAGGACTTTGGAGGTGAGGTTGGCATCGCGCAGGATAATCTTGGTGAGGTCATCCGTCCGGCATTCGTCGTCATCGCTGAGTTCGCAAATATCCTTGACCACGGAATTGAGCGTGGGCATATCCTGATCCGCAAGCGTCCGCATCCATGCATCTAAACTGCGTAATTCACTCATAAGTTTTTATCTGGGAAGTTTATTGTAATGACAGTCTAGATCAGCTTCCCAGGCTTGCTGGTGTTATTTTCAGTAGTGAAATATATGTTGTAGTAAATTCCAGATATAAAAAAACCCGGCCAGGGCCGGGTTTTCGAGGCGAATCAACTCACTAGCTGATTGTTAATTACTTGATTTTGCCTTCTTTGTACACCACGTGCTTACGCACAACTGGATCGTACTTTTTGATTTCCATTTTTTCTGGCATGGTGCGCTTGTTCTTGTCAGTTGTGTAGAAGTGACCAGTACCGGCGCTTGAGTTAAGACGAATTTTATCGCGCATGACGAGCTCCTAATTAAACTTTTTCGCCGTTTGCACGGACTTCAGCCAATACTGCATCGATACCGCGCTTGTCGATTACGCGCATACCTTTTGCAGAAACGCGCAAGCTAACAAAGCGCTTTTCAGCCTCAACCCAGAAACGGTGAGTGTGAAGGTTTGGCAAAAAACGACGCTTGGTGTGGTTTTTTGCGTGAGAAACATTGTTACCAGTAATTGGACGCTTGCCAGTAACTTGACATACTCTAGACATTCTATTGCCTCATTAAATAAATCAGCGCGCTAAGCCGGCCGTTAAGTTGGCGGCGCTGGGAGCCGTAACACAGACTAACAACCAGCTTGGAGCATTGTTGTAAGCAGCCTATTTTTCAAATTCGCGGACTGAAATTTGAGTCAGTCAGGCAAACTTCACAGGGAAATTTGTGCGGGGCGCTTCACTTTGGCACTCACTTTTCAGTAGCCAAAACAACCCTGCCGCAAAGAGCCGCGTTTTATACCAAAACAGCCCTTCAATAGCAATGACTAGCTGATTTTTTAGCCAAAAAAGATGGATAAACTGGCTAAATTTTTACAGAAGCCCTCGTTCAGCAAAAGAAACCACTTCTTTGTCGCCAACAACCATGTGATCGATCACCCGGATATCCACAAGGCTGAGCGCATCTTGTAATCGCCGGGTAATGCGCTGGTCAGCCTGGCTGGGTTCGGCAAGTCCGGAGGGATGGTTATGGGCGAGTATGACGGCGCTTGAGTTTCTCGCCAGTGCTTTTTTCACAACTTCACGCGGATAGACGGATGCGCCATCGATAGTGCCGTAAAACAATTCATCGTAGGCGATCAACCGGTGCTGGTTATCCAAAAACAGGATGGCAAAAATTTCGTGGGGCTGGTGGCGTAACTGTGCACTGAGGTAGTGGCGAACCAAATCCGGTGTGGTTAATAAATCCCCTTCTTTCATACTTGCAGATAAATGGCGTCGCCCCATCTCCAGCACGGCTTGTAACTGGGCGTATTTGGCGGTGCCGAGCCCGAGTCCCTTACAAAAATCGCTTTTGCTGGCTTCCAGTAAGGGACGAAGGCCGCCATATTCCTGCAAAAGTTCGCGGGCGAGGTCGACGGCAGATTTACCGACGCAGCCTACGCGCAGGAAAATAGCGAGCAATTCAGCATCCGATAAGGCTTTGGGACCAAGGTGGAGGAGTTTTTCGCGGGGGCGTTCAGCGGCGGGCCAATTAGCAATAGACATAGACATTCCTTGTTAGGCAGAACCCCAAGGCTATGGGGCGATATTTAAGAGGCTGGAAGCATGCGGATTTTAACCGTAACCGTCAAGTGCGATGGATTCGTTCTAGTAAGGATATAAAGGCAAAGATAGGAAAACCGGAACGAGAGGGCTGGCCGCGAAGCCAGCCCATACAATTCCTGGGATTACTTGATTTGTGGTTCAAACCATTCCACAACATCTTTACTCAGGTCTTTCAAACACTTGCGTGTGGCGCTGCACACCGTGGTGCCGTAGGTTCCCAGATCGGTCACGCTGGTTGTGGTGGTAAGTTCATTGAGCGTCATGATGGCGCAAGTGTGCTTGGCGGTAACGAAGTTATCTTTATTTTTCACCAGCGCGGCGGTTATTTGTACTTTAGGCAAGGTGGACTCTTGCTTGGTGCCAAAGCGACGCTCGCCCAGTACCAATTGTTCAACATCTATGGCGAGCACAGGGATAACGCCGTTATTGATTTTGTCGGCGGTACCCACAGGCTCCAGTCTAATCCCCTGGGCTTTGGATTGTTCAACCAGGTTTTCCACTAATACTTTGTCGATGTCGCAGGGGAATTCTGACTGCTTATATTTGAAACCCTTAACATTAAAGCCGAGGTTCTTGTTGATATAGACATGGGGTGCTTTGGCGCTGAGTGGCGGTGTGCTCTCGGCAGCCACGGCAAGAAATGGAAATACGAGTGCTAACATAAGAATTGATAATTTCATGGCATTTATCCTATTGGCTGTGCTTGATTTAAGGTGAAACCACATCCGTTAGTACCGCAAGCTGTTCATCGCCCGGTGGTAGCGAATGTGTGTGAATTGACTATATTGCAAATACCCGGAAAAACACTGACTAACGGAAAACTTCGCGCTTACCTTTTACTTACCAAAAATTTTTACAATAAAATCAATAAGATAGAATCCATTTTTGCAGGGCGCTGACTTGTGTTATACCGGCGATATCTTGCAGAATTAACTACCGGTTATGGGTTATCCAGAGGCTGGTAGCCTGGTACAAAAATAAGAAGTTTTATATAAGAGGTGTATCCAATGCAAAAGGTCAAAGGTTCTCATGGACGTGCATAAGGAAGCAGGTTTTACATTGGGAGAGGTCGAGGTTTCGCCCTCCCATAACCAGATAAAGCTGGGTGAGCAAACCCTGAAGCTACAGCCCAAGGTAATGGCGGTGCTGCATTACCTGGCGCTTAATCATGGCCGCGTGATTGGCAACGAGGAATTGATCAAGCAATTATGGGCCGGGCGCATCGTCACCCATGGTTCGGTACAAAAGAGTATCAATGCACTGCGCAGCGCATTTAGTGAATTAATGGGTGAGCAGGAGGTTATCGCCCATTATTCGAAGCGTGGTTATCAATTAAAAATTGAGCCAAGGTTTGCCACTTCAGCGCCATTGGAGGCTCCTTCCGTCGAAGAGTTTAATGCGGCGGTCCATCATCACTGGCCAAAAATCGCGCTTTGGGCGATGGGTGCCTTTGTCGTGGCTTTACTTTTATATAAGGCATCGAGCCTTACCGTCATCCCGAATGTCCCTAAAAACCATAAAACGACGTTTACCACAACCCAGGGTTATACCAATGAAACCGGCCATGAGCGTCACGCGGTGCCACATCCCGATAACAAACACGTGGCTTACATCCGGGAAACGTTTAATACCAACCAGCAGGGCGAAACCGATAGCGAAATCGTAATCCGTAATCGCGACGGTAAAGATTGGCGAGTCACCAACAGCCATGGCTCCTGGTACAAGCTGGCCTGGTCGCCAGAGGGCAAGCACCTGGTGGCCGTTGAGGTTAAGCGCGATGAGGGTTTGCCACTGAGCCCCAATTTCTATGAAAAGGCTAATTACCTCTACTCATTCCATATTTTTACGCTCGATCTCGATAACAATCGCGTCCTGGAAAAGCAGTTGTTAAGCCAATGGCAAGGGCGCATTTTCAGTGTGACCTGGTGGGATGAAGATACGCTGGAATTTGTCGCCAAGCAGGGTTCAAGTTCCGGCAGTGCCCGTTACCGATATTCCATCCAGGATCAGCATTTGACGGCGCTCGACGAGGTCGATGGCGCAGCCAATCCGGTGGCGAGCGCGGTATTGAATAAGCGGACGGCACTTGCCAGTTCCCATAAAAATAAAATCCAGATCGATTTCCTGGATGAACGCCAAAACCGCATCAGCCGCTGGCAACTCGATTTCCCTGCGGTCGATATCAGCTGGATTCCCGATGGCAGCGGTATCCTGGTGTATGCCGAGGAAGCGCGGAAGTTATCGCTGCTGTATATGGATGGCAAACAAATACAAATCCCCTTGGCCGACACCAAAGACCGGATATTTTCGCGACCACGCTACAGTCCTGATGGTGCCGCAATCTATTACACCGAAGAGCAGCGCAGTTCCAATATCGTGATGGCGGCTTTGGATGGCAGTAAAACGCGGCTTACCCAGAACAATGACTTTAACTATTCCGCCAGTTATTCCCCTGCTGGCGACAAAGTCGTCTATGCCTCGGTGCGCAACAACCAGATCAATTTATGGTTGGTGGAAAATGGCCAGGAGCGCCAGCTCACCAGCCAGCCCATTGCGCAAAAGGTAGGCAACATTATTTGGTCTGATGATGGCGAACACCTGGTCTTTAACGCGGGTAACAACGCCTATCACTACAATTTGCTAACAGGGCAAACCACCTTGCTGCTGAGTGATAGCGATAAAATCGAGCCCGTCGCCTACTCTCCTGAAAGCAATAAACTGCTGGTCATCAAAAACAATCGCGAAGTCAGGAACCTGTGGCGAGTCGATAGCCAAACTCACCAGCAAAAACAGCTGACCTTTGGCTCGGTAGGGTCTGCGGTAGAGTTTGAGGGTGATGTGTTCTTTCAATACGCCGGTGAAAAGGGCCTGTGGAGCCTGCGCAGTAAAAACGATGCGCTGGAGCAAGTTAGCGCCAAATTGACGGAAAACACCAAACTACTGAAAGCCGATGCCAAAGGTGTGTACTTTATCCAGGGCGGGTTGTGTCGCGAATCTGATATTTATTATTTCCAGTTTGCAGATGCGGTTGTTTCCACACGTTTGGCGCGAACCACCAACATTGTTTCCACAACATCCTTCAACCCTGCCAAAGGCACCCTGCAAACCGATTGCTATCTCGCTGAAGCCAATCTCGTCATGTTGAAATAATCACATCGCTTCAGGTTTGCACTCTCTATCAGCTTGGGGGTGCAAGCCATTTCCCAACATATTGACTGTAAAACAGGGCTCTGGGCCTCTGTGGACACCATTTCTCACCTTAATTGGCTATCCCGGCAGTTAGTAGTCAGTTACATTGCGCTACAATTGTTCATTGTCCATTTTAATTAAGACCTGCTTATGAGTTCGCTCGCAAACAAACGCATTCTATTAGGTGTGACAGGTGGCATTGCCGCCTATAAAAGTGCCGACCTCGTGCGTCGCTTACAAGATGCCGGTGCGGAGGTTCAGGTGGTGATGACAGCGGCTGCCCAGGAATTTATTACGCCGCTGACCATGCAGGCGTTGTCTGGCAATCCGGTCCATACGACCTTGCTTGACCCGGAAGCAGAAGCTGGTATGGGCCACATCCAATTGGCGCGTTGGGCAGATTTGGTGTTAATCGCACCGGCCAGCGCGGATTTCATTGCCCGCCTGGTACATGGCCAGGGCAATGACCTGCTGACAACCATTTGCCTGGCCACTGCCGCGCCCATAGCCGTGGCGCCGGCGATGAACCAGGGCATGTGGCGCAACGCCAGCACGCAAGCTAATGTGGCTGTGTTGGTCGAACGCAAGATACAGGTTTTCGGTCCCGCTGCCGGTGAGCAAGCCTGCGGCGATATCGGTCCGGGTCGCATGCTGGAGCCTTTGCAATTAGTCGATGCAGCAGCGCGTTTATTTTCGACCGGCGCACTTGCAGGTAAAAAAGTGGTCATTACTGCAGGGCCTACGCGAGAGGCGATTGATCCGGTGCGCTACATTAGCAATCACAGCTCCGGAAAAATGGGCTATGCGCTCGCGCAAGCGGCAGCTGAAGCCGGTGCGCAGACGGTGTTGATTTCCGGCCCAACGCAATTGGCAGCGCCGCAGCGCGTTGAGTTTGTATCAATAACGACGGCAGAAGAAATGCTCGCAGCCAGTTTGAGACATGTGAACGAATGCGATGTTTTTATTGCAGCCGCAGCGGTAGCGGATTATCGCCCTGCACACATAGCAACACAAAAAATTAAAAAAACTGCCGATGAACATATGACGCTTGAGCTGGTAAAAAATCCGGACATAGTGGCCAGCATCGCCGCACTTGATCCAAAACCTTTTACTGTCGGTTTTGCCGCTGAAAGTGAAAACCTGCTCGCTTATGCGCAACAAAAACTGGAGCGAAAAAACCTGGATTTAATAATTGCCAATAATATTTCTACGGAAGGTATTGGTTTTAATTCAGACGATAATGCAGTCACTGTAATGACTAAAAATGATCAACAGGAATTAGGCCAGCGCAGCAAACAACAATTGGCGCGCGATTTAATAGCAGTGATTGCACAGCAATTAATAACCCAACAATAATCGATTTTTTGCGATTGAATCATAACCACTATTTAATCAAACCACTTAGGGGACACTGTGGACGATCTCGATAACAAAATAAACAAACCCGGGCTAATCAATATCCCGCAGATAACAGCACCAGCACCATCAAGCTCCGGTTCTCGTGCAGCCGCGCGCGCGCAGGAACAAGCGAAACGCAAAGCAGCAGCACAACAACGTCTGCTATTTATTATGTTGGGCGTAGCCTTGATCTTGAATGCAGTGCTGGGCTATTTCCTGTACGGCATCATGGTGCAAGATGCCACCCACGACAATGAAGAAAAATATATCAAGCAAGAGTTGGAGTCGAGTGTCAGGGTCGTTAGTAAATATGTGGATGATAACCAGCAAGCGCTCAACCAGCTCACCCAAAATACAACACTCATCCAGGCGCTGAATGAAAAAGATAAAGATGCATTTGGAGTTTTGTCCAAATCATTTATAGCGTCATTTGAGCAAGGTGTGGATTTTAAAATTTTAGTGGCCGGTGAATTGGATGTCGATCCTAACGGACCAGCCCCTATTCGTTTTGCCGAACTTGATTTGCTTCGTCGCGCCGAACGCGGTGAAAAAGCCTATGCAGAAGCGGCATTAATCAATGACCAATGGCAAATACATTTTGTTGCACCTGTGACAGCAGGAAAAGATTTACCATTGATTGGCACCTTGATGTTGACGCTTGACGGCGAGCAACTCAAGAAAATATTGCACGCAACCGATAGCGGGTTGGGCGAGAAAATCCTCGAGCAAAAATTTGCTAATTCATCAGCCCTTTCAATCTTTAAGTTCGGCACAGGTGGCGCACTTCCAAGCCAGTCGCAAGCAATTCCAAATAGCAATTGGAGTATTAAATTTACCGCGTCCGACACATTGGTCGTACGCGCAGAAGAAGCGCCAACCTTGTGGATCATAGTCCTGGGTTGTTGCGTTGCGGCAAGTTTATTCCTCGCGTTAATCTTGAGTCGTTTCCTCGCCAAAGTAGAACTGGAATCCGAGCAACAATTGGCACCAACGATTGCAGATATTAACAAAGCAGCAACAGCACCCATTACTGATAGTGCACCGAGTCCGTTATTCCAAAAACAAGATATCCTGGATATTGAAGTTATCGATGAAGATGAAAATATTTTAGGTTTGAATGATACTCGCAATAAAAAACAATCTGCCGCTGCGCCTGCACCCATTGATGAAGCAAGCATCCCGACCCATATTTTCCGTTCTTATGATATTCGCGGCGTGGTTGGCAAAGATTTGGATGTGGCATTGGCCGAAAAAATTGGCCAGGCCATTGGCAGTGACGCCTTGGATAAAGGCGAGCAATCCTTAATTGTTGCGCGCGATGGCAGAACTCACAGCCAGGATTTAACGACAGCCTTAATCAAAGGTATTTTGCGTACCGGTTGCAATGTCATTAATGTGGGCGTTGTCCCAACGCCGCTTATGTATTTTGCCACCTATCATTTCTCTGATGTGCGCAGCGGCGTTATGGTAACGGCCAGCCATAATCCTGCGGAATACAACGGCTTTAAAGTTGTCATTAACAATAATGCATTAGCGGATGAAGCCGTCACTGAATTGCGCTTGCGAATTTTAACGCAGCGTTTGCATCAAGGTATTGGTGAAGAAACCTTTCGCGAAATTATTCCACATTATATCGAACGCATTTTTTCTGATGTCGCTTTGGCTGGTGATGTTTCAATGGTGATTGATGCCGGTAATGCCGTTACCGGCATTGTTGCGCCGCAATTATTTGAAGAACTTGGCTGCCAGGTAACACCACTGTATTGCGAGTTGGATGGCACCTTCCCCAATCACGATCCAGACCCGACGCAAGAACATAATTTAATTGCACTTATCGAAAAAGTGAAAGAAGTGAATGCCGATTTGGGTGTTGCGTTTGATGGCGATGGTGATCGTTTAGTCGTCGTCACTGCAAAAGGCGATATCATTTGGCCAGATCGTCTATTAATGTTATTTGCCAAAGATATTTTATCGCGCCATCCCGGAGCCGATGTTTTGTTCGACGTAAAATGCTCACGCCAATTAAACCAGGTCATTAGTGGTTACGGCGGCCGCCCTATCATGTGGAAAACCGGCCATTCACCCATGAAAGCAAAAATGGTGGAAACCGGTGCATTAATTGGCGGCGAATATTCCGGTCACATTTTTATCAAGGATCGTTGGTATGGTTTTGATGATGGTATTTACGCCATGGCGCGTTTGCTGGAAATCATTACCTTGCGCGACCAAAACATCGACGATATTTTTGCAGCTTTTCCGCAACTGATTATTACGCCAGAAATTAAAGTGCCTGTGCCGGATAAAGTGAAATTCGATTTAATCAAAAAACTCAGCGAAACCGGTGATTTCCAGCAGGGAAATGTCACCAGTATTGACGGTGTACGCGTTGATTACAGCAAAGGCTGGGGGTTGGTACGTGCCTCCAATACATCACCTGCATTGACCTTGCGCTTTGAAGCAGAAAGTGAAGAAGCATTGAATATTATCCAACAGATTTTTAAACGCGAACTACTCAAGATTGACGCTACACTCGCGCTAAAATTTTAGGTGCATTGCAATTGTAAACGCGTTGGAATTTAAATTTTTTATTGTTATCGATTATAGGAAACAAGTATGTCACTCAATCGTGATTCAGCGATGAATATCGCAAATGTATTAACCGAAGCACTGCCTTACATCCAGCGTTTTACGGGCAAAACCATCGTCGTAAAATTTGGTGGCAATGCAATGGAAGGTGAAGCCCTGCAAAATAGTTTTGCGCGCGATATCGTCTTGATGAAACTGGTCGGTATGAATCCTGTCGTGGTTCACGGCGGCGGTCCGCAAATCGGCAGCTTGCTGGAAAAATTAAATATTAAATCTGAATTTGTAAATGGTATGCGCGTTACCGATAGCGCCACAATGGATGTGGTGGAAATGGTTCTTGGTGGCACTGTGAATAAACAAATCGTTAGCCTGATTAATCGCAATGGCGGTCAGGCAATTGGTTTGACCGGTAAAGACGGCCAGTTAATTCGCGCAAAAAAATTAACTGTCACCCACAAAACGCCAGAAATGACAGCGCCGGAAATTTTGGATATAGGTCACGTCGGCGAAGTATCCGGCATCAATACTTCTGTGATCGATATGTTAATCAACAGCGATTTTATTCCAGTAATCGCACCCATTGGTGTGGGTGAAGATGGTTCTTCTTACAACATCAACGCCGATTTGGTTGCAGGAAAAATTGCGGAATATTTGCATGCAGAAAAATTAATGCTGTTGACCAATGTTGCCGGTTTGCAAGATAAACAAGGTAAAGTCTTGACGGGTTTGAGCACAACACAAGTTGATGCTTTGATTGAAGATGGCACAATTTATGGTGGAATGTTGCCAAAAATTGCGTGCGCATTGGATGCTGTTAAAGGTGGCTGCACCAGCGCGCATATTATTGATGGCCGTGTTGATCACGCCGTGCTGTTGGAAATTTTTACCGACGCCGGTGTGGGTACGCTTATCACCAATAAAGCAAAATAATTCTTTTAACCACAGCGAACTTTACCGGTTTGCTGTGGCATTACCACGGATATGGATACCAAGATGAGCAAAGCAGGTAACAACATATCGCGTCGCGAACAGATTTTAACAGCTTTGGCGAAAATGCTTGAAGAAAGTCCGGGTGAACGCATTACCACTTCGGCTTTAGCTAAATCCGTCGGGGTATCGGAAGCGGCCTTGTATCGTCATTTTCCCAGCAAGACAAAAATGTTTGAGGGCTTGATAGAGTTTATTGAAGAAACTGTTTTTTCCGATATTGCACTTGTACTTGCTGAAGAAAAATCTGCGATCAAACGCTGCGAATTAATTATTAACAGCATGTTGCGTTTTGTTGAAAAGAATCCCGGGTTGTCGCGCTTATTAGTTGGTGATGCGTTGACGGGTGAGACTGAGCGGTTGCGGCAACGTATCGTCCAATTTTTTGAGCGCATTGAAACCCAACTCAAACAAATCCTGCGCGATGCTGAATTGCGCAGCAATCTCCAGGCGGCAATGCCCGCAGCTGCATTCGCACATTTCCTGATGACCTATCTTGATGGTGCCATGGTGCAATTTGTGCGAAGCGAATTTCAATATTTACCGAGCGCATATTGGCTTGAGCAATGGAAAACCTTATCGCCTATATTGATGCACGTGGAATTAATTGAGGCATAAAAAAACCGGCATTGCCGGTTTTATTTGGGTTGGCTGGTAATTTCAATAAAGCGTGCTTTGTCCTGTTCGTATTTGGCAGCTGCGCCTTCGTATTCAGTTTGACGTTGCTTGATCTGGATATTCAAATCTTTTTCTTCCGCGCGAAGCGTCGCAATATTTTTCAAGATATCTTCTGACACCGTTTTACCTGAACGCTCAATACTCGCAGCATGCTCTTCCTGGGCTTTTAATTGCGCGCCGACATTTGCAAGGTTGGCTTGCAAAATATTGATGGTGTTGGTTAACTCCTGCAGATTGCGCGCTTTCGCCGAGTCGATATCTTTAACAGAACTGTAGGTGCGGCGTAATTCCAAATCAATTCGCGCCTGCTCTTTGGCGGCCTTCCTCTCTTTGGCAATTCGCTCGGCATCCGCGTCATCCGGAGAGGCTGGAACTGTTTTTAAAACTTCTCCACTAATCGTCAACAATTCATAGCCATTGCGCACGTATTGGGGCGGAATAGTTTGCGAGACAACTTTGTGGCCATCACTCGTGGTATAGCGATAAAAAACTTTCTTGCCAGGTGCCTGTGCCCATGACGTGACACTCACGGCCAGAATAAAACCGCCTATCAACAAACGCTTTAACAGGGAATGGGATTGTTGTTTCATAGCTACCAGAAATGATGGGTGGATGTTTAACATCAGGTATAACTCTACAGCGCCATACCTGAACCCTAGCTTACTCTACACTTAACTCATTCAACACCATAGGTTGCACGATAAGCTTTTATTTTGCTGACCATGTCCTCCTGGTCTGCCTGCCCCTCAAGGTAATGGATTATGTGGTTGAGATTAATAATACTAACAACAGGAATACCAAAAGATTGTTCTACCTCTTGAATTGCTGACAAGTCGCCCTGACCTCTTTCCTGACGATTTAAACCAATCAAGACCGCAGCTGGCACGGCTCCTGCTGAGTTAATAATAGACATGACTTCACGCACTGCAGTTCCCGCGGTTATAACATCATCGACGATGAGAACTTTGCCCACTAAGGGTGCGCCCACCAGCGTGCCGCCCTCTCCGTGGTCTTTTGCCTCTTTGCGGTTATAGCAATAGGGAAGGTCTTGTTGGTAATGATCTGCTAAGGCGATAGCGGTAGTGGCGGCTAATGGAATACCTTTATAGGCGGGACCAAAGACAATATCAAAATCGATATTAGCGGCTTTGATGGCAGCGGCATAATAGCGGCCAAGCTCGGCTAACGCACTGCCGGTTTGGAAGCGGCCAGCGTTAAAAAAATAGGGACTGGTGCGGCCAGATTTCAGGGTGAACTCACCAAAACAGAGAGCCTGGTGTTTAATCGCCAGCTGAATGAAGTCGTGCTGGTATTTTTGCATGCAAATTTCCTATTTATGAACTAAGTTTTAAGAGGCTAAGGTCGGCTTCGGCAGACCCAAGAATAAGATTTTATGGGCACGGGTATTGAACTCAATTGTCTTTTGGTTATCTAGTAGTTTTCCTACGTACAATCCCTTATAAATCTTTAAAAATTGTAACAATCCGAAACATAGGTAACACATTGTGATAAACCTTGGGTATCATACACAGTCCGTAATCAAGGGGCTAACATGAGAGTTATAAGTCTTAGCGTCGATGGGATAGTTCAGTCGGCGCAGCGCGGTCTTTATGACTGGCTGGCAAATCAGGATGCAGATTTAATTTGTTTGCAAGATCTACGTGCACGTGAGCGCGATATGGAAAAGCCCGAGTATCAACTCGATGGTTATTTTGCCTATTTCTTTGACTCAGGTACCAAGAATTACAACGGTGTAGCCATCTACACACGTTACCAACCCAAAGCACTTATTTATGGATTGGGATTCGCTTCCGGTGTCGATATGGAAGGTCGCTACCTGCAAGTTGACTACGAACAATTGAGCGTAGGTTCACTGTTGGCTCCTAGCGCAACTTCAGAGCTTGAATCGCAAGAAGTAAAAATTAAATTCTTTGACGATTTCCAGGCTCACCTCGACAAAATTACCCGCAAGCGTCGCGAATATATTTTTTGCGGCAACTGGGCCATGGCCCACACCCCGCGCGATGTCAGCAATTCTGGTGAAAACCAGCACAACTCCGGTTTTTTACCCCATGAGCGCCAGTGGTTGAGCCAACTCTATAACCAGTTAGGTTATGTCGATGCATTCCGCCGCGTTAATAAAGACAGCGATGAATACAGTTGGTGGCCAAAGGGTACCAAAGGTGAAGGCGACGGTTGGCGTACGGATTTCCAGGTGGTTTCCAACAGCATTGGCCCCAAAGTAGAGTACGCTGCGATTTATAAAACCCAGCAATTCTCCAGTCATATGCCGGTCATTATTGATTATGATATAGAGTTGCAACCTTAAGCGAGATTACACCTTATTACCTGAACCCGCCCATGTTGGCGGGTTTTTTATGCCCGCGATGTGTTGATATTAATAATAAAGTTACCGCATTTCCGTTTATTCCTTGATATTCATCTTCCAAGTTCTCCAGGAATCTCCAAGAATGCAATAAAAAAACAAGCGGAGCGTGCGGACAAAAGGAAAAAAATAGCCGCAAGATCAATAGTAGATACTATTTTGTCACCTACTGACCAAGGCGAATATATTTATAAAGACATAAGCGGTGGATTCAGGGCGTACAAACGCCGTGGACAAATAATCTCTGTTGCACCACAAAATGGTTATTTAATAGTGTTGGGTAGCTTGCTGACTTTCGGTGGCATCTTTGGATTTTTTGTTGAATTTCGTTTGCGTAAAATTTAATTAGCTGAAGCGATAGGTAAAATAAAGTCACTGCGATTTTTTTGAAAATATTACGACATAAAATAAAAATCCCGCACTCTAAAAAATTGCGGGATTTTTTGTAAGAAGATTTTAAGAGAAATTAATGTGCTGCGAGGGCTTCTTGTTGTAAGCGATGCAACTCTGCAATGCCTTGCTTGGCCAATTTCAACATGGCTGCGAATTCTTCTTCGGTAAATGGCTCGGCCTCTGCGGTGCCCTGGATTTCAATAATGCCACCGTCATCACCCATCACAACATTCATGTCGGTATCAGCTGCAGAGTCTTCCGGATAATCCAGATCCAATACGGGCACGCCCTGGTAAATTCCCACAGACACAGACGCGATAGCGCGCTTGAGAGGTTCGCCGGTTACTTTGCCGGTGGCTTTTAAATGCGCAACCGCATCAGCCAACGCAACCCACGCGCCGGTGATGGATGCTGTGCGAGTACCGCCATCGGCCTGGATAACATCACAGTCGATATTGATGGTGTTTTCGCCGAGTAGTGATAAATCCACCGCCGCGCGCAATGAACGGCCAATCAAGCGCTGGATTTCTACCGTGCGGCCTTGCTGCCTGCCGCGCGCCGCTTCACGATCCATTCGCGTGCCAGTGGAGCGTGGCAACATGCCGTATTCTGCCGTGAGCCAGCCTTGCCCCTGGCCGCGCAAAAAGCTCGGAACGTTGTTCACTACGCTCGCCGTGCAAATAACTTTGGTATCGCCAAATTCCACTAAAACCGAACCTTCAGCGTGTTTGGTGTAGCGGCGGGTAATACGGATATCGCGGAGTTGGTTGGGATTGCGACCACTTGGGCGTTGCATGCTCTAATTCCTTACTTCTGAATGTGATATTAGGAAGGTGTGTTACCATCCACCTGAACTGATTGTGGCTAAAATGCGCCGAACTTTACCAGTTATGGCCGTCCGAAGTCACCAAGCCACTGAAATTTAAGGATACTCTTATGCCACGCAGTATGACCGGATTCGCGCGCCGTGAAGCGAAGCTCCCCTGGGGCACGGCCGTTTGGGAAATTCGTAGTGTTAACCATCGTTACCTGGAGCCTAGTTTTCGCCTGCCTGAAGATTTCCGTGAGATTGAACCCAGCCTGCGCGAAGCCATGCGTAAAACCCTTCAGCGCGGTAAGGTGGAAGCCAGCTTAAGTGTTCAGTGGGAGCAGGAAGGTGAAGCAGATTTGGGGATCAATTCCACCCGCGTAATCCAATTAACCAAGGCGGCCCAGCAAATTAATAGCTTGCTGGGTACTGCTGCTGCGCCGATCAACGCCTTGGATATCCTTAAATATCCCGGTGTAATCCAGAAACAGGAGCTTGACCGCGAAGCCATGCAATCCGCTGTCTTAAAGCTATTCGATTCTGCCTTGGAAGGTTTGATCGAACATCGCACGCGCGAAGGCAATGAATTGGAACAACTTATCCTGCAAAGACTGGATGCGGTATCAGCACAAGTTATCAAGGTTCGCGCCCGTATGCCGGAAATCCTCGTCGCCCAGCGTGAAAAACTGCAAACCAAACTCGCGGCATTGCAAATAGATTTGGACCCGGAACGCCTCGAGCAAGAGATCGTCCTGCTCGCGCAAAAAGCCGATGTGGACGAAGAGCTTGATCGCCTCGACACTCACGTTATCGAAGTCAAGCGCAGCCTGAAACAAACCGATTCACTCGGTCGCCGACTGGATTTCCTGATGCAGGAACTTAACCGCGAAGCCAACACGCTTTCATCAAAAAGTATCGTCAGCGATACAACACAGGCGGCTGTGGAGTTAAAAGTGTTGATCGAACAAATGCGTGAGCAGGTGCAGAATATCGAGTGATATTTCACGGGATTTCATGAGGTAACATTTAATATATAAATCAATATCTTAATTAATTTATTAGTTTCACGAGATTGCATAATGATTCGTAAAGCTGCAAATTAGTGGTGGCAGGATAGGTGGCAGATTTTTAAGGTCCGTGTAAACTTGAAAAACCTGCCACCACTTATCTGAAAGCTATGAATGACGCACAACTAAAAAACAAACTCAAATCTGGTCAGCCAGGTAAATTCACGGTTGATCGTGGTTTCTACTTCCGCGTTAGCGGAGAAGGAAACGGGTTTTGGATGCTGCGCTATAGCATCAATGACAAAAGGCGAGAATTCATCTTCGCTCGCTATGGTCGCCCGCCAGAGGGCATGACATTGGCCGAAGCGCGATTGGAATCTGCGCGCTTACGCTCACTAGTTAATCAAGGAATAGATCCCGCCGCTGAGAAAAAGCGCTCTCAACTCATCAAACTTAAATCAGTTAATGACGTAGCTAACGATTGGCTAGGCGAATGTCGCAAGCGTTTGGAAAACCCTCACATACCTGAACGGGTGTATCGAAAAGATATTGCTCCGTGCATAGGCGAGCTCAATATTGAACGTGTTACGGCTTTAGATATTTTGGGCATTGTTCGGAATATAAATGCAAGCGGACGACCCTCGATAGCCAATGATGCGTTGCATTACTGCAAACAACTTTTTAATCACGGTGTGAAATTGGGTCTGCTTCAAGCAAATCCAGCGCTTGCTTTCAGTATGAAAGATGCTGGAGGGGTCGAGCAGTCAAGAAAACGAGCGTTGACAATTGGTGAGCTAAAAATTGTCTTTAGAGTTTTTCGAGAGCAATCGCATGTATTCACACGTGAAAACTATCTTTCCATCGCAATATTAACTGTACTAAGCGTGCGAAAAGGAGAGTTAATTGCCGCACCATGGAATGAATTTGATTTCGAAGAGAAAACATGGACGATACCTCCAGAGAGAACAAAGACGAAAGTTGAAATTATCATTCCTTTGCCTGATGTTGTTATAGCGTGGTTCACTGAACTCAAAGTTAGATCTGCTGGATCTTCTTATGTATTTCCTGCCCGACGCGCAAGTAAACGGCGAGCTTATATTTCTGACGATACTTTGAACCACGCACTGGCGAAATTGTTTGGTTTAAAAGTCGATGCCAAGAAAAATCCTCTTCCAAATTACCTTGGAGAGGCAGGAATAGAACATTTTGTTGTTCATGATTTGCGTAGGACTTGCAGAAGTCTTCTTGCGGCGAATGGTATTCCAAGCCATATAGCAGAGCGCTGCTTAAATCACAAATTAAGAGGGGTAGAGGGTATATATGACCGCTACGATTATATTGATGAGCGTAGAAATGCGTTAACTGTAATCGCAAATCAAGTTGCTCCATTAGTTAATTAAACCCTCTAATTCTAGCTCTTTCATTATAACGTTTACTCTATTTCTACTGATGCTTAATTGTCGACCTATAGCCGATTTATTAATTTTTTCCGATTTAGACCTAAGGTCTTTTACAATACATCTAATCTTTTCTCGCAGCGCTATATTTTTAGTGAGTACTTTGCCCTTTTTGGGGCCTGATCGTCTAGGTAATGCCCGAAGAAATTCAGTCGCTTCATACCTTTGTAGCATTGAAAGAAGCGTTAGCCCGCCGGGTATTTTGTTTTCAAATTCCAGCCATTGATCATCATCATTGGCTTTCCAAAAGCTAGATTCGGTTGAGTCTAAACAGCAGATTATTTCATAGCACCAAAGTTTCCAGTCACCAAATTTTTCAGGTGCGACATGAGCAATTTTAGAGTACGTGAAAGGGTATTTTGAATGGCAGAAACTAATTATATAAGATGCTGTCTTTTTCCATGACTCTAAATTTAAAAAATTAATGTCAGGGAATTGCATATTTATCTTTGATGGATCTTCTGCGAATGATGAAACCCATTTAAAAATAAATAATGGGAGTTGACTATTTCTTCTGCTCAAATCACAACTATTTAGTTCGTCTAAATACTTAGAATTGGTGTTTTTTATTGATCGAAATAGACTTTCTTTATGTTGTTTGTATTTACTGTTCGATTGCTCCGAATGATGTAGCTCACAATAGAATTTTGATTGATCTACCCTGCGCCAACATAATGCGCAGAATGGGGGTTTAGTTTTTTTTACACTTTTTCTCTGCTCGTATCTCACTGTCAAATTAAGCGCGTCTTTACAACACATGAATAATCTATCTGAGTAATCGACGCCCGCATCATTTGGCATTAATACAACAAGAACTTTCAATCTCTCACCAAATGATGAAACCGTACTATTTAACCCCCCATGGGCATCAATGAAATCCTTTAACGTGAGAATTTGCCCTTTTTTATAGTTGGATATTGGCTGAAAAATTTCACTATAAATTGCAATGAATTCGGGCACTAGCTTTACAGATGTTAGATATGTCAGTACGCAAACCGACCCGCTTCGGGGCTTGGATACGATTGTTAATTGAGTATCTGATGCTTCTTTACTGCACTGTAACAGTTGGGCTTCAACTACTTGTTTTAATCGTACAGCAGCTCCCCAAAAACCATGTTTCGCCAATTTTTGACACCTTAATAAATATTGTCACCACATTTACCTCCGAGCATAGAGGTATTTTGATAATTATAGTCGATCAATAATAGGTTATTACAAAAACAACCGGAGAAACATAATGAATAAAAATAGCTTAATAGTTGGGATTGCTGAAAATAAAAATAGCTTAATACTGAAGGCTGCCGATTTAGCTTGCGAATTACGTGTCTCGACCACAACGCTTTGGCGTATGACGCGAGACGGCAGAATACCCGCTCCAATAAAGCTGAGCGAACGTGCTATTGGATGGCGGCGTTCTGACATAGAAATTTGGTTGCAAAATAAATAACGGAGAATCTTAAATGAAAACAGAAAATAGAACTTTAGTAATTAAAAAAATTATTGACTGCGATGAAGAGCTACAGAATCTCTTCAGGAACATAAACGAAATAAATGCTGACGAAGTAGCTTGGATATACGCAGAAGTATTCAACAGGGCGGAGAAATATCACAACGTAATTTTTGATGAAAACGAAATTACCAAAAAAACTCAGCGCATTGTCAGAGCTATAGCAATACTGAGCGAAGAGTTCAGTAAATCGCTCATCGAGGATTTCCGTCGGACAGCACGACCAGAGCTAGGAGGTATAAGATCATGGTAATTGACTCAGACCGGAACGCATCTGCTCATGCGAAGTAAAAAGGTCGAAATCCCTTGAAACCCTTGTGAATACTACTGGTAAAACGAATTCACAATGATTTCAAAAATTAAAAAATAAAAACAAAACTTCATACAAATCAAATAATTAATAACGAAAACAATGATTTCAAATAGGAAGGAAAAAATTGAAAAATAAAATATTAAGTAAACTACATAATGTCAACGTTCGATTGACTGCACATGATTATTTCCTATTGCAAAAAGAGGCGGAAGATAATAATACAAACATCGCTGAAATAATGCGCAAATCTCGTAGAAAACAAATGGAATATCAAGAGATAAGCGTTTTGATTAATGAGTCTGAACTTAGATTGTCGAAGAAGATATTTGAAATGGTGGCCGCTATCGCGAATTTATCCAATGAAGAGCGTCTAGCAGCCAATGAAAAATATAAGAACGCTTTGAGCAAAGGAAGCGAAAAATGAATAGCTCTCATAGTTACAAATACCAGCAATGGTTACCGATGACCATATTCTTCATTCTCGCATTTTTAAGCAGTACATATTTTTCCACCAAACTAACTTGGGGGCTTTTCAATGAAAATGATTGGGGAGATTTTGATAGGCACCTACCATATATAAAAAATTTCTTTTGGTTAATCTTCCCGCTTAAAAATGCAAGCCAATGGAATTTATATTGGATGCACATAAAGGATGAAAATCTAGAGTTTTCGCTGTATTTACATTTAACGATCCCATTCTTGATGTCTCTTGGATTTTCGATTTTCGTCACGAAAAAAATATTATGGGTTAAAGGTGGCAGGGACAATATTATTCACATAAAGGGAGCTAAATTGTACTGTGACGAAACGGCGATTGCTCATGCGAAGAAAACGCATAAGCGCGAATTGAAAAATTCCAAGCATGGAGCCAATGGGGTAAAGATTCACCCGGACATAACAATATCTACCTTGCGAGAACAAGGGAATATGGTGGTGTTGGGCACTACGGGGGCCGGCAAATCGACTGTAATTAAGCCACTTGTTATGCAAGCTATTGACCGAGGGGATTATCTGTTTATATATGATGAGAAAAAAGAATATACGCAAATAGCATATCAAGCCGAATCCACGATTCTTTTAGCACCTTGGGATTCCAGAAGTCCCCGATGGGAAATTTCAAAAGATGTTAATACGAAGAGCACCGCTGCGCTCTTTGCGGCTGCCTTTGTATCAAATAAAGACGCCAGTGATCAGATGTGGATAAAGGGAGCCCAATTAATCTTCACCGGAATGATTATTTATTTGATTAATAGAAAGGAGCCATGGGGATGGCCTGAAATTGCTCAGATGTTAAAAATGCCACAAGCAGAAATGATTGAGATAATTAATATTCATTATCCAATTGCGACATCATTTATTGTGGAAAACAGTAAAACAACGCAGGGATTTTACGTTAATTTGGTTAGCTCTTTAGATTGGATAGATGACTTAGCTGTTGCATGGCCAAGCTCAAGCGTGGATGGCTTTTCAATGCGGCAATGGGTGCGCCATGAAACGAGTAAAAAAGTACTTATTGTTCAGTCTGACCCGGTACACACACGTATTGGCAAGCCCCTTTGCAACGCTTTGATTTCGCTAATGACTCAATATTTTTTAGCACTAGAGGAAAGCTCTACTCGAAAAACTTGATTGTTTATAGATGAAGCGGCCAATCTCCCTTCCAATCCTAATATAAAAAAATGGTTGGAGTTGGCGCGATCTCGCGGTGCTCGCTCCGTGATAGGCACACAAAGCGTGTCGCAGTTAATTGATCTTTACGGCGTCCACAGTACAGATGCAATGTTAAATTTATTATCTATAGCAGTTGTGTTGAGAATGGGAGCTGTTGGCGATGACGCCGAATATACCGCAAAAATATTTGGCAATAGAATAATTGAAAGACCTACCTCAATTGAACCTCAACCTAGTTGGAATAGAGTTGCTGAGCCGTTGGTAGAGGCATTTGAATTAGTACAACTAAATATCGCAGACGATCAAGGTGTTCAGGGATTCTTATTTATACCTGGGTGGAATGGTATATACAAATTAACATGGCCGATTTTTTCGCGAGCCGGTGTGGCCGAGGCGCATAGCGCTGCTGCATGGATAAATGAAACAGATGAGAAACCCACCAAAAATAACAATCGGTTACGAAAAGGGGATTATCATGTTAACGATAAGCCCGATTAATAACGCCAGTTATTATTTAGAGATTGCTAGTGAGGACTATTATTTAAGCGGCGGAGAACCTGAAGGTATATGGCATGGTATAGGTAGTCGCTATCTTGGCTTATCAGGAAAAATGGTTGAAGAATGTGATTATAGAAACTTACTCGGCGGGTTCTCGCCTAGCGGTCAAGCGTTAACACAAAACTCTGGTCAAGAGGCTCGTAGAATAGGATGGGACTTAACATTTAGCGCCCCAAAGAGCTTAAGTCTTATATGGGCACGAGGCAACGATGAGTTACGTGATCACATTCAAGCGGCACAAAGAACTGCTGTTGAACAGGCTGTAAATTTTTTAGAACGCCATGCAGCAATAACACGTAGAGATTTTTCAGGTAAAACTGCCGAACGCGTGACAGGTTTAATTACGGCAATGTTTGAACATTGCACGTCTAGGGCTCAGGATTTTCAGCTACATACCCATACCTTAATATTTAATGCTGCCCCCAGAATTGATGATTCGTGGGGAACCATAGACTCTCGGGAGTTCTATCGATGGAAGAAAGCCGCAGGCGCAGTCTATAGAGCGGAGCTTGGATTTAAATTGACTCAGCTAGGGTTCCAATTGGAATCAGATGGAGACTCATTCCACATAAAGGGTGTTGATAAGAATTTATGTCGGTATTTCTCAAAGCGGGCTGAAATAATTAGTGCTGAATTGAAGAAGTCAGGGTTAAAAAGCAGTGCTTCTAAAGCTGGGCAAAATATTAAATTAATGACTCGAGAATACAAAAAAGATGTTGATCGCACAAAACTTTTAGCTGGATGGCAAAAGGAATTGGATTTTCTGGGTTTTGAAGCGGAAGCTGTTGGGAAACTTAAAAAATCACTTGAAGACACATATCCTACAAAAATAGAACAAGATAATATTTTGACTGATATTACTTCCAAAGCTGCTATTTTTTCAAAACAAGACATTTTTTACAGTGTAGCAGTTAAAGCAATTGAGGCAGGATTGAATGCGGTTGAAGCTGAAGCCGTATCAAAATCCATATTGAAAAATGGTAATCTCGTAACCTTACAAAACGAAACGCTCTATTCAACCGCCTACACCACAGAGGACGTTATTGCTGTAGAGCAGTCTATGATTCGCTCTGCCAAAATACTTTCAAGCCGATTTAATAAGCATTTACCACTGAACATAATTAGCGATGCTATTGATAAATCGGAGGAGGCCTTGGGTTTTAACTTCGATGATGAGCAAATAGAAGCAATATACACAGCATTAAATGGTAATGATTTGATTATTATTCAGGGAAGCGCTGGTGCGGGGGAAACAACGTTAATGTTAGCTGCAAAATATGCATATGAAGTTTTAGGGCATTCGGTTAGTGGTGCATGCATTGCAAAGCGTGCAGCAGATAACTTATACCAAGAAACGGGTATTAAATCGTCAACAGTTGCGAGCTTGATAGCATCATTGGAGCACGGTAAAAATCCGTTTATGAGTATTGATGTACTTATCATCGATGAAGCAGGTCAGCTTGGCAGTCCAGAAGTACAAAAATTACTTTACGCGGCGGTAGAAGCGAATAGCAAAGTCATATTAACAGGGGAAGATAAACAATTAGATGCTATTAGTAGAGGCGGTACATTACGCTATCTTTCCCGACCACAGGTTGTAGGCACACAGAGGATGGAAAATATTCGTCGCCAGCGCTCGGAATGGTCAAGAGAGATGGTTGCAAATTTTCGAGATGGAAAGTCTGAGATGGCGTTGCAGTCTTTGGATGATCATGGATGTTTACACTTCGGTGACAATAGTGCTGAAGCTAAAGAAAACCTCATTAAAGATTGGCATACGTATCAGAAGGAAAATCCTGAAAAATCCAGTCTAGTATTAGCGCAACATTGGAAAGATGTAAAAGAGTTGAGCAATATTATCCGAGAAATTTATATTGCAGAGGGGCGAGTAGGAAATGAAAATATTCTAGTGACATGCAGCATAGCGGATAAGCAATTTCAATATGAATTTTCTCGCGGTGATAGAGTCAAGTTTTGTAAAAATGATTATCGAAATCTCAAGGTCTCAAACGGTACGCTGGGAACTATAACTGATATTCGCTCATTGAATGGTGATGTGCATGTTACAGTGCAAACAGATGATAATCGAAAAATATCTTTCTTTGCTTCAGAATATGCAGATAATAAAGGTACAAACCTTAGTCTTGCTTATGCGCTAACTATATACAGTAGTCAAGGTGTAACCGTGGATGGGAATACCTTTGTCTACTACAACGGTGGAATGGGTCGCGCCAATACTTATGTTGCAGCGAGCAGGCATAAAGACGAAGTACATATGTATTGCAATGCACGCGAAATTGATGAGCATTTAGGTGAAATTTCACAACACGAGGATGCAATGAGTCGTAATAGGTTACTGGCTCTCGCGAATCTTATGAGCAACGATAACTATTCTTCGCTTGCCATTGAGCAACTTCCGCAACGAGAAAAATTGTGTGAGCATTCGTTAGGGCTGGATATGTCAATTTAAATTCCTTTTGGATGAGCAGCTGGTGTCAAGGGAAGGCAGTTAGTTGCTTGTCGACTTTCCCTATTCCCTCGCAAATGAGAGTAGCCGAAGTGGCTGAGCAAAATGTTTGTTATTAATCTGTATGAAAAATATTTAAAAAAGATTGTGCATCCAATTTAAAAGCGTATTACATCAAACTGATGAAACATTAATATACACTATCATATCCCCGTCATAAGCTCCTGCATGTTTAACCGTTAGGCAGGAGTAGGGACATCTCTCACCACTACCATCTCTTCCTCGGTAAGCTGGAATAATGCAGTTATCTGTTCTTCAATTTCCTCTTTTAACTGATTGAAATTTCGCTCAAGGTTTATTCTTGCGTTCGGAATGGCCGCCTGATCAAGATGCACGCCTACTGCGATAACCTGTTGTACAAGTTCTGCGATGTAATTTTTTTGATCTGAGGTATGAGCAGGAATCGGCAAGTTTTCAATATATTGCTTGCCATGCGAATAATACCCGCCTTGAAAAACGCTAGTTTTAGATCGAACTAGCGCCTCGCTAACTGGATGGCACAGCACCGCAAGCAGAAAATAAAGATCGGTCATTGCTAGGCTATGTGGCCGAACAAGATAGTAAGGCCCATTACCGCCCCCGGTCACTACAATATCGTCTTCATCTAAAGCATATTTGGGTTCTAACGATAAAATCGGCAGAATAATTTTCGCGCTTGAAAATTTTGTCAAACTTTGTGAACGGCCAAATTGATACCACTGACGCATTTCTATTTTGCCGCCAGTTATGCTTCTTTTAGACAGTATGTCTTTGTGCTCACATAAATAGGACCATACACCTGGATAATTTTGTGCCATTGAATCTGGAGGAATTAGATTTGCTTTTCCCGCAATAATTTCATATGGAAAAATCATGTATTTGTTAGGCTTAGGGGTTCCAAATGCATGTAACGGAACATCATGCAGACAAGGTCGAAGGAGGCTTCTTTCGAGCTTCCATTCTTTTCCATCCATTTCATAAATAACATAATTTTCCTCTTCACGGGTTGGGGAGAAAATGTAGACGGAATCATTACTTGTCTGAACACCAACAAAAATATCCGCATATTCAACCAGTGTAGAAAACTTTTCTTTATTCAACCGCTCAAAGATGGCTGATGCAGAAGCAGAACAGAACGCCCAAGGCTCTCTACCCACATCTGCCGCAGGTATAACATGCCGATCAGCAATTTTTCCATACCGCCATTTTAAGAGATCACCAACACGTTCCAATAAAAAGCTGTCATTCTGTCTTTTATTTAAAATGACGGTACACGTGTAGTTTAATGCCTCACTGCCAAAAACTTGTTGCGCCCCAAAATGAATAATTTCTTTGATTGACCTTCTGTGTGTTAAAAGATGCCTCACTGCTTTGCCCGCTGTAGTTGTCATAAATTTATGCGGTACAATTAGACCAAGGGAGCCATCAGGTTTAATTAAATGCAGAGACTTTTCAATAAATAATGAATATTTATCGTAGTTACCGCTCTTCGCAGTGATATAAGGTGATAACTCGTGACTATACAGCTTCACTTCTTCTGGCGAATAATTAGTCATATTTTGGATGCGAATATATGGGGGATTGCCAACAATAACATCAAAACCACCAGATTTCATTTCGCTAGGAAACTCATCGCTCCATGTAAAAGGATTGATTTTTTCTGCTAGATCAGAGCCGCGTTTCCCTTTCGGTAATAGTGCATGTTCTATAAGGCTGTTACCGAAAAGTATTTTGTGATCAAGTTTTGGGAGTACCTTTTGTTTTACTGCATTTGAATATGCCGTAAGGCTTTCAGCAGTTTCATTTTCGATTAATTTGAGAAACAAGCTAAACTTTGCTATTTCAACCGCATTCGAATCAATATCCACACCTCGAATCATATCTAATAAAATTCTTCTTTTTTCTTCAAATTGAAGACGCCATTGCCCTTTCCCGCTTTCGTAGATTTTACTTTTTGAACTTTCTTCTTTAGATTTCATATACCATTCAAGATGGTAATTCAACAGTACTTCAAAAGCCTCCAGTAGAAAAACCCCCGACCCGCAGCAAATATCAGCGACGGTAAAATTTTTTAGTTCATTAGGATTTTTACCCTGAATAGCAGGGGATAGTACTCGATCAAGAATGTCGTTCACGATAAATTGTGGTGTAGGTACAACTCCGCCGCTTTCACGAACCTCCGGCTTTTCTATGGTTTCGACAATCCCATCAGGATCGATTTTTATAACCTCACCCAAAAACATTTCATATATTTCGCCCAGAACGCCAGCTTCCACAACCGCAAACGTATAAGGACTTTGTGGATAATAAAGCTCCTCAATAATACCTTTAAGAGTATTATCACCAATTTTAATACCTTTGCTCTTGTCAAAAAATAAATCGAATAAACCAGAGTCATAAAATTCATCTGCTGCCTCCAACAAAACCATAAAAGCATCGAAGGTTTTATTTGGGTCGAGGTCTTTGAGAGTTTGATATTTTTCAATATTCCTATCCTCACAAATTCTGAGGAACACTATCCGAGATAGAAAAAGCTGCACAATGTAAGTCAATTCTTCGGGGGATAATCCTGCATTGCTTCGGTGAATATCCTGTGCAAGGCGAAGTCTCCAATCGCGAACTTGACGAAGAAAATATCCGTCAAACTTTCGAGTGGAGTCATATTTCGGAACTTTACTTAAATATATTTCGTCAAATCTACCCGAATATACTGATTCTCGAGATAATCTTTCATATATTTCATCAAATTTGCTCTCATATTCCTCATATGAATAAAGTGCAATTCTTGCAACATGCGCTTGGTCTTTTTCAGCCGGTATGTGAAAACAGTCATAGATTGATAATTGTTTAAAATTTGTTAGAACAGAAATGGGGAGACTTGCAGAAAAACCATATCTTCTGACCTGAAAAGCAGCCGACATATCTTTTTCTATATTAACGCTTGGCTTTTTTGCTTCAACAAAAAATTTCCGCTGCCTTGCAACTCGAAGCTCATAATCAGGTTTTTTGGAAAGTTTTTCCTCTCCTACCTCAACTGTTGACTCTTCAATTACATCCCGCAGGTCTAAGCTTTTACTTAACTTATTGTAAGTGTCCCATCCGAACGCTTCCAACAAAGGTGTTATGTAATCAGTGCGGACTTGTGTTTCATTATATTTAGAAGATTTCTCAACATAAGCTTGCTCATTCGCTCTAAAAGAGTTAACAATCTGCTTCACTCTCTCGCGAGATTCTTCTTTTGTTTTCGGCACGCTCATTTTTATATCCATTCATCTTTATTTTTGGGTTTTTTTTCTTGAAATTCTTCTATCTCTCATTTTTTCCCAAATTTGCCGTAACATCTTACATTCATTTTGAGTAAGGCCGACTTTATCTATTAGAATTTCTTTATCATTTGAATCCAAAACGTCTTGAAGCTTGCCAGCACGAATCAAACGGTCACACTCTTCTATGGGTATTGCACCATCAAGATCTCGGGGCATAAGTAAGCGTCTGGCTTCATTGGGCTCCAATTCCAAAACACCGCCACCATAGCTTCGACCTTCAATCTCGGCTGACGCGGCTGTCAAATGAGTATAGAGAGAAGCAATAACTTTTTTTGCGGGAGCATGGCAACGCATGCGATGTATTGTGTCTGTTGATGTTCCCTTTGCCGTATTTAAAACAGCTCTTGGGAAATCATAAATCTGTCGAAAAAAGAAGGCGTCTGGTACCCATAAAGAAGGAACGCTATACCACGGCTCTCTAATGGAACATTTATACCCAGTTTGAAATTTATTCTCTTCTCCATATTTAATATAGGATTTCACCAGCGGCGAAAGTAGATGATTGACTGCTGGATCAACAGTAAAAAGGTGTACTCTTTCGTTGCTCTCAGTAAGGGCCTTCCATTCCTTTTTTGAAATAATAGCTCCTGCAAGATGGCTAGAGCGACCTACAAGTGGTAATACATGCTTTTCAAGCTGATATTGTTCAACGATACTTTTATTAACAACAAAGAATTCATTTTTTCCTGTAACCACACCTACCTCAACAGACGCATATGTTGATAAGCATGTTACAGATTCAGAGTCGCGCAAACGACGCATGAATGATATCTCACGAGCTGATAAAAAATATTTAAGCCATTTTTCACTATCATGAGAAACCTTTTTAGGCGAGGCTGTTGCAATCAACATTTCTGGCTTAGCTTTTACAATCTCGCTAACACTCTCCATGGGTGTTAATGTCACAGCACATGTGTTTTTAATATCAGGAACGGCCAATGCCCCATCAGCCAAAATGAGAACAACCTCCTGCTGAGCACCTACAAAAAATAAATCATTACAAGCAACAAGATCGACCCTTTTAAATCTATTTGTTAAAAAGGAACGTAATTGCGCAGCATAATTAACCTGCAATAGCTCAGCAGGAAGAACCATCGCTAAACGACCACCTGGCTTCAAGCATTCCATTGCCGCAACCACAAAAGGAACCCATATATTTGTTAGTCGATTAGGCTTTAAACCAGAATGCTCCATAATTGCCATAGCTAAAGCACGGGATTCTTCTGGAAATGTTTGATAACGAATAAATGGCGGGTTTCCGATTACACAGTCTACGGGTTTTTGTTTTATTTTAGGCCATACTTCAAAAAAGTCTGCCTGTCTCACTGCCCCATTAACTGGCTTGCGAAGTATCTCTGACAGACGGCTAGAGACTTTTTTTGCCTCAACTTCATTTAGCTCAACTGCCTTGATTTGTTCAAGTATTTTTTTGGATTCAACCCCTAGCTTCATTAGCTTGCGTGCTGCCATTCCCACAAAAACACCATCGCCACTACTGGGTTCTAAAATGGTGTCATCTTTTGTTCGAATTGCCCAGTCACATAGCCATTCAGCAATAGGTTCAGGTGTGTAATATCCGCCTCTTAGCTTATCTGCATCAACATTTTTGAAACGAGCGGGCTCGATAGCAGCAGACGAGTTCCTTACCTCAGAAACTTCTTTTTGTTTACTCTTAATTAATAAGGAGTTTGTCATTGAAAACACCGGCCATATAAAAGCACATTGATAAAATTTTCTCCCCTTAGTGCAATAAGGCAAGTACGAAAATAATTAGAATTGAATAGCTTGTTTGTGCCTGACACATTCATACCCTATTCCTCATCTAGGGTTTCATGTATCTGAAATAAGCTACCTTGAATGGATTGTTTATGACGTTCGATGTAACCTCGCATGAATCTACGAACAACCTGAGCTGCCGTCATATCTTCGGATTGACAGATCTCCACGAATTCGCGTCGGAGTTCTTCCTCGATTCTAATTTTAAATGCTACATTCTTTTTGCTCATGCCCCTGATGGTACCCTATGGGTACACATTTGTGTACCCAATTTATTTAATGGCTTCTTTTTTTACCTGCGGGGTCCATAAATAGAATTAGGATATGCAGACCTGTATGAATAGACAGTATTGAGGTATTCTAAATCGCCTAATCGTATGGTGCAAACTAAAAGTAGTAATCTCAATATAGTGTCTACAAAAAATCGAGTGAAACATCAGGCTCTTCACATAGATTGTGATGTTCGATTAAAAGTGGGTAGTCCCTGGGGATTTAGGTGGTACGGCTAAGGGCTGTTTCGATGCTGCATGAATGAATGGTAAATTGTTCTATTGAAACTAATAGTGCATCTCAAATAGTCTGGTGGCAGATTTGGTGGCATTTTTGAAAAAACCCCTTATTAATTATTATAACATCATGATTATAAAGGATAAAATTAAATAATTCGATAAGCAGGTGCAGAATATTGAGTAATTTTTTGCAGCTCGTTGTCAGGCCCTTTTCAGGTTAGGGCTGACAACATTTTGCTATTGGAAAATTAATTTTATTGGTTGTAATACTTCAAATATTTAACAGCATATTTACGTAACTTTTTATTTTCTGCTGTATTCGCTACTGTTTCAATTGTAGGTTTGTAGTCCAATGAGCGGCTGCCGGCCAATGCATGGGTTAACCAAGCCACGGCGTCAAGGCGGTCATCAGATAAGGGTTTTTGATAATTTTCAAGCAGGCTTTTGTTAAGCTGGGAAAGTACTTCTGCTTGATAGTTATTGGAATAATTAATGCGTTTTGCCGCCAATAATAACAACTCCGTTTCATTGCTTTGCAGCATGTTTATAAGGCGTTGGTTAGTTGATGGGTACGCATTTTCTGGCCATGGCTTGGGTACGATTAATTGATTTAAGCGAGTATAAACAGCCAGTTTTGGTAAAGATTCCTGCGCATATTTTTTAACTTTTTTATTGGATGCTTCACGTTGGATTTTTTCAATCGTGGGACGATATTTTTCGTTACCTGAAAAAGCTAAGGCCTTCACCATATACGACAAATAATTAACGGTAAATTTATCTTTATCGTTAGGTAGCGCTTTCAGTGCATCAGCTTCGACCACATCAAATATTTTAGGGGAAGAAAGCCCTGCCCATTCCAGTGCTTGTGCTGCTTGTATTTGCTGCGCCTGATTTTCAGACTGAAATATCTGGATGAATTCATCAGGGGATTGAGGTTCGGCATGGGCGGTAAATACGGTAAATGCGGTAAAAAGTGAGGCAATAAATAGTAGTGAGCGTAACGGCATTAATTAACTCCTTGTTGTTAGGAAAGTATCGAGTTGTTAGGAAACTATCGAATTGTTAGAAAAGTATCGAGGATGATTGATTATAAAATGCCGGTGTTATTGAAATCATAATCACCGGCAACGGAATATAAATTATTTAAGACTTGGGGATGTCGTTAATAAACTGTTTTAAAATATCATCAATAGCCGATTTGGTTGATGCTTGGGTTGCGTTTTTCATACCGAACGGGCCAGCCATCCACATTTTTCCGCCTTGCGAATCGCCGCTAGAGGTGTAGGATTTTTCTAAAACCGTCGCGCCATCTTTTGTGAGCTTGATTTTCAGCGTGATATAAGCTCGATAATCTTTGAATTCATATTTTTCTAAATTGAACTCAATGAGATTTCCTGTTTGGGGATCTCGGGCTGCTTTTTTGCTGAGGCGACCAAACGCAGATTGAACATATTTTGCGTTAAGGGTTTGGTCAAGCATTTTTCCAAATTCGACTATCCAAAGATGCGCGTAACCAACAGTTGCCGCCCTGAATTCATAACGATGATTTTCAGTGGCGCCATCGATAACGTAATCTGATTTGAGATTGGTTTTTGGTAAGGTTGTGGTAGTGGCATTTTTTTCCAGATATTGGCCGTAATCTTTTGCAACTGGATGATTGATGGAACAGCCGGAAAATAAACTGACTATAGAAATTGCAAATACTGCTAAACATATTTTCTTCATGAATTATACCTTAATCATTATTAGTTCCTGGATGGATTTGGTTAAAGAAAAACTCCACCGTTTTCAATGCATGAGAAAGGTTTCGCATTATTTTTATCCCATTGGATCGCTTTGCCTGTAATGACCGGGCGCACAACTCTCCAGGGGAAAAATCCGAATCGTTGGCTACCGTTGTAGTTGATAACTGCATCGGCTCCTGCGTCGCGGGCTTTCTTTAAAAACAAAGGTTGTATATCTGTGACGCTACCGTAAGAACCCTTTCCAAGTTTTAATTTTTTAACAACTTTATATTTATAATCTGAAGGGGGTACGCCGGGTAATGCGCAGATAGTTGAGGTTGGCTGCTGCGGTAAATCTTCTGCAAAAGACATAGAGCTTACGAATAAGCCACTGAATGACAATGTGAAAATAACAGCAGATTTTTTAATGGAAGTTTTAGCGAATAATAAATCCAACAACATGGGTTTCTCCTTTTGATAGAAATTGAGCCTGATAGGCCCGACGTGATTAAGTAGTTAGCACACTAAATTAATGTGCTAACTACAAAATAATTACCAACGTTTAAAAATCAGCGAGGTGTTAATTCCGCCGAATGCAAAATTGTTGGTCATAATAATGTTTGTTTCAAACTCTCTTCCTGCCCCGGTGATGTAATCGAGGGGTGCGCATTCCGAGTCTACATTTTCCAGGTTTGCAGTGCCGTGGAACCAATTACCGCGCATCATTTCAATACTTGTCCAGGCTTCCAGTGCGCCACAGGCACCCAGCGTGTGACCGGTGAAGCTTTTGAAGGCGCTGATGGGGGTAGAGCTGCCAAATAAACTGTGGGTTGCATGGCTTTCGGCAATATCGCCGCGGTCGGTTGCGGTTCCGTGGGCGCTAATATAGCCGATGTCTGATGGTTGCAAATTGGCATCGTCGAGAGCCATCTGCATGGCGAGTTTCATGGTCGCCGCTTGCGGTTGCGTCACGTGGGCGCCATCCGAATTGGTGCCAAAGCCAATCAATTCTGCGTAGATACGGGCGCCGCGAGCTTGGGCATGTTCCAGCTCTTCCAGGATTAATGTGCCTGCTCCTTCGCCAATTACCAAACCATCACGATCGCGGTCAAATGGGCGTGGTGATGTATGAGGTGCATCGTTGCGGGTACTTGTGGCGAATAAGGTGTCAAATACAGCGGCTTCCGTTGGGCACAGCTCTTCAGCGCCACCAGCGACCATCAATTTTTGGCGACCATATTTAATCGCTTCATAGGCATATCCTAAACCCTGGCTGCCAGAGGTACAGGCGCTGGAGGTGGTGATAATGCGTCCTTTAAGCTGGAAAAATACGCCGATATTGACTGCAGCGGTATGGCTCATCATCTTGAGGTAGGAGTTGGCGTTGAGGCCGCTGGCATCTCCGTTGAGCAACATGTGGCCAAAGTCGGCAATGGCATCGGTACTGCCGACTGAGGAGCCATAACTCACTCCCATGCGCCCATCTTGAATGGACGGATTCTCCAGTAATCCGGCGTCTTGTAGCGCCCGTTCTGTTGCTGTGGTCGCTAATAAGGATACCCGTCCCATGCTGCGGGTGAGCTTGCGATTGAAATGGGCAGGTTTTTCAAAGTCGGTCACAGGTGCGGCAAGGCGAGTGTTGAAATCGTTATACCTGTCCCATTCGGGCATATGGCGAATGCCGGTTTTACCTTCGCGCAAATTCGTTTTGATGTGCTCCCATGTGGAGCCAATCGGGGAGATACCGGCCATACCGGTTACAACGACGCGCTTCATTAGCACAGTCCTCCATTGACTGAAATTACCTGACGGGTGATGTAGGCCGCTTCAGCACTCATTAAAAATTTAACCAGGGCGGCAACCTCTTCCGGTTGGCCAACGCGACGGGCGGGAATCATTTTAAGGGCTTCTTCCAGGGGAATTTCGTCCACCATTTCGGTAGCGATTAATCCTGGTGCAACGCAATTGACCGTGATGTCTCGTTTGGCCAGCTCAATCGCAAGGGATTTGCTGGCGGCTATAATGCCTGCCTTGGCCGCGCTGTAATTCGCTTGTCCGCGATTGCCAATAAGACCCGATACGGACGCAAGTGTCACAATGCGCCCGGCTTTGCGACGGCGCACCATAGGCATGATCAGCGGATTCAACACATTGTAAAAACTATCGAGGTTGGTGTGGATTACGCTGTCCCATTCATCGCCAGTCATGGCTGGAAATGCGTTGTCACGGGTGATGCCTGCATTACACACCACGCCGTAATAGGCGCCATGATCTTCAATATCGGCCTCTAAGACCGCTTTGGTTTGCGCGCGGTCGGCGACATCAAATTGCAGGATACGTGCACTGCCGCCGTTGGCGGAGATAGTGGTTGTGACAGCTTCCGCCTGTTCTCGCTGCGAACGGCAATGCAGTACCAGGTTATACCCAGCCTCAGCCAGTGCCAGGGCGATAGCTTTACCTATACCGCGGCTGGAACCGGTCACTAGAATACTGGGGCTGGTGGAAATATCAGTCATAGGTTGGCGCCTTGTAAAAATCGTTCTGGATCATCCGGTTGAAAAACATTGATATTGGCGCTAGCGGTGATGTCAGCGTATTCGCCCAGCCCACATAAAGTGCATTCAAAAACACAAAGGCCGTTGTCGCCCCGGATCACTTCTTTAACATGGACTTGCAAGCTCGCGCCCACGGGGAAATAACTATGGCTGCAAGTATAGCGACGGCTGCCGACAAGAAAGCCGATTTTCACTGGCTTGCCAGCATGGCGCGCACGACAACCACCGAAAGCTCCGATGGTTTGCGCCATAAGCTCCATACCTACATAGGCTGGAATGCCCTGCTCATCTGCAAAAGGCGCATCTGCACGGACTGTTACGCTGGCTTGTAGCTCCTGGTCGTTCCAGAAGTCAATATGGTCGAGTAGTACCATGCTTCCAGTATGGGGAACGACAGATTCAAAACTGTAATCGGCCTGCTCATGGGGTCGGCTATTCATCGCAGCGCTCCAGGATCAAAGAAATATTATTGCCGCCGAAGGCAAAGGAGTTGCTCATTGCATAGCGTAAATTGTGTTGTGCGGAATGAGCGCCCAGGTGCGTTAAAAGGGCCAGTTGCGGATCTGGTTTCCCATCCCAAAGCTGGCGCGGCAGCTGGTTATCCTGGCGTAATAAGGTGAGGTAACAAAACACGGCTTCCAGTGCACCGGCCGCACCCAGCGTGTGACCTGTCAATGATTTGGTTGAGCTACAGGGAATATCTGAGCCCAATACCCGGGCAACCGCGAGACTTTCCATACGATCATTTTGTTCTGTTGCGGTACCGTGCAGGTTGACGTATCCAATCGCTGAGGGCGACAGTTTTGCATTCGCTAATGCGAGCGACATGGCGGCGGCGGCACCTTTTCCTTCAGGGTCAGGGGCCGAGATATGATGCGCATCCGAGGTTTCACCTACACCTGCCAATCGAATCGGGCCTGGATCGCGGCTCAGGATAATGAGTGCAGATGCCTCGCCGATATTGATTCCGCGACGATTCACACTGAATGGATTACATATTTCATCGCTTACCGCAGCAAGTGCCAGGAATCCTTCAACGGTCAGGTTACATAAACTGTCGACACCCCCGACAATCACCGCATCGCACACCCCCAATTCTAGCAACCGCGCACCGCTTGCAATGGCTTTGGCACCGGATGTACAGGCGGTGGACACTGTCCAAACCGGGCCATGCACTTGCAACTCGCGGGCGACATATTCAGCCGGTGCAAACATTTCCTGTTGGCGGTAGTGGAATTCGGGTGGGAAGTCACCGGTTTTTAAATGCTGTGCAATAGCCTTTTCGCCTTCAGCGATTCCAGACGTACTACTTCCCAGGATTACCCCGATTCGCTCCGGGCTGAAGCGGGCTTTTAAGGATTCGATGTGCGCACGCAATGGTTCCAGCGCTGCGGCCAAAAGCGAATTATTACGGGTATCAGCAACGAGGTGTAAGTCCGTAACCAGCCCGAGCGGCAAGGGTCGATCAGGACTGTAGCGATCCGTGATAGTTAAAGGCGATTGCCTGGCGCTAAATAGCTGTTCATTAATGCGGGAGATATCTTGCCCAAGTGCGCAAATTGCCGATACCTGGTTCAAATAGCAGTGGTTAGCGATCCTGGTCATAGCGGCTCCCAGCTTTGGGTAGTAATGGCAATTACCATAGGCTGGTAGTGGTGCTGCAATAAAGCTGTTCCCTGATGCGCAAGGATATCAGGTGTCATTCCCCGAACAACGGATTCAGCGGTGAGGCCATAATTAGCGCTAATGATGGTTTTTCCGCGATAGTTAAGCGTGCGCGAATCGGTTGCGGCCTTAAGTTCCCAGCCGGTTTTTGACGATGCCAGTAGCGTCTGCCAATCAGCGAGTGGCCACCAGGTCATCATGCTGCTGGCAAGCAGGAAGTGCTCGGGTAACTCGGCGGGCAATTCGGGTGAGCGATAGGTATCTATGGTGTCGCCCCGCTTGCTGATGGACAGTAAACGACGTCCGAAAGGATCGAGCAATACAAGAGTCACCCCAGTGCGTGTTTGCGCTAATGCACCGGTAAGCTGGAAGTGTTGTTTGCCGTAAGTGATGTCCAGCTTTTGCACTGCCTGCCAGCAGCAGTTTGCGCTGTGATCCGCAGGCAGCGGCAGATTTGCCAGGGTTTGTACCTGGCGGGTTGCGCAACTGCTTAGCAGCAATAGTAGAAAACTTATGGCGAGTAAGCGCATTATGGATTCCGGCAAATTTCTACTAAAGCATCTAACCGACGCGAGGGTTCGGCCACAAAAGGGTTGTCCAAATCCCAGGCATAGCCGGCCAAAATTGAACTGATCATGCCGCTGACTTTGGGTGAAGCCTTGTCTTGCTGGAAGAAGATGACATCCTGAAATCGCCCGTCGTACCACGCTGTGACATAGCTGCGGAAAGTATCCACACCGCGCTTGAGCGGAATAGCGTATTCGTTTTCCCAGTCGACAGTCTCACCGCTCAATTGGCGATCTATTAACGGTGCTGCCAAACTGGCAGATTTCATGGCGATAGTTACGCCCGACGAGAAGACCGGGTCCAGAAATTCGCCGGCGTTACCGAGCAAGGCGAAGTTCGTGCCCCAAAGCGATTTAACATTACAGGCGTAGCCGCTAAGTTTTTGCACTGGCGTATCAAATACAGCGTTACGCAAGAGCTGGCTAAGGTCGCTGGTTTCATTGATAAAATCTTGCAGGCACGCTTTTAAATCGTCTTTACCTTCAAAGAAATGGTTTTCGCCTACTACGCCAACTGAACAGCGGCCATGGGCGAAGGGAATTAACCAGAACCAAACATCTTTGTGTTTTGAGTGGACTGTGACCAGGATTTTATTGCGGTCGTGTTGTTCCAGGCTGGGATGCACGGCGCTGTCGATGTTGTCTTGGATATGGGTGAATACCGAGGTGCGCGCGGGGAAGTTGGAAGGCAATTCCAAATCGAGCAAGCGCGGCAGGACCCGGCCAAAACCCGAGGCATCCAAAATGAAACGAGCGTTGAGTTGATAGGCATCGCCATTATCGGGCTGTACTTGCAGTTGCGCGCCCTGGTCATCAACAGTAATGGCATTTAGCGCATGGCCGTAGCGAATATCTACCCCTTGTTTTTGTGCCTCGCTGGCCAGTAAATGGTCAAATGTGGCGCGCTGTACCTGAAACGTGGTACCGGGGCCGGGTGAGAATTTTTGGGTAAAATCAAAAAAGCTGTAGTTACCGTTATGGGTAAAGGCGGCGCCGTTTTTAAATTGAAAGCCCGCGTTATTGACGGCGTCGAGCATGCCAGCGTCAGCGATAAATTCCATGCACTGCGGTAAGAGGCTCTCACCAATCGAAAAGCGCGGAAAATGCTGGCGTTCAATCACGGTAACTTTATAGCCTTGTTTATTCAGTAATGCACTTGCAATAGCGCCGGCGGGGCCTGCTCCTATGATGGCAATATCGGTCGTTTGTAAGGTCATGCGGTTTCCTTGTCGTTGTTATGTCTATCATTCTTGCAAATATGTTGCGGGTTAGTGGATGCCTGAAAAAACAGCGGTGTTAGCAACCAGCAGCTCAACATACCAATCAAAATAATCAAACCAAATTGGTGCAGGATGGGTACAGCGCTCAATGATAACAAACCGAAAGCGATAATTGATGTGCCACATGAAAGGCTTGAGGCTAACCAGGATTCGGCGTTAAAGCCGCCCTCGGTATAAAACACCGCAGTATCCAACCCGATCCCGATAATTAGCAGTAACGCCATAATATGAAAGAGGGTAATCCCATTGAACGAGGCAACGGCGAGCGCCAGGACCATGGCAATGATTAAGGGCGTCAGCATGCGCCAGCCGTGTTGGCGATAGCGCCAGCTCAGGCCAATCGCCAATATTACCAGGGTAAACAACAACACTTCACTGACACTGGTGCGGTAGCGCCCCAGCAATTGCGACAGGTCATCGGTTTGGTTGACGAGTTTTACACCCTCAAGGCCATTGGCAAGTGTTTCCAGTGCAGTATTGTGTCCATTGCCGCTTAGGGTGACCAGCGTCTGCCAATGATTGCTACCCTCCATCAAGGGTGGCAAGAGCTCGCCCAATGCGCTCTTGCTTACGATGTCCGGCAGTAACAAGCCCTGGTTTGCTATGGGTTGTACACAGGGCGTCCCCAATTTTTGGCAGAGCATATTCAATGCACCACCCTCACCATAGAGTTTGTCGGCAACCAATTTTTTATCAGCAATTTGCTGTGCCTGTGAGGGGGAATATTGCTGCAAGCTTTGCCAATGCAAATCGGGGTCATGCAAAGCAGTCAGTTTTGCGTTTAAAGCTTGGGTGCGCGTCAGCAGTTGTTCTGGTGAATCTGCTTCGACAAAGAAAAATCGACTCACTGACGGTTGTTGCAGAATTTCCTGGACCTTGCGCTCGGTATTGAGCAGCGATAAGGATGAGGTGTTCAAATTGATAACGGCATCATTAGTGCCGCCGCGTACCATCATCAATAATCCCGCCGCCGTCATGACAACCAGCACGAGCCCGACCCACACTGGCTTGCGCCAAAGTGCCGGATAAATCCATCGCGCCAGATGATAGAACTTCCCTGCCGCCAGCATGGGTGAATGAGCATGGTTAACTGAAACCCGATAAAAAGGCGCTAGTGCCAATACGGTCATCCAGGCTCCCAGAATCCCGGCGGCACAAAAAATTGCCATCTGCTGCAAGCCGGGAAACGGTGTTGTGAATTGCAACAAGTAGGCGCCCATACCGGTAAGGGCACCAATCGCCATGGCATGCTTTAAATGATGGCGCGCCGCCAGACCGCTTCCGACAGCGTGGCTTCCAACGAGGAAGTGAATCGCATAATCGCCTGCAACTCCCAGTAATGTGCTGCCAAACGCGAGGGTAATAATATGGATATTGCCAAATACCAGCAGGCTGACCGTAAGCGCTAACACATAGGCACTGGTCATGCTGATTAACACCGCGATGAGCGGCGTGATACGGCGGAAAACCAGAAGAACGAGCAAGATAATGCAAAGCGTAGAGCCAAGGCCGACGGTATTCATCTCCCGGTTGGCTAATCGCGTGCCTTCAGTTGCATGGAAAACCATACCGGATGTCAGTATTTGGGCCTCTGGCCACTGCTGCTGGAAGTTGTGGATGGCCCTGGCGACATCCGTTTGTGTGGCGGTATCAAAGGGGCTGGCAGTCAGGGTGGCTGTCACCAGCAACCAGGATCCGGTCTTATCCACCACCATGGGGAAGCCCTGATATTCCTGGATTTTCAGGCGTGGAATCAGGCCGGCCAGCCAATGGCCTCCAAGGTTAAAAGGATCTTCAGTAAAAGGGTAAGGTCGAGGCAGGGCAACCGGACTGAATAGTTCGCCATAACTCTGCTCCGCCAGTTCTGCCGGACTATGGGTTTGTAGCCACTCGCGGCGTTCGGCGCTAAGCAATTGCTGGCTGAAGGGGCGATAAAGTTTGATCAATTCCCGCTGTATGCTTTGCGATGCATCATTTACTTTTAAGTGCGTGGAGGATTGCAAACCTGTTTGTAAATCCTTGGCGAGTGACAGGCTGTGCTCGACATTATCGCTACTGACCAGAACCAGCACCTTGTCTTCAAAACGACTGGCCATGAGCATACTTAAATCATGCAGGGCAGGATTGCGTTCATCGCGCGGCAGGAGTTCTAACAAATTGCTGTGGAATGGTTTTTGGTAAATGACTTTCCATCCGCAAAACGCGGCGCAGGCACAGAACACCAGGAGCCATGCAAGGGCATAAAACCGATCGCTGCGGGAAAGCGAATTGACTGTCGGATTGCTTGGCATCATCACTTGGCCTTGGCCACAACCTTGTCGGTGATGAAGCGAATATTGGTTTTATCGCCATTAGTTTCGGCAATATCCAGTTGTTCGGTAAATTCACTGCCTTGTAGCGTAATATTCTGGATGTAAGCGGCCAAATTCTGCGAACGTGGTGTCAAAACCAATTGCCAGTGTTTGACATCGCCAGTGGCTCGAACTTCAAAATAGCTATCCAGGCTTTCCAGTTCACCCGCAATCACCCCCATAAAAATCCTGGCGACAACTTCAACACCCGCTTGCTGCGGTACTGCCTGGCTATGCTGGCTGTCTTCGAAACTAATGCCCTTGGGGGTGAGATGGACGGTATTTTTAACGGGGGTAAGAACTTCCCAAATAACCTCCCGGCCCTGTTCAAACCGGAATTGACCAGTAGAGTTCAGTGGAGCTGGCAGTACAGCGATTTTTTTCTGCTGTATAAAATGACCTTGCAGGGATTGGATGGCTTTACTGCGCGCGCTGAGCTGCGCCAGTAACGCGCTATCGTTTTCAGGTTCGGTATTGGCAAATGAAGGATTCATGCTCGTTATACCGAAGCAAAGAAATAATACGGCGATTAAAAGTTTTTTCACGATAAGCTACCTGTCGCTGCAATGCCCAACTTTTCAAGCAAGATCGGCGGGGATGCCAATACCATCTCTCTGGTTTCCATATCAATGGCTACCTGGTCGGTATGGCCCTTGGTCAAACGCGCTCCGCTTATTGAATCGCTGATTAAATATTGCACCCGCAGGCGATTTTCCCATTCCGCCACCCAGGCCTTTACGGTCACTTTTTGTTGGAACATGAGCGGTTTAATGTAGCGGATATGCAAGTCGATGACCGGCCAGGCATAGCCGGAGTCACGCATTTGCGGATAGTTGTAATCGAGTTGGTCAAACAGTTTGCAGCGCGCAATTTCAAAATATTTGGCGTAATGCCCGTGCCAGGCCACTTCCATCATATCGACATCGTGAAAGGGGATTTCCAGTTCAATACTGGCACTCCAGGTATCTGGCATATCGTTATTAACAGGCGTCATGATAACTCCTTATACCGAATAAAGGCTTAAGCCTTGTTGCTGGATACGCGCAATGAGCTGGCGCAGTTCATTGTCAAAGGCGCGATCTTCTTCAAGAAATGCGTGTTGGGCGCGGATTTCTTCAAAAGTGATTTTAATCCCGCCCTCGATACCATGTTCGCAGGCGCCCGTTTGCTGGCGCAATTCCAAACCCTGGCACGCCGCGAGCAATGCAGCGGCGGCAACCTGTTCTGTGAGTTGCAGTATGCGTAAACAGTCGCGCGCGGCAATCGTGCCCATGCTCACTTTATCCTGGTTGTGACACTCGGTTGAGCGCGAGAACACACTGGCTGGCATAGTCATTTTGAGTGCTTCAGCCGTCCAGGCAGAAACACTGATTTGCACGGCTTTGAAACCGTGGTTAATCGCACGTCGCACTTCCGGCGCACCGGACAAATTAGCCGGTAAACCGTGGTTGAATTTGGTATCCACCAACTGCGCCAGCTGTCGGTCAAGCAAATCGGCAATATTGGCGACAGCGTTTTTCATGGTGTCCATTACAAAGGCTATGTGACCGCCATAAAAGTGACCGCCATGTAATACGTGCTCGCCTTCACTATCAATAATCGGGTTGTCGTTAGCGCTGTTGAGTTCGTTCTCGATAAACTGGCGCCACCAGGGCAAGCTGTCAGCGATAACGCCAATGACATGGGGAGCGCAACGAAGGGAGTAGCGATCCTGCAAGCGGCTTGGGTTGCGCGTGGGTTCACCTGCATGCAAATCCTCGCGTAACCAGGCGGCGACTTGCTGTTGGCCGGGATGGGGTTTTACGGCAAACAGTAATTCGTCAAAGTGATGGGCATTACCCTGCGCGGCAACCGTCATGATGGCTGTAATGCGCGTCGCCAATTGTGCAAGATAGGCTGTACGTTCATAGGTGAGGCAGGCTAACGCAGTCATTACAGCGGTGCCGTTCATCAAGGCCAGGCCTTCTTTGGGGCGCAATGTCAGTGGAGTGATCTTGAGTTCCCTAAACACCTCAGCCGTTGGTCGGCGTAGTCCGCGATGGTAAACCTCGCGCTCTCCGCAAAGCACCGCAGCGACATAGGAGAGCGGCGTCAAATCGCCACTGGCACCTACAGAGCCTTCTTCGGGAATTACCGGGATAATATCGTCTTGCAACAGGCGCGTGAGTTGCTGCAACAAGCCATAACTCACGCCTGAATAACCCCGCGTGAGTGAAGTGAGGCGCACTGCCAGTACCGCGCGGCCAGCCGTTGGGGATAAATCTGCGCCCAGCCCGCAGCCATGGAAGGTGTACAAATGCCGGGGTAGCTGCTCAACCAGATCGCGCGGGATATGAGTGGTACAGGAATCGCCATAACCGGTAGTTACACCGTAAATCACACCGTCTTCCTGCAACAGTCGGTCGAGGAAGCGGGCACCCTGATCAATCCGCTGTACAAAATCCGGTGCATCACTCAACACACAAGTGCGACGTTGATGGGCGGCATCCAGTACGTCTTCAATGGTGAGCCGCGCTTGATCAAAAATCAGAGGAGTCATGGTGATTAGGTGTCCATTTTTTAAAATAAATAACAGGTCTTGTATTACGTGTGTTGAGATTTATCGTCATCCCCGCCTTCGCGGGGATGACTACTTATTATGGTATCTAGTGGTTACGGCCCTTGTTTGTCTGCTTCAGGTGCAACAGCAAGCTGCTGCCAAAAATCAAAAAAATTAAACCATTGCAGCGGCTGGCGCAGGCAATGGAATTCCAGCTGTTTGGCATAGCTTTGTGCCAGTCCCTGCAAGTGCGCCTTGCGTTCGCGACGGGATACCTGCACGGCACTGCTGAGTTGTTCAAAGTAAATCTTGAAGCGGTTATTTTCACGCAGGCAAAACAGCGAAATCAGTGGCACCCGTAAAATCGCTGCCAGCGTAAATGGGCCTAGCGGGAGCGGTGCTTGCTCGCCTAAAAAATCAACAAATAACGCATTTTCCGGATGGTTGACCGCAACACGGTCCCCGGCAATGGCGATAAATTCCCCGTGTTCAATTCGCTCGCTCAGCATCATGGCGGTTGCGGGTGTGATCTCGGTAACCTGGATAATATCCAGTTGGCTATCGCTCGCGTGCTCTTTCATGATGCGATTAAATTTTTCTGCGTGCCGGGTGTGCATTAACACGGTCAGGCGCATTCCTTTATGGCGAGCGGAGAGACACCGGCAAATTTCGAAATTACCCAGGTGGGAAATAATCAGCACGGCTCCCTGCTGTTTTGCGAGTTGCCCGGAAATCAAATGGTCATTATGGATATCAACCTGATCGCGTGGAATTTTCCCTATCCACACCGCCAGTTTGTCGATCAATGCATTGGCAAAACTCCAAAAATGTTGGGCACTCAACCAATACAACGACTTATGGGCAGGCAAACCACCGCTGCGGATAATGCGTTTTAAATAGCTGATAGATGCCTTACGCTGCTGGTGGCGGAACAGGAAAAAATAAGTAATGACTGGCAGCAACATCAGCTTGAACAAAGGCCTGCCACCAATTTTGAAACAACCAATCAGGAAGCGCATGCCCGTCAATGCTCCGGCTTCAGACGCTTGTGCCCAGTGGTTTGGGTTTTGGTTGGATGCGCTGCTCATCGTGCGCGTCCACGTATTTTATTAAACAGGATTTTGGGTGAGCGCCAGAGCATGCCGATAAACAGGCGAGTATGCATCCAGGAGATCAATTTGTTGTCGCGCCAAACCAGAAAATGGGAAACACCTTGTTCCGGGTAAATCACCCTGGTCGCTAATTGCTGCAAGGGCCAGTGGCGCCAGTGCCATCGCACCATAAATTCAGGATCAAAATCCATGCGGTTGCCCATGGTTTCCGAGCTAATTAATGCACAGCTGCGAGCGAGTGGATAAACGCGAAAACCGCACATGGAATCTTTAATATCCAGCGATAAGGTATTGATCCACACCCAAAGATGCGTGAGATAACGACCATAAAGGCGACCTTTGGGGACACTGGCATCGTATTCTGGCCGCCCTGCAATCAGGGTCTGGGGGTTTGCTTCGGCAGCGTTTAGAAAGTGCGGGATATCCTCACTGTTGTGCTGGCCATCAGCATCTATTTGGAGTGCGTGGCTAAACCCGAGCTTTGCGGCAGCCTGCAAACCGGTTTTGACCGCTGCGCCCTTGCCACCGTTTACCGTTCTGGTGACCAATAAAACCTTGTCATCGCTAGCGGCCAGGTACTCCATTATATTTTTGCAGGTGTTATTGCTACCGTCGTCAACCATGATCACCGACAGATTGTGGTGGCGGATGCTCGCGATGGTTTGTACGAGGCATTGGTGATGGTTATACACCGGAACCACCGCGCAGGGATTAAATGTGCTGGAAGACATCATGCCTGTCCCTGCGTAAATGACACACGACCGCTGGCATAAGCGATCTCTAACGAGTTGCCGGTGTAACTAAAATAGAGTTTTCCTTTATCCGGCTGATAAGACAGTTTCAGCTGGATAGTTTGGTTGGCTGTGATAATTTGCTGGAACTTGATTGCTTCAAGCCCCGCAAAATTACCCAGGTTTCCCCATTCTTCGCGCGCGTAGTGCACCGCCCAGTGGGTTTGTACCACACCTGGTAACACCGGCCTGCCGGGGAAGTGGCCGTCAAAATAATAAAGATTGGCAGGGATAAAAAGCTCGAGTAACAGCCCGTCCTGTTGTTCGTGCTTGTTAACCAAATCCGGCAAACGCGGTAAGGGCTCGTTATCAAACAGCGCTTGCAGTTCAACCAGCGTGGTCTTGCCCTGGCGGTTTTGCGGTAGTTCTCCGAGGTAACGCCAATAGCGGGGAATGGCAATGCGCTCCACCCGGGTTTCCAACACGCTTTTAAGTTGCTGGTTGATAACAGCTTTACCTTGGTCGACCAGGCGCTTGTTACCATCATTATCCAGCACAATCACTGCGCCCAAACGTTCACCACGATTGGGCAAAGGAATTACCCGGACTTCTGCTACACCGGCCTGTTGTTCCAATATATGTTCAATGGCGCTGAGTGAAATACGCTTTCCACCGACTTTAACGATGCGGTCGGCGCGACCGCAAAGATTAAAACGGCCATCCTCATCGGGTGTTGCGCGATCGGCACTGTTAAACCAATTGCGATCGGGTAAATGGTTGCTGCGTATTTGCAGCAATGAGTCGGTTTGCGTCAAATTTATTTCAACACCGGGCAAACAAGTCCAGCCACTGGTTTTATCCTGCTCGCGCCATGCGATACCACCGGTCTCTGTGCTGCCATACACCTCGGTCACAGCTTGCCTGAGCTGTAATTTAGCCGCGAGCGATGCAGAGGTGAGTAATGGTCCACCCGATGAAAAAATGGCAGTGATCGCTGCAGAATCAGGCCAGGTTACCTGCGGAATACGGCTTATATGGGCGGGACTGCTAATAATGGCCAATGGCTGGAAGGCTTCTGCATCTTCAGCTAACTCCTCCCAATAATCGCGCTCGCGCACAATAAATGGGCGATTGGCACACAAGGGCCATAAAAGCCGAAATAGCAGTCCATAGATGTGGTGGTGTGACACCGTGCTGGTAATTGTCGAGCCTGCAATTCGGTTGCCCCATTGGGTTTCCAATGTTTCCAGCTCGTTTTCCAGCTGGGCAAAACTTTTGCCAATCGGCATTGGTTCGCTGGTCGAACCCGATGTAAACAATATCACTGCACAGCTATTGCGATCGGGCAGCGTGATTGGGTTGAGCGAAAATAATTCCGGGGCAGCTGTGGGGGTGATTGCATCCCCTAACGGAAAGTCCCCGGCAAAATGATTGGTAAGTGCGCGCAACTGCTGACAGCTCGCCGGTAAATTATTGGCGGGCACAATGGCCTGTTTACCAAGACGCCAAAGCGCAACGAGGGCCGCCATAAATTCCAGGCTATCCTCCTGGTAGAGTGCAACCAGTTCGCCGTCCAGGTTGTGCAGGACTTGTTCCCAGGCCGCTATACGTGCACAAAATGATTTCCAGTGCCATGCGCTAGCGCCATCAAAAGCAATAATGGGATTGTCCGCATACATCTCTGAGGGCGCGGCAAGTAATTGGCGAAGTGGAATAATCATTCGGTAATCTTATGTTCTTTCAAGTTTTGGTCTGTTAAATCTGCGACGGGTTGATTGCCGATATTGATTATCTTTGCGGAATGATGGCTAACCTGTGCATACTGTTTCTGCACCCGCAAGCGCACCAGATATTCTCCGGCTAATAAAACGCCTATAAAAATATAAGAGAGCAAACCGTTATAGAGCGCCCAGGTTTTATCGCTGGCAAATACCGTGACTGCGGCAATAGCGCTGTTAAATAAAAAAAATACGCACCAAACCCAAGTGACTTTCCGGGTGTAGGCGATGGCTTGAGCTGGTAAATCCGGTGTTTGCAGACGCGCAAAGCGCTCGATCATGCTGGGCGGTTTCCAAAGGCTCACGCCAAATACACACAACAAAACAACATTCACTAGCACCGGGTAAAATTTCAAGCCAATCACTGAACCGGTGATGAGCGTAAGGCTGCTCGCAATGGCCGCCGCCAGCAATAACCATGTGCTATTACCCAACGCTTGCCGTGCAAGCCTGGTGACCACCAGTTTGATCACTGCTGCCACCAACAAAACAATAGCAAGGATGCGTGGCCCAAACTCCTGGATGCCAAAGTACATCAATATCGGATATAGCATCAGCGCCAGTGCCAATACCAAGGCCAAAAAACGGCTGGACGCCAACATTTAGGCGGACTTGTCCATCAATTCAGCCACGGCATTAACAACATCGCCAACCGTGCGTACGGATTTAAAATCCTCCGGGCTGATTTTCTTACCCACAAATTTTTTCAATTCCACGATCAGGTCTATCGCATCAATACTGTCGATATCCAAATCCTCACCCAAATGGGAATCCAGCGTAATTTGTGAAGGATCAAGGTCAAACAGTTCGCTCAGCGTCGCAGCCACATGTTCAAAAATCGCATTGTTGTCGGCCATGTTGTATTACTCCTTCGTCCGGCGCGCTACAACCAGTGCACACAGATTTTGAATATTGGCAAAATGTTTACGCGTTTCTTCGGATTCTGCATCCAGTTTTACACCGTAGCGTTTTTGCAAGGCGACACCCAATTCCAGGGCATCAATGGAATCCAGGCCAAGCCCTTCAACAAACAGGGGCGCGGTATCGTCAATCTCGTCGGCACTAATATCTTCAAGATCAAGCGTATCAATAATCAGTTGTTTAAGTTCCAGTGCCAGGCCGTCAGGCACATGGTTATCCATAGATGGAGTTGTCATGAATACGTAATTCCTCGGTAAAGTAATCTTGTAAGTCCTGGGTGAGTTGGCGCGCTGCCAGCGTGGGCTGCTGTTGGTAACTATCGATAGAAATATCGTCGCCAACCAGTAATGTCATATGTAATTTTTGTGATGGAATATGATACCAGCTATGGTTTTTAGTCAATGTGATAGGTTTGCACAAAATAGTAACCGGTGTAATGTTCGTGTGGGTACGCAAGGCGATATTGGCTGCACCGCGTTGGAAATGCAGTGGTTTCCCCGGAATTGTGCGGGTTCCCTCGGGAAAGATAATCAGTGCGCTGCCTGATGCCAGGGAGCGCTGGGCATCTTCAATCAATTCCGAGCCGGTATCGTTGGAGATAAAGCCGGTCAATCGCAGATAGCCGCTCATGGCCGGATTGCGCAGTAACCGGCTTTTAATAATGCAGTCGGGATTGGGAATAAACGCGATCAGAAAAACCACGTCGATCAGGCAGGGATGATTGGCTAATACCAATAAACCCGAACGCTGCAATAATTCTTCACCTTTTACGGTCCAGGTAAGCACTCCTAGGGCGCGCATCAAATGAATGTAAAAGCGAAAGCTCTTGTGGATAAACAAACGCGCTTTCCGCTGGCGGGCTTCCGGTGTTCTGGTTGTCAGCCTGATCCAGTGGCTCGCAATGCGTGGCAGCGTAATTCCCGCTATGCCAAAAATAATAAAACACAAACCCGTGGCAAATAATCGCCAGATATAGTTCAAGCGTCGGATGATCATTGGCTGCACCGACTTAACTGCCAGCTTGCCCCGTTGCATGTGAAAGATTGGCTTTTTATGTCGCCCTTTAATAGTGACAGCAATTGCAAGGGTTGGGCGAGACCATTAGTTTGCGCTGCCGCCTTTGCTTCAGGACGACTTGCCAGTGCTTCCAGTTTCCAGCCATTTTCAACGCTTATATTTTTGCGGCTGATCACCATTGCCACTGCAAATGGCTGTTCCGGCTGGTTGCTTTGATCGGTATAAATCGCTGGTGGTGGCTCATCGCAAAACACGCAGAGAATGTTCGGTTCATCGCTAGTGCATTGGCCAAGGCTTTCCAGTAACGCAGGAACAAGGTCTTCACTGCCGCAGCTGATTGCGGTGATATTTTTGGTTAAGCCTTGATGAATGGAAAACAAACCGGATGTGGCATTGTGCACAGACAAACTAAAGGCAGTCGGTGAGACTGGTTCACCTTTGGCGATATCTTCCAATAGGCCGAGCGTGCGGCTGAGATCGCCGTGACGTGATACATACACTAATGGCATAGCACCGTATTGATCTGCCAATGGCATGATGACACTCACTGCCATGCGCGCTAATGAGCTGAGGCGACGACGCAACATGGGTGGAATAATGGATACATCAGGTTGGTCATCAATATTTATCGGCGACCACGCTTTCCACTCCTGGATGTTAAAAAAGACATGCATATTATTGTTTTATCCGGTAAATCCATATCGCCAAGGTGGCGCATTTTATACTTTTTTTAGAAAAGCACACCCTTAAAATTAGATTTTTGTTATCTAAATCAGTATTTTTTATGACATAAATTTACGCCGGCGGAGTAGCAATGGCATATGATGTAACCCGCCTTGAAGCATCCTGGAATTAGATACAATTGTTTTTTTAACTTAATACGGAGCCGTTATGAAATTCATTATCCCAACAATCAGTGTACTGACACTCAGCCTTTGTGCCGCCAGCGCTAATGCGCGTAATGACGTGATGGATTATTCAATTGCAGATGCACTTGCCTCTGAGCAAGCTAAAAATATTCTGGGAACTGATATCCAGTTTTATTTTGGCGACCAACCCCATGGCGAAGTTGCCAAACATTACAGCGAATATGGCACCAACTTGAAAACAAATGGCGTCAACAAAAGCGATAAAGAAGCGTGTGAATGGGTATTTATTTCAACCTTGAAGTCATTGCGTGATAGAGCCAAGAGCGTTGGTGGCAATGCTGTGATTAATATCCGTTCCAACTATAAGAATAATCTTACATCCAGCGCTACAACATTTAGATGTGGTTCAGGCGCGATAATGTCGGGTGTTGCCTTAACAGGTGAAATTGTCACCCTTAAATAGGCAAACAACTTAACCTCTTTTTAAATGCACTAAGCAGAAATTTTTGTTTAGTGTGTGCATTTTATTAAGCAGGCATCGACATGTTTTTGAATTATCGCCAGACAGCACAGGTATAACATATTGGGTAACTTCAACATTAGCCAATTGTCGGCCAAGCGTTTTTATACTGCCGATTGTGCGATTGAGGATATAGCCATAGATCCCCATCCAACGCAAAAAGGAAAGGTGGAAGCCTGGGCTTTGGGGCGTGCGGTTTTGGTATCGGGTGATCTTGAATTGCATTTCAATTGGGTGGCGCGTGGCGGGGATTCGCTGCAAACGGCGTTTGATTTTGACGTTGACCTGGATGAAGAAGAGCCTGATTTCCAATTGGAAGGTTTGGTCGGGTTACCTGCCGACGAGCAACACCTGGCAATACAACACATCCTGGATAACAGCCCCTGGCGGGCTGAAATCCGGGAGTGTTTACCTGGCAACCAGGCTGAATTAGCGGCACTCCAATAGCGTCACACCGTCAAATTAATTTCCTGTACCAAACCCGCCTGCCCGTCTTCCTTGAGGTAAATACCACTGTTGGCAATTTCGCCGAGCGAATTATTGGCGTCGTCTTTGAGCTGGAACGGTGTGGTCAGGTGACCCAGGAAGATCGCACCTATATTTTTGTCTCCCAGCGCGACCAGCTGGCTTGAACCATCTTCATTAAAACTCCAAATGCGTAATTTGTGGTAAATACTGTCGCCTTCATCGATAAAGTTGTTGCCATCTTCGTCAAATTGCGCAAGTTCAGCAAACCCTTGCCCGGTGCGTGGGCCGAACAACTCACTGCCATCGTTAATCACGCCATCGCCATTGCGATCCCAGGCCAAAAAGCCACTGCCGGGTCGCAAACTGGCGAGTTGTTCTTCGTTGCCATCTGAATCCAGGTCAAACTTGAAGCGGGTTTGGCTGAGCTGTGCGCCCTTACCATCAAAATTAATCACCAGCGGGTCAATCTTTTTGGCATCACCCGCGCGCAAGCTGATGCTGGATTCTTCCACATAACTGCGGCTCATTTTTAGCGAAGCCGAAATGGCGATTTCCCGACCATCCTGCGTATGGATGACACCTTCGGTCTTGAACTCCATTTTCTCCTGTTCCTGGTAATGCTCCTGGCGCTGGTAGATCAAACCATAACTTTCCGAAGTATTGCGCGCAGCAGTTTGGGGCTGCTGGGATGCGGTATCTATATCGACCATGTGCAAGTTTCCATCGGCGGCGAGCCCGCTGGGGTCAATCAGGTTCATGGGTTTGCCGGTAATGCTTTCGTACAGGCGCTGCAAAATCATGAGGTTAATACGCGAACGCGCGTCCATCTGTGTATTCAGGTCGAGCCTGGGGCGATTGCGCTGCAGTTCTGACAGGGAAAAACCACGCGCCGAAATATAGACATCCTCGCCGTGTAACTGGGTGGTTTTTTCCGTTTGGTGGGTTTCCTTGGGTTTGCCGGTTTGCCAGAAAGTGATGGATTGGTCGACCTGGTGCTCCTCTCGGTAATCATGGCTCGCAGCCATGGCGATTTGCGCATTGGTAATGATCATGGGAATCCCCCTTGTTGGTTTTGTAGTAACAGGGTTAACGGCAGGCCTGATCAAACATTGAGCATTTTTTGCCGCTTTTTTTAAAAACTTGATGATTTACCAACAGCATGAACGCCGGTTCGGGTGATATTTGTAACCTCTTGCGATTCGCCCTTGAAGTTTTCACCCTGTCGCCTCATTGAGTTTCTACTGAGCGCAATCCTTGTGGTTGTATATTGATGGTTATCCCTGAGGTGGTTTTATGTCTGTGTTATTTGAACCTGTACAAATCGGCGATTTGCAATTGGCCAATCGAGTGATCATGGCGCCCTTAACGCGCTCACGCGGCACGGGCGCTGATAATCGCGTCCCCAACGATTTAATGGCTACCTATTATTCGCAGCGCGCCAATGCGGGTTTGATTATTTCCGAAGCGACGGCGGTCACGCCAATGGGTGTTGGTTATGCCCGTACGCCGGGAATATGGTCTGACGAACAGGTGCAAGGCTGGAAGAAAATCACCAATGCAGTCCATGCAAAAGGCGGCAAAATTATTTTGCAGTTGTGGCATGTGGGCCGTATTTCCGATCCTATGTTTTTAAACGGACAATTACCCGTAGCCCCAAGCGCGATTGCAGCCCAGGGGCATGTCAGCCTTGTTCGTCCTGAAAAAGCCTACGTAACACCCCGCGCGCTCGAAACCAGTGAAATTCCCGGCATCGTTGAGGCCTATCGCAAAGGTGCTGAAAATGCCAAGGCTGCAGGTTTTGATGGTGTGGAAATCCACGGTGCCAATGGTTATTTAATCGACCAATTCTTGCAGGACAGCACCAATCATCGTACCGATCAATATGGCGGCAGCATCGAGAATCGCGCGCGTTTTGCGCTGGAAGTGGCGGATGCGGTGATTTCTGTCTGGGGCGCTAGCCGTGTTGGTTACCACATTGCACCTCGTGGCGATTCACACACCATGGGCGATTCTGATCCGGTAGCCTTGTTTACCTATCTGGCGAGTGAATTGGCCAAACGCAAACTCGCGTTTATCTGCGCACGCGAATATCAGGGCGAAGATTCCATCGGCGACAAAATCAAAGCAGCTTTTGGAGGCGCTTATATTGCGAATGAAAAATTTACGCAGGAATCTGCCGAAGCATTAATTAATTCTGGCGGCGCCACGGCGGTAGCTTTCGGTTCCAAATACATCGCCAACCCGGATTTGCTGGCGCGCTTCCAACAAGGTTTACCCCTGGCAGATGTGAATTGGGAAACTGTCTACGGTCCAACAGCGGTGGGTTATACGGATTATCCGGCAGCTAGTTAATTTCTCATCCTGAGCACAAAATCGCGTGTGAAAACCCTTCGACTGCTGCGCGCTCAGGATGAACGGATAAATATTATGTGGATGCCTTATTAATCCATCGTCATCTCCAATTAATCCGTCATCATCCCCGATTAATCTATCGTCATCCCCGCGCAGGCGGGGATCCAGCCCTTATAAACGCCTGCGCAAAGATGACGACTCACCAATAAATAATGAATGTTGTCTTGTAACCTGAATTCTTAATCCGATTCCAAATCACCTTTTTCATCAACAATCTGCACCAAAGTCGCGATACCATTGCTGCGGAGCTTGTCCATGAGGTTGGCCAGCTTTTCAACTTGTGCGGCATCAAACTGTTCACCGTGGATATAGGTAAGGCGTTTTTTGCGCACCAATTCGCGCACATAATCCGGACGTACGCGCAGCCGTTCAGCGGTTTGGGTGATGGATAAAAGTTGTTGCAGCATGATGAGTATCTGGGCAGGGAGTGATGGTCACTATGCCACAAATAAAGTCCAAATAGAGCACAAACTTTTAACGCACAGCGCGTTAAATCCTTGAAGCTGCCCATAAAAAGAAAACCTGTGCCATAATTTGCCTTTACTATTTTTTGTTTCTGCACAGGGTTTTAACATGGCTAACCTCGGTACACTCTATACCGTTTCTGCTCCGTCCGGCGCAGGCAAAACCAGTTTGGTATCGGCCCTGGTGAAATCCAATCCGGAAGTATGCGTTTCTGTCTCCCATACCACGCGCCCTATGCGCCCGGGCGAAGTGAATGGCGTCAATTATCATTTTGTCGATCACGCGACTTTTGAGTCCATGGTTGAATCCGGTGATTTTTTGGAGCACGCCCGTGTGTTCAGCAATCTCTATGGCACCTCGCAAAAATGGGTGGAAGAAACCTTGCAGCAAGGCATTGATGTGATTCTGGAGATTGATTGGCAGGGCGCGAAGCAAGTGCGTCACCTGATGCCTGACACTGTGAGCCTGTTTATCCTGCCGCCATCACTTGCCTGCTTGCGCCAGCGTTTGACAGGCCGCGGGACTGATCCGGAAGCAGTTATAGATGCGCGCATGGCTGAAGCCATGAGTGAAATGTCTCATTATGTGGAAGCGGATTACCTGATTATCAACGATGATTTCACCACAGCTCTCGCTCAATTACAGGCACTGATTACCAGCCAGCATTTGCGTTTGGCGCGCCAGGTGCAAAAACATACATCCTTAATCAAGGAATTATTAAGTTAAGCCCTGTGGATGGCGGTTATTTTCTAAGCATCTATCCTATTGGCCAGTGGCAGTTTTACCTTATTTAGCGCATAATGCGCCCACTTTTTTAAGGCGGCCCCGCCGCGTTCTTGTTGAGTACAAAGTTATGGCACGTATTACCGTTGAAGATTGTTTAGCTCACGTAGATAACCGTTTTGAGCTGGTTATGGTTAGCAGCCGTCGCGCACGCCAATTGGCGATTGGTGGCAAAGAGCCGCACGTAGCGCCAGAGAACGATAAACCAACCGTTATCGCCCTGCGTGAAATCGAAGAAGGCTTCATCGACGCAAGCATCCTGTTGGAAAAAGAAACCCTGCCACAACCAAAACCGGAGCGCGTTTACGACAACGAGATCTAATCTCGGCAAATAAAACGCCAAAACCCGCTGAGTCTATGATTCCGCGGGTTTTTTCTTGCCTGGAATTCACCTTTTATTCAGTGTTTGGCGTTACACTCAGAATTCTTGATTAATGGCACTGACTAAGCCCCCTCTCCCTTCGGGCGGGGCGCGTAGTCAGAGGGTTGGGGTGAGGGTATCATCCGCTGAAATATCTGGAAAAAGCGCCCTCATCCTAGCCTTCTCCCAAGGGGGAGAAGGAATATTAGAGCTCAAGTAGTATATTGCGTCTTAAACTAATTATTGTTCGGAGCACGGTATTGCAAACCATTGAAGCCTTAAGCCATCGGCTTTCGTCTTATCTGGAAGCGCCCCAAATTAATTTGGTGAAGCGTGCTTATTACTATGCCGAACAAGCCCACGACGGCCAAAAGCGCCGCAGCGGTGAAGCCTACATTACTCATCCCCTCGCCGTAGCCGATATCCTGGCGACCATGCATATGGATCACCAAAGTTTGATGGCAGCCATGTTGCACGATGTGATTGAAGACACCGGCATCAGCAAAAAAGCCATCGCCAAACAATTTGGTGACTCAGTAGCGGATTTGGTGGATGGTGTCAGTAAGCTGACCCAAATTGAATTCGAATCCCACGCGGAAAAACAGGCTGAAAACTTCCAGAAAATGGCCTTGGCCATGGCTAATGATTTGCGCGTTATCCTGGTAAAACTCGCCGATCGCCTGCACAACATGCGCACCCTGGGCGCCATGCCTCCCGATAAAAAACGCCGCATCGCCAAAGAAACTTTAGAAATTTACGCTCCCATCGCCCATCGCCTGGGCATGAACGATTTGCGCCTGGAGTTGGAAGATCGCGGTTTCTATACCATGTATCCATTGCGAGCAACGCGCTTGCAAGCTGCGTTAAAAAGTGCGCGTGGAAATCGCAAAGAATTAGTTGAACAAATTCAAACCGCGCTAGAAAAACGTTTAACCAGCGAGAATTTAACGGCAATTGTGATTGGCCGTGAAAAACATCTTTTCAGTATTTATGAAAAGATGCGCACCAAGAAAAAATTCTTCAAAGAAATTATGGATGTCTACGCCTTCCGCATTATTGTGGACAGTGTAGACACTTGTTATCGCGCGCTGGGTGTCGTGCACAATTTATATAAACCGGTCGCGGGCGAATTTAAAGATTACATCGCGATTCCCAAAGCTAACGGTTATCAATCATTGCACACCGTTTTGGTCGGCATGCATGGTGTGCCGATTGAAGTACAAATCCGCACCAAAGAAATGGATGAAATGGCAAACAGCGGAATCGCCGCGCATTTTCTCTACAAAGCCAACAGCAGCGAAACCGTGAACATCAGCCATAGCCGCGCACGTCAATGGGTGCAAGGTTTATTGGAAATGCAAAAACGCGCGGGTGACTCGCTGGAATTTATCGAAAACGTAAAAATCGATCTCTTTCCCGACGAAGTTTACGTGTTCACACCCAAAGGAAAAATTGTCGAATTACCTACTGGCGCAACGGCGGTAGATTTTGCTTACGCGGTGCACACAGATGTCGGCAATGCCTGCGTTGCCTGCCGAATTAACGGACGTCTTGCGCCTTTGTCGCAGCCATTATTGAGCGGACAAAAAGTTACTATCATGACCGCGCAAGGTGCGCAGCCAAATCCAAATTGGCTTAACTTTGCAGTATCAGGAAAAGCGCGCAGTGCGATTCGCCACTTTTTGAAAAACCAGCGACATCATCAATCAATTGCATTAGGTCGTCGTTTATTGAGCAAAGCCTTTAGCGATTTGCAAATGAATTACGAACAATTGAGCGAAGAGCAACAACAAAAATTGTTGTTCGATACCAAAATGGATTCACTGGATTCATTATTGGAAGATATTGGTTTGGGTAATCGCATTGCTATGTCGGTGGCGAAATTACTCAAACCCGACAGCGATATAAAAGTTCGCGCCAGTTCCAATGCACCTATTACGATTGATTCTGCCGAAGGCATGATGATCAGTTTTGCGCGTTGTTGCCGCCCTATTCCCGGCGATCCGATTGTGGGTCACATCAGTTCTGGAAAAGGTTTGGTTATCCACCAGGATACTTGCCGCAACATTGCCGAGTTGCGTAACACTCCGGATAAAATCAGCCAGGTTAATTGGGCGGCCAATGTAAGCGGTGAATTTTTAGTAGACGTTCGCGTGGAAGTAAAAAGTGAACGCGGAATTATCGCAACAATCGCAAACCGCATTAATGAAGAAGCCGGTAGTATTGAACATATTAATGTGCAGGAACGCGATGCCCACAACAGCGTGATTAATTTGTGTATCGGTGTGCAAAACCGCGTACATCTTGCCAATATTTTACGCCGTATTCGTTTAATGAGTTTTGTAATCAGGATTCATCGCAGTAAAAATTAATTAAAGTCACTGGATGCCCTGCGGGCATGACGGCTCCCTGTTGAAATAAAAAAGGCCTGCATTTCTGCAGGCCTTTTTGTTTTACATCGCAATTACAAATAAGCTTTCTTAAAGGCTTCTTTCGATTGCTGGATATATTCACGGGTTTTCACCGCATGCATTTCCCAGGCTTTACGGTCATCTGCATTGCTGAACGGATTTTGGTCTGGCGCAATGGATTTATCAAATTTATCGTAGAAGGTAATCATCGCCGATGTAATTTGATTGAAGCGTTCTTTGTATTCTTGCAATTCGTCGATGTTGCTGTTCGCGCGCAACATGAACTGCACTAGTTGTGCGTTAGAGCTTGAACGTGTTTGAACGGCTTCTGCCTGTTTTGCAAAACCTTCGTTGATTGCTTTTAAGGCAGTCGCGCGGGTTTGGTCATCTTTGCTCATGACGCGGTTAAAGTTTTCAGATTGCTTGTCCTGGCCACCGTAAATCAAATAATCTTTTAAATGCTTGCTTAAATCTTTACGGAATCTATCTACATCGCTTTGGATATCAACAAGGTCTTTATCCAGGCCATTTGCTTTTGCCAATTCTTTTTCGATTTCACCCAAAAATTTTTCTGCAGTTTGGTAAACATTTAAACCGTTTTTCTCGGCAAATTTTTGCATGTCTTTGCTGACACCGGCATTTTCATAAGAAGATTTTTCGAAAGTGGTGGCAACAATAGATTTAAAAGGTTCAGCAAACGCTGTGTAAGCCCCAGCAGTTACAACGTTTAACGATGCCGTCGCAATATCACCAAACGGTTTCACTAACGAATCCAAACGGGTTTTCTGAATTGGCGATGAAACTTTTTTAACATCTTCGATAACGTGTTTAAAAGTTGCATAACCCAAAGGGTTTGCCATTTTACTGCGCTCAGAAGTGGCAAGCACTAAAGAAATCGTTGAATAAATACCGTTTGAATATTCAATATATTGACGTTGCGATTCAATTTGTGACGTGTAAGTTTCGCCCAATTTTTTCAATGCATCCGTTTGCACTTGATAGCTTTGGTCATCGCGTAATTTCGTCATGACTTCATCAAGCACTTGTTGCTGGTTTTTTTGCAATGCAGTGCTTAATAAAATTCTGTCGATAGAAATATCATCGATATTCAACACGCCGCCGACACTCTCAATATCAAGGCGCAAATATTTTTTGCCGGGGTCATCAACAGAAACGCGTTTTGCGTGGTATTCGGTATCGTTGTTGCTGCCTTCGAGGGAGCCTACTTGCACCCAGCCGGCGTCGTTACTCAGCGAGGTGTTTACAAAGACATTGATTTTGTAATTGGTAACGGGAGTAGATGTGCTCAGCCACAATTCCATGGTGCCCGATTCTGCCACCATGGTTTTGGAGCGAATGGATGCCTGGTTTTCAACTTTGATGGCGTTGGTGCCTGAATGTGCGTGGCTGGTATCGATTTCGGCACCATAGATAAGTGCCCATTTGGGAGAATCAGCCTCAAAATCGCTGGTAAAAACGGCTTGTCGGGTATCGGCAAATACCGAACTACAAACTGACAATAACAGGGGCGCGGCTAATAGTTTGGCGTAGGTCATGATAATCCTATTGAAACGATGAACGCAGAATTGAATCGGCAGGAAAACTATAGGTCGCTTTTAATGAACGCAATCTGAACGCTGCCGGTGGAATCGGCGGCTATAATATCGCTTATCGCAGCGCAGCGCAGGGGTTTTGCTGCCAACCATTACCACAACCAAGACTAGCCCGACGCAGCAGGCTTCTCTATACTCGATCCTTTTGCTCCAGGAACAGATCTACATGACAAATAAAGCCATTATTCATAGCGACCACGCGCCTGCTGCCATAGGGACTTATTCCCAGGCGGTGAAAGTGAACAATACCGTGTACTTGTCTGGCCAAATCCCGCTTGATCCGGTAAGTATGCAGTTGGTTGAAGGCGATTTTGCAGTACAGGCGCACCAGGTCTTCAAGAATTTGCGTGCAGTTTGCGAAGCTGCCGGTGGCGGTTTGAAAGATATCGTCAAACTCAATATTTATTTGACCGACCTGGCCAATTTCCCCGTAGTGAATGAAGTGATGGGCCAATATTTCACTGCGCCTTTCCCGGCACGTGCTGCAATTGGCATCAATCAATTACCGCGCGCTTCGCTGATTGAAGCTGACGGGATTATGGTTATTTAAGATTTACCGCTTTACCAATAGATAAATAAAAATACTTATAAAAGACTCACAACACGACTCTGCAAAAATATTAATCAGCATGAGGAGTGTTAAATGGATAGACGTCGTTTTATTGAGCTGGGCATTGCCTCGGTATCATTGGCATTAACAGCCTGTGGCGGTGGTAGTGGTGGTGGAGGTAATCCAACATCGCCACCGGTCATCACGCCGCCTGTTGATGATGGCTTTAAAGCCTTATCCGACAAGTTGCAGGGCACGTTGATTACGCCTTCCAGCAGCGACTACAACAGTGCCCGCGTGGTTTACAACACCCGCTTTGACCATATCAAGCCGCAGGCGATTGTCCGTTGTGCCAGTGCGGATGATGTGGTGGCAACCATCGCCTACGCCAAAAAGAATGGTATCGCCATAACACCGCGTTGTGGTGCCCACGGCTACGCGGGTTACTCCACGACAACTGGTATGGTTATCGATGTCAGCCCCATGGATAAAATCACTCTCGGCAATGGCACGACAACCGTTGGCGCCGGTGCGCGTTTGGTCGATGTCTATGACCAGCTGACCGCCCAAGGTGTTGCGATTCCACTGGGTAGTTGTGCGACGGTGGGAATTTCGGGCCTGACACTCGGCGGTGGAATTGGCGTGGTCGACCGCGCTTACGGCCTTACTTGCGACAACCTGATCGCAGCGGAAGTGGTGCTTGCAGATGGTCGCAAGGTCACCTGCGACGCAACCACAGAGCCTGATTTATTCTGGGCGTTGCGCGGCGGTGGCGGTGGCAATTTCGGAATAGTCACTTCCTTTACCTACCAAACCCATCCAACCCGCGACATCACCGTCCTGCAGGCCTATTACGATTTTTCCGGCTACGAAAAAGTCATGGATGCCTGGCAAAACTGGCCGAACATCCTGCCGGATGATATCTGGGCCCAGTTGATTGTGTCCTGGTCGACCACCGGCCCAAGCGTTTACCTGCGAGCGTTTTGCCTGGGCAGCGAGGGCGATATCGCGCCATTCTGGAATCAATTCAAAATGGCTACTGGCATTGAACCCATTAGTTCGTTTACTAGCACTTCAAGTTACCGGGATACCATGCTCAGCGCATGCGGCGGTGTCACCGTGGAAGCCTGTCACGTGGCTGGCCAAACACCGAAAGGAACCATGCAGCGCAATGCGTTCGCGGCGACATCAGATTTCTTTGCCGAACCCGTCCCGCTGGAAGGCATGCAAACCCTGAAAGATTATATTCTCAAGGGCGAGGGAAGGCCGCAATCCGGCATGATCATTATGGATTTGATGGGCGGTGCGATTAACAATTTCCAGCCGACAGACACAGCATTCGTCCATCGCGATGCCATTTTCAGTTTTGAGTATTACTGCTATTTCGTTGGTGGCACGGACGCGGGTGTCGTGGATGCGGCCCAATCCTGGTTACATAATTTCCGCGAGACTATGAAACCTTGGAGCACCAATCTCGCTTACGTGAATTATATCGACCCGCTGATTACTGACTGGAAAACCGCCTACTATGGCGAAAACTACACGCGGCTGGCGAAAACCAAAACCAAATACGATCCCGACTGGGTTTTCCGTTTGCCGCAGGGTGTGGAGCCGGGGTAAATGCGCATGAGGGAACAGCTGTTCCCTCACCGTTATTTTTTCAATATTGCTGCAGGATTCGGCAAATCTGTGATCGTCCCACCCGCCAATTCTGCGGCGAGCCCAACAGTTTCATGGAGCGATGGATGGGCGTGGATGGTGAGCGCCACATCCTCAACGCTTGCGTTAAATTCCAGGGCGAGTGTGAGTTCGCCCAATAATTCCCCTGCATGGATTCCCACAATTCCGGCGCCTAGCAGGCGGTCAGAAACCGGGTCATAAATCAATTTGGTCTTGCCTTCGCTGCGATCAGCACTGAGCGCGCGGCCACTGGCTGACCAGGGATAAACCGTCGTTTTGAAATTGATACCCTTCTGCTTTGCCTCTTTCTCAGTCAAGCCGACCCAGGCGATTTCCGGATTTGTGTAAGCGATGGACGGAATCGCCAGGGGCGCAAACTCGTGTTTATGGCCAGCGATAACTTCGGCGGCGACATGTCCTTCGTGACTCGCTTTATGGGCGAGCATGGGTTGGCCGACAACATCGCCAATGGCAAAAATGTGCGGGACATTGGTTTGCAGGTAGCTGTTAACAGCGATAAAGCCGCGTTCATCCACCGCAACGCCCGCTTTTTCGGCGGCGATTTTCTTGCCATTGGGTGTGCGGCCAACGGCGACCAAAATAGCATCAAAGCTGCGCTCGTCGGCTGAGCTACTGAATTTCACATAGAGCGCGTCCGGTTTGGCGGTAACGGCTTCCACTTTGGTCGATAGTAACAATTCAAATTTGTCTTTGTTGTGACGGGTAAATATGGTCACCAAATCTTTATCGGCGGCGGGAATAATCTGGTCGGCAAATTCAACTATGGTGACTTTACTGCCCAAAGCTTCATAGACGGTCGCCATCTCCAAACCAATAATTCCGCCGCCAATAACCAGTAAACGCGGAGGAATCGACGCTAACTCCAAAGCGCCAGTAGAGTCGAAAATGCGGGGATCTTCGGGGATAAAAGGCAGTTTTACGCTGGATGAGCCAGCGGCAATAATCGCGTATTCAAACCGGATAAGGGTTTGCGTATCACCATTCAACACCTGCAATTGATGGTCATCCACAAAGCTTCCGTAACCCTGGACGATTTGCACTTTACGGCTTTTAGCCATACCGGCAACGCCACCAACCAGTTTGCCAACAACGGATTCCTTATAAGTACGGACTTTGTCGAGGTCGTAACTGACGGAGCCAAAACTCACGCCCAAATCCGCTACATGTTTGGATTCATTGATGACTTCAGCCACATGCAAAAGCGCTTTGGAAGGAATGCAACCGACGTTCAGGCAAACACCGCCAAGTGTTGGATATTGTTCGACCATGACGACGTCCAGGCCTAAATCAGCAGCGCGAAAGGCAGCGGAGTAGCCACCGGGGCCACTACCGAGAACGACAACCTGGGTTTTCAAGGTGCTGGCCATGATCTGCTCCTGACTTTTTACCAATGTAAATTTACCTATCTAGTGATAGGTAAATTAAGGTCATTTTCCGTTCTCGTCAAGCTTATCTATCACTAGATAGGTAAAACCTCTAAAATGCTGACAAATATCACGCATGCAGAACTTATGACGACTAACACCCGCGATAAAATTATCGAACTTGCCCAGGAGTCCATCGCAACCCGAGGTTACTCAGCAATGAGTTTCCGCGAATTGGCAGCTGAACTGGGCATCAAAAGCGCGAGCGTCCATTACTACTTTCCTACCAAAACCCACTTGGGAGTAGAGGTTGCGCGCACTTATCGTGGCCGTTTGGAAGAGGCTTTACATCAGATCGCTGAACAATATCCCAATCCCAAAAAAGCCGTGAAGCAGTTGGTTGCTATTTATCGCCACGAAGCAGAAAGCAGCCAGCGCATGACCGTGTGTACTATGCTCGCAGCGGAAATTAAAAATCTTCCCATCGAAATCCAGCAGGAAATGCAGGCGTTTTATGACCTGAATTTAGGTTGGATTGAGACGCGTCTCGCGCAGGCCGGTGTTAGGCAATCAGCGGAAAAGGCCCGTCAGATTTTTGCATTATTGCAAGGCGGTTTGATGGGCGCAAAAGGCCAGAATGACCCGGCCTATTTTGATGTGGTCACCAAGGCAGTGACCACATTGATTTAGGAAAGCCCAGGTTTCTTTTCGGACAAATAAATCTGCAACAACGAATAATTATTCTTGGGTGGAGATTTGAATGTTGTCGCCGGTTAAACCGTCACTGCTTGCAGTTAATGTTAATTCCCCCATTTTCCCAGCTTGGGCACGGACGATCACCAGACATAAACCATTAAAAGCCGCGCGGGTTTTGGATGTGAAAGAAACCATGTCGGTTGCATCTCCATTATCCGTCGCCACAATTTCGCCTGGGCCTTCCAGTTTGAAGTTCAGATTATTTTTTGCGGTGGGTACGAGTCGATTTTTTTCATCGACCAGATTGACGGTAATAAATGCCAAATCTTTTCCATCTGCGTGAATTACATTGCGATCGGCTTGCATCTTTATTGCAGCTGTTGCGCCTGTGGTTTGCACTTTATCTTCTGCCCAATGCACACCATTTTTGTAAGCGATCACGCGCACTTCGCCTGGTTGGTAAAGCACATTATCCCAACGCAAACGATATTCGAATTGCGCTTTTTTCTTGCGCCCTTGTGATTTTCCATTGATAAATAACTCTGCTTCATCGCCAGACGTAAATACGTGTACGGGTGTAATTTTTCCGATGCGATCAGGCCAATTCCAGTGTGGAAGGATGTGCGCCATAGGAAAATCAGGTCGCCATTTTGATTGATACAAATAAAAGCGATCTTTTTTAAATCCGGCTAAATCAATAACGCCATAATAAGAACTGCGTGATGAATAATAGGGTGTAGGCTCGCCCAAATAATCCCAACCACTCCACACAAAACCACCAGCGACATAAGCGTGTTGATCAAGTGATGCAAATACTTTGTCGGCCGATGATCCAAAAGGTGCGGTATATAATTCGTAACTGCTCACCTGTTTGCTCACAGGATCTGCACCGGCGCCATCTTTTACTGGCGCACTTATTTCATTGGCGACCGGAAATAAATATTCACCACGCGAACTCACTGCTGCGGCATTTTCGCTGCTCAAAATTAACTTGCCAGGAAATTTTTCGTGGAATTTTGGATAGAGCGGCGCCGTGCGAATACCTTTTAAATCTGCGTAGGCCGGCGCATTGCGAATGCCTTCGCCCTGGTAATTCAGGCTGATAATATCCGTGACTGCGGGCAAAGGCATATCCGGTTTTGCGTAATTCATTGCGGTTGCGGTAGGACGCGTTGGATCTTCTTCTTTTGCAATATCCTGTAAATTTTTTGCAACAGCGGCTCCCTGTTGATCGGTATATTGTTCGCCAACTTCGTTGCCAATACTCCACGCAATGACCGACGGATTATTGCGATCGCGACGAATAAATGAACGCAAATCCGGCTCGTGCCAATCGGGAAAAATTAAATGAAAATCGTGCGGTGTTTTTTTGCGTTCCCACGCGTCAAAAATTTCATCGATCACTAAAAAGCCCATGCGATCGGTTAATTCCAATAATTCTTTTGCCGGTGGATTGTGCGCAAGGCGAATTGCATTGACACCCATTTCGCGCAACAGCTCTAACTGACGTTCTGCTGCGCGCACATTAAATGCCGCACCCAATGCGCCCAAGTCATGGTGTTGGTTGGCGCCTTGCAGATAAATATGTTCACCGTTTACGAAAACACCTTGCTCGGCATCAAACCGTAATTCGCGAATACCAAAAGGCGTTTCGTAACGATCTACCGGAATATTATTGTTATAAAGTGTTGTCACGGCGAGATAACGATTGGGAGTTTGCGTTGGCAAAGGTCCCCACAATTTTGGATCTTGGATAACAACATCACTATTCAATATTTTGCTTTCACCGGCGATGATATCTTGCTGATTTGTTGTCATTTTTGCTGCGGCGACTGCATCAATTTTTCCAGCAGAATTCATCGAAAAAATTTCTGTAGTTGCGCTAACTTTTGCGATTTTTTTTGAGCGATTATCAACATTTATTGCGAGCTTTATGGTGGCGCGTTCTTTGGAAACTTCCGGCGTGGTTATGTAAGTTCCGGATTGGCCGATATGGACTGATGCAGTTTTGGTTAACCAGACATTGCGATACAAACCGCCGCCCGGATACCAGCGCGAGGAGTTGTTGGGATTATCGAGTCGGATGGCTAATTGGTTCTTGCCATCCGGTATCAAATGCGGCGTCAAATCAACTCGCCATGAGGCATATCCATAAGGCCAGCCGCCGACTAATTTGCCGTTGATCCAGACCATGGCATAGGACATGGCACCATCGACATCGAGAAAAACGGATTTACCCGCGTCACTGGCAGAGATATCCAAACTGCGGCGATACCAGGCCACGCCGGGGCTGGGCAGGCGCGCCATGCCACCGCCGACTTCGGGTTTGTCACCGGTAAAAAATGGCCCGGCAATGGCCCAATCGTGCGGTAAGGTGACTTGCTCCCAGGCGCTATCATCAAAATCGATTTGGACAAAAGGAAAGTTTTCACCGGGATTGCCCGATGGACGTGTATGTCGTTTGGCGGGATCTTTGATAAATTCGTTGGCGGTGGGAAGTATCCAGGGTTTCAGCGCAGCCTTCGCCTCAGCGAGTTGGACGGCAGATGTCGGCATAGTGTCTGCGTCTTTGCCATCATCATTGTCGGTGACTGTGGGACGCGCGTCATAAATAAGCTTATCGGCTTGTTCGGTGCTTTCGTATTTAAAAAAGCGCCAGCCGGTGTCCAGTAAAATATGTTCCCTTAAAGGATCTTTGGACGCATTTGTAAAAGCGATATGGCCAGATTTGCAGCTGACAAGAGCGATGCTGAGAAGTCCTGCCAAAACCAGTTGTGTACCAATATTTTTTATCATTCCCAACCCTTTGGAATTCTGTGGATTTTAGGGTACTAGTATACATATTATAAGATTTCTGAAGCGGCGATCCCGCAACTTGATGTGTAAAGGAATGATAACTTGCTGAAATTTTTGTTCCTGAGCCAAGTGCCCTGATGCTTGTATTGATTGTGCTTGTGATGGTTTTCCGCTTAAAAGTTTGAGCGAGATAAATAAAAAGCCCGGCATTCGCCTAATGCCAGTCAGTTAAGCTGACTGGCATTTTTGTTTTTGGATCGTGCTGCTTTTTTGAGCGGATTACAGCGAGCTTTTTATTGGGAGTTGTGTATGCAGATCCGTAGGATGGGTGGAGTGCAACGATACCCATCAATGCCTTTAAAATGTTGATGGGTATCGTTGCACTCCACCCATCCTACATTCTACTTCTTGCCCAGTTTGCAGGCCTTTTTCTATGGGGCAGTTAGATAGCAATACTGCTTAACTGACTGGCATTACAGCATTCGCCGAGCTTTTTATTCAGTTCAATATTAATTTTATTGGCGGGTCAAAACCGCATAATAAAACCCGTCATGTCCTTCTGTAGATGGCAACAGTTGCCTGCCAAAGGCCTGTTCAACGCCCCAATCTGCATTGATTGTTTCGCTGATAGCTTGCGGTTGGCGCTTCAGGAAAGCTTCAATAACCTGGGTATTTTCCTTTGGCATTACGGAACATGTGGCGTAAACCATGGTTCCGCCGGGCTTGAGCATGGGCCAGAGGTTATCGAGCAATCGCCCCTGGAGTTCAGCCAGTTTGGTGATTTCTTCTGGTGTGCGCAGGACTTTGATGTCGGGATGGCGGCGGATAATGCCAGTTGCCGAGCAAGGTGCATCCAGCAATATGCGATCAAACAATTCACCGTCCCACCAGCCTTTCGTTGTCCCATCGCCACAAATGACCTTGGCGTTAACATTCAGGCGGGCAAGGTTTTCGCGTACACGGACAAGGCGGCGCTCTTCTGCATCCAGTGCGGTAAGTTGCAGGTTGGGCTCCAGTTCTAGTAAATGTCCGGTTTTTCCACCGGGAGCACTACAAGCGTCCAATGCGCGCAAGTTTGGCGACAATTGCAGCAAATCTGCGCTTAATTGCGCGGCTTCATCTTGCACGCTAATCCAACCTTCAGCAAACAACGGCAGCTTTCGTGGATCGCAAGCTTGCTCCAGTGTGATGCCATAGGGGCTAAAAGAGGTTGCTTTAGCGGTGATTTCTGCGGCTTGCAGCTTGGTTAAATAATCGCTGCGGCTGATTTTTTGGGTATTAATCCTCAGGGTAAACGGCGGATGGCTGTTGTTTGCGGAGATGATTTGATCGAGAAAATCTGGCCAGTTCTTACGTAAAACACCTTCCAGCCACGCGGGATGATTGGTTTGGAAGGCATAATTTTGCGCAAGGAGTTTGTCCAGCTTGCTCTGGTCGCGCTGGAATTTACGCAATACACCGTTGACCAAACCTGTGGCCCAGGGCTTTTTCAAAAAGCGTGTGACTTCAACAGTTTCACCCAGGGCGGCGTGGTCGGGAATGCGGGTATGCAACAGCTGATAGAGCCCCAGCAATAAAAGCGCCTGAATATCGTTGTCTTTGGTGCGCAAGGGTTTATCGACCAGGCATTCAACATAGGCATTTAACTGTGGGTAATAACGGCAAGTGCCAAAGCAAAGTTCTTGCAGTAAAGCCCTATCCTGTTCGGCGACTTGATGCTGTATTGCAGGCAATAAGCTGGACAGGGAACCTTGCCCCTGGAGGATTTTGGCCAGCACTTGCGCGGCGGCGGCACGTACGCTGATCAAGCTGTTTGCTCCCCGCCCGGTTGGGCGAACAAATCCCCAACTTCAAATAAATCCGGATGACCACGCAAAATCTCGTCCACCCCCATGGCTTTTTTACCGGGCAATTGCAATTGGTTGAGGATCAACTGGCCTTGTGTACAGGCAACCCACAGGCCGTCCGATGTAATTTGGGTGATGCTGCCGGGCGTGATATCGATGGTTTTATCCGATGCGCGAGCGCTCCAGACACGAATACGTTGGTCGTCGTTTGCGCCATCGGGTTTGGTATGGGCGACGGGAAACGGGTTAAACGCCCGGACTTTTCGCTCAAGTTCAACAGCAGATAACTGCCAATTTAATGCAGCCTCCTCTTTGTTGAGTTTCGGTGCGTAGTTACTCTGGGAATCGTCCTGTTTAACAGGGTTGGTGTTACCGAGCTGGATTTGATCGAGCGCTTCCAACAGCGCAGGCGTGCCAATGGTCAGGAGTCGATCATGCAGGATGCCGCCGGTATCTGTCGGCAAAATCGGGCAAAATGCCTTGATCAGCATATCGCCGGTATCCAGGCCGACATCCATTTGCATGATGGTTACACCGGTTTCTTCATCTCCTGCTTCAATGGCGCGTTGGATGGGTGCCGCGCCGCGCCAGCGTGGCAAAATTGAAGCGTGGACGTTGATGCAACCAAGGCGCGGTGTATCCAGCACGATTTTGGGCAGGATTAATCCGTAGGCGACTACCACCATTAAATCTGCGTTTAGCGCGGCCAGTTCGGCTTTGGCTTCGTCGCTTTTGAAATTGAGTGGCTGGTAGACCGGTATATTGTGGGCAAGCGCGACTTCTTTTACGGGGCTAGCCGTTAACTTTTTGCCGCGACCGGCAGGACGGTCTGGTTGCGAATAGACGGCGATAACCTTATGGCGGCTGCCAATCAGGGCTCTCAAATGCTCGGCAGCAAATTCGGGGGTGCCGGCGAAGATGATGTTTAGGGAGGTGTTGGGCATGGAGTTTTAAATATCAAAAATAAAAATTAATTAAGTAGGGAATCGTCATCCCCGCAGGGGATCCAGCGACTTTAAAAAATCCCAAGGCACTGGATCCCTTGCGGGGATGACGATTCCCCTCTAAGTGTTTTTGGGTTTTAGTTGTGAATCAGACAAAACAAAAAGGCGCCTAGCGCGCCTCTTCTTTATGTTTTTTCTCCAGCTTTTTCTTGATGCGACCGCGTTTGAATGCGGAGATATAATCCACAAACAGCTTGCCGTTCAAATGATCCAGCTCATGCTGGATGCACACCGCCAGCAATCCATCCGGCTGGATGGTAAAGGATTTTCCATCGCGGTCGAGCGCGGTCACGCTGATATGTTCCGGGCGCTCCACGGTTTCATAAAAGCCGGGAACGGACAGGCAGCCTTCATCATATTCATGCATAGCCTGGTCAAGCACAGTCACTTCCGGATTGATAAAAACCAGCGGTTGGGATTTGTCTTCGCTGACATCTATCACCACAATGCGCTCGTGCACATTGATTTGCGATGCCGCCAGGCCAACCCCGGGAGCGTCGTACATGGTTTCAAACATGTCATCGACCAGCTTGCGCACACGGTCATCAACTTCGGCAACCGGCTTTGCAATAGTGCGTAAACGTGGATCGGGAAATTCGAGTATCTCTAATATCGCCATAGTCTTGTGACAAACTTCTAGTAAAAAGATAATAAGCGCTGCTAACATGATGATCGTACAGGAAATACTCTGTATTCTGGAAGCAGCGTGGTGGATTAATAAGCTATTATAACGTCTATCTGTCCCATGGCCGAATAAAACAGGATCGGTTTCTATGAAAAAAATATTTATTGGTGTAATAGCCGCTGCTTTTTTGAGCTTCAATGTGTGGGCTCAGGATTCGTTGCTCAAGCCGGGCCACCCTGATGAATACACCGTTAAAAAAGGCGATACCCTGTGGGATATCTCCAGTACTTTCCTCAACTCTCCCTGGAAATGGCCAGAAATCTGGCATGCGAATCCCCAAATTGAAAACCCCCATTTAATTTATCCGGGCGACCTTATTCATCTGGTTTATATCGATGGCCAGGCGCGCCTGACATCCGAGCGCACCCTTAAACTGGTGCCCGGTGACAGTGGTATTAACGCCACTGAAAAACTGAGCCCACAGGTGCGCGCAATCCAGCACGATGCGGCAATTACCTCTATTCCGCTTGATCGTATCGACAGCTTCCTGTCCCGCAGCCGCGTGGTGGATAGCGAAAAAGTGTTGGACCGGGCGCCTTACATTTTGGCTGGCCAGCAAAAACGTATAGTTACAGGTGCGGGCGACGAAGCTTATGCGCGCGGTAACTTCAAGGATTTGACTAATTTTGGTGTTTACCGCAAGGGTGAGACTTTTTACGATCCCAAAACAAAAGAAATCCTGGGTGTGTATGCGCTGGGCGTGGGCTCTGTGAGTGTTAAAGCGCTTAAAGGCGATGTTGCTACCCTGAACGTTGTACGTGCAAATGAAGAGCTTCGCGTTGGTGATAACCTTTTGCCAAGTGAAGATCGCACCACCAATTCGACATTCTTCCCCAGTGGGCCGGATACCGAAATCACAGGTTCTATCATTGGTGTTGAGGGCGGTGTTCAACAGGTTGGTAAATATAATGTGGTCATGATCAACCGCGGTGATCGCGAAGGTATCAAAGTGGGCAACGTACTGGCCATTTATAAAAAAGGCGAAGTGGTTGCTGACCGTGTGACGGGTGGTAAGGTGGCATTGCCCGACGAGCGCGCCGGTTTGTTGATGGTGTTTCGCACCTTTAAGAAAATGAGCTTTGCATTGGTACTTGAGGCTGATCGTCCGCTGACTGTTGGCGACTCCCTGCAAAATCCATAAGTTAGCACTCTATTCATAGTTAATAGTCTGGCGGCGCATGAGGCGCCGCCACTTCTTTACACAAGGACGAATTATGCAAGACCCTCGTTTTTATTCCCTCGTATTACATCGTTTACCCCATGTCGGTGCTTCTACTTACCAACGCCTGATCAAACATTTTGGTTCACCAGTCGCCGCATTAAGCCAGCCAACTAACCGATTGCAACCCTTGCTTGATGGTGAATCTTTGCAAGCGATTCGGGAGTTCCAGTCCCATGCAGAATTATCGGTTATCGGCCAGAAAGCCACGCTGGATTTAGAGTGGCTGGATCTGCAATCCGATGTACATTTAGTGTCAGTGGTGGATTCTGCCTACCCTGAATTATTAGCCCAAATTCCCAGACTGCCGCCCTTATTGTTTGTGCGCGGCGATATCCATCTGTTGGGCTTGCCACAAATTGCCATAGTAGGTAGCCGCAATCCCACTAGCGGTGGCAGTGAAAATGCCTATCGATTTGCCGAATGCCTGGCGCGCAACGGTTTTGCCATCACCAGCGGTTTGGCCCTGGGGGTAGATGCGGCGGCGCACCAGGGCGCATTGGCGGCTAAAGGTAAAACCATTGCTGTCATGGGGACCGGGCTCGATTTGATCTATCCCTCGCGCCATCGCTCACTTGCCCAGGATATTCTGGACAACGGCGGTGCGCTGGTAAGTGAATTGCCCTTGGGCAGCGGCTCAAAAGCTGCTCATTTTCCCCAGCGCAACCGAATTATCAGCGGATTAAGTTGTGGTGTTTTGGTGGTGGAAGCGGCTGTTCAAAGCGGTTCGCTCATTACAGCCAAAGCAGCCTTACAGCAAAATCGTGAAGTATTTGCTATTCCCGGTTCTATCCATAATCCGTTGGCGCGAGGTTGTCATCAGCTGATCCGGCAAGGTGCGACCCTCGTTGAAACGGCACAGGATATCGTTGACCAGTTGCAGGGGATTTTGGGTTTCCAGCGCGAAAGCCTGTCGAAGTTGCAGCAACAAGCGGCCAGGAAAACCGAATTGGATGAAAAGGAACTGGATTCGCTGTCGTCCACAGAGCAGCAAATTATCCACGCCATGGGTTACGACCCCATGAATATCGACGATCTGGTTGAGCGCACCGGCATTGCCGTTGGCAGTGTGGCAGCACAATTGATCGGGCTGGAAATCAAGGGTTATGTGCAACAAATTGGCGCGGGCTACCAGCGGATTTAATTTAACTGAGAGGCTAATCTGCTGAGCTTTCCTCCCGTTGGTATGCAATCGCGGATAAATCTGTGGTTCCATCGCCCGCCATATTTCGGTAGATTGCACCCTATCTTTTGGGTAGGTGTTATTTCTTTTTGGCAAGGCGATGTGTATGAACAATTGGTCGTTAAATCCCCGCGTGCAATATGCCGCAAAACAAATGTGGCAGGGCGGCGTTGTCGCTTATCCTACCGAAGCGGTTTGGGGATTGGGTTGTAATCCTTTCAACGAAGATGCGGTGATGCGCTTGCTCGATATGAAGCAGCGTCCCGTCAATAAAGGATTGATACTTTTAGCTGCCGATATCAGCCAGTTTGAGCCTTTTATCTATCATTTGAACGATATCCAGCGCCAGCGCATCAAAAAAACCTGGCCGGGCCCTGTGACTTGGTTGGTGCCCAACAACGGTATTGCGCCCAAATGGATAACGGGCGATTACACCGGCGTTGCCCTGCGTGTAACTGATCATCCTGTCGCCGCTGCGTTAAGCAAAGCCTTTGGTGCCCCTATTGTTTCTACATCATGCAATGTCCAGGGGCGTGCACCAGCACGTACCGGTTTTGATGTGCACCGCTATTTTGGTGATGAACTGGACGCGATTACTTCCGGTGCGGTTGGCAAGCGCGCCAATCCGTCCGAAATCCGTGACTTAATGACGGGAGAAGTGGTTCGCCCGGGTTGATGGCGGTATTTCATCAATTGATGATGTACATCAAATCCCTGCTACGCGCTGCCGGGCTAAGCCAAGTAGAATAACGCCTTCAAAATCCCGTTCGAAACCTAAGGAATCCCAATGAGCAATCTACCTGACAAATCAGCTGTCAAAGCCTACCTATTGGATTTACAAGATCGTATTTGCAATGCGCTGGCCGCCGAAGATGGCGGTAGCGGTTTTGTGGAGGATAACTGGGTTCGCGCTGAGGGCGGTGGCGGTCGTACACGTGTGCTCGCAAATGGCACAGTTATCGAAAAAGGCGGCGTCAATTTTTCCCACGTTCACGGCACGCAGATGCCAGCATCGGCCACAGCACATCGCCCCGAATTGGCCGGTCGCGCTTTCGAGGCTATGGGTGTTTCCCTGGTGATTCATCCAAACAATCCTTATGCGCCAACAAGCCACGCCAATGTGCGATTTTTCATCGCCGAAAAAGAAGGCGCTGAACCCGTGTGGTGGTTTGGCGGTGGCTACGATTTAACGCCCTATTATGGCAACGAAGCCGATGTTATCCACTGGCACCAAACCGCCAAAAATGCCTGCGAACCTTTTGGTGAGGAAGTTTATCCGCGCTACAAAAAATGGTGCGATGATTATTTTTACCTCAAGCATCGCGGTGAGGCACGGGGTGTGGGCGGATTATTTTTTGATGATTTGAATGAACCGGGTTTCGAAAAAAGTTTTGCACTTTTGCGCGCCGTTGGCGACAGCTATGTACCGGCCTATCAACCGATCCTGGCGGCGCGAAAAAATATTCCCTTTGGTGAACGTGAACGCCAATTCCAGCTTTATCGCCGTGGCCGATATGTTGAATTTAATTTGGTATATGATCGCGGCACTTTATTTGGTTTACAAACCGGTGGACGCACAGAATCTATTTTAATGTCCCTACCCCCATTGGTGCGTTGGGAATATGATTTTCATCCTGAAGCTGGCAGTGCAGAAGCGGAACTCTACGAGAAATTCCTGCCGCATCGCGACTGGTTGAAATAATAAATATGCAGAGTTGTTGCAGAAAATCGGCAACAACTTTTAAAACACGCTTTGGATTTCATTGTTGGAATATTAATGACTGATCAATACGCCGTTTTCGGCAATCCTATACATCACAGTAAATCACCTAATATCCATCGCCAGTTTGCCGAGCAAACCGGGCAGGATTTGCATTACGCAAAACAATTAGTTCCTGAAACTGAATTTGTACAAGCCGCGCAGGATTTTTTTGCGCAGGGCGGAAAAGGTTTGAATGTCACGGTGCCATTTAAAATGGAAGCCTTTGCCTTTGCGCAAGAATTAACTCCGCGCGCGCAACGCGCCGGAGCGGTGAATACGTTGGCATTGCAACCTGATGGAAAAATCCTGGGTGATAATACCGATGGCATAGGCATGGTCCATGATATGCACAACCTCGACTGGAAGATTGAACAAAAACGCATACTGATTTTGGGTGCTGGCGGCGCTGTGCGCGGTATTTTGCAACCGCTGTTGGCAGAGCATCCAACGCAAGTTGTCATTGCCAATCGCACCCAATCCAAAGCAGAAGAATTGGCGGCGGAGTTTCACGATTTGGGTGATGTCCAGGCGCGAACGTTTGAACAATTGGCGGGTGAGAAATTCGATATTGTTATCAATGGAACCTCAGCAAGTTTGAATGGCGATTTGCCTCCCTTGCCTGACGATTTATTGAATCCAAATGCGTGCTGTTACGATTTAATGTACGGCGCAGAGCCCACGGTTTTTTTGAAATGGGCGCTGGAAAACGGCGCAGCAAAAATTGCCGATGGCTTGGGAATGTTGGTTGGCCAGGCAGCAGAAGCGTTTTATGTGTGGCGACATATTCGCCCGGAAGTTGTACCTGTCATCACCGCATTGCGGCGACAATTGAATGAGAAAAAATAAAAAAAGCCGCTCTTAAATAAGAGCGGCCAAGGGGCTTTAGCTTAAGAAATTTATCGCGAAAGTACTATTAACTAAAGTTCTCTAGCTATTGGAGGCTAAATTTCCATCCAACGCATCCAGCTCGCCAGTTTCGCGCGCTTTTTTGCCGTATACATATTCAAACAAGGGTGAAGCCATTAAGGTGGTTACAATCGCCATCAACACCATCATTGAGAACAAGCCGGTTCCAATGACACCTTTTTGCAGGCCGATATTGATGATGATCAACTCCATCAAACCGCGGGAATTCATCAGGGCTCCAATACCCAACGCGGTGCGGTTATCCTGGCCGCACAAACGCGCTGCGGCATAGCAGGCACCACCTTTGGCAATGATTGAACCAGCCAGAACTGCCAGGGCGATAAGCACTAACTCCAGGTTGTTGATCATGGTCAATGAAGTATTCAAGCCGGAGAAAGTGAAGAAGGTCGGCAACAGGATCACGACGGCGAAAGGTTCGATTTGCTTTTTCAACTCTTCAACAAACTTGCCGCGCGGCATCACAGTGCCAAGCAAGAAACCCCCGAATACAGCGTGCAGGCCAATACCGTCAGCGATAAATGCAGATAACATAAATGCCATCAAGGTAATGCCTAAAACGTTGGGCGTAATTTTGCCTTCGCGCTCAACGATGCGACCCAGTGGCGCCAGTAAACGTGGGCCCAGCAGCAATACAACGCTGGCGAAAATAACACCGCCAATAATGGTCGTAATGGCTACCGATGCGCCTGCGCCGAAACTTGCCAATACAATTGCCAGCACACACCAGGCGCCCGCATCATCAATCGCTCCGGCAGACAAGCTCAAGGTGCCCAATTTGGAGTTGGTTAAACCGCGCTCGTGAATGATGCGCGCCAGCATTGGGAATGCGGTAATCGCTATGGACGCCCCCATAAACAAGGTTGCGTTGAATTGGGTCGCTTTTTCAGAGAATAATCCCGGAATAGTCATTAACCAGGGAGTAATCATGATAGCGACAACAAAGGGCGCAGCCATCCCGGAGATGGATACAGCGGCGGCAGCACCTGCGTTTGCTTTAAAATGATCCTTGCGAAAACCCAGGCCCACAATAAACATGTAAAGCCCTACGCCGACCTGTGCGCATACATAAAGCACGCTGATGGATTCTTTCGGGAAGAGCGCCTTTTGGATGTCGGGCGATATTAAACCGAGCAGGGTTGGCCCAAGCAATACACCGGCAATCATTTCACCGACGACCTGGGGTTGTTGGAAAAACTTTTTACCCAGCCAGCCCACACCGCGACAGGTGGCGAGGATGACTAGCATTTGGATAAAGAAATGGACGGAAAGCTGGGCGTTTGACATGTGATCACCAATTTTTATTGTGTGTTTTATTTTTCTTCGCCGGTTTTATCCATTCTGAACGTGTTGAGTTTTTCGTCGTTAATGGTCCGGCAAGGGCTGTCTTTGTAGCGGATTCAGCGAGAGCGGCTCAATTCAAAGCCCATCAGTTTTTTCTATTGATCAGCCGGAAGCTTTTGGAGGTGTTTATTGCTGTGTTTTGAACAATGTGATGGGAGCGAACTTGGAAATTGGAAAGCCATGAACACGGCTTTCCAATGTTGTGACGGAGAAAAAACTAGGGTCGAGGAGCCAGGGAAACTTCTTTTGCAGCTTCGGGATCATCATCCAGTGCGCCCAATTCGCCAGTCGCTCGGGCGTGTTTACCATAGGCCCATTCGAATACTGGCGTAGCCATCAAGGTGGTTACGATGGTCATCAATACCAACATGGAGAACAAGCCGGGGCCAATAATGCCGCGCTGTAAACCGATATTGATAATGATCAATTCCATCAAACCGCGTGCATTCATCAGAGCTCCGATACCCAAAGCCGTACGGTTATCTTGTCCGCACAAGCGCGCTGCCGCATAGCAGGCGCCGCCTTTGGCCAAAATTGATCCTGCCAAAATAACCAACGCAATCACAACCAGTTCAGGATTGTTGATCATGGTCATTTGGGTGTTAAGGCCTGAAAAGGTGAAGAACATTGGAATCAGCAACACAACAGCAACAGGTTCCAATTGCTTTTTGAGTTCGCTGACAAACTTGCCGCGAGGCATTACTGTGCCTAACAAAAATCCACCGAATACAGCGTGCAAACCAATGCCGTCAGCGATGAAGGCACACATCATCAGTGTAATCAGGTTTATGGATAAGACCGGCGAAGAAATCTTTCCTTCGCGCTCCACTTTGCGACCCAAAGGTGCCAATAAGCGTGGTCCAACCAACAGGACAATTGAGGCAAATGCGATGCCGCCGCCAATAGTTGTCACCGCCAGCATTGGACCTGCACCGAGGCTGGCAAGCACAATGGCCAGTACACACCAGGCGCCGGCATCATCAACCACACCGGCTGATAAGGTAAGTGCACCTAGGCGCGAATTATTCAGGCCGCGCTCGTGGATGATGCGCGCCAGCACTGGGAATGCTGTAATCGCAATGGCTGCACCCATAAACAAGGTTGCATTGAAACTGTTGGTTTTGTCGGTGAACAAGCCGGGAACTGACATCAACCAGGGCGTAATTAAAATCGCCACCACGAATGGCGCGGCCATGCCTGATATGGAAACCGCCATGGCCGTTCCCGCATTGTTTTTGAAATGATCGACACGAAAACCCATGCCCACCAAAAACATAAACAGGCCAATACCGAGTTGCGCAATCACGTAGAGCACGCTGATGGATTCTTTAGGAAAAAGCGCGTGCTGCCATTCCGGTGCTATTAAACCGAAGAAAGTTGGGCCGAGTAATACACCGGCAATCATTTCACCCACTACCAGGGGTTGGTTAAACAGTTTTTTGCCCGCCCAGCCAAAGGCAAAGCAGGTCGTCAGGATGATTCCCATCTGGACGAAGAATAAAACGGAAAGTTGGGCGTTGGTCATAAAATCACCGCTAGATTAAATGCTGATTAATTGTTATTGAGATTATTCGCTGACCCATTGCCGTAACTAAATTGCGCTCACATGACGCCGTCCCTGGCATCTTCGGGGTCAAGATGAGCTTTATATTTGTACAAGATCACCAGGATTGTGCTCAATTTCATCATCATAAGTTTTACCTATGGATAATTCGGGCGTAGACTGTGCGCAGTTTTCCAGAATTTCTATAATTATTAATACGCCAGCGCCAACCATGACACTTATCGAACTACGCTACCTTGTAACCCTTGCACAAACACAACATTTCGGGCGCGCAGCCCAGCTATGCAACATCAGCCAATCTGCCCTGAGCATGGCAGTCCGCAAGCTTGAAGATGACCTGGAAGTGCTCCTGTTTGAGCGCAATAAATCAGGCATTCGCATGACCCAAATGGGCGAGCAAATCATCGCGCAGGCGCAGCGTGTAGTCGCTCAGGCTGATGCTATTACCGCGTTGGCAGCGGCAGATAAAAACCAGTTGGCGGGCGAGTTGAAAGTCGGTGCTATTTTTACCCTTGGGCCCTATTTGTTACCGCAATTGATTCCGTCTTTAAAACTTATTGCCAGCCAACTGTCGCTAAGTTGTTACGAGGGATACAACAGCGACCTGCGCCAAAAATTACGCACAGCGGAACTGGATGCGATTTTAATTTCCCAGCCATTTACAGAAGCCGATATTCTTACGCAAGAAGTTTACAGCGAGCCTTTGCAATTGGTTTTACCGCCCAAACATGCGCTGGCCGCAAAAAAAACAGTATCCGTTGAAGATCTGCATGACCAAACTTTTTTATTGTTAAATGAAAAACAATGTTTGCGAATCCAAATGTTATCGGCCTTTCCTGCTGCCGTGAATAACAGTATTGAGTGCAGTAGTCTGGATACCTTGCGACACATGGTTGCCCAGGGTTTAGGCATCAGTATTTTGCCTTCATCTGCCACAAGTTCAGCGCTCTATTCATCGCAAGCACTCGTTACACGTCCATTGCAAACTAATCCAATGCGAAAAATTTCGCTGGCATGGCGCGCGAGCTTTCCACGTCATAAAGCGATTGATGCAGTGCGTCGCGCAATCCAGGCGAGCACCTGGCAATTTACAACGGCCAATGAAACGACAAGTTCAGGGCTGCTCGTAGAAAATACCAGTTGGTAAAAATTACCGAACAAAAAGTTCTTAGGCTTTTTATAACAATCAAATTAAAGTAATCGATTCGGTTACAGCGGCAAAACACAATTATGAGCAGTATTAATCCCATAAAAAAAATCGTTATTGTTGGTGGTGGTACATCCGGCTGGATCGCAGCGTCAATGCTCTCCTATCATCTCAAATCGGATTTGTGCGAAATTGAACTGGTGGAATCCGATGACCTCGGCACCATTGGTATTGGTGAATCAACTATTCCGCCGGTTGTGCGTTTGATTCAAAACCTTGGCATCGATGAACAGCAATTTATCCAAAACACCCAAGCCTGTTTTAAACTCGGTATTAAATTTATCGATTGGCGACAAAAAAACGAATCCTATTTCCATCCTTTTGGTGTGATTGGCAAACGTATTGGCTCACACGATTTTTACCAGTGTTGGTTGAAAGCAACCATGCAAGGCGATACTTCTCCGCTACAAGATTTTTCTCCCTGTTCCGTGATGGCCGAACAGGAAAAATTTTTCTGGCCAACCCAATTGCAGAATACACCCATTGGCGGCGCAAATTATGCGGTGCACCTTGATGCAAAACTGGTGGTGGAATATTTGCGTGATTATGCCTACGAGCGCGGTGTAACACGCAGTGAAGATACGGTGGCACAGGTAACGCAAGCTGAAAATGGCAATATCGAAAAATTAATCCTGAGCGATGGCCGGGAAATCCATGGCGATTTTTTTATTGATTGTACGGGTTTTAAAGCGCTGTTGATTGAAAAAACCTTAGGTGTTGGTTTTGAGGATTGGTCAAAATATTTGCCGTGTGATCGTGCCGTCGTGGTAAAAACCGAAGCACAGGAAAAGCGCCCACCTTACACCACTTCAACAGCGCGCAAGTCGGGCTGGAGTTGGAAAATCCCGCTGCGCAATAGCACTGGCCATGGTTATGTTTATTCGAGCAAGTTTTGTAGCGATGCTGAAGCAAAATCAACCCTGCTGAAAAATCTCGATGCCCCACGCATTAACGACCCTCGCGTAATTCATTTTATGACGGGCCATCGCAAAAAAATGTGGGAAAAAAATTGCCTTTCGTTAGGTTTGGCATCCGGCTTTGTTGAGCCGCTGGAATCTACCTCCATCCATTTAATTGCGCGCGGTATGGATTTCTTTTTGCGCTTTTTTCCCGATCGCGATTGCGATACCAGTTTAATCAAAGAATACAATCGCCGCATGACCGCAGACTTTGAAGAGGTGCGCGATTTTATTGTGCTGCACTACTGCGTGACGCAACGCGAAGACACAGACTTTTGGCGCTACTGCAAAAATATTGAGTTGCCAGAATCTTTGCAGGAACGCATTGCGTTGTTCAAAGGTCACGGCATAGTTCGTGAAGGTACAGATGAATTATTTCGCGCAAGTAGTTGGCAATCTGTTTTCGAAGGCATGGGTATTCGTCCCAACAAATACTGCCCGCGTGTCGATAATATGGATTACCAGGAAATTAGCGATACGCTAAAAATGGCGCGGCAGGCGATCCAATCCATGGTGAAAAATTTGCCGACTCATGATGATTTTTTGCGACAAAATTGTGAGGATTTTTCTGGAAAACTATAAACGATTATTGAAGTAAATTTACATGGCTGTGTTATCGGTAGTGCTGAGCTTATTGTTCAGCATAATTCGTAGCGCTGTTACATGAAATGATGTCGCGGCACTTGGTGCCACTCTGCAAGGGTCTGGAAATTGAATCTTAATGTGCAGGCGCGTTCTTTCAAAAGGAACGTGTGGTGTTAAATATTCGGGAAGGAAAATTATGTAAAGCTAAACAATTCACATTACGGAACTGGAAGTAGTTAAATAAATTTAAAGGCTATGTTGAAGTGCAGTTTGCTCATGCAACTTTTACCATTAACCTAAAAAGTAGGTGCTTTAGTTTTAATAAACAAGGAAATTCAATGAAAAAAATTATTCTCTTAATCACTGTCTATTTTTTTTGTAGCCACTCTTTTGCGGATTCAGTTGACTCGACGTTAATTTTTGGTGATCGTTATATTGGTTTTTTTGCCGACCCTGAGCAGGTTTCAAATATTGTAGGTTATCAACAACCTGATCTGGCCAGTAAAATAACAACGCCGATTAATATATTGTTTGGCTGCATGACTGGAAGCAGCGGGGGTTGCACTGAGGGAATACCCTACAAAAAAATATCAAAAGATAAGAAAGGTAATATATTTTATCTGGCAAAAACAGAAGACAAGCAGGAGGTTTGGATTCTTGCCCCAGCCGGTGCCACTATCAATAACCTTGACATTGAAGTGGGTATGGGTGGCTCAGAACTTATTTATCCTGAGAATGAAGCCCTCACCAACACCGAAAAGCAGGACAATATCCCGGATTTGAAAATTGAACGAGCAGCCGCATTTAAAAAAATCTACACTGCACTTAGTTACAACTATGGCAAGGTCGATATCACTTTATCAACTGAAAATAGTTTTAAGGTATGGCCTTCATCAGAAAAGTTCTCGTCAAATTTTATTTTAATTGATAAAGAAACTCTGGTGGCCTTAGGGGATTTGAAAGAGAACAATATATTGCAATTAGAAGTTTTGCGAGCTTCTGGCAATTATCTTTTAATTAAAGGGAATGGCGTATCAGAAAAAATTTTTACTTCTGCAGTAAGCCCCGCCTACAGCAATACTTATTTCTGGTTAGATATAAGTAACCTTAATGCCAAACAACATCCCATTTCCGGTTTGGTCAGCAATTATTCTGATCCACTAGTTATTAATGACTTCGTCTACGTAGAAAAAATTAAAACTTTTAATGGCAATCAATACGCGCTCATTTCTGCAAAATATATAGCGATAGAACCAACTAATTTCAATAAAGCTCAAAATACTTTTACACAACTGGATTTTTCGGTTCCGCTATATTGGGTAAAAATACGTGACGCCAATGGAATGCTGCGTTTTTGGTTTGAAATTTTTACTGCATGTTAATCATAAATCATTGAGCATAAAAAAAGCCTCGCAGATATCTGCGAGGCTTTTTTAAAACAATTGAAATTAAATTTGCTTGCGACGAGCAAAACCTAACAAACCTAAACCGATCATCATCAATGCCAATGCTGATGATTCAGAAACAGCATGGGTTTGGGTGTTGGTGAAAGAAAAGCTCAAATCGTTGAAGCCGTAAATGCCTTCAGGGTCGCCGTTCAAGTCTTCGAAGCTCACCAGGGTAGTACCAGGTTTCCAGTTCTCTTGAACGCGAGCGTGGAAAAGACCATCGATATTGCGGCTAGCTGCACCGGTATACCAATCTTCGCCGGTGTTAGTAACGTTGAGGCGGAAAATCAATTCAGTGCCAGCGGCAAAGGTACCGAGGTTAACTGTGGTGCCTACCGGGGTAACGTGGTTGTTGAAAATAAACTGTAAATTTAAAAACAGGTCGTTACTGAAGCCAGCAGAATTACCCTCGTAGGTAGCAATAACTTCACCACCAGATGCAATCACGGGTAAACCCTCTGTGCCTACAACAGCAATCGGGTGTGCAAACGCCGTAGCACTAAAGAAAGCAGCGATTACAAATGAGCTAAATTTGCCTAATAATTTCACGGTATGTACCTTGGATTAGTAATATTAAATAAGTTGGTTTTGGGTAAAAAGTCCATCGGGTTTTATATATGCAATTGCTGATCCATATTTGAAAAACCCTTGTAATTGCTGGCTTGTGCTCATGTTAAAATGTGATTGATTTCTCATTTTTGTCAAAAATATCGACATTTATGCGCCATTCTATGTATGACAAATAGCCGCTTACGGTGATTTTTTGACTAAAGACGAAACCAACACTGCCGAAATTTTCTTTTAGTCTTGCGGTTGTTTGAACAGGGCTTCCAGCTCCGCTATGTGGAGGTTTTTCAGCTTCACATAATTTGCTGCTGAATATTTGAAAAATGCGCGTTCGCTGTCTTTTAAGGGCCGCGCTTGCTTGCAGGGAGAGCCGACATATAAGAACCCGCTTTCAAGCCGCTTGCCCGGTGGAACCAGAGTGCCTGCGCCTATCACCACTTCATCTTCCACAATCGCGCCGTCAAGCACCGTTGAACCAATTCCCACGAGTACGCGATTACCGATAGTGCAGCCATGCAGGTTGACGGAATGGCCGACGGTCACATCGTCGCCAATGATTAAGGGGTGGCCGGCGGGATTAAAATCACTCGCGTGGGTAATATGAAGTACGCAGCCATCTTGAATACTGGTACGGGCGCCTATACGTATACGATGCATGTCACCGCGAATAATTGCATAGGGCCAGATCGAAGAGTCATCACCTATATGCACATCACCAATTACTATGGCGGCTGGATCAACATAAACTTGCGCACCAAATTGAGGTCTTAGCCCCTGATGGCTGCGAATACTTAAAGGATTTTGATTGTGTTTCATGCAGGATTCTCTTCGTAAGGCTGAAGTAATTTTTAAGGTGTAGCACTTTTTAGTTGTATCATACGTGAAAATATTCATGTCATCTTGTTGGAGTCGCTTATGACTAATCCTCTTTTGGGATCACACGTGTTACCGCCTTTTTCGGCTATCGAAGCTGCACATGTTGAGCCCGCCGTGAGCCAAATTATTAATGAAAGCCGCGCTTATTTGCAGAATTTGCTGGCGACTATATCCGAGCCAACGTGGTCAAATTTAGTCGCACCTTTGGAAGATCAAGGTGATAAATTGGAGCAGGCCTGGTCGCCCGTAAGTCACTTAAATGCGGTGCGCAATAACGATGAGTTGCGTAATGCCTATAACGCGAGCATTGCGCTCTTGACTGAATACGGAACTGAATTAAGCCAGAACGAAGATTTGTACAAGGCTTACCAGCAATTGGCCGATAGCGCTGAATACCAAAATTTATCGCAAGCGCAAAAGCAAACTGTTGATAATGCCTTGCGCGATTTCCGTTTGGGCGGAGTTGCGCTCAGCGATGACAATAAAAAACGCTACGCAGAAATCCAGCAGCGTTTATCAGAATTATCCACACAATTTTCCAATCACGTTTTGGATTCTACCCAAGCCTGGTATAAGCATTTTGAAACTGCAGATGCGTTGGCGGGATTACCGGAATCTGCGTTGGCGCAGGCCGCACAAGCGGCGCAAAAAAAATCCCTGGATGGTTATGTCATTACGCTGGATTTTCCATCTTATTACGCGGTGATTATGTATGCCGATAATCGCGTCCTGCGTGAAGAAATTTATACGGCTTACGTGACCCGCGCTTCTGCTGAATCCAAAAAAACCAATGCTGAAAATAAAATAGAAACGACAGCAGAATTTGATAATACCGCGATCATCGCAGAAACCCTGGCGTTGCGTCATGAGCTTGCACAATTGCTTGGTTTTAATAATTACGCCGAGCGTTCACTCGCAACAAAGATGGCGCAAAGTTCGCAACAGGTTTTACATTTTTTACAAGAGCTTGCGCAAAAATCAAAACCATATGCTGCTCGCGATTACGCAGAATTAAAAGAGTTTGCGGCTGGCCTGGATTGTATGAACCTGCAAGCCTGGGACACGACTTATTACAGCGAAAAGCTGCGCGTAGAAAAATATTCCATTTCGCAGGAAGAATTGCGCCCATATTTTCCGGCTGAAAAAGTTATCAGCGGAATGTTTGAAGTCGTTAAGCGTTTGTTTGGTATTGATGTAAAACAAATCGCAGATTTTGATACTTATCATCCTGATGTGCGTTTCTATCAAATCTCAAAAGCGGGTAAACACATTGCCAGCTTTTACCTGGATTTATTTGCGCGCGAAGGCAAGCGCGGCGGTGCCTGGATGGCAGATGCGCGCGTGCGTCGCCAAACAGAAAATGGCTTGCAACTACCCGTTGCATTTTTAACCTGCAATTTTACACCGCCAGTGGGCGATACTCCGTCGCTGTTAACGCATGACGAAGTAACAACGCTCTTTCATGAATTTGGCCACGGCATTCACCATATGCTGACGCAAATTGACGTTGCAGCGGTCAGCGGTATTAATGGTGTCGCCTGGGATGCGGTTGAATTGCCGAGCCAGTTTTTAGAGAACTGGTGCTGGGAGCCCGAAGCGATTCCATTGATTTCCGGCCACTATCAAACCGGTGAATCTTTACCGCAAAATTTGCTGGATAAAATGCTGGCTGCAAAAAATTTCCAGTCGGGTTTGCAGATGTTGCGTCAAATTGAGTTTTCGCTGTTTGATTTTCGTTTGCACGCTGAATACGACCCCAAAAATCCGCGCACGGCGCAAGATGTTTTGCAACAAGTACGCAGCGAAGTCGCTGTAGTTTTCCCACCTGCATTCAATCGCTTTGAAAATAGTTTCAGCCATATTTTTGCCGGTGGTTATGCGGCGGGCTATTACAGTTACAAATGGGCAGAAGTTTTATCAGCAGATGCATTCTCGCGTTTTGAGGAAGAAGGTATTTTCAATGCTGATACGGGCGAAAGTTTCCTGTGTGAAATTTTACAACAGGGCGGTAGCAAAACGCCGATGGAATTATTTACCAAATTCCGTGGCCGCGAACCTAATATTGATGCCTTGTTGCGTCACTCCGGAATAGAAATCCATTCCGAGTTTGTGGCAGAGGACGCGGTCTGATGGCTTATTCCACCAAACGTCGTTTTATGGCGGGCGCAGTGTGCCCGCGTTGTTCAACAATGGATTCAATTGTGGTGTATAACCTTGACGGAAAAGATTTCCGCGAATGCGTCAGCTGCGACTTCAAGGAAGAGATGCGTTTGAATATCGGGTCGGGAGAACTGGCTACCCGGGTTAATCATCAGGAAGAAGATACGCAGGCGGTACAAGTCATTAATATCATTTCGGATAAGCCGCACTGATTATCCGGCTTCACTGCGATGTGGCGTTTATGGCATGCAATAGGATTTTTTTAGAAGGGAATCTTCATCTCCGTAATACCTCTTACGTTTTTAAAGTCACTGGATCCCCTGCGGGGATGACGATTCCCTTTTTAATAAACTTTATACCTCGAAATCCATTTTAATAATTTATCGGTCATTAACCACGTCTACAGGGGTCACCTAGTTAATGTTGAAGCGTTTCTATTTTTTATCAGAACTCCGCACAACTAACATCAAATAAAATAAGTCTCGCTGATTACAGCGAGACTTTAATTAACCATTACTTGTTGTATTCGGCCAGCAGCCTCTCACACTCAGCTTGATTTTCAGGAAAATCACAAAAAGTTTTAGTTGTTGGTTTTTCAAAAGTAGCCAGGTATTTTTTTACAGAATCCGGGACTGAATTATCAAATTCTCCGAGGCCTAACTCTGTTCGCTGTTGTTGCAGTTCATCGTAAATCGCTTTTGCACGTTCCTTGATATAGTGTTGCTCGGCTTGTGTGAATTCAACTTTCTCATCTGCAAAATGGCGATCACCACTTCGCCTGAATTCTTCATCTCCTCGTAATCCTATGACTTCATAGTAGGCTTTTGACTCTACTTGTAATTTACGCTTTTCCTCGTCAGGCAATGGTGCGCCATTGAGTTCAGCTACTTCATAATTGCTTGCAACGCCAATGGCCATACTTAGTAGAGCCATGGTCGAGCCATGGGCTGCGGCCAGCTTAAGTAATGCCACGCCTTGAGCGCCTCCTATACGTGCCGCTAAAGTTTGCATCGCGTGTATATCGCCTTCATTGGCAAGTGTTTTTAATGTTTCATTCGTATAACTGTCGTAATCTTGTTGTTTTCCCGGCAGCATCAGCGTAAATCCCCGATCGTACGACCATTGGTTCATTTCCTCCTGGTCTGCGGGGCTTCCTGATACTGTGGGCCACTTATACTCCGATGAATACTTTTCTGAAGTCACGGATTCAATAGCAGGTAGATTGTTATTGCTAACTTGCTGTTGTTCGTTATGAGCTGTTGGCAATAAATTTTTGTTAACCGGAGTTGCCTCATCTGACTGCGTACCATTAGTCAGTGTTGAAACAGGTGAACTATAAATATCAGATGTGCTCTTAATCACTATGAAAAGAATGGCTGCAACAATAACAATAATAAGATGCGATCTTTTTAACAGTAGCTTCATATAAATTATTCCCTATTGCTATATCGGCAACTTTTTCATTAATGGTTAAACATCCTGAAAATAAAAAAGCCTCGCGTGTTATATCGAAGCTATTAAACAACGTTCACTTATTTTTCATCTCAGCCAATAGTCTATCGCACTCCGCTTTGTTTTCTGGCAAATCGCAGGAGTTTTTGGATTTTGGTGCGGTTAATATATCAGCATATTTTTTTACTGAATCGGGTACAGAATTATCAAATTCGCCTAACCCAAGTTCAGTTCTTTGTTGTTGTAGCTCATTGTAAATAATTTTGGCGCTCGCTTTGATTTGTTGCCATTCAGTTTCAGTAAAATCAATTTTCCCGGCGTTTTTAAAACTGCTTTCGCCGTAATGCCATGTCACTTTATCTCCTCGCAATGCTGCAACTTCATAATAAGCCATGGACTCCAATTGTAATTTACGTTTTTCTTCTGCTGGTAAAGGTTGCTTTGCCAGGCTGGCGCTATATTCAATATCGATCGCTAACAATTGCAGTGCACGGGTAGACCCAAAGGCTGCGGCACGCTTAATTAAAAGCTTGGATTCCGTTTCATTAGTTACTGCTATTTTGCCTGCTAATACTAACATCGCATTAATGTCGCCACCGTTAGCAAGCGTTTTTAAAGCTTCAAGGCTATAGGATTTATATTCTTCGTCTTTACCGCTCAAACTGGAAGTGTATCCTCGCGAATATAGCCATTGATCTATCTCCTCTTTGTTTGTGGGACTTCCCGATATGGTGGGCCACTCATCCCCCAGGGAATACTTTTCTGAAGTTGCGTATTGAATAATAGGTGGATTGCTAACTTGTTGCTGTTCGTTATGAATTGTTGATAATAAATTTTTGTTAGCTGGAGTTATCTCGTTTGACTGCACACCACTAGCAAGTATTGAAACAGGTGAACTATAAATATTAATTACCATGAAAATAATGACTGCAACAATAAAAACAATAATAAGATGAGGTCTTTTTAACAGTAGCTTCATATAAATTATTTCCTATGGCTACATCAACGAATTTTCAGTAATGACTAATATCCTGAAAATAAAAAGCCTCGCCGTGTTACAGCGAGACTTTAATTAACCATTACTTGTTGTATTCGGCCAGCAACTTCTCACACTCAACTTGGTTTTCAGGAAAATCACAAAAAGTTTTGGTTGTTGGTTTTTCAAAAGTAGCCAGGTATTTTTTAACAGAATCCGGAACGGAATTATCAAATTCTCCGAGGCCTAAACCTGTTCGCTGTTGTTGCAATTCATCGTAAATCGCTTTTGCACGTTCCTTGATATAGTGTTGCTCGACTTGTGTGAATTCAACTTTCTCATCTGCAAAATGGCGATCACCACTTCGCCTGAATTCTTCATCTCCTCGTAATCCCATGACTTCATAGTAGGCTTTTGACTCTACTTGTAATTTACGCTTTTCCTCGTCAGGCAATGGCGCACCGTTGAGTTCAGCTACTTCATAGCTGTTTTCAATGCGAGTGGTGATACTTAGAAGAGCCATAATCGAACCATGGGCCGCGGCCAGCTTAAGCAATGCCACGCCTTGAGCGCCTCCTATACGTGCCGCTAAAGTTTGCATCGCGTGTATATCGCCTTCATTTGCAAGTGTTTTCAATGTTTCATTCGTATAACTGTCGTAATCTTGTTGTTTTCCCGGCAGCATCAGCGTAAATCCCCGATCGTACGACCATTGATTCATTTCCTCTTTGTCTGCGGGGCTTCCTGATACCGTGGGCCAAACGTAGCTTGAAGAATTCTTTTTCGATAGCAAAGGCTGGGTAGCAGATGAGCTATTGTTATCTGCTTGCTGCTGTTGCGTTGGTAAGGATAAATTTTTGTCAGAGTGGGTGGTATTACCTGCTGCAATGCCACTAACAGGTGTTGCAGCGGGTGAACTATAAAAAGTAGGTTCTCTTTTAAGCACCAAAAAAACGATGGCTGCAATAACAATAATAAAGAAAATAAGGTGAGATACTTTTAATAGCAGCTTCATATAAATTATTCCCTATTGCTACATCGGCAACTTTTCATTAATGGCTAAACACTCTGAAAATAAAAAAGCCTCGCGTGTTATAACGAGGCTATTAAAACTACTTTCCCTTATTTTTTATCTCAGCCAATAATCTATCGCACTCCGCTTTGTTTTCTGGCAAATTGCAGGAGTTTTTGGATTTTGGTGCGGTTAATATATCAGCATATTTTTTTACGGAATCGGGTACAGAATTATCAAACTCGCCCAATCCAAGTTCAGTTCTTTGTTGTTGTAGTTCATTGTAAATAACTTGGGCGCGCTCTTTGATTTGTTGCCATTCCGTTTCAGTAAAATCAATTTTTCTGGAATTTTTAAAACTGCTTTCGCCGTAATACCAAGTCACTTTATCTCCTCGTAGTACTGCAACTTCATTATAGGCCATAGACTCTAGCAGTAATTTACGTTTATCTTCCACTGATAATTTGCCTTCATATTCTGCCAAGTCATAATTAGTGTCACTCCGTAGAGCAAGCAGTTGAAGTGCTTCAGTAGACCCATAAACTGCGGCTCGTTTAATTAGTTTGGTAGACTGGGCCCTGTCATGTATTTTTGCAGCCAGTGCGGTCATCGCATGTATATCACCGCCATCCGCGAGCGTTTTTAAAGTCTCAAGACTATAGGATTTATACTCTTCGTCTTTACCACTCAAGCTGGAAGTGTATCCTCGCGAATAAAGCCATTGATCCATTTCTTCTCTATTCGCAGGGCTTCCCGATATAGTGGGCCATTCATAATGCGAAGAAGAGCTGTCTTTTGTGGTTGTTTTAACGTCTGAATTGATATTTCCATCTTGGTTTGTTTGTGTTGTGGGTGATGGCAAGACAGGATATGTAACCGTGTCCTGCTTCTGGGAATTAGAGCCGCTGGTAAAGAATTCCCCGAATGATTTAAGCTTGAAAGACGCTTTTCCAAAAACTAAAAGCATCATCACGATTAGTATGATAAAAAATATTCCATAACGTATTTTTGAATGGATATTCATATAAAAGTCCTTAAATGAATGTTGAGTATAAGAGTGGAGCAGCAGCTGTTTGTTAATTAGTTACAGTTAAGTCCACTATACTGAAAATCTATTTTGCTCTTGGCAGAATTAAAATCCGTATTACAAATAGTGTTATCAATTGCTTCCTGATTACTATTTTGAGAAAGGCATGTCTCACGAGGATTCCACTTTAATGTTCCTCCAACGGTAAATGTTACGATTTTATCAATTCCTGCACCTACGTTCAGGGAAGCTTCGGTAATAGTAGTACAACCTTTGTCTGCATAGAGTTTTGTCAACTTATTTAGGTTATTGCACTGCTCTTTTTTATCCGCAGCCGCAGCCAATTTATTCTTCTTATCCAAACACGCATTCTGTTTGGCAATTTTTTCCCTATATTTGCTATAAGCATTGCCTGCCGAAGCGGCACCAGCCCCTGGTGCCGATGCCTCTATAGGATTCTCAGTAGCCCATCCAGAGAATGACAAGGGTGCTATATAACTGTTGGCGGTGATGATTATTTCTTCAGGTATTTGGGCACATACGGCTTTGGATAAAAGAAGAATGGCACATACGAATAAACAACTAAGTAAATTTTTCATAAAAATTCCTATTAAGTCCTTGGTGTGAGTCCGATTAATAATTAGTAGACTCGTTGAATGCAGCCGAAGCTGACATACGTGTCCATATTCCTTTTGATTCACTTGTCAGTCGCACCAGTTTGCACAATCTGCGTAAGCTGGTGCATAACCAGCATGTGGCTGTTACTTAACGTAGAGGGCATCACTTTTGTTTTGCGTAAAGTGATCGGATTGAAGGTTTCCAATATTTTATCGCTACGGGATTTTGGATGAATATTATGTTGTCGTTGAGAATAGATTTTTTGGCTTCAAATCATTTTTGAAGGCATTTATAAAAATATAAATACTGAATTTCATCTTATTAATTTAATGACCATTAGATGCCCAAAGCTTTTTATCTCGTGGTTTCGCTCTCTCTTCTGATAAATTTTTATTTTTTCCATCACCATTATTTTTTTCCATAATTGCTTAATTAAAACGCAACAATTCCTATCAAAATCTTTCTTGTGTCATCACTTTCGCGTTTTGCGCAAAGTGGTGTGCCCTTGTTTCTCCTCTCAACCCCGGTGTTTAGGTGACTTTGTTACCCAAGGCTACGGTTTTTGGGATTTCGGCATCACTTTAGGCTGGGTGCGTAAACTGGCGCGACCAGTTTGCATTAAGAATTGATTATTCATTGGCGCATAAATATTTATAGGGCTTTCGATGTTGGTTCAACCCTGGCATCGGGTCTATCAACGTATTTTTATGGGCGTCCCTCCTGAAAATAGATATGACTTATTCGACGTATCTTGAGGGCTAACAATCACAATAATTGATGGCGAGGAAACCATGAGTACATCAAAACGCACTGGCTACAACACGATAAAACCCAACACCCTGTTCAAAAAAAATACCCTGGCGCTTTGCATAATGGCGTTGGCTGCTCCCGCATTGGCGCAGACGGCGGCGACCGAAAATGTTGAAGAGGTGATCGTCACCGGCACCCGCGCTAACTTGCAAAATTCGCAGGAAATCAAACGTACCTCGGCCACTTTTGTGGATGCCATCTCCGCTGACGATATAGGCTCGCTACCCGATAAAAGTGTGACTGAATCTTTACAGCGTGTGCCTGGTATCGCGCTTGAGCGCTATGCAGCGGCGGCTGACCCGGATCACTTTTCCATTGAAGGTAGCGGTATCACCTTGCGCGGTTTGCCGCAGACCCGCAGTGAATTTAACGGGCGCGACAGCTTTTCCGCTAACAGCGGTCGTGGTTTGAGTTTCCAGGATGTTCCGCCTGAGTTGATGGCGAAGGTGGAAGTCTTTAAAAATCAATCGGCAGATATGATTGAAGGCGGCATTTCCGGTGCAGTTAACCTCACTACCCGCAAGCCGTTTGATTCAGCCAATCAAATTATTGCCTTCACCGCGACTGCTGACTACGCCGATTTGAGCAAGGAAACCAAACCAAGTTTCTCCGGTTTATACAGCAACCAATGGAATACTGATGCGGGCGATTTTGGCTTTTTGGTGAGCCTGGCGGATTCCAAATTAACTACCCGTACCGATGGTATACGCGAAGGCCGCTTGCCACGCGATGCCAATGGCACGCCTATGCAGTCCGATGTGGTGATTGATGGCCAAACCGTAAAACGTTGGGTGCCGCTCAATGCCGCTATTAACACCACCATCCAGGAGCGTGAGCGTAAGGGTGCATCCCTGGTAGGCCAGTGGCGCAATCCAGCGGGTAATTTTGAAACTACCTTTGAATACTTGCGCTCTGATTCTGCTCAAACCTGGACCGAACACGCCATTAACCAGGACGATAACGCCGGTACGCCGTCAGCGGATTCGACCTATAACGATGTTAGCTTTACCAGCGGTACCTTGAATGACATTGATGGTTTGGATTTCACCACCCGCAACAACCATAAAACCTCGCTGGTAGAAGACTACTCGTTGCACTTCAAATACACACCGACCGACGAGCTGACGCTCACCGCAGATGTGCAACGTGTCAACGCGAAAACCGAAGGCTTTGATGCCTCTATCATCGGTCACGCAAAAGTGTCAGCGAAAGCGGACTTCCGCAGTGATTCCTCGGTAAAAATACTGCCGCCAACGGATGCTGCGAATCCTGATACTTACCTTATTGATCCGGCCAATTATTTTTACCGTGCGGCTATGGATCATATTGAAGACAACGATGGCGACGAAGGCGCTTATCGTATCGATGCAAAATATGACCTGAATGGCGATTTCGCCAAATCGGTAGAGGCCGGTATACGCTTCTCTGACCGCGATCAAACTACGCGCTGGTCAAAATACAACTGGGGCGTGTTGTCCGAGGCCTGGGCAGGCGGTAAGAAATATTTCGATGGTATTTATGACGCTACTCCCTGGGAAGGCGGACGCGATGATGGTATCGCCTATTCAGCACCTGCTTCCCAGGTATTTTCGCCAGACAATTTCTTCCGCAGCGGTAAAGATGGCGTACAGGGCGGTAGTTTCCTGGTGCCCAGTGAAGCTCTGGTAAAAGATTACGCGACCTTTTTAAGCGCTGTAAAACCCTTTGGTTTTGTAGATCTCGCCAGCCGTCCAGGCGCGCATGGCAACTATCTGGATAACGAAATCAACCAAACCCGGGAAACCAATAAAGCGGTCTACGCAAAGCTGAATTTCGGCAATAGCGATGACACCTTGCTGGGTAATATCGGTGTGCGTTATGTAGAAGTTGATAACGACACCGTAGGTGCATTGACTTACGCTACACCTATATCTGGTGATTTGGCGCCTTTATTACCTGCCGACGATGTGAAATTCAGCGATGGCAAACAAGGCCCACGCAACACCGTCAGCAACAGCAGCAAAAAACTCCTGCCCAGCTTTAGCGTGAAATATTCATTCAGCGATGAAGTGCAAGCTCGCTTCGGGGTATCCAAAGCCATCAGCTATCCGGATTTGGGTAACATCCGTAACTACACCTCTATTTATCCGGTGCTAAGTGTCGTGAATGGACCCGACGGCCAGGCACAATCTGCTACCGTCACCTATAACGCCAACTCCGGTAACCCGCATCTCAAGCCGATGGAATCGGTGAATTACGACAGCACCATCGAATGGTATTTCGCGAAAGCCGGTTCGGTATTTGCGGGCGTGTTCTACAAGGATTTGAGCAACTTCTTCGCGAACGCATCGGTACCAACCTCATTCACCAATAACGGCGTAACGCGCACAGTGGATGTGGATATGCCGATTAACCAGGGCAACGCCGGTTTGGCCGGTTTCGAATTCGGTTACCAGCAATTCTATGACATGTTGCCGGCTCCGTTCGATGGATTGGGCGCGCAGTTCAATATCACCTTGTTGGATCAATCGGGTACTACACCTAACTCTGCGTTGGATAACGCCAACCCACCTGACACAACGGTAGGCCTGGCACCGGTACCGATTTTCAAAGTACCGCTGCAAGGTTTGTCGGACACCACCTACAACCTGGTGGGTATGTATGAGAAGGGTGATATTTCGGTACGTGTCGCCTACAACTGGCGCTCGGATTATTTGCTGACCACACGCGATGTGATCACCAAGTTGCCGATCTACAGTGAAGCGTCTGGCCAGTTGGATGCGTCTATCAGCTACAAACTTACCGACAACTTCAAAGTTGCCTTGGAAGGCTCCAACCTGTTGGACGAAATGACACGCACACGGATGCAAGTGGATGAAGCGGGCACAAAACTGAAACGTAACTTCTTTATCAATGACCGCCGTTTGTCGTTGGTGTTGAAAGGACAGTTTTAAATAGTGCAGTTCTAAATAGGCCGGTTCCTAAATAGTGCAATTCTAAAAACCGGTAAGAGTTTTAACGTTTTAACAAGTTGGAGCTGATTGCACAGGCGATTAAATCCGCCTTTTGCACAGGCGAGCCCACCTCGCCTGTGCTTTTTTCCTGCTATACATCTGATTACACACCTATATCAAGCGGTACAGAATCATGCCCGAATACAACGCTGATCCGGCTATTCGCTCCCTTATTATTTTGGGTGGTGGCACCAGCGGTTGGATGACCGCAGCGGCGCTTGCCCATTTTTTTGCGCCCCAGGGCCTACAGATTACCCTGGTTGAATCAGAGGAGATTGGCACTGTCGGCGTTGGCGAAGCCACCCTGCCGCACCTGCGTTTTTTCAACCAGACGCTCGGTATCAACGAGCAAGAATTTATGCGCGCTACCGGCGCCAGTTACAAACTCGGTATTGAATTCAGCAATTGGGGCAAATTGGGCGATGCCTATATCCATCCCTTTGGCGATTACGGCCAGGACATCAAAGGTGTTGCCTTCCATCACTATTGGCTCAAACAACATCTGCAAGGCAAGGCCCACCCCATCGAGCAATATTCGTTGCCAATCATGGCGGCGCAGCAGCAAAAATTTTTATTTCCCAGTAGCGACCAGCGCTCCATCCTCTCTACCTTTTCTTACGCCTATCACATAGATGCCAGCCTGTATGCGCGCTACTTGCGCAACTACAGTGAAATTCGCGGTGTAGTGCGGCAAGAAGGCAAAGTGATTGCGGTCAGCCAGACAGATGGTGGCGATATTAAATCCGTCACGCTGGATAAGGGTCAGGAATTGGCAGCCGATCTGTTTATCGATTGCTCCGGTTTTCGCGGTGTCTTGATTGAGCAAACCTTAAAAACCGGCTACGACGATTGGAGCCGATGGTTATCCTGTAATCGCGCCGTAGCAATTCCCACTGAAAGATCCGCCAGTTTTCCGCCCTACACCAAAGCCATAGCGCGCGATGCGGGTTGGCAGTGGCGAATTCCCTTGCAACATCGCACTGGCAACGGCCATGTTTATTGCAGTGATTTTTGCGGCGACCAACACGCCCTGGACACACTGATGCAAAACCTTGTGGCACCAACCACGGCCAATCCCAATTTTTTGAAGTTCACCACGGGCAAACGCAAGCAGGCCTGGAATAAAAACTGTATCGCCATAGGGTTGGCGGGCGGGTTTTTGGAGCCGCTGGAATCCACCAGTATTTACCTGATCCAGATCGCCATAATGAAGCTGGTGGAGTTGTTCCCCGATCGCGATTTTGATGCAGCGCCGCGTGCCGAATTCAATCGCCAACTGGACCTCGAATACGAACGCGTGCGGGATTTTTTAATCCTCCATTACCATGCAACCCAGCGTACGGATTCTGAGTTTTGGAATTACTGCCGCACCATGACGATTCCCGATGGATTGGCACACAAGATGGAACTCTTCCGCGCGCGCGGCCATGTGGTGCAATACAAGCAGGGTTTATTCCTGGAGCCCAGCTGGGTGGCGGTTTACCTGGGCCAGGGCGTTATCCCGCAGGCGTTTGATCCGCGCGTCCATGCGGTGAGTGAGTTCGATTGTGCAGGATTTATGGCAGAAACCCATAATCTGGTGGCGCGAGCATCTGCTGATATGCCGCTGCATGAAAAATTCCTGCAACATCATCTACAAATGCCTGCCGCGCAATATGTTGCACCCAGGGCGCACATGAGTTTGTACGGGGTGCGTCCATGAGCATAAATTCAATCGCTATAGTGGGCGATAGCCTTGCGGGCTGGACTGCCGCGGCTGTGTTGGCAAAACATTTTGCGCAACAGATAAAAATCTCGGTACTGGAAATACCCGTGCCCGATGATGCGTTGGCGGAATCGGCCATGCCATCGCTGCGTGAATTCCATCGCCTGCTCAAGATCAACGAACGCGAATTTTTCCAGGCGACTGATGCGACTTTTAAATTGGCAACGCATTATCGCGACTGGTTACGCCCGAATCATAGTTATTGGTTGGGAGTGGGCGATTGCGGAAAAACGCTCGATGGTGTTGAGTTCCAGCACTATGCCAACCTCTTGCGCCAAATCGGCGATAGCACTGCGTACGATGCCTATTCTCTGACAGTTCAGGCTGCGCGCAAAGGCAAATTCAATCCGCTCAGCAAAGACCAGCAAGCCGCCGGTTTCCAACTTCCCTACGCCATGCATCTGGATACGGCAAGCTACAAACGCATGCTGCGCGATTATGCGAAAGCGCTGGGTGTAACTGCGATTAGCGGCGAGCTCGCGCAAACGGAGTTGACCCTGGAAAGCGGCAAACTTGGCCAGCTGCAAGTTGATTTTTTTATCGATTGCACAGGTGCGGCGGGCAAGTTAATTGAATATATCGCCCCGGATGAGTTGGCGCAGGAAAGCCCGGGTTGCGACCGGCGATTAAGCTGGAGTGAGCCATCGCCAGCGGATGTACCCAATCACACCACCTTGCGCGCACATGATTTTGGCTGGCAAAAAACCATTCCATTACGCACTTGCACGCATCACCAATACTTTTACAAGAGCGAATTTTTAAGCGATGAACAAGCGCTGGATATTGTAAAACACCAAACAACTGCCGATGTTCAGCTCGCGCAGCTGCGCCCCGGTTATCGCCGGAATTCCTGGGTAAAAAATTGCCTGGCCCTGGGTGAAGCGGCCAATGGCAGTGGACAGTTAGGTGTGTCGAATTTGCACCTGGTGCATAGCGGCATACTGCGATTTATCGAATTATTCCCGTCGGTAGCATCGCCCGCATTTGCTCAGGAATACAACCGGCTTACCGCATTGGAATATGAGCGGATTGCGCACTTCCAGCATCTGCCGTTTGCGTTAAGCCAACGCACTGTCCCGGGTTTTTGGCACGCATCCAAAACCCTGGTTTTACCTGATGAGCTTAATCACGGCATCAATCTGTTTAAGCAGCGCGGCAACATCGCCAGCTATGAACAGGAAACTTTTTCGCCTTCAGCCTGGGCCGCCCTGTTTCTCGCTCATGAATGCTGGCCCGATAAGTACGATCCTCAACTCAACGCCATAAAGCTTGAACAGCTGCAAACTCACACGGCGCGCATGAGGGCGGGCATACAAAACGTCGTGGCGGCTATGCCGAGCCACACGGATTATCTGCGCGTTTATTGTGATCAATAACACCAGCATTCAATAACATCAGTGCGCAATAACAAGAGTAAGCCATGAACTTTGCAGAACAGAATCCTGATGCGATCCAAAATATTGTCATTGCCGGTGGCGGCACCGCGGGCTGGATGACCGCAGCCGCACTCGCCAATGCATTAGGCAAAACCTGCGCGATCCAATTGGTTGAATCCGCCGAAATTGGCACTGTTGGCGTGGGCGAGGCCACTATCCCGCACATCCAGCGGTTTAACGAAATGCTGGGGGTGGACGAAAATGAGTTCATGCGCAAAACCCGGGCGACCTTTAAGCTGGGGATTGAATTTGTCGATTGGAAGCAAAAAGGGCAGCGGTATATGCATCCCTTTGGCAGCTATGGTGATGATATTGCGGCCATACCTTTCCACCATCACTGGTTAAAATTATTCCGCGCTGGCCTTGCGCCCAAGCTCGAAGAATTTTCGCTCACGACCCGGGCCGCCTACGCCAATAAATTTATGCGACCGCTGGACATCCCCGATTCTCCGCTCTCCACATTCAGTTACGCCTTCCAGTTTGATGCCGGTTTGTACGCCGCTTTTTTGCGCGATTACGCTGAAACGCGCGATGTAAAAAGAATCGAAGGAAAAATCGCACAGGTAAAATTGCGCGCGCACGATGGTTTTATCGAGTCGCTCCTATTGGAAAATGGTGAGCTGATGGAGGGCGATTTATTTATCGATTGCACGGGTTTTCGCGGTCTTTTGATTGAACAGGCGCTGCACACGGGTTATGAAGACTGGTCGTCATGGCTGCCTTGCGATCGCGCCATAGCCGTACCTTGTGCTAACACGGAAACCCTAACGCCTTACACGCGTGCGACTGCGCATACGGCGGGTTGGCAGTGGCGGATTCCGCTGCAACATCGCACAGGCAATGGTCATGTCTATTCCAGCCAGTTTATGAGTGACGATGAAGCTTGCGCAATTCTGCTTAAAAATCTCGATAATGAACCCCTGGCCGATCCAAAGCCTTTACGTTTTACCGCGGGCAAGCGCAAAAAAATGTGGGTGAACAATTGTGTTGCCATAGGTTTGGCGAGCGGTTTTATGGAGCCGCTGGAATCCACCAGTATTCATTTAATCCAAACCGCGATTACACGTTTGATCAGCCTTTTTCCGTCGCGTGCATTTCACCAGCGCGAAATCGATTTTTACAACGAGCACTGCGCTTACGAATATGAACGCATCCGCGACTTTTTGATCCTGCATTACAAGGCTACCGAGCGTGCAGATTCGCCGTTTTGGAATCATTGTCGCGAGATGGAAATCCCGCAATATCTGCGCGACAAAATTACGCTTTTCCAAAATAGTGGACGTATTTATCGCGAGAATGACGAGCTATTCAGTGTGACGAGTTGGTTGGCAGTGTTCGAAGGCCAGGGCATCAAGGCGAATGCATACCATCCGTTGGCCGATAAAATGTCTGTTGAGGAACTGCAGGCGCGCCTTGCGGATTACCAAAAAGTGCTGCGCAAATGCACGAGCCTGATGCCCGCGCATGGCGATTATATCCAGCAAAATTGCAGAAGTGTTTGAGGTAAAGGGAGCGTCAAATCAGTGATGGATGATATTTTTCGTATTGCTAAAATCCAGCACAATCGCTAGATCTTCTGTAAGGCATGGCCAGCGTTTTAATTCCTGCGACCAGCCGCGGGATTTGTGCAACGCTATGTAATGCATAAAGCTCTCGCCCGCAAAACTGTATTGGTTCAATAACAACTCTGCCGAAAATAATACGGCTTGATCCAACTCGTTGGCGTAGGGTTCGCCGATCAACTCATGGGCAATCACATTGGCGCGGGTCATATCCATGGGCGCCAGCGGAATACCGCAGTAACCAATAAACCGGTCGTTCACTTCCTCCAGCAAACGGTGTGCGAGGTAGGCCTCATCCAGCAAGGCTTCCAGGTGGCCATGCTCGCCAATAATATCGGGCGGAGCCAGGAAGTAATCGCTGGCGATATTCAACAGTGGCAAGATACCTTCAAAAATACCTGCCTCTTTGGTGATTTCACTGATCGCTTCGATAAATTCAGGCACTTGTGCGATATAGCGAATCACAAATTCGCTCAATAGTTGCTCCGCCTCCTGGGTTGGCAATTTGATCGCTTCGTGCAAATGATGGGTACGCGCACTCAACAGCTGGCTGAGCTGCGCGGAGGCATTGTCGCGCTGCCTGGCGGTATCAATCAATTGTCGAATGTGAGTGAGCTTATCGTTCATTGGTTACTAATAATTGGTTGCTGGTAATCGTTATAATCGTGAGATTCTGTGACGTGCAAAAAGTTATTTGATCATTCTTTGATGGCTTAACGATAACCCAAGACAGCGCATTCGCAAGTGACTATTAATATCAAGTTTTTATATAAAATCCGGGAAAATGAATATTTGGACGAAGGAAATTGGCCATAAATCTTGACGCCAGTGCTGACTTTACTGGGCATTAATGGCTCCAAACCTATATAATTCGCGCTTTCCTGTTAATCTGTGTTTTTCCTATTAATTAATTTGTATTTTCTTAAGCGTGTCGCCGGAAATTCCGGTTTGCTGGAGTCCTATGTCAGATCGCATCGCATCCGTTACCCGTAACACCCTCGAAACCAAAATCAGCGTGAGCCTCAACCTGGATGGCGCTGGTAAAGGTGTGTTCAACACCGGTGTACCCTTTTTGGAGCACATGATGGACCAGATCGCCCGCCACGGCATGATTGATCTGGACGTTACCTGCGATGGCGATACGCATATTGACGATCACCATTCGGTAGAAGATATAGGCATCACCATCGGCCAGGCGATTGCCAAAGCCGTGGGCGACAAGAAAGGTATTCGCCGTTACGGCCACGCCTATGTTCCGCTCGATGAAGCCCTGTCGCGCGTGGTTATTGATTTCTCGGGTCGCCCGGGCCTGGTGATGCAAATTCCGTTTACCCAAAAACGTATCGGCCAATTTGATACCGAATTGTTCTGGGAGTTTTTCCAGGGCTTTGTAAACCACGCCGGTGTGACCCTGCATGTGGACAATCTGCGCGGCCACAACGCCCATCACCAGATCGAAACCGTGTTCAAAGCTTTCGGTCGCGCCTTGCGTATGGCGCTGGAGTTGGATCCACGAATGGAAGGCATCATGCCTTCAACCAAGGGAAGTTTGTAAACAATGACCCAACAAACGGTTGCCGTTATCGACTACGGCATGGGTAACCTTCACTCGGTAAAGAGTGCTTTAGAGCATGTCGCCCCGGAACAAAACGTTGTAGTGACGTCTGATCCTGCGGTGGTGGCAGCGGCAGATCGCGTGATATTCCCCGGCGTTGGTGCGATTCGCGATTGCATGGGTGAAATTAATCGCCTTGGTTTTGATAAATTGCTGCGCGAACAAGTGGCCACGGGTAAGCCTGTGTTGGGCATTTGCGTAGGCATGCAAGCGCTGATGAATCATAGCGAAGAAAACAACGGCGTGGATTGCATTGGCATCTTGCCGGGAAAAGTGCGCTTCTTCGGCGAAAACCACAAAGATGCTACAGGAAATAACCTGAAAGTCCCGCATATGGGTTGGAACCAGGTTCACCACAATGAGCATCCGCTCTGGGCTGATATTCCACAGGACAGCCGTTTCTACTTTGTCCACAGTTTCTACGTGTTGAGCGAGGACGCGAGCCTAGTTGCCGCAACCTGCGATTATGGTTTGCAATTCCATGCGGCCTTAACCCGCAACAACCTGTTTGCTGTGCAGTTCCATCCTGAAAAGAGCCATACGACTGGATTGCAGTTATTGAAGAATTTTTTACAGTGGGATGGTAAGGCGTAGTGTAGCTCCCTCCCCTTTTCAAGGGGAGGGTCGGGGTGGGGTTTATCTCTCACCTCGATAACCCCCTCCCAGCCTCCCCCCTTAAAAAGGGGGAGGAGTTTGTAGGATGGGTGGCGCCTAAGCGATACCCATGGTTATTTGATTAAAATTGTGGTGGGTATCGCTTCACTCCACCCACCCTACGAAAGAGATTTTCGAATGCTAATTATCCCCGCAATTGATTTAAAAGATGGCCAATGCGTGCGTTTGCGTCAGGGCTTGATGGACGATTCCACCGTGTTTTCCGACGATCCTGTCGCCATGGCGAAACAATGGGTTGACCAGGGTTGCCGTCGTTTGCACCTTGTCGATCTTAACGGCGCTTTTGAAGGCAAGCCCATGAATGGCGGTGTGGTAACAGCTATCGCCAAGGCTTATCCAAACCTGCCAATCCAGATTGGCGGCGGCATCCGCAGTGCGGAAACCATTGAGTACTACCTCAATGCAGGTGTGCAATATTTGATTATCGGCACCAAAGCTGTGAAAGAACCGCAATTTGTGACGGATATGTGCAAGCAATTTCCCGGCCATATCATCGTTGGTTTGGACGCAAAAGATGGCTGGGTTGCTACCGATGGTTGGGCAGAAGTATCCAATATCCAGGCATCAGAATTGGCCAAGCGTTTTGAACAGGATGGTGTGAGCAGCATCGTTTATACCGACATCGCCCGCGATGGCATGATGCAAGGCGTCAATGTGCAAGCGACAGTGGCTATGGCGCAAGCCTCAAGTATCCCGATTATCGCCTCCGGTGGCGTGACCAATATGGACGATATCCGCGCTCTCAAAGCCGAATCCCATAAAGGTATTTGCGGTGCTATCACCGGTCGCGCGATTTACGAAGGCACGCTGACCATGGCAGAAGCGCAAGCTTATTGCGATCAACAATAAAGCGTTTAAATATTTTTATATAAATAAAAAGCCCCCCGTATTGAAAAATACCGGGGGCTTTTTTTACTCATCTGTCCCGTCCTAAATAAAGTTGACACTTTCTAATCTCTATTTGAGTAAAGGGTTATGAACCCCGAGATTAAACGCACCCAGCGTGATTATTCTCTTGCCTTTAAAGTGGCTCTTATCGATCAACTCGAAAAAGGCGAGATGACCTAGAAGTCAGCCCTTGTTGTCGAAGACATTGATAGTGTTGCGCATGCGTTTGCTATCTCTTTATCAAGGGTTTTTCCGGGAATCCGGATAAATTTTGCAGCAACCCTGGCGGAAGCCATCCAACGAGTTAACGAATGCTTGCCGGATATTATTTTGCTCGATTTGGGTTTGCCAGACGGGAGGGGCAGTAATCTGTTGCTCCATCGACAATTGAAAGACGTATGGGTGGTGATTACCACTATCTTTGATGACGATGAATATTTGTTTGAAGCCTTGCGGCTAGGCGCTCGCGGTTATTTGTTAAAGGATGACCTGGGAGAAACTTTTGATGCTGCCCTTGCGGGAATATTGGTTGGCAACCCGCCTCTGTCGGCAGGGATTGCACGCAGGATTTTACAAACTTTCAGGCCTGCTACCCCGGACTCTACTCTTTCGGCGCGAGAGAACGAACTGTTGACGCTGGTGGCGCGCGGCTACAGTGTTCAGCGCGCCGCTAACGAGCTTGGCATTACCTACAATACTGCCGCAGGTTATTTAAAAAATATTTATCAAAAACTCGAAGTGGGGTCGCGTGCAGAGGCGACGAGCAAAGCGATTCGAATGGGATTGATTTAACTCTTTGGGTTATATATCAGGTCCGCTGATTCTGATTGGCCATCGAATTTTCTACGGCGCCACGTTAAAATGCGCATCCTGTTTTCTCCAAGAGATTGTTATGACCCTCGCAAAACGAATTATTCCCTGCCTCGATGTCGACAATGGCCGTGTGGTAAAAGGCGTGCAATTCCTGGATATCCGCGATGCGGGTGATCCGGTGGAAATTGCCAAGCGCTATAACCAGGAAGGCGCGGACGAAATTACTTTCCTCGATATCACCGCTACCCATGAGGGGCGCGACACAACAGTAAATACCGTGGAGAAAATCGCGAGTGAAGTGTTTATCCCGCTCACTGTTGGTGGCGGCATTCGCACTGTCGATGACATCCGCACCATGCTCAATGCGGGCGCGGATAAAGTTGGTATCAATTCCGCAGCGGTATTTAATCCGGATTTTGTGAAAGCGGCGTCTGATCGTTTTGGGGCTCAATGTATTGTCGTCGCCATTGATGCCAAGAAAGTGAGCCAGCCCGGCGAAGAGCCGCGCTGGGAAATCTTTACCCACGGTGGCCGCAAGCCAACGGGTATTAACGCCGTGGAATGGGCGATCCGCATGGCGGACTACGGTGCGGGCGAAATTTTATTGACTAGTATGGATGGCGATGGCACCAAAGCCGGGTACGATCTGGGAGTAACACGTGCAATTAGTGATGCGGTTGCTGTGCCGGTCATTGCTTCAGGTGGTGTCGGTAATTTGCAGCACCTGGTAGATGGCGTAACCCAGGGACGCGCCGATGCAGTATTGGCGGCGAGCATTTTTCACTTTCGCGAATATACAGTTCCCCAGGCCAAGGAATTTATGCGTGCGCAAGGCATTGAAGTGCGTTTATGATCGTGCAACGTCAGCTATAAAAAAGGCGCTCAGTGAGCGCCTTTTTTGTTAATTTGCCAGCGGTCGATACATCAGGCTGCGCGATATTGCTTGAGGATATCGGAGATTTTAGGTTCCGATGCGCAGATAAAATCGATAAATTCACCTACCCCCACCTCAGCATCAGCACGGCTATCAAAAGGGCCGATATCAACGCCTTCGCGTGTTGAGTAATACCAATAATCGTTTTTTTGCAGGAAGCGGCCAGTGCGGTTAGGTACGGTACCTTGTTCACCTGCGCGATTGAATGTAGTCATCTGGAACCCCTCGTAGATAGCGTGATGCTTAAGCCGATTTTCCTTAATTCCCGGGTTCATGAAGTGCCTGACCCGAGCTGATTATAAACACTAAATAAATCCACGAATATACTTAGTTAGCATTAATGTACGAACATTTAATAACCAAAAATACGCCATTTCATAATAGCTGTCCTGTCAAACAAATCAATTTTTGTGCGTAATTCTGTTAACGGATCGATGGTAGGTGCCGGACAATAAGGCAACTCGCCCGGTTTTAAGGGTTGTATGGGAATGGGTATCGGGGCAAGTTTAACGACTGCTTTAGGTGTTTGTTTTAATAAATGGGAGACATACACCAGCGTGATTCCACGCTCGGCCAACACAGGTTGTATCCGTTCCAAGACCGATAATGTCGCCGGGTAAGGATGGCCGATGGCCACCGCAGAGCCGCGTTGCCGGGCAAACTGGATGGCGCGGTTTAACTGGTATTCGATGGCTTTGGTTTCATTGAGATCATCCAGGAACACATCTCGCTTGAGGCTGGGAACCTGGTATTGGGTGGCGATATCGAGCGCTTTGGTCTGGGCGCTGGTGCGGCTATCGACAAAATAAAGTCCGCGCGGACGCAGTTCTTCCATCAACCACTGCATAGGTTCAGCTTCCTGCGTAAGCCTGCTGCCCATATGGTTATTTACGCCCTGGATGTAGGGGAGGCTTTCAAGATCCTGGCGAACTGTCGCCAGGAAAGTGTCCTTTTCCATACCGCTAACCAGACCGCCCTTGCCCATTGGCATGTTATTGATTGTGCTCATGGGTAGATGCAGCATGAGTTCTTTGCCCTGGCGATGGGCAAGTTGGGCGCTGCTGACTCCGTGGGGAGTGAAGGGGAGAATCGACAAGGTGAATGCGCCGTTCAAGCGTGCGGCGCGTTCACTCTGGATTTTATTGTAACCAATATCGTCGATGATGATGGCAAGGCGCGCATCGCTGACAACCGGTGCGGCGCAGGCAAGTTTGGCGAATCCACCAAACCACATCACCAGCCAATACCAGGTTTTGGGCATTATTGCGCTTTATCCTGCACCGGCGGTTTCACTTCAATGTTGGGAGCAATAGCGGGGCTCACTCGTTTGCCGGTGTCCTGCTGCTCGTTAAGTAACGCAGGCTGCTGACCGAGGATATGCATGCTTTTCAGTAAATTGATCGCGTCCAGCACCTGGTTATCCTTGAGCGTGTCATCGTTAACTGCCGCTTCGCGGTTACGGCTGCTGCTCCCGATTTCCTGGCCGTCTTGATTGCCGATATGACCCGCCAGATCAGCTTCAGCCATGGGCGTTTTCTGGCTTGCACCATTGGTAATTTTTTCCAGGCGAACGTCGGGATCGATTCCTTTTGCCTGGATTGAGCGTCCATTGGGGGTGTAATAGAGCGCAGTAGTAAGCTTGATAGCGCGGTCTTCTGTAATGGGGATGACCGTTTGCACCGAGCCTTTACCGAAGCTCCGTGTGCCCATAATAATGGCGCGCTTGTGATCTTGCAGGGCGCCCGCCACGATTTCCGATGCCGATGCCGAGCCGCTGTTGATCAATACAACCAACGGCAAGCCGCCGGTTAGATCACCGGGTGTTGCCGAATAGCTGACATTGCTGTTTTCCATTCGGCCCTGGGTGTAAACCACGATGCCGCTGTCTAAAAAGGCATCGGCAACTTCCACCGAGGCTTGTAGAACACCACCGGGATTATTGCGCAAATCCAGCACCAGGCCTTTGGTTTTGGGATGTTGTTTGAGGCTTTCGCGTAATTTTTCGTTGAAATCGCGACCGGTATTGGTTTGGAATTGCGCGATCCGAACATACAAATAATCATCGGAAATAGGTTTTATGGTCACGCTTTGGACGTGGATTAAATCGCGCATGATCACAACATCAATCAAATCGTCCATCCCCTTGCGTTGCAAACTCAGTTTGACCGGCGTGTCTTTGGGGCCGCGCATCAACCGTGTTGCATCGGTGAGGGTTTTACCTTTCATGGGTTGGTCGTCAATACGAACCACAATATCGCCCGGTTTGATACTGGCTTTTTGCGAAGGCGAGCCATCGAGTGGGGTGATGACTTTAATGGTGCCTTCGTCCATGCCCACTTCCAAACCGACACCCCCAAATTCACCGCTCGTGGTCGCTTGCAGTTCGGCATAGGCTTCTTTATCGAGATACGCGGAGTGTGGATCAAGCTCTGCGATTAATCCCTTAATGGCATACTCCAGCATTTTGGAGTCACTGACTTCTTCCACATAACTATTGCGGACATGATCGTAAGCGCGGGTAAACGTGCGCAATTCTTCGAGCGGTAAAAGGCCTTCATTAGCCACAGGTGCCTTTTTCTTTTCCGCTGGCGCTGGTGTAGCAGCGACAACCGGATTCACAAACGCGAGCAAGCCCATGAGCAACAACGCGCTGGATTTTGTAGCAGCGCCGGGCGTTAATTTGGAAAGGCACAACATTTACATCTCCGCAAAGCGCATGGGCGCCGTCAACATTTAATCCGACACTAAACTTCCTAATGGCTTTGTCCGATATTTATTGCCATTCTTTTTTCGACTTCTCGACTTCTCGACTTCTCGACTTCTCGCCATAGTCGCGTAATTTCTCGTCATCGCCACGTAATTTCCTCGTCATCCCCGCGCAGGCGGGGATCCATATGCTTAAGCACTGAAATCCCAAACCAATGGCTCTTTACTTTCGTGAGGATGACGATCCCCTACCAAATTCAACACTACGGACGAAATCACTTTATCCAGGAAAGCTTAAGCCCGCGCTAACCAATCTGTAGGATCAACGGCTTTGCCTTGATAGCGAATTTCAAAATACAAACCGTTTTCGTCCTGCCCGCCCGTATTGCCGACACTGGCAATAGGTTCCCCAGCTTTAACTGCATCGCCCGCTTTTTTGAGCAGATGCTGGTTGTGCGCGTAGAGACTCAAATAACCTTCACCGTGATCGATAATCACAAGCAGACCCTGCCCGCGAAAATAATCGGCAAATACAACGCGACCATAGTGCACAGCCTGCACTTGTTGGCCGGCACTCGCGTTGATCAAAACCCCATTCCATTGCAATTGGCCTTCCACCTGGCTGCTACCAAAACCGTGCGAAATGCGGCCCTGTGTTGGCCAGGGTAAACGACCGCGGCGACTGCTAAATTTTTCGCCCGCATTTGGTAGCGGAACATAACTTGGTGCAGCGGCAAGGCTGGTACTTGCGCGCGCCACTTTTTGCAAAAGCGCTTGCAGTTGGCGACGATCTTCCAGCATGTCTTGCAGCGCTTTGTCTTTGCTGGAAATCGTCGTGTTAATTTTGGCGAGGGTTTGTTTGCGCTGCGCTTGCGCCTCTTGCAGGCTCGCTTGCTGTTTGCCCAACTCTTCTTTGATGTTATTCAGCTCAGCTGTTTTTTGCGCAATTTGCGGCTCAAGTTCATTGAGCTGGGCAATAGTGTCGAGAAATTTTTTCATTTTCTCGGCGTGTGCGGCCATAAAATAGCTGTGGTATTTCATCATGCGTGAAATACGCTCTGGCGATTCCTGGTTTAAGAAAACTTTGAACTGCGGTTGTTGCCCAAGCTGGTAAGCGGCGCGCACTTGCTCAGCGGCTTGGGCTTGTTGCTTTGCCCGGGCTTTTTCCAAATCGCTGCGCTCTTTGTTTAGGTCTTCGATTTGTTTATTTTGCGCATTGATTTCCTGCTGGATTTTTTCAACTTTCTTTTGCAGCTCGCTCATTTCCGTTTCATTTTTTTGCAATTCCTGTTGCACATTGGAACGCGCACCTTGAACTTTTTTCAATTCTTTTTGCAGATCGTTAATATCTTTCTGCAGTTTTTCCATATCGGCTTTGTCGTCGCTCATGGCGCAAGGCGAGAGTGCGAGCATTATGGAAAATAAACCTAAGCAAAAAAGTTTTTTCATAAGGTTCCGTAATTATTATGAAGGTTTAACCCCCTCCCAACCTCCCCAGCTATGCGCCCCGCTTGAAAAGGTGAGGCGCTGGACTCTCCGTGAAACTAATTTTTCTTTAGCCTTACAAAGATGAAAACAAACAGTAACTCACTGTAAAGTTTTAAAAGGGAGTAAGGCCCCTCCACCTTTTCAAGGGGGAGGTTGGGAGGGGGTTTTATTATTCCAACGTAATTAAATTTCTGCCGGTCATTTCTTCCGGTTGTGGCAATCCCATCAATGCCAACATAGTTGGTGCGACATCTGCCAGTGAACCGCCTTCAGCGATTTTTCCTTTGCGTGCGCTGCAGAAAATAAAAGGAACGGGCAAGGTAGAGTGTTGGGTATTTGCCTGGCCGGATTCTTCGTCAAACATTTCTTCCACGTTGCCGTGGTCTGCAGTAATCAAGGCTTCGCCGCCCACTTTTTCTACCGCGGCCAATACGCGCCCCAAACAAATATCAATGGCTTCTACCGCTTTGGTTGCTGCTTCCATCAAACCAGAGTGACCCACCATATCGCAGTTGGCGTAGTTGCAAATAATGGCATCGTATTTACCGGACTCAATGGCTTCTACCAATTTATCAGTGACAATCGGTGCGTTCATTTCCGGTTGCAAATCGTAAGTAGCAACTTGTGGCGATGGGACAAGAATACGATCCTCGCCTTCATAAACAACTTCGTTGCCGCTGTTGAAGAAGAAAGTCACGTGCGCATATTTTTCAGTTTCAGCAATACGCAATTGGGTTTTGCCTAACTTGGAAATATATTCACCAAATGAATTGGTTAGATCTTCTGGCGGGAACGCGATTGGTACTTTGATGCTGGAGGCGTACTCAGTCGTTTGTACAAATTCTGCAATTTTCGGATGCAATTCGCGTTCGAAACCGGTGAAGTTTTCGTCGATTAATGCGTGGGTAATTTCGCGTGCACGGTCGGGACGGAAGTTCATAAAAATGACAGAGTCGCCATCGTTAATAGTGGCAACTTCTTCCTCTTCACCGCAGATAACCGTGGCTTTTACGAACTCATCATTTTCGCCGCGCTCGTAAGCTGCTTTCAATCCATCGACAGCGGTCAATGCATCAAATTCTGCGTCGCCAGTGACCATCACATCATAAGCTTGTTTAACGCGATCCCAACGATTGTCGCGATCAAGTGCGAAGTAACGACCAACGATAGAGGCAACACGACCAACGCCTAATTCTTTAAATAAATCTTGCGCTTTTTTCAGCGATGCTTCTGCACTGCGTGGCGGACAATCGCGACCATCCAAAAAGGCGTGCAGGTAAATTTCTTTTGCGCCGCGCTCTGCGGCCATTTTCATCATGGCGTAGATGTGGTCTTGATGGCTGTGTACACCACCGTCAGACAGCAGGCCGAGGATATGCACGGCTTTGCCATTTTTAATCGCGCTATCAATCGCGTTTACATAAACAGGGTTGGTAAAGAAATCGCCATCGCTAATGGCTTTATTGATGCGGGTGAAGCTTTGGTACACCACGCGGCCAGCGCCGAGGGTCATGTGGCCAACTTCGCTGTTACCCATTTGGCCTTCTGGCAGACCTACTGCCAGACCGGAAGTATCAATCAGGCTTTTGGGATTGTTGGCCCAGAGTTTGTCGAAGACGGGTTTATGGGCGGCGGCAATAGCGTTGTATTTGGTTTTTTCCGAGTAGCCGAAGCCATCCAGAATAATGAGCACAGTAGGTTTTTTAGAGGCTGTCATAGCGCAATCACTTCTCAGGAGGGAATAGGGAACGGTAACTATGGGGCTATTCTAACGGGTTATGTCGTGCTTCTCTAGGCCAAGTGGGCGCTGGCGCACCAATCTTGGTTGCTTGCCTCTGTTACACCCGCGAATAGCCGGAGTGCAACGCCGTCGAAGGAGTATTCGCAATCCTTCGACCCGGTGACTCCGGGGTAAATCATTATTTACAGATTCAAAAACAAGAGCGCTAAACCGATAACAGCCGGCAGTGCCTGGATGTAGAGGATTTTACGTTTTGCGGTAATTCCACCGTAAATCCCCGCGACCAAAATGCACCCGAGGAAAAAAACTTTTATATCAAAGCCGGCGGCGCCTAAATACAACCCCCAGAACAAACCGGCAGCGAGGAAGCCGTTGTACAGGCCCTGGTTGGCGGCCAAGACTTTGGATTCGATGGCTTTTTCCAACGAATGACCAAAGGCTTTGCGGCCAGCGGGTTTGTCCCACAGGAACATTTCCAGAACCAATATATAAACGTGCAAAAGCGCGACAAGGGCGATGAAAATAGTGGAAATAAGCGGGTAATTGGGCACGGGAAAGTCCTTTATTAAATTGGGGTTGGTTGAATGTACTTTAACAAGTAGTTGGATGTCATTGTGTTAACTCTATTTAAAGATCTCTTATCGTCATCCCCGCTTGCACGGGAACCGACGAGCCTCAGTAAATATGATTTATGAACGAGAAAGCCTGTTTCACCTCAACAACAAGTAGCATTTTGACACCACAAAATACCCACATTTTGCTTATAACTAAAAAGATGTTTCCGAAATACACAATTGAAAATTAATGCTGGATTATTGATTTTTGTGTCGTTAAAGTGCGCAACACCAACTGAGTACAACCAGTGGCAACAACAATAATTAATAACAATCGTGGTGGTGTTTGCAAACAATAACGGATAACAGATTGCAAAACACCAACCGCGAAGTTTTTACCTCTCCTGCTCCAAAAACTAGAATACATCGACAATAAAAAATCCATTCATTCGCAAAGTTTAAACTCTGAAAATTCACAAATATCCATCGATTTCTTGTACGCATCTGTGTATACATTTCTATGTAGTATTTTTGCGTTTAAAAAATATTTTTTTGCGGAAAGGTTATTTCATTTTTTTCATGGCGTCGCCAGTTATTTAATGTTCATGATCAAAACAAGAAAGGTAAATTGTTGGATGCGCCATACGCTTAATGCTTCTACAGAAGAAGATTGGCTTGGGTTGTTTGCATTTTTCCATGAAAAAAATATTTAACCCATACAATAAAATTAATCATGTGCGACCAAAAAAATGGAATAGTTTTTTTTAAATTATTTTTTTGCAATCCTCATTTTTGTTTACCTGATCAATTCTGCACAAGCTGCGTTAATCACCGATAATTTTTCTGATCACAGCAGCAACCAATCTACCGCTTATTTTTCTGTATTACTTTTTCCAATTGATTAATTACCAACAATGCGCAAGCTCGAGATAACTGTGTTGTGCAATCGAATTTATTTTTGGGTTTACCGTTTTAAAACCGCGTTGGTCGTAACAAAGAAACATTATTGGGAAGAAAATAAAATGGTGGTAATTTTGAAAGAAGGCACCGCCACCATTGATAAAAAAATCCCCGGCAAGCCCGGGGATTTTTTGTGCGTAAATTCTTTAATTTTTATACATCTGCCGGATCAACTTGCGGATAATTGTGGCGCACACCATCTTTACGGGCGGGAGACATTTTTTTAATTTCGCCTTCAATCCAGTCTTTAACATACTCTGTTAATTCCTTGCGATCCTTGCCGACCGTTTCAATAGGTTCACTGATCACAACCGTAATCGTGCCCGGATATTTTAAAAAATGTTTGTGCGGCCAGCATTCGGCAGCATTGTGCGCGACCGCAACAATAGGAACGCCAGCGCTCACCGCAATATCAGCACCGCTACGTGCGTAGTTGCCAACTTTTCCAGGAGGCGTGCGCGTCCCTTCGGGGAAAATCAATAAATTGTTGCCCTCTTTCAAGCGCTCAATACCTTTGGTTTTTACATCCTTCAGCGCCTGGATAGGATTGCTACGATTAATTGCAATAGGACGCAAACTTGCCAGGCCCCAACCAAAAAAAGGAATACGCAATAATTCTTTTTTAAGGATGGTACTCACGGGGCCAAAATAATATTGCAGGAACATGGTTTCCCAGGTGCTTTGGTGCTTCGCCATAACAACACAGGGGTAACGATCAAAATGGCGTTGGCCGATCACTTTGAATTTAACGCCGCAGCAGATATAAATCCATAGCATGACAAAGCGATTCCACAAGGTAACAATTCGCCAGCGCCATGAATAGGGAAGGATCGGGCGAATAATGACAGCAATCAATCCTGCGACGGCACCGCTCAGCCCGTGGCCAATAATAAATAAAATACTGCGAAGATAAAGCACGATATTTTTCAACATTAATTACCCGAATCGTTCGCGAGAATAAAATCGACAGCAGATGCTAAATTATCAAATACTTGTACCTGGTTAAGCATCATTATTGGAGCATCGGTTTGCAAACTTGCATCAGCCAGTTGCGCCAGGGTTTTTTCTCCGTTACCGGTTTTCACCAATACAGGTTTGCAGCCTTTGGTAACCGCAGCTTGCATATCGCGCAAACTATCGCCTACAAAATAAAACCCTTCAGCAGAAATATTAAATTCCGCTTCAATGGCGTCAATCATTCCCGGCATTGGTTTACGGCATTTGCAATTATCGTCCGGATGATGCGGACAATAAAAAATCGCCGCCAATTCTGCACCTTGCTCTTCCACTAAACCGGTAAGTTTTTCATGCATGGCTTCAAGGTCATCAAGATCGAATTTCCCTTTTGCCAGGCCTGCCTGGTTAGTTGCCACAACTAACGTAAAACCCGCTTTGTGCAAGCGCGCAATTGCATCGATGCTGCCATCAATAGGAATCCACTCATCAGCAGATTTTATATAGTTCGCGCTATCGTGATTAATAACGCCATCGCGGTCGAGGATGATAAGTTTCATTAGTAGGCTCAATAGAAGTTTAATTATATTCCGTCATCCCCGTGGGGGATCCAGAGTCTTTGAATTAACCTACAGTCACTGGATCCCCTACGGGGATGACGACTCCCTATTTTTCAGAGAGTCGTCATAACGAATTAATTTTTCGCCGGAACCAAATAAGAAATATCCGCGACTTCCAAAAACAAACTGCGCAATTGTTGCAACAAAGCCAAACGGTTTTGTTGCAGTGCTGCATCTTCACACATCACCATAACATTATCGAAAAACGCATCCACAGGTTGTTGCAAGTCTGCCAATGCAGCCAGGGCTTTGGTGTATTCGCGTTTATCAAATAAAGGCATTACCAATTCCGCTTTTGCACTGATTGCTTTCGCAAGAATTTTTTCCGATTCTTCTTTTAACAAATCAGAATGAATCACCGCATTCGTCGATGCATTTTGTTTGCTCAGGATATTGGATACACGCTTATTCGCAGCCGCTAAAGCTTGTGCTTGTGGCAGTTTGCTAAATTCATGTACAGCGAGTACACGCTGATTAATATCCAAAGGTTGCGACAATTGTTTTGCGGTTACCGATTGGAAAACTTCTGCCGGAATATTTGCGTCCTCATAGAAAGCGCGGAAACGGTCGAGCATATAGCCAAGCACTTGCTCTACCAATTCATCACCAACGGTTAAATTTTTGTGCTGGCTTTTAGCGAAAGTTAAAAGATCGCGCAAATCCAGCGCGAGATTTTTTTCGACTACCCCTTTTGTTTCAATCAATAGGCGCAACACAGCAATACTTGCACGACGCAATGCAAACGGATCTTTTGAACCCGTAGGTTGTTGGCCAATACCGAAAATACCACTAATAGTATCAAGACGATCTGCAAGCGCGATAATTGCGCCTGTAGTTGTTGCAGGTAATTGGTCACCCGCAAAACGCGGCATATATTGCTCATTCATCGCTGCAGCAACTTCGGCATTTTCGCCATCGTTCAATGCGTAGTAATAACCCGCAATACCTTGCATGTTGTCAAACTCGCCCACCATGTTGGTGACCAAATCTGATTTGCATAATTCACCTGCGCGCACGGCGGAAGCTTCATCGGCTTTCAATAAGCCGGCGATATGTTTTGCAAGTTTCGCAACACGTTCGGTTTTCTCAAAGATGGTGCTGAGTTGCGCCTGGAACACGATAGTTTTCAAACGCTCGCGCAATGAAGCAAGTGTTGTCTTTTTATCGGTTTCGAAAAAGAACGCGGCGTCAGATAAACGCGGGCGAATCACACGCTCGTTACCATCAATGATTTGCGACGGATCTTTACTGGCAATATTGGCCACGGTGATAAAGTTAGGCATCAATTTGCCATTGGTATCGACCACGTGAAAATATTTTTGATGCTCTTTCATTGACGCGATCAAAGCTTCGGGCGGAACAACCAAAAAGCGTTGCTCGAATTTTCCCGTGAGTGCATTTGGCCATTCAACCAGCGCTGTCACTTCATCTAACAAATCAGGATCAATCACCGCAGTGCCGCCAATTTTTTTGGCTTCAGCATTTACTTGTTCCTGGATTAATGTTTTGCGCTCATTCATATCCGCTAACACAAAACCGATATTCTTTAGCGCGCTGAGATAATCACTCGCCTGTGCCAATTCAATAACATTGTTGTAATGGAAACGATGGCCGCGCGTTGTACGACCAGCCTGCAAGCCGAGTACATTCGCGTTTACAACATCAGCGCCGTAAAGCATTACAAGCCAATGCGCCGGACGAACAAATTCTTCGCGCTTTGCGCCCCACTTCATACGCTTGGCAATGGGAAGTTTTGCGAAAGCGTTATCAACAATAGCTTCCAACAAATCAGTTGTCTTTTTGCCTTGTTGTGAAATTCGCGCAACCAATTTTTCAACTTTGCCATCGCTCTCTGCTTTTAATTCAGAGGCAGCAATGCCATTTTTTTCAGCGAATGCGATGGCTGCTTTGGTCGGTTTTCCTTCAGCATCAAATGCGATGGCGGCAGGTGGACCCCACACAACCAATTCTTTTGATGGTGTTTCACTTGCCAAATTTTCTACCAAAATTGCCAGACGACGTGGTGCAGCAAAAGATTTTACGGAAGAAAAAGAAAGTTCTTCAGCATTCAAGCTGGCTTCAATCGTTTCGTGCAGCGCAGCAATTAATGTTTTGAGTGCTTTGGGCGGTAATTCTTCAGTACCCAATTCCAATAAAAAATCAGTCATTATTTTTCCTCCGCAGCGGTGGTAGCAGCAGAAGAGCCTTCAGCGGCTTGTAATAAAGAGGTGCGTAGCGCTTCGGGCGCGAGTGGGAATCCAAGTTCTTTGCGCTTATCGTAATAAGCTTGCGCAACGGCGCGTGACAATGTGCGAACGCGCAAAATAAAACGTTGGCGTTCGGTTACTGAAATCGCGTGGCGTGCATCGAGCAAGTTAAATGCATGGGATGCTTTCATCACCAACTCATACGCAGGCAGCGGTAAATTTTTTGCCATCAAACGTTGTGATTCTTTTTCGTAGAAATCAAAGGCGTTGAATAAAAACTCAGTGTCCGCTTCTTCAAAGTTGTAAGTGGATTGTTCCACTTCGTTTTGGTGGAATACATCGCCGTAAGTAACTTTGTCGCCGTTCGGGTTAACTGTCCACACCAAATCAAAAATTGAATCCACACCTTGCAAATACATGGCGATACGTTCAATACCGTAAGTAATTTCGCCGGTCACCGGGAAGCATTCCAAACCACCCACTTGCTGGAAATAAGTAAATTGCGTCACTTCCATACCGTTGAGCCACACCTCCCAACCCAGGCCCCAGGCACCAAGTGTTGGTGATTCCCAGTTATCTTCAACGAAGCGAATATCGTGTACAAAAGTGTCGATACCCATTTCACGCAATGAGCCGAGGTACAAATCCTGGATATTGTCGGGCGATGGTTTGAGCGCAACCTGGAATTGATAGTAATGCTGCAAACGGTTGGGGTTTTCGCCATAGCGGCCATCTTTTGGGCGACGGCAAGGTTGCACGTAAGCGGTATTCCAGGTTTCGGGACCAATGGCGCGCAGGAAGGTTGCGGGGTGGAAAGTGCCGGCACCAACTTCAAGGTCAAGTGGTTGCAGGATCACGCAGCCTTGGCGCGCCCAGTATTCTTGAAGGGCGAGGATCAAGCCCTGGAATGTACTTACATCGGGTTTTGGTAGTTCAGACACGGCAACACTGCCTCCGAAGATAATGGTAGATCTAGCGCGATATCACTAGAGATAAAAGTGCGGCGATTATAGCGGGAGATGGGGCGTAATGGCAGGTTTTAGGCGTGAGGATCGACGAGCTTCGCCCAAATCCTGCATCCGAAAGGAATAAATCGGTTTTTTGTTAGAAAATCTTAATCGAAACCATCTTGTTTAAATGAACTCCATAAATTTGAAGCATTTTTCATATCCCACATCAGGAGGGCATTTTTATGATAATCCCTGGAACTGTTCTGATTTTGGTAATGGGCGGCATTTTGACTGCATTCACCATAGCCGGCGTTGTAATGACGGTATTGGAAAAACGCAATGGTGAGCGTCGCTATCATTGGCGACCAGCACCTAGCGATTCTTTAACTGTTTCATAAATGGCTTGATAACTATGCAGGATTTGTTTTGGATCAAATAACTGAAAAAATTGTTTGATGTAGATCAACGGTAGTTACCGCTCGCAAGTTCAATCTATACCCAGCACCACAACTTCTGTGGTATTCAAAAAGGTATAGGTTATGTTTGTATCTGGTGTGATAGCAGCGGCTTCAATGGTTGGAACTTTAGTTTTATTGTTTGTTGGCGCTTTAGTGCTGACCTATGTTGATAATCGGTTTGGAAAAAATCGTCAACATTAATTTTTAAAATCAACATAATTGAAAGAGGCCGTCGCGTGTTTAATCGGGCGGCATTTTTTTAGCTTTAATGATGATGCGAGAATTTTGCGAGAATGCTTCATCGTGCTCATCAAACTTGGTGGAAAATAGGTAGTAAATAGTACGCAATATAATAGCGACGATAATAATTTTTTAAATTCTAATCCGTTAAGATCGCATGCAACCCATGTTGCAGGTATGAATGCAACAATTATATTCCCTTCATAAAACGTGTACAGTATTCTGTTTGCCGAAAAAGCCTCCCAGGTTCACTGCTTTTAGTGAACACCATCAAGCAACAGGAATCTCTACATGCGTGGAATGACCCGCCCTGATCCCGTACCTAAAAAAAATGGCTCGGTAGATATCAAGCAAACCGTCGCTTACCTTTGGCCTTATTTGTGGGATTTTAAAAGCCATGTAATTTGGGCAATGTTAACGTTGATAGGGGCAAAAGCCGCTACCCTGGTGATGCCCTGGGCGTTGAAGCATATCGTCGACTCCGTGGATCCTAATTTTCATCCCGAAGTTTATTTGCCAATTGCATTTATTCTTTTTTATGGTTTGCTACGTTTTGGCAGTGTTTTCCTGGGTGAAATACGGGATGCATTATTTGGACGCGTTACAGAACACGCCATGCGCAAAGTGGGGTTACGTGTTTTCAAACATTTGCATTCATTGGAGCTTGCTTTTCATCTTGACCGTGCAACTGGCGGTATAAGTCGCGATATTGAACGCGGCACTAATGGTATTAGTTTTTTGATGCGTTTTTTAATGTTCAATATAGTGCCCACGCTATTTGAAATTGCGATGGTCGCTATTATTTTTGCCGTCACTTTTTCGATCTGGTATGCAATTATTACGTTGCTTGCTGTTATTATTTATGTTGCATTTACCATTATCACCACGGAATGGCGCAATCGATTTGTACGTGAAGCCAATCAAGCAGATTCATCGACCAATACCCGCGCTATAGATAGCTTGCTTAATTACGAAACCGTTAAATATTTTAATAACGAAAAATATGAAGCAGACACCTACGATACTTTTTTAGAAAAATGGGAAGCGGCAAAATTAAAAAATCGCATGTCATTGCTGACATTAAACTCGGGGCAGGCATTTATTATTGCAGCGGCCATGACAGTCATGATGTTAATGGCAGCGCGTAGCGTTATTGCAAAAGAGATGACGTTGGGAGATCTGGTGATGATCAATGCTTACATGATCCAGTTATTTATTCCGTTAAACTTTTTAGGATTTGTCTATCGTGAAATTCGCCGCTCGTTGACGGATATTGAAAATATGTTGGTGTTGTTGAAACGCGAGCCGGGAATTGTTGATAGTGAAAATGCCAAAGCACTTGATGTGAAACACGGTAATATTCGCTGGCGACAAGTAGGGTTTTCTTACAATAGCGAGCGCCCAATCCTCCAGCATTTAAACCTGGAAATTCCCGCCGGTAGCAAAGTGGCAATTGTAGGTGCATCCGGTGCAGGTAAAAGTACAATCGCGCGTTTAATGTATCGCTTTTATGATATTCAAGAGGGCGCAATAGAAATTGATGGTCAATCAATTAGCGACGTCACGCAAGATAGTTTACGTCGGGCAATTGCGATAGTTCCGCAAGATACGGTGTTATTTAATACCAGCATTCGCGAAAATATTGCTTATGGAAATCCTGCTGCAAGCGATGACGATATAAATCGCGCTATTAAAATGGCACATTTGGAAAATTTTATTGCGAGTCTTCCTGATGGAGATAAAACATTGGTTGGTGAACGGGGGCTTAAAGTCTCTGGCGGTGAAAAACAGCGAATTGCAATTGCACGTGTGCTTCTAAAAAATTCTCCAATTCTTATTTTTGATGAGGCCACATCCGCATTGGATTCGCATTCTGAAGCGGCGATTGTTGAGGCTATGCGAGAAGTCGCTGAAGGTAGGACTACATTGGTGATTGCGCACAGGCTTTCCACCATTGTAGATGCGGATAAAATTATCGTGCTCGATAAGGGCGCCGTGGTTGAAGAAGGTACCCATTTGGAATTGCTGGCACTGCAAGGTCGTTATGCGCAAATGTGGGCTATGCAATTACAGGAAGAATAAACCTCATTCCTGAACTACACGCACAAAAAATAATTTTCCACCTGACATATTCTTTGTGCGTGTAAACAGTATTAATCACAGTTAGGTTTTTTAACGTCCACACAATTGCTGCAAGCGGCAACATTATTGACATGGTTTGAATATCTATCGTTATTGTTTCCTTGGCAGCGTGAATAACATTGCACACTTTTTTGATAAGCGAGTTTTTGTTGTTCGCAGCCGCTTAGAGTTGAGTCATCTGAATCCTGGTTTGCTGGTGGAGTAAAACGCTTGGGCTGTTGACGTTGAACGTTATTATTATCAGGTTGGCTGGTAACTTTTGCGGCGTCCATGGTATTAACGGATTTTACTTTCAGCTCGGTGCTTTGGTTGGCATATTCTTTAGGTACTTTTTCGCCGAAATGTTTTTTGCCTTCTTTATCAACCCAGGAGTAAACCTCAGCATGGGTGCAGGTAAATGCGAATATCAGCAACACCGCGGTCACTATCGACAATATATTTCTCATCTCCATTCCCCCAATTTATAAAATCAAATCTAAAAAGTAGTTAAATAAAGTTGTTCAATTTTTTCCCTTGCCCAGGGTGTTTTCCTTAAAAATTTCAAACTGAATTTAACACTGGGGTCAGATTGAAAGCAGCGAATATTAATGCGCTTACCCAATTCTTCCCAGCCATAATGTTCCGCAAGTCGGGTAACAATTTTTTCAAGCGTCAGCCCATGTAGCGGATTGTTCTGCTGCGTATTCATTACTAAAACCTATTGGGCTTTGGTGGCAACAATATGTGGCGCAGCAGGTGGCTGGCATTTATGAGCTTGACCCAAACCTTTTAAATAAGCGCGACGAATACTGCCAGCCGTTATCGCTGATTTCACTGCGTTGGATTTTCGCTCTGCGCCTGACAATTTGCGCACCCAGTTGCGAAACGGTACGACGGATTCGGTTGTCCTGCGGATGGCAGAAACCGATTCGGTGACAACATTGCGTTCCAATAATCCTTCATTTTTAGGCGTTACCGGTATATCCAGGTCTGCACCCAGTACTTCATCCAGCGCGTTGATTTCTTTGGTGAGTGAATCGCAACTGGTATTTTCAGGAGCCGCATAAGGATTTTTTTGCGCGTTTCTAAGGGGAATGGGAATGACAGTTTGTATCAGGTTTAAATCGCTCAAGGGCGCTGTTACGGCATCACCTATTTGTTTGGGAACATCATTTTTATTTTTTTGCGAACTGCAAGCGCAAAGGCATAGCGCAAGGCAAACAATAAGGATAGGTCTAATGATTGGTTTTAGCGTGCTTGTTGTTTTTATCATGGAAGTGCTCTTGTAAAGGGTGTATGTCCGTGGCTGTAAAAATCTTAGCCAACATAATGCCATTTAACCAAACATAATCCACGAAATTTGCTATTAACATCCTTTATTTTTTGTTTGTTGTTGCTCCCAATATTGGCATAGGGCAATTCCGGTAATGCCAGCTAACATAAGCACTGCAAAAGGAACGGGAGTTCCGGTGTAGGTGAGTGCGAGCATGGGGCCGGCGAGCGCGCCGCAACCATAGCGCAATGTTCCAGTAACAGCACTGGCGGTTCCGGAGTGATTTGGAAATTTCATAATAATCATCGCATCGGTGTTAGTGCTGATCATCGTCAGGCAACCCATCAATGGTGCAAGCGTCAATACCGTAAACACCAAATTAAGTTGCAACAGGTTTACCGTGCACAAAAGTATGGCCAATATCATTGCCAGCTTCAATGCCATACGCACCATATGGGCTGATCCATAATGTGTAACATAACGGCTGTTAATAAAATTTGATGTCATAAGCAACAAAATATTGATGGCAAAGAGCACGCTAAAAACTTGCTCACTCACACCAAAATATTTTATATAGACAAACGGAATCGCAGTGAGATAACAGAAAAAGCTAAACGCGGAAAAAATCACAGTAACTATCAGAGGGCGCACGTCGCGCAGCGAGAAAACAGTTTTGTATCCCGAAAAGAAGCTGACAGCACTGATTGGATTTTCGGTTTTTGTAATTTCGGGCTCGGGTAAATATCGCCAAATAAAAAACAATAAAATAACTGCGTAAATAAAAATGATAAAGAAAATGCTATGCCACTCACTGAAATATAAAATCCCGCTACCAATACTGGGCGCGAGTAGCGGAGCTAGCATCATAATCAGCGACATGTATGACATGCCTTTAGCGGTATGCTCCTGGTAAAGGTGACGAATAATTCCCGGCACAATTACCGTTGCGGCTGCGCCACAAAAAGCTTGCAACGCGCGCCCGATCAAAAAACTTTCAATGCTATTGGCCCAAGACAAAAACAGACTGGCGAGTGCAAATCCGCTGACTCCAAATAAAGCTAATGACCTGCGTCCCCATTTATCTGCCATGGGGCCAAACAAAAGCATGCCTGCGCCATAGGCGGCGAGAAAAATACTGAGGGATTGCTGGACTGTTCCAATATGGCTTTGCAAATCATGCGCAATAATTGGCATGGCAGGTAAATAGGTATCGACAGCAAAAGGCGTAATGGCAACAGTCGCTGCCAATAAAATCATGAGCCAGGGTGAAGCGGGTTTGTGCATAGGAAATCCTCTATGCAATTATCTTATGCCTTAAAAGACATTCAAGCCATGTGTGATTTAGTTCTTTATGCACGAGAAATTCGATGGTTATTTACTTTTGTCATCATAATTACTTGATGTTTGCCAAATGTGAGTTGACAGATTAAGCAGTAAGCTCGGCCAATATAATAAATAATGGAAAGCAGGCTTTATGGAACATCTGATCAATATAGGAATTCACGTACTTACCGGCACTATAGGCATTATTGTTGGGCTTATTGTGCTTGCACTAACGAAAGAAAATAACTTGCACAAACGTTTGGGGCAATGGTTTTGCTACATGTGTTTGGCTGTGTGTGTTTCTGCTGCTACAGGCTTACTATTTTTTCGTTTCTTACCTGTATTTGCATTGTTAAACCTATTGGTATTTTATCAATTAGTTGGTGGTTGGCGAAGTGCGCGTACAAAAGCTAAAGGTCCTGCTATTGCGGATTTGTATTTCACGCTCTGCGTTACAATTGCTTTTGGGTTGTTGTTTATTATTACGCTCAAAGCAAATGCAGGTGCACCAATCATTTTATATTCTACAGCGGCGGCCTTGGCATTGATGCTGGTTTATGATGTCGTGCGATGGTTTTTTCCGCGGCGCGTATTTACCTGGCTTTGGAAATACGAGCATGCATACAAATTAATTTCTTGTGTGTTCGGAATGATATCTGCATTTATGGGCAATAGTATTCGCTGGGGACAACCGTGGTCGCAAATTGTACCGTCTGCAATAGGTATCTTCGTTATCATGTATTTCTTCTATCGCATCCACAGAGGATTTTCGTTAGCGAGAAAAATTAAACCGGTTTTTTCGCCACGCTGAAAATACGCTCGGCAGGAATTCGTAATTGGGTTAATAAATATTGGCCAAATTCCGGTGAATAGTCTTGTAATTCTATGGCTTTTTCCATGCAGAGTAGCCATGCATCGCGTTCGGCTTCAGTCACAACCAAATGCGAATGGTCACGTGGAATATTAATGCTGCCGTATTTTTCGTGATAGAGCTTTGGTCCGCCCATCCAGCCACATAAAAATAAAGTTAATTTATCGCGCGAGCTGGTTAAATCTTCTTTATGCATGGCGCGAATTATTTTTGCTTCAGGTAATTCATCCATAAAACGATAAAAATCGTCTACCAGTTTGCGAATACCTGCTTCTTCGCCAGCTGCTTTGAATGAGGTATCGGAAAATCCGTATAGGGGAACACTTGTCATAATCACTCCACATTAATGAGTTGGGATAATATCCCAATATTGCGGATAAAATTATAAACTGATTTGTGGATTAACGTGATAGTAAAGGCAAGATGCAAGTAAAGGTGCTGCCTTTACCCGGTTCGCTAGTGATTTTTAATTCGCCGTCGTGACGCAAGAGCACGTGTTTTACAATCGCCAAGCCCAAACCTGTTCCGCCAGTGGCGCTGTTACGACTGGCATCAACGCGATAAAAACGTTCGGTTAATCGTGGCAGATGTTTGCTATCGATACCGGGACCATTGTCAGTGACAGAAAAATAAACGTGAAGATTATCTTTCCATACACGTAAATCAATGGAGCCATTTTCCGGCGTATATTTCACCGCGTTGATGGCAAGATTTGAAAATGCGCTGTGAATTTCTTTTTCGTTGGCCAAAATACTGATAGGTTCCTCGCAATGCAAACGAATGGTTTGGTGTTTGTCATTACCCAGGGCTTCTGCTTCATTTTTTATGGAAATTAACAGCGGCTCCAGTTCCAATTCTTTTTGGTTGTAACCTGCTTCTGTGGTTTCCAATTTAGAGAGCATCAGCAAATCATTAATCAACAGTGACATGCGTTTACCTTGCTGCAAAATTTGTTGTAGCGGTTTATCCCATGTGGGCACTGTGTTGTTATCGGAAATCGTTTCAATGTAACCATTGATCACGGTGAGTGGTGTGCGCAATTCGTGGGAAACATTCGCCACAAAATCCTGGCGCATTTGTTCGAGGTTATGAACTTGCGTGATATCGCGAATCACAATTAAACGTTCTTGTTGGCCAAAGCGGGTGATCTGGATTTGCAATTGTTTGCTTGGATGTCGCGGTGATGGTAAATCCAGGGGTTCGCTGTAATCGCCTGTTTCAAAATAATGGACGAATTTTGGCTCGCGAATAAAATTAATAACCGATAAGCCCTGGTCTTTGGTGCGAAAACCAATCATGCGTTGTGCAGCAGGATTCCAGAAATCCAGATGGCCGCGCCAATCCAGAATAATAATGCCGTCTTTTAATGCGGAGGTAATTTCCTGAATGCGTTTGATAACGGCCTGCAAATTTTGCGTTTCAGCCTGTTGCTGGCGTTGCAGGTTGTACATGTTGTCAAAAATTTCGCCCCACAGACCGCTGGATTCCGGTGGTGCATCAGTACCGCGAATCAACCATTTGTTGAGGCGATACATCTGGTAGAACAGCCACGCAAGGTAAAGGCTCAATCCGGAAAATAATAGCCACCAATGCAAGCCAAAAATCACACCGTAGCCGACGCAAATCACAAAAATAATAAGCAATCGGCGCAGCTCAACTTTAAAACCATTCAAAAACAAAGGGCGGCCTCGCGAGTGTATATTCCCCCTTTGCAAAGGGGGTTAGGGGGATTTGGTGCGTGAAGCAATCCCTCAGCCCCACTTTCAAAGTGGGGAGTTGGAAACTTGTGGCATATTAAGCTTAAGCTTCAATCTTAGTCGAGAATCTATACCCGGTACCACGCACGGTTTGCACCAGATCTTCGTGGCCATCAATACTTAAGGCTTTGCGTAAGCGGCGGATATGGACATCCACGGTGCGTTCTTCCACATACACATTGCCACCCCATACGTGATCCAGCAATTGGCCGCGGGTATAGGCACGTTCCTGGTGAGTGAGGAAAAATTCCAGCAGGCGATATTCAGTCGGGCCCATATCCAGCGATTGATCGTTGATGGTGACACGGTGGCTGGAAGGGTCCAAACACAGGCCCTGGACGATAATCGGTTGGCCGGAAATCTTGGGGTCGGCGCGACGCAAAACAGCTTTTAAACGTGCGACCAGTTCGCGTGGGGAGAAGGGTTTAGTGATGTAATCATCCGCGCCTACTTCCAATCCCTGAATCTTGTTGTCTTCTTCGCCCTTGGCGGTGAGCATGATAATCGGGATGTCCGCGGTCACTTCATCGCGTTTCAAACGGCGCGCAAGTTCGATGCCGCTGGTACCGGGCATCATCCAGTCGAGCAAAATCAAATCGGGTTTTTCGTCCACGATGAGCGCGTGGGCGTCCTGCGCATTACTGGCTTCAATACAATCGTACTCAGCCATTTCCAGGGCCACACGCAACATATCGCGAATAGCAGATTCATCATCAACGATTAAAATTTTACGACCGGTCATAGAGTTGCCTGTTAAGTTCAAATGTGAAGCTATTGTTGCAAGTCTATTAAATAAGGAGATTGTTACATATTAGTGACAGCGTGAGGGATATTTGGGGTTTATTGCGTAAATTGTTATTTGGTAAGGTATTTTGGAAAATGGAGAAGCAAACAGGCGAAGATATTTGTGTTTAACGTTGGGATCTGTACGTTGCTACAACCACGCCAGCCGCTCATACAAAATCCGCAAGCGTTGCCTGGTTGCTTTGGGAAGTTTTTTCACGATCAAATCATAGGAGTGGTCAATCTGGCGATGGATTTCGCTTTTGGGTAAATCGCCGGTTAAATCCAGCGTGTTCCAATGTTTTTATTCATGTGGTAACCGGGTTTCACTTCGCTAAACACGGTACGCAACTCTTGTGCATGGACAGGATCGCATTTGAGGTTGATGCTGCCTTCCACCGCAATCGCAAAAATTTTGCCTTCGATACGATAGACCGCCGCTTCCGGGCCAAACGGATAATCCAGGGTGGCTTCGGGTAATTTGATGAGGTATTTATGGAGCGGTGTGGTAAAAGCTTTCATTAGCAAACTCCTGTGGGCGATGCCATCTTACATCGCCCCCGGAGCTTATCCTATTAGTTGAAGTAAGACCGGTATTCCGCCGGAATGCCTTTAATTGATTTAATTTTTACGCCTTTAAAGAAGACTTCGCCAGCTTCACTTTGCAGCAAGATTTTGCCTTTGGTGAGTGGGATGACTTTTCCATCTTGCGTGTAGCGCGAGTTTGATAGCGCCATCACGACTTGCCCGTTTACGATGTGCAAACTTTTATCGCCAAAGGTAATGAGTTCAACTGTGTTCCATTCGCCTTTGGGTTTTTCGGCATCTTTACTGCGCAAACAGGTAATGCCCGCACCGCCAGGACCGTAGCTGATCAGAGGTGCTTTCGGGTTGTACATGGGAACCGTTTCGCCCGCCGTTTTTTCGCAGCGAATATCAATTTGCGACCCGGCAATTTGCCACCAGTCACCGGTGTTATGTTCCGAAATCTGGAATTCTTGTGAAAGCGCCCAGGCTTTCCAGTAGTCCACACCGTGCTCGCCGTTCACGTGATAGAGGATGCCCGTATCCAATGCTTCAGTCAGGCGCGGAGGCCATTTTTGCTCGCCCCATTTGTATTGCACGACCAAATGATAGCTTTCAAAATCCTGTCTGGTGTGGACGCTACCGTAAATTTCGCCGCTCACATGGAGTACTGGCTCGCCATTGACCATGCTGGTGGTGAACACGCCGCGCTCATCTTTATCGAAACCTATCGCATGGGTGTAGTTATCTTTTTCGTCTTTCGGGATGCCCGTTACAGGTGTTTCTGGCCGTGGAATACCGAGGTAAGTTCGCCATTGGGTCATGTCTTTATCGAACAGATTCGTCCAGCCGTCTTTATCGGTTTTGGCTTTATCAGCGGACGTTGTAGCGGCTAGGGTGACAAGGGTAAAAAGGCACGCAATACGAAAGAGGGTCTGGAACATGGGATTGCCTCGCTAGGGGAAGATTGCGCTGGATTCTACAAGGGATGACAGCGCAATCATAGGTGCGAAAAGCTAAGAAAAGTTACCAGATTGCATACTTATCGCCCATGCGGGTTACTAATGATGTGGCATAGGCGCAGAGTAAGAGGCTAGCGCCACCGGCTAGAAAAGCCGGATGAAGTAGTCCCATTACAAAAAACACTACACCCGAAATGGCGGCAAACTGTTCACCGCGAATCCAGAGCTTGCGCTGGGACAAGCCGAGCCATGGTACTTCCGAGCCCACAAAATTCAGCCGAAACAGCAGCGGTAGTGCTTTCCATTTTTCAGACGTTTTATCGATCATGACAATATCCTGCTCAAGGGTTGAGATACTCACTTCCAACACTGAGGCAAGGGATTTTAATGATTCCACGCTGGCAGATTGCCCGTGTTCAATCCGCTGGATGGTGCGCACGCTCAAGCCGGCCATTAGCGCCAGTTGCTCTTGTGACCACTTTTTGTTTTCACGCAATCGTTTAAGAATCGTGGTTATTCTCTTGCTGCCCAAGTGAGGTTTGAGCATGGATGATTGGGTGTGTTGTCAGGTACGACAAACGGCTGCCAGTAGCCTGACAAAGATTATTTAAGGGCAAAATCCGCCGCGATTCCTGCAAAAATCGCCGCGCCAACCCAGTTATTATTGAGGAAAGCCTTGAAGCAGGCATGGCGTTCGCGGAAGCGGATTAGCCATTGTTGATAGGCAAACAAACCCGCCGCTACCGCAAGGCCGACATAAAATACCCAGCCCAAACTATAGGCTTTGCCGACCAGAACCAGGGCGTAAACCACCATGATCTGCAGTGCGCCGGTGATAACACGATCCTGCTCGCCAAATAAAATCGCGGTGGATTTTACGCCGATTTTCAAATCGTCATCGCGGTCGACCATCGCATAAAACGTATCGTAGACCACTGTCCACAGGACAACAGCGAGATAAATCAGCCACATATTTTTATCGAGAGCGCCAGTTTCGGCGGCGTAAGCCATGGGAATTCCCCAAGCAAAAGCCGCGCCCAGCACGACTTGCGGCAAATGGGTATGGCGCTTCATGAAGGGATAGCTGAAGGCCAACAGCAAACCGCCAACGGACAATTTGATAGTAAGCGGATCGGTTAAAAGCACCAATCCAAAAGCGATTAAACAAAGCGTCACAAACAAAATAATCGCTTCGCGGCTGGAAATCACACCGGTGGCGAGTGGACGACCTTGGGTGCGCTGTACTTTTCCATCAATTTTGCGGTCTGCGAAATCGTTAATCACACAACCGGCGGAGCGCATTACCAACACGCCCAAACTGAAGATCGCCAGATTTTTAATGCTCGGAAAACCTTTGGCCGCGAGCCATAAGGCCCACAGGGTTGGCCATAGTAGTAGCAAAATTCCGATGGGCTTATCCAACCGCATTAACTGCATAAAGTGCGGGACCCTTTGCCAAATCCCTTGAATTGCAGGTGATAAAGGCTTGCGAAGTCGCGTTTTTGGCGCAGACTTTTTGGGAGCGGGAGCTAGGATGGAGTTGGTTGGTGCTGCGACTTCCGATGTTTGTTGAGCTTCAGCTACTGCGGTGATTGCTGGTTGCGCCGTAGCGCTATTGGAGGTTGGTTTGGCTTTTACTGCTGCCGCTTTTTTTGCGGTTGGCTTAGCCGCAGAGGTTTTGATATTTTCAGTTTTCGCTGTGCTATCTGGTGTTTTTATCGGCTTGGCTGACACAGCTTTTTCGTCCGCCGGTTTTGCTTTTGTTTCATTAGAGGCCGAAGCAGGTTTTTTTGAGGCTACCGGTTTTTGTTCGATTTTAGGCTTTGCTTCAGCTGTGGATTTTGTATCGGCTTGTTTCGCGCCAGCAGCTTTGGTCGCAGTAGTTTTTTTGGGGGCAGCTTTGGCCGGTTTTGTCTGTGGCGCAAGTGCAGCATTGTTCGCCGAAGCAGAATCCACAGGAGACACTGTAGGTTTATCGCTGGTCATAAAAAGCTGCACCTGTGGCTAAAACAGTCGCGCCAAGCGCGAAAATGTTAAGAAGAAGTTGTCAGTTTCAGGCCAATTACACCGGCGAGTATCAAGGCAATACTGAACAATCGCCCAAAGGTCGCGGGTTCATGCAGTATTAGAATTCCCAGTATCGCCGTACCTACCACACCAATTCCCATCCACACCGCATAAGCCGTGCTCACGGGTAAGGTTTTCATGGCCACACCCAGCAGCGCCAAACTCAATAGCATGGCGCCCACGGTAATCGTAGTCGGCAATATGCGGGTAAAACCGTCGGTATATTTCAGGCCCACAGCCCACACAATTTCCAGCAAGCCCGCCAGTAACAACAATATCCAGTTCATAACAACACCTTTCCGGTTGGGTGAAAGGGTCGTCCCCGAAACAAGATACAGATAAGAGGTCGTCCACTTATCCGGGTTTTACTTAGGCGCCGGGAAAGTCCGGCAAGAATACTTCGCTAACTAACATGGGTTTATTATCGATAGAAAAAATCGAGCGCCTTCCCCAGGCAGGTTTATCGCCCATAAGCGCTTCCGGCACGTAGCCATGATGGCGGCTAATCAGGCTGAGGGCAATGGGGCTGCGCTTCAAGTGTGGCTGACTGAACAGAAATGCGCCCAGGGAGCGATTTCCCTGCTTGCGAAGATGGCGCAATGAGCCGGTCAAACTGCTTAGGGGAAACACGCTGCGAGCAAATACCCAGGGTTGCTCGTGGCCGCGCAGGATTACCTCGCGGATCAAACAGAGTTCGTGTGGATTTATTCCCAGGGCTTGGGCTTCATTCAGGGACGCACGAGCCTTTATTTGACGCAAAACTTCAACCCGGAATTCACCCCGGCTAAGTTTTATTAATTTAGCGGTTAATGAACCATTATCGAGCAGCCAAGTTTGCAAACTTGTACTAGGATGTAGTGGCGATGGCAATCCGGGGTAGCTGAACCAGCGCAATTGGCGCTTAAAATGTGAAATCGTTGGCAAGGTGAAAAAACCTTAGGCTAAAGTCATCAGAAGCTGGCATTCTAGCAGCTCAAATTTGCAGGCGGCGGAAAAAGGCTCGCCGAACTAAAATTACAAACCCAATACGACCATCCTTAAAGGAGCCAAACATGAATAAAGCAGATTTAGTGGCCGCTGTTGCTGCCCAAGCCGATTTGAGCAAAGAAAAAGCAGATGCAGCAGTATCTGCCATTGTTGAGCAAATCACTAACGCTTTGAGCCGCGATGAAAGTGTCACTTTGATTGGCTTCGGCACTTTCAGCCAAAGCCATCGCGCTGCCCGCACTGGCCGTAACCCGCAAACCGGTGCAGAAATCCAGATCGCTGCATCTAATAGCGTTAACTTCAAAGCTGGTAAGGCATTGAAAGATTCTGTTAATAGCTAAGAAGTAAATGTGTTTAAAAAGGCGCTGAAAAGCGCCTTTTTTTATGCTCGGGGTCTGGAAATCATGTTTTTGCATCGCTGACATGCGATGTCATATGAATGACGTATACAACAAGGCTTATCTCGGCGAGGCTGGTGCTTTCCAATGTCGAGGTAATGAAAAATGGATATGCAGTTAAACAAAGAACAGTTACGCCGTGAACGCGAGCTTCGCGCCTGGAGCCAGGGCCATTTGGCAGAAGTTGCGGGCCTTAGCATGCGTACAATCCAACGCATCGAAACGACCGGTTCCGCTTCGCTTGAATCGGCTAAAGCCATCGCATCTGCTTTTGACACACAAGTAGAAACCTTGCTGCCAACAGAAATGTCCGCTCCTGTTTCCAGATCCGCAACAGAATATTTGTCATGGGGCGCTGCAATTCTGTCATCGGCATTGCTGGCATTTAGCTGGTGGTCGCGTGCATACGCTGAGCAAGTGATGGTTGATGTCGCTATTTCATCCGACAATAAATCCCTCGCCAGCGCCCATTTATTGAATGAAGCCGGTTCGCCCAGTGAAATGGAAGTGGATGATCTGCTCAAGGTAAAAATCACATCCAAAAAGCAGCCTGACGGCAATATTTTTCTGGATGCGGAGGTGTATTTTTACAATGGAAAAAGCTTTGAACTGCACTCCAGCCCAAAGCTGTTGGTCGCCAATAACCAGGCGGCAGCTGTGAGCATTAATGGCTTGGATGGTAAATCAGTTCACTTTATTTTTACGCCGCATTTGTAAGCCTGGGGATTCTTCCGTGACGAATGTGGGCTGATTCGATTAAAACCACGATTTGACCGCATCTGGTAACGCAACCGATTTGCCAGTCGCTTTATCCACCCAAACGATTTTTGAATAGCCTTCGCTGCACGGATTTTCCTGGTCAGCACTGGAGTAAACCTTGTAGGTCGCCATAAAGCTGGAGCGGCCGGGTTCGGAGATAAAGACATCAACACGCAATGTATCGGGATGGAAAACCGGGCGGAAAAATGTGCAGCCAATGGTAACGACGACGGGATAATTATCGCCGCCAATCGGAATACCTTTTTGCAGCATCCACTGGAAGCGTGTCTCCTCAAAATAGCGAAAATACACCGTGTTATTTACATGCCCAAACGCATCCATATCGCCCCAGCGCACGGGGATTTCACAGCTGAAAAATGGTTCACTTCCCATATTTGCTCCGAATATAAGCTGGCTCATCGAAACTTAAGAATAGCACCCGTGGGCAGCCGGTGAGTTTTGTCTGGGGACACCAATAGGAAATGCTCATGCTGGCTTCGCAGCCAAGTTCGATGATATCGGGATCTTTGTTTTTGGCGACGTCACAACTATTGCCTATGGCTTTGTCGAGGGATTCGCCCTGGAAGCGTCCGCGGGCGCTGATGTCTTTTAATAATGCATAGGATTTTTCAGGTGTGAGCCCGCCCCAGGGGCGCATTTTTACGTCGCGACCATTGATGGGGACTATGACCTCAAGCTGCGATGGTGAGCAATCCCATTCGCCTTCAACCAAATCGCAATCGTCAATGTAATGCATGGGTTTGCCCATGAAATCGCCGTGGCTTTCGCATTCAACATAGGCAGAGGTGCGCGCTTCCAAGCCGATTTTGCTATCGGTAGCGGCACGTGCTCCAAATACATAAGCCCTGATTTTTGAGGCTTTGAGGCTGTATTGGCCAGTGCAGGCGCGCTGCTCCAGGAAGCTTTGTTCGCGTTTGGATAATTTGAAGGGTATACCTGCTTCATCGGCGGCGCCGGTAGATACAGCGCAGAAAGCGAAAACCAAAAAGATTAATGCAACAAATTTTCCCATTCTTTTCTCCTGAGTGTTCATTCTTTAAGTAGGAAGTCATCATCCCCGCGCAGGCGATCCAGTATTTGATTTTGTGTTTCTAAAAGTGAAAATGAATCCCCGCCTGCGCGGGGATGACGACTCCTACTAAATGTAAAAACCTCTGACACTTAACAATTGTTTTCATGGAGAATTATGACTTCGCCGTAAAACTCACATCCATCTTACCCAATCCAACATACTCCAAACTGACCTCGGTATTCATAGGTACTTCCAACACGCCGGCGAAGGAGCCTGTAATGACCGCTTGTCCTGCAACAATTCCCTGCCCCTTGCTGCGTAAGAATTCCACTAACCAATACAATGGCGCACGTGGATGGGTGTTGGGATGTTTTGCTTGATGGCTGCTCGATTGCTCATTATGGATAATATTTAACGTAAATTCGTTCGCATTGCGCGCAAGGTCGTTGTCGATTTGCGGGCCGATAAACAGGCCTTGATTCACTAATCCATCGGCCAGCATTTCCGGATACGAGCACTGGCTCGGGTCTGTGTAGCGGCAATTAATCAGTTCCAGGGCAAGATGGGTTCGGCTAATGGCGGAATCTACCTCGGCGGGAGTATAGGGCTGTTCGCGTGTAGGCAAATCCTGTCCAAAAAAGAAAGCAAGTTCCGGCTCGATGCGCGCGATATCCGGGTTACCAGGTTTAGGCCAAAGGGATACGGGAGCGATTGAATCTATAGTGCGAGTGTAAATCGAGCCGATAATCACTTTATCACCAACGGGCTGCAAACATTTCCAGCCACCAACGCTATCATCCATCAGTTCACACCAGCGTTCGGTGACAGCAGTCTGGATAGCAAGTGCCTGTGCGATATCCGCGGGGCGGCAATTTTCAGGGAGTTGATCACCTTGTTTGCCTGTTTGACGACGTTCGACCAAAATCGCGGCAGCTTCTTGCGCGTTATTCATTCTTTATCCGTTTCCTTATTCAACTTGCTGAAACTAAAAACCCCTGCGAAACAGGGGTTTTTGTCATCTTCTTTGAGTTTTGGTTGCCGTGCCTGCCTTCTTGTGGGTAGGTGTTGTTGGCTTACCCCTTCAATGTTTGGGGTTTAACTCGTGGGAAATATGTTTTAAATCTTCGCTGGACTCAAGGATATTTTGCACGGTTTGCCTGGCTTTCTCAGGGTCCAGATGCAAATCATCAAATACCGATTGGGGGATTTCCAGTTTCGGTCCCTGACCAATATTGTGCTGATGCAATAAACGCTGGGCGACAAAAATCAATTTAGCGTATTGGCTGTGTTCGCCCTGGAATGATGGATTGTTTTGATGGCGCAAGCCAATCACAACCTCTTCCGGCATTGACCAGAGCGACATCAGGGTGCTTGCTAATTGCTCGCGGGTTACACCAACCAGGTGACGCTCAATGGCTTGATGGGTCACGTGCGGATTTGCGTCAGCCATTTCGCAATAAGCGTGGAAGTAAGGTGGAAATACTTCCGCCAGAATCAAAAAGCCAAAGTTATGCAGCAAGCCACAAAGATATGCCATGCCGAAGCTTGGGCGATGGTCGCGCGGGATTGCTGTCACCAAACCTTCAATGGTGGCCGCCATAAATACCGCTTGTTGCCAGTAAGGCAAAGTCCCGTGCGGGCCTTCTTTCGGGATGGTCATGGTTTTGCCGAGCGACAAACCGAGCGACAGGTTCAATACCATGTCGAACCCAAGCACACGCACAATCGCGTCGTGGATGGATTTGATTTTGCCCGGTGCGGAATAATAGGGCGATGCGGCCCAGCTCACGACTTGTGCGGCCAAACTCGGGTCAGTTTCCACGATTTGGGCGAGATCGCTAATGTCAGCATTGGGGTTAACGCGCAGTTTGATGATGCGTTGTGCGGTATCAGATAGTGGGGGTAATTCCAGAGTCTCTTCAAGGCGTTGCTTGATGCGTAATTGGGTAAAGTTGCGCACAGCGCCGAGAATCTGGTCTTGATCGGTGGTATTGAAATCATCAGTTTCGAGCGGCGCGAGCGGAACAGAAATGTCGCACAGGGTTGCGCCTTCCATAATCTGTTCGAATTCACTGCGATCAATACGCACCAATTGTTCTTCACTGCCGGAATCCAGCAAAAGTTCATTGCGATCCATCAGGCTCTTATCCACCAGCGTCTGCAGGCCTGCAAGCTTGGGCAACGCGGGAATCGAGTCCAATTGGTGGCTATCGCAGAATTTGCGGATATCCTCCAGGCTGGTGGCTTGTAGCTCACGGCCCAGTTGGCGGTTAACAGCTTTAAGGTCGAGCAGGCGATCAGCGGAGATGATCACCTGAACCCGGCCTTGGCCATCTTGTAAAATCAAGGATTTAGCGGCGCTCATATTACGTAAATGTTGGTCATGCCATACCAGGCGGCGTTCATCATCGTTAAACGGGGTTGTTGCTAGATCATATGCAACATTACGGGTTTGAAGCAACGATTGAACGCTAGCAGGTACTGGCACGGCCTACTCCTTTGTTGGTTTCATAGATGGGAAAAGTTCTGTCTTGTCAGCATAGACCAGTATTTTAAACTTGCAGGTAAACATGGCTCTTTCCAAGCCAGCGGGTGATGATTTCCTGGCAAAGTGTGAAGTGATGCGCCATTAAATAATCTGCACCCTGTTTTACGCTGGGTAAAAGATGTGCATCGCGTTGTAAATCGGCAATTTTGAATTGCATATCGCCGGTTTGGCGGGTGCCCAATACTTCGCCCGGGCCGCGCAATTGTAAATCCTGTTCGGCGATATAAAAACCATCGTTGCTTTCGCGCATTACTCGCAAGCGCTCTTTACTCTGTTGCGATAAAGGCGAGCCATACAGTAAAACACAATGGCTCGCTGTCGCACCGCGGCCAACCCGTCCACGCAATTGGTGCAACTGCGCCAGGCCCAAACGCTCGGGGTTTTCGATAATCATCAAGCTCGCATTGGGAACATCCACGCCTACCTCAATCACGGTAGTGGCGACGAGTAAATCCAGTTCATTGGCTTTAAAGGCCGCCATCACCGCTTCTTTCTCTACGGCTTTCAAGCGTCCATGGATCAGCCCGATGCGCAAATGTGGCAAGGCCAGCGCCAGGCTTTCGGCTGTTGCTTGCGCCGCCTGGGCTTCCAGCGCCTCGGATTCTTCAATTAATGTGCACACCCAATAAGCCTGCCGCCCTTCTTCGCAGCCGAGGCGCACGCGTTCGATAATTTCCGGGCGACGTTGTTCGCTGATGACAACGGTTGTTATGGGGGTGCGCCCTGGCGGAAGTTCATCAATAACGGAGCAATCCAGATCGGCGTAAGCGCTCATGGCCAGTGTGCGCGGAATGGGGGTGGCTGTCATAATCAGTTGATGTGGGCGCAATTCAACTCTGTTCGCCGAAGAAGCACCTTTATTCGATAAAGATAGGCGCTGATGTACACCAAATCGATGCTGTTCATCAATAACGACCAAGCCTAAATCGGCAAAATCGACCGCCTCCTGAAAAAGCGCATGGGTGCCGACCACTACTTTTGCCTCGCCGCTGGTAATGGCTGCCAGTTGCGTGCGACGCTCACCAACCTTGAGTTTACCCGTCAACCAGCCGATCTGGATTCCTAAAGGCTCAAGCCACTTTCCGAAATTGATGCGGTGCTGCTCGGCCAGAATTTCCGTGGGTGCCATAATCGCCGCTTGTTTACCGTTGGCGACGGCAGCAAGCGCAGTGAGCGCGGCCACAACAGTCTTGCCAGAACCTACATCGCCCTGCACCAGCCTCAACATGGGAACGGGTTTGGCCAGATCCTCGGCGATTTCTTCAAATACCCTCGCCTGTGCGCGGGTTAATGCAAAAGGCAGCTGCCGTAAAAACTGTTGGTGCAATCGGCTATCGCTTTGCAGGCGGTTAGCTCCATTGGTTTGCATTTGGCGACGCAACAACAAAAGACTCAAGTGATGGGCAAGCAACTCCTCAAAAGCCAGCCGCTGCTGGAACGGATGTTCACCTTCCATCAGCTGATGAACATTGGCATTTACAGGTGGTTGATGCAGGTAACGCAAGGCATCCGCCAATGAGCTTTGGTTGAGCTGGCGGCGAACTTCATCGGGAAGCAGCTCGCGCAGATGGTGTGTGTCCAGCCATTGCAAGGCTTGTGCCGCCAGGGTACGCAAGCGCGGCTGCGTGAGTCCTTCGGTCGCGGGATAAATCGGGGTGAGATGCTGCTCCAGCGGTAGCGGTTTGGCTTCATCCGGCAAATCGTATTCGGGGTGATACATCTCTAATCCCGCCGCACCGCGCCGTGTCTCGCCAAAGACGCGCAGGCGAGTGCCGCTGGTGAGCCGATTTTTTTGCGCTGCATTGAAGTGATAAAACCGCAAGGTAATCCCGCCAGTACCATCTTGCATGCGCACAACCAGACTGCGGCGTTTTCCAAAAACGATATCGCACGCGCGAACCTCGCCCTCAATCACCGCATTAATGTTCGGTTGCAAGCCGCCCATGGGCGTAACGCGGGTGCGGTCCATATAGCGTAGTGGCAAATGGAAAAGTACATCTTGCAGAGAAAATAAACCGATCTTCGCCAATCTTTCAGCCAAATTCGCGCCAACACCTTTTAAGGCGGTAACCGGGATTTGATCGAGAGTTTGTAGATTGTTCATCAATCAGGTTTGCGGCGTGGCCAAATGAAGTTTGTGCAATTCGGTTAGCCTGGTGAGGAGGATGGAAATATCATAATTTAAGCCGCTAGAGACAAATCTTTCTTGATCCAGCTCATGGGTATAAAGCAATACTTTATCTGCAAATGCGATCATATCTGCAAGATAAAAACGCCATTCACGCTCTGCACCTTTAAACACGCAATGCGTCCTTTTCAATAAATGGCCGCAACTCCGGTCGTAGGGCTTTGGTAGTTACAAGGTCAACAGATCTTCCAAATAAATCTTCCAGAAAAAACTGAACACCGTAATAGCGTTGAGATGTTGCAGGGCCATCAAAATCTACGAGGATATCTATGTCGCTTTCATGGGTGGCAGTGTTGCGGGAAGCAGAGCCAAAAAGCGCTAACTCTTTAACACCGAAACGCCTACTAAGTTCGGCTTTATGTTGCTTTAGTAATGCGAGGAGGGTATTTGAGTTCATGAGCACTGCATCGAAGATGGTTTCAAACAAGTCTATCATTCAGGATAGCTGCCAGCAAAACTCTACGGCTCATTAGATGCTAATGCTACTTATTGGGAAAAAACCTGAACATCTGGTCGGATTTTTCCAAATATCTTGCGATGGTTTTAGAAAAGTTACCCGGTTTTTTGAATTCGGCGATGAGTTGCTTGCTGTATTCCAGTTGTTCCGGGCTTAAGTCATTGGCGAGGCGCGCGCGTTTTTTGATGGCATCTTTAAGGGTGGTGGTCTTGTGTTCGATGGCCAAATCATAGAGTGCATAAGCCAGCACAGGTTTTTTATCGGTGCCTGCACCAGTCAGGTAAATATCGCCCAGTAAAAGTTCGGCATCGGCGTAGGATTGGCTGGCAGCTTTGGTCAGCCAGCCAATGGCGAGCTGGTCGTTTTTGGGAAATCCCTTGCCCAATGCATACATAAGACCCAGGGAGTATTGGGCTTCGGCATTGTTTTGCAGGGCGGCTTTGCCGTACCAGAGGATCGCTTCGTTGTAATCCTGTTTCAAACCCAGGCCATGGCTGAAAAGATGCCCGAGGCGGACTTGCGCCTTGGCCATACCTTGTTGCGCCGCTTTTTGGTACCAGATGGCAGCCTGTGGATAACTTTGTGGTAATTGGCTGTTTTCGTAGAGATTGCCGAGCAGGAATTGGGCGTCAATGTTGCCTTGCAGTGCGGCTTTCTGGAACCATTCTGCCGCTGTCTTATCATCGCGCGGGACGCCGCCACCTTTGCTGTAAAGCGCCCCCAACATTAATTGCGCACTGATATTTCCAGCATTGCCAAGGTCAGTAAATTCTTTAATTGCACCTTCATAATCGCCTCTTTTGAAGGTGAGCTGGGCGTGTTGGATATCTGCAAGCACAGATGTGCTGCCCACTAAGAGGAGTGCGGCCAAGAGTTTTCTATACATGGATAATGCCCTCGTTATTGTAGTTTTATGCGCCGAAATCAGGAGCTTTTTCTTATTTTAGATCGTTATTTTATTTTGGTGCGCTTATTTGTATGGGCTTTGGACTCTATCCAACAAGGCTATTTCACATCCGATCTGGCCATCTGGATGGATTTGCGTAACGCATCTATCGCTTTGTGACGCGGGAAACTGGCTCGCCATGCGAGTGCAACGGTCCGGCTTGGCGCTGGCTCCTTGAACGGGCGTGTTATCAAGAGATTGGAGCTGTAAATATTACTGCTGGCAGCGGATTGCGGCAGTATGGTAATGCCCAAGCCTGACGCAACCATGTGGCGCAGGGTTTCCAGGCTGCTGCCTTCGGCGGCAGTGCGCACGTTGGAGTTGGTTTCTTCGGTTTGGTGGATATTAGGGCAAGTGGTTAGAACCTGATCGCGGAAGCAGTGGCCTTCTCCCAAGAGTAAAAGTTGCTGGCTACCAATTTCGTTGGGATCAATTTCGGTCTTGGCGGCCAGCGGATGATCGTGCGGCATAAGCACAACAAAAGGTTCATCGAATAGCGCTTGGGTAACGACATCGGGCTCGTTGAATGGCAGCGCAACAATGATGACATCCAGCTCCCCATTGCGTAGTTTTTTGCGCAGGGTGTGGGTGTAGCCGTCTTCCACATAGAGCGGCATTTTGCTGGCCAGCGTTTGTAAATGCGGGATAAACTGCGGCAACAAATAGGGGCCAATCGTGAAAATTGCACCGACAGACAAGGGGCTGCTGAGCTGGTCTTTGCCTGCATCTGCCATATCTTTGATGGATGCAGTTTGCTCCAGAACGAGGTTCGCCTGCTTGACGATTTGCTCGCCAAGCGGTGTCGGGTGAACGCGGGATTTGGTGCGTTCGAACAGGGCAACACCGAGTTCGTCTTCCAGTTTTTTCACCGCGATACTCAGGGTTGGCTGGCTTACGTAGCAGCGGTCGGCAGCGCGGCCAAAATGTTGTTCCTGGGCAAGTGTCACTATGTAGCGAAGTTCGGTAAGGGTCATTTTTTACTCCATTGAGTAGCGTAAAGTTATAGCTCTCTACAACCTGATTTATTAAGAGAGTCGTCATCCCGTAGGGATCCAGCGACTTTGAAAATCTGTAAGGCACTGGAGCGCCATCCGGGATGACGATTCCCTATTTAATTTTTAAATTTGGATAACCAAAAGGTAAACCATTTAGATGGCAATGAATAGCCAATGTCTATCAAAAGAACAAGTTTTAATAGTTGGATGTGGCGATATAGGTCAGCGCTTGGCGCAATGCCTGCCGACGGAGTTATATGAAGTCACGGGTTTGCGTCGCCATCCGCCTGCGGATTCTGCCTGTCTGCGATATCAGGTTTGCGATGTGACGGATTCAGCTCGGTTAGCGGAAATATTGGTGCAGGATTTCAGTGTAATTGTTATCACCATGACTCCTGCCGAACGCAGCGATCTAGGTTACGAGCGCGCTTATGTGCAAACCTGTCGCCATGTGATCGATGGTCTGCGCGCTCAATCGCTAAAACCTCGCCTGGTGATATTTGTCTCAAGCTCCGCTGTTTATGCGCAAATGGATGGCAGCTGGGTGGATGAAAACTCCCCAACAGAGCCGGATAGTTTTAGTGGCAAGCGTTTACTAGAAGCCGAATCAATCATCAAAAACAGTGGCTACACAAATACAATCGTTCGCTTTAGTGGAATTTATGGTCCTGGTCGCAATCGTTTGATTGAGCAGGTAAGACAAGGAAAAGCTTCGGCAAGTACACATTTTACCAATCGTATTCATGCGGACGATTGTGCCCGCAGCCTTGCGCATTTTATTGAGCTGAATCGCAGTGGCCAGGATTTACAACCGATTTATCTGGCAACGGATAGTTTGCCCGTACCCATGCTTGAAGTGGTTAGCTGGCTGGCAGAGCAAATGGGCGTGAAGGATTTTTTATCTGACGAGGCCACTAACGAACGCGGCAACAAGCGTTGCAGTAACCAACGTTTGCTGGATTCAGGTTTTGTATTTCGCTACCCCACATTTAAAGAAGGGTATGCGACAGTACTGGCTGGGCTTTAAGTCGCAGGATTAGCTTCGCTGGTTTTCAACTCCCTACGGGAATGACGTGATAAAAGTTAGTTAGGGAATCCAGCAGCTGGCAATTCAATTGTCTTTCTATGACAACAATTACTTCTCAATAACAATTAGGGCTTTGCTGGTAATTTCGCCAGGGCATCAAACACCAGTTTCGCTACGGCCTCTGCGCCTTCGGGTTGGAAGTGGGTGTTGTCTTTCTGACCTTTCGGATAACCCTCAAACTTGCTTTCCGGTAAATTCATAAAATAATGTTGGGTGACGTAAGTTTCACCTCTGGCGGTAAAGTGATCGATAGATAATTGGCTCAGGTCGATCACGTCCACCTTCATTTCAGCGGCTAAATCTTTTACGGCTTGCGGGTAATCGCCATGGCTGTTTTGCAGCTTTCTGTCCACCCAGGGATAATTCCGGTTAACCGGTGTAAGAAGGATGGGGCGAGCTTTTTTTGCGCGCACATTTTCCACGTAAAGGCGTAAGTACTGTTTGTATCCGTCGATGGGGGTGTAGCGATCAATTTTGTCTTTGGATTGATCGTTGTGTCCGAATTGGATCAATACGAGATCGCCTGGTTTCAATGCATCGTAGATTTCACGCCAGCGACCTTCTTCAAAAAAGCTGCGGGTGCTGCGACCGCCTTTGGCTTTATCAATTACCTCGACCTGATTGGCGAGATGCAGAGCTTTCAAGCGTGGTAAGGATTCAGTCGTAAATAGCGATTGGAAAACCTGGCCCCATCCTGTTTGTGGATAGCGTTTGGTTGCGTAGTCTTCTTCCAGGCTGTAATCCGTTGCGGTAGAGTCCGAGGCGATATAAAGATGCGTGACAGTTTTTTGCGGCAGGTTATTGCAGGCTTGCAATGCAAGCGCAGCGAATAACACGACGAACGCTGTACAAATGCGGTTGGTCATAGGCTTCCCATTAACATTATCAGAGTGGATAAATGGAAAAGCACCCCTGTGGATGCAAGGGTGCTTGTAAAGCGTATTGACCGAATTAGCATCCCAATTTAGTTGTAAAAGCGATTGAGTTTACTAACGAGCCATACCATAGCAAACCTTATTAGTGATGGGTGTAATTTTCTCCATGTGTGCAGTAATTTTTGCCATAATGGGCGCAACAAAGAGACAGCAGGAAGTCATTTCGACCACCGGGCTGTGCATAACTATAAAAATCAGAAGATATCTGTCGCTGGCATGTTCATTGGCAGGTTGATCATTCTGAACCTGAATTAGACCAGAGAGAGCGCGGCATGAATCAAGTTGTCTTTAATTTCCACGATGTTATTTTATTAATGACAGCCATGCTTTGCGTGCTGTTTTCGGCGTTGTTGATCGCGACCAATCCCCCTAAAAATATCAGCAATTATTTCCTCGCCGCCTTTTTGTTGACTCATGCCTGCATTCCTTTGCACGAATTGATGATGTGGGGTGCAGAATTTAAACACACGGTGCGCAATAATTTTCCGCAAATTTATTTTGTGGGCAGTTTTGCATATTACGTTGATGCTGCCCTGCTCTATTTTTATGTGAAATCGTTAATTTTCCGCGATTTCCATATTCGCAAAAAAGATTATTATCATTTTATCCCGCTCGTTTTGTTTGCGATTTTTATGATCGTCGCTTATTTCCGCTTTCCACTGGCGCAACGTCTGGATTGGATTAACCACGAAACTTTTGTATATAGCGCACCTTATATTACGTCAGATTTCCTGTGCAAAATTTTGCGTGTGATTTATTGCATCGCCAGCTTCCGTTTGATTTTGAAATACAAAGACCTGCTCAAGGCAACCCATTCCAATATCGAGAAGGTCGATGTTTTCTGGTTAAAGCTGTTGGTGGTTGGTTTCCTGATTGTCACTGTGATGGAAGTGTTGTTGGGGCTCGCCAAATTTATTGGCGTTGTCATGCATTACGATTTCCAGCATTACAACCTGTCTTTCTTTGAGTTTATTGGCTTGAGTGGCTATTACGTCACCTTTTTATTGGTGTGTACGTTGGTCTTCACCAGCATGCGTTATTTCGCTAACTTTGAAGCGATTCGCCAGAAAAAAGAGCCGGAGCCAGCGAAAAAACCTGTGCAGGAAAAATTGCTCAATCCTGAGTTTGCCGAAAAAATTGATGGCTTGATGCGCAGCGAAAAGCCCTATCTTATGGCGGATGTTACACTCGATATGCTTGCAGAAAAATTGGCCATTCCTGCGCGTGATTTGTCGATGATTATTAATCGCCATTTCGATAATAATTTTTACGAGTTCATCAATAATTATCGCATTGAAGAAGCTAAAAAAATCCTGATCGATCCCAAAAATAAAGACAAAACCATTACCGATATTTATCTGGAAGTCGGCTTTAACAGTAAATCTGTGTTCAACACTTTCTTTAAAAAGATTGTTGGCCAGACGCCATCAGAGTATCGCCAGACGCGCCAGGCACCGGAACTGGCCAATTAATTCTATAATTTTCGGCGCGTGTGATTCATAGCCGCCCTGCCGTATTGAGGTTATACTGACCGCCGTTTTGGCTCCCAGCGGAGCTTGTTGTCAGGGTATTAACCGGGTGATTTGCATGAAAAAAATTGGCCTGCTGTGTGGCGCATTAGTATTTCTGTTGGCGGGCTGTGGCCAGAAAGGCCCGCTGTATTTGCCTCAATCTGCAACACCATCTTCCAATGCGCCTAAAGCCGCACCTGCGGCTCCGTCCAAACAAGCACCTGCGGTCGACTCCAATCAACAGGATTCCACCGACACCAAAGCTCCTAGCGCCCAGGACTTCAACGCGCAAGATCTTGAAAACGAGGATTCAAAGGCCAAGCGCACAAACAATTAGTCCATTTTTAAGGTTCTATTTCCCCCGGATTTTTAAGTAGCAGAGTTTTTTATGCAGCATTTTACTGACCGTAACGGTGAGCTTTACGTAGAAGATACCCCGCTTGCCACTGTAGCCGCCCGTTTCGGTACACCGACCTACGTTTATAGTCGCGCGGCTTTTACCCAGCATTATTTGTCCTACTCGCAAGCCCTGGGTTCTCATCCCGGCATGATTTGCTATGCGATCAAAGCCAATTCCAACCTGGGTATTTTGAACCTGCTCGCCAAGCTCGGCGCGGGTTTTGACATTGTGTCCCTGGGTGAGTTGGAGCGTGTGCTGCGCGCTGGTGGCAATCCATCTAAAATCGTATTTTCCGGTGTGGGTAAAACCCCGGAAGAGATGGCGCGCGCGCTGGATGTGGGTATTTTCTGCTTCAACGTGGAATCCGAAGCCGAGCTGGAAATCCTGGCGCAAGTGGCTGCGGAAAAAGGCAAAATCGCGAATATTTCCCTGCGTGTGAATCCGGATGTGGACGCGAATACGCATCCTTATATCTCTACCGGTTTGAAAGAAAACAAATTCGGCATCGACATCAAACGCGCGCCAGCGGTTTACGTGCGTGCGGCACAATTGCCAAGCCTGTCGGTGCAAGGTGTGGACTGCCACATTGGCTCGCAGTTGACCCAATTAACGCCGTTCCTGGATGCACTCGACCGCGTGCTGGCCCTGATTGATGAGCTGGCTACAAATGGAATTGCGATCCATCACCTGGATTTGGGTGGCGGTTTAGGTGTGACCTACCGCAATGAAACCCCACCGGAAGTCGCTGATTACATGGCTGCCTTGAAAGCCAAATTGGGTGATCGCAAATTGAGTTTGATGTTTGAACCCGGTCGCTCCATCAGCGCCAACGCCGGCGTACTCTTGACGAAAGTGCTCTACTTGAAACCTACCGAGCACAAGAATTTTGCGATTATCGACGCGGCCATGAACGACAACATCCGCCCATCGCTCTACCAGGCCTGGCAGGATATACGTGCGGTAAAACCTCGCGCGGAGCAAGCCAAAAAATGGGATCTCGTTGGCCCCATTTGCGAGACCGGTGACTTTTTGGGCAAAGACCGCGAACTGGCCATTGAGCCGGGCGATTTGCTCTCCATGATGTCTACAGGCGCTTACGGTTTCAGCATGAGTTCCAACTACAACACCCGTGGCCGCGCGGCAGAAGTGATTGTCGATGGTGACCAAATGCATCTGGTGCGCGCACGCGAAACCATAGATGATATGTTGCGTGGTGAAGCGGTAATTCCTGAGTAATTAATTTAGTAGGGAGTCGTCATCCCCGCAGGGGATCCAGTGCGTTGGAATCAAAAGCAAAGTCACTGGTGCGCCAGCCCGGTGGATCCCCTACGGGGATGACAAACTCGATAAAGCAAAATTTAGGACGTCGGTAAAAGCCGAAAATATTGGAAATAGAAATGCGCTTACGTTTTAGCAAAATGCACGGCCTTGGCAATGACTTCATCGTGATCGATGGCATAAGTCAAAGCGTGCGTTTAACACCAGAAAAAATTCGCTACTTGTCCGACCGTCATTTTGGTATCGGCTGCGATCAATTATTGCTGGTCGAACACCCGGAAAATCCAGATGTGGATTTCCGTTATCGCATCTTTAATTGCGATGGCACAGAAGTCGAAAACTGCGGCAACGGCGCGCGGTGTTTCGCTGTGTTTGTGCGCGAACGTCGCTTAACCGGCAAGCGCAGAATCAAAGTAGAAACGGCAGGCGGTTTGATCGAATTGCTCGTGACCGACAAAGGCGAAGTCAGCGTTAACATGGGAATCCCGCGTTTGGTTCCGCAAGAAATTCCATTTGTGGCCGATGCGCAATCGGCAACCTATCAATTGGATGTCGATGGCCAAATCCTGGAAATTTCTTCCGTATCCATGGGCAATCCGCACGCTGTTATGTTGGTCGATAATGTTGGCAAAGCACCTGTAGAAATCCTTGGCCCACGTGTTGAACATCACCCGCGTTTTCCGCAGCGTGTGAACGTTGGTTTCATGCAAAAAATTTCTGCTACCGAAATTGATTTGCGCGTGTTCGAGCGCAGTGCAGGCGAAACCCTTGCGTGTGGAACGGGTGCATGCGCGGCGGTTGTCGCAGGTCGTTTGCGCAATTTATTAAATGAAAATGTAAAAGTAAATTTGCCTGGCGGTAGCTTGCATATCACATGGGCGGGTGAAGGCCATCCCGTGATCATGACTGGCCCTGCAACGACTGTGTTTCATGGGCAAGTTAATATTTAGTTCATTCAATATATACGGATGAGCATAAAAATAAATAATGAATAAGTGTCAATTTACAACTTTCGCGAATGGAAAATTAAATAGGTGATAGTCAATGACTGATAATAAAAAAACACTCGCCGATCCTTTGGAGCCAGAACAAGTTGCAGCATTCTTGCAAGAGAACCCACATTTTTTTGAAGCCTATCCTGATTTGCTCGCAGAGTTGTCATTGCCGCACGAAAGTGGCAGTGCGGTGTCATTGATTGAACGGCAAATCGCTGTGTTGCGTGAACGCAATATGGACATGCGTCATCGTTTGAGCAAATTGCTCGACAACGCGCGCGATAACGATAAATTATTCGATAAAACCAAACGCCTTGTTTTAACTTTATTGGAAGGCCAAGATCTCGGCGATATAGTCGATGCACTTTATTACTGCTTCGATAAGGATTTCGGAATCCAATACACCAGTTTATTTTTCTTCGGCAATATCGATAAAGTTCCGAGCAGCCAGGCGCATGTCGTAAGTATTGCAAGCGCACGCGATAATGTTGGCACCATCCTCAAAAGCAACCGCGCTATGTGCGGCACACTCGGCGCCAAAGAGATGCAATTTATTTTCGGCAAATACGCCGATGAAATTGGCTCAGTCGCCACCGTTCCCCTCGTCCACGGAAATGCATTTGGTTTATTAGCCATAGGCAACCGCGATCCGCATTATTATCGCTCCAGCATGGGCACTTTATTTTTAAGTTATATCGCTGAAGTGTTGAATCGCATTTTGCCGAAGCATTTGCCGAGATAAGTTCTCAAAAAAATCGCGGCCTTTGCCGCGATTTTTTATTCAGGTTTTGAAATTTAATCCTCATCAAACCGGTTTCGTAATCACGCCATTGCAAATCGGTTGGAATGCTGTCATTCGATCCATCATCACGCTGCTACCTAAACCATTGCTTTTGAATTTTGTGCTGAATTGGTTTTGTTCGCCGTGCAGTGCCATGTAATTCAGGATCACGGTTTCCACTAATAAATTCACGTTGTTGGCGGCGGGGCTTGAGGCGGTTTCGACATCGCCGCTGGCGCGCATGTAGCCGAGTTGTTGGTGGACGCGTTGTGCCATGGTGATGGCTGCCGGATCTGAACTTGTACCCTCCATGAGAATGGCGCGCTTGGTTGGGTTGTAGACCAGGAAGAATGCGGAAGCAGTTTGCTGGTCGTCGCCTGTCCATTGTCCTTTGCCGCGTCCAGCGGTTGAGTCGTCGGCCATGCCGTTGCTGAATACAGAGCCGTCGCTGAACACATAAATCATGATGGGCATTTGCAAGCGGGCGGCGTATTCCAGGCAGGCGCCGATGCATTTTCCCGCACGTTCATCGCGCATTTCGCCAGCGGAGCGGTTGCCGGTGTGATAGTCGAAACCGCCCATGGTGATGGTGCCTGCGCCTGCGTAGCCATTGACGACCAGTTTCATAACCGAGGCGGTTTTGCGGAATTCGCTGTCGTTGTCGAATTCGGCTTGGGTGAAGATGCCCGTTGCACCGACGATATTGGGATCATCTACCACGCTGACGCTTTTCGGGTCGCCAAAACGGTCAGCGATGTCAGCGCTTTTGATGTAACCGCAGCGAATCATCTCTTTTAATTCGGCATCGCGCGTGGTGCCGGTTTGTACGTATTTGAGTTTGGCGTCGCTGATGCGGTACATGGACTCCATGACCGAAACTGTATCTTGCTGGCTCATCAGGCTCACCAAATCGCCTACATCAATCAAACCTTTTACATCGCTGGGGTTGTCGATTTTGGTGGGGCGGACTTCCAGGTCGATCATGCTGGAGGGTGACATGGAGTTGCCACCGGAGTCGCTGTTTACCGAGCCAATCAGGGTTAACAGGGAGCCGTTGGCGCCAGCTTTGTTGATGCCATACATGGGGTTGTGCGGATTGTTGCCAGTGTCATTTTCCGAGCGTGCGGCGATCACCGCACCGTTGGTCAGGGCGCTGGTGGTGACGGCGACTTTGCTTTTTATCCCGCGCAACAAAGCACTATCAGAATGAAACGCGAGCCCTAAGGTTTGGTCGACAAAACTGGTGGTTGAAGAGTTGGGGGCCATGGCAGCGGGCAAACCTTGCTTGCTGTAACCGGCGGTACTGATCAAATCCAGCTGACCACCTTTTTGGCCGACAAGCACGTTTGAGCCGGCGATATTCGCGCCGCCTGCAAGGTCGAAGCAAATAAATGGAATCTTGCCTGCACCTTGGGAGGCAATGCCGCATTGCGCGCGTTTATCCGCGATGTCGGCAGACAGGCTGGCCATAGCCGAAGGCGACAACAAGCTAAACAATGAGCCGCCCGCGAGTGTCACACCGCCAGCCATAAAGCCCTGCGCGATAAGCTCGCGACGAGTGATTGGGCGGCTGTGGCTGTTGAGCAACAGCGGCGCATCGGGATGAAGTGAAGCTTTGTTTCTGGCCATGTCTTAACCTGCGATAAGCGGTTGGTGTTCGAATTACTGCAACAACATCACCGCACTACCTAGTGCCGTCGAGCAAGTTGCTTTGACGGTAGTCAGGGTGCGGTCGGCGGCGCAATTGCTGCCGCAGGATGTCATAGTGTCGATCAGTCTGTTCAATTCGGTGCGCAAGAGCGCTGGATCTGCCTGGGTGTTTAGCGCAGTTCCACTAATTTCGGCAGCCAGCAGGCGCTTGAGCAATGGTTCGATAATCTGGCTGCGGCCATTCGCACTGAAGGCGGTGCTTGCTGGTGCTGCAAAGTTGAATCCGCTGAAATAGCTATCGCGGACGGCATTAGGTGCAGTGGTTGAACCTACCAATGCATTGCAGTAAGCAACGGTCAGTTGGGTGACGCCCATCTGCTGTGCAGCGAGGAAGCCGTCGAGGTTGGCGAGGGTTGGCAGTTGTTGCTGCACCTTGCCATAGGTTGTTTTCACACTGGCATTGGTTTGCGGAATACCGGTCAGGGTTGAAAGCGATGCATTGATTTCCGCAAAGCGATGCAGGCCAATCAACGGCTGGCCTTCAATATCCGCAGGTGTGGCTGCCGGTGGGACGGCGGGCGTTGCGCGAGCATAGGTTTTGCTGCCGATTTGGTCGAAGGTCAGGAAGAATTGGTCCTGGTCTGGCCCTCCCTTGATTTCAACCACAGTTCCCAAAGTTGACAACGCCTGGCGACCATTGACCATGGCATTGGAGTTGAGCGATGTATTCAGGTTGGCAAACACCTGGCCGGTCGGTGCTTCCTCGCCATTGATACCGATATGGATTCCTTTGAGCGGAATATCGGTATTAATCGGCGTGCCTTTCAGGTTGGTGAAGAAAGGGTTGGCGAACAGGTAGCCATAATCATCGAATTGCTGGACTTCAAATACCAGGAAGCTATCAGGCGTGCCGATCAAACTGGAGATATTGAACAGCAGCAGATATTTCGCCCCCACCCCAACCTTGTAGTTGGTTTTGATGTCTTCTGGCGTCATGGCGCGTTTGTGGATGCCGAGGAAACGGATGCTGCCCTGCCATTGGGTTTTGGTGTCGCCGCTCACTTCGTTACCCAGCGCCAGCGCGTAGCTGCTGTCCCAATCTTTCAGGATTGCGCCCTTGCTGGGGTCGGCATCGCCGGTGAATTCGCCATTGACGTAAATGCGGCGGCCATTGGTTGGGTCGTAAGTCACCACCACATGTTGCAGGGTGGCTTGTAATCGTTGCGCCTTATCATCGGTATGCAATTCTTTTAAGCCGTTACCATCGCTTTTGTCAGTGCGGTTCATAAAGCTGTAGTTGTACTCGTATTGCCCGAGGGTGAAGTTGCGGTCGGTGGCGCTACCGGAATAAGTGACTATACGGGCAGGATTGCTGTCGTTGGTGCCCTGGGTGACGTTGTCGGGAATAACCCAGGCTTCAATGCTGTATTCGCCCGAACCGCGGATCAGGTCGAAAAATTTCTTGCTGGTGGCCGTGGTTGCCTGGGCGCGGCCGGTATCTTTGATCTTGATACCCCAGGCGCTGCTCCAGGCTACGTTGCCCATGATGTTCAGGTTGGCGGCGGGCTCGACGCCGCTGGTGTCATAAGCGGTGCTGCCTTTGCCGGATTTGAATTCGTATTTGGCGATCAGGTTGGTATCTATGCGACCACCGCTGGTGAGTACGAAGGCATCTCCCAAGCTGACAGTCTTGCTGATAATAAGTGATGGATCGACCTCAATCGGTTTCAAGCTATCGGCAAATTCGGTGATTTTGGCTTCCATGGTTGCGGCATTGGCGGTGCAATCGCTCCAGCAATTGTGGAAATCGCTGCGCAGGCGCTGCACAAAGCGCGATTGACCGGGGTTATCCAGGCGGATTTTGGTTTTGGCCGCCGCGTAGGCGATAGCGAGGTTAGTGGCGTAAATACTGTCGTAATTGGCATCGCCGGGTTTGATCTGGCTATCAAACTGCGCAAAGTAAGGTTGTTGTTTGGTGAGCGAGGTTTCCGAGTGGCAGCGTGAGCAGTATTGGGTCAGCAGTGGATAAACCGTAGTCGCAAAACCAGCCGGATCTTTGGGAAAGCTCTTGCTATTCACCACATCTTTTTCGGCGGGCGCGATCAAGGTCACGTCATTCGCCTTGGTTTCGCTAGGGCCGGCCCAGTTAGTGATCCAGGTGGTCAGTGTATCGCCACAGGCAACCGCATCCTTCAGCCAGCAGTTGTGGCCTTTGGACACTTTCTCAACAATATGGGACTGCGATGGATTGGACAGCGACACCAAACCGTTGCTAACCATGGCGTCATAAGCGAGGTTGATATCATCAGCGCGCGCAAAGCGGGGCGACTGGCCGGTGGCGTTATGGCATCCGCCACAGCGATCTTCACGTGCGATGTTGATCCACAAATTGGTTTGGAACTTGAGAACATCCGGCGTGCTGGCCGGTTTTTGGCCTTTGTAGGTGAAGACTTCGTTTCCAGTGTTGCCTGTGCTGGTATCAGGATTGGTCGTCGTTTTTGCCGAGCTGCCGGAACCGCAGCCAACCATCAACAACATACTGGTTGAAAATACCAAAGGAAGCGCGATGAGTTTCAAGGTGACTTTGTTCATGATCGCTTACTCACCTTTGCAATAATCGGCAGTGTCGATAAACACTTGCTTGAGTTGGTAGCCACTGGCGGCAAAGTTGGCAGTAATTGCGTCCATCTTGCTGCGATCTGCTGCATTGGCAGGTTTGCGCAGGCATACATGTTTAAAGACTTTTTCAACCTGGCAACTGGCGAAAGCTTTGCTGTATGCCAGTTCTTTATCCATTTCTTTTGCACCTGTGCCTTTACCCGGTAAAGCGCTGCTCCAGCCGAGATTGCTATTCATGCCTTCGCGCCAATAGTTTTGCCAATCGTCATTTGTGGTGACATAGCCGTAAGGGAAGGTTGTGCTGTTTTGCAGGTACTTTTTCTCTACACGGCTGCCAGTGGCCGGATCGGTCGTGCCTGCAGCGTTGTAGTGGATACTGCCATTGATCGCATCGGGATCGGCGGCGGAATCAAATTCAAAATCGTAATAGGCGTAGGCTTTTGCCATAGGGTCCATGCCGCTGTGGCAGCCGATACAACCGTTCAGGAAAACCCTGCTATCACCACCGGGGCTGCGGCTCACATCCTGGCGAATAAAATCAGGTACACGAGTCGTGTCGTGGACTTGTTCAAGGTCGCGGCAGAGATGGTTGATCAAGGTAAAACGGAACATGGCGCGATTGGTTCCGGCGATAAAAAACGCCTTGGCAGCAGCGCGGCTGGTAATTACGCCAGAGGTGGCATCCGGCGGTAAGCCATTTACCGAAGACTGAGGTACAGCCATAAATTTAGCGGAGTCTTTGAGATCGATATGTTGGTCTTCAATCGCCTGATAAAGATTGTTATTACTGGTGGAGTAAGCGGGCAAACCAAGGTTTGGGTTGGCGACATACACTACGTCATCAAATAAGACTTTGCGGAAGTCGGCGTTATCGCGTACCAGGCCAATCACGGTGGCGGTGTAATCGTTGAGGGGGGCAAAAACGGTTTGTTCGCGGTTGGTCCAGGGCGTCGCCATATTTTTCAGCACGACACTGTAAAAGGCTTCGTTATCCATGGCGAGCTGTACGGCTTTGTCTTTCTGGCCGGCATCCAAAAATGCTGCCATTTGCAGCAATACGGTTTCACTTGGCGGCACACCGGCAACGCGATTATGGATTTGCAGCGCCTGCTCGCGCGAACCGGCCTGGGCATAGCCCGCTATCAAACCGACGCTAACCAGTGCAATTTGAAGGTAACGGCGTTGGCGCTGCAGCCATATTGGAGTGGTTGCAGTGAGGGCTTTGGTGATAATAAAAAGGGTCACGGCTGCTCCCGAAGTAGTGCTAGCATGAGACACGAAAATTCTGGATTGATTATAGGTCAACGTTTTGACGAAACATGTGCCGCGCTTGCAAATATGCTGACTACTCAATCACATAATCTGCACTGTGTTTGGATTTTGTGAAGCAGGTAGCAAAGGGATTTTGTCGTATAACAAATCCAACATTAATTCGTGATTAAATCGAGAGAATGGCCTATACACTTCACTGACAATGGTATTCCTCCAATTCGTCCTCCCCAATGATGTAAGGCAGTGTTTATGTTGCGACCACAGATGTCAGGCTTGGCCGGATCAGCTTTTGCGCATGCGCGCTGTGCGTGGCTAAGTATCTGTGTGCTCCTCTCGGCTTGTGGTGGAGGCGGAACCAGCACGGCGAACAGCGGCCAAAAGCCCGATCCTGTGGCGGTGGATTTGCCCATTGCCTATATCAAGCGCCCGATTCCGGTCGATGAAGATAAAAAGCCAATCTACCCGGATGTGCTCGATCCAACGGCCTTTAATCCGGGTGCGGCGATTTTTATAAAAGACCGTGCTACCGCGCTGGCAACTCCCCTGAATATTACCGAAGCCGCTTTTGAGAAAGACGCGCTTTACGATGTAAAGGATTTGAGTGCGAGTTCCGATGGCAAAAAACTGCTGTTTGCCATGCACGCGCCCAGGTTGGAAAACGTCACCAAAGACAAGCAACCCAAATGGCAGATTTGGGAATACAACATAACCACCAAGGTCCTGCGCCCGATCATTACCTCCAGTATTGTGGCCTTGCAGGGCGATGATGTGAGCCCGCGTTACCTGCCGGATGGCCGTATCCTGTTCAGTTCAAACCGCCAAATCCGCAGTAAGGCGATTTTGCTGGATGATGGCAAACCGCAGTTTTCAGCGCTGGAAGAAGGCAGCAAAATGCCCGCGTTTGTCCTGCACACCATGAAAGATGACGGCACGGATATCCAGCAAATCACCTACAACCAAAGCCACGATTTACAGCCCGCTGTGCTGCAAAACGGCAAAATCCTTTACTCGCGCTGGGATCAATTCGGTACCAATAAAGTCAGTTTCTATACGGCAAATCCCGATGGTACCCAGGTCGAGCGTCGCTACGGTTACTTCAGCCTGAACGTCCCGCCAGAAACCGCCAATGCGCCGCGCAATCGTTTATTTCGCCCGCAAGAAATGCCCGATGGCCGCATTGCGGCGATCCTCAAGCCCAACGAAGCCATGCTTGGGGGTGACATGGTGGTTATCGACACCACCCATTTCTTTGAAGATGACCTGCAAATCCCCGCTGGTGGTGGTACTGGAACGGAAGCCCAGAGTTCGATTTCCATATTGCCTATCAACATCAATGTCGGCGCCAACGAGTTTTCGCAACATGGGCGCTATTCATCCCTGACCCCTTTGTACGACGGCACCAATCGCCTGCTGGTAAGCTGGAGTGAATGCCGATTGATTGAGCCGAAAGACAAGCGCCTGGTGCCTTGTACGGCCACCTGGTTGGCGACTGAGGGAGTAAAAGAAGCCGATCCTATCTACGGGATTTGGGTCTACAACATCACCCAGCAAACCCAACAACCCGTGGTTCTGGCGGAAGAGGGCATGATGTACAGCGAACCTGTATCCCTTGAACCCCGAGCTGCGGCGACTTATCTCCAGCCCAACATCGAAGCCGACTTAGCGGCAGAGTCCGTGGGGATGATCCATATCCACAGCGTTTACGATATGGATGGCAAATTTAATAACTATGGCGCCGCAGCGTTTTCCAGCATCGAGCAAATTGCCCAGGCCGCGCCTGACCAGCGACCGGCGCGCTTTGTGCGCTTGATCAAAGCCGTGTCCATTCCCGATAAAGACACAGCCAATAACCTCGGTGATAACACCTACGGCGACCTGTTCCGGCAATTTACCGGCCTGCGTGAAATCCTGGGTTATGCGCCTGTTGAACCCGATGGTTCGGTCAAAATCAAAGTGCCGGCGGATGTCGCCTTTACACTGGAAATCCTCAATAAAGATGGCAAACGTATAGGTGCGCTGCATCGCAATTGGTTGCAAGTTCGCCCGGGAGAAGTACGCGAGTGCAATGGCTGCCATAACGCCGTTAATGTTGATGCCGGACATGGTCGCAGCGATGCCGAATTAGCCAGCATCAATAAAGGCGCGACGGGACAATTTGCCAATACTGTCCGCTTCGATCCTTTGGGGACGCCGACGCAACCGACAACCGGTGAAACCATGGCCGAATTTGCCAGCCATACGACCTATTGTTTAATCCCGGGCGATGCAACCACCTGCGCACCTTTTACCAATAAAGCCAAGGCCACTAATTTGCGTGCACCGAGTGTGGATCTGGTGTTTGATGATGAATGGACGGATCCCGCCGTGCGTCCCAAAGCGGCTAGCTTTTCCTATCGCTACAAAAACCTCGCGCCTGTGGCAACCGATATTCACTCACCCACGGCAGAAGCTTGTATGGAAAATGACGGTTGGTCGAGTTTGTGCCGCGTCACCATCAATTACGAAAACCACATCCAGCCACTATGGGAGCGCGCGCGAGGAGCAGCTAACGGTATCGCTGATATCACTTGTGTCGGTTGCCATTCATCCACCGATGCCAATGGCACGGTGAACGCAAAAGTTCCCGATGGTCAACTCGAGCTTCTTGGCACCAAAGCCGCCAACAATCAACGCATGCTCTCCTATACTGAGCTGACCGCGACGACGAACAAACAAATCCTGGACGTAAACGGCATTCTCACCGCTAACATTCCTGTGTGCGAATTGGCACCGGCAGATTTGTATCCGGATATCGATGCCTGTGTGATAACACGTGATGTGAACGGTGTTCCCACTTGCGATGGCGTGGCCAATTGTCCGTTCGTGCAAGATCCGGTAACCGATGCAGTCGTATTGGATGCAATGGGCAACCCGACGCCGCTCACAATGACGGTGGGAATTCCACCAACCATGGCTCGCGGTAGTGCCCTGGGCAGTGCAAAATTCTTTAATAAATTTGCTAATTTCAATGCGGCAACGGACACTGTGGACCATCGCGGCTTTTTGAATACCAGCGAATTAAAATTATTGGCAGAATGGCTGGATGTGGGCGGCAATTACTACAACAATCCTTTTGACATGATCAGACAATAACATTCGACGAATCGACTTGTGAAAATAAAAATAGAAAAACGATTTAACCGCAGCGCAAAGGCATGTGCATATTGTCTTGGCATTTTCACGTTATGCTCAGCATCACTATTGTTGAGTGCAAGCGCATCGGCTGGTGATTTTTGGACACTGAATTGGTTTACACCTGATGCACCTGTCGAAGTCACGGTGAACGATGCGTTTATCAATGTATACAACGCACCGGGTCGCGGCTATCCAATATTTCACGTGGTGGAGCGCGGTGAAACCATCACATTATTAAAAATGAAAACCGACTGGATCAAAATCAGGACGGTACGCGGCATTGAAGGCTGGATAAAACGCAACGATGTTTTATTAACACTCGGCCCCGATGGACAGGTACCGGATTTCCCCGATACCACGCAAGCTGATTATCTGGTTGATCGTTTTGAACTGGGCACCGCTTTTGGCGATTTCGACGGTGCAGATTCCATGAGTGTGAATTTGGGATATCGCTTCACCAAAAATTTATCGACCGAAATTCGTTTAGCGCAAAACACCGGACAATATTCCGATAGCCAAATTATTGCGCTGGCGATATTGCACCAGCCTTTTCCTGAATGGCGAATATCGCCGTTTATCGGCATAGGTGCAGGCACCCTGAAAACCATGCCCAGCTCCACGCTTGTGCAAGTGGAAGATCGTAAAGACCATATACTGCAAGCGAGTCTGGGCGCTTATGTCCATATCACCGGCCGCTTCTTTTTGCGGGCGGAATATATTAACGATTACGTGCTTACCAGCCGGAATACCAATGAAGAGGTTAATGAATGGAAAGTCGGGTTCAACGTATTTTTTTAGCGGCTGGTTTAGTAAGTGCGCTGGGATTTTTTAATGCGCCAGTTTTTGCCGCTGACGATAAAGATAAAAATAATGATGGCGAACTGGGGAAAATTATTACGCCGGATATTGAACGCCGTCATATCAAAGAAGCCGATTTGGACTTGGAAGATTTTGAGGTGGGTTTATATTATGGCGTGTTGAGTGTGGAAGATTTTGGTAGCAATGCGGTTACCGGCGTAACTTTTTCCTATCACATCACCGAAGATTTTTTTGCACAGGCAAATTACGGCACGAGCAAAACCCAAAAAACCAGTTACGAATTATTGAGCGGTGGTGTTGAACTGTTAACCAAAAACCAACGTGAACTCAGCTACTACAATATTTCGCTCGGTTACAATTTGCTGCCAGGGCAAGTGTACATTACCGACAAATGGCGCTTTAACACGGGCGTTTATTTTGTGGCAGGTGCAGGTAATACGCGCTTCGCTGAAAAAGATTATTTTACTTACAACCTGGGCGCTGGTTTTAAATTTTATGCCACTGACTGGTTGTTGTTTGATTTAAGTATGCGCGATTATTCGTTTAAGCATGAGTTATTTGGGAATAGTAAAAAAACGAATAACCTGGAATCGCGTTTGGGTGTTTCGGTGTTTTTTTAATGAAATCTTTCTGCATCTATTTGTATTTAATAGATGTAATAGAGCAGTTTAGTTGCAAATGATTTGTGGTTTAGAAGGGAATCGTCATCCTCGTAGAGGATCCAGTGCCTTTTAAAAAGTCTTAAAGCCAAAGTCACTGGATCCTCTACGAGGATGACGACTCCCATATAAACTAATAATGTCGCTCACCGGGCACTCTGAGTGCGCAGCAGTCGAAGGTTTTACATTCAAACATGAGTTTTTAATCAACGATTAAAATTCATGTAGTGAAAATTATCAAAAAGCTCGAATTAAAATTTAGTAGAGAAATATTATGTCCATTGTTAACTGCGTTAAAAAACTCATCGCTTTTAGTGTATTGATTAGCGGTGCTTCATTCGCCGCCGAAACCGCACCCGACTTCACCCTAAAAAGTTCAACCGGTGAAAACGTTCGCTTGGCAGAACAGCGCGGGCAAGTGGTGATGTTGAATTTCTGGGCATCATGGTGTGGTCCATGCCGCCAGGAAATGCCATTGCTGGATAACCTCAGCAAAAAATACGGCAAGATGGGCTTTGTGTTATACGGCGTGAATGTTGACCAGGATACCGCTGAAGCCAAAAATGTATTGCAAAAAATTACGGTCAGCTACGCGATTTTATTTGACCCCGAATCAAAGCTCAGTGATTCCTACAAAATAGATGCGATGCCAACCAGTGTATTTATCGATAAGAAAGGCCAAATCCGCCATATCCATAGAGGTTATGTTCCTGGCGATGAAGAAAAATATATTAAACAAATCAAGGAACTCATCAGCGAATGATGCCGAGAATCGCGTTGGTCACAATGGTGTTGTGTATTCTGTTCTGTTCGTCATGCAGCAGGATTAAACCGTGGGTAAAACCTTACGAGCGCCAGAATATTGCTGACCCCATTATGAATTTCAGTCGCGATCCTGTTGCTGATGAATATCTTTCCCACGTACACGATGCGCGCGAAGGCGCAAAAGGTGCTGATGGTGGTGCGGGAGGCGGTTGTGGTTGTAATTAATCCGTGTAAAAAAATTGCATTATTTTTAATTATATTTATCAGTGCGTATTGGATTTTACCTGTCGCTGCCGCAGTGCTTCCTGATGAACGTGTGGATGTACTTGAACATCAATACGAAGGTGGCGGTATCCAGGTTTCTGGTCCATCAATCCTTGTGCGTAAAAATATCGGTAACTCAGTTTCAGTATCTGCAAATTATTATGTGGATATGGTGAGCAGCGCGTCGATTGATGTATTGGCATCAGCGAGCCGTTACAGTGAAGAGCGCAAACAAAAATCTGTGGGCGTGGATTACATGCATGACCGCACTACGTTTAGTGCGGGCTACACCACCAGCGACGAAAATGATTACCAGGCAAAAACGTACAATTTCGGTGTTAGCCAAACTTTTTTTGGGGATTTAACCACGCTAAATTTTGGCTTTGGTTTTGGGCAGGATGTTGTTGGCAGAAATTTAAAAGGTGTTCCTGACCCGACTTTTCATTTGGATAAAGACCAGCGCCGTTATTCAGTGGGTGTGTCACAAATCCTGACCAAAAATCTAATTTCTGAAATCAATCTTGAATCAGGCTCTGAAGCTTGTATTCACATGAAAGAAGGTGAAAGCTGTTTAAATAATCCCTACCGCAGTTACAGTTATCTGCAAAATGGCGCGCGTGCGTTAGCGTTGGAGAAATATCCGCTGACACACAATTACGATGCCGCCAGTTTGCGTGCAATTTATCACCTGCCCTATTCCGCGTCTGTGCGCGGTGAGGTTCGCCATTACACCGATAGTTGGGGTGTCTCGGCGAATAATGCGGAGCTGCGTTACATCCACGATTTCAAAAAAGATTTATTGCTGGAAGTGAAGTATCGCGTCTATAGCCAATCCCAGGCGGATTTTTACAGCGATTTATTTCCCTACAAAGATGCACAAAATTTTATGGCGCGCGATAAAGAACTGAGTGCATTTTCATCCAAAAGTATCGGCTTGGGTTTAACCTACAAATTCCCGTGGAATATTCCCGGCTTTGAAAAAAGCACAGCGAATTTATTTTGGGACCACATGAAAGTTAATTACGATGACTTCCGCGATTACGCCAATTTCACCAAAGCCAAAGTGCCGGATGGTGGTTATAAGGTGGGAGAAGAGCCGCTTTATGAGCTGGATGCCGATGTAATCCGTTTTTATCTCTCCTTTTGGTTTTAATGGAACCTGGTCCGAATGGCGCTCACTTAAGAGCGTATTGCGATAAGGAAGTCATCATCCCCTGCGGGGATGACGACTCTCCTCTTAAATCAGTGCTATTCGGGTGGCCCTAATTCGCCGTTGGTTAAATAGACCCTTTAACTTTTTTATACACTCGCGTGCTGGCTTAAAGGGCGTGGGTGCGCCTATCATCTGAATCCTGCACACATCTCACACCAACATTCTCTCGGGGACGATCATGAAATTATTTAACCTGCTTTTAGGAGTCATCGCCATGGGGCTACTATCATCCACCGCTTCTGCTGCTTGTGAACCACAACTGCAAGGCGACTATCGCAAATTGCATTCAACGGATTCGGTAAACCTGTGTAGTCTGGTTGAAAACAAAGTGACCCTGGTGGTGAATACGGCCAGTCACTGCGGATTTACCAAACAATTCAAAGGCCTGGAGGCGCTTCATAAGCGCTATAAAGATAAAGGTCTGGTGATTGTAGGTTTCGCCAGCGATGATTTTAACCAGGAAGATAAAGACGAAAGCAATGCTGCCGGTATCTGCTTCAAGAATTTTGGCGTGACCTTCACCATGCTCGCGCCAACTCATGTTAAGGGTGCAGAGGCCAACACCTTATTTCAATACCTGAATGTTGAATCCGGCGAGCCAAAATGGAATTTCAACAAATACTTGCTGGGTAAAGACGGTAAGGTAATCCAGCATTTTGGCAGCATGACTGAGCCTGATGCTAAAAGCTTGACCAAAGCTATTGATGAGGCTTTGGCAAAATAAAGGCTTTGAGCTATTGTTGGCGCGCCATAGAGCGGAAGGCTTCGGCCTTCTGCTTCTGGCTGTAAACGGTTAGGCTTCAATGCAATGTCCTACGAACAGACTATAAAATAATCGTTAATCCCCCCAATATTTTTATCCTTTCCCGAACTTCCACCAAGCAATAAATATTAATTATCTTGTAAATGTAACCGGTTTCATTTAAAGTAAATCGACCTCAAAATTGAGGTGCAGGCTCGGTAATGTTCAGCGTTTATCAGCACTGCAAAGCGATATTTAGACGCTCGCAGTACAACTATGAAACTTCATAAATACGAATAGAGAAAAAGATGAAACATTTATTCCTCCTATTTTTTGGCATTTTTTACCTGGGTTCGTCTTATGCGCAGAACCCGCCTATCGCCGGTTATTTTGCTGACCCCAGTATCAGGGAGTTTGATGGAAAATATTATGTGTATGCGACGACTGATGGCCATGAAAAATTTGGCATTGGTGGCACCCCGTTGGTATGGGTGTCTGATGACCTGGTGCAGTGGACACCTAAAAAACTGGAAGGGATAAATATAGAATATTTTTGGGCTCCCGCCGTTATCAAGGCAGACAATAACAAGTTTTATCTTTACAACACCCACGGTGTTAATTACACCGGAATGGTATGGGAAAGCGAAACTCCTATCGGTCCCTGGAAATTTAAAAATGAACTTGTCGGTTTTGATATTGAACCTTTTAAAGATCCCAAAACCGGAAAATTTTATTTAACGACAAATTCTTCCGCGCTTCTTGAATTAAATAATGATCGTAATAGCGATGGTTACATGACTGAAGTAGTGGCCTCCCATGAACTCAAAGGTGTATTTCCTGATTTAACCGAGGGCGCTTATCTTTTTTACAGGGATGGTTATTACTACATGACATGGTCGGGTGGACGTTGCTGGGAAGATAGTTATCGCGTTCATTATGCGGTGTCCAAAAATATCTTTGGCCCTTACGACTATGGGAAAAATAATCCTGTTATTTCATCGCGTCCTGAAGACGACATATGGGGGCCTGGGCATCACTCTGTGCTGCCGTATAAAGGAAAAGAATATCTTGTCTATCATCGCCAGGACAGAAGCCACAGCGACTGGTGTGATTTCCGGTTCCTCGGAATTGCCGAATTAACTTTTGATGGCAAGGATATCAAAGCTGCCAAGCCAATTGATGTCCGCAAAGTGTTTGGTGATAAACGAGTAAACCTCGCCCTGAATAAATTGGTTTTCAGTGGAGGCCAGGCTGTTGGGCACGAAGTGGCAAAAATCAATGACGGTGATTATGCAACTCGCTGGGAAGGTTCCGGTTATGGGGCTTATGTCACTATCGATATGGGTGTGGCTACTGAATTTTCGGGCATGGATATACACATGGAATACCCCGATAAATATACAACTTTCAAGATCGAACTTTCGGATGACAATCAACATTGGCAAGAGTACGAAAACCAATTCACATTTGCCCGAAAAGCATTTGCTGTTTCGTCCATTAAAAAGAGCGGTAAAGCGCGCTTTATTAAAATCAAGTTTGCCAATGTTGAGGGCCGTAAACCATCTATTTGGGAATGGGAAGTATGGAAGTAATTCGCTCTTGTTAAATTGAATTGCCAAGTAAAATACTTGTCACTGAGCGCGCATAAAAATTTTTCATTTTAATAATGTTTGCTTCCGCAAACCTTTCTGCTGAAGGACGCAATGATAATAATATGAGAATTCTATTTTTAGCCGTAATGTCATTAATGATGGCGACATCATGCTCAAACTTATTGCATCCGGAATCAAAAAAGGTTCCGGGTGTTGTAGTAAGTCATGTTCCTGCATCGACAAACACCTACATAGGATCTCCTGCTATTGTTGTTATGCCGAATGGACATTACGTGGCATCACACGATTATTTTGGGCCTGCATCGGGAGAATGGGAAAAAGGATTAACGGCTATTTATTTATCGAAAGATAAGGGGTTGACATGGAAAAAAATCTCCACAATTCAAGGCCAATTCTGGTCAAATTTATTTTTTCACAAGGGTTCTCTTTATATTATGGGAACCTGGAAACACCATGGAAACCTTGTTATTCGTCGATCAGATGATGAAGGAAAAACATGGAGTTCTCCAACAGATAACCAACATGGTTTGTTGCTAACCGGTGAGTATCATACCGCGCCTGTACCAGTTGTCGAATATAAAGGGCGATTATGGCGGGCAATAGAAAATGCTACTTCTCCGTTAAAAGAATGGGGAAAACGCTATAGCGCCATGGTCGTTTCCGCTGCGGTTGATTCCGATCTGCTACTTGCGGAAAGCTGGAAGCCCACGACTAGCCTGCCGTATAACGCGAATTATCTTAATGGCCAATTTTATGCCTGGCTTGAAGGTAATGCAGTGGTTACACCTGATAAAAAATTAGTTGATATATTGCGTGTCGATGCTTTGGAAAAAGGCAGGGAATGGATGGCTCAGGTTGAGGTTTCCGATGATGGAGCATCGGTATCTTTTGAGCCCTCTCGTGATTTCTTTGAATTTTCCGGAGGAGCAAAAAAGTTCACGATACGCTTTGACCCTGTGAGTAAACGTTATTGGACATTGTCCAATTTCACAGAAAAAGCCTATGCAAATGAAGTTCCCAGTAAAGTCAGAAATATGCTTGTGTTAAAAAGTTCCACTAACCTGCATGATTGGGTTATCCATAAAGTGTTATTGAAAAGTGACAATGTAAAACAACATGGGTTTCAATATGTAGATTGGCAATTTGATGGGAGTGATATCATCTTCCTATCAAGAACAGCTTATGATGATGACGCTGGAGGAGCACAAAATTACCATGACTCCAATTTTTTAACGTTCCATCGAATAAAAAATTATCCTTTACTGATAAGCCAATCGATATTCTAACTTTAATTCATTCTTGTCAGATGCCGCATTTGGAGTTTCACATTCGATTGCAGTTTTTATGTCGATGATGAGAATGTCGAGCATATTAAATTTTTTACAATAAACGATTGGCGATGAATTTTTTTTGGATTTCCAGAAGCCGTTAATTTTCCACAGGACAATAATCGTGAATAAACCCTCACTTAAATATTGCAAAACTTTTTTTTGGAAGATGAGTGCGAGCGTTTTTTTGTTCGCGCAAACGGGTCTTTGTCTTGCTGCCAATCCCATAGTGCCTGGTTACTATGCCGATCCGGAAATCCGTATTTTCGATGGCCAATACTGGATATACCCAACCTGGTCTGCCAGCGAAGATACATCTGACCAATCCGTAAATTTAACCTCATCGCAAATTGCGCAGCGCAAGCAGCCGGATATCTGGGCACCATTTTTAAAGCAGACTTTTCTCGATGCTTTTTCATCGCCTGACCTCGTGCATTGGACCAAACACTCACAAATCCTGACGGTGGAAAATGTGAGCTGGGCGGCTTATGCGGTCTGGGCTCCGTCGGCTATACAAGCCAACGGCAAATATTATTTATTTTTTGGCGCTAACGACATCAAGAATAACCAGCAGTTGGGCGGTATTGGTGTAGCGGTAAGTGATAAACCCGAAGGACCATTCAAGGATGCCATTGGCAAGCCGCTGATTGGCGAAATCCACAATGGTGCGCAACCCATTGACCAGATGATCTTTAAAGATGACGACGGCCAGTTCTATTTGTATTACGGCGGCTGGCATCACTGCAACATCGTCAAACTGGGCAAGGATTTGCTGAGCATCATACCTTTTGAGGATGGCCAGACCTACAAGGAAATTACCCCGAGCAAAGCATATGTGGAGGGTTCTTTTATGGTGAAGCGCAAAGGCATTTATTATTTGATGTGGTCAGAGGGTGACTGGACCGGGCCAGATTATCAAGTCGCTTACGCTATGGCGAAATCGCCTCTCGGTCCGTTTAAACCCGTTGGAACTATCCTCAAACAAGATGGCAAGATTGCCAGGGGAGCAGGGCACCATTCGCTGGTGAATATCCCCGGCACTGATGAATGGTACATCGTCTATCATCGCCGTCCGTTGGATACGAACGATGGCAACCATCGCCAGCTGGCCATAGATCATTTGTATTTTAATAAAGATGGCACGATTAAACCGGTGAAGATGACTGTTGCGGGAATCAAACCTGTTCCCACGCCTTAAGTTAGCTCGCAGTCTTGCAAGGCAGTTAGCGCGGCAACCAATCCCGAGGCGCCAGATATGTTCTGAAGCGGTGGTAATCAATACGCTTATCTCTGAACGTTCATGTCTTCTTATGGTTCATCTGAATTATTAAATCACGCTGTTTACTTTGCATACGGATGTAATCGAATAGCAATTGCTGGCGTTTTTGCTTTTCCAGGCATTTTTAAACAGCAAAAAGTCTAAAAATATCTGAATAAAACCTATTGTAAACGTTTACATTTTGTAGGATTATGTGTCTGATTCAAATTTAACCGCATTTTCTTCTAAATTGTAACCGGTTACAATCGAGTGAAATATGTTAGGTGAAAATAAAAATAACCACGGTTAATCAAGAAAAAAGCTAATCAAAACAAATCTTCTACCGGCGTGGTAGATCCGACATCTTTCGGGAGGAATAAGGTATCGATTGTGAGTTTCTATTCGCAAAAAATTTACTAATAAATGTTAAAAAATGGGGTGGTACGATGATAAGGTTTCAAAAGCCTGTAAAGGCAAAATTATTATGTGCGTTTGTTCTTTCTCTGGGGTTACTTTCCGGGTGCCTGGATAATAAAAAAACGGATACCGGAAATATAAGTTATACGCCTGAAGCACGCCCATTAGGGGTTATAGCAGGTGAAGGTGCGGAATATGCTCCCGGTTCAGATGTAACACTGACAGGGCGTCTTGTGGGAACGGTTACAAATCAAACGCTGTTATGGGAGCAAATTGAAGGTGATCCTATTCAGGGGATTACCAATTGGAATCAGCCCAACCTTACGTTTAAAGCTCCGCAAGTCGATGGTATAAAATCATTCAAATTTCAAGTCTCAGCTCGCGATGCCAGTGGTGCCATTATTAAAGGAGCCGACGGCAATCCTTTGGCCGATCAGGTCGCTATTACGGTATTTGATCCGTCTATCCTGATAACTTTCGAAGTGGAAGACAGCCAATTTGCAACCTTGAATGGCGTCCCTCTGGTGGCAGCTGGTGATGCTAATTTCATTACTGGTGCGTCAGGCTCGCATACAGCTGATATTACACCCGGTTCCAGTGTGACTTTTAACATCAAATCCGGCAGCCAGGTAGCAGGTAAAACCATAAAGGCCGGTTTTTATACCTTGTATGTTCAATATGCAATTCCTTCTGCATACGGGGGCAAGGTTGCTCAGGTTGCCGTCAATGGTGTGAAAACCAATATGCAGTTCGAGGCAACAGGTTCATGGGAAAAATTCCGTGTAGGCACTATTAAGTTGAATGAAGGAGATAACGTCCTCGAAATCGGCGGTGGATGGAGTTATTACCGCATAGACAACATCACCCTGATTCCGGCTGCCGCACCTGCCAAACCGCTCCCGGTAGCGCCTACCCTGGTGAACGCCAATGCCACCTCTGAGGCGAAAGATTTAATGGCTTTCCTGGTGAGTGGCTACGGTTCCAAGATCATCAGCGGCCAAACCGAATTCATGAATTACGGCGATACTGCCCAAACAGGCTTGCGTGAGTTTGACAAAGTGGTGTCCATCACTGGCGGTGATGCGCCTGCGATTGTCGCTTTCGATTTGATGGATTATTCCAGCTCACGTATTAACTGCGGCGCCAAACCTGGCACTTTATCGGAAGACATGATCGCAGCCCACAAGCAAAAGAATGTGATTTTAGCGCCCTTATGGCACTGGAACTCTCCAACCAAACTCAAAGATGCTACTTGCAGCGGATCGGGTGAAACTGCCTGGTATTCCGGCTTCTATACCAAAGCAACCAACTTTAATTTAGCGACGGCGCTGGCAGATACCAACAGTGCTGATTATCTGGCGTTGATTGCAGATATCGACAAGATTTCCGCAGAACTACAGAAGTTTGCCGATGCTGGAATTCCATTGCTGTGGCGTCCTCTCCATGAAGCGCAAGGTGGTTGGTTTTGGTGGGGCGCGTCGGGCCCTGATGAGTTAAAAGCACTGTGGCGTTTGATGTATAACCGCATGACCGTAGATCATCACCTTAATAATTTGATCTGGGTGTTTACCAACACAGGTGATTCAAGTGCGGCCTGGTATCCAGGTGATGATGTGGTAGACATTGTGGGTTATGACGGTTACGACGGCAAAAATGCGGGCAATCCGTTCAAGAGTGAATTCTCAACCTTGAAAGATCGTTTTGACGGTAAAAAGCTCGTTGGCCTCACCGAAACAGGCACCATTCCAAATGTGGCGACCATGCGCACCGAAAATGCTTATTGGGCATTCTTTGTAACCTGGAATTCAGGTGGTGATTATGGCCCTGCCAATGCTGACCCTGCTATCGTGAAAGCAACTTATGCCGATGACAACACCGTTAATGTGCAAGATGTGCCAGGTGGCAAACCTAAGGTAGCTGCGGGGCTATATTCCGGTTTTGAATTGAGTACCGCGAATTTTGGCGCGCAAGTGGGATGGGCAGATACCACGGGTATCACCACCTCTACCGATTGGGCATCCAGTGGAAGCACGTCACTCGCGTTCATCAAAGACCTGGCCGCGCTTGGCAAGTCTTCCGATATCGTATTGCAGACTTACCCTGTCGGTGGTTTGGATATCAAAAACAAAACCAGCATGACGGTTAAAGTTCATGCAGCAGATGCCGGTAGTGCAGTGAATGCCCAGCTGTTTGTTAAAGATAAAGATTATGCCTGGAAAGATAATGGCACGGTCGATCTTGTTAATGGCAGTGCGACATTGACTCTTGATATAACAGGTATCAATACGCTCAGTGGATTTGGTGTGCGCTTTAACGGTGTGGATGGAACCTCCACGGCCGCCAAATTCTATATCGACGAAATTACCCTGTCAGATGGCACCAGCAACAAAGTCATTTATGACTTTGAGCCAGGCACCGATGGTTTCGGCGCGCAAATTGGATGGAGCGATGCCACTGGTATTACGACATCTACAGAATGGGCGAAAGAAGGCGCTCGCTCGCTGGCGCTGTATAAAAATCTATCGACGCTGGGCAGTGTTAACGACATCGTTCTGCAAGCTTACCCGGAAAAAGGCCTGGATGTTAAAGGCAAATCAACGCTATCTGTTTCTGTCCATGCGACAGGTGCAGGCAATGCACTCAACGCAAAATTGTTTGTGAAGGACAAGGATTACGCATGGTCAGATAGCGGCGCGGTGAACCTGGTCGATGGTTCGGCAGACCTCAGTATTGATGTATCCAGTCTCGACTACCTCAGCGGCTTTGGCGTTGACTTTAATGGCGCCGACGGCACTTCAACGAATGCGAAATTCTTCGTTGACAAGGTGACCTTGGATGGCGTGGTCCTATATAGCTTTGAAGGCACCGGTGCCTGGGAATTCCAGGTGAATTGGACCGGCACCACAGGCATTCAGCTCGCTAATGATTGGGCAAAATCCGGAACAACATCCATAGCGGGTGTAACCCAACTTAAAGCGGGTGATGACAATATTGTTCTGCAAGTTTATCCAACGGGTGGATTGTTATTGGGGGATGTAACCAAGTTAAAAGTATCCGTTCACGCTAAAGATGCAGGCAATGCTGTCAAGGCGCAATTGTTTGCAAAAGACAAAAATTTTACCTGGAAAGATGGTGGCGCAGTCGCTTTGGTAAATGGCAGCGCAGACCTGGTACTAGACATTTCGGAATGGGATGAACTGAGTGGTTTTGGGGTCCGCTTCATGGGGCCGGATAACAGTGTGACGCAGTCCAGGTACTACCTTGACGACGTTATTTTTGAATAATTCCATTTAGCCCATTAATCCTACGGTGACGCCCGCACCCTGTGGCGGCGTCACTCAGATGAACAAAAATGTATAGGAATGAATTATGTCTTTCCCAATAAAAAATTTTAAAATTAAATTATTGTCTGCCAGTATCGCTGCCGCTTTGTTACCACAATCAGGTTTAGTTTTTGCGCAAGATGACAGTGCGGTCGAAGAAGTTATTGTGTCGGGTTTTCGCGCGGCTGCAAAAGATGCGATTGATATTAAACGCAATTCTGGCTCGATTGTAGATGCGATTACCGCCACCGATATTGGCAAGTTGCCCGATGCCACAATCACTGACTCCCTGCAACGTGTTCCCGGTGTACAAATCACCCGCTCTGGTGGTGAAGGTACCGGGGTCAATATTCGCGGAAACACGAATGTAACAACGACCTTAAATGGCGAGCAATTTTTGTCAGCAGGGTCTATTACCACCATCCTTGCGGACTTTGTGGATATTCCCTCTACCATGGTTTCCGGTATGGAAGTTTATAAATCCGCAGAGGCGAAAAATGTTGTAAGTGGTTTTGCGGGAACTGTAAATTTAAAAACCAGCCGTCCATTTCTGTTAAAAGATGGTTTTACAGCATTGGGAAAAATTGAGGGAACCGAGGGCGCGCTGGGTAAAAAAACCAACGGTACTTTTTCAGGTTTCTTTGGCTATAACAATAACGGCGAATTAGGTGCAACCTTAAATATTGCGAAAGGTACGAGTTATCTTGCCGATTACTGGAATGGATCTACCGGAGGTAGCCCAGGTGGTTATGCTGGCTGGAATTTTACTGCGACGGAAGCAAGTGGTTTTGTCAATAAAAATGTAGATGTCAATGGAGATGGCGATAGCGATGATACTTATTACGTGTTTCAAGGCCACCAGGCAGGCAATCGTTTCATCGAAAGGGATCGCACAGGTATCAACGGATCTATTCAATATAAAATTAACGATGCGTTTGAATTAACGGGTGATGCGTTTTATACCAAATTAAAACAACACACCTACTCAGCGAATTTCGTTGCAGACCAAAGTTGGCAAAGTGTGGTGGGTTGGATGACGCCGGATGCCGGAGGATCTTCTGAATATCCCAATAATCAATTTTTGGATGCCGATAGGTCAGTTGTCACCACGCTTCCTGGCAGTTTTTACACCGTCCAGTCGGGAACCTACCAGGCGCGCAGGGTAAATGCCCAAAGCCAAACAACGGCAGGAACGAGAGAAGCATTAAATACCAATATTGAACTTTCGTTTGACAATGGCGGGCCTGTTACAGCCAAGTTGCGCTGGATTCACGCCAAAGCTATTAATGATTCGGAAAATAGTACAGTTGACTCCCAAATAACCGATGGTTCACAGATTAACGATCTCTATACGCCGGTATCGGGTACGCCAACTGCTGCAAATCCATGGGGTTATGGCGGTTTTGCGGCAACTTTGCCAGATGGTACTGCAGTACCCAATTCATTTACTCAAATCCCAATCCATATTTCCTATGCCGGCGGTAAGCAAATTTGGCAGTTGCCGCAAGTGGCCTTGCCCATCACCAACGCCGATGGAACTGTCAGCTTTGTCGATGAAGTTCTGGGCAGTAATTTAAATCGCTATAGCGCAAAATCATCAAATTTAACGGGCACCTACGCAGATGCGGATTTGGATGTTGTGCGCCTGGAGGGTAGTTATAAGTTTGATGACTCATTGTTTGGCACAATTTCATCCTTCGATGTTGGCGTGAGGCGTGCCGAACGGAATGTCTCCAAAGATGGTTGGGTGGGTTTGATACCTAAAACCAACCAATATGGCGATGTTTATGTCGCGCGTTGGAAAGATTCAGCGTCATCTGCACCCGTTACCGGTGAATCCTACATTCCGCCCATTTCTTTCACGTCATTAAATGAGAAAGGAATGATTAAGGGAATCAGCGATTTCTATGGCACCCAAGGTCTTGGCACCATTTATTTTGTTGATCCCAAAGCCATGGATAACCCATTGGCCTGGCATACAGAAATGTATGGGCAACAAATACTCGCACCGGATGCGCCCAACACCTATGACGTGAACGAAGTGACCCAGTCTGCCTACATCCAGGCGAACATTGACCGGGATATTTTCGACATGCCGTTAAAAGGCAATATTGGCCTGCGTTATATCAAAACCGATAACCATGTAGTCCAAAGTTTGGGTGGCGGTACCATTGGAAACTTCCTGAACGGGCCTGGCGCGAATTCAACTATCGGAGGAACGCTTGTAACAGATAATAGTTACGACAACTTCCTGCCGGCAGTTAACCTGTCGTTAAATGTTGCAGACGATAAAGTTGTTCGTTTCGCCTATACCAAATCGATTGGCTCTAATGATGCCGATGGGTTGGGCAAAGGCTTAAATGTGAACAGAATACTTGCTTGTAATGTTAAGGATAAGGACGGGATAGCCGTATTTTGTGCCAGTGGGGGAAGTCAAGACGGTAACCCGACTCTTCTGCCATGGCTGAAAAATAACCTTGATATTAGCTATGAGTGGTATTTCAGTGACAATAGTCTCTTGAGTATTGGCGTTTTTGCTACCCAAGGCTTGGTTGAAAACAGGAAGGAATATATTAATCGTACGGACGTTACTGATAGTGATGGCGTAGTCCGTGGCTACAACCCGAACACGGGTGAATTTGTTGGCTATGTACCCATCATGTCCCAGGTTAACTATTCCAAAAAACAGGGGATCGGCAAGGGGCTTGAATTTGGCTACAAGCAATCATTCGATTTCTTGCCGGGAATATGGAGCGGATTTGGTCTGGATGCCAACTTTACCTACTCTCCTTCTACCAGTAATGAAGTGGATTTCTATGGTAATAAACTGCCTGGCCAGAGGAATTCCGAATACCAATCCAACCTTGCGCTTTGGTATGAAAAAGATGGTTTGCAAGCCCGTATTGCCCATAACTATCGTAGCAAAATGTATCTGGCCAGAACCCAATCCGGGACTTACAACCTGGCCTTGTACCAAAAGGCAACCAACTACATAGACGCGTCTGTCAGCTATGAAATTTATGAAAATGTCACTGCTGCGCTTCAAATGACGAACATAACCCAGGAGCATCAGGAGTTGTATAACCAATGGGAAAGCAATATCGATTCCCAATTCTTCAATGAACGCCGTACCACCTTAAGTTTGCAAGTTAAGTTCTAATTGATGATGTCCCCAAAAAAGCGGCCTGCCGGTAAAGCAGGCCGCTTTTTTTGCAATGGAGGTCATTGACTGCCGTGTAGGTTATCGCGTCAGATGTACATGGTTTTGCAAATAAATGAATCAAAAAGCTTTAAAATAATACTGTAATTCTTATTGTAATCGGTTACATTTTTTGGCAATATAATCGAACCAGCTCATTGATTTAACTGTTTTTCTAATGGGTAATCGGTTACTTATTTGGCGTTTTGTTGAACGAGTTACCGGTTAGCATCCTTGCGATGCATCTACTGGTGTTAGCCCGCTGTTGTTTTTTGTTGCCCCGGCTTGCCGGGGTTTTTTTATGGGCTAAATTTGCCAAAAAATTTCAACTTGTTACCCATAATCGGTATAGTTCATCCTGAATTTGTGACCCGCCGATTTATCTCTACGTAAGGAAATCCCATGTCTGCACAGCTCAAGGCTCAGGCCCAGCGCCTCGAAAACTGGATTAAAAACGATGCGATCCCTCTCTGGTTAACACGCGGTATAAACCCCGGAAATGGCGTTAACTACGAACGTTTGCTGCCTAACGGCGACGTAGATTTTGAAGCGAGTGTGCGTGTACGTGTGCAGGCTCGCCAGGCATTTTTCTTTGCCCAGGCCGCAGATCGCGGCTGGTGCGACAGCGGTAAAACCGTTGCGCAACGCCTGCTCGCCTTTGTGCAAACCCATGCAGCCCATCCTACCGCAGGTGGCGGTTATACCCATTTGATGGATAAAAGTTATCACGTGGTCGATACCAAACAAGATCTCTACGACCACGCTTTTTTCCTGCTTGCCAACGCCTGGGTCTACCGTGTGTGGGGCGATAAAAATGCGCTCACCGAAGCCGAAAACCTGGTCGCGCATCTCGATGCAAAATTTGGTTCAGCCGTTGGTGGCTGGATCGAAGGCGATTACCAATATGCGTGTCGCCGACAAAACCCCCACATGCATTTGTTCGAAGCCTTTTTAGCGCTTTACGATGCAACCGGTAACGCAAAATGGCTCGCGCGCGTCGGTGAAATTTTTGGGTTGTTCCAAGGTCATTTTTTCGATGCCGAGAAACAAGTCCTGTTCGAATTCTTTGAGGATGATTGGTCACTTTGCCCTGATGCAAGAGGCGAAGTCGTCGAGCCCGGCCACATGATGGAATGGGTTTGGTTGCTGGATTGGTACAGCCGCCGCAGTGGTCGCCCGGTAGCGCATTACACCAAAGCGCTCTACGAAAAAGGCTTACAAATCGGCATGGCGCAATCCGGTTTATTGTTTGACGCCGTCGCGCCCGATGGCCGCGTGATCGACCCGAAAAAACGCTGCTGGGGCATTACTGAATTAATTAAAGCGAGTTTGGTACAAATCCGCGCAGGTAATCCAAAAGCCGAAGCGATTGCGATAAAAGCAGTCGATGATTTGTTCACTTACTACCTCTGCGCCAGCACGCCCGGCTCTTACGTTGACCAGCGCGGCGAAAATGATGAAGTCTTCGTGGATGTCGCCCCGGCAAGCACGCTGTACCACTTGATTGTGGCTGCGGTGGAGCTGATTGATCATTGTAATGGGGTTTACAGCAAGTAACGAATAAGTATGTTAGTGCGCCGAATACATTAATAAAACCAGAAGTCGTCGGCAACTGTTTCTGCGTTGCTCTGCATCCATGCAACCGTCATCCTCGCGTAGGCGAGGATCCAGCTGTTGAGTTTTCTTAATCAATTGAGTGTGGATAAGAATTAAACGCTGGCGACTCTCTGTTGCATATAAAAATCAGCCTGTGCAACAAATTTAAAACAATAAAAAAGGAGCAAAAGCCCCTTTTTTATTGTCACGATTTAAGAAGCCTTCACCGGCGCCGTACTTTTACGAATAATAAACTCGGTCGGCAAAATACATTCGGTTTGGCTGAGGGGTTCACCTTCAATAATCCGCAACAACATATCCATCGCCATCTTGCCCATTTCTTCTGCGGGTTGTGAGATGGTGGTCAGGCTTGGGTCACAGTATTTGGCGTAAGCGATATCGTCAAAACCGGTGACGGACATATCTTCCGGGATGCGAATTCCCTGGGCTTTCAAGGTCTGCATGGCGCCTATGGCCATTTCATCATTCATTGAAAAAACCGCAGTTGGGCGATTCTTCATATTGCAGAACTGGAAGGCCGCATTCAGGCCTGACCACATGGTGAAATCGCCTTCTGCGATCAAATCGCGATCAAGCTCAATTCCGGCATTGCGCAGTGCGTCTTTATAGCCTTCAAGGCGATCAACGGTATGCGGGTTGTCTTTCAAACCGGAAATAACCCCGATGCGCCTGTGGCCGAGGGAAATCAAATAATCCACCATGGTTTTTGCGGCGGCGCGGTTATCGATGCGAATCGCGGGGCCGGTAGTGTATTCACAGCCGCATGCGTTGACGCAGGGAATGTCCGCAGGAATATTGTTTTGGCTTTTTTCAGAGCTGGGACGCAATTGGATAATGCCGTCAGCAAGGCGTGTTTCCACGCGGCGAATATACTCAAGTTCGCGCTCCGGCGTTCCGCGCGTATCACCCAACAATACCGCATAACCTTTTTGTTGCGCACGGTCTTCAAGGGCGCGGATAAACAATGAATAGAAGGGGTTGGCGATATCAGGCACCAGCACAACGACCGCATAGGAGCGCGCCGAGCGGAAGTTGCGCGCCAGCATATTAGGTTTGTAGCCAACCTGGGCGATGGCAGCATGGACTTTTTCCAGGCTATCGTTGGAAACCTTTTCGGGCATGCTGAGCGCGCGGGAAACGGTGGCTACCGAAACTCCGGCTAGACGGGCGACATCGCGGATGCTGGACATAAGCTGTCTCTTTTGACGGGAAAGTTATAGTTGTTGACCTATTGTAACAATAAGCATTATAGCCATGTAAATACAGCAGCCGGGCTAATAATATTTGCGCCAGGGCATTGAAATTAGCTGGTAAATTTATCTGTAACCGATTACATTATGTGCTTGGTAGTTTTGCGGTAACGCCTAAGGGAGTTGTAGGTTAAACCGGCTGTGGCAAATATTTATGTTTGTAAAGATGTAACCGATTTAGTTGAACAAGCTTTATACACTTGGCATGATTCCCTGGTGTTATTGACATCGCTGTCAGTGATACCGGCTCATCCTGAACGCAGCCGAAAACTTAAAAAAATCCCCTTATGGGATGACACATAATAAGCGGTAAATACAATGAATCTCCCCTTGCTCGACATCATGATTGTCGTGGTTTTTATATGCTCGACGATTTGCGTAGGTTTTTGGGTTTCTGCCCGCGCTTCCAAGGATATGAACAGCTATTTCCTCGGTGGCAACAAGCTCAAGTGGTACATGTTAGGCCTGTCCAACGCTTCCGGGATGTTTGATATCGCCGGCACCATGTGGCTGGTATCCCTGTTGTTTGTCTATGGTTTGAAAAGTATCTATATCCCCTGGGTATGGCCGGTTTTCAACCAGATTTTCCTGATGGTGTTCCTCGCCATCTGGCTGCGCCGTTCGGGCGTCATGACCGGCGCCGAGTGGATTCGCTTTCGCTTTGGTGATGGCACAGGTTCCAAGCTGTCCAACGTGATTGTGGTGTTTTTTGCCCTTATCAGCGTGATTGCCTTTACTGCTTACGGCTTTATCGCGATTGGTAAGTTTGCCTCGGTATTTTTCCCCTGGAAACTCTCGCAAGATCCGCACACTAACGATGTGCTCTACGGTTTGGGCATGACGGCGATTACCACCTTGTACATCATCAAAGGCGGTATGTTTTCAGTAGTGTTCACTGAGGTTTTCCAATTTATTGTGACCACCATCGCCAGCATCGGCGTTGGCCTTGTTGCGTTCTATCAGGTATCGCCGGAAGCATTGAGTGCCGTAGTTCCCGCCAATTGGGACAGCGCCGGTTTTGGCTGGTATCTGGATGTGGATTGGGCGGGCAAGCTCGACGCTGCCAATGCAAAAATTGCATCAGATGGTTATTCATTGTTCGCGATTTTCTTTATGGTCATCCTCTACAAAGGTGTATTGACCAGCCTTGCGGGTCCCGCGCCAAACTACGATATGCAGCGCGTACTTTCCACACAATCGCCCAAAGAAGCGGCGAAGATGAGCGGTTTTGTGACGGTGGTGTTGATGTTCCCGCGCTACATGTTGATCGCCGGTTTAACGGTATTGGGTTTAGCGTTTTACATGAATGAATTGCACGGCATGGGTGCGAATGTTGATTTCGAACAAATCCTTCCGTTCGTGTTGAAAAATTATATTCCCAGCGGGTTATTGGGTTTGTTGATCGCCGGTTTGCTCGCGGCATTTATGTCCAACTTTGCGGCGACAGTAAACGCTGCGCCTGCCTACGTGGTTAACGATATTTATAAGCGTTACATCAATCCAAATGCTGCACCGAAAAAATACGTGCGCATGAGTTACCTGGTATCGGTTGTGTTTGTGATTTCCGGTGTATCGCTCGGCTTCTTTATTCCCAGTATCAACACAGTATTGCAATGGTTGGTAGGCGCGCTCTACGGCGGCTACACCGCCGCAAACGTACTCAAATGGTATTGGTGGCGCTTTAACGATTACGGATATTTTTGGGGCATGCTCGTTGGTATTTTAAGTGCGCTCGCGTTATCGCAAACCAGCATCAATGCCTTGCAAGCGTTTCCTTATATGTTGGCATTGTGCGTTGCTGTTTGTGTGATTGCTTCATTGATGACACCGCAAACCGATATGAACGTATTGAAGACGTTTTACACCAAAGTTCGCCCCTGGGGTTTTTGGGCGCCTGTGCGCGCTGAAGTACAAAAACACTATCCCGTTGTAAAAGCAAATCCACATTTCAAGCGCGATATGGTGAACGTAGTCGTAGGAATTGTGTGGCAAACCAGTTTGGTTGCAGCGCCGATTTTCCTGGTCATCCATCACTTTAGTGAGTTCGCAATTGCCATGACGGCTGTTGCACTTTGCACGCTCTTTTTATGGAAAAACTGGTATCAGCATTTGCAGGATTATCCGGAAGATTTACCACCGGAAATATTAATCGGCACTACCGATGAGCATTTGTTGAAGTGAACATAAGTCAATTTTGTTGCAGTGCCCGTGTGGTACTGCAACAGAAAATTTTTTATCCAAAAATGTAATCGATTACTGTTTTTTTGAAGATTAACTAACAACGACAAGCAGCCATTTGGACGCTTGTGATATTTAAAAAGTGAAAACTTGTTAAAAAACCTGACGGACATTGTTAACAACTATTTCACATGAAATTGAATTTTGAGGTAACCAATAAATGACGCAATTTAAACAATCGGTACAAGCTTTGTTGACGCAACACGAAGCGCTAATTACGAAAAAAAATATCGCTAAAGTTCACGGCAACGGTGTGTACACCTGTTACGAAAACCCCATCCTCACCGCAGAACATGCCCCGATTTTTTGGCGTTATGATTTGAATGAAAAAACCAATCCATTTTTAATGGAACGCCAGGGTGTCAATGCGGCATTTAATTCCGGTGCGATCTATTGGAATGGAAAATATATTCTGGCTGTGCGTGTTGAAGGCGTGGATCGCAAATCATTTTTTGCGATTGCCGAAAGTCCAAACGGTATCGACAATTTTCGCTTTTGGGATTATCCCATCACCATGCCGGAAACCGATCGCCCTGACACCAACGTTTATGATATGCGTTTAACCGCACACGAAGACGGCTGGATTTACGGATTATTTTGCACCGAGCGCAAAGATTTAACGCGTCCCGATGATACCTCTGCCGCAGAAGCGCAATGCGGTATTGCGCGTACAAAAGATTTAATCGTGTGGGAGCGTTTACCCGATTTAATTACTTACTCTGGCCAGCAGCGCAATGTGGTTTTGCATCCAGAATTTATCGATGGAAAATACGGTTTGTTTACGCGTCCGCAAGATGGCTTTATCAGCGTTGGCGGTGGCGGTGGAATTGGTTGGGGCTTGGTTGATGATATGACGCGCGCCGAAGTGAAATCAGAAGTGATTGTAGACGGCAAGGTTTATCACACCATCAAAGAAGTTAAAAATGGCCAGGGTCCTGCGCCCATTAAAACCGCAGAAGGCTGGCTAAACCTCGCGCACGGCGTACGCAATACTGCTGCTGGTTTGCGCTATACGCTCTACATGTTTATGACGGAATTGGATCGCCCCTGGGTTGTTAGCCACAGTCCCGCCGGTCATTTTATTGCGCCCCATGGTGAAGAACGCGTGGGCGATGTTTCCAACGTTGCGTTTGCCAACGGCTGGATCGTCAATGAAAAAAATGAAGTTTTTATTTATTACGCTTCATCTGACACGCGCATGCACGTTGCAACATCAACCGTAGAAAAATTAATTGATTACTGCAAAAACACACCGGAAGATGGTTTGCGTTCTGCAGCGTCAGTTGACGTGCGCAATGAATTAATTAGTGCGAATTTAAATATACTAAAAGATTTGGTGTAATCCACAATGAATGTTGCGAGTTTGCCTGCTCATTTGTCAGGGCTGCAGTTTGAGTTTCGCCAGGAATTAATCGCCATTGTCGATTGGTGGTTGGCAAATACTATAGATCGCGAAAATGGCGGTTTTTATGGTGAAGTCAGTGCAGATAATTTTCCAGTAAAAAATGCCAGCAAAGGTATTATTTTAAATACGCGGATTCTGTGGTTTTTTAGCGAAGCTGCGTTGGAATTAGGCGCACTAACTGATCCAAAAGGTATTGAGTGTCGCCACGCAGCCAGGCGCGCCTATGATTACATCGTTAATTATTTTTTTGATGCAGATTATGGCGGTGTCTATTGGGAGTTGGATGCACAAGGCAAACCGGTTAATACAAAAAAACAAGTCTATGCGCAAGCATTCACGATTTATGCGCTCGCCGCTTATTATCAATTAACAAAAGATGAAAAAGCACTGGCGCACGCATTGGATTGTTTTGAATTGCTTGAGACCAAAACCATTGACTGCCAGCGTGAAGGTTATCTTGAAGCATTTACACGTACCTGGGGCGTTATAAAGGATTTGCGTTTGAGCGACAAAGATTTAAATTTTCCTAAATCGCAAAACACCCATCTGCATATATTGGAAGCCTATACAACGCTTAATAAAATTCATCCAACTGACACTATTCGTTCAGCGTTGCGATACAACATTGAATTGTTTGATAAATACATGATCGATAAAAACACATACCACTTGCGTATGTTTTTGGATAATGACTGGAACGATCACTCTCCCGGTTTCACCTACGGCCATGATATTGAAGCAAGTTGGTTAATTGCGAAAGCACTGGAATCATTGGATGATGAAAATTATACGCAAGCTTTAATGCCAAGCCTGGTGAAAATTGCAGAAGCGACCTTAACCGAGGGTATAGGTGAATATGGCCAGGTCATTGATGCCTATAATTTTGCAACTAAAACCCAATCGCCGGATATTGTGTGGTGGGTACAAGCAGAGGCCCTGGTAGGTTTTTTATTTGCGTACACTGAATCGCGCGATCAAAAATATTTAACCGCTGCTGAAAATATTTGGAAATTTATCAAGCTCTACCAAATCGACCAAAAAAATGGCGAATGGTTTTGGTTATCCACTATCGATAAACCACAATCTACACCTTATTACAAAGTCGGCTTTTGGAAATGCCCATATCATAATGGCCGTGCGATGATGGAAGCATCGCGTTATTTGATGAAAAAATAGTTAATTATGTTTTTGTCATCCCTGGCCGGGCGCCCCCGCAGGGGATGACGACTCCCGGATAAAATTTATAAGTGTGTTAATTAATGTTGGTGAAAAACTATAACGATATTGCAAGATATAAAACCTGTGAGGAGATGCTATGAAAAAAATAATCAGTTTATGTACAGCAGCTTTTTTGTTGTCTGCAGCAAGCCTAACATTTGCGGCGGACAAAAAAAGCGATACGTCCAGCAAGGGCGATTTTATTACCACGAACGGCACACATTTTTCGCTAAAAGGTAGTGCCTATTATGTTGTAGGTTCAAACATGTGGTACGGTGGTTATTTGGGATCAACCGGTAAAGTGGGTGATCGCGCTCGCCTTACAAAAGAATTGGATAGTTTAAAAGCAATTGGCATCAACAATTTGCGCGTGCTTGCGGTCTCTGAAAAAAGTGAACTCAATAGCGCTGTTCATCCTGCAACAACAAATGGTTTTGGTCAGTACGATGAAGAGTTGTTGGCCGGCCTTGATTTTTTGGTTGCAGAAATGGCCAAGCGCGATATGACCATCGTGATTTATTTAAATAATTTCTGGCAGTGGTCAGGCGGTATGACGCAATACATGGGTTGGATTGACGGCCAGCCAGTGCAAGATCCCAACGTGACCAATGATTGGGAAGGATTTATGGCAAAATCTGCAAGTTTTTATCAAAGCAAGAAAGCACAAACTGAATGGCGAAAAACCATCAAGAAAATTGTGACTCGCACAAATACCATCACTGGAAAATCTTATATTAATGACCCAACAATTTTGTCATGGCAGCTGGCCAATGAGCCACGCGCGGGCAATTCAAAAGCCACTGACAAAGAAAAAGCAATTTATGTGAAATGGATTAACGATACTGCAAAATATATTCACGAGCTTGATGGTAACCATATGGTGAGCACAGGCAGTGAAGGTTTAATGGGTTCAAATAATGATGAAAAATTGTATAGCGATGCACATTCATCGCCTTATATTAATTACTTGACCTATCACATGTGGATCAGGAACTGGAGTTGGTTTGACCAGAAAAAGCCGGAAGAAACCTGGGATGCCGGTTTGGCAAAAGGTAACACCTATTTAAATGAACACATCGACATCGCGAAAAAATTAAATAAGCCGATTGTGCTGGAAGAGTTTGGTTTGGATCGTGATATGGGCGCCTACGATGTTAAATCGACAACACATTATCGCGATAAATTTTATCGCATCGTATTCGATACTTTATACAAACGCGTAAAAGCAGGCGATGCAATTGCGGGTTACAACTTCTGGGCATGGAACGGTTCAGCGCGCACCAGCCGCCCAAATTACTGGTGGCAAACCGGTGATGATTTCATGGGTGACCCACCACAAGAACAACAAGGTATGTACGGCGTGTTTGATTCTGATGTAACGACAATTTTAATTATCAAAGAGTACGCTGATAAGATGCACGCGTTAGCAAAATAATTTTCTTAGTACTTTCGTTGAAAATACGTTGATATAAAAACTGCAATTTCGGTTGCAGTTTTTTTTGCATCAAAATAAATTTATATGATTAGTCTTACACAATAAAAAATGAACTCCAGGCAACTTGAAGGAAATCTTTTGCTATGAATAAAAAAATATTTTTACTGTTCGCGCTCTGTGCGAATTTTTTATTAGTCGCACAAGCGCATGCACAAAAATTTGAAGAGCTGGGTAAAACCCCGCAAATGGGCTGGAATAGCTGGAATACATTTGCCTGCGATATTAATGAAAAAATGATTCGCGATATGGCCGACACCCTGGTGAATACCGGCATGCGAGATGCAGGATATAACTATATTAATATCGATGATTGCTGGCATGGCCAACGCGATAAAAATGGTTTTATCCAGGCCGATAAAACGCACTTTCCGTCGGGTATTAAAGCGCTTGCGGATTATGTTCACAGCAAGGGTTTAAGGATTGGGATTTATTCTGATGCGGGTGGAAAAACTTGCGGCGGTCGCCCCGGTAGTCGCGGTCACGAATATCAGGATGCAATTACCTACGCAAGTTGGGGAATTGATTATGTGAAATACGATTGGTGCGATACTAAAGATATAAATCCAAAAGCCGCGTACACAACCATGCGCGATGCAATTAGAAGCGCTGGTCGCCCGATGTTATTTAGTATTTGCGAGTGGGGCGATAACAAACCCTGGGAATGGGCAACCGATATTGGTCATTCATGGCGTACAACTGGTGATATAGATCCTTGCTGGAATTGCGAACACAGCCACGGCTCATGGTCATCATGGGGCGTGTTGCGCATCCTCGATAAACAAGAAGGTTTGCGCAAATATGCAGGGCCCGGTCATTGGAATGATATGGACATGATGGAAGTTGGTAACGGTATGACCGAAGCCGAAGATCGCGCGCATTTTTCATTATGGGCAATCATGGCATCGCCATTAATTACCGGTAATGATTTGCGCAGCATGTCTGATACAACACGTAAAATTTTAACCAATAAAGAAATGATTGCGATCAACCAGGATCTATTAGGTATCCAGGCGATGAAATGGATTGACGATGGCGACGTTGAAATTTTTATCAAGCCATTAGATAAAGGTGATTACGCCGTTTTATTTTTGAATCGTGCAGACGTCGAAAAAAATTACGTACACGATTGGGTATTTAATGAAATGAAAGATGATATCAGCAAACATGAAATCCATTTCGATAAAGAATTTTTCAATTGGAAAAATATCTGGACCGGAACAACAGGAGATACAAAAGGAAAATTGAATCTAACCATTCCTGCGCATGATGTGGTTGTATTGCGTTTAATACCAAAGAAGTGATAAAAATTAAGCCCGCTGTTGCGGGCTTAATTTTTTAATCTACTTAAAAATATCTGAAGCCGCATGAAATTATAATTTTTTCCATCAACAATTTCGCCAGAATGGATCATTCCTATAATTTCATCAATATCAAGTTCCGGAGCATCAATATTTTCACATTCTTTTTCCATGTCACCACCAGCACTGACGTTGGCATTTACATCGTATTCGGCGACAAAGAAATATGGTTTATGTGATTGAGTCAGGGCTCATATAATAAGGCATAAAAAAATTTCGTACTTGTGAAACTCAATAACCTATTCCTTCTTCCGTTTGTAATACTTCTCTCTTTCAGGCTTGCTTCATCTAATACTTCTGTTGGAACTTCAATAAATCATTCCAATCATTCACAAATGCCGGGTAACGAAATTGGTGAACAAAGATCACGGTGCGTTATGCAAGGTTATAGCAAGATGGTTGCGCCATTACTGATCACAGGCTGCGTGACTTTGACACTGCCGAGAAACATCGTCGCGCATGAAGTAAAACGTCGTTTTCTTTAAGAGATACTAATCATCTGAAAGCACTTCAACGGAATGAGTCCAGACTTGATTGGAATCGCTCATCTTGATTTCTGGTAGTGACATTGTGCTCGTACAAACACTGTGTGGCTGGTGATGTAGAGCTATAAAAGCTGCAATGTAGATTGCCATAAAATGATGTATCACACAGCCAGCAGATAGTGCTTTACACAAGTCCGTAATGTTAAAGGTATATTAGAGAACCCAAGCACAGATTTTCTACGAAGTAAAAAAATAGCGAACGTAATTTGAAATGATTGAGTTTTTTATGTAGACTCACGCGACACTTTAATTGATAAAAAATTGTCTTCCGATTCTTATTTTATGCGCATTGCGCCTTATTTTAAGGGACTAAGTTGTGTCTATTTATAATAAAATCTTACTTTTTGTATTTGCTCAATCTTCTTTTTCTTCGATCTATGCTTGGTTTTGCAACGGTTAAATCACTGTTGTCATTTCGCCTCGTCGGTTCTTGACGAAAATAATATTGTGAATACTGGATTATAAATTTGTTGGGTTTTTATAAATCCCAACAAAATTCTTTTTGAAATTAATCACTTGTATTTTGTTGCAAGCTTTTTGAGTGAATTCAATGAAAAAATGAAAGCTCAAAAATAAAGATAGTTAATGTGCAGGGCAAATCTGAAAAATGCATTCCATGTACGTAGAGATATATGGAGCAAATATCTCTCACATACTGAAATTTAACGTTTGAAATTACTTGTTGCTTAAGCAAAGAAGGAGCATTTCCCACCATGAAAAAACTGCTACGGAGTTCAATACTTGCCAGTCTATGCCTATGTATGTTTTATGCATCCGCGCAAGAAAAAACTTATAAATATACCTATGACGAGTTGGGCAGGCTCACCAAGGTTGAAGACTCCATTAATGGTGATCGGTCATATACCTATGATCCTGCAGGGAATCGTACAAATGTAGCGGTTTCATCAATATCCAGCTCTTCGTCAAGCAGCGTGGTATCCAGTATAGCTTCATCATCAAATCTTCCGGTAATTATACAGGCCGAAAGCTACAGCGATATGTTTGATGTATTTACGCAAGACACTAGCGATGTAGGTGGTGGCAAGAACGTTTATAATTTCAATAATACGGATTGGATGTCATACCAAAATTCGGTTGTCACTGTACCTGCGACGGGTAGCTACCAGTTAACCTATAGGATCGCATCGACCAATGGTGCATCTGGTATTGAACTCAGGGAACTTGCCACCAATGCGTTAATTGATGTCGCAAAGCCGCCAAACACTGGTGGTTGGCAAACATGGGTTGATGTAACCCGCACCATCACGCTAACTCAAGGTGGACACACTTTTAAGCTTGTGTCACAGAGTGGTGGGAATCTCAATATAAACTGGTTTCGTATTGATAATGTTAATTCTTCCTCGTCTTCAAGCGCGCTCGCATCATCCAGCACCAGTTTATCTTCAAATGCATCTGCTCCTGCTGGCTCGTCCTCAAGTGTAACAATTACATCTACATCCAGTTCATCTTCAAAGACATCTGTTGCATCCAGTACGCCTATTACTTCCAGCTCGTCTTCAAAAGCACCTGGTTCATCCAGTTCGTCTTCGAGCTCGCTTGTAATAAGTTCTCCTGGAGCGCCATCTTATTCTGAATTGACGGCTGGATCGGCTAAATTCACCTGGGCTCCATCCTCAATGGCAGGCGTTGGTTATCAATGTACTGTCAATAATTGGGTTAATACGGTTCCTTGTTCATCAGGCATAACGCTTTACACATTAATTCCAAACCAAACCAATACCTTTTTAGTGCGGGCTGTTTATAGCGGCGTGTTTAGCTCGCCATCATCTGTTGATGTTCCGGCTCCAGCTGTATCGCCTCCGGGCGCGTTAAGGTTTGGTAGCATCGTAGCTGCACCTACATCCGGTTCCGCAACAATCTCATGGGATCCATCTTCAACCCCAGGGGTAAGTTATGAATACTCCTACGATAGTTCACAAGGAAACTGGAGTTCTCCTTCCCCAGCCACTAACACAACTGTGTCTGTGACGCTGCCTTCTCCAGGTAGAAGCTATGACGTCATAGTAAGGGCATTGTTAAATGGAGTGCGAAGCACAGGGATACATGACACTCTGGTAATCCCGGCATTTAGTGTGGCCAATCCGGGCATCCCGAAAATTGAATCAATAACCTATACCACGGCAACTGCATCTTGGGCCCCATCTACAACACCAGGCGCAACTTACGAATATTCTTTATACGCTAATGGACCGTGGAGCCCAATATCAACAACTACGGTCGGATTAACTAACTTGGCTTCAGGGGGTGGTTATAACTTTACAGTGAGGGCGCTTGCTGCTGGCCAATATAGCGACCAGATTTCTCAAACCTTCCAGACTCTTTTCTATGATATAGGCCCCACGGGTACGCCGGCGATTATTGATGGCACACTATCGTCTGGATCGGTATCCATGAAATGGGCTCCTTCCGGGACTCAAGACGCAACTTACGAATGGACTGTTGATGGTTGGGTGACTGTTGGAGCGAACTCACTCCCACGTGCTGATAATCAATGCACCTTAAATAACCTGCTGCCAAGCCACAGTTATAGATTTGAGGTCAGAGTGCTCGCTCCTAACGGCAGGCGTAGCAGCCCGATGTACCTGGATTTTACAACTCCAGCTGCTCCAGCTCCCCTGACAATGGTTGGATCGCTTAACGTAGGTGCTAAGACGGTCAATTCGGTCTTCATTTCATGGCAACCTGCGACGGGCAATCCTGATGCAGATAGTTATGAATACTCTCTTAACAATACCAACCAGTGGTCAACTCTGGGCAAGGTTACATCCGCAACTATAAGCACAGGATTGAGCCCCGACACTCCATACACGATATCTGTAAGGGCGAGAAATTCTGGTGGTATAAGTAATAATACAATCCAGGGCAGTTTTAGAACTAACGCACCTCTTGTGTCACTTGCAATGGCCGGAGTACTTGGCGTAGGTGTTTCAACTACCAATTCTGTAGGCATTTCATGGCAACCTGCAACGGGTAACCCTGGTCCAGATAGTTATGAATACTCTCTTGACAATAGCAGCTGGATACCTCTGGGGATGACTACAAGTGCAACCATAAACACAGGATTGAGCCCCGATACTCAATACACGATCTACGTGAGGGCGAAAAATTCTGGTGGCCCAAGTAATGCGCTCCAGGGGGGGTTCAGAACGAAGGCAGCCCTAGCTCCGCTTGTAATGGTTGGGTCACTTGGCATAGGCACTATAACATCCAATACGGTAGATATTTCATGGCAGGCTGCAACGGGCAATCCTGTCGCTACGAGTTATGAATACTCCCTCAATGACAGCAATCAGTGGATAAACGTGGGCGACATACGAACCATAACGGTGAGTGCAGGCTTGAGCCCCAATACTTCATACAAGATTTCTGTAAGAGCAAGAAATGCTAGCGGTCCAAGTAATGGAGCGCTTACAGGGGGCTTTAAAACGCCTGCAATTCCGCTCGTACTAGCTGGCCCGCTTAGGTTATATGGATACACGACTACTTCGTTATCCATTTCATGGGATGCAGCTACAGGCAATCCTGGTCCTGATGGTTATGAGTATTCTTATAACAACAATGATCCCTGGACATTCTTGAGCTCCTCATCTATCACCCTATCTGGATTGAGCCCCGACACCTCATACACCCTCTATGTAAGGGCTAAAAATGCCGGCGGAACAACTGGATCAATTGGTGGTACCTGGAAGACTCCCCCTGTATTGCTTCCCAAGCCTCAAAATGCCAGGTGTTACCAAAATTGGGGGCCAGGTGCCTGGCAAGGGAAATGGGACGCCGTTCCTGGCGCGCATCACTATGTCTTCAAGGAAGTCAATAAGCCAGAAGTTACTTTATATAGTACAAACACGGGGCCTACGCCGATGAACCAATCCACAAAACCGTGCAGCTGGGTTCAGGCCTGTGACGCGGCTGGTCGCTGTGGCGAACCACAATATGAATTTTCTAATTATTAAATGACGGAGCATATGATGAGTTTAACTATATTTTTAGTCCGCACCTCACTTCGTTTAAGAGACATTAAGTGGCGCAATCGCACCTTAAAGATATTGATGTTGATCCTGCTACCAGGAGCCTATTCAGCTTCCTGTTATGCACAGCAAGGGTCCACTGCCATTCCAGTGCCCGAATACACCACGCTCGATGCATTAGGCGTAAACGTTTTCGGTAATTCCGTGGCACCCACCATCAACACACTTTCCATTGGTGGAGGGATGGGGCTGAGTCATAGCATCACAGTGCAAGGCAATATATTTTCTGTTTATAGTGACGAACATGGTTTTAGGGATAAGTTTGCCGGTGATATTAGAAGTACCAATTTAGGCAAGAAGCAGGGCAGTACGTATGACTTTTGGGTGTTAACTGTTAGTGCTATGGGCGAGTCTGCTCAGTTTGTAGAATTGTGTAATGGAAAGTTTACAGGGAGTCTTCCAGCAAATAGCTGTACTCCCACCTACTATGAAGCAATTCGCGATAAACGTAATACCCTAACATTGAAATATGACCAAGGCCCCCAAACGGGGCCGTCGGGTCTACACGTTGTATGGACCAAGCCTGACGGTACGGAAGTTTATTACACTGCTGGAAGTCTTAGCATGGCAACCACTGGAGGCTTTTATAAAATTATTTACCCCAACGGTTTCACCATTAATGTCCTGTCAAGCATTACTGTGCAAACCAATACGGGGTTTCAATTAAAATACAATTACGTCTACGATTTTCGCGCTGTGGATTCCACTAAAAACTACTTAGAATATTATGGTTACGCTTCCGCAATAAGCACCACGTGGTGGATGGTCAATCCTAAAAGTATTACTGCTATCAATAATGCGTATGAATATTGTGATGGCTCACAAAGAGCTCCGTGCACAAATTTAGCCAACAATTGGTCAACGGTAACTTTTGATTGGCCAGGGGGAATGCCTAGAGCTTTTTTCTTGGGCAAATCTACTTTTCGTGTAACTAGTCCAACTGGCGCTATTGCTGAGTTCAATTATGAGGCGCAAGATGCAAAGGTCGCATCAGAGCCTGCAAATACCAATGTAGCTCCGAGGCTGATGTCTATAAAGCCATTTGGTGCGCTAAAGCCCACTGTCAGTTTCGTCTATTCAAAGCCTTACCATGATGGTGGTGGCAACGCAGCATACTCACTTCCGGCAGAGCCATGGATTTTAGACAGTGCTACTGGAATAGCGGGCTCATCAAGCTATGCCAGTGCTCCGCTATACGGCGGTACTAATTACAAGGGATATGATTTGCTTGTATATACGAATGACACTTATTTTCCTCTATTAACAAAATTTATAGACAAGAGATCTGGCAGAGAAATCACATTTGTTGAAACCAGAGGAGCGAATTTAGTGGATCAGGATGATTACACAAGTACATGGAGTAAAAAATACACTTACTATTCCGATAACAATGTCCAAACGGTAACTGACAAGGCTACCGGCACACTTTCCGCAGGTGGCTACGAAGCATGTACGGACCTTAACCGCAAAACCTGCAACCAACCAGCGTGGGTGAGCAACAATGGGAAGGTAACAAATTACACCTACCACAAACTTTCTGGTCAAGTAGAAACTGTCACCTTACCCGCTAATAAAAATGGCAAGCGCGCGCAAACACGTTATGAATACACTCCGCTACAAGCAACATTTTTGTCAGCTGCCGGCACAACAACAGGCACTTCCATATATTTAAAAACCGCCGAAAAATATTGCATGAATAGCAACTTTAATGGAGCGGGAGACGGCAATAGTGTTTTCAGTGGTGCATGTGAGTTAGGCGCTAATGATGAAGTGGTTACCCGCTATGAATATGACATCACCAAAAACCTGCACTTAAAAGGTAAGACAGTGACCGCTGTAAACACCTTTAACGTACCGACGGTGAAACGCACCTGCTACCAATACGATATTTACGGCAATCTTATTGGCGAAACCCAACCCAACGCCAATCCAGCCAGTTGCAATTAAGTTCAGGGAAGAAATGACATGAAAAGTATTTTTTCAACCAAACAATTGATAAGTCGGCTTTGTTTCGTGCTGGGTATTGTTGCAAGTGTGAATAGTTTTGCAGCACAGCAGGAACAGGCCTTTACCGCAGCCAAGCGATACGACCTTGCTGGCAGGATCACTGGAACCATATCACCAGATCCTGACGGTAGCGGGCAGCTGCGACTCCTGGCTACCCGCAATACCTATAACACAACTACCGGATTGCTCGAAAAGGTAGAAAATGGTGAGTTGGGAAGCTGGCAAGATGAAAATATAGCGCCAGGGCAATGGACAAGCTTTACCATCTACAACAGTCAGGTCATTACTTATGATGACTACGGCCGCAAAGCGTCGGTTAGGATTAATGACAAAAACAATAATCCGGTCAACTTCACTGAAACCAATTACGATACCAAAAGCCGCGTAAACTGTGTCGCGGTTCGCATGAATCCGGCAAGCGCATTATCAGATGCGTGTACGCCGGGAAGTGGAAGTAGTAGTGGCCGGGATCGTATTTCGCAATATACCTACAATGATTTTGATCTGGTAAAAACCGAAACGCGTGGGATAGGAAGCTCGGTTAGACAAACCTATTTTACGAATGAGTACGCAGGTCGCTCTTTGAGGAGCCAAACCGATGCCAATGGAAACCGCACGGAGTTGCGTTACGACGCCAATTTCCATTTAGTGAAAATGGTCTATCCATCACCAACAACACACTACTCAGTGAATGAAGCTGACTTTGTTGAGTTCAGTAACTTTGATGCAAATGGAAATCCGCAAAACCAGCGCAAGCGTAACTCTAAAGGAGCTGGTGAGCTGGTTACCCTAACGTATGACAATAACAATCGGGTCATTTTCAAAAGCTATACGAATACCGTCAACCAGCAGAATGTGTCTTATGACTATGATTTGCGTGGGTTGTTGGTATCTGTACGATTTGGTTCAGATACTGGCCAGGGTATTACCACCACCTACGATGGTTTCGGCAATGTAGCTACCAGTACAAATACGATGGGGGGTGTTAGCCGTACCTTAAATTATGCGTACGATCTCAACAACAACCGCACCTCTATAACCCACCCGGATGGCATTGCATTTACCTATGCATTTGATGGATTGAATCGGGTTAAAACCATTAACGAGGGGTCTGCGACTGCATTATTGAATATCTATTACGCTACCGATGGTGGCCGTAAAAGGATTGTTCGCACTGGCGGTGCCACTACAATCTATGGTTTGGCGACCGATAGTTTTGCCAAGGAAGATGGTATTCGCTTAAAAACTTTCACGCAGGATTTCACGGGTACCACGAATGACCTAACGACAACATTCACATTCACGGCTTCAAACCAGATTGAAACCCTGACTAAAAACAATAGCCTTTATTCCTATCAGGGTAATGATAACCGTACTGGTGTTTATGTCCCGAACGGGTTAAACCAATATGACTATATTGCAGGCCAGCCACTGGGTTATGACGGTCAGGCTAACCTGGCCAATGACGGTACACAGATGTATACCTACGATGCGGAAAACCGGTTGCTGACTACTACCGGTCCATCTGCCTTGGGAAGCTTTGTATACGATCCTAATGGTCGACTTTTCCAAAGCACAATTAACGGTACCGTTACCCAATACCTCTACGATGGTGATGCCTTGGTTGCCGAGTACAGCAACAGCGGAGCGCTATTACGTCGATATGTGCATGGAGACCAGGTTGATGAGCCGTTGGTGCAATACAATACCAGTGCCATCGGAACTGACAATCGTCGTTATCTACACACAGATCATCAAGGCAGCATCATTGCGCACAGCGATTCGTCAGGAAGTGTGTTCTCAATTAACGGCACCCTGGCTTACGACAGTTACGGTATTGCTGATGCAGAAAATAATTTGGTTCCAGGGGCGTTTGGTTATACGGGGCAAGTGTATTTTCCGGCGTTGGGATTAAATTATTACAAAGCAAGATTCTATAGTCCGAAGCTTGGCCGCTTTTTGCAGACGGATCCGATTGGGTACAAAGACGATATGGATCTTTATGCCTATGTGGGAAATGATCCGTTGAATAAGACTGATCCATCGGGGATGGAGTGTGTGACATCAAATACAACAACATGTGTAAAACCACCAGATGAAAATAAGCCAAAAGAAAAAGTTGAAGAAGTTGTTGTAACGGGAAAAGCGGAACGGAATCATGATAAAGCCGAAAAGGCAGCTCAAGAGTTTGTTAGAAATGCACAAAATTCATTAGAGCAATTCAATCAATGTCGAGGTTCTTGCTTGAAAAGTGAATATGGTTCTTATTATGAAACTGCAAGTGATCTAAGTCCTTTAAGTCTTATGGATCAAATCACTGGAGAAGCAATTGATTTGTTTGATGAAGTGGCGACTAAAGAGGCAAATAAAAATGCGTGGAGTGCGGATAAGAAAGATTTTGAAAAAGGTAAGCGGCAGCTTAAAAAGCTTTCACAGCTTCGAAAGTTTAATACTGGAATGGCTGTAGTTGGTGCTGGTGCTGCAGGTTTTCAAGCGGGTGCAAATTTGTATTGTGGGGCCTCATGTTTATGAAGAATTTAATGTTTAGAGTATGTGCATTTGTACTTGGTATTATTTTCTTTGCTAATACAGTAATTTTATTAATTTCTGTTTTTTTCAATACTGATAGCTGGCAAGAGAATTTGAGTATAATCGTTTCTATTTATTTGGTTTTTCTCTGTATGCGCTATGCATTTACAGGTAAATCAAATAGTTTTCGATTTTTTAAAAGGTCTTAAGCTCGCCACAGAAACCAGAAAAGGGAACGGAGGGATTAAAATTTGATCACCACGCAGTCTTTGATAAGATAACCCTACATTTTACAGTTACGGAAATTTAGCAAAGGAGTTGCTATGCTACGTCGAGCAAGACAATACGTTCCCCAATTACCCTATCACATAGTTCAGCGCGGTAATTTTGTTTTATCAAACCGGAGAATTATCAATTCTATCTGGAGTCCCAGCAGAAATTATCCGTTAAATATCAGGTGGCAATGTACACCTATTGTTTGATGACAAATCACATTCATTTCTTAGTAACACCAGCGACAGATGATTTCATATCAACACGATGAAAGTTGTAGGCAGTCGTTACGCGCAATACATCAACAAAAAATATAAACGAACGGGTACCCTTTGGGAGGGGAGGCATAAATCAAGTTTGATTCAATCTGAACACTATTTGTTGACGTGTTATAGGTATATTGAACTTAATCCTGTTAGAGCTGAAATGGTGGAGAGGCCAGAAGAGTATAAATGGCCAAGTTATGGAGTAAATGCGTTGGGCGATTCAAGCTGGCTAATAGCACATTATGAATATTTGCGTTTGGGAAAGGATATGATCTCAAGAACAGAGGCTTATAGTGAATTATTTCGTTATCAGTTGAATAATGCCGACATAGACAATGTGCGAAATTCCACGCACTATTGCCAGCCGTTAGGTGATGATCGATTCGGGGAATTTATCTTGAAAAAATATGGCATTCGCTCTGGGCAGATGCATCGAGGAAGACCAAAAAAACAGAGTGACGGATGTTGAAAAAATAATCTCTCCGTCCCCTTTTCCGTTGCAAGCGAGCTCCAGTACTCGTTCAGCAGGGCCAATAAAGTATCTTACGATCCCCTCGGTAGGCTCATAAAGGTTGAGGATACGATCAATGGAACTAGAGATTATAAGTACGATCTGCAGGCAACCGTACGCAATTAAATGTTCAATCAACAAGTAGTTCGTCCAGTAGCAGCTCGCAATAAAACGACCTGGAAAGATTGAAAACTAATTTGCATAGAACAGAGAAAATGAAAAATCAGACGATATACAACTTTATAGAAAAGCTAACTCAACAAGCGAGCATGAATGAGACAAACCATGCTCGTGAAACAAAAGCTATCTTTAAATTAATAGGGAATAAAAAATAATGAAGAAAATTTTATTTTTACTTTTTGGACTTTCTGGTTCGGCTTTTGCGCTTGAGCAAAATCCCATCGCTCCCCCCAGCGTTGAGATTGTTGATAAATTTGGCGTGAATATGCAATCTGCCCAACTCGCTCGATCGCTCAATACGGTCTCCATTGGAGGCGAACTTGGCTTAAGTCACCATGTCCAGCTTTACACCGATTTATTTGCTGAAGGTTATTTTGGATACGTCGATGCCTTTGCTGGAAATGTGAATCGAACAAATATTTCTAATAATTCAGTTCAAATCATGACTAACGCAAATGGGTATCCGATTTTTTTTCGAGATTCTGGGCAACTGGATCCAGTTAGCACCAACATGGTGTTTGTAATGCGGGCTTATGGGCCAGCGGGAAGACAAGACTTTTTGGTGTATCAAAATGGCGTATTGAACAGAGACGCCTCCGCCACGACTGGCCTCACCTTTAAGGCTGTGGGCGATGAGCGACATACGCTGACAGAAAGCGCCGATCATAGTTACCTTACATGGACAACTCCGGATGGCGTAGAGTCAAAGTATGCGAGTTTCGGTAGTCGGTTAGTAGAAGTCACATACCCTAACGGCTATAAAGTCCGCGTGTCTTATTATGGTGTGGCAACCAACACTGGGTTCATGTTGAAATACCAGTTAAATAACCATGGGTTGAATGGAACACCTGATCAAATTGTGGCTATCAACCGTGCCAATCAATATTGTTCCCCGGATGTTACAACAGCCTGTGTTACAGCCGGATGGCCTACCGCAACATTTACATGGCCGATCGGAATACCTTCGATATTCTGGACGCCCGGTATACCCTTATCCAACTACTTAGTTAAACTTACGACGCCTGCGGGCGTGACTGAGATTCAATATCAGCCCGAGGATCTGTGCTGGACAAACCATAATTATGAAGACGATTACTGTAATGGAAATCGTAGTGGATTGGGGCATTGGTCCCCTCGTTTACACAGCATAAAAACCCCTGAGAGCACCACACCTAATTATCGATACACCTACACCAACAATGGAAACGCGTCTAATGGAATTTGGGATCTATACAGCAGGCTTGGGCAGATTGAAATAGCTGTACGAAATGAAACGGACACTGAAACTTACGGTGTTGGTCCTGATTCTTATTCTGATACCACAACAACGAACAGCAGTGAAACAATGGTTACATCACGGGTGCACGATCTGAATGTGATTAAGTTTGTGTGGACCAAAAAGGGCGGCAGTTACACCTACCTTTACGATGCACGACATTTCGTAGAGACCTACGCCCCGGCTGCGGGCCTCGGTCCTAAGCAACATTTTTATTACGATGGGCCACGTGGCAATCTCAGTAAAATCAATATTGTTAACGCTTCAGGTGCTGAAACTCTCCTGAAGGAAGCCTCTGGATACGCTGCTAGCTGTATTTATCCCAAAACTTGTAATAAGCCCACTTCAGTCAAAGACGCACGCGGCAACGTGACAAATTACGAATATGACCCGCAAGGTCGATTTGGTAACCCCATAAAAATTATCGCACCAGCTAATAAAACAGGTGTTAGGGCTGCCACGATTTATACCTACACACCCATGTACGCCTCGTACAAAAAAGACAGCGAGGCTATTACGCAAGACGCAGATCCTGTTTGGATGTTAACGGGCGAGCTTAGTTGCATGACTGGCAGTAGTTGTGTGGATGGTGACAGCGACTCGATTAAAATCACGTATGAATATGGATCTCAAACCGCAGGAAGTGCTAACAACTTGTTAATGACAGGAAAAATTGTTACTGCTTACGATGCGTCAAACACAATTAAAACAGAAGTCACATGCTACCAATACGACAAATACGGAAACCGTATAGGTGAAACCCAACCGAACGGAAACGCTGGTCGCAACAGCTGCAACCCATAAGCTAAGGACGCATAAAATGAAAAAAAATTTCAATATAAAAATTCTTTGTGTAGCGTTTAGTATTTTAACTGGATTGCTGGGTGGTAAAGTAAATGCAGCTCAAACAGAGCAAGCCTACACCACGGCCTATAGATATAATTTAAGTGGTCAAGTCACAGGTATTATTCAACCTGATCCCGATAATTCCGGCTCGTTACGCTTATTGGTCACTCGTAATACTTACACTAATAATTTACTAACGGGTGTTGAAAAAGGTGAGATGTCTGCATGGGCAGATGAAAACACAGATCCCGCGAATTGGTCATTTACCGTTTATTCTTCGCAAGTAATTACCTATGATAATTTTGGCCGCAAATCTACGGTCACAGGTTATGGTAAAGATAAGGTTCAACTTTCACTCAATGAATACAGTTACGATAGTAAATCACGAGTGCTTTGCAGTGCATTACGTATGACATTGGTTGCAACAGGTAATGCGTGCACATCTTCAAATTTAACAGGAGACAACCCGGATCGCATAACACGTTTTACTTACGATGATCTTGACCATGTAACAACAGAAGAGCGCGCGGTAGGGACAAAAATTCAACAAAATTATGTGAGTAATGTTTATGACGGTCAAAGTTTACGATATCAGGTTGATGCCAGCTGCAATAAAACGGAATTGCGTTACGACGACCAAAGCCGTTTAATAAGAGTCGTTTATCCGTCTAAAGATCTTGCACTGGCTGCGGGACAAAGTTGCGATAAACCTGGAACACCTAATGCTCTGCCAGGCAAAGCTGGAAGCATTAATGAGAGTGATTATGTTGCATATGATTATGATGCTAATAGCAATAAAACCTATGAGCGCAAACGTAACGGCACATCAATAAATTATACAATTGATAATAATAACCGAGTGATTTTTAAAGATTATAGTAATCCGAACCAGCCAGATATTTCCTACAATTACGATTTAAGGGGTTTGCAACTTAGTGCTAAATTTGGCTCAGATAGCGGGGCCGGAATTATCACTACTTATGACGGTTTTGGTAATGTCAAAAGCCAAACCAATTCCATGTTCGCAACACCGCGCACTTTGAATTATTTATACGATCTCAACAACAATCGACAACAAATTACGCATCCTGATGGAGTAAAGTTTGTTTATAAGTTCGATGGCTTAAATAGAATGAGTATTTTGGTTGATGGCTCCGTTAATACAATGCTCAATATAACCTATCAACCTAATGGCAAGCGTAGCAGTATAAGTCGGTATAACAGTGCAACGACCTTATATAGATACAATAACGGTGTTCAGTTAAATAGTTTTTTACAAACTTTTTCTGCATCACCCACTAACAATTTGACCAACACGTTTACATACAATAATGCCAGCCAGATTGATTCATTGACGCAAAGCAATCTCCTTTATTCCTATCAAGGAAATGAGAATCGCACCGGTAATTACGTATCCAATGGTTTGAACCAATACAAAAACGTAAATGGCGTGCTATTGGGTTATGACAACAACCAAAACTTGTTGTATGACGGCATGACCTATTACAATTACGACGACGAAAATCGTTTGTTGTCCATGACTAAATTGGATGATCCTAGCTTTACTCCAAATATCACTTATGACCCAAATGGCCGTCTGTATCAACTAACTTTCAATGGTAAAACGACTAATTATATTTACGATGGTGACGCTTTAATTCTTGAGCTGGATAACGAAACAAATACTGTAATTCGTCGCTATGTACATGGTGATCAGGTGGATGAACCATTGGTACAATACAATGGAGCGTCAGTAGCTATAGCTAATCGTATTTATCTACATGCAGATCATCAAGGTAGCATCATTGCCCACACTAATAGTTCAGGCGCTGTAGTGGGCACGCTTGCATATGACTCGTACGGAATTCCTGCTGCTACAAATAGCGTCGGTTTCGGTTATACCGGTCAGCTCTGGCTAAAAGATTTAGGGGTGGATTATTACAAGGCGCGGATGTATTCGCCGACGTTGGGGAGGTTTTTGCAAACGGATCCGATTGGGTACAAAGATGATATGGATCTCTACAGTTATGTGGGAAATGATCCTTTAAATAGAACTGATCCAACGGGATTATGTAGTTTTGTTCCATGTACTCCTACCGATGGAGTTGTAGCTACCGGAGGAGCAAACCTGTCTTTATCCGAAAGGACGGCTGGTGCAGCAATAGTGGCAGGAGCTATGCCTGTTGCTGGAACTGCATTATCTGTAAGAGATGCAATAAATAATCCCTCAAAATTAAATATTGCCGTGGCTGTAGTTTCTGTACTTCCTGCAGGCAAAGTAGCTTCTGATGCAGTGTTGGCGACAAATGCAGTTAAATTGGAAAAGCAGTTAGCTAGTGAATCTCAGTTATCGAAAGTGATGAGCGGTGAAGGTACACCCATAGCCGGTGCAGGTACAGGCACGGAACTTAGAGAAGCCGACAGGCTTGCAGCCGATCATGGTGGAAATGCTAGTGATTGGTCTAAAGTTGATGGCGGTAATCATGTAGCCTCAGATGGTACTAAAATTGAAACTCATGCGTATCAAAATCAGCAAACAGGTCAAGTTGTCGAACCAAAAACAAAACTTAGAGATGAAAACAGATGATAGTTGCTTGCACTAGTCGTGTTGTAAAAAATGGACTCGAATATGAATTGGTAGTGGGAAAGGAATATTTAGTGACTGGTATTAGTTTTATTCCCTCTAACTCGCAAGACACTCAAGTTCTATATGAGATAGTTAACGACGCAGGAAATCTTCGTCCAGTTCCATCAACTTTGTTTAAAGTTATTGATGATCGATGCTCCAAATATTGGATTGCAAAAGCAAAAGATTCAGGTACTTTTTCAATCCGCCCAAAGGAGTTTTTTCGTAAATATTTTCATGACGATCTAAGTAATGGAGTTGGAGAGATTGTTGCAATTTATGATGATGTGGTTAAAAAAATGATGGCAGAATCGAGCAAGTAGATTTATTTCGTTCCCAAACTCCCGCTTGATAATGCATAAAAACCCGATACAGAAAATGTGTCGGGTTTTTTATTTTTAGCCGCTAATTATATAGCCGCAGCACGCACAAAACCGTTCGTCACGTTCCGTGCAAAACAAGAGCGCATAGCTCGCGCCAAACGGTATTGCGCTTTGCAGCATTCTTGTTACCAAACCCCGCGCCTACAGTCGCAAGCTCCTTACGTTGCGCGCCCTGAGCTTCAGGGCTTCACCACTTAACATAACGTAAGAATTATGCGCAGTGTTTGGTTAGCGTTGCCAAAAAGCGGCAACGCAAACCAAGCCACTGTCCGCGCTGCGCGCCGCATAATTTACGCTATGTTAAATGCCTCCTTCGTTCAAAGGTGGCGGCAAGCCGCAAAAGCAAACTCTTTACCTGGGCGGTTATGTGCTCGCGGCTTCAGCACTGCGTGCTTACGCTCCGCTTCGCGCATGCCCGCACTTCGTCAGCAAGTCCGTGCGTTACGCACGGGTCAACCTCATCATTCTGTTTAGCCCTACCGCCGTGCGTGGCTCCGCGCTCGCGTTGCCGTGCGCTTGCGCGCACAGCAACACTCCCGCGCAGCTTCAAAAAACGAACACAAAATAATGGAAACAAAAACCCGTCGTCCTGCTCGGTGCTAACTGAAAAAGCGCCTTGGGGTCTGTGTGAAAAATTTACGGGTTCGTGTTAGGCTTCGCCCCATTGAAAGCTGCGCTGGGCTTGGGTTGTGAGGGGTTAGCGGTACGACATTCGCGGAGGCGGATGTTATGTGGGAAATGATCCTTTAAACAGAACAGACCCAACAGGCACGGAAGGTGTGTGGGATGACATGAGAGCGGGAGCTGCTTCGGAGCAACATTTTTATAATACCGGTGAGGTTACCAAAGCACCTGATAGTGCAGCGGGTACAGCAGGCGTTGTCATAAATGCTGCTGCCCGAGCAACTAGCTTAGGGTTAACGGTTGGAACTTTTAGAGTTCCGATGGCTAAAGGGCCAAACGTAGTCATAGCTCCAATACATGGAAATGCGCAAAAAACATTTAAAAATGGAGTTGAAACAACTCACGCAAGTACGAGCCGACAAGTTGCCCAAAGTGAAGCCAGACGAGATGATGCTAAAAGTGTTCATCTGAATCAAACTGTAAGTACTATTACAAATGGTGAAGTTCAATCTTCTGTACGGCCAGATGTTGCTACGGTTAGGGTTGATGGAAAGATAGATGTAACAGAAGTGCTTTCACCAAAGCAAACTGAAGCCCAAATGACTAATAAAATTACAAATGCGCTTGGTGATCGTTGCGGTACGATAACTTGTGTTAAATAACATTAAATAATTATTCGGAAATATTGTGGATACGAAAATTACGTGTGTAATGATAATTGATTGGGAAACATCAATTGGAAGCGACCTTTTATCCAATATCGAGCAATTGTTCGAGCGTTATAATCTCGCTCCTTATGATGGTGCAGGAAGTGTAGGAGAAAAAAATACACAAGGTATATATTCTCGTGTCAAAAAAAGACTTTCCAGCTTCCTAGAAGCTGGAAACGCCGATAGTGTTTTTCACGATATTCGTGTGCTTAGTGAGAAGAAATATGAGGATGCTCTGCCATTTTGCCCCAGTGCTCTAGGTGTCGCATGGGTGTCTGGTGCAAGAAAGGATAGAAAAGCAATTTTTTATATTAGGAATGATTTTTTAGAAACTGAACAACAATTTATTTCTGATGTAGAACGTTATTTTTGCTCTCACCTTGGTGAATTCTATGGCGCTGTATTTGAACTTTCAGCCGATCTAGGCCCAGCATATTATCTTTCATCAATTGTAACTGCATCTAGTCAATTGAATTTCAAACCTAGTGCAGAATATAAAGAACGTATTACAAGATGGAGAGATAATATAAATCGTGGGAATTATCCTCGATCAGGTTTTTTTAGAGAAATTTATCCAAAAAATTACATCACTAATGCTCATTTAAATAAAAAATTCAAAGGAGTGGATTTAAAAAATTTTATGGAACAGAACGGTAAATTGGAAAAAACCAGCTTTAATCCAAATGTTTATCGCTGGGATGTTCTTGATGCGAATAGAAATAATGTTCAAAATATTTTAGAGGAGAGTGGAATTATCTTGTCCTCTAAATTTGTAACTACAGCTAATTAAAGAGTTTGTGGCGAATTTATTTTAATGAACTCTTTTAAAAGAAATAGTATTGCCAAGCCAGCACAGAAATGCGCTGGCTTTTTTATTTATATTCTTAGCTGCTTTTAGTTTGCAACTGCCCCGCAAAAGCCCGCTTGGCATTGTGTTTTAAAATTAAACTTTCCAGCACGGCTTGCGCTACGCGCTTATCTTCCTCATCAAATAAACTCAGTGCTTCAAACTGCAACTTGAGTTCATCTTCCGGTGTGCGGTGATCTTCACCAAATACCAAATCATCCAATGTTGTATGCAGCTCTTTGGCCAACTTAACCAGGGTATCCAACGTAGGCTGTGCTGTACCTGCCTCGTACCGTTTAATCTGGTTCACGTGTAAATCAATGACGTCGGCCAATGCCTGTTGTGTTAGGCCATGCTGTTTACGCAGGGTAATAAGGTAAGCGCTTAACCAACCACAGCCTTGCAATTCCATGGAAGCAATGCCTCGATATGCTCCATGGTTTCAGCATCGGGTAGTTGCGTAAGAATAATTTTCAAATATACGTATGGCTCAAGCCCATTGGCCTTGGCAGTTTCGACAAGACTGTATAAATTCGCACTCGCCGTCGCACCTTTTTGACTGGCCGAGAATAACCAGTTTTTGCGACCAATCACAAACGGGCGAATCGCATTTTCAGCCGCATTGTTGTCAATCGGATAATCACCGTGCAACGTATAATTGATTAAACGCGGCCATTGCGATTGTAAATAGCATAACGCTTTGCCCAACGCATTTTTTGGCGGGACTTGTGCAAGGCTTTTATCCAACCACTGCTTTAATTTATCAATGACAGGTTGTGATTGTTGCTGTCGTGCCATGAATTTTTCTTCAGCGGATTTTTCTTTTATGGTTTGCTCAATCCGATAAAGCTGTTGGATGTAGGCAAGTGCCTGATCCGCTTTTCCAACTTTTCCTCGTGGTTGTGCTTGTTGTGCTTCAATAAATTTACGTCGCGCATGTGCCCAGCAACCTAGACGAGTGATGTTATTTTTAATGCACACAGGATTGTAACCTTCGTAACCATCCACCATCAGCGCGCCATTAAAATCATCCAGCAGGTCACGTGCAATATCACCACTACGCGACGACCCATAGTGAAACAAAACGGCAGATGCTGTGGGCAAAGTGCCGCATAACACCCACATATAACTTTTGCTTTGTGCGGTTCTATTCGGCTCGCTAAGAACTTGCACAACGGTCTCATCCATATGCACTATTTTTTGTTCGAGGATTTTTTCCTGAATCAAATTGATAAGCGGTTGAACCAGCTGTCCACACGTCACCATCCAGTTGGCCAAGGTCGTGCGATCCATTTCAACGCCGATGCGTTTAAAGATTTCGGTTTGACGATAAAGCGGCAGAGCATCCACATATTTTTGCGTGGCAATGTGAGCGAGAAAACCTGGCGATGCCATACTTTTTTCAATCAGCTGCGCAGGCTTTTGTGCAGTGATAAGGTATTTTTCACAGCACGGACAGGCATATTTATAACGGATGTGGCGCAGCACTTGAATGGTCGCGGGAATAATATCGAGTTGTTCGTGGGTTTCGCTGCCAATATTTTTTAACGCAGTGCCATCGTGTGGGCAGGTTTTTTGTGCTTCAGGTAAATCATGGATGATATCAATACGCGGCAAGTCCTCAGGAATTCTGGAGCGTTGCTTTTTGCGTGAGTGCGTGGCAACGACAACCGTGTCATTGTCGAATACATCTTGTTGTTCCGGTAGTGCGGTATCTTCTACCTCGGTGAATAACAATTCGTTCTGCAACACCTCGAGTTTTTCACTGGAGTTGCCAAATTGTTTTTGTTGGAGGCAGAGAATATATTCTTCAAGGATACGAATACGTTTGTCTTTCGCGTGCAGGGATTTTTCTTGCGTCGCCATGTCCTGCTGCAATAACGTAATTGTTTGTTGAAGGTCAGTCGTATTTTCCATACGTGGATTTTACCCGGTTGCACAGAAATATTCGAACAACTATGTGAGTGTTGAAAAATAATGTGGTGAGTGTGGCGTTAGTTTCGCAATATCAAGACCGCGCAACAGCCACGAAAATTGTTCGGCGGATAAATGCAAAACCGCATCACCTGTTTTTGGCCATTTGAATTTATCTTTCTCAAGACACTTGTAAAACAGGCAGTAACCGGATTTATCCCAAAATAATATTTTAATTTTATCGCGCCGGCGATTGCCAAAGACAAACAGAGCTGATGAAAACGGGTCCAACTGCATAGCGTCCTGCACAATGACACTCAGCCCATTAATCGACTTGCGGAAATCAACGGGCAGCCGATGAACATAAACCGGTGCATCGTTCCATTGAATCATGCCAGGGCCCGCAATAATTGTGCGAGCCAATCAGGATGGGGCGCAACATCAAAATAAAGGGCGCTGGTGCGGTGATGCACTACAAGTGCAGCCCCTGTTATTGCTTGAGTCGGTACGCGCGAATGATTAAGCGCAATAGGGACAAAGGCAGGTGATGATAATGGCCCGGATTGCGTCAGTTGCTTTTTGCGCAAGCTGAAATATTATGCACAGAGATCGTTTAGCTTGCAAAACTGTTGCGCCGATAAGCCACTGGCGGTGTGCTGTGCAAATAAATCCCGCCATTCCTGCTCACTGCGTTTTTTCATAAAGCCTCCGAATTAATAAGAGGCCGTACGCTAATGGGAAATTAGGGTTGTGGGTAGGGTGTGGTTAATTAGGCGCTTACGCAATAAGTCGGTTTGCAACCAAAACTTGTTGTATGACGGCATGACCTATTACAATTACGACGACGAAAATCGTTTGTTGTCCATGACTAAATTGGATGATCCTAGCTTCACTCCAAATATCACTTATGACCCAAATGGCCGTCTGTATCAACTAACTTTCAATGGTAAAACGACTAATTATATTTACGATGGTGACGCTTTAATTCTTGAGCTGGATAACGAAACAAATACTGTAATTCGTCGCTATGTACATGGTGATCAGGTGGATGAACCATTGGTACAATACAATGGAGCGTCAGTAGCTATAGCTAATCGTATTTATCTACATGCAGATCATCAAGGTAGCATCATTGCCCACACTAATAGTTCAGGCGCTGTAGTGGGCACGCTTGCATATGACTCGTACGGAATTCCTGCTGCTACAAATAGCGTCGGTTTCGGTTATACCGGTCAGCTCTGGCTAAAAGATTTAGGGGTGGATTATTACAAGGCGCGGATGTATTCGCCGACGTTGGGGAGGTTTTTGCAGACGGATCCGATTGGATATGAAGACAATATGAATTTTTATGCATATACCGGAAACGACCCTCTTAATTTAAATGATCCGGAAGGCACGAACGACACCCCAACCTATTTGATTGGAAAGTCGGGTGAAGAGTTAAAGCAAATGCTTGACGAGGAAAAGAGCAAGCCTAAAAATCAGCGTGATAACAAAAAGATAAAAGATCTTGAAAGAGCGCAAAAATATGCAGGCACTCGGAATGCGCAAAAGAGACAAAGTGTTTATGGTAAAAAATTAGGGATTGATGTTGTGACCTTGGTATCGGCGGCGATTGAAGGTTATCAAGAATATCAAGATATTATGGATGCAGCAGAACGTAACGCACCTCATGATTACTGTAAGTGCAAAGGTGTCGTTATAATTGAGGAGCCAAAAGAAAAGGAAAAAGAGGAAGGCGAACCTAAAAAACCAAATGAACCTGAACCACCTGAAGAAGATAAAAAACAACATTAGAGGCTGGTGAAAATTGTATGGCTAATATCGAAGATTTGGATTGGGAAGTTGTGGCTGCCAATAAATTAACTGACGCAATACATGACAATAACCGAGAGTTTATTGGGTTCGCCGAGGTGTGGTTAAAAACTTCATCTGACGAAGTTCTTAGAACTATTTGTCTTGATTATCTTGAGAGTTTTAACGAACTAACAGAAGAAACGCTAATTTTATCCCTAAAGGATTCACATGATCTTGTTCGTACAAAAGCAATTCATTTGATTGCATCTTTTGAGTCTGAGAGGGTCATTAATCAGCTCAAATTAATGTTGCCTGATGAGGAAGATGAGTTTGTGGCGGCTTGGGTATATATTGAGTTGAGTATTCGCAATCGAGTCCCAAGCGAAATCGAAAAAACTTTCAAAAAAAAATGGTCGTCAAGTGAATTGATGCGAGCTGGCATCGCATTTCGTGAAGCTTTCTCGCAAAAAAAGGAAAATGAAATTAGAGTTTTTCTAAACTTTATTAAATCAAAAGATTATCTCGTCCGTGGGCTTGTGGTTGATCTTGCAGAGTTTTTTATAACATCAAGCTGTAGGTATGTAGTGTTAACTGCTCTAAGTGAGATTGGTGAATCTGATCCCTTACTTTTATTGCAAGAACAGGCAAAAAAAACCTTGGAAAAGTTTAACTAAAGGAGTAATCGGGGATCAGAATAAATTTGATTAATATTTTTAAATTAAAAAATAAATCACTAAGTCCGCTACAAAATAGTGGGCTTTTTTATTTCTTAGCCGCTAATTATTTAGAAACTTGCCGCTGCAAGGATTGCTTAGCCTGGGACTTGAGAATCAACCTTTCCAGCACCGCTTGTGCCACACGCTTGTCTTCCTCATCAAACCGCGCGATGGTCTCAAGCTGAAACTTCAGGCTGTCTTCCGGCCCGCGTTCACCCTCATCAAAAATTAGCACATCTGCACTAACACTTAGCGCAATAGCAAGCTTGCGAATTACCTCAAGCGTGGGCTGGCTGCCGCCACCCTCAGTTGCCGTGCACTTGCGCGCACAGCAACACTCCCGCGCAGCTGCAAAAAACGAACAAAAATAATGGAAATAAAAAAACAAGCTGCTGGTGCGTCGATAATGAGCGCACCAGCAGCGTGTCTTTAATAAACGATTTATCGACAATGGTCGCTCAAATTAATTGAGGTGTATGCCATGAAAAAAATTATTAATCGTTCTGCTAATTATCGTTATTGTGTTTTACGCACCGTGCGTTTATTAACGAAAACTCGCCTTGGGGGCTGTGTTAAAAATTTACGGGTTCGTGTTAGGCTTCGCTCACTTGAAAGTCTTGTCGGGCTTGGGTTGTGCGTCATTGTAGCTACGATGGTGCGAAGGAACACCGATTGGCTATAAAGACCAAATGAATCTGTATTCTTACGTTGGAAATGATCCCCTTAATAATACTGACCCAACGGGACAATTTTGTGTTCCTTGTGTCGGAGCAGTTGTTGGTGGTGTTGGAAATACAATTGGTTACGCACTGACGACTCCAAGTTCTGATCGATCAATTGGTGGATATGCAAAGGCGTTTGGCATAGGTGCTGCTGTTGGAGCATTAACATCTGTGGGGGCTGGAGCTGTTTTGTCTGGCGGTCTCACTGCGGGACGAGTAACTGCGGCTGGAGCAATATCTCTTACTGCTGGTGCTACAGGAGAGGCTGTTAGTCAAAAAAACTGATGGTAAAGGATATGATGTCAGTAAAATTGCTCTTGCGGGAACTGCAAACATGCTTGGCACGGGTGTTGGTGCTGCTGGCATGACAACTTTCGTTACAAAAGAGGCTACCATCGTATCAGCGGCTGGAAATGAGTTTACTCAAACGGTGAGCGTGACTGCTCCGATAGGTGAAGCTACACAAGCTGTTATGGCTGAGAGTGCAGGAGGAGCAGCATCCACGGCTGGACAGACTGGCGGCGCCAAGACTATAGATGCCCAGCAAGCACCTCCAAAATGTGACCCTCAAAACAAATGTAATTAGGAACTCTATGAAATATTATGTCTGGAAAAGCAAAACTCCCATCCTGGACTGTTGTGTAGTTGTGTAGTTGTGTAGTTGTGTAGTTGTGTTTGTGGTTGTTTTATTTTTATCTGGTCTTGGAGAAATTATTTCAATTAATTTATTCGGTATTGATTGGAATGCGAAGTCAGATGGATCAAATTCTATAGAGCTTGCTGCCTGTGGAGTTATTTTCTTGATGCTATTTTGTATCGTCGGTGGAGTACTTCTGGCACGCTCTATAGCATCAAAATTTTTTGGTATAGCAGCTGGCGACTCCCGTGTGGAATTAGATATTGAGAAAAGAGAAAGCACTACATATACAGATGGAAAACTAGAGTCTAAAGAAAAGTGGGATAAGCCGAAGGATAAAGGTGTAAAATTTTGATCCATGCTTTAATTTAAAAATTAAATTCTTAAGCCCGCTACAGAAAATGTAGCGGGCATTTTTATTTAGCTGCTGAATTATTAACTGCCTTAATTTGAATTACTAAAAAGCGGACGGAGGGACTAAAACTTGATCACCACACAGGCTTTGATAAAATAACCTTGGTTTTACACTTACGGAAAATTAACAAAGGAGTTGCTATGCCACGTCGAGCAAGACAATACATTCCTCAATTACCCTATCACATAGTTCAGCGCGGTAATAATCGCGAAGTTTGTTTTATTGAGCCAGAATATTATCAATTCTATCTGGAGCTTTGGCAGGAATTGTCCGTTAAATATCAAGTAGCTGTGCACGCCTATTGTTTGATGACAAATCACATCCATTTCTTAGTAACACCGGCGACAGATGATTCCATATCAAACACGATGAAAGTTGTAGGCAGTCGTTACACGCAGTACATCAACAAAAAATATAAACGAACGGGTACCCTTTGGGAGGGGAGGCATAAATCAAGTTTGATTCAATCTGAACGCTATTTGTTGACGTGTTATAGGTATATTGAACTTAATTCTGTTAGAGCTGGAATGGTGGAGAGACCAGAAGAGTATAAATGGTCAAGTTATGGGATATATGCATGGGGAGATTCGAGCTGGCTAATAGCTCATTAGGAATATTTGCGTTTGGGACACGATATAATTTCAAGAGCAAAGGCGTATCACGAATTATTTCGCTATCAGTTGAATAATACCGACATAGACAATGTGCGAAATGCCACGCACTATTGCCAGCCATTAGGTGATGATCGATTCGGGGAATTTATCTTGAAAAAAATATGGCATTCGCTCTGGCCAGATGCATCAAGGAAGACCAAAAAAAGCAGAGTGACAGATGTTAAAAAATAATCCTCCAACATTAGATAACCAAGGTGAGTCCATGTCAGATTTGAAAGATCCAAGAGTGCTATTTGCAGCAGAGAGAACATTATTGGCATGGAATAGAACCAGTCTATCGTTAATTGCTTTTGGATTTGTTGTTGAGCGTGCAGGTCTGTTAATAAATGTGATTTCATCCGCTGCAACACAAGCTCATGAAAGTTTGATTACTTCAATTGTTGGCATCGTTTTTATTATTTTAGGATCAGCTACGTCCCTTTTTTCTGCGAGGCAATACATTGTAGTGCTTCGCACATTGACTCCTGCCGAGTTTCCCAAGGGATATAATGCCAAGTGGGGTATTTTGATAAACATTGTGGTTGGAATACTTGGTGTGTTGTTAGCATTTTCCTTATGGGGCTGGTTTTCGGCATGAGTGTATTTGAAAAATCCCGAGATGACTTAGAGCAGTTACGGCGGTAATAATTGATTATGTAATTTTTAGTGTTAATTCCTGTTTGCGATCCTAACGGTAGCCTGTTTCAATTTTTATTCATCATATCTTAAAAAATAAAACCATAATCGCAAGTAACCACCCACTCATTGCCAAAAATTTCCAGACCTTATCAGGATGTCTTTCCATCAACGGTTGCTGTCGCTGTGTCAGCCATTGCGGGTTGGGGCGTTTTAAATCCTGTATCCATTCTGATAAGGCTTCATAGCGAGCATTGGGGTAAATGCTCAAGGCTTTTTCCATGGCTTTATCCAGCCAGTAAGGCACTAATGGATTGTGTTGCATGGCGGAAATATATTTTAATTTTTGAAAGCTGTTTAAATTGGTCGCGCTGGTGTAATTTGCGCCGTAAGGTAATTTACCCGTCAACATTTCGTAGAGCAAAACTGCCAATGAAAATTGATCGGATGCGGGGCCGACTTTTCCGCCGTATCTGTATTCCGGTGCTGAATAATCTGCAGTGCCTAAAATATTATCGCGAGTGAAAGGTGCGATAATTTCTTCAACACCGGCAACCCAGCAGGAGCCAAAATCTACAATCACAGGGCCCTTTGCGCTGATGACAATATTGTCGGGTTTTAAATCCTGATGCAGTGTGTCTTTGCGATGAAAGATGCGAATGCCGCGCACCAGTTGTTCCATTAATTCCACGGCATCTACCACCGCGAGTTTGCCGCGCTCTTTTAGTAATTGCGATAAGGTTGGTCCGCCAACATATTCCGTTAAATAGTAAAGGCATGAGCGCGATTCAGGTGCGGGAATCACTCGCGCGATACCGGAGCCATGGATACGTGAGCCAATCCAGGATTCCATTACAAATCGTTCAATATAAACCGGGTCATCTTGAAAGTTTATTGATGGTGTTTTCATTACCATCGGTTGTCCTTTTTCATCCTCTACTAAATAAACCTGGCTACGATTTGATTCGTGCATGATTTTTTTTACACACAAGCCATCAATGACTTTTCCTGGCGATAATAAAGGTGGAAATGGCAGGCGAGATAATACTTGCATTGCATCGCTTTGGGATGCATTACCTAATTGTTCGATTGCAACAGCCTGGATACTGATATTGTCATCGCTGTTGTTGGCAAGTGCTGATTCAATCGCACTATTAACCAAAACATCCAAGTCATGGCGATTATTTTTTATCAGGATTTTCAAATCGTTTGCAGAAATAAATTCGTGGACTCCATCGCAACTTAAAATAAAAATATCACCCACTTCAATTTCGAGTGTGTGCATGTCTACTTCCAGATAAGGATCAGCACCTACAGCCCGGCTTAAATAGTTTGTGTTGCGATCAATTCGCTGTGTATGGTCGCGCGTTATGCATTCGAAATCATTGCCGCGTAAACGATAAACGCGCGTGTCCCCAACATGAAAAATAAATGCAGTTGATCCTTTTAAAATTAACGCAGAAAAGGTTGTGAGGTAACCTTCGCCATAAATGGAATTTTGGCTGCGACCAAATAAGCTTGAATTCAACGCCTGGATAACACGCATAGCGCATTGCTGTGTGCGCCAGGTGTCGGGCGTTGCATAATAATCTGTCAGGAAACCTGCGATGGCAGTTTGGCTGGCTTCGCGCGCTGCCATGCTACTGCTCACTCCATCTGCAATTGCGATTGCAATTCCTTTGTTTGTTAATGCATTTCCATCTGGAATACGTGCTCCAACCGTATCCTGGTTTTCTGTTTTGCGCCCGGCTTCACTGCGCTGTGCAAAACGAATTCGCAATGTGGATTGAAGGTGATCCATAGAAATTATTCGTGGGTAGTTATAAATATTTAAACAATAGATAGAAAATATTTAATAGGAAAGCCCGCAAAAAAGCGGGCTGGCACTCCAACGTCCTTCACTCTGCAAAGTCACTGGATCCCCTACGGGGGCGCCCGGCTAGGGATGACGATTCCCTTCCCTTTTAAATATGAATTTTTCTAATTGTCAGGTTCCGGCAAATAGTTAATGTGAGTAGCATTTTTAACAGAGAGAATACGATTAGGCGACTTCAATCCTTTGCAAACTACCATCTTCATTGACTTCTACAGTATGACCTTTAGGCTCTTTCAGGAACTGTATAAAGAAGAACGCTAAAGCAGCAGCGCCTGCAAGTACGTAAAAGAATGCATGGATATTAACAAAGGTGTTTATAGTTAAAAATGCCAGGCCACCAACGTTGCCGTAGGCGCCTGCCATGCCGGAGATTTGGCCGGTCATGCGGCGTTTAATTAAAGGCACAACAGCGAATACTGAACCGCAACCTGCTTGTACAAACATAGAGCACATAAATACGGCGGCGAAAGCTAACGCGAGTGGCCAATTGCTGTTGATCTGCGATAAGACTACATAGCCAATTGCGATGCCGCCAAAAATAATTGACATGGAAAAACGGCGTCCCAATTTATCGCTAATCCAACCGCCGCCGGGGCGTGCAACTAAATTCATAAATGCAAATGAGCCGCCGAGCATTGCTGCCTGGGAAATACTTAAACCTTTAAACGTATCCATAAAAAATGCTGGCAATACCGATACAACGGCTAACTCAGAACCGAAAGATGCGAGATAAGCCCAGCTCAAAATAGCGACTTGTTTAAATTCGTATTTGTCATGTTCAGGTACACCATTTTTCAACATATCTTTATTGACACGCAAGATTTGTGAAAATTGAAATGCAAAGAGCGCAAACAAAACAACATATAAAATATTGGTTGTGGTGCTGCTTAATAATTTTAAATTGGCCGGGGACATTTTCCATGCAAGCACGCCAAGGATTAAATACATGGGAATATTGAGTGCGACATAAAACCAGAAGTCTTTTTTGTTGCTAACTTCCAGTCCACCGGATTTTTTTGGTTTGAAATAGGTAGAGCCTTTGGGGGTATTGCGGGCGAATACATAAAACACAACGCCATAGATCGCTGCAAGAATAGCGGCAGCCATCATGGCATAGCGCCAGCCATCAATGCCGCCAAAAATGTGGATTGCTAAAAAAGGTAAGGTGAAGCCTGCAGCTGCAGCCCCGAAATTTCCCCAGCCTCCGTAAACTCCTTCCGCCAAACCTACCTGACGCGCTGGAAACCATTCGCTCACCAAGCGAATTCCAATCACAAAACCTGCGCCGACAAATCCCAGCATAAAACGAAAGAGCGCGAGTTGTTCAAAGGTTTTTGCTGAGGCAAATGCAATTAATACCATCGAAGAAAGAATTAATAATCCGCTATAAATATGGCGTGGGCCAAATTTATCTACCAGGCTGCCTACAACAATTCGCGCTGGGATTGTTAGCGCGACGTTTAATGTCAGCAATGCTGCCCATTGTTGCGGCGTCATTTGTACTGATTGCATGATGAGTGGTTTTAACGGCGGCAGGCTGAACCACATTACGAACGTCATGAAAAAAGCGAACCAGGTTAAATGCAAGGTCGCGACGGATTTATTTGAGAAGTCCAACAGATTTAATTTTGAGGTGCTCATGGCATTTATCCAAACTGGTGAAAACACAGTAATCCCAATATCTACAACGTTGTAGCGAGATTGGTGCAGTGAGGATTTTGCAATGGCTATGCCAAGGCACTATTTCGTTGCCTGGATAGGTTTAAATCGCTGAAATGTCGCATATTGGTGCGAGTTTTTTGGTGATAAATGCTCCAATAAAATTCCAGGTGGATTCGTTTTGTGTATTTATGGTGCATTTTATTTTGATGTATGGGGCTGCTGGTTGAAAGCATAAGTCGTATCAATCATTAACCCAATGCAATCGCGGTGATGGATTTGCATTGGGTTAATTATGATGGAATGGATAATATTTTTATTTACCGCCCGGATTATGTTTAATGGATTTTGTATCTGTGCCTTTCAGTTTGTCGAACGAGCGTAAGGTACCTATACCGAGCATGCCCATAATCAGGGGATAGAGTGAATTATTATCGGGCACCGGCGGCGTGTGAATGTCGGGAATCCAGCATAGCAATGGATACACGATAAATTGATAAAACAATGCAAGTGCACCAACCCAGCCAATAGCGGGACGCCAGCCTGCAACAAACCAGCTTGCACTGTTGGCTTCAACTTTATTGACTTCGGTTTGTGCGATATTTTGGTCGGCAATTAATTTATTGTCCTGGTGAGTATATTCGCGGTTGGCTTTGGCTAATTCATTTTGCTTTTCCATGCGTTCTTCATCGGATGTAAATAAATTATCAACTGTATCGCCAATGGCTTTTACAGTATCTCCACCGTTAAATAATGTTGATAGGAAACTCATGCTGCACCTCCCAGCGCGCGGTTAATCCAGCCTAATAAAAATTTACTTTGGGTTCGGTCTTTGTTGCACAGGCTTGCGTAGTAAGCAACTTTTGCCAGTGTGAAATGAATTAAAAAATCTTTTTCATCTTGCCGGTTGATGACGCCAAGGGATGCGCTGCCAATAATGCCATCAGCGGGTTTAATATCCAGTGTTGTCTGCGCCAAACGACTTGCTGTACGAACACCCATGTTTACCGCAGTATCAAATAAATTTTCAGCGATCAGTTGCGAAGAGACATCGTCGCCGCGCACGCGATCCCAGTAATCGCGTTTATAAATATCACGCGCCTGTTGTTCGGTGAGGTTACGAATATCGACGTTGGGATAAGCGGTTTGTGAAATGCCATATTTGGTGGCGCCACCTTTATCGTCGGGGACATCCGTAAACTTCGCCCCGCCTTCTTTTGCCAATGTTTTTACAATGGCATCGTTAAAATTGGCCATAGTTAATTCCTTCTCAGTGACTTATTGTTGGTAGACAGCAAGCTTGCCAAGCGTGTGTTAATCAGTGCCATACGTCAATCGATTTATTATTGTTGTTAACAGTATGGCGCTTAAGTTTTCTAATATTCGGCTACGGATTACGTCCGGGTAAACTTATGAGTGATTGGCGAGTTTATAAAGCAGATTTTGTTTAACGCCCGGCCATTCATTTTTAATGATGCTGTATATGACGGAATCCCGCACGCGACCATCAGGCATAATCATGTGGTTGCGCAATATGCCCTCTTCCTTTGCACCTAAACGCAAAATGGCATTGCGCGAGTTGGTGTTGAAATAGTCTGTTAATAATTCAACGCGATTCAACTCCATGGTTTCAAACGCATGGCCGAGCATTAATAATTTTGCTTCGGTATTGATATTAGTTTTTTGCCATGACTTGCCTAAAAATGTAAATCCGATTTCAACACGCTTGTTGGGCAAATTGGCTTTCATAAAGCGCGTAGAACCGGCAACTTTATTGGTCTGTTTATCGATAGTTGCAAACGCGATGCCTTCGTTATTATCAAACGTGTGTTTTGCATTGCTCAGGAATAAATCGATATTGTCGGGATGCGGTACCAGGGTGACAAAAAGTTTCCATAACTCGCCATCGCGAATGGCATCGCACAGACCTTGTGTGTGATGAGCAGCAAGGGGTTCCAGCCGGACAAATTTTCCATCAAGTATGGTGGGCGTAAATTTCATAACATCAATATCCTTGAGAGCCATCATTTTATGTGTATTTTTAACTATATATCCCTATGCAAATAATTTCATCTTTTGTACGCACCCAAGTGAGTCTTGGATGCGTACAACACATTAAAATTTAACCCTTACACCTACTTGTAAACTTCTGCCAGCTTCCGGTGCTATATCGCGCAAATAAGATGATGCATTGCGAATTTCCGCATTACCCAAATTGGTTGCCTTGGCAAAGAGTGTGTAATCAGTGCCTGCGTTATTGAAGGTGTAATCCACGCGTGCATCTATGCGGTTATACGAGTCGGTTTCACTTTCGTTGTAACCGGGGTGATCCTGTTTTGCGGCGTGGGTCGCGCTGATATTTGCGCTCCACTGGTTGAAATTAAAATCCAGCGAGCTGCCAATTCGCATTGGCGTTATGCGCGGTAAATCGCCGCCGTCGTCCAGAGTGGCGCGCACAAGGTCGCTAAATAAACGCAGGCTCCAATAATGTTGGAAAGGGATTTTCAATTCAGTTTCGAAACCTTTGAATGTCGCATCGGCTTGCGTGTATTGGTAACCGTTCAGATCATCAATGATCGTGTCCAGATTATTTGAATAAATAAAATCTTTTACATGGTTGTAAAAAACATTGGTGGAAAATTGAAAATTATCGTGATGCCAGTGATAGCCAAGTTCGATATTGGTGCTGGTTTCTTCGTTGAGGTTTTCGTCGCCAATTAAATAGCTGCCGGTTGCAGGATGCGGCCCATTTGCCAGGAGTTCTTCTACGCTTGGCGCACGTTGGGATTGCGCAATACCAAGGCTGAATTGTTGATCTTCGGTAAAATGCCAGGTCGTGGTTGCAGATAAATTGATGCTGTCATGATGAATAGAGGTTCCGGTGTCGGGTGCGATTTTCTGCGAGTCAGTGCGCGCACCGAGTTCGTAAGTCCAATTATTGTGTTTGGTTTCTTCCACAATAAAAATGCCGAGGCTGCTGATGTCGGATTTTGGAATAAATGCTTCCTCCCCGATTGCCGCAAAGGTACTTTTTGCAGTTTGCACACCAATGGCGCCGTTCCAATCCAGGTCAAATACATTGAGCGGATTGTGAATTAATTCAACGCGACCTTCGTAAGCGTTGTTGGTAAATTTTGTGCCGGGTTCACCATCTTCCATTTCGGTATGTTCATAATCGGCGTGACCAAAACGCGCACTGATTTTTTGGAATCCATTAAAAGGACTATTGAGTTCGCCTTTTAGATCGTAGCGGGTTTGGTGCATATCAATGCGTACAAGTTCGTCACCATCTGGCGGAACACCGTAATTGTTGTCGAGTTTATTTACGCTGATGCCGATAAAATCATCGCCATCGATATAAGAGGCGCCCAGGGTGCCACTGGTGGATTTTGCATCCGTATTGGGGATAAAACCTTTACTGGCAGTGCTTGGATCTTCAGGATTTTTTTGTGCGTAGCCGGGAATATCCATGTCATCGCTTGTGCGTTTTACACCGTCGACATGGAAGGCAAAATTACCCGCCGCTGCATTGAGGTTGGCGACACCAACGGTTTCGTTATTGGCGCTGGCATTACGCAGTTCGGCACCGCCAGTAATTCCCTCCGGCAATGTGTTGGGAATGCGATTATCCAACACGTTTACCACACCGCCGATAGCGCCACTGCCATAGCGCAGTGCAGCGGGGCCGCGCAAGACTTCAATCTTGTTGGCGAGCAAAGGTTCCAGGGTTACCGCGTGATCGGGACTGGCAGCAGAGGCATCCATAGAGCCAACACTGTCCTGCATGACCTTTACGCGGTTGTCGCTTTGGCCGCGGATAATCGGCAAGCCTACGCCGGGGCCAAAACTCGCTGAGCTTACGCCAAGTTGGCCATTCAAGGTTTCGCCCAGGGTCGCGGCAGACGCGTTTTGCAAGTTATCCCCGCTGAGCAGGTTGACGGGTTTGTTCACCGCTTCCACGCTTTTGGCAAAGGGCGATGCCGTCACTACGACTTCTTCAACTTCCTCGGCAAAAACAGCGGGACAGGCAGCAGCAAGCACTACCGCCAGATAGTGTTTAGGAAAATATTTCATGTACAAACTCCACATACAACAAGAGTGCAGCCGCTACTGACGTGAAGCGGCTGCCTGAAAATAAAAATTAAGGTTTAGCGGGTGTGGAGTTGGGCGGGTGGAGCGCGAATGGGTGCAAAGCGGCTTGCTTGTTGTGGGATGAAACCTTGAACGAGGTGGAACGCAAATACCGCGAATAACAGCGGGATAATAATCTCCGTTGTCGCAGTGAGGACTTTATCCAGGGCAACCGAGTGCTGGCAGAGCGTACACTGGTCATCCGTCTGGGTAAAAACCCCATGCACGTGCCCCGCTTCCAAAATGGAAGTGAGCGCCAACATCGCTGCTGCAGCTATGAGCCACAGGCGCAATTGTCGGGTCGATTGGCGGATAAACGTGAACATGCTGTGCAATCTAAAGAAATTTGGTGGTGGTCGCAAGCGTTATATTATAACAATTGCAAAAAGATCGCCTTTCACGGAAGCTAAGGTCAATTCCCTTGTTTGTATTGATACTTTGTAGGTGCTATGAATTTTGATTCTTTGGCTATTGAAGCAGCCCAGTGTTACAGATTGATGGTGGGCAGTATCACACCGCGTCCTATCGCCTGGATAAGCAGTTTGAGCGGCACGGGTGTGCTCAACCTCGCGCCCTACTCTTTTTTTACGGTAGCGAGTTGTAACCCTCCTGTGCTGGCGGTGACCCAGGTTAATCCGCGCGACCGCGCAGCCAAGGATACGTTGGTTAACCTGCGGGCGACGCAAGAATGCGTGGTGAATATTGTGAGCGAAGAGCTGGCCGCTATTATGAACGCCAGTTGTGGTGACTATCCGCCGGATGTCAGTGAGTTTACCGCGCTGTCGATTCCCCACACGCCGAGTCATCTGGTTGCTGTCGCTGGCGTAAGGGATGCAAACGTCAGGTTTGAATGCAGGTTGCGGGAAGTCCTGGCAATTTCATCGCTACCCATGGGTGGCCATATGATGCTCTTGGATGTGGTTAATATTTTTGTGAATGAATCGATTCTTGTGGATGGCCAAATCGCGCCACACTTGTTAAATACCATTGGTAAGTTGGGCGGCGATTTATACGCGACAACCCATGAGCGATTTGAAATGGCTCGCCCAAACCTGAAATAAACAATATTAAAATAAATGTGCACTGATTGAGGTGGCAAATGTGGTGGTTGTGGTTAGTGTTGATGATTGCGGTTGCGGGTTTTTTTATTTATCGCACCGATAAAAAAATAAAAGCCAAATTTGACGATAAATTTAATCCTGACGAATGGGATTTGCCGCGCTCCGTTGAATTAACAGCTGATAGTAAACCGCAACCCCTTGCTGCCCCCGCTGCACATACAAAACTGGAATACACAAAAAAATCATCGGTGTTTACTGATAACCAGCACCATATTTTTAATGCGCTGCACAAGGCTTTAGACAACGACTATATTTTATTGGCCAACATCAATGCGGCGGATGTCTTGCAGGTCGCGCCAAATAGCAATGTACTTGCAACGCAAGTAGCTACAAAAAATATCGCCGCAAAACAATTCGATTTTGTTGTCTGTGATAAGACGCAGTTAACAGCGGTATGTGCAATTGTATTAGGCGATACTTTGGAGCCAATGTTGGTAAGTGCGTGTGAAAATGCGCAATTACCTTTGGCGCGCTTCAAAATACAGCCTGATTATGATATTGCAATTATTCGTGTGAGCTTATTAAAGGCCTTGGGGCGTAGCGAGAATGTTGCGCCGGCTAATTATGAATCTGCGTTGGATATTGCCGATATGTCGACAACAGCAGAGCAGCAAACCAATGCAGGCACGATGCAAAAAAATGAGCGTGTTGAGAGCGGAATAAAGTTGCAGTTGTGCCCAACTTGTTCTGGTGTGATGTTGAAACGCAAGGCAAAAACGGGAGCATCAACGGGGCAGTTATTCTGGATTTGTTCGACGTATCCCAAATGCCGTGGAATGCTTCCTGTTAAATAAAAAAATCCGGATTCTGCACAGCATCATCCGGATTTTTTTGACAGTAATGAAAGCTAATTAAAAACTGATATAACGTGAGTTCTCGCCAGCAACATATTGTGTGCCATCGGTTCCATAGGAATAACCCATGGTTAAACCTGCGTTTCCATAGCCTTGGAAGTACACCAGTTTAAACGTGTGTTTTCCTTCCGCTAAATTAACACGGCAAAGATCAACCGTGAGTGGGCGATCATGAGTCCACTCACACAATTGCTTGCCATCGACACTGAAAATGAAGCCATCATCGCTGCCGAGATAAAACACATAGTCACCCGCTTTTTTAACCGTGAATGGTGCATCTACATCCACAAAAAAATCATTGGCGTAACCAATATCGCCTAATTTGCGGTGGCGAAAACGACTTTTTTCAGCGAGGTCAATGCGATCAACTTTAACGGTTTTGCTCATTTCAATATCGCGCGGCTGGTGGATGTCAGTAATTCCAACGCGATTTTTACTGATCACTAAATCAAACACCGCTGGCACATAAGGCGGTACAACGCGATTGATAATGAGCGCTACAACAACGGCCAATAAAGCTGAAAAAACACTATTTTTATTGAATGGAATGGTTTTCATTATTGCACCACCTGTAATTTCCAAAAGCTAAACCAATTGCGCATTTCAAATTGATCTTCCGTGATACCGATGCCATAAGTGAACGGTGCAAAGAACGCAAAAATGACAATAACCAGCGCTATGTAAAGGCTTAGGTTTATCCACAAGTGTTTGCTGTTAGCGAGGATTTCATCGCGATAAATATAACTAAATACCAACGCGAGATTGATTGAACCAAATACCAGCGGCACGAGGTAGTGATAAATATACATTACCCGTTCAATTTGCAGGATCGCCAGCATGTAGCAAATATAAAGCGATGTGAATGCGCAAATCCAATAAAACAGCGGTGTATTTTTTTCTTGCTGGCCGTAAATAAATTTGCTCATGATCAAGCCAACACTCAACACAATTCCGGCTACCACGCTAAACCAGATAATCGGGTTGGCGACAATGGTCATGTATTTAACTTCGACTTTGCCATTGATGGTGTCTTTATCCCAACGATAGCTAATGGTTTTTTTGCCGAGCGGCCAGTCCATCACAAAGCTGCCGTTTTCGTCGGGCTTGCATTCATCAAGCCTGGGCACGCCATCCGCATATTCGCTCATGTATTTTAAATTGTCTTTCAAACCAACAATAAATGTAGATGGGCTCCAGGTATCGCCACGGCGAATGGCTTGCAAATATTCCGGTGATGCTTTGTAGGTGCGGTCAGCAATAATTTTTGTGCCCATACCTATGTGAATGTAAAACACACTCAAAAATACCAGCACTATGGGCAACACACCGCTTGGCACCGTAACCAGTATACGTTTAACCAGTTCGCGATAATTAAAACTGCGGATGTTTTGCCATTGGTCGATGCCAAACATCATCACAAACAACAGCAGCAAAATGAAGCCGTTTATTTTTACGCTAATGACGAGGCCAATCAGCAAACCTAAAATGGCATAGTGTTTTAAACTGATTTTTTTATTGGCGGTAATGACACGTACAAAATAATACAGCGACGCGAGGATAAAAAATAATTGGATTCCTTCCAGCATTGCCGCGCGTGATTGGATAACAAGCGCGTTATCAAAGATAACAAAGCTGGTGAATAAAAAAGCGAGCAGTGGCGTTTGGGTAATACGATTGAGTATGCCGAAGAAAAACAAAACCGATAACGCCATAAGCACGACGGATGGCCAGCGATATCCCGTAAATCTGGTTTCGGGTGGAGTATCTGCGCCTTCGATGTGATCAGTCTCGACAAATTTATGTTTGTCGACTTTATCGTTTGCGCCAATCACAACTTCCGCCAAGCCCATGAGCATTTTGCCCAGCGGTGGATGGGGCTCCATATACATCACGCCTTCAACATGCTTTTCAGCTGAAGCTATATGGTAATTTTCATCCCAAAACATCGCGTTGGGTGAACCGTAATGCGTGAAGTAAACTCCAAATGAACAAATCAGCAATATAACGGGGTAAAGATATTTCAACAGCTGGGCGTGATTACCACCCGCTATTTGTTGTAATTTATTTGACATGGCTCAGCACTTCTATCAGTGGAAAATTGAGTGTTGGTATTTGGGCATTGCACGCGAGGATAGCCATGACTTATTGGAGTTATGTGGCTCAGTAAAGTCTAGATTGGATCATCTAGCTCTCCTCTGCGGGCGAATCTTGCCTTGTTCTGCGGCACTGTGCAATTGTGTTGAGGTTTCTGGCCTTATTTTATTGGGTGTGGTGAAGCTATAGCTGGTTTTTGGCGGTTTTTTCCTGATGAATCCTCCTCATCCATCGGTTAGCATGCCTTTCCTGCTTGTCTGAATTGTTATTTCACCGTCTTATCAAGGATTCCATCATGAAAACAGCCCTTATTACTGGCGCTAATCGCGGTATTGGTTTTGCCCTTGCACAGGAATATCTTGCACAGGGCTGGCGTGTGATTGCTGTGTGCCGCACCGCATCCCCTGAATTAAGCGCGACTAAAGCGCAGGTTGTAGCGGGTGTCGATGTTACGAACGAAGCCGCAGTACGCGAGCTTGCTGCAACATTGGAGGGCGTGAAAATTGATTTGCTGATTAATAACGCGGGAATCCTGCAAACAGATCATCTTGGCGATATTGATTATCATCACGTAACCCAACAATTCCTGGTGAATGCACAGGCACCTTTGCAGGTGACAGAAGCCTTGTTGGGACATTTGAGTGACGGTGCGAAGATCGCATTTATCACCAGCCGCATGGGCTCCATTGCGGATAATACGTCGGGCGGCTATTACGGTTATCGCATGTCCAAAGCTGCATTGAACGCAGCGGCGAAATCCTTGAGCCTGGATGTAAAATCCCGTGGCATTGCGGTGGCAATTTTGCACCCGGGCTATGTACAAACCGCTATGGTAAATTTTGGCGGTGATATTTCTGCGACTGAATCCGCCAAACGTCTAAGCCAGCGAATCGCGGAGTTGGATTTGCGCAACACAGGCGGATTCTGGCATTCGAATGGCGATAAATTACCTTGGTAAAGCGTTTCTGTGTGGCGCTTTAATGTTCATATACTGTTAAGAAATCTTTAGGTAGTATTTCTTCGCGTTAGTCAGTCAGTAAGTAAATTGTGTTTTACATTTAAATCTCTCTAAAGGAACTTAAGAAATGAAAAAACTTATCGCCGTAGCTGTATTGGGTACTCTGGCATTTCCGGCTTTTGCGTCAAAAAATTGCGAAGAGCTGAAGTCAGAGATTGCAGCGAAACTGGATGCAAAAGGCGTTAAAGGTTACACCTTGGAAATTGTTGCAACTGAAGAAGTGAAAGACCAGAAAGTCATTGGTAGTTGTGAGGCGGGAACAAAAAAGATTACTTACAAAAAAGACTAATCTGTTACGGAATTTTTAACCGTTATGATTTTTTAAAAAGTGGTGGACTTGTTCCACCCTTTTTTATTGCAGTTTATATCGATTATCGCGGAATTTATTCTGCAGTTTGCACAGAATCATACACTGTCACTTTGCTCCACAAGTGTTCACAGTCTGCGATAAATTTCAAATGGGTTGGATGGGTTTGGTAAACGTGCTCATCCGCTTCACTATCAAAAAAAGCCAGCCATGAAACGCTGTAGCTGTTATCTATAACGCCGCGCTCTTCTGTCGTCGCTGGTGTTGCGATATGGAAACCTTTAATCGTTTCAATAGTAGTCAATGTTTTTACGCCGCGAATAAGTTGCGCTACCGCTTCTTTGGATTCAGGATTTTTCAGCCAGAAATAAACATGATGCGATAAGTTGGAAATGTTGCCGCTCATAGAAGCTACCTTTTTATAAGAAAGTATGAAGACGATGGAATCTGAAAAACAGGTTACGTGAAAAAGAAAAAAGGGCGCAAGCGCCCTTACAAAACTTCTCAAACCAACTCATTAACCGCTATTAACTGACCATGGGTTTTATTGTTAATGTTTCAAGCATTTTTACTCGCTTGATGATTGCGGTTTCAATTCCTGCTGCATCCAAACCCTGCGCAACCAGTTGTTGGGTGTGGTTGGCGTGATCGACAAACGTATCATTTAATCCGAGATGCAATATTGGCATCACATAACCCTGGCTGGCAAGGTATTCACTGACAGCGGAACCTGCACCACCCGCAATTGCATTTTCTTCCAGGGTGACAATTACATTATGGCTTTTGGCCATACGCTCAATTAATTCTTCGTCCAGCGGTTTTACAAAACGCATATCGCACAAACTGGCATTAAGTTTTTCGGCAACTTGTTGCGCATTTGCAAGTAAAGTCCCGAAGCACAATATCGCAACCTGTTTACCTTCGCGCACAATGCGGCCTTTGCCAATTGGCAATGCGGTAAATGTTTTTTCAATGGCGACACCGGTTCCGGTTCCGCGTGGATAACGTACCGCCGCTGGCCCCGGAAATTGGTAGGCCGTGTATAAAAGTTGGCGACATTCATTTTCATCGCTGGGTGCAGCGATCAACATATTGGGAATGCAGCGCAAGAAACTTAAATCAAAACTGCCAGCATGGGTCGGGCCGTCTTCGCCAACTAAACCTGCGCGGTCGATGGCAAAAGTTACATCGAGGTTTTGCAAGGCAACATCGTGAACGAGTTGATCGTAAGCGCGTTGTAAGAAAGTTGAGTAAATTGCCACAACCGGTTTTTGGCCTTCACATGCCATGCCTGCGGCGAGCGTCACCGCGTGTTGCTCGGCGATGGCGACGTCGTAAAAGCGATCTGCGTATTGGGCTGCAAAATCCACCATGCCGGAACCTTCGCACATGGCTGGCGTAATACCGACAAGGCGTTTGTCCTGCGCAGCCATATCGCACAGCCAATCGCCAAACACTTGCTGGAATTTAATTTTGCTGGGCGATGACACCGCTTTTTTCGGCTCAATTTTATTGAGCGCGTGATAACCAACGGGATCAAGCTCTGCAGGTTCAAACCCTTTGCCTTTTTGCGTGATGATATGCAGCAGCTTTGGGCCTTTGATATCGCGCAGGTTGCGCAAATAGCTGACAAGGTCAATCAAGTCGTGGCCGTTAATGGGGCCAACGTAGTTGAAGCCCATTTCTTCAAACAGCGTACCGGGCGACATAAAGCCCTTGAAGTGTTCTTCAGTTTTACGCGCAAATTCCCAAGCTGAGGGGATTTTAGTCAGCACTTTTTTGCTGCCCTCGCGCAAACCGTTATAAAACTTGCTCGCCCAGATCTTGGAAAGGTAAGTTGCCAAACCGCCAACATTCGGTGAGATGGACATATTGTTGTCATTGAGGATGACCAACATATCGGTGTCGGTGTGTGCGGCGTGGTTCAGGGCTTCAAAGGCCATGCCCGCCGTCATGGCGCCATCGCCAATAATCGCAACGGATTTACGGCCATTGCCGTCCATATCATTGCCAATCGCCATACCCAGCGCGGCAGAAATTGATGTGCTTGAATGGCCTACGCCAAAGGTATCGAATTCGCTTTCATCGCGCTTGGGAAAGCCGGACAAACCGCCGCCCTGGCGAATCGAATTCATGCGTTCGCGGCGCGAGGTCAGGATTTTATGGGGATAAGTCTGGTGGCCCACATCCCATACCAATCGGTCAGACGGGGTTTCATACACATAGTGCAAGGCGATGGTCAGCTCTACCACACCGAGCCCTGCGCCGAAGTGGCCGCCGGTCTGGCCAACGCTGAATAACAGGAAAGCGCGCAGCTCATCCGCCAATTGCGGCAGCAGCTTTTCATCCAGCGCACGCAGGTCAGCGGGTGAATCTATGCTGTCCAGAAGTGGTGTGGCGGGGCGGCTAGTGGGGATTTCGTTGAACATTCGGCGCTTTCGTCTTATAAAAACGTGCATTGTAGGCTTTAGGCAATGGCTTGCCTAGCGCAATTCAAGTTTGGTGATTGCGGTTAATCGGTAAACCTGTGGCAGAATAGCGCGCTTTCCGATGCGCCATTTACGTGCATATCGATTCCCTTTATGACGCCCTAAGGATTCCTAATGCTTGTTCATCCCAACCCCGATCCCGTCGCTTTCCATTTAGGCTCCTGGCCCGTGTATTGGTACGGCGTCATGTATGGCGTGGCTTTTCTGCAATTCATCCTGCTGGGCAACCTGCGCATCAAGCAGCCGCACATTGCTGCCCAGGGATGGACGAAAGAATATGTCAGCGACATTATTTTCTATGGCATGTTGGGTGTTGTGATTGGTGGACGTTTGGGCGAAGTCCTGTTTTATCGCCCCGCCTATTTTTGGGAGCATCCGCTGGAAATTCCTATGACCTGGCTAGGCGGAATGTCCTTCCACGGCGGATTTGTCGGTGTGGTGATAGCCATGTGGCTATGGGCGCGCAAACACAAACAGCCGATAGGTAACGTATTTGATTTTATCGCCCCGCTGGTGCCACTGGGTTATGCGGCGGGTCGCTTTGGAAATTTTATCAACCACGAATTACCCGGGCGCGAAGCCAGTGCAGATTTGCCCTGGGCGATGCAGTGGCCAGAGGTTGATCATCTGGTGCATCCCTCACCGCTTTACCAAACGCTGGTCGATGGTATTTTGATTTTCATCATCATGTGGCTGTTCGCGCGCACTCCAAAACCGCGTTGGGCCACCGGTGCGCTCTACTGCATGCTCTACGGCTGCGCCCGTTTCTTTACCGAATATTTTCGCGTGCCGGATTGGGAAACGAGCTTCGCTGGTATCACTATTTCCTCTGGCCAGGTGTTAAGTTTGCCGATGATTGTTATTGGCGCTGCTGTTCTTGTGTGGGCTTATAAATATCAACGGCCAGTAACTGAAACTGCACCTGTTGTGAAATCAAAACAAAATAAAAAATAATTATTGTGTGAGATTTATTTAAAAAGGGAATCGTCATCCCGCGGAGATGACGATTCCCGGTTTGATCTTTATGCCGTTTTAGAGAAAGAACATATGGCCAAAAAAATTGTGCTCGCGAGTGGTAACGCGGGCAAATTGCGAGAGTTCCAGCAATTGCTATCAGGATGCGGATTTGAGGTTGTCCCGCAATCTGATTTCAATGTTAGTAACGTAGCAGAAACCGGTACTACCTTTGTCGAGAATGCTATCATCAAAGCGCGTCATGCGTGCAAAAAAACGGGTTTGCCTGCGATTGCAGATGATTCTGGAATTGAAGTTGATGCTTTAAATGGTCGCCCCGGTGTTTACTCGGCGCGTTACAGCGGCGATGGTGCGACAGACGAAAGCAACAATCAAAAATTATTGCAAGAACTTGCAGGTGTTCCCACAGCGCAACGCACTGCACGTTATCACGCTGTGCTCGCTTATATGCGTCACGCTGATGATCCGACTCCCATTTTGTGTCACGGCACGTGGGAGGGAATTATATTGACGGAACCGCGTGGCGAAGGCGGTTTTGGTTACGATCCTCTATTTTTTGTGCCGACCCACAATTGCGCATCAGCAGAATTGGATAAAGCAGAAAAAAATCGCATCAGCCATCGCGGCAAAGCCATGCAGGAATTATTGCAAAAAATATCTTAACGATTAATTAGGGATGATAATGAAAAATACATTGATGCTGTTAATTGTGCTGGCTGGATTGGCAACGGCGATTTATCGTTTCTTGCCCGCCGACATTCAGGCCCAGGCAAATGCGCAATTGAATAAAATTGCGCAAATAAAAAACCTTGTGCCTGAGGCTGAAGCAAATCCGCCACCCAAAAAATATGTGTTGGATATTCCTGATACATCCAGTACAACGCCTGGTGCAAAAGGAATCGATCTGGTCAGCGCGTTCATGCAACATCAACATGGTGTGCAAGTGGCTGGTGAGGGCGAAGTTATCAAAGTTTTATTTGATGATAACGAAGGTTCAAGACATCAGCGATTTATCCTGCGTACTAATGAAAATTTCACGATATTAATTGCACACAACATTGATCTTGCGCATCGCGTCAATAACCTGAAAGAAGGCGATACGGTTTCTTTTTACGGTGAATACGAGTGGAATGAAAAAGGCGGCGTTGTACATTGGACCCATCGCGATCCTCGGGGTCACCACGTTGCAGGATGGATTAAACACAATGGTGTAACTTATCAGTAATGAATATGCACTTTAGAAAATCAGTGGCCAATTAATCAGTACGAGTGACTAAATTTATTTAATTATCGTCATCCTTGCGAACGCGAAGATCCAGTTTAAATTCAGGATAAATGTGGGGGCTGGATGATTTCCCTTGTTTGTTGCGCAACTCTACGAATTACAGGATGACGATTTCCAACATCATTGAATCTTTTATATGCCATTAATCCTTCCACCACTTTCGCTGTATATCCACATTCCCTGGTGCATTCGCAAATGCCCCTATTGCGATTTTAATTCCCATCAGGCGAATGACAATATTCCTGAGCAGGATTATGTGAACGCACTACGTTTTGATTTGCAACAGGATGCGGTCTTGGCGCAAGGCAGAAAACTCACCAGCATATTTTTTGGTGGCGGTACACCGAGTATATTGTCGGCCAATGCTATTGCACAGATTATAAAAGATACTGAGGCAATTATAGGTTTTGAGCCGGATATAGAAATTACGCTGGAGGCAAATCCCGGAACCTTTGAGCAGGAAAAGTTTTCCGGCTTTCGTGCGGCTGGTGTTAATCGACTTTCTATCGGCATCCAAAGTTTTAATGATGTGCAATTAAAATTGCTTGGCCGCGTTCATGGTCGCGATGAAGCCTTGCGAGCAATCGATGTTGCACGCAAAGCGGGTTTCGATAATATCAACCTGGATTTAATGCATGGGTTGCCGCAACAATCCGTTGACGATGCGAAAGCAGATTTAGCGCAGGCAATTGCGTTAGCGCCAGAACATATTTCCTGGTATCAATTAACTATTGAGCAAAACACCGCATTTTATTCGGCGCCGCCAGTTTTGCCTGAAGAAGATATTCTCGCTGACATACAGGATGATGGCCAGGCGATGCTCGCGGCAGCGGGATATGAGCAATACGAAATTTCTGCCTACGCCAAACAAAAAAAGCGTGCGCGCCATAATCTGAATTATTGGGAGTTTGGCGATTATTTGGGGATTGGTGCGGGTGCACATGGAAAAATTACCCAGCCAGATCAAGCGCGAATCATTCGTTTATGGAAAACCCGTTTACCTAAACATTATTTGGATGCAGCCGCGAGCCAAAAAATTTCCACCAATCTTTCAGGACACCAAAATGTATTTGGCGGTGGGAGTGATGTTTTGTTGCCAGAAGCTTTGCCGCTGGAATTTTTAATGAATGTGCTGCGTTTACATGAAGGCGTTGCTGTTAATTATCTGCACGAGCGAGCAGGCCTTTCGTTAAACGCGCTTGAACCACAGTGGTCACAATTGACGCAAAAAGAATTGGTTGAAATAGTCGATAATAAATTGCGCCCCACTGAATTGGGGCGGCGTTTTTTGAATCGTGTGTTGGAGGCTTACGCGATAAGTTCATAAATTTCCACTGGATTAAAATGGAGGCAATTGCCTCCATTTTTTATTATGGTTGTTGTCCTTATCGTGTTTGTTTTTTATTGTTTGTACTTTTAATGATTGTTATGCCGTAGCGCTGGAAATATTTATTTCATCTTTCCAGCGCAAATGATCAGTGTGATGCAGCAGGCGCATATTCCCCTGGTAATCCTCAATTAATGCACTGCAGTTTTCAATCCAGTCACCGGTATTGCAATAACGCAAGCCATCCTGCTCAAATAAGGCGGGGTAATGGATGTGGCCACAAATAACACCATCATAACCGCGTCTTTTGGCTTCGCTTAAACATTCTTGTTGATACGTATGTATTGCCGCTTTTGCGCCTTTGATATTGCTTTTAATTAAACCGGCGAGCGAAAAATAGGGGCGTCCCATCCATTTGCGGAAACGATTTCCCCAGCGGTTGATGAACAATAATAAATCGTAACCGTGGTCGCCGAGGAGTTGCGCGAGCCACGAATGATTAATGTAAGCGTCCATGGCATCGCCGTGCATAATTAAAAAGCGTTTGCCATTAGCGGTGAGGTATTCATGTTCATGCTGGATTTCAATCGGCCCAAAATATTGTCCGCAAAAACGGCGCAAAGGTTCATCGTGATTTCCTGGCACATAAATTACGCGCACGCCGCGTGCCGCTAGTTCGTAAAGTTTCAAGATTACCTGGTAATGTTTTTGCGGCCAGCAGAAGCGACGCTTGAGCGACCAGAGATCGACAATGTCGCCAACTAAATAAAGCGTGTCGCAATGAATATGGTTGAGGAAATCCAATAAATAATCTGCTTTGCAATCGCGATAGCCAAGGTGGATATCGGAAATCCAAATGGTGCGGGCATTGACGAGTGGAGTTGCAGGGCGCAGAGGAATCGTTGATTCGCATTCATTGGCGAGTGCGTGTGACAACACAGAGCTGGATGCATTCATGGGGCGTTTCCATGTGGTTGTTTGCAAAGAGTTTTGCAAACGCACATGACGGAAACGCAACATTTATGTGAATTTTTGATGACGCTCTATTCAGGTTACTCTGCTAAAAACTCTATTTCCTGAATAGAATCAAGCGAGAGAAACTGAATAAAAAATGCAGTTGGGAAAATGTGTGGATTATAAATGGCTGGCGGCGAGCCTATCGGTTTGGATATTGTCCTGGCGCAACCAATGTAAAACGGCGTAACGGCTTTCCAACATATCCTTGTAAGTTTGTAAAATAACCGCGTTAGGTTTTTTTTGTTGCTCTAACAATTGCAAGCGCTCTGTTAAAAAGACGATGTCTCCTTCTACCTTACGTGCCACATCTTCACTGTTATGTTCTACATCGCCTATGCTAAGTCGCGTCATTAGTTTCTCTCCTGAGATTCCTTGGTTGATGGTGGCCATTATCCATTGTTTGTGCTGCCACATATAGCCGAGATTAACCCCAGGTTTTGTAAGCTTTGGCTTACAAAACCTGCTTTTTGCCAAGTGTCAAAATGAATAACAATGTGGCGGCTAATACGATGGAAGGCCCAGCAGGGCTGTCCCAAAAATAAGATGCGCCTAGTCCAAGGCACACGGCAACACTGCCCAAAAGGCTTGCTACTACCGCCATTGCCTCTGGTGTATGGGTTATACGACGACTGGCAGCAGCGGGAATAATCAGCAGCGCCGTGATCAATAACACACCGACAACCTTCATGGCGATAGCAATAACCAGGGCCATCAATAGCATCAAGGCTGTACGCACCTTGCGGACGGGAATCCCCTCAACTTGCGCCAATTCTTCATGTACCGTAATTGCGAGCAAGGGGTGCCACAGCCAAATTAGCGCCGCTATCACACCCAGGGAAATCAACCAGATGGTAATAAGATCCAGGCGATTGACCGACAAAATATCGCCAAACAAATAAGCGAGCAGGTCAATGCGCGTTCCGCTGAACAGGCTCACACATACAAGTCCTAGTGCAAGGGTCGAGTGGGATAAAATCCCCAGCAAAGTATCTGTGGCAAGGAAGCGATTGTTTTGCATGGCGACCAGTATGAGCGCCAGTAACAGGCAACCGACCGCGACCGCGAGGTTAAGGTTGACGCCCAGCAGCAAGCCAAACGTAATCCCCAATAATGCAGAGTGGGCGAGTGTATCGCCAAAATAAGCCATACGACGCCACACGGCGAAAGAGCCGAGCGGCCCGGCAACCAGGGCGACAGCGATTCCCGCCAGCAGTGCATATAAAAGAAAATCAGCCATGGTGATGATGCTCGCAGGAATCGGTACAGCCAACGTGTCCCTGGATGACATTGCCGTGGGCATCATGTTGGTGGTCGTGGTGATGGTGATAAAGCGCAACCTGCGGTTTAGCCCCCGCGTTTCCCGTCAGGTTTTCACCAAAAAGCGCGAGATAGGCCGGATCATTGGTCACCAGGTCAGGATGACCCTGGCAGCAGACATGCTGGTTGAGGCAAATCACCGTATCGGTAGTTGCCATCACCAAATGCAAATCATGGGAAACCAGCAATACGCCGCAGTTGCGCGCCTTGCGGATATCGTTAATCAATCCATAAAGCGCCGATTGGCCGCTCACATCCACGCCCTGTACGGGTTCATCCAGCACTAACAATTGTGGATCGCGCAAGAGTGCGCGGGCGAGCAACACACGTTGTGTTTCTCCTCCCGACAACAATTGCATAGGCGTTTTGCCCAATTTCTGGATACCGGTTAGCTCCCGGATTTCGTCGAGGTTGGCGCGCGGCTGACCACCCAATAATAGGAAGCGATCAACGTTGAGCGGCAGGCTGGCATCCAGCTGTAATTTTTGCGGCATATAGCCGATGCGCAATCCGGGTGCCCGTTCAATCGTACCTTCATCAATAGTGATAAGGCCGAGAACACTGCGTACCAGCGTAGTTTTTCCCGCGCCGTTGGGGCCAATCAGGGTGACAATCTTGCTGGCTTCCAGGGTTAAGTCAGCACCTTTTAGCAAATGGCGGCCATTGCGAATAACGCCCACGCCTCGCGCGTTTATGAGAGCCATCTTATAAATCCCTGGGTGCGTTTTTCTGGCAGCCAGGGCACAGACCATTAATTTCCACGCTGTGGCTGGTCACGCTGAATCCGGCATTGGCTGCTGCATCAAAGATGCTTTGGTTAAGTTGCGAATTATCCAGCTCAACCGCCACATTGCAGTTTTGGCAAATCAGGAAATGACTTTGGTGCTTCTGGTTGGGCGATGGACACCCAATAAAGGCATTCAAACTGTTGATGCGATGGATTAAACCCTCATCCAGCAGGAAATCGAGTGCGCGATAAACCGTCGGCGGCGCAACCCTTCGCGTTGAAGCCTGGGCAAGCATTTCCATCAAAGTATAGGCGCCAAGCGGCTTGTGGCTTTGCCAGACGAGTTCAAGAACCTGTTCGCGTAAGCTGGTCAGGCGCACACCGCGTTGCTCGCAAAGCTGGCGCGCAGACGCAATCGCATCACTAATGCAATGGCCATGGTTATGGTGGCTACAGGCTTTGGCGAGTGTGTACATGATGCAATCCGCAGATTATCTATAAGGTAAAAAGTATAAGAGTGAATATGTTACACTATAACCTTACATCTCACAGCGTTCATTCGACAGGTATTGCACCATGATCTCCAGGTTTTTGAGGTTGGCAACAGCGTTTGCAATCTTGTTTTTCGCCTGCACAAGCCAGGCTAAACCACTGGTTTTATCCAGCCTTAAACCGCTTACCTTAATTGCACAGGAAATCACTGGTTCGGCAGCGGATGTGGATACGCTCTTGCCCGCTACAGCTTCCCATCATGATTATCCTTTAAAAGTGTCTGATTACGCGCGTATGCAAAAGGCGGATGTCTTTTTGTGGGTGGGGCCGGAATTGGAAAGTTTCTTGCAGAAACCGCTGGCTAATTTATCGCGTGAGAAAATTATCACAGCCTATGATTTGGCTGGAATGAATTGGCCAAAAGAAACGGCAGTTGCCCATGAAGATCATCAGCATGCGCAAGATCCACATCTTTGGCTTGATCCGCGTAATGCGGTAATCGTGGCGAAGGCTTTGACCGAAAAATTGGCTAAAATTGATCCCGTAAATGCCAACCAATATCGTACTAATTTGCAGGTATTTAGCGTTAAAATGCAGCAGTTGGACGAGAAATTACAGCTATCGTTGAAGCCGGTCACACAGATAGGATTTGCGGTTTATCACGAGGGATTCGCGCATTTTGTTGGGCATTACGGCTTGCACCAACTGGATTACGTGACTTTTACACCCGAACAAAAGCCGGGCGCAAAGCATATGCACCAGGTACGCAAAAACTTGGCAAAAGAAGGGAAATGTTTATTCTTGGAACCCTTCAACGATATGCAATCTGCGCGTGATTTAGCGCAAGAGTTGCACCTGCAAACAGGCACATTGGATGCTTTGGGCGCGCAAGGCGTAACCACTTATACCCAATTGCTGGAACAGATGGCGAAGGCTTTTTCAGCCTGCCTGGCGAATGGGAGTAACTAGGGAAGTTTGCATTGGGAAGCGCAATTTGATGCCGCGTTGGGTCAGTGCATCAATTTGGCGTTTATTCAATTCCATCACAAACGCATCGTATGCGGTGCGCACTTTGCGATCAGAAATCAACGCGCTGCTTTGCAGCAATTCCAAAATCCCGCTTTCATTGGCGAGGCGATGACGTTCGCCGGTGCTGTGATAATACTGGCTGCCCAATTGTTGCAGGCGAAAAATAGCAGTTTGCGAAAAAATCAGCGTATCCATGAAAAGCTCCTTTGACGTAAACATTGAGGTTCGGTTGGGTGATTGCCTTATTGCGTCCAGAGTGTAGGTTAAATAACGAGCGAATGTGTTCGTTGGTGTGCCAATCAGCAAGGATATGTAAAATTTGTGACAGGTGTAAAAAAAGGGCCCTGCGTCGCCATAACAAAAAGATATAACGAGTCGCAGAGCCTATGCAGGGTCAAACACGAGGAGAGAAAAAGCAAATCAAAACAACGAAAAAACAGTTAGCAAAAAACAATTTCAAAAAACTTCCCAACACGTTAAACATCAACGAACTGGTTAAATTCAGGTTATGCGCCAAAGGCGACAAGCTCTGGAAGAATCACTAATAACAGGAGCGATTTCTGCACGCCGGTTGCACATTTAAATTCGTTAAAAACAAATTCATCGTGCGAATGCCTTTTCGTGTCGCTCAGTATCTGCAATAGGCAGAACTGTTAATTAGCATCGACTTCCAGTACTTCTCCGCGAGATGCGGTTTTAACATCTTCCTTATAAGGGAAAAGATGCCTCATTGATTGCATCAACAATCCTTAAAATGGTTGATGTGACAATGTCAGTAAAATCCAAGGTGCAAATACTGGCGCGGCCAAGAGTAGAGCAACTAGAGCTGGAGATGACTTTTTCAATGTAGCGTTCATTTTACGATTCCTTTGTGAGGTGTTTACTTTCGTTACCGAGGTAATTTTGTTACCTCTTGTTACACATAGTAACACTATTTTATTTTTTGGCTAGTGATTTTTTATAAATTTTTTCGAATAAATAAATAATTTATAGATATATCAATAAATTGTGATTTTTTTCTCATGTCGCTTAACGTTGCCGCACTTGTGCACAAAGGTAACACAAAAGATGTGGCTGGCAGGTGTTACCCGCACGAAAGAGGTGCTCGGAAGGTCGGGAAGCTGCTGTATAGCGGGTCTTTTAGTGTATTCTGCGGCTTGAAATGCTGTTAAATCCCTGTTGACCCTACAAGACCCAATGCCATGGCTTCTCAATCTTCTCCCCTTGTTTGTACTGCTCCGCTCGTTCTGGTGGATGGTTCCTCTTATCTTTATCGCGCTTACCATGCGTTACCGCCGTTAACTAACTCCAAAGGTCAACCAACCGGTGCGGTGAAGGGCGTGATTAATATGATGCGTCGCCTTATCAAGGATTATCCGCGTAGCCAAATTGCGGTAATTTTCGATGCAAAAGGCAAAACCTTCCGCGACGATATATTTGCCGAATACAAAGCCAACCGCCCGCCCATGCCGGACGATTTGCGTCCGCAAGTGCAGCCAATTTTCGATATTGTGCAAGCGATGGGATTGCCTTTAATGGTGGTTGAAGGTGTTGAAGCAGATGATGTGATTGGAACGCTTGCGCGGCAGGCAACAGAGCAAAAATGCGATGTAGTGATTTCAACTGGCGATAAAGATATGGCGCAGTTGGTTAACGAACATGTAACGCTTGTTAACACCATGACGGAAACTGTATTGGATATTTCCGGTGTGACGGAAAAATATGGTTTTGGTCCCGAATTGATGATCGATTACCTGGCGCTGATGGGAGACAAGGTCGATAACATTCCCGGTGTTCCCGGTGTTGGTGAAAAAACGGCGCAGGGTTTAATCCAGGGCATTGGTGGTTTGGATGCAATTTATGCGGACCTGGAAAAGGTGCGCACACTTTCATTCCGCGGCGCGAAAAATATGCCGGAGAAATTAATTGAACATCGCGATATGGCGTATCTCTCTTATAAGCTTGCAACAATTAAAACAGATGTTGCGTTGGAGCTTGGCCCTGAAACTATTCAATTGATGCCAGCGAATAATCAAAAATTACGCGAGCTATTTGAAGAATTGGAATTCAAAAGTTGGGTAAAAGAATTGGCAGATTTTGATGCACTGCCGCCAGCGTCTGTTACCGAAAGTTTGCAAGAAAATAGTGTGGTTGAAGTCATCACCGAAGAAATTTTGGTTGAAGCTATATCGTCGCCAATTGCAATTGAAGCGCAATATGACATCATTACCGACAAAAAATTATTTGCCGATTGGCTTGTGCGATTGATAAATGCTTCCGCATTTTCATTTGATACCGAGACTACCAGTCTTGACATTATGGATGCCAAAATTGTTGGAATCAGTTTTGCGATTGAAGCCGGTAAAGCTGCTTATATTCCCTGTGGTCACGATTATATGGGCGCATCGGAGCAGTTACCGCTTGAGTGGGTGTTGCAAGAATTAAAAACAATTTTGGAAGATGCCAACAAAATAAAAATTGGCCAGAATTTAAAATATGATCGCAGTGTTTTGTTGAATTACGGTATTACCTTACGCGGGATTGCGTTTGATACCATGCTGGAGTCCTATGTGTGGAATTCGATTGGCAGCCGTCACAATATGGATGCGCTCGCATTAAATTACCTGGACTACAAAACGGTTACTTTTGAAGAGCTTGCCGGTAAGGGCGCTAAACAATTGTCATTTAATCAATTGCCGATTGAGGATGCAGGCCATTACGCCGCTGAAGATGCCGATATTACATTGCGGTTGCATCAATTTTTTTGGCCGCAGCTCGATAAAATTCCATCGCTAAAATCTGTATTTGAAACCATAGAAGTACCACTTATTCCCGTGCTTTCGCATGTTGAGCGCAATGGTGCTTTGGTGGATGCAAATTTGCTCGGTAAACACAGCATTGAATTAGGTGAGCGATTAACGCAATTGGAGCGCAAAGCTTACGAGATTGCAGGACAGGAATTTAATTTAAGTTCGCCAAAGCAATTGGGTGTTATTTTATTTGAGCAACAAAAATTACCAGTTATTAAAAAAACACCAACGGGAACCCCATCAACGGCTGAAGAAGTTTTACAAGAGTTGGCGCTGGATTATCCGCTGCCAAAAGTGTTGATGGAATATCGCGGTCTCGCAAAATTAAAATCCACTTACACAGATAAATTACCGCTCGAAATTAATAAACGAACTGGCCGAATCCACACGAGTTATCACCAGGCGGTTGCGGCGACAGGTCGTTTGTCATCGCAAGACCCTAACTTGCAAAATATTCCTATCAAAACAGAAGAAGGACGTCGCATCCGCCAGGCATTTATTGCGCCTAAAGGATACAAATTGGTTGCGGCGGATTATTCCCAAATTGAATTGCGGATCATGGCGCATCTCTCGGACGACGTTGGTTTGTTAACCGCATTTGATAAAGGTTTGGATGTACACCGCGCGACTGCAGCAGAAGTGTTTGGTGTTAGTTTGGATTCGGTAACGCCGGAAATGCGCCGCAGTGCCAAGGCGATTAATTTTGGCCTGATTTATGGTATGTCTGCATTTGGATTGGCAAAACAGTTACGTGTTGGCCGCAATGAGGCTCAGCAATATATTGATCGCTACTTTGAGCGTTATCCCGGCGTGCAGCGCTACATGAACGAAACCCGTGCGCTCGCCCATGAGCAGGGGTTTGTTGAAACTATTTTTGGTCGCCGCCTGTATTTGCCGGATATCAACGCAAAAAATAAAAACCTGCAAATGGCTGCCGAACGCACGGCGATCAATGCGCCTATGCAAGGCACGGCTGCCGATATCATCAAAAAAGCGATGATTAGCGTCGATAGCTGGTTATTGAAATCCAACCTTGATGCAAAATTAATCATGCAGGTGCATGACGAATTGGTGCTTGAGGTGTCTGAAGATCAGCTTGATGAGGTGCGTGATGGGGTTATTGCCCGTATGTCTGATGCCGCGCAGTTGAGGGTGCCTTTGTTGGTTGAGGCAGGTATTGGCGAAAACTGGGATGAGGCGCATTGATTTAACCTTTCCTGAATCAATGCTGAATTTTGCGGTAACTTTAAAAATATTTTTATTTTTAAGTGATTGATTTTAAAAGAATTTATTAAATGTGCAAAAAAATCGCAAATTTATTTTCGTTTTTGGTGAACTTATTCAAGGGGGCTTAGTCTCAGTAATGTGTGTTTTACTTTCATGAGCTAACTCCTCCCCTAATGGCAATTTGCCAGCTAAGCGTTGAGAACTATGCAAAGCTACCCCGACCAAGAGTCGGGGTTTTTTTTGCCTGGAATATCCTTTATTTGTGCGATAAGGACTGAAAATAGTCCCGGCGTTGGATATTTTGGGGTTTCGGTCGCCTGAATAATCCTTGCGTAAATTTCTAACATAAATTTACGAAACTCCTTGAACTAATCCTCTCGGGTGCGGCCATAGAATCAGTAACTGCTACATGGTAACTCCTCTAGTCCCGCTGACGCTTTTCCCCAAGGGCGTCAGCTTTGTATCCGGCGGCTCGACCGCCGGTTTTTTTTATTCTGCAATCGGTAAACCTGCTTCCTCGCCGCTCTCCTCTTCTGGTGCCAGCCAGCTTTGCAACTTGGCTTTCAAATCGTCAACACCGGTATTTTTGAGCGATGAAAAAATCTGCACGCTCACCAATTCACCTAAGCCTGCATTTTTTATCTCTTTCTTGACCGCCATCAATGCGCTTCCCGCCTGGCCACGGCTTAATTTGTCTGCCTTGGTTAGCAGGATATGCACAGCCATTCGGGATTCCGTGGCCCAGTTCAGCATGGTGGTATCAAATTCTTGCAAGGGATGGCGAATATCCATCAGCAAAACCAGCCCTTTCAGGCAGCGGCGCTCGCGCAGGTATTCAGACAGATAACGCTGCCAAAGCTCTTTTTGCTCGCGTGAGACCTTGGCGTAGCCGTAGCCGGGCAAATCCACCAGGCGTTGGGTATCGCTTAGCTCGAAAAAGTTGATGAGTTGGGTGCGGCCAGGCGTTTTACTTACACGCGCCAATTTGTGATTGTTGGTAAGGGCATTGATGGCGCTCGATTTGCCTGCGTTAGAGCGGCCAGCGAAGGCGACTTCTACACCATCTTCGGGTGGGCATTCACGAATGCTCGGTGCGCTCAGTGTGTATTTGGCCTTGTGGAAGTTAATCACATTGGTCATAAAAACCCTTCAAATTGGTGTGTTATTAGCACGATGGTATATAATGCACAGCATACCCTTCTACGGATAATGCTTGCTGGAACAAAAGCTTGGAAGGCTTGCTTGAAAATCTTGGAAAGGTAAACAGACAAGCAAAGACGGATGGCCAGCATTGTACCTGATGCCAATCCTTAAGCGAATAAAATGACCCTAAGTGCCGGAATGGGCGCTTACAACACAATTGAATGACAGGTTTGCCAATGAAATATATCGTAAAAAATGCACTTTTTTCGCTGGGTTTGATTGCAATTGCGCAGGGTGTATATGCATCAACTGATGCGGCAGTGACAGGTGATGCCAAGGCTGGGCAGGCAAAAGCAACAGTGTGTGGTGCGTGTCACGGTATTGATGGCAATAGTGCTGCACCTAATTTCCCTAAATTGGCTGGCCAGGGTGAACGTTATTTGTTGAAGCAGATTCACGATATCAAAGCGTGGGATTCCGAAACCAATCCAGCTAAAAAAGCGACTGCAGGTCGTACCGTATTGGAAATGACGGGCATTTTGACCAACCTTAGCGAACAGGATATCGCCGATATTGCAGCTTATTTCTCCAGCCAAAATACCCAATTGGCAGGTGCTAAAAAAATGGAAGTCCAGGTTAACTCTGGCCTAAAAGTAGATGCGTTGGAGCTGGGTGCAAAAACCTATCGTAGCGGTAACCTCGCTAACGGTGTTCCGGCTTGTACCGGTTGCCATGCTCCTGACGGTAAGGGTAATGCGGCCGCTGGTTTCCCGCGTTTGAGTGGCCAACACCCTGATTATATCGAAAAACAATTGACTAACTTCCGTGCGGGTAACCGTATTAATGATGGTGATACCGCTCCTATGCGTGCAATCGCTGATAAATTGAGCGATGCAGAAATCAAAGCCCTGGCAAACTTCATTGCCGGCTTGAATTAATACTTGTAAGTGCGTGAGTAATTACGTTAAAAAGGCGGCCCTGGGTCGCCTTTTTTATTGGCTGATAAAACCATAATGAGTCACAGCCCGCCAGATAGCCTGGGTTCATATTCTTAACTCTATTATTCTAAAAACCTCTCTACACTATGGAGTCGATTCATGCGTATTTTTGCAGCCCTGATGGGTTTACTGTTTTCTGCAACCGCTTTTTCTGCTGAGCCTGCGGCTCCATCGTTAATTTTTCCTTATATTGAAGGTAAGGATTATGTGGTCCTGGAAAATCCTGTTCCTACCGCGAACCCTGCCAAAATCGAAGTAGTGGAAGTTTTTTCCTACATTTGTCCCCACTGTTTTCACTTTGACCCCATTTTGACTGCCTGGATGAAAGAACAAAAACCTGATGTTGCCCTCGTGCAAGTCCATGCGTCCTGGAGTCCTGCAATGGAAGCGTATCAACGTGGTTTTTACACTGCCCAGGCCTTAAAAATAAAAGATAAAGCGCACGCTGCGATTTTCAACGCGATCCATGTCGAACACAAAGAATTAAAAGATGCCCAAGCCTGGGCGGATTTTTTATCGACTTACGGCGTAAGCAAACAAGCTGTATTGACTACCTATGAATCTGACGCGATTACCAAGCAGGTTAAGCAGGCCGACCAATTGTTCAGAAGCTACCAAATTTCCGGCACACCGGAATTGGTTGTTGAAGGTAAATACCGTATTAGCACTCGCTTCAGTGGCAGCCAGGAAGAAATGCTGAAAGTTATCCAGTATTTGGTTAATAAAGTGCGCGCTGAGCGTGCGGTAAAACATTAATGTAATACCGTTCGGCGCTCCTTGGGCGCCATTGGGTTTCAATAATGGAACTTAAAAACTGCAGGGTGCTCTGAGCAACTTCCGTTTACAAGTTTTATTGAAACGTTTTATAAGAGTGGAGTGATTGTATGCGTATGTTTGCCGCCCTGTTCGGGCTTGTATTAAGTATTTTTGTCGCCAGCGCCAATGCGGCAAATTACACCGAAGGAAAAGATTATGTTGTGCTGCCTGAGCCAGTTCGTCCGGCTGACGCCAGCAGGATTGAAGTGGCAGAGGTATTTTCTTTCCTGTGTCCTCATTGCTACCACTTTGAGCCCTTGCTCCAGGCGTGGATAAAAAAGCAGCCTGCTGATGTTGTGCTCGTACAAACCCATGCGTCTTTTAATCACAACTGGCCAATTTACCAACGTGGTTATTACACCATGCTGTCGTTGGGTGTGAAAGATAAAGCCCAGGATGCAGTTTTCAATACTATTTTTTTGGCCAAGAAAGAGTTGCTGACGGCAGAGGCCTGGGCTGATTTCTTGTCCCTGTACGGTGTGGATAAACAAAAAACCATCAGCACTTTCAATTCGTTTGGTGTGAACAGCCACATCAAGCAAGCTGAAAATCGTGTGCGCGATTTCAAGATTACCGGTACACCAACGGTGATTGTTGATGGCCGATTCAAAATAACCGCAACCAACCATGAGGAAATGCTCAAAGTATCCCAATTTTTAGTGGACAAAGTCCGCGCCGAGCGCGCCGCCGCCAAGCATTGATTTTTTCTGTTTACCGAAACGCCCGCGCCAGCAATGACGCGGGCGTTTTTGTTTCTTCCGGTTGCCTTTACGAAGTCTGTCTATACTTATCGGCAGAACAAATCTAATACCGAGAATAATATGGCTGAGAGATCTGACGATAAGAGTGCGAATTGGCGTGAGAAATATTTGGACGCCCTTGATCAGCAGGAGCAAATAGAAAAATCACTGGCGGCTCAGCAAGAATTATTACGACGAGCCCTTGTGCGTGTCAGCGTGGTGGCAGATGGGCAGGACGATGCACTGGACGGCATTTTGGGTCAGTTGCGCGAGCGCATGCGAGGATCAATTACTGGTGATATCAGTAATTTGTTGGCGCGGCTGGATGAGGTGGCGATTAATTTTGAACAGCATCGCGATCAAAACGCACTCGATGTTCGCAATTCCCTGAGTGAAACTGTGAAGCCATTACAAGCGCTGGATTTAACGCGCGGTGTAAAAAAAGAAATCAGCCAATATCTCGCTCAATTACCTGAACGCAGTAAAAAAGTGCGTTTGTATCCAGCGCTTTTGCAACAATTAGCGAGCATCCAGCAACAAGCTTTAAAAGAAATCGAGCAGCCCAAAACCAGTTTTATCCAAAAAATCCTGGGTGCGCAAAGTGCTGCTAAACCCAATGAAAAAACCGTGTCCAATGGTGATGCTAATGATGATGTTGTGGGTGAACACCCATCGACATCAATCAGGGAAAAATCCGCAGTAGAAGCCGCACCTGCTGCCGCCATAAATTACGCAGAAATTAATGCCGAGTTAAGTCATTCCACCCAGTCCGTGCCCGCTTCGCAAACTATTGCACAAAGCCAGCATCAAGCTGAATTGCCACAAGGATTTGTTGAGCAGATTACACAAGTGATTAACCAGTTTTTAGTGGGGCTTGAGAAAGAAGCTCCCATGGTCAAAAAAGTGCAGGCGATTCGCGAACGATTAAATGCGGCAACTACCTCCGATGGATTTATTAAAACCTTGGAAGAATTGCGCGATTTAATGATGCAATCCTATCTGGCTGCCAACCAGGCGTTTGCCACTTATTTAAAAAATGTAAACCAGGAATTAGCCGATATTTATCGCTTGGTCGGTGGTGCGGTTGAATCTGAATCCAGTCGCCGCAACGCCAGCGAAAATTTGCAAACGTCGGTGCGCAAGGAAATGGAATCATTAGAATCGAGTGCGGAATCTGCAACAGATTTGAATCAATTAAAAAATCTTGTGCAATCACAAATTGGTAACATCCGGCAGGCGCTTGATCATTACCAACAATCTGAGCACGAGCAAGACCAACTCACAAGCCAGCTCGAAGCCTTGTCTAAAAAAATTAAAGTAATGGAAGATGAAGCGGAAAAAAATCGCACTGTTCTGGAAAAACAACGCCATAAAGCCTTGCATGATCCGCTCACGGAATTACCGAATCGCGAGTTTTACAATGAGCGCGCTAATTATGAATACCAACGGTGGCAACGCTATAACCGTCCTTTAACGCTTGCGGTATTTGATATAGATCACTTTAAAAAAATTAATGACAACCACGGCCATCAAGCGGGTGATCGTGTGTTAAAAGTGATTGGCCGTTCAATTGCCAAACGTTTGCGCGAAGTTGATTTTTTCTGCCGTTTTGGGGGTGAAGAATTTGTGGCCATCATGCCTGAAACCAGCCTCGCAGATGCCATGCCGGTATTGGATATCATTCGTGCTGCAATTGCCAACGCTTCGTTCAATTATAAAGAACAACCTATTTCAATTACCTTATCCGTTGGCGTGACTGAATTTAAAAATGGCGATGATTTGGACAGTGCTTTTGCTCGCGCTGACGGGGCTTTATACGCTGCAAAATCTGGCGGTCGCAATTGTATTAAATCATCCTGACCGGTTTGGTCGTTCGATTAACACTAATTAACCAATATCAACAAAATTAATCGCCTGGGAAAACCCCGGGCGATTATGCTATGGGCGCTTTGATTCCACCTTCTTTCCCAATTCGCAATTCAGCCGGATTTATCATGAAAAAAATAATGATTGCATGTGCCTTGATGGCAGTGGCCTGCGCGCAGGCAAAAAATACAACCCCAAGTGAATCTTTAAAGATTAACGACAAAAATTATTTTTCAATGCAAGGGCTGAATGTCACGGTTTTTAGCGATATTTATCCCGATGGACACCAAACCGGTGTGACTATTATCCAGCACGGCAGTCGCGTTGCAGCTAATGGTGATTTGCGATTGGAAGTTTCACCGGGGCAGTGGTCACCGGTTCCAACCGGTGGTGCGCAGGTTGTCGATAAAGAACAGCGTCGTATTACGCAGACCATGTCTTATCCTGACCCCGCCAAAGATAAAAAGGGATTTAATCCCATCAATTATCCCGATCTCAAATTTTCCTACAGCGTCAGTGTGACTGCACTCCAGCAAAACCAGTTCAAAATTACGGTGGATCTGGATAAACCCTTGCCCGCAGAATGGATTGGGAAAATCGGGTTTAACCTTGAATTGTTTCCCGGTGAATTATTTGGCAAAGCATTTTTGATGGATCAACAATCCGGAATTTTTACACAGCAGGCAAATGGTCCTATTGAAAAAATTGGCGGTGAATTTATTGCCGCTCCGCTTGCCGTGGGAAATAAATTGGTCGTTGCACCTGATGAAGATAAGCAGCGCATTGTGATTGAAAATGTCACAAAAGAGAGCGGCGCTGGCAAACTGGAATTATGGGATGGACGCGCCAATCACAATAACGGTTGGTATATTGTGCGCACCAGCATTCCTGCCAATGCCACCAAAAATGCCATCGAGTGGATAGTCACGCCAAATGTTGTAAAAGGTTGGCAGTACGAACCTGTGTTGCAAGTTTCCCAAATAGGTTACGCGACCAAACAGCCAAAAAAATTGGTGATTGAGCAAGATGCAACGGATTTAAATATTGATGAAGTTGCTGTTTACCAACTCACTGAAAACGGCAAGCAACTTGTGCAAAAAGCCAAGCCGCAAGTGTGGGGCGATTTCTTGCGTTATCACTATCTCACCTATGATTTTTCCAATATCCAAACACCCGGTAGCTACGTGATTAGTTATCGCAATAAATTGACGTCGTCTTTTAAAATTAATGATGATGTTTTTGATCGCCATGTGTGGCAACCAACGCTTGAATATTTCCTGCCAATGCAAATGTGCCATATGCGTGTGAATGAGAAATATCGTGTATGGCATGGCCTGGATCACATGGATGACGCCATCATGGCGCCGATTAATTACAATCATTACGATGGTTATATTTCCGGCCCATCAACCTTGACCAAATACAAACCGGGTGATCGTGTGCCGGGCCTGGATGCAGGTAACTGGCATGACGCCGGCGATTTTGATATGCGTATTGAATCGACCATGGGTACAGTTTGGTTGTTGTCTGAAATGGTAGAGGAATTTAATTTAAATTATGACGCTACCAGCATCGACCAGAAAAATAAAATTGTAGAAATCCATCAACCTGATGGCAAGAATGATGCGCTGCAACAAATTGAACACGGTTTATTGAGTGTGCTGGGTGGTTATAAATCATTAGGGCGTTTGTACCGCGGTATTATTGATGTGGATTTGCGCCAATATGTATTACTCGGTGATGCATCCGTGCAAACAGATGGTCTTCCTTACGATTCATCCCTGGCGAAAGGTGAAGTGAAAAATGGCAAGTCTGGCAATAAAGACGACCGCTGGGTTTTCACTGAAGATAATCCTAACCGTGAAATTGATGCTGTAGCAGGCCTGGCATCGGCGGCACGTGCATTAAAGGATTACAATCCACAAATGTCGAAAGATGCACTGGCGGCAGCAATTGATATTTATCAAAAATCTTTTTCGCGAGCGACCAAAATAGATGTAAAAACATTTGCTATTGCGGAATTATTTTTGACCACCGGGGATAAAAAATATCTTGCAGATTTGTTGCCATTAAAAACGCAAATTATTGAAAAAATTGATGAAGCAGGTTGGCCACTGGGGCGGGTTATGTCCAGTATCGACGATAAAACGTTTGTTGCCGACATTAATTCAGCGGTAGAAAAGTATCAAGCGCAGGTACGTGAGCGGGCCATTAAAGAATCACCCTATGGTGTTCCTTACAAACCCAATATTTGGGGCGCCGGTTGGAATATCCAGAAGTTTGGTGTTGAGCAATATTTCTTCCACAAAAGTTGGCCGCAATACACTACAACGGATGCGTACTTTAGCGCATTAAATTTTGTGTTAGGTGTTCATCCCGGTTCCAATACGCAATCATTTGCGTCGGGTGTGGGTGCAAAATCTGCCACTGTTGCTTATGGTGCTAATCGTGCTGATTGGTCGTATATTCCCGGCGGTGTGATTTCCGGAACCGCGTTAATTCGTCCGGATTTACCGGAATTAAAACGGTGGCCATTTTTTTGGCAGCAAACGGAGTATGTAATGGGTGGTGGTGAAACCAATTATATGTTTTTGGTGTTGGCGGTGAATGCGGAGAATAAGAAGCGTTAAGTAAAAGATTGAATAGAATAAATGATATTAGTTTGTGTCTTAATTTAAATGCGAGTCGTCATCCTCGCGAAGGCGAGGATCCAGTTGTTGATTTTAGTGTTTAAAAGTAGAACCGATTTAATGGATCCCCGCCTTCGCGGGGATGACGACTCCCTCTTTATGGATAGACTTTAAAATAACAAGATACAAAAGGTATTCCCATGTGTAACGAAGAAAAACAACTAGTAATTTCCCGTCGCCAATTCCTAAACACAAGTCTATTAAGCGGAGCTGCAATCATGACCGGTGGAACTTTGTCGAGTGTATCTGCACTAGCTGCAACTCCAAAACCATTTCATTTCGAGCTATCACTCGCACAGTGGTCATTACACAAAGCATTATTCGCAAACGAAATTTCTACTTTGGATTTCCCCGTTGTCGCTCGTAAATCCTATGACATAGGTGCGGTTGAATATGTAAACCAATTTTTTTACGAGAAAGCGAAAGATAAAAAATTTCTGGCCGAATTAAAAAAGCGCTGTGAAGACAACGGCGTTGTCAGCTCATTAATTATGATTGATAAGGAGCCTGAGCTTGCATCCCCCGATGCAAAAGAACGTGTAGCAGGTGTTGAAGGTCATAAGAAGTGGATTGATGCCGCGAAATTTTTAGGTTGTACGGCAATTCGTGTAAATCTGCATGGCAATGGTACGCTCGAACAATGGACTTCAGGCGCTGTTGAATCCTTAAAAAAGTTATCGGCGATTGGCAAACCGCTCGGAATTAAAATTTTGGTAGAAAATCACGGCGGTTTTTCATCGAATGGAAAATATATGGCTGAAGTCATGCGCCTGGCAAATGATTCCAACATTGGCACCATGCCGGATTTTGGTAATTTTTGTGTGCGACGCGAAGTGCCCGGTGATTTGTGGAAATCCGCTTGCGTTGAACAATACGATATTTACCAGGGCGTTGCAGAAATGATGCCTTATGCTGGCGCTTTTAGTGCAAAGAGTTTTAATTTTGATGAGCAGGGAAATGAGTCGGGAATTGATTTTTTAAAGATGTTTACCTTAATGCGCGCCTCAAAATATCGCGGTTATGTAGGGATTGAATACGAAGGTGAAAAAATGAGTGAAGATGCAGGTATTCGCGCGACCAAGAAATTAATTGAGAAGGTGCGTGAACAATTGAGTATTGCTTGATTAGAGTGTAGTGCGAGCTAACCAAAGCGGACTTGTTTTGCAGCTAAGCCATTCTCAATTTATTAAAAAGGGAGTCGTCATCCCTCGTCGGGCACCCCGCAGGGGATCCAGTGTTTTTTACAATTGATAAGTCACTGGAACGCCAGCCGCTGGATCCCCTGCGGGGGTGCCCGACGAGGGATGACGACTCCCTATTAAATATATTTTCGAGTTATATCTAGTTGCGCTGCTTTACAACTAACCGTACTACAAGTTTTTTTTGATTAAATCCCTATCCAGAGTTTCTCGCCATATAACGTTTGCTCAGCCATTGCCTTACGGGAATATCGTAAAACTTCAAGCATATGTAGGCCAAAACTATACAGGCGATGTAGCTGCCGAGTATTACTGGCAAGCCATCTTTGAGTGAGATGTTATTGTTTACTACCCATGCGGTATAGGTATAAATAATGGGATAGTGAATGATATAAATCGGATAGGAAATGCTGCCGAGGAAATCGCAAACACGAGATAAAATCCCTTCTTTAATTGAGCCGCTTGCACCTACAAATACAATCAAAGGAAAGAAAACAATGATGCAAAGCGATTCGTAAATTCCGTTCATCCACAAAGTATTCGCATCACCGAATCTCGGCATGGCTAAAACAGCAATGACTGCCAGGCTGCAAATTAAAAAGGCGTGATTGATACGGCCCGGTTTAACAACGCGAGATAACAACAATCCGGCAAAAAATGGATACATCAAACGCGTAAAACCAATTTGCAGTTGATCTGATGAGAGTGACCAGCCGCCAATCACATCGCCGCGGCCGCCCCAAATTGTGTAATGGATTGTCACGCAGCCAAAGATAAATACTAAAATCGCGAGCGCGGTATTTGAAAAACGGCGAATAAATAATGCGTACAGAATGTTCGCTACATATTCAAAGAATAATGACCAGGCCGGCCCGTTGAGCGGATGCATTTCTTGCCAGCCACGAATCTCCATTGAAGGCGTCAAGGGAATCAGCGTCATGCCGATCAGCATAGTGAGAAAAACTTGCCATAGTTGCGCATCATGGATATTGGGAAATACTTTGCTGTCCTGGAAGAAAAACATAATCGCGCCAATAACCATGGCGATGATGATCATGGGGTGAAGGCGAATCAAGCGGCGTTTAAAAAAATTGCCAATCGTCATGTTGTTCCAGCGATCATCATACGCATATCCGATTACAAAACCGGAGAGGACAAAGAAGAAATCTACTGCAAGGTAACCGTGGTTAATGATTTGTTCAAAGCGGCTTGCGGCGTGGGTTTCCATAAAATGGAAAGCAACGACCATGAGCGCAGCAACGCCCCGTAGTCCATCGAGGATGGCATAGTGTCGCTTGGTATCGTTAAAGGCAACGGAAGGAAGACTTGTTAAACTCATAATGTACCTGTTATTAAATTCATTCGATAAAAACGCACTTTAGGTCAGAAACAATAAAGTGCTCGATGTTGTCAGGTTATTTATTTTTATATGCCACTATTAGTTGCTGGCTAGAAGAATCATAGATCATTAATGCGGCAGGCTGCTGGAATATTACAAATATTTTCTTTGCAAGATAAGTTGTTAAGCATTTCTATTTTTGGAATGTCGACAGGTTTTTAGGGGTTGATGAAGTATCACTCTAGAGTTTGTAAGGAAGAAATAGGGAGTCGTCATCCTTGCGAAGGCGAGGATCCACTGGGCTAGCGTTCCACCGGGCTGGCGTTCCAGCTCTTAAAAAAATTTTAGTAAAATCAAGAGCTGGATTCCCGCGTGTGCTGCGCCGCTCTACGAGTCGCGGGAATGACGATTCCCTTTTGAAAAATTTATTTTGCAGCTGGTTCTGCACCTGTATATTTCACCGTGTCCCAATGGGAAACCACATCTTTCACGTAGCGACCATTTTCAGTCAGGACAGCATCGGTCCATTTTCCGTCGGGTGCGGTACCGGGTTTTAATTGCGATGCGCCCTCTTTCTTGTCATTCAGCGCCCAATTGCACATGGATAAATTATTCTTTTTCGCGAAGGCAATCCATAAGTCAGATTCTTTTTTATCGACGCCGCCATCACCATTGGCGTCAACTGTGCCCCATTCGGTAATCATCAATGCGATGCCGCTATCCAATGCTTTTTGCGCTTTATCGCGCAGGCTTTGTCTGTGTGAACCGGCGTAGAAGTGCAATGTGTAGGCGATGTTGTTAAAACCTTTGATAGGATTTGCTGCAGCTTTATCGACATCCTGTGACCAGGTTTGGGTTCCCACAATAATTAAATTGTCAGGGTCAATTGCGCGAATTTTTGCAATCAGCTGTTCAGCGTAGGGTTTGATTTGTTTGGACCAATCTACATTTTGCAGCGGCTCGTTGTAGATTTCATAAATAACGTTGGGCGTATTGCCATATTTGGCGGCGATTTTTTCGAAGAAACTAATAGCCAGTGCAGGATTTTTTTCGGCGTCGTGCGCGTGCCAATCGACAATCACATACATACCTTGCGCAATCGCCGCGTCAATAACGCGCTGTGCTTTTGCGAAATTGCCTTCCGGGTCTGCAGCGTAGCCGCCATTTTTATCGGCACCTATGGCGGCGCGGATAATAGTCGCGTTCCAATCTTTTTGGACGTAGGCGACAACATCAGCATTGTAGTAGCGATCTGCGCCCCAACCCGTATTGCTCCAGAATAAACTGGGGCCGCTGAATGACGCCGGTTTTCCGCTGGCGTCAACAATCTGGTTGCCTTTGACAGCGAGGGCGCCGTGGGTGGCAACGGCGGTGGCAGCGTGGCTTTGTGCAAAAGGTAAAAATGCAAAGCTGGCAATCGCCAGGATGCGTTGGATATGTTTCATGGGAGTAGACCTGCGTTTGTCGCTGTTGGTTATTTGTTAGTGTAGTTAAGGTCAGGATTACTGCGTTATATCAATGACGTTTGCCTTTTTAACATTGACATTTGTGCGGTGGTAAGGGTTTTACATTTCTTTGTATTGGGCTTGAATGAGTGTGGCTGTGGAAGGTTGGGCTTTAGTGATGGGCGGAACGGAGTGTTTAAGTATTTTTCTCTTTATTTATTATTCATTTATTTTTTATATGGGAGTCGTCATCCCTGGCCGGGCGCCCCCGGCCAGGGATGACGATTCACTATGTTGTGCGGAGATCTTTACAAAATATTTTTCTGAATAAATTCCTGATGGGACGGCAACCCGCTAACTGCATTGGTGATGCCATTAGCGATATTGTGAAGTTCTTGCGCTACCAAAGCCTCATCAAAATTGTCGACGAAAGGATGATAGTAATCCGGAATGCGATTAAATCCTGCAAACATCGCCAACCAGCTGTTAGTACGGAAAAAATCCAGAGGCGTTACGGCAACTTGCGCCGTATTTTTGAAACGTTCAATTTGTTCGTTAAGCGTATCGGGAAGTGACATGGTGCGGCACGAATCCCAAAATGGTTCACCGTGACGTTCGTTTAAGCAGTAATGCAAAATAATAAAATCACGCAATTTTTCCTGGCGAATCCGCAGGGCTTTGTTGCTTTCAGTGATTAATTGTGGATGCCAGTTTTTATTGGGGAAATTGTCGATCAATAGATTAATACTCTCCTGGATCATATAAATACTGGTGGACTCCAGTGGCTCTAAAAATCCACTTGCCAAGCCAATCGCAAACACATTTTTATACCAGGATTGCTTGCGCATACCGGTGACAAAACGCATTAGTTTTGGTGATGCGAGTGGTTTGCCTTCCAGATTTTCGGTGAGCTTTTCTACAGCGTGTTCATCGCTAATATGATTGCTTGAATACACGTAACCATTGCCGGTGCGATATTGCAATTGGATTCGCCATTGCCAACCGGCTTCGCAGGCGAGTGAACGTGTGTAAGGTGCGAGTTCGCCATTGGAATCACAAGGTATGGCGACTGCGCGATCACACGGAAGCCATTGCGTCCAATTTTCGTAACCGGTTTTTAACGTTTCTTCAATTAATAAACCTTTGAAACCGGAACAGTCGATAAATAATTCACCTTCAATTTTTTGCTCGTTGGATAAATGCAGTGCGTTGATAAATCCGGTTGTTGGGTTTTGTGTTACTGACAGCACCGTGGCTTCAATGCGCTTTACACCGAGTTTTTGCGCGTAATTTGATAAATATTGTGCAAAAAGTGTTGCATCAAAATGAAATGCATAATTGAAGGATGAAAGCTCAACATCAGGATTGGGTTTTGGTAACGCAAATTTGTGCGCGCGTGCAATTTGTGATGATAGGCAATAAGCATCCAGTTCTTTTGCTTGATTGAGCTTCATCATTTTTATCCAGAAATGATGAAAGGGGATGTTGTCGATGCGCGCACCGTAACCGGCAAAAGGATGTAAAAAACTATGGCCTTGCTGTTTCCATCCATCAAAACAAATACCTAATTTATAGGTGGCATTGGTGGCCTGGATAAAGTCGATTTCATTGATGTCGAGGTTGGTTAAAAATTCTTTGATAAACGGCACCGTTGCTTCACCGACGCCAATAGTGCCAATGTCTGCAGATTCAACCAGCGTAATGCGAATGGGATTTTCGGCAAATCGTTTTGCCAATGCTGCCGCTGTCATCCAACCGGCAGTGCCGCCGCCGACAATAACGATGGATTGAATTCGTGTATCCATTTTTTAAAACCCAGCTTTTCGATTATATAAATTTAAGCGTTCTGTTCGAATTAAAGTTCATCGTCATCCCCGAGCTAGGCGCCCCCCTTAGCGGGGATTCAGTTTTTGATTTCATTGAAATTTTTAACAGCTGGATCCCCGCCTTCGCGGGGATGACGAAACTACATTAAACAAAAATAGTTTCGTACAAAAGATCTCATGATAAAAATCGTAAGTTTAAAAAAAGAGGATAGACTTTCATCTACCCTCTTTCTTTTTCTATGTAGCTAACAATATTTGTGTGCGATTAGAACTTGGCGGTGATGCCTGCAGTTACACGACGCTCGTAAATATCGTATTGGCTAATGTTGTTTTCCCATTGGGAATATTTAATGGAATTTTCAGAGAGCAGGTTATTTACCGCCAAAGATACTTGTACCTTCTCAGTAATATCGTAGCTGCCTGACAAATCAACAAACAATTGTGGCTTCAACCATTGGTCTAAACCATTATCGTTGTTAATCATCCAGTTCCTGTATTGGCCCTGGTATTGTTTGCCCAGGTAATTTGCTGCAATACGCGCTTGCAGTTTTTCATCCTGGTACCACAAAATCAGGTTCGCCTGGTCTTTGGCGGTGTTGCCAAAAGGTGTGCGGCTGCCATCGTTCAGGGTTTGTGTTGCATCACCTTTGCTTGGCGAGTAAGTGTAGTTAAAGGTGATACCGGTATTGGCCAGGAAGCCGGGCAGGAAAGTCATACTTTGTTGGTATGAGAATTCATAACCCTGGTCGCTACCGCCCTTACCGTTCACCAATGTGTACTCTGGTGCACCGTCGCGTACAACACCATCACTGTCTGCAAGGCTTGCGTTATAGACGCTTTGCTTGAAGGTGAAGCTGTCGATGCTCATGTGGAAATAGCCCAGCGACACGAGCGTAGTTGATGATGGGTACCATTCACCCGCCAAACTGAAAATACCAGCCTGCCATGGCTTGAGGTTTGGGTTGCCGTTATTTTGTCTTGAGTCTACGCGTTGGAAAGTTTCACCCGCTTGTTGACCTTGGTAGTAGGTGATTGAACCCTGGCCCAGGTCATCCAGGTTTTGCAATGACAAGGTTTCGTTGTAGGCGGCTTTGATTTTCCACTCGTCGCCAAAACTAAAGGTGGTGTTGACGCTTGGCAGCGCATGATCGAAAGATACATCGGTCACGTCATCACCCAAATCGAGGTAGGTGGTGTGGTTTGGATCGGTACCCGCGAGGATATTCGGATTCAACTTGTTAGGGTCAACTTTGTTACGCGTAATGGTCAGGTCAGTTTTAACGTAGCGCAAACCGGCGTTACCGGAGAAACTCACATCATCTGAAATAGGCGCGTCAAAGTTGAATTTGATGTTGAAGGATTTTTTCTCTTCATCAACAACATAAGAGCGATCAGGGTTTTTGATTTGTTCGCCTTTGCCGTAGAGCATATTTTCAAAAGCAACCGGATCGTTGATCTTGCCCACATCAATCATTGGAATGCTGAGGTTCAGGCCAGATACTGCTTTGCCGAAATCGGTAACGTTGTGGATGTAGCCATTCAACTTGGCGTCACTGAAGCTATACACCGGTAGCGGATCGTAAGTTGCGCCGTAAGCGGTTCCGCCCAGGTTACCTGCTTGACCCAAGGCATAACCCGCTTCGTGGTATTTGTTGAGCAACTCTACGCCATTGACTTTATAACCGGATGGCGAGAAGAACGAGAAGTTGTCGTTGGTGGTGCTGCGATCAGAGAACCGCAAACCAAAATCAACAGAAGTCAGGCCTTTGTCTTCAAACTTGAAAGTACCGTCTGCACGCACTACGTCTGAATCCGCTTTTTGATGGCCGCCATCAATCCAGCCTGAGTGGATATACCAGGCTGATGATTTGCTCGCCAAAGAAGCCAATGCCGGATCAATCGTAAAGCCGATGTTGTCATCGTTTAATTTCACGTTGCTCAGGTAAATGTTGCCGTTGTTGATTGCACCCGGGTTGATGTTAACTGCTGCCGCGCCTGGGGCACGTACAACATCGCGCGCGTAAGTTACGCCAGCAACGGTCAATGTATTGTCAGTATCTTTGGCTTGGCCGTGAACCCAGCGCAAGCTACCGGTGAAATTGCTGCCGCCGTCGTATTTCAATTCAACGTTGGTATTCAATGCATCAGAATCGCGGTAATCGCCCATTACACCCGCACGCAGGCCGGAAATCAGGGTGTTAAATTCGGTCGCATAATAAGAGCGGCCAGCTTCAGTTGCATCGTGCAAGCCCGATGCCGGGAAAGGGTTTTGCAATGATGGTGCGTGGAACTGCGAGCGATCAGTGCCGTTAGTCAAATACAAAAATTGGCCGGCTGATTTCTCTTTATTCTTGTTGTACATCACATCGGTATTCAACTCCAGGCTATCGCTGACAATCATATTGAAGTTGTAAGCCACGCCCAGGCGTTTACGTTCTGTCGTGCGCGATTGGACGTTGGAGTCCCAGCTTGCACCGTTGATGACTTCGCTGGTTAATTTGCCGTCGCCATTCAGGTCTTTACAGCCTGTATCCGGGCAACCCCAGGATGATTCCACGGCGAGTTCCGGGTCCATAAAACCGCGGTTATCTGACAGTGTTGAGTCTGAGTAAGACACCGCCAAAGAAGTCGCAACCTTGTCATCGAATTTCCAGCCAATCAAACCGTTAACATCCGGGTCAGTTGTCTTGGCGACCGAACCTTTGCTGCCTTTTAAAGTACCTGCCAGGGTCAAACCATCATTCAGCTTGAGCGAACGTTTTGTTAAAAGATCAATTGATGCACCTACACCACCTTCAATATTGGTTGCCGATTGTGATTTGTACACGTTGATGCCCGACACCAAACTGGATGGGATGTCGGTAAAGTCAGAGGTATTTTTGGTGGCAGACTTTGCGGTCAGGAAAGTTTCACCGTTCAGTGTCGATAACACCTGGCTAAACCCGCGCACACTCACACCGCCACCTTCCTGGCCAGCGCTGCGGCTGATCTGGATACCGGTAATACGTTGCAGGGAGTCTGCAATAGTAATGTCCGGCAATTTGCCGATGTCTTCTGCGGCGATGGAATCGATCACTTCGGCAGAGTTGCGTTTGATATCAATAGCGTGTTCTTGCGCACCGCGAATACCGGTAATCACAATTTCTTCCGGCTCTTGTGCGTAAGCTGAGCCCATTGCAGTCAGGGTGAATGCGGCTATGCAGGAAGACAGCGCTTTTTTCTTAAAATGTTGGGTTGGATTCATTCTTGAGCTCCTGAATATACTTCTTATGAGATTTGTTTTTCGCCCGCTCATGCGGATCTTTAAATGATGTAAAGCAGTGCACTTGGCTGACGATGACAAAAGCAGTGCGACAAATTTGGTCGTTCGTAAGTCTTGAGCGGAGGCTAAAATAAATGAAACCGATTACATAGGCAACAACTTGCTATTCACAAAGATCAATATTTTTTGTTTTTATAAGTAAAAAAATTGCAGGATTAATTGGGTTTTTTCTTAAAAATAAACATATCTACTTGTTTATAAATGATATTTTTTATAGTTATCTTTACCCGTTTTATTTTTGCAGCGTGTGTGTAAATATATTGTTAACGAATAACAGATTTGTGAAGATAAGTAACCGTTTACAAATAAATACATTTTTAGACAAAAACCGGGCTGGAAATTAACACGGAGCTATGCTCGTCCGGTGCGCTGTAAAAGCCCTGTAGAACGTCCACCGGTTGCCTGAAATGTTTTATTGAAGGAGGCTGGTAAAGAGTTCTATGGGATGGGTTTTGAGAGTTTGTTACACTCGCCCGCATCGCGTATTTTCCAGGCCTCATTATGAAATCCCTAATCCCCACCAACATCATTACCGGCTTCCTTGGCGTCGGTAAAACCACGGCTATTACCCATCTCCTGAAGAACAAACCGCAAGACGAAATCTGGTCTGTGCTGGTCAACGAGTTCGGTGAAATTGGTATCGATGGCGCTATGCTAAAAAGCGTAAATGCCAATGTGCGGGAAGTGCCCGGTGGTTGTATTTGCTGTGTGGCTGGCCTGCCCATGAAAATCGCGCTCAATATGATGATCGCCACCACCAAGCCTGATCGCATCATTATTGAGCCCACGGGTTTGGGGCATCCAGAGGAAATCATCAACACATTGCTGGGCGAGTATTACGATACAGTGCTGGATTTGCGCGCAACCATTACGCTGGTCGATCCACGTAAATTAAGCGATAGCCGCTACACCGAAAATGCTAATTTCCAGGATCAAATTGCCGTTGCAGATGTGCTGGTCGCCAATAAAACGGATGTGTGTGGCGAGCCGGAAAGGCAAGCATTTGATGCGCTTTTGGCAAGTTTTTCGCTGCCCAAACAAGCCGCTTTTTGGGTGGAACAAGGGCATTTAGAGGCTGCATGGCTGGATTTTCCGCGCGCAAGCCATGAGGTGAAAAATCCGCAACATCACCGGAAAAACCGGTTAAATCCCCAGCGCGAACTTTATAACGCCTCTGTCCGCTTGCCAGATAATGAGCGCTTTGCCCGCCGCGAAAATGAAGCCAATGGCTTTTATAGTTGCGGCTGGTTATTCCAGCCGTATATCCAATTTAATTTCAACCAATTATTTGGCTGGCTGTCCGGCGCGAATTTTTTGCGTGCTAAAGCAGTGATGCACACTAATGAAGGCGTTTATATGTTTAACGCTGAAAATGGCGTTTTGAGTGTAAATGAGGTTCCGGTGCAATCACCCGATGACATCCTCGATAGCCGAATTGAAATCATCGACGATAAAAAAATCGCGGCAGATGATATCGAAGGAGTTTTGCTCAGGACTGTGTGTAATTAATTCCGCTCGTTTTTAATAGGCGGTCGTCATTCCCGCTGGTCTACGGCTCTCTGCAAGGATGACGATTCCCTCTTGCACTGGATCCTCTATAAAGATGACGACTACCTGCTTCAGTGGGTAAATAATTTTCGAATACACTAAATGCATCAACTATTTTGGTGCGTCAATCATAAATCTGTTCCACAAGGCAGCAATAGTTGAATGTTGCAACTAGACTCAATAAGAAGACGAGCCGAGTCGGCTCAAAGTAAATAAGAAGAGGGGTTCACTATGTCGTTATTGCTAGCACTGATCGCGATCTGGTCATTGATTGCCATACTTACATTGCGTCAGGTTGCACTTGCCGCCGCGTCGGCCTTGGTCGCGGTTTTCTGGTTAGTGTTGGGTGCGCTGGTACCCTGTTTATTATCGCCCTGGGCATTGGTGCCGCTGATCCTGGTGATATTGGTATTGAACGTGGGTGGCTTGCGTCGCGCGGTGCTGACCAAACCTGTGTTCGGTATTTTGAAAAAAACCATGCCCAGCATGAGTGTCACCGAGCGTGAAGCGCTGGAAGCGGGTACGACCTGGTGGGAAAAAGAACTTTTCAGCGGAAAGCCCAATTGGAACGAGTTTGCGCAGATTGGTTTGCCGCAGCTCAGCGTTGAAGAACAATCCTTTTTGGATAACGAAGTCAGCCAGTTGTGTGAAATGCTCAACGAGTGGGACATCTACAACACTCGCAAAGATTTACCGCCAGAAGCCTGGCAATTCCTCAAAGACAAAGGTTTCTTTGGCTTGATTATCCCCAAAGAATTTGGTGGCCGCGAGTTCAGCCATTACGCGCAAAGCCGTGTGATGAGCAAAATCGCCAGCCGTTCAGGTACGGCAGCAGTAACAGCCATGGTGCCAAACTCCCTTGGCCCCGGCGAACTTTTGATGAATTACGGTACCGAGGAACAAAAAAATCGCTGGTTGCCCGGCTTGGCCAAAGGCACTGAAATCCCTTGCTTTGGTTTGACAGGGCCGGAAGCTGGCTCGGATGCAGGCTCAATTCCCGACACCGGTATTGTCTGCAAAGGCATGCATGAAGGTGAGGAGGTTGTGGGTTTGCGTCTTACCTTTAGTAAGCGCTGGATTACCCTCGCCCCTGTGGCAACTGTTGTTGGTCTGGCATTCAAGCTTTATGACCCCGAAGGCTTATTGGGCGACGCCAACAAAAAAGAATACGGTATTACCTGTGCTTTGATTCCTGCCAACCATCCGGGAATGGAAATCGGCAAGCGTCACAATCCTGGTTCGCCGTTTATGAATGGGCCGATTTTCGGTACTGATGTGTTCATCCCGATTGATTGGGTGATTGGTGGTGCCGCCATGGCCGGTAAGGGCTGGCGCATGTTGATTGAATGTTTGGGCGCTGGTCGCGGCGTTTCACTGCCGTCGCTCTCAACGGCGAGTGGCGAAGTCAATTACCGTTTGGTGGGTGCTTATGCGCGCATCCGTCGCCAGTTCAACACTGAAATTGGCAAGTTCGAAGGTGTGCAAGAAGCTACCGCCGACATCGCGGGCACAGCTTACACATTGGAAGCATTCCGCCAGTTAGTGACCAAAGGTTTGGAGACAGGTTCGCCGTCGGTCATGACCGCTATGGCGAAATACCATGCGACTGAAATGATGCGTAAATCCGTTGAGCACTCAATGGATATTGTTGGTGGCCGCGCAATCCAGCAGGGGCCACGTAACTTCCTGGTGTATTCCTACCATAGCGTTCCGGTGGCGATTACCGTAGAAGGTGCAAATATCCTGACGCGTTCGCTGATGATTTTTGGCCAGGGCGCAATGCGTTGTCATCCATTCCTGTTCAACGAAATGCAAGCCATGCAGGATGAAGACCAGGCGCGCGGCATTAGAACCTTTGACACATTATTTACTGCACATTTGGGTCATGTTTTTAGTAATGTCGTGCGCACAAAATTACTCGGTTTAACGCGTGGACATTTCAGTAGCGTACCCGATAACGCCGATGAATTCAGTGCGCGCTGGTATCAGCGCATCAATTTATTGAGCGCTTCCTTTGCGAGTATGTCGGACATCGCCCTCGCGGTGTTGGGCGGAAATTTAAAACGTCGCGAATTATTGTCGGCGCGCCTGGGTGATATCCACAGCCAATTATTTATTGCCTGTGCGATTTTAAAATATCACTCCGCTCATCCCAGAACTCGCGCAGAAGATGCGCACGCTGAATATGCGCTGGCGACAGCTTTATACAAAGCCCAGCAAGCCCTGATTGAATTTGCCGATAACTTCCCGGTAGGTTGGGTTTCAAAACTCATTCGTTTTTTAACACTGCCTTATGGAAAAATCGTATTGAAACCCGGCGATGATTTAACACGTGAGCTGGGCGATTTAATGCTGGAAGATAATCCGGTTCGCCAAAGTTTTGCGCAATACGTGTATGTGAGTCATGAAGCAGAGGACGCCGCTGGTCGCGTTGAAAGTACCTATCAAATGTTGCTGGCCCTTGGCCCACTGTGGACGACCTGGTTGAAAAACCAAAACAAGTTGAGTGGAGCGAATATGGCGGAAAAACTTCAGGATGCGGTCAGCAAAAACATTATCCAGCCGCAGGATGTCAATCGCTTGCTGGATTACGATGCGCGCCGCTTTGATTGCGTATTGACGGATGCATTTGATAAGTTGTAATAGGCTTATCGATTATTAAAAACTAAAATCCCCGGTTCGCCGGGGATTTTTTTATCCTGCCCACAGCAATACTGCTTTTCCCGCGCACACAAAAAACAATTGCTTTCACTTATACAATTAAACGAAATGCTAAGTTGAAGTCATTATCTGTATTGGAAATATCAGTAAAAACTTACTTTAACTTGATCTTATAGCTTATTGAAAATACAGCATAAAAATAATAGCTATTTAGTGGCAGTAATTTTCCACCGGTGCAACACCAATTTTCTTTATTTCAAAGCATTCTATTGCCGGCTTTTTTAGCAGGTTTCAAATAAAAAAATGGTCTAGGAGTATCGTCTTGCGTGTGCAAGGACTGGACTATGCTTAAAAGTGACAAGGCGGTCCTATTACAACAGCAGTTGATGGAAATTTAATGACTTGGGGGTTGCTGCAATGACTGCGGTGAATCTTAAACGATAAATTAAAATCGAGTCTTGCGTTACATTGAAGGAGTAAGTACAAATGAAAAAAAATGCCAATCAAATGGGTGTTGGAATTAATCTCGCCCGCACAGACGACTTGCGTGCAAAGCTAATCGCTGAAATTTCCGAATATCAACGTCAACAAGATGCGCTAAAGCTTAATGGAAGTTACGTTAATTTTACGATGATCCAAACGTACAAAGAGTTAATTGCTGCCCGTAAAGAAATGCTCAAGCGTTTGCCTGCAACTTTTTAAACACATAGTTATTTAAAAAGGGCAGCTTGCAAATGGAGTTACTCGCAAATCAAGTTACCTGCAAACACAGGTTACTTACGCAAGCTTTGGCATGGCGCTGAATTTAGGTGAAACCATGGTTCGTTCAACATGGGTGGCCTTATGCGCTTGATAACGCTCCTCCCAATCCATCACTTCCTCAAGGGGCATGGGTGGATTAATCACATAACCTTGTAATTGATCGCAACCTAATGCACGCAAGGTTTCCAATTGCTCTTCATTTTCGGCTCCCTCAGCAACTACCAATAAATTCAACGCGTGGGCGATGGATACAATTCCGCTAATGATATCCCGGTCAACCTGGTTATGTGGCAGATCAGTGACAAAAGACCTGTCGATTTTAAGCGAATTCAGCGGTAAATATTTTAAATAAGTCAGTGACGAATAACCCGTTCCAAAATCATCTGCCGCCACGCGAACACCCAGTTCATGACAGCGTAAAATAATTCTACGCGCGCGTTCCATATCATCCAGCATGGCTGATTCGGTAATTTCTACAATCAGCGAATGACACACATTTTGATAGCTGGTATGGATTTTATGTAACTCTTGTAAAAAAGAGGGATGCAAAAAATGCCTGGCCGAAATATTAATATGGATATCGTGTAAAAATCCTTTAGCTTTCCATTCAGAAATTTGCTGCGCCGATTTTTGTAAAATCCAGTTGCCAAAACGAATTTCCAAATCGCCGCGTGCCGATTCAATGGCTTTTATAATGGGCAGGGCACCAATTAATTGCCCTTCTTGTTTTTGCCAGCGGACAAGGCTCTCAAAGCCAATCACCTGTTTGTTGCGCAGCGAAATAATCGGCTGGTACCACAGGCAAATTTCATCGGCATCCAGGGCTGTTTCAATATCCACAGCAGAAATATTTTTTTCGATTTCGCACAATGTAATGCGCGATGCAAAATGAAACCTGTCGCCCCCTTCTTTCTTTGCAGAATACATTGCCGCATCCGCTTTGCGTAATAAAGTGTTGGGTTCAAAACCGTCAAGGTGTGAAAATGCAATGCCGATACTGGCAGAAATCCTTCCGCGTTTACGGCCCCTGCCAAAATGTATACGCAATGCCTGGGAAAAACGATTGGCAAGGATCGTTAGGCTGTGTTCATCGCATTCGGCAATAATTAAAAATTCATCGCCACCCAAACGGCCAATGCAGTCACTTTTGCGCACAACATCGCGTAAACGATTAGCCGCATCGCGCAGGATATTGTCACCAACATCGTGTCCCCATTGATCGTTCGCAGTTTTTAATCCATCAAGGTCAATAAAAAATAATGCAAAGCTGCGATTGTGCCGGGCGAGTTGGTCAGCTTTTTGATCGAGGAATTGCATTATTCCGTGGCGATTACTGAGCTGCGTTAAAGGATCAATACTCACTAATGAACGCAGTTGGTTTTCCAATTGTTCACGATGGCAGGCAACGGCAATTTGACTGGCAATTCGTTCTGCCAGCATAAAAATTTGCGGAGGAATTTTTTCATCAGGTTCACTAAACCAGGATGATGCAAGCACACCGATAACCTGGTCAGATGAAATCAATGGAATAACAAAATTCGAAACCAGGCCTCCTTTTACCAAATCGGGCATGGCATCCGGGTCTAGCGAATAATCGCGTACATAAATACTGCTTTTTGTTTTTAACGCACGTCCGGCAATGCCTTCATCTGCAGGAAAGCGCATACCTTTGTAAGGATTTAAACGCTCTTCTTGATCGCCTTCAAATAAATGATATTCAAAAAACTCCCGCCGCTCATCCAATAAAATGAGCGCGGCACCGTCTGCATTTAATAACTTGCAAACCGAGGTTGCTGCTTTTTTAAAAAATACCTGGAAATCCTGCTCAAGAGTCAGCGCGTCCATTGCGGCCAATAAGGCGGGCACAGTCGCCTTTCCCAACAGGAAATCTTTCATAGCATTGTCTTTTTAAGGTGTAAACAGGCACGCGGCTAATTACTTTCTCTATATGAATAGCAAAGACTTTGCCAATACTTAACAACCCAGGTTTTTACATCTAGTCAGTGACGCGACAATGATGAGCCGCTGTTAATCAGGTCAAAACATATTGAAAGAAAAGTTAGCGGCGTATTTTTTTGATGGGGCACACTTTTGCGTGACGCAAAAGTGTGCAAGAAAATTATTCGATGCACCAGATAAAGACTTATTGTTTTCTGATGGTGCTCGAATCAGGTTTTATTGTTGATCGATAAATCGAATCAATGTAATTTCAGAGCGCTTGCCCAAGCGCATGGGTGGGCCCCAATAACCGGTCCCGCGATTAATATAAATCCATAAATGATGAAGTTTATGCAGGCCGACATTATAGGGTTGCTGAAGTCTTACAAAGAAATTCCATGGCCAAAATTGTCCTCCATGAGTGTGGCCGGATAATTGGAGGTGCGCACCAGTCCTTGCAATGTCGGCAGCAGAGCGCGGCTGATGGGCTAACATAATTTTTAACGCATTTAATGACTCTGTGCCTGCAAGTGCTAATTCGGGGTTGGGAGTATGCTGTTTTATAAAACCGCCTGCGGAGTAATCGCAAATACCTGCAATAACAACTTTGCTGTTGTTGTGTTGAAGTACCTGATGTTCATTGATTAAAACATGAATACCCAAGGATCTTAAATATAAAATCCAATCGCTCACGCCTGAGTAATATTCATGGTTACCCGTCACAAAAAAAGTACCGTAACGGGATTTTAAATCTTGCAGCGGTGCAACATCTGCTTGTAATGTCTCGACATTGCCATCGACCAAATCGCCAGTAATAGCAACAAGGTCGGGTTTCAATTGATTCACTTGCGCAACAATACTTGCTAAATAATTTCCCTTAATCGTTGGTCCAATGTGGATATCGCTCAATTGAACTAGCGTAAAATCTTTTAAGTCGGGCGACAGGTTTTTGATAGGGATATTAACGTGGATAACGTCGGGAATACGGACAACGGCAATTAAACCAATCAGGCTCGCCAGAGCTGAGCCGACAAGCACAAATACTTCAGAATAAAAGTGCAGCCTGGCCACAAATAAATAATTGAAAAATAAATGACTGATAACCAAAATGATATCGCGAAGGAAAGTTAAAACCAGCACTGACGAAAAAAATCCCAGGCTGAGCATTCCTATCCATGAAAAAAGATCAGCGTATTTTGAATCTGAAATAATAAAGCGAGCGAGAAATCCCATCGTCAGTGCAGCAAAGACGAGAAAAACTAAAAAAATAACAATGGCGTTGGCAAGTGGTGTAAGCGGAAAGGCATCCAGGATTCGGGCGCCTATATAGATATGGAGTAATCCGATAATACTGGTAATAATCAGAAAAAACCGCAGCAATCCGGGACGTAATTTTGATTCAGCCATTGATTATTCTCACTATAAAATGGTGCAGATTTAATCAGTTTGGCGTTGTGAAGGGAATTAACATTAGTCACCAGACATTATTGATTCCTGCCCAGGAAAATTATGTTTTATCGATACGCAATTGCCCAACAAAATTACAGGGTTTGTGGCGGCTATCCAGTTGCTCCACAATAATTTTTTCCCACGCGGTTACGCAAGCACCCGTTGAGCCGGGTAGGCAAAAAATCAGAGTGCGGTTGGCAAGCCCGGCTGTTGCGCGTGATTGGATTGTTGATGTGCCAATTTCTTCATAGGATACCTGGCGAAATAATTCGCCAAACCCTACCACCGTTTTATCAAATAATGGCGTCACGGCTTCCGTGGTGCTATCGCGTCCGGCGAAACCTGTGCCGCCGGTAATTAAAATGACTTGCGCTTGTTTATCAACAATCCATTGTGAAATCACGGCGCGGATTTGGTAAATATCATCAATCACCAATTCACGTGCGTATAAATGGTGCCCTGCAAGTGTCAGCAAGTCTTGTAATTTTTGGCCGGAAGTATCTGTTTCGCGCGAACGTGTATCGGACACAGTTAAGACACAAATATTCAACGGCTCGAATTCTTTTTGGGATGACATAAAAATCCTATTTTAAAATAAAGCTAACCACCCGTCGCATTCATGAAGCGCAGGATTTGTGGTTCGTTGGCTAAGTCAAAATGATGTTTTTCGGGTTTGTGTGCAATGGCATTCACCAGGGCCTCGCGCAACGCCAACTCGGGAGTTGGATTGTTGCGCATAACCGAACGCAAATCAGCGCTGTTTTCCTGGCCCAAGCACAAAATTAATTTTCCGGTAGCCGTTACCCGCACCCGGTTACAGGTGCTGCAAAAATTTTCGGAGTGCGGCGAGATAAAACCAATACGGGATTCAAAACCGCCCACCTGCCAATAACGCGCGGGGCCATTAGCGTTTTGGCTTTGGTTGACCTGAACAGGATGCAGCGGGAAACGTTTAGTGATGTGGTTGCGCAGCTCAGCGCTACTGATGAATTCTGCGGAGCGCCCATGGCCACTGATTTTGCCCAGGGGCATCTCTTCGATGAAACTGATATCCAGCCCTTCGCCAAGGGCAAATTTAACCAGCTGCGGCACTTCATCCGCATTGTAGTGTTTGAGCGCCACGCAATTGATTTTGATACGTTTGAATCCAGCCCTTTGGGCCGCTTTAATCCCTTCCAATACCTGATTGATGTCGCCAAAACGCGTGAGCTGTTTAAAACGGTCGGGCTTCAGGGTATCGAGGCTGATGTTGATACGATCCACACCTGCGTCTTTTAAGGCCTGTGCGTGTTGGGCGAGGTGGGTGCCATTGGTAGTGAGGCATAGTTCCTGCAATTGCGGGAGTTGCCCTAACTTCTGCATCAGTTCAATAATCCCGCGGCGTATGAGCGGCTCGCCACCGGTGATACGCAATTTGGTCACACCCAGCTCGCACAGGGTTTTCCCGAGTAGCCTTAGCTCCTCCACGGATAGTACGTCCGCACGCGGCAAGAAGGTCATATCTTCAGCCATACAATAAATGCAGCGCAAATCACAGCGATCAGTGACAGACAGGCGCACATAGGTAATTGCGCGACCAAAGCGGTCAACGAGTGCGGGAGTGGTGGCTGATAATGGTTGCATAGCAAAATTCACGGGAATGAGTGTTTACTCTATAGCGCAATTCGCAAGGGCTCAAGTTGAGTATTGCAATAAGCCGTTGTCGTTTGTCGCTGGATTGCTGATCCAGCTTTGGTTGAGCACTAATCGAGCCAAACATCTATTGATGCGTTGCTATAGTGTGCTCCAAAACGGTGAATCTTGCTGGTTTTATCGCATTCTCCTCAAGTATTCATTAGAGATTGTCGATAGCGCTTCAGGTTTTGGCTCGCCATCCTTTTTAAAAAATGAACAAAAAATTAAAAATGCATTTATATGGAGCGCTGTGCACCATTATCGTGTTTTAAAGTTGTGCATTTTTAACGAAACGAAATAATTATTTTTGCGTTGTTATGGCGCGCTCTTGCACCAATAAAATTCAAGGATGTGCTGGCGATTGCACCTACCTAAATGGAAAGCCATTCCTAAAAAATCCGGCGATATCTATTAACTCACTGAAACAAAAGGATTTTAATTTTTACTTTTCGCACTTTTTTAAATTGGCATCACGTTTGCAAAACCCCTCTCATGAAAGTTCGAAAAAAAATTCGGACAAACCTGATAGGTGCAAATATGAAACACGCAGCCACAACTACCCAAACATTCACACCGGTAAATACACGAGCAAATGATGTGTACAAACCCAAACCCGTGCGCGATGGAAAAGTATGGCTGGTGGGTGCGGGCCCGGGCGATGCAGATTTGTTAACGGTTAAAGCCCTGCGTGCAATTAATTCAGCCGATATTATTTTTTACGATCAATTAGTCAGCGAAGAAATCTGCGCATTATTCCCAAAAAATATTCCCGCGCTTTATGTTGGCAAAGTAAAAAATAATCACAGCATTCCCCAGGAAGATTTAAACCAACTCCTCGTTAGCCAGGCGCAAGCGGGTTTGAAAGTTTGCCGCATTAAAGGCGGTGATCCCTTTGTATTTGGTCGCGGTGGTGAGGAGTTATTAGAGCTTCGCAAAGCAGGTGTTGATGCTGAAGTGATTCCCGGTATTACCTCTGCTTCCGGTTGCAGCACCTATGCCGACATTCCCCTTACTCATCGCGGTATTGCGCAAGGTTGTACCTTCGTGACTGGCCATGCTGAAAAAACATTGGATGTAAATTGGAATGCGCTCGCGCAATTAAATCACACGCTGGTGTTTTACATGGGCTTAACCCGCGCATCCGAAATTTCCGAAAAATTATTGGCGGGTGGTTTGGCAGCGAATACACCGGTAGCGGTTATTGAAAATGGTTGCCGTAAAAATCAACGTGACATTATTTCAGATGTACAACATTTCCCTGAAGCAGTATTGCGTGAAAAAGTGAAATCACCTGCGTTAATTATTGTTGGTGAGGTGGTGAAGATGAAAATTCAACTAAAGCAATTAACAGCAAAATTCCCTCACCCTAACCCTCTCCCAACGGGAGAGGGAACTGACTGCACAAGTAGGGAGTTGGTGCTTTCGGAGTGATGTGTAGCCCCTCTCCCCTTGGGAGAGGGTTGGGGTGAGGGAAAATTTAGTTAAACCAAAAAGCGTTTAAAAACGTGAGGCAATTATGAAGAAGCGTATTGTTGTAGTCGGTAACGGTATGGTGGGTCACAAATTTATCGATAATTTGGTAAACCACGCAGATGCTGCAAATTATCAGGTCATTACTTTTTCTGAAGAGCCACGTTTGGCGTACGACCGTGTGCAATTATCCAAATATTTTTCCGGTTCAACAGCAGAAGATTTGATGTTGACCAGTGAGAATTATTACAACGAAAACAACGTTGAATTTATTCTCAAAGATAAAGTTGTCGATCTGGATTTGGAAAACAAAGAAGTCATCACCACATCAGGTCGTCGCGAGGCCTACGATAAATTAATCCTGGCAACGGGTTCATTTCCGTTTGTTCCTCCTATTCCTGGTAACAATGGCGAACACTGTCTGGTGTATCGCACTATTGAGGATCTGGAAGCAATCACTTATTCCGCGAGCAAAAGCAAAGTTGGTGTGGTTGTTGGTGGCGGCTTGTTAGGCTTGGAAGCGGCTGCGGCATTAAAAGCAGCTGGCCTTGAAACGCACGTAGTTGAATTTGCACCGCGATTAATGGCTGTGCAATTGGATGAAGGCGGCGGAAAATTATTGCGCCGTAAAATTGAAACGCTTGGTGTAAGGGTTCATACGCAAAAAGCGACTACAGAAATTGTTGCGGGAACGGAAGCGCGGTATCGCATGAATTTTGCGGATGGCAGCCATCTTGAAACCGATATGATTTTATTTTCTGCCGGTATTCGCCCGCAAGATGAACTTGCACGCAAATGCGGAATTCAAGTGGGTGAACGCGGCGGCATAGTTGTTGATAACAATTGCCAAACTTCCGTGAAAGATATTTATTCTATCGGTGAATCTGCGCTGTGGAATAATCGTATTTACGGTTTGGTTGCACCCGGTTATCACATGGCGAAAGTGGCTGTGTCACATATTACTGGCGGTAGCGAAGAATTTACCGGTGCGGACATGAGCACCAAATTGAAATTACTCGGTGTAGATGTTGCGTCTGTTGGCGATGCACACGGCAATACTCCCGGTTCATTAAGTTACACCTACAGCAACGATGTAGAAGAAGTTTACAAACGCATTATTGTTTCTGCGGACAACAAAAAATTGTTAGGCGCCGTTCTGGTGGGCGATGTTGAAGCCTACGGTGTGCTGCAACAAATGTGTGTCAACGGAATGGATTTGCCAGAAGATCCAAACGGTTTGATTTTACCGTCTGTGGATGGTGCCGGTGCCGCAATGGGCGTCGATGCCTTGCCGGAAACTGCGCAAATTTGTTCATGCATGGATGTGAGCAAAGGTGCAATTTGTTGTGCCGTGCAAAATGGCGCAACGAATATGAGCGCGATTAAAGATGCAACCAAAGCATCGACTTCTTGCGGTGGTTGTACAGCACTTGTCAAGCAAGTAATGGATGCCGAATTAATTAAACTCGGTGTAGAAGTTAGCAATCATATTTGTGAACACTTTCCGCACTCGCGTAAAGAGTTGGCTGATATCGTCCGCATTAAAAAAATCAAATCATTTGATGAATTGTTGGATGGTCACGGCCACGGTTTAGGTTGCGATATCTGCAAACCGGCGGTGGGATCAATCCTTGCGTCTTTCTGGAATGAATATGTGCTGGATGATAAGCACATCGGCCTGCAAGACACTAACGATATTTTCCTCGGCAATATGCAAAAAGACGGAACCTATTCAATCGTGCCGCGCGTTGCCGGTGGCGAAATTACACCAGAGAAATTAATTGTCCTCGGTCAGGTTGCCAAAGAATACAAACTCTACACAAAAATCACAGGCGGCCAACGGGTAGATTTATTTGGTGCGCAATTACATCAATTGCCCGCCATTTGGAAAGTGCTTGTTGATGCCGGTTTTGAAACAGGTCACGCCTACGGAAAATCCTTGCGCACCGTTAAATCTTGCGTAGGTTCTACCTGGTGTCGTTATGGTGTACTTGATTCGGTGGGTATGGCGGTCACGCTGGAGAATCGCTACAAAGGTGTGCGTGCGCCGCACAAAATTAAATTTGGTGTGTCAGGTTGTACGCGCGAATGTGCCGAAGCCCAATCAAAAGATTTTGGTGTAATTGCAACAGAAAATGGTTGGAATTTATTTGTGTGCGGCAACGGTGGAATGCGTCCTCGTCATGCAGATTTATTCGCACAGGGTTTGGATGATGCAACACTTATTAAATATATTGATCGCGTAATGATGTTTTATATTCGCACGGCTGATCGTTTGCAACGTACATCAGTGTGGCTGGAAAATCTGGAAGGTGGTTTGGCTTACCTCAAAAAAGTGGTGATTGATGACAAGCTTGGAATGTGTGACGAATTGGAAGCACAAATGCAAGCGAACATCGATCAATATCAATGCGAATGGAAAACAACTATTGAAAGTCCTGAACGTTTAAAACGTTTCAAACATTTTATCAATTCCGATGCGCGCGATGACAATTTGGCTTATGTGTTGGAGCGTGGGCAAATTCGCCCGGCGTTTAAAGAGGAACGTGTGAACACTATTGAGTTGGTTGAGCTGGTGGATTAGGCCCTCACCCCTAGCCCCTCTCCCAGAGGGAGAGGGGGGATTAAAATCGCGTGTAATTAGAATCATTTTCTTGTGATTATGTGATTCCCTCTCCCTTTGGGAGAGGGCTAGGGTGAGGGAAAGCATACAAATTTTATGAGAGAAAACCATGAACGAAAAAATCTGGATTAGCGTTTGCGAGCATACTGACCTGTTGCCAGACACCGGCCTTTGTGCCCTTGTTAATAAACAACAAGTCGCCCTTTTTAATTCACGCCGTTTAAACGAAGTGTTTGCGGTATCTAATTTTGACCCTGTGGGTGAAGCGAATGTGTTGTCGCGCGGAATCCTCGGTTCAATTGGCGATGAAATTGTTGTTGCATCGCCATTGTATAAACAACATTTCAATTTGCGCACGGGCGAATGCCTGGAAAAACCTGAATACAATATTTCTGTTTATCCCGTGCGCGTTGAAGATGGTTTAGTCCAGGTACTTATTTAATATTTTCACGTCCCCGTCTTCTTCGACTGCTTCATGAGTCGTTTTATGGGCAGTCTTTTGACGGCCCTTTTTTATTCTGCCCATGGGTTGTGGCATATGAATAACGTAGGTTTGCGCAACCATCCTTATATTTGCCCCTGTGAAGCTGATTTTGCTTGCTAAGACGTAACCGATTACCTAGTATGTAATCGGTTACGTGCCGTGAAGTTTCCAGTTTTTCAAATCAATAATAAATTCCGACAAGCTAGTTGTGCCTTGCTATGTCGACCTTTGAAAAATTGTCTGCGCGTAGCTGTGTGTTGGCGGGTAAAAATTAATTCTGCTGTCGTAAGATTTTAAATTTCACGCATTATTTTGCGCGGGTGAGCTATTGCCTGAATTTCGGGTAATGGATAAAACCACATTGGAGTCTGATGCAGCAGCCCTTCATCATCAAAGTTATCTTGACCACTAAAAAAGGCATGTGGTGGGTGGCTATCAAAAAAGGTAATGCTATGAATAACCTGACAGATTTTAAAAAAATAATCGTAAAACTCAGTGCAACATTAATCGCGGGTATATTTGTTTCTGCAAATGCATTTGCAGGTTGGAGTGTGAGTGGGACAAAAGTAATTGACCCCAACGGCAATAATTTTATTTTTCGCGGCATCAATCACGCACACACCTGGTATCCCGATAAAACCGCTAAAGCCCTGACAGATATTGCGGCCACCGGTGCTAACTCGGTACGCGTGGTGTTGGCCGATGGTGGCCAGTGGACACGCACGCCGGGTGCCGATGTAGCGACCATTATCAGCGAATGTAAAGCGGCGAAATTGGTGTGTGTATTGGAAGTGCATGATTCAACAGGTTTTGGTGAAAGCAGTGCGGCGACCAATATTTCCAACGCGGCCAATTATTGGGCGAGCAGCGATATTAAAAATGCCATTGTTGGCCAGGAAGATTATGTGATTATCAATATCGCCAACGAACCTTATGGCAATAATACTTCTGCGGCAACTTACACCAGTGAAACATCTGCGGCGATTAAAACAATTCGTAACGCCGGGTTAACGCATTTGATTATGGTGGATGCACCTGCGTGGGGACAGGATTGGCAATATGTGATGCGCGATAACGCTGCAACAATTTTTGCAGCAGATTCACTTGGCAATACAATGTTCTCTGTGCACATGTACGAGGTTTATAACAGTGCGAGTGTTGTGCAAAATTATTTAACTACTTTCCAGGCGAAAGGTTATGCATTAATTGTCGGTGAATTTGGTACCGAAAATAACGGCAATAATGTTGATGAAGCATCAATCATGCAATACACCCAACAAATGGGAATCGGTTATATAGGTTGGAGTTGGAGCGGAAATGGTTCTTGCTGTATGCCTTTGGATATTGCGATTAATTGGAATCCATCTTCATTAAGTACCTGGGGAGATTTTTTAATTAATAGCGCCAATGGTATTAAAGCTACGTCAAAACTGGCGACGATTTTTACCAATGGTTCATCAAGCAGTGTTGCAACCAGTTCATCCAGTAAGTCGTCCAGTTCTGTTGCAAGCTCAGTGGCATCAAGTGTTAAATCAAGTTCTTCATCCGTTGCATCCAGCAGTTCTTCAATTGCAACAGCAGAGCAATGCAATTGGTATGGAACGCTTTATCCATTATGCGCGACTACAACAAGTGGTTGGGGATACGAAAATAATAAAAGCTGTATTGCGCGCTCAACCTGTGCAGGCCAGCCTTCACCCTATGGAATTGTTGGTGGTGCAGTATCGTCAAGCTCAAGCAGTATTGCGGTTTCATCAAGCAGTAAAAGTTCCAGCAGTGTGGTGAGTTCTTCTTCCAGCAGTAAATCATCTGTTGCAAGTTCATCGCGAAGTTCAAGCAGTTCATCGAGTGTTGCAGCAACAGGTTTGAGTTGCGCCTATGTTGTTGTTAATTCCTGGTCAGGTGGTTATCAAGGTGCTATTCGTGTTACCAATAATGGTGCGGGCACGATTAATGGCTGGACGGCAACCTGGCAATATACCGGGCCAAACCGCTTAACCAGCTCATGGAATGCAACAGTAACAGGTGCGAATCCTTACTCTGCGACCAGTTTAAGTTGGAACGGAACTTTAAGTGCGGGCCAAACTGTTGAGTTTGGTGTTCAAGGTAATACCAATGATGGTGCGATAGAAACACCAGCTGTTAGTTGTAAATAATTAACGATCACTGGTATAAAAGCGCCCGCGCAATGTGGGCGTTTTTGTTTTCAAAATAGGTTAAACTTGATCGACAAAAAATTAATGACTGACAGTAAAGTGATAGGGTGAAAATCATAGAAGAAATCATTATTGCCGATTTGGAAAATCAACAGCACGCCGATGCGGTGGTGTTTCTATTAAACGAATACGCAAAAGATGAAATGGGTGGCGGTAAAGCATTATCTGAATATGTGAAAAATAATTTAATTGCCGCATTAAAATCGCAGCCCGGCGCGCACAGCATCCTTATTTTTATTGATGGCAAACCAGCGGCGCTCGCAAATTGCTTTGAGGGGTTTTCAACCTTTGCATGCAAGCCTTTGCTCAATATCCATGACTTCGCAGTAGTACCAGAATTCCGCGGTCGCGGCCTGGCAAAAAAGCTGATGGAAAAAATCGAAGAAATCGCGCACTCACGCCATTGTTGCAAGATTACATTGGAAGTGTTGGAAGGAAATAAAATTGCGCAAGCTGCGTATAAATCTTGCGGTTTTGCAGGCTATGAATTAGATCCCAAAATGGGGCGTGCAATGTTTTGGCAGAAGAAATTGTAGTGGATTGAATATAAAAATTATTTAGTCTTCACATGACTTTTAATAAACCCTTCACATCACTCACATGACGGCGGCTGATAATAGGCCGCTGTTCTGTATCTGCCAAGCGGACTTGATATTGCCCTTGTGCAGCGCGCTCAATGGCTTCGATGTGTTTTACCGAGATAAGTGCGTTGCGATGGATGCGAATAAAGCGGCCAGAAAACTCTTCTTCCAATTCTTTTAAGGTTTCATCCAGTAAATGCTCGCCGTTGCGATGGAATACGGTCACGTATTTATGATCGGCGACAAAATAGCGAACATCTTCCAGTGGAATTAATTCTATGCCGCGACGTGTTTTTGCGCTGATATGCGTGCGTGCATTTTTGTTTTCCTGTGATGGGGTTTGCGCCGCAGCGCGCTGTACTTTGTTGAGCTTTTGCGCTTTGTTGAGTGCGTCCTGCAATTGTTCGGCTTTGATCGGTTTTAATAAATAACCAATAGCGGTAGTGCCAAATGCGTCGAGCGCATATTGATCGAATGCGGTACAAAAAATAATGGCGGGCGGACAATCCAGTTGGCTAATTTCATGGGCAAGTGTGAGGCCGTCTTTACCCGGCATGCGCACGTCTAGCAATACAATATCCGGATCATGCTCGTGAATAGCCGTGAGCGCTGCCTCGGCGTTATCGGCTTCAGCAATAATGTTATGTTCTTCCAGCTTTTCAATCATGCGCACCAGGCGTTGGCGGGCAAGGAGTTCATCATCGACGATCAGGATTTCCATTATTGTGCTCTCATTTATGTGCGATCAATTTTTTTTCATTTCGACAGCGGACAAAAAATGTAAGTCGTAAATACGCCGTGCTCTTCGCTGGATGACAGGCGCGCGGCGTTGCCATAGTGTACTTGCAAACGATGGCGAATATTATCCAGCGCCATACGATTATGGCGATCTTGTGATGGAGTCTGAATTTGCGGCGATGTTTTTTTAAGGAGCGGGTAGGGGTTGCTGATGGCAATCATTAACTGGTTTTTGGCCTGGGATATTTTGATTGTAACCGTGCCGCCTTTTGGCATGGGTTCTATGCCGTGGAAAATGGCGTTTTCAATCAGCGGTTGTAGCATGAGGCTGGGAATTTTTATGTCATCGCTTTGGAGTTGGATTTGCCATTCAACGGTGAGGCGGTTGCCCAAACGCAATTGTTCAATCTCAAGGTAGCGACGGCACAATGTCACTTCCCGTTCAAGCGGAATGAGTGTTGGTTCGGCAAGGCTTGCGCGAAATAATTCTGCGAGGTCTTCAATAACGCGCTCGGCTAATTCCGGATCGGAACTGATTAAGCTCGCAATACTGTTCATGCTGTTGAATAAAAAGTGTGGCCGGATGCGTGATTGCAACGCCTGTATGCGCGCATGTAATTCGGCTTGCTGCTGGTTGCGCAATTGCTGTTGCAAATATAAATAGCGCAGGGTAATGCCCGATAAGATGGCGGACGTCACTAGAGTGTTGAACAACTGCCAGCCGTTCAGGTGGAATGTTTGCCCGCGTATAAACATTCCGGTCGCAAAGGCCTGCAATAAAATTTGCCCGAGGATAGACATCACCAGGGTTGTCAAAAGCACTATCCCGTAAGACACCAGGCCTGCTTGCACGGGTGTCCAGGTGCGTAACCAGGGGCGCATGCGGCATATTAACAGGGCGCTAATCAGGCTGATCCATTGGATCTGGAATGAGTAGAGCGCGAGCAAATCCCAGCTAAACAAGGGTAGGAATGCGGCGTTCAGGGTCAGTAGGACGGCAATCAGTTCCGCCACTAATACCAATAGCAACACCGACTGCGGGTTACAGAGGTTGGGCATGAAATCGCCGATTGGGGTTTTATTCTTGGTTTTCGTCACAGCAAGCTGGCTCCAGAGCCGATGAAATAGGGCTATAATGCCCGCCTTTTTAATCTTCTTGTTACTCGTCGTTATTTTACTTTTCTTCTCTTGGAATTTGTCTCATGAGCCAAAACGATCAGCCCATCAAACCTTGGGGCGGCCGCTTCACCGAAGCGACTGATGCCTTTGTTGAGCGCTTTACTGCCTCCATCGGCTTTGATTATCGCCTTTATCACCACGACATTAATGGCTCTATCGCCCACGCAACCATGCTGGCGAAAGTTGGCGTGTTGACCGATGCCGAGCGCGACCAGATTGTCACTGGCCTTGAAGAAATCCGCGCGGAGATTGTCGCCGGTAAATTCAATTGGTCGGTCAGCCTTGAAGATGTGCACATGAATATCGAAGCTGTGCTCACCCAGCGCATTGGCATTACCGGTAAGAAGCTTCATACCGGACGCTCGCGCAACGATCAAGTTGCCACCGATATTCGCCTTTATTTGCGCGACGAAATCGATGCAATCGCCAAAGAACTCACCCGTTTGCAACAAGGTTTATTGAGTGTAGCCGAGCGCGAAGCCGACACCATTATGCCCGGTTTTACCCATTTGCAAACCGCGCAACCGGTCACGTTTGGCCACCATTTATTAGCCTGGTTTGAAATGTTGCAGCGCGATTATTCGCGTTTGGTCGACTGTCGCGCGCGCATGAATTATTTGCCGCTTGGTGCAGCGGCACTGGCCGGAACGACTTATCCAATTGACCGCGCTTATACCGCACAATTATTGGGTTTTACTGCCCCGACCGAAAACTCGTTGGACTCTGTAAGCGACCGCGATTTTGCGATTGAATTCTCCAGCTTTGCAGCGATTTTGATGATGCACTTGTCGCGCTTCAGCGAAGAGTTAGTGTTGTGGACATCCTCGCAATTCAGCTTTATCGATTTGCCAGATCGTTTCTGCACCGGTTCATCGATCATGCCGCAAAAGAAGAATCCTGATGTGCCTGAATTAGTGCGTGGAAAAACCGGTCGCGTTTACGGCCATCTCACCGCGTTATTAACGCTGATGAAATCCCAGCCGCTCGCCTACAACAAAGACAACCAGGAAGATAAAGAACCGGTGTTCGATGCAATTGATACCGTAAAAGATTGTCTGCGCGCATTTGCCGATATGGTTCCTGCAATTTTGCCGCGTAAAGAAAAAATGTACGAAGCGGCCAAGCGCGGTTTTTCTACTGCGACAGATTTGGCAGATTATCTTGTGCGTCGTGGTGTTCCGTTTCGTGATGCGCACGAAATTGTTGGCAAGTCCGTTGGCTACGGTGTGCAGACTGGAAAAGATTTATCCGAAATGTCGCTCGCCGAGTTGCAACAATTCTCTACGGTTATCGAGCAGGATGTATTTGCGGTATTAACGCTGGAAGGTTCAGTTGCGGCGCGTAACCACATTGGTGGCACTGCACCGGCGCAAGTCAAGGCGGCAGTTGGACGTGCAAAAGCGAGCTTGTCTGCGCGTGGATAATAAGGTGTCATTGAAAAACCGCATCCTGTAAAGGGCGCGGTTTTTTTATGCCTGGAATTTATGGTGTACGTAAAGAAATGTGTTTTTGTTAGATGCACATCGCCATTTACGATTTAATTTGCACTAGTTTATTTTTGCGAGAATGCTCATGTACGATCAATACGACGCTTTGATTTTTGATATGGATGGCACCCTGGTTGATAGCGGCCAGCTACACGAATTCGCCTGGAGCGAGATGCTAACAAAATACGGCATCCCGATTGATCGCCCATTAATGCGTTCACTGGCGGGTGTGCCAACCAAAGGCACTATCGAAATTTTGTTGGAAAAATTTAATCTGGCTGCAACGGCATCCCTGGATGAAATGAACGATTTTAAAGAAAAACTCGTCCACGAAAATATGCACAAATATGTGAAGCCAACTGCGCTAATTGACGTCGCGAAAAAATATCATGGCAGCAAACCCATGGCCATTGGAACCGGCGCTTACACGCAAGAAGCAAAAACAATTTTGGGCTTGTGTGGTTTGGATAAATATATAAATGCGGTCGTTGGTGCCGACCAGGTCGCCAATCCAAAACCGGCGCCCGATACTTTTTTGCGCTGTGCAGAATTGTTGGGTATCCCCGCTGAAAAATGCGTAGTCTTTGAAGACTCAAAATTGGGATTACAAGCTGCCGCAACTGCGGGCATGGCGGGCATAGATGTGCTTTTGGTCCACGCGATTGAAAACGATTATTTCTTATAAGCTCTTCGATAAATCCGGCGTCGCTCTGGCGCTGGATTGTCGAACGATTCCCTACAATAAAAATATTGCTACGACGCCAGTGGTAGCTGCAAAACAGGAAAACTGATGATGTCTTTTAAATTAAGCCTTGCGTTAGTGTCATGTGCTGTATGCCTGAATACCCAGGCAGCGAGTCTGTGCGAGATAGATCATGTTGAGCATGCCGATGGAGGTATTCGTGTGGTATTTAACAAGGATTACCATCCCAATATATTGGGCATAAAACGTTCCGGCAGTGAAAAAGCTGAAGGCTTTAACGCAGGTGCTCCTTTAGTATTAAAAGAGGGCGATGAATCCGGTGTTAACCAGGGGCCGCACGATTTCTGTACGTTGAGGGCGGAAAAGAAAGACGGCAAGCTTGGTATATTAATCAAGGCGAATAACCACATCCCCGGGATTGCACCATCGGATAGGTTTGAATTTGTTGCTCCCGCCAAATAGCAATTTTCCGTATCATCGCTGCGATAGAATTTATCCGATCATTTTGGGTGTGTACTAGTTTTATGTATGAAAACTGATACCAAAAATCGCACTTATCCACTTTCCAGCTTCCCTGCCTTTCCCCAAGGTAACACCCAACCCAAAATCGTTAAAAATAATTGACGGGCAAAATTATGCGAACTATTTTGTAAACGGTTACATTTATAAAGTAATCGGTTACATGCAAAGGGTAACCGATTACTTTTGCTGGTAATCATGAAAAGGAGTTTTTGGGCAGGCGTGTCTGCTGATATTAATTGATGGAGATCCTGTAGTACTTCTTCGGTTCGAAAACTCTATAACAATAATCTTTAACAACAGGTGTGATCTATGAATAACCATAAAATATATGCCACCTCCAATGGATTGTTAAAAACACTTTTGGGAGCGTCGATAGGTGTTGCACTAGCCAGCGTTTCGGCGGCGGGCTTTGCCGGAGAATTTGGTAATGGTGTGAATTTACAGCCGTCTTACTACAACAACGGCAATGTGAACATGGGTTGGTCTTTGATGAAATCCAAAGCCAATATCAAAAGTGTCCGCATTGAAATTGAGCCCGGTAAAGAAACCCAGGGCAAAACCTGGATAGCGCAAGCCAAAAGCAATGGCTACACCGTTATTGCGACATACCATAAATCCAGCGTATTAGGCTCTGACTCTGCTGCTGAGTTGGCGACGGCTGGAACCTGGTGGAAAAATAACTACAGCAACCTGGCCGCTGCAGGCGCCATCGTCGTCAATGTGATGAACGAATGGGGTAGCCACAACCTTTCACCCAATAACTACGCGAGTGCTTACAACACAGCAATCAGCAGTGTGCGCAGCAAATACAGTGGTCGCATCGTGATTGATATTCCCGGTTGGGGACAGGAGACCGCAGTTGCAGCATCGGCTATCAAAGGACAGGGCGGTACGGCGATCAATGACACTTACATAGTGCCGTCAATCCACGCTTATCCCGGAGCCTGGAACCAGGGCAAAAATGCCTGGCTGGCGAAATCCGATGTTGATGATTTGGGCTCGGCTGGCCGCGGTGTATTGGTGGGTGAGTTTGGTAATGGCGGCTCTGGTAGTTCAGATTGGTCCGGTATTGTCGATTACGCAAAAACCAAAGGCTACAACGTGTTGGGTTGGGCCTGGAACGGCGACGGTGGTTCTATGAACATGGTGACACCATCATGGTCGAGCAATCCTACGGCGACCAGCTTCAGTACCAGTTCGTACTTCTCTGTCGTTTACAACAAGTTGTAAGCGCGAGTGCCTTGAGGTTTTGGTGTTTGGCCTCGCTGGATAACATTCATTCCTCAAGGTTGTTTGCCCTGTCACTTCCCCCGAGTGACAGGGCGTTTTTTCTTTATTCGAAAGAACTTTCACAATGCCAAAATTAATCACCAGCACACTCATGCTAGTTTCAGCCGCTGCAATTTTTGCGGCAGGTCGCTGGACTGCACACTATACGGAATCCATCAACCCACCGGCGATTAACACCACATTTGGATCGTCACTTCCGGTAAAAAGTTGTATTGCACCGTCGTTGCCACCGGTGGTAGTAAAAACGCCAGCACCTTTTGATGGACAATCAAAAGATGAGCTCGATAAAAAATTTGCTGACAATAAAAAACGCATTCCCAGTGTTGCCACGGAAGATGAGCAGCAACATTTGTTAGAGGCATTAGCCGCCATAGATCCGCAAGCCGCCATGGCACAGGCACAACAATTAAAAGGCGACCGGCAGGCGCAAGCGGTATCCGCTGTGTTGGCGGTGTGGGGTGAAAAAGATCCGCAGGGTGCGTGGGGGTGGGTTGAGTCGACGCATCCGGGAAATATTTACCAGTACGACCAATTGCTCGAAGTGTTTGGTCGCAACGATCCCGAAACGGCTGCGCGTTATGCCATCAGTCTCGCGGGAACACGGCCCGATCTTACACAAGAAGTTTATCTGTCAGCATTAATGGGCATCACCCACGCCGGTGGTTACGATACGGCACGGCAATTGGTTGAGTCCGCCAATATTTCCAGTAATGATCGCGCGGCCTTGATGAATTATGTTGCGGGTGCCTGGGCAACCTATGAACCCCGGGCGGCAATGCAATGGGTGATGTCGCAACCGGCGGATTTGCAAAATAGTGCGCTGGTTGGTTTGGGTGAATCCTGGTCGAATGTCGATCCACAGGCGGCAGCAAATTTTGCGAGCCAATTAAATGGTCCGCAGCGTCAATTGCTTTTGCAGCAATCCATTTCCAAATGGTTAATGGAAGACCCGACTTCTGCGACCAATTGGTTAAGCGCCGCAGAAAATCACCAGGATTATGACCGGGCAATCCAGAGTGTTGCGACGCTACCCAATTTAATTCGCGATAATGCACAAACCGCACTCGCCTGGTCAGAACGCATTTACGATAGCAATCTGCGTGTAAATACCTTGCAGCAAATTTTAAGCGATATGAAACAAAAAGATCCTATTGGCGCAGCAAGCTATGCGCGTTCAGCACCAAACCTTACCGCGGCGCAACGAACACAATTATTAAATACATTGGAGGGAAAATAGGTTGTGAAAGTTGAACGCCTCACACAATGCGGCCAATTTTGAATTGAATATCTTTTATTTTTTACATGATGATATTTCTGAAAATACCATACTCATTTTTCTTAATAAACGTTCCGGTTTTCTGCAATGAGGTTGATCAAAAATTTTTAGAGGAAGAGTCTGCGCGCATAATGTATGATAATCCCAATAAGCGGGCAGCTTTGCGTGTCGGGCTATATAACTTCCTGGCGAGTCTATAAAAATTAGAGATATCATCATGTCACAAAAAAACGATGCGAAATTAAGTGTTTCGCAAGCAAGCTTTGGTCAATCATCCACCGGTGCTCCTGCTGAATTATTCACGCTTACCAACGCGAATGGTGTGATTGTTAAGATCACTAATTTCGGCGGCATCATCACTGAAATATATACACCAGATAAACACGGCGTATTTACCGATGTAACCCTTGGATTTGATCGCATAGAACCTTACTACCAGGATGCTCCTTATTTTGGTGCGCTTATCGGGCGATTCGGCAATCGCATTGCGCACGGAAAATTCACCCTTGATGGCAAAACCTACCAACTTGCGACAAACAATGGCAACAACCATTTGCACGGTGGATTGGTGGGGTTTGATAAAGTGGTGTGGGATGCATCATCCTTTGAAACTGAAAATTCGGTTGGTATTACACTGAATTATTTAAGTGCAGATGGTGATCAAGGTTATCCCGGAAACCTCAATGTTACCGTCGTTTATGAATTAACAAACGACAATGAAATCCTGGTGAAATATCACGCAGTAACCGACAAAGCCACGCCGATTAATTTAACCCAGCATGCTTATTTTAATCTGGCTGGAAAAGGCAGTGATATTTTAAATCATGAAATCATGATTAATGCCGACCGTTTTACCGCAATTAATGATGAGGCAATTCCAACGGGCGAATTACCTTTGGTTGCCAACACGCCATTTGATTTTCGTTCATCGCGTTTAATTGGCGAAAGGATTAATGACGATGACCCGCAATTAAAAAATGGCAATGGTTACGATCATAATTTCGTGTTGAATAAAGCCCATGAAAAAGAACTGAGCTTGGCTGCGCGTGTACGTGAAAAAAAATCCGGTCGTGTGCTGGAAGTATTTACGCAAGAGCCGGGTGTGCAATTTTATACTGGTAACTGGATGGATGGTTCATTGACCGGAAAAGGCTGGCACTACACACGTCGTTCCGGTTTTTGTCTGGAGCCACAACACTTTCCCGATTCACCAAACCAACCGCAATTCCCCAATACGATTTTGCGACCCAGTGAAGAGTATAGGTCGGTGATGAGTTACAAATTTTCCGTTGAGTCTTAACTAAAGCTGCGGTGTATTGCACAATAAAAAGGCCTTGATTAAACCCAAGGCCTTTTATTTTCATCAATTTAAAGCGCGCGCGAAATCAAATAATTTTTTTCGCGCTCTGCTGTAAACCTGAGCGTGTATCCAATGGTGGATTTTTCGCTGTGCAAGCCCAAGGCTTTTACTTCAATAGGATTATTTGCCCTAATCGTACAAATGCCGCCCTGGCGAGCAACTATATTGGCTGTGTTTAATTGACCGTTATTCCAGGCAATATCCACCACGATATTTCCGCGTGCAACCAGACCACGAGCTTCACCGGATTTCCATGCAGACGGTAATGCAGGTAATAAATAAATTTCATTGTTTTGGCTTTGCAATAACATTTCAATCATGCCCGCAGTGCCTGCAAAATTACCGTCTATTTGAAAGGGTGGGTGGGCATCAAATAAATTAGGATAGGCGCCACCGTGACCACCGTATTCGTTGTTGTTATCTTTGGTTAAGCGCAATAAATTCCTAAACAACGTATAAGCGTGATCACCATCCAGCAAACGCGCCCACATATTAACCTTCCATGCCAGGCTCCAACCTGTACCATCATCACCGCGCAATTCCAGCGTGCGTTTTGCGGCCTTTGCCAATTCCGGTGTGGTGAGTGGTGAAATTTCATGGGCAGGATGAAGCGCATATAAATGCGATGTGTGGCGATGGTGCGGATCTACATCTTCAAAATCTTTATACCATTCTTGTAATTGGCCTTTACTACCAATTTGGAACGGAAATAATTGTTGCTTGGCGGAAATTATTTTCTCCCTGAATGCTTTGTCAGTATTTAATGTTTCGCTTGCTGCAATAAGATTGGTAAATAAGTCGCGAATAATACCCATATCCATAGTGGATGCTACAGTGACATTACCTTGCTGCTTATCGCCCTTTTTAGTTTCATAGTAGTAAACATTTTCTGGCGATGTGGAAGGCATGGTGACTAACAGGCCGTCATTATTTTTTTGCAGCCAATTCAAAGTAAATTCAGCAGCTCCTTTTATAATTGGATAAGATTTTTGCAAGAATTTTTTGTCGCCCGTAAATTGATAGTGCTCCCACAAATGCCTGCTTAACCAATTGCCGCCCATATACCAATTGGCCCACATGGGATCCCCCTGGCCGATATCGCCAACAGGATTGCTGGTCGCCCAAATATCAGAGTTGTGATGCAACACCCAACCCGGTGCGTGATAATAACTGGCAGCAGTTTCCTTGCCTGTAACAGCAATATTGTGGATTAAATCATTTAGCGGAGAAAACAGCTCCGATAAATTTGCCGTTTCAACCGCCCAATAATTCATTTGTAGATTGATGTTAGTGGTGTAATTACTGCTCCATGGTGGCCGAACATCTTTATTCCAGATGCCCTGCAAATTTGCAGGCGCATTTGGTGTTCGCGATGAAGAAATTAAAAGATAGCGACCAAATTGAAAATACAATGTTTCAAGCGCTGCATCTGTTTTACCTTTAGTGTATTCCGCCAAACGCACATCTGTTGGCAGCTGGCTTTTATCGGGCTCTGGTGAATTGATGTGTAACGAGACACGATCAAAAAATTGATGGAAGTCGGTTAAGTGTTCATCTTTCAGCTGCGCAAAATTTTTATGTTTGACACCCGCTAAATAGTGTTCCACTAATTGATGTTCATTTTTGCCCTGGCTATTGGGACACTTGTCGAAACCATTGAAACTGGTTGCAGCAGACAATAATAAAACAACATCCGATGCATCTGAAATTATGATTTGGTTATTGCTAATCGATAATGTTCCATCTTTAACAATGGGTTTAACGGCTAACTCGAAGCGCATGCCTTTGCAGCTGTCTGCTGCATCATAAACAACAGGATTCCTATTCGCATTGTAATAACTCGGGTCAACATGGCTTGGCGCTTTTCCTTTCAGGTATAAACTATCTGCTGTTGTAAAATTGGAAAATATTAATTGACTGTTAGTGTTGGTTACCAAAGAAATTTGATTGGGTTTATCAGCATAAATATGAACGACAATAACCTGGCCCGGCGCTGATGCAAATACTTCGCGTGTGTAACTTACGCCGTTCACTTTAAAGTGCGTAGTAGTTATGGCATCGCGAATATTAAGCTCGCGATTATAATCAGTCGCAGCGCCCGGTAAATGTTGCGTAAGGTGTAAATCCGCTAAAGGTAAATAACTTTCGGTGTAATAACCCTGCATATTTTTTACAATATCGCTGGCTTTTTGATAATCACCTTCCATTAATGCATTGCGAGCAGGAGCCAGGAATTCAAAAGCTTTGGGATTTACATTTTTGGATACCGGCCCGCCGCTCCACAGTGTGGCTTCATTTAACTGGATTAATTCTTCATTGGGATTACCAAAAACCATCGCACCCAAGCGGCCATTACCAACAGGTAAAGCTTCGGTCCAGGTATTTGCGGGTTTGTCGTAATGAAGTGCGGGCGGTGATTGAGCGATGGCTATGAGGGGGAAAATTAATAAAAAATAGCAAAGGGATGAGATCTTCATGTCAGGTACTCTCAATAGTTTTATCGTTATAAGGATACTATTTTTATTGTACTCTTTAATAAATGCGGATGGCCGTGAATAGTTTTAGGCCCGGCTGTAAAAAATTGTTAAACATTTTGCCCGCAAAATAAAAAGCCCCACGCATGAGAACCATGCATGGGGCTTTTTTTAAAAGCGATAAATTACTTCTTTACGCCTTCAACATTCAATGACAATTTAACAGTTTCAGATGCTGGGCCAAGTGGGAAAACAATATTGAAATCTTTCAGGGTCAGCTCGGTAGTGCCTTCAAAACCTGCGCGATAACCGCCCCATGGATCTTTACCTTCACCCACTTTTTTGGCAGCGATAGTGATAGCTTTGGTTACACCATTAAGAGTGAAGTCACCAATAATATCGAAACTGTCTTTATCTTTTCCTGCGACCACTTTTTTACTCACGAAAGTAGATTTAGGAAATTTATCAACATTCAGGAAATCTTTGCTGCGCAAATGCTTATCGCGCTCAGCATGGTTTGAGTTAACACTGTTGGTATCGATAGTGACATTAACGGTACTTGCTTCTGGCTTGGCTGGGTCATAAGTAAAATCACCGGAAAAAGTATCAAAGCGACCCGTTACCACACTGTAGCCCAAATGTTTAATTGAGAAATTAATTGACGCATGGGCACCTTTGGTGTCGATGGTATAGCTGTCCGCTAATACGGGTAAGCCAACCAGACCAAGGCTGCTAATGGCGAGAACGGCAAGTTGTTTTTTTGCAAACATATAATCACTCCTATGATGATTGATATTGGATCGATGATTGATATTAAAAAGTTGTATCACTGGTTTTAACATTCTGATCAGGTTTTAACATTCGGACTAAGGTTTTATCGCGTTTGATAAAGTGGTGAAAAAGTGCAGCGGATGCATGCAGGATCGCAATTGCAATTAAACCCCATGTAACATATTTATGAATAAAACCTGCGCGGTCGATATTGTCAGCTGAAAGTTCAAGGGTAGCGGGAATGGTGATTAATCCAAAAAAGCTGGCGCCGCTGCCCTCGGCAGTTGTGATCAAATAACCTGTAACGCAAATTAAAAAAACACCGGCATAAAGTAAAACTTTTACTGCGTTTGCAGCGAGCATGGTACTTTTGGGAATTGTTGGAATATCATCTGGCGTTCTGCTGCGCAGTCGCCATATAAGGCGTAATGACATCAATAAAAAAATAAGCAAACCCAATGCAATATGAATCACAGGGCCGCGATGATACCAGGGGGAATAATAATCGAGGCTGCGCATATAAACGCCAAGGCAAAATACAAAAATAATCAGTGGTGCGCACACCCAATGGAAAAGAATGGAGATTAAGCCATAACCTGATGGTGAGTCTTTTAGCATTTATTTTATTTCCCTCCGCTAGTAGGCGTTAGATACGGCGAACCTGACTCAGTTCCGCCGTTGCACGACATTAGCAGTAAATGTTTTTAAATTACAGCAGGGAGTTTTTAAATGATGATCATGGGAATCGTGTTTTTCTTGGCGAAAAAAACTTGAAAAGCGAAGTATCTTATTGAATTACAATGGATAAAATAAACAAGAGCCTACAGATTTGTCAGTAAAATGATCAAAATTCTGGTTCAAATCTATCGAAATCCTTGGCGTATTTTTAAGGATTTACCGGACGTTTCTTTCCATTCTCATCGATTGCCACATAGACAAATTCACCTTCGGTTACTTTGATGTGCTGATGGGTTTTAAAATCTTTTATCCACACTTCAAGCCCGACCTTGATTGATGTACGGCCAATTCCACGCAACACGGAATAGCAACTCACCAGTGAGCCAACGGGGACAGGATGCAAAAATTTCATTCCGCTCACGGCTACGGTAGTGACGCGACCATGGGCAACTTCAAGCGCCAATACAGCACCGGCGATATCCATTTGCGACAAAAGCCATCCACCAAAAATATCACCCATTGGATTGGTATCGGCAGGCATGGAAAGGGTTTGCAGGGTTAGCGTGCCTTGTGGCTGCTCAAGTAGGGACATGGCGCTTTCTCGTTAACAATCTCGTAATGAATAATGCCTTAAGTCCAGCACAAGAATGGACGCTACGCCAGTAAAATAAACAACACATCAGGAAAAAATAAAAGGCATGCAAATAAAAATCCCACTGATAAATAGCGGGCAGGTTAAATTCATAATGTTCAGGATATTCACGATTGGAAAATAAAAAGCCCAACCAATTGCAACTGGCTGAGCTTTTTTTTGAAGCCGCGCGCGATAAATGCGGGCTTCGAGCGCGATAAATGTAACATCAATTTTCTTTCCCATGTTGAAAAGGAATTCCATGGGATGAAACTACCCTAAAAGAGCCCAGCGGGTTCCGCCTCGATATCCCAACTAAAGATAATCACCTCCTTTGCATCGGTTCCTTTACCTCCACCAACCGTGTATTTGATATCCGTTGTCTCTATGTGATAGTCAGCGAAGCACCGGCGAATGTCTGGATGGTCGTTTAAACTGATTATTGCTTTGCCCTTAATGCTACCTATGATCCTCGCCATCTCTTCGTACTGCTCAAAGCCGAACTCTACCCCGTAACCTTCTGTCTCCCAATAAGGTGGATCCATGTAGAACAGGGTATGAGGTCGATCATATCGCTTAATGCAATCCTGCCACGCTGTGTGCTCGATGTAGGTATTTGCAAGCCTTAGGTGGGCAGCGGACAATCCTTCCTCCAAACGTAAGAGATTAAGACCAGGGGGCTGTGTTGTAGCCGTGCCATAGGTCTGCCCCTCTACACGCCCACCAAACGCGCTTTGCTGCAGATAATAGAATCGTGCCGCCCGTTGGATATCTGTCAGTGTTTCTATCCGAGTATCCTGCAGCCACTTGAACACCTGGCGCGAGCTGAGCGCCCACTTGAACTGCCTAACAAACTCCTCCAGGTGATGCTGAACAACTCGGTAGAGATTGATCAAATCACCGTTAATATCATTCAGCACCTCAACTTTTGCTGGTGCTGGTCTCAAAAAGAACAAAGCGGCACCACCGGCAAATACCTCAACGTAACAGTCATGCTGTGGGAATAAGGGAAAAAGGCGATCAGCCAGCCTGCGCTTGCCTCCGATCCAGGGGATAATTGGGTTTGCCATTAGCGTCTCCGAAACACGTATCTTGCGTGTGATAGCTCAGAGGCTCATTGGCCTTCATGTGATTTAGCTCCCTACAGCGGGGGCACTTAATTTGTATCTCAATGAAATCAGCGAGAGCCAATTTCTTTTTGCAATTTGTACAACGAACCTCTTTCATCCTGAGCAAACCTTTTTCAATCTGCTAAGCTCACCTTACTCTCGCGAGAGTAAGTGGCCTTGGCTGGTTTGCAGCTATTCCTGCTAACTGATGACCCATCCAAATGTTCGCGCATTTAGATGGGTCGCCACTTCTATAATTATCAAATTGCCTTAAAGCGCTTCCACAACCTCATAATGTGGGATCTTTTCATAAGCGACATCGACACTCGCTTGAAGCGGTGCAACTAACAGCAGGCGGGCTGCATCTGCTTCGTCAGATTGATCAAACTGACGATTTTCTGGATCGTTAGCAAGTGTGTAGTACAAACGAATTTTTGTAATACTTACGCCGTTAGCAACGAAGTCGGCTTGAGCATCCTGAAGCGCGTTTTGATTATCGGATTCGTCATAATCTTGTGACGAACCGTTAACACGTTTAACTCGGTATAGATAACGCATGGTTTTAATCTCCATCGATAAAAAAAGAAGTAAAAATATCAAGCTACGCCACGGCCTAGATTGGGAATGTACAAATCCATAAAATCCGGCTCCACTAAATCCCTCCCTGTAGTCTCCGTCGTATGTATAGCGAACATGCCACAGCCATATGACCTTGCTCCACCAATTGGCAAACCAGAACTTATGGTGCCGGTACCTAACTGATTTCCGTCGTCGTCATAGATCGCGAATGTCGCAGAAGTACCCGCACTTCCTATTTTCAGTTTCAGCGAATACCAGGTTTCAGGTACCAACGTGTAAAGTGCGCTCGTATTAACAACCGATCCGTTGTTCACAACGCGGCCATACAAATCCAGCGAGCCAGCATCTTTAAAAAAGGCAATTTGGTCGGTAGATTCGGCGGTTGAGATTGAATCAAAAAAGCCCATTCTGAAAATAATGTTTGTGTTGTATCCGGATGCAGTTGTTGAAGGCAGTTTGAATATGAAATTCATTTCCATATTTGCAGATGTCATGATGTTGCCTATCTGCGTCCGAAATGCATATCCACTATTTGCAGCTGTGCCATTCCGGATCGTGATTGTCCCAGGGTGCCTTGAAACACGATTTTGCGTTGCGACACCGTTAGCGGATCCGCCCGAACCGATAACTATCCCTTGCCAAATGCTTTGCGCTGCATTGTTATCAATAAAATCAGTAGCGGCATAATAGTTGTTAACGTCTTGAATACGCCGCAGTGCTATATCGGCTGTGAGCGCATTAAATTTATTGCGTACTGCCACAACTAAATCTGTAATGCGCGATACAAGCGTGCTCATTACACAAGACCAGTGTTAAATGTCGATACAAAATTAGTGTCTGGATCGCCAATCTCCACTGAGCCATAAGCATCAATGTTTGTGCGAGCATTTTGTTGCTGAGTCGAATTTAATCCCTGGCTTGCGGTGTCAATGCGTACACGATTACCCAAGGCAATTGTGACAGTCGACTCGAAACCGGCATCATTATTAAGTGCGGCAGCGAGTTCGTATAGCGTATCGAGAGCAGCCGGGGCGCCCGCTACCAGGGCATCAAATGCGGTAGAAATTTCAGCTGAAATTTTTGTAATTGACCACGTTTTTGTCGTGCTTGACGTTTCGTTATCGTCAATTTCTACACCGCCTCCGCCACCGCCCGTGTCAATATCATCGATGGCAGTTTTCAGCTCGTTTATCGCAGAGACTAGATTTGTTTTGCTTGTTGTATTCAGTGCGCTCAAATCCACTGCATTGCCGTTTACTAACGTGCGAATCGATTTGCACTCTGTCGCAATGCGAGTCGCAAGATCTTGGATACGTTGCTGTAGAGTTGCCATTAAAAAACTCCGTTAAATTAATTTGTTTTCAAAAATTAGTGTGATATCGCCGGGATCGTAATCACCAACATTCCCCGCTGGTGGATAGCGCCAAACTCTTTTCCTTTCCGCGTCAATTCCTAAAAACTGATCGGGCTCACCTAGCGGCGGTAGGCCTTCAAAATTATTGCTAGGAACTGTTTTACTCCGGCGGACTACATTTGTGCGCACCTCAATCGTTGTGTCTGTCATCGAGACACTCCACGCTCAAGAGTGAATTCGATAACGTCACTTCGAATACCATCCGCGATTGATTGCTTTTGTATCCAGCAATCCATGTATGCAGTTTTAAACTTCAATGAATTTGTGAATTCGGGAGTTAATTTGAGGCTAATTTTTCCACCTGCATCAATGCGAGTGACATCAACATCGCCGTCAACCCAGGACTGAATAACGGGGCCATCGCTGCTTTCTTTACGCAACTGAATTAATAACTCGTAACCATCAATAGGAAATTCGTAGCCATTTAAATAAAACGGAAAATTAATGGTGAGCGGCTCACCAGCTTTGATAATTTCTTGTTGATATTGAGTCATTGCGCGCCGCCCTACATTTAAACCCAGGGCGTAAAAAAACCCCGTAGTGTTAGTACGGGGTTAGTATGTGATTTCGCATTGATTTTGTATTTTTGCGCACGCAAAAATTACTTTAGAGAGAACGCGTGATTGTGTGGTTGTATTTCTGACTGCTTACCAATCCGCCGCGAACAGATTCCAATTCAATGCGCAATTGGGTATTTAACGAAGGAACATATTTTCCCAATTGCGCGCCTGGTGGTGTAAAGTTTGAAACGTAACGCGCTGACCTAGTAATACGGAAGTCGTCCATGTAGCCGGTAAAATATTTTAAAACACCGGTTAAGCGTGCGGTTCCAATATAAATACTTCCCGCAACATTCTGTACTGCATTTGAGGACGTTTGCACAGTTCCTATTAGCACTCCATCTCTAAAAAATCTATAACTAGATCCTTGCTTCGTCACAGCAATATGGAACCAAGTATTTGTGGGAGGCGCATCAGCTACCCCCAATAAAATATTAGACGACGAAATGTAATCATAAAACACCCATGCATTAGGAATGGAATCGGTACTTGCAGAATAGTAAAAAATGGTTCTGTTGCTGTCACTTCCCGTTGATGCCAATTGGCTGTAAATAGGAATGTAGCCGCCACTATTGAATGTGCCATATACCCAACATTCAATCGTGAAATCGCCGCTTCCAAAATAAAAATCATTTGAATCCGGATAAGTTAGATAATCGCCAGTGCCATCAAAATAAGCAGCCGACCCGCCAAACTTGGATTGTGTTGTCGATATCTTTACATCACCATTTGCAGTCAATAACTTATTAAGTTCTGCAACGTTTTCAAACAAGACTGCATTGTTTGCGCCGTTCATATTGGCGAGCAAAACAACATTTGACCAATAAGCATCAATAGGTAAAAACGATGTAGTCGGTGCTGAAAAATCGGCTGTGTATTTTGCTCCACTGCGTACCCTGAAATCGTCCATGTAACCTAACCAGGTGATGAGTGTCCATTGATCACGGCCAATATACAATCCATCACCGCTTACACCAATTGCCGCACTTTCTGTTGCTGAACCAATTCCTGTTCCGTTTAAATAAACAGCCCAGGTTGTGCCATTACGAACCAATGCAACGTGATACCAGGTGTTAACGCTTAAGGTATTCGATGGAAAAATTGAGAATGCAGATGAACCGGAATTTGTCCACGCCTCAACATATAATCTGCCGGTGTTTGTCATGCTAAAACACCAACCTGCACGACTGCCCGTTGCCAGTGCCGTGGTACAAGCAATCGTCCCCGCTCTGGTGACATCAGATGTATAAATAAATCCTTCCAGGGTGAAGTTTGAAGTACCTGCATAGGTCGAATCGAAAGGTGCGCTAATGAACGTGGTACCGCCACCATCCAACGATAATGCCGATGAACCAAACTTGAATTGTGATGTTGATATCTTCGCATTACCAAAAACACTAATGGTTTTTTTGGAATCTGATGCATCAATAATATTGGTTGAATTATTGGAATCCTCGAAGATCAGCGCGAGAACATTGTCTGACCAATTAATATCTTTAACGTATTTTTCCAACTGCCTGAATGGTTTTGTAAAGGTAGAGGTGTAACGTCCGGTTCCTTTTGTGACCCTGACGTCATCAATGTAGCCTGTAAAGAAGTTAGCGTTTGTGTCACCTCCGATGTTCGTTGTTCCGCTTCCGGTGTAAGGAACGATACTGGACGTTGTCGATGTATCCAGCGCCCCGTTTACAAATAAATACCAGTTGTTCCCGCTTCTAACAGCTGCGACGTGATACCAGGTGTTGATACTCATGGTCACTGTGCCAGTCATATCAATTTGATAGGCCGTATTAGAATTTGAGGCAACGAGGCGAAGTTTTCCTGCTGCTGAGAAAAATAAACCAACTGGCGTGTAATTAACGTTGTCGTTTCGCCTGGTCGTTATGATTGCCCCCAAGCTTCCAATTACGGTAGGCCTTATCCAGCATTCGATGGTGAAGTCACCACTCAATTGAAAGTTGGATGAATCGGTAATGGTTAGACAGTCTCCTGTGCCATCAAAAACAGCAGATGCACCGCCATACATATATTGAGCGGTTGAAATCTTTGCATCACCCAAAGGCGTTAAAAAATTGCCGCTGCCATCAACAAATGTTGTCGAATTATTTGCAGCATTAAAATTCAATAGCAAAGGTGTTTTTGACCAAAGCGGATCAACAATTTGAGACGATCCACCACCACCGTTATCCAATTGCTCCTGGACGGTTGTGTAGAGGTAACTTGTTCCTGAAATTGCAGACTGGGTACGAATCAAAAGGTTGTACTGGTTATAAATTCGTAAGGTATATGTGGTGCCCGGTTCAGGCCCAATATCGCCGTAGGTTGTATCCTGGAGCGTGCCCGCAGTTTGCAATAACCTGTCACGATGCGCCCAAGAAAAATTAATATCCGCACTGGCAGTAACCGTCGCTCCAAAAGCAACGCCGTTCACTTTAAAATTACCCGGCGGATAAGGACGCGCAGCGCGACCATGGAAGGTTAATGATTGCGCCGAAGCAGCTGCAATTGGCAAACGCCCGGATGAAGAGTTCGGCAAAACTTTTACATTAATCGTTTGGCCATCAATGTAGCTTTGTGAATCGCTCGCGTTGTAAAAATCCCAAAACCAAATGCGATCACCGACTACATGCTTTTGCGGGATTGTATCGAGTACGCCGCGCCCCACTGTGGCAGTGCGTGCTGCGGAATCCAATGCTTGAATGACAACAAGCTCATCACCAATTTGCGCGTGCGACCCGATATGAACTAAATCGACATCAACATCATTTGTGAATGTGATACTCGTTGTTGTATAACCCATAGCAGTTGCAAGCAAGGCAGAAGGACTAAAATCCAATTCATCGGCACCGCGATATCCACCACCAGAATCAACCATAATTTGGGCATTGATACTGGATCCATTTGGGCGAACTGCCGCAACACCTAATGCGCCAACGGTAGTGTCAACCAACGCGCTATCAACTTCGGTTTGACCCTGCGCTTGAACGAGTTCGTAGTAAGGTAATTCAAAAGTAAGTTGCGCTGGAACCGGTGAAGCTGAACCGCGTGGATCCACCCAGGAGTCCGGTGTGACAACTTTAATCGCTTGTGCTGGCAATGAGTAAACATCCTGCGTGCACACAAGACGAATTTCATTATTTTTTCCATCGCCTTTCTTTTTATCAAAAATTCGCATCACAACGTTTGTTGCGTCGTAATCCGGCAAATTCAAAATAAATACATCGCCAATATTGAGATGACTTACTTTGCGATTGCACACTAGATCAAATGCCAACAGCGAATTTGATTTCTTACGAAGGTCACTCGTTATCCTGCGAATTGTAATTGAGGCATTTGTAAAAAACGGATACCTGATAGTTTCTGACTTAATACCTTGCGTTTGTACCAGTGCTGTTTCAGCAACCATGACACTCGCTTCTTGATTTGTAGATGCATCAACATATACGCCGGTGATTGCATTTACTAATTCACGTTGATTTGTACTTCCATATTTTTCAACGCGAATATAAACCGATTTATCCACAACCATTAAGGTGTTAATGTCGTAGTCATCACGGATTAATTTTACGGTTAACAAGCCTTGATCATTTACGTAATGAACACCGTCAATGTGATTGAGGGTGTTGTCGAACATGTCTTCGGTTTCTTCAGCAGATTTTTGGTTATCCCACAAAAGGGCAATGCCCATTTTTTCATTGAAGAGGCGGTCTGCAACTGCTGTTAACGCGACGTCATTGACATCACTGGTTGGATTCCCCAATCCGTAACGCTTTGACGTATAAAGTTCCCGCAGCCAATGCGCCGGGTTCATGTCGCCACCTACTGCGATCGCATCCAGGGTAACGTTTAAATAATTTCCGCCCTGTATGGCAGTGGCATTTTCCGAAAATGCTTTTCCAACAATTTCATAAGTCCCAGTGGTTGGAATAGTAAAGTTGACGGGGTATTGATCGTTTGAATTGATATCGACATTGTCGCGGTTCGATGCACCAACAAGCTCACCGTTAACAAACATCACGCAGCCATTATCGGCACGCAGTTGTACAACCAATCCAGCGGGCACGTTGTACAACGTTTTCTTAACCCAACAAATACTGAGTTGCGGTGTAGACCAACCAGAAGGTGTTGGATACAACCAAATTTTATTGCTATCAAATGGCAATGTATCAGAGCCTTGCCAGCCGCTAGTGGGTACAGATAGATTTTCGTATCCAGGATTAGCGTGATACGGAATCACCTGGTATTGCCAGGGCTCAGTTAATATCGTGTTTGTGTCGTAGGTGATTTCTGCTTTAGCGTCATACCACTGTGGCTCTCCCCATTCCTTTGTGTGGATCCTGGTACCTAAAAAAGACCACGCCTCCGGATATTCGGAATTGCCGATATAACATTGGTTTAATACTGCAGAAACAACACCACGAAATGCAGGAATTACATTTCCAAGCATTCTCATTAAATAATTATTTTTGGGTTGAGTGCGGCCACCCATCATGATATCAACGGTACCGGAAACACCATTCGCTTCTGAATTGTCGCCACCGCTAAATCCGGGCTTGGTGATAGGCTCCTTTGATCCACCGAACAAATGTTCTGCATCAATATAAATTGAACTGCCGGTAGAATTCCCTTGCCATGCGACAAGGTCTTTCACACGTATTTGGGTAACCTTGTCGATTGGGCCCATGCAAATAACTTGATGACCACCCAAGCGATATTTGTACCCGGTAGTTTGTTTTTGACTCTTACCGCCCATTTAATTCACCTGCTTCTTTACGCGCAATTTCAACAACTGCCAGAGCCATTGCATCACCCGTTGCAAGCAACAGCTCTGCATCAATACCGTTGTGAATGAAATCGCGAAAATCCAAATTGTGCCGTTTAAAAAACATCCTCGCGCCAGGATCCAAACACATATGCGCGGCCTGCACGTGAAGTGCTGTGACAATTAACTTTTCCATTACACGCTCTTACGAATTGGAGTAACACGCAGGTCGCCATACCAAACCCAATTTGGTGACGTGATGAGACGCGTTCCTACAAGCACCTGGATCACACGGCCATCTTCTGCAGTCGGGACTTTGAAATCTTTTAACTCAGCGGGTTTTGCATTTTGCGGTCTTGTTCTGCTCGCGTTGCTGATCGCCATTGAGATGACAAGTAAAATAATATTCCACATGGTTAAAACACCTTTGCACCACTGTTTGGATTAATGGGAGGAATCCAATAAAAGCCACCGTTGTTGTCCTCATTGTGAAATTGGTCGCTACAGGTTTTTAATGAACCATCGCATCCTGGATACAACGGCAACGTCACTGCACCCAATGCAAGAGCAGCTGCAACTTCATTGGCTGGTCGCCATATCGTGATCTGATTGCCAACATGATTTGAAATGTAACGAAGCACACCGTTTGGTAAGGCGATCATGCCGCCCGTGAAATAACCGTCGGGTTTTGTTGCTGCCGCCGGGCAAGTGAGAGTGGTGCGACGCGCATCAAGCGCTGTAACGCTGGTATTGACTGCAAACGCGGCTTTGTCCAACCAACAACCATCGTGATACACAACCCATCTGCAAAATTTTTGCATGACTTCGGTGAGGCTCATTTTTCGAATGGTGGTGAAAAGCGATTCACAAATTAATGTGATAGTCGTGTCATTCGCTTCAGCGTCGGCAATGCGGCCTTTCCAAAACACTTCATAATCATCTGGGTTATCTAATCCATTTCGATACAAGGTGACTATGGTGACTTCATCGCGCCCATAACCTAAATGCGATTTTGCAAATTCATCCGTTAACGGAAATTCAAATTGCAAATCGTTTTTTGTGATCTCTGCAGTTTGTTGAACTTCGCCATGCTGGTAGGGATAGGCATACCAGATAAAGCCATTCCACAAGATATCGATCGCGCGCGAAGTGAAGCGGCGAACATCACTTCCGCACCGGAATTCAACCAAGCCAATTAATTCACTCATTGGTGTCATTCACCCCCTGGAAAGAAAGTGAAGACGCTGCAATGTTGTCTGTCTCAAATGCCACTTCAATCGTGTCTGAGGCGAGCCGCACCAGGCGCATATAACTCACGCTCTCAATATCGGAAACGGCTACAGAAGCGCCGAGTGCGGCATTGATAGTGATGGTTTCTACACTCGAACTGGTTTCGACGACATTGGTGATGCGACGGTAATAGCGAACACCTGATTTGGTTTTAATCATGATGTCGCGACGACCAATTTCATTTTTAACAGAAGTGTGGCCGCAATTATTCACACTCAATGTTGTTGCCGACGATGAAATATTGTTTCGCACAGTGATATCGTTTTGATTTGAGGGATACCAAAAAGTAACGTAGCGTCCCTGACGTGCTGCGAGCCAATTTTTAAAATTGGAAATCTCGTTACGGCCATGCATTAAAAAGCGGTGCGATCTAGTTGTACGTGCGTCCATTGCTGTATCAAAGAAACTCACTACACCCGCGTTGTTATCAAATACAGCAAGCGCTCGCGAAATTTCTGCGGTGATATCCTCGCCCCAGTCGGTGCGATCAAGCATCACTGGGTGACCACGATAATCTGCAGACTCAACAACCGGTGTTCCAATCCATTCATCGATCAAACGCACCAAAACACTCGCGCCCGTTTGCGAGTCGTTTAAATAATTGAATGATTGAGCAGGTGGCAGCAATGCATCAACGACGGGCACAACGTAAGCACCGGCAATAAACGCAATGCCAAGCGGCGCAATCAGAGTGATTGAAGCAGCGGTTATACTTTGAATAGTTGCAACGACCGTTTTGAAATCCAGGATAACGGCAAGCTGCTTACCCACTTCAAATTCGCGGTAGTTTGTAGAGTTAACATTTAACACTGAATCTGTGGCCAACACATTTGTAGTTAACCAGGTTGCATCATTCCACACCGGCAATTGAATCACTTTCGCTTGATTCGCGATCATGAAATTCTCAAAGCGCACACGCTCTTCATCGCTAAAAATAACAATGGGAAATTCGATTGAGCGCCGCGCACCGGTACGCAATTTATTTCGTTGCTCAGTGTCATCTTTCGCAATCAAAACATCGGTGAGCCACTCATAACGAATTAATAATGGTGATGCACCGTCAGCGGGAAAGGGAAATAACATTAGCGTTTCCCCCAGAGCGAATTTGCATTGCGACGAATCATATTTACAAGCACACGCTCGCCAGCTGCAGAGTTCACGTAGTCGTTCATAAGTTCTTTGTCGACTACGTTGATGATACGCAATCCATTCCCTTGTCCTTGCGCACCGTTATCATTCGCCGGGCTTGCGAGTTCCCTGCTGAGTGTGGGTGATGGCATGGATGGCGCAGGCACGCCGGCAAGACCACCAGTGCTGTGATGAACACGTGACCAATCATTTAACGCTGCCATTCCGCGAGCGTTAAAGTCATTTAAAAATTCTAATGCGCCTGGTTGTCGTACCACTGCAGCGCGCGAGACAAATTCATAGTCAGAAAGCATTGCGGGAATTGAATCGCTAGTGGAAGTGCCTGGGCCGCGAATGTGCCCTCCGTCTGCCGCAAATACACTAGCGAATGAGCTGAACAGTGAGGCGTAGCTGGAAGTGTCGCTACCGCCGGAAACGCCACCTGCCGCATTGGCAGCTGCAAGACTTGCGGCGGCGGCCTCAATCGCTGCTGCTCCCGTTACCAAAGTTCCACCAGCAAGACTCAGTGCAGCCGCAGAGGCGGTAACAGCAGCCGCGCCAGCTGCAGGATCGGCCTTTTCTCCGCCGAATAATCCCATGACTGCACTTGTTGCTTTTTCTGCAATTGCCTTGGCTGCCATTTGGCTCAACGCTTGCGTAACACTTTGCGCCAAGGATCTAATCGCATCGCTAAACGATTTTGTGCCATCAGCCAAGCCCACAATTGCATCGGTGAGGCCACTTTCCAAACCTTGTTTGAGTGTTGATGTAAATAAAGATGTTGTCGCCTGCAAGCGTTCTTCTTGCGTTATTAAATCATCAAGGGCCTTTTTCGCAGCAACGCCAACTTCCCCAGGTTGCTTGGCCAGCTCTTCTAAAAGTGGACGTTGTTTTTCAAGCTGTTGGTACGTGGCACGATGCAGTTCCAACAATTTTTGGCGTGCTTCATATTCAGAAATTAATCCAACTTCGCGCTGCGTGTTGATGCTGGTTTCCTGACGGGATAAGTCATCAAATGTTTTATTAACATTTTTTTCGACTTCATCCAGTTTTCCTTTTAGCTTTTCGATGTTGATTAACGAATCAATTAAATCGACACCGGCGGTATTCCCTCTCTTAATCAAGCGTTCACGAAATTTGCGGGTTTCTTCATCCGCCGCAAGGCCAGCGGCCTCGGCTTCTTTGCCTTGCGCTTTCAACAGTTTCACCCTGATCTGGTCAAGCTGAATACTGTCTTTTAACACTTCCTGCCGTTCTTTTTCGGCATTGATTTGTATGAGCGCACCGTTGGCACGCATCTGTTGTTCATCAGTGAGTTTGTGTTCTTCTAATTTCAATAGACGCACTTCATCCGCAGTTTTGCCGATGGACGCTGCTTCCAATTCCAATTTTTTAACATAGTCTTCACTGGCTTTGGCTTGAGCTGCTGCTTTGGCCAATGCAGCTTTGTCCGCATATTTATCGCGAATATCTTTTTCGAGTTTTGCTTTATTTTCTGCGCTGAAATCGGGGTTATCCTTGTTGCGGTCACCTTTCGTTGCTGCTTTGAAATCCTCTTCCAATTTGCGCAACTCATCGGCCATTTTCTTTTCACGATCAATACTCAACGAAAGCGCGTGGACTCTATCAGCTGCTACAATCGCCTCTGAGTCGGCCAGTGCTTTCCTTCCTGCCTCTTTTGCAGCTTCTTCAGCGTCGAGTAATTTTTGCTCCTGGAACTGAATTTTTTGACGTAACTGAGTTACTAATGGATCCGCATCAACATCTTTTCCCTGGCTCTTCACGAGCTGTTCGCGACTGGCTAGTGCCAGCTTATCAACATCTAATTTTGCGCCCGAATCACCGCTTATGACTTTTTTTATCGCATCTAAATAATCGGATGCAGCTTTTTTTGTTCTTATCAGCCAGCTTTCTGTTTTACCAAGGCTATCAGCCACAAGTTTTGCTTTACTATCGTAGAGTGCAGTTGATGCAGCTAAAATCGCTCCCTCTTTATCACCACTCTCTTCAAGTGAGCGGATATAGTTATATTGATCGACAGTAACAAAATGCAAAGACTGATTGTGCGTAAGCACCCACTTCGCAACACCGTCTTCCATTTTTTCAAAATCTTTTGCGATGTTCTCTGCGCTGTCACCAGTGAGCTGCTGCATAACAGCGGCAGCTTTACCTAACGTCAGAATTGCATCCGCGCTGAATTTACCGGTGTTCGCTAATTGCAGAGTGATATCGCGAGCCTGACCAACCGTTGCGTTGGTAGATTGCTCAATAGACCGTGTGACGTTGTTAAATGACTGTTCCGAAAAACCAGCAGCGTTACCGGTAGCAATCAAAGCGTTTTGTAATTCACGCTGGTCTTGCCAAGCGGAATAGGAAATTGCTGCAAATGCTGCGACAGCTGCACCAGCAGCAAGAACGGGAAGTGCAAATCTTGCAAAAGCCAGTGCTCCTTCCTCTGAACGTTGCGACAATCGTGCAATGCCAAGCCCAGCTTGTTCCCAATTGCCGGTAGAAAGATCACGCAACAGCGATAGCATTTCGCTACGGGCTTCTCGGCTATTTAGCCCAAGCTTCCCCAAGGAGGAATTCGCGCTTTCAATGGCGGTGCGCTCACGGCCTATGTTGGCCATTGCCCGATTATATTGTTCTACGGTAATTCGCCCGGCTTTAAGTTCTGCATCTAACTTATCGGCGTTATCATCCAGGCGTTTTAACGATGTCGCAGCGGCGTCGGTTTCGCGCAATAATTTTTCGAGCGATTTAGCATTCGCATCATGTTCTTTTGACAAAGCGTTTTCAGATTTATCAAGGTGCGAAATAGCAGCATCGTATTCTTTGGCAGTGATCGCGCCTGCGGCCATTAACCGATCAAGACGCTTCTCTTGCTCGGCAATTTCGTCAACCGATAAATTAGCGCGGCCCAGGGTTTCACCAAAGGCCTTCATATCTGCAATTAATAATTGTGCGGAATTGCGCAAATGATCTGCGCCAGTGCTTGCGGTTGCCGTGCTGTGTTCAACATCAGCCAGTGAGTCGGTAAGTTTTTCTACACCACTGGCATTTGCGGTAGTGTTGATTTTTCCAATACTTGCCGCAGCCTTGTCTAAGCCAGCTTCAAGCTTTGATGATTCTTTATTGATTTGAGAAAGGCCATCTTTCATCGACGACGATGAATCGTTCGTCGCCTTAGCGTCGTTGGCAAGTTTGTTAACGGATTTTTGCAGCGCATCAGTTTGCGTGCCTGCACCCTGGGCTTCTTTGCCAACATCTTCAAGTGATTTTTTAAGGTCGGCTAATTCCTTTTTCCCGTCCTCCAAATCAGTTTTGATGCGTAACGCTAAATCCAGGCTTTTATCTGTCACAGTGAATACTCATAAAAAGTTTTCACCATTTTCACTTCACTGAAAGAAAATGTATTTTTGCGCGAGCAAAAAAATACCCGCTCAAGGCGGGTACTAGTTGCGAAGGTTTCGCATCACTTCTTTGGCTTTTTCTCCACCATGGTATCCGTGGGATATATCGTGTATCAAATCAGCACGCACATTTTTTCGGTATCGCCTTGCAGCATCCAGGTAAAGCAATAATTGGCGCTGCGTGTAAAACTCTATGTCTTTGGCTCTGTGGCCGCAGGCGATGAGTTCTGTGTAGATATCAGACCATCGCGCAGGCTTTTCACCAGGAGTTCTTCTTTGAGATTGTCGATTGCCTTGCGCAAAAAAAAAGCGCCGTTAACCGACCACCACATGTTCTCAAGCAATTCCCCATCGTGAGTGTTTAATCCGTCGAGGAATTCCAAATCAACATCGGCTGCCTGGGCGATAAGCTTGGTGGTAATGTCAACGTGCTTACCAAGCAGTGCGCGAATAACATCAATGCCAGGAACGTCGTCGCGCATCAAAGCCGTTAAATCATCCATTAATGGTTTGATTTCCGGTCGCAAACGCAAACCTTCTGTCCAACCATATTCACGCACGGTGACATTAATGCCGCCGATTTTTTTGGTACGCTCCGGGTGCAGTACTTCCAAATCATCATCACCAGGAGCGGATTTGCTTTTAGTTTTTCCGTTTACTATTTCTGCCATGATTTACACCGCTGATTTCCGTTCGATTCGGGCAAAGCCACCAAAATTTGTATTAGCAGCGTTGATTGGGTCGTAGAGCAAACTCGCCTTCATTGGCAGATTGCCGTAATCCTCATGAATCAAACCAAAATTGCTCACCGGATCGAACTTCACGCGGTACATATGCACAAGCACCGGTGAGTTGTCTTCAGTGTTGATACCGTCCAACAGCACGTATTTTTCAGTCGGCGTTTTTGCGAACATCGCAAAGCTATCCGCAGAAGCATAGGTGTAAGCGCAATTATACGGTGCCGTTTTTCCGGCTAGGTCACCAATTTTAATTAGGCCCGCATTTGGCGAGTCTATAGTGAACGGTACCGCAACCGGCGTACCAGTGCTATCCATGATCGTTAATGCGCTAATGAATGGATGAGTCAGCTTCACCAAATCACCTTCTGTTACGCCATCTGGTAGAGCTTCACCAGTGACGGTGCTACCAGCGGTATTGATTTTTTCTGAGTACAAGGCCAACGCCATAGCGTTTGCAAGCCATTCATCAAAGGTAAGACTCAACTCTGCTGATGTAGCTTTTTTCAACAAGCCGTAATCCAGGCGGTTACCACTGAACGATTCCGTTTTTTTACTGTTTTCAGTCGTAAGCGCAAGCGTACACTCAGGCACGTTACCAACCCATTCAGGTTTAATTAATTTACCCGCTGTGCTGCGCTCGCCAATCATCACGCGGCCCTGGAACGAAAATAAATTAGACATGGATTACTCCTTGGTTTTGGGGGCCGCGTCAGCAGCGATAACTTTCCACTCGATCAGCAATTGCTTTTCATGTGGAAGCACGTCAATTTTGTCACCAGGTGCGTATTGAACTTCGTTGTGTTCGTGAGGTTTCAATAGCACCACGGTTTCTGTATTTGTCTTAGCCACGGCCAACTCCTATAAAATGTTGGGTTTGATAAACATCCATCCAAAGCAATGTGTTTTCGTCATAGTCCAACACATTGCCTTCCAATAATTGAATCGATCTTGCTCCTGAAATGTCAGGCGGAGTCCAACCAATTAAATTGCCTCGCACCATATCCACAAGTGGATCCAACTCTTCAGCGGTCTCGGCACCTTTGCGAATATCGCGATAATTGCTAACAGCGATCACAACACCGAAATTAACAATCATGCCCTGGCGACCTGCTTTAACCGGCTCACCGTTCCAACGCTCGTTGGATAACAATACGTAAGCTGTTTTTGGGCGAAAATCTTTTAACGCTTTAATCGATGCATATTGCGCGGTGCTACTCACTGAATCCAAATCGCGCCGGTCAATACTTGAGTTCAGCCGCTCAATTATTTTGCTAATGGGGAACGGCTTTGCATTTAACAGTTCGCTCATTAACGAAACCTACTCAATTCATTACGACTAAACACTTTAGGATCTGATTCAAAATGCACATCAATGCTTGATGGATTTTCCACAATGGGATCCTGGGCACCCAGGCTTAACTTTCCATCCACAACTTGCTGCAACATTTTTAATGCATCTTTGTAATTGCGTAGAATCGGATCTGTGCTTTCAGCAGACAAACGATCTTTGTGCAAAAAATATCGGGTGATGTCGCGCGACCAGTTTGTGACTAATCGTGGGATTGGATTGAGCGGCAATGAATAAGAACGCTGAACCAGGTATCCGTTAATTAAGCCATCTGCATCATTGATCGCTTCGGTAATTCGCAAAAGCGCTTCATCTGCATCTGCAACATCGTCATCGCTGTAGGCACTGCGGTCAGCACCCAGTAACGTCAATTGCATCAACTCAACATCTACAACCGGTTTGTGCGAAGCGGTTGCCACTTGGGCAAGTTCGCGCGCGCCAGGTGTGTCTGCTAATTGAATTGGCGTTACGTACATGATCTGGCCTACATAATATTTCGATAAATAAATTGGATTAAGTGAATGAAAACTTAATCAACATTCACTTCGACTTCTTCAACAAACAGCGCAGGTTCCTTTTTCAGAATATCGACCTGCTCTTTTGTTAGTGCATCTAATGCAATGCCATAACCTTCGCGAGTGAACTTAAATCCACAACGCCAAAATGATTCAGCGCGAGATTTAATAAAAAGTCCTGGTACAGCTTTTTTGTTACTTGCCATGATTTTTCTCCGGTAGGTCAAACCCAGCTGCTCGCATTCCTTCCTTCGCAAGCAACTACGCTGGGGGACAATATTTTCCTGTTCGTCGGCGGGGGGTTATGGGTTACGACAAATATGCCGAGTCTTGGTAATCCACCAAGTTACGAGTGGAGTTGCTTTCTCCACTCGCATTGTTCTCATTTTCCAACAGTTTTTTAGCTGTTTGGCGTAATGAAGGCGGCACAATCAAAAGATCAGGATTGATATCTAATGGTTTTCCGTTGTCACCTTTGAATGAGCGCATGGCATCGTATGCGGCATTCAAATTGTCTTCAGTCAATGGCTGCTTACTTGCATAAGCGAGTTGCCACAAAGCAACACCTACGTTTAAGCGTGCATCGGCGCCGTACAAGAACTCATCGCGCATAAATACATTAGGGTCATCCGGATTATCCATTGCAGTGAATCGATAATCGCGACGCGTTTGCAGAATGAATGGCTTAATAATTTGGGTGGTGTCAAGCAAGAACCACGCTGGGCCAGAACCACCGCCATAATTACTTACCGCAGCTTCGGTTCCATCAGCCTGCAATACAGGATGGTCGGTGTCGAAAAAATACTGGCCGTCGTAGCAGATCGTTGTGAAACTATTTTTCAACAAATCGTAAATGAGTTGTCCAGGATGATCTGCAGCATCTTTACCGAGCTGTTGAAAGCGCGGTGTGTATATCCCCAAGTTATCATCTTCAATATCGTCAGCATCTACACCAACGGTATTCTCAAACTTTTTGTTTTTAATGCTGTAGCCGTGCGCACGTAATGCCTGGATCACACGGTCACCAATCCATTCGCGGAAACGAGAGGTCGAACCCAACCAACCATATTCATTTGACTTTGTGGTTGATGGGACAGTCATGGTGAAACGTTGGTAATCCGGTTTGGCGGTCGCCAAGCCCTGCTTGAATGCAGCGTTGAAAGCGACACCCATTGTGCGCAAGTTTGCGGTATTAATTAACATTGTGAAATCTCCTAAGAAACCTGAATAATTTTTAAAGCGGTGTCTATAGCGTGGTTGAATTAAAAGATTTCTACCCAAACGCCATCGGCATCTACGTTTACAACTTTTCCTGCTACTGAACGCGTACTGGAACCGTTGGTTTTGGCAACGGTAAAATCGTCAACGATGTAGCAATCATTTTTAATATCCGCGCGAGTGATCTGATCAGTTGATGCAGAGTTATTGAACGCGTAAATACCAGGGCGTAAATCGGCTAACACTGCGCCGGCGGAACCGCCCAGGTTATTTGCTTGACCAACTGCATCAGTACCACCGAAACAAACACCACGCGCCTTCAGGGTTGTGGATGTAGACCCGGGCACGGCATTACCCAATGCATCCAGACACCCAAGTGCGCCCTTATAAATACGCGTGTTAGCGGCCATAGGGTCGTGATGAATATTCTTCTCACGACGTTTAATGAGTCGATCATTTGCTAATGCCATGGTGAAACCCTCTTAAAAAAAAATTTACTAAAATCAAAAGTGCTTATTGCAGAGCATTAACCTGCTTGCAGTTCAAGCTTGGCCTTTTTGAATTCCTCAACCAACAAACCTGTTTGTGTACACACAGCAATTTCTTCAGCAGTGAGTTCAGCCGCAGGATCACCGGCTGGCGGCTTGCCATTGGTTTGCGATTGCGTGAGTGCGGCGATAGGCGCGCGTGCTGCGACTGCTCGCTTAAACAAATCCGGATTAGATTTGGCGAGGTCACGCATCACCGTTTCGTCTTCACCCTTTGTAATTTGCCCGCTGGTCAATGCAGCCTGCAAAATAGTTTCAGTGTCAGCGGCGTCCCGCGCGGCAAGCTTTTGAGTGAGTACCGCGACTTCTTGTTTAACAGCGTTCAGTGTGGCGATAGGTGCGTAATTCACCGGATCCGGATTTTTAGTTTTAAGTGCTGTGCATGCGGCAACAACAACATCTTCGTTTGCTGTTGCATCCAACTCCAAGGTTTCACGCAATTTTTTAAGTGGGTCAATTGCCAGGCGCGCATTGAGCGCTGCGATTGCGTCATCTTCAGATGCGGTGGCTTGTAATGAGAGTGATGCGATTAATGCGAGTAAAAGTTTGTTCATGGGAGTTTCCTCGGTTGTAGTTTGATAACCAAAAGTTGCAGCTGCTCTTAACTCCAGAGCATTCATGCCGTGTACTGCAGGCGTGTTTGTAATCGCACCCATTTGTATTTCTGTGACTTGACCGGTTTTACCGTCGTAAGCGAATACAGGGGAAAAATATAAATATTCTTTTTCTTCGATGGCTTTGCGTGCTGAAGCGGTTAGTTCGGCTCTTGCAAACAAGCCTTCACCTTCACGCCACATGAGTTCACGCATCCACGCAGCAGCGGGGGCCGGTTGGCCGTTATCTTCTTTGTGAAGCGTTTGGTGTTCGTAATCAATAACCACTGGCAGCTTGCGTGCATTGAAACGATTGATCACTTGAGTAGCTGCAGCGGAATCAATTTTCCATGATGCGACTTTTTCGGGGCGACCATCAGCCCCACGAAATTCACCGGCAGGAGTTAACTGCACAATGATTTCATTTGAATTGCTAGCGACGGTTCCCAGTGAGTAACTGCAAGCGGCGATAGCAAACTGTAAGGGAGTATTTTTGTTCATGGCGCTACTTTGCCGTAACGCATGGAATTTGTATTTTTGCGCGCGCAAAAAAACGATTTTGGGGATTTAATACTTAAGAATGAAAATCTACGGCGAAGCGGGATAGCGAAGTGTTTTATAAAGCTTTTATAAAAGCTTATAAAACTGTAGCACCATCGAATGAATACACTCGCCGCACAACCGACCCCATAGCGGCTTACAGGGACTCTCAGGGGCGATTTAATTTTTTAGGGGATTAGCTGTTGGTTTGCCGTTCCAGATGGCGCTGTGCGATTGCAACGAGTTCATTGTTGTCGGCTTCGGATGTTCCAAGAAACGGACGTGCGGGCATTTGAATTTTATAGGCCCCAATGGTTACCCACTGAGCAAAATTACTTTTTTTCTTTTTCACAAAGAGCTGCCCGATAGAACCATCCTTCTTCTGATTGAAATAGGCCTGTTGACTGCGCGCGGCAATATTTATATCACCACCAAATTGGTGAATAGCCGCATAAGGGCGATCAGAACCAAATAACAACTCATCATTCTCAACCTGATAGCGCATGTTATTTTTTAAGTAGCCATTAAATTGCAAAATCTTATCTTTGTTTTTTCTCTTGGTTTTCAGGTAACGAGGGCTTAACGCTTTCCAAGGAGTTCCATCTGGCGAAATTTGCTTTTCAAACCGGCGCATATGAGAAGTAATTAAATAATCACCCATGTTACGCAGCATTGGATAGACAATGGTTAACTGCGCTGCAACCATATTTATTTTTCGAAGCGCATCTGTGCTATCGAATTCAATTGTTGATGTCGTTCCGGCCATTAGAAATCTTCGTCTTCTTCCAGTCGTTTGCGCGCTTCTCCGGGCGTGTATTCAAAGCCGGGATCAATACCTTCAGGCACACTTACGGTCATTGGGTTTTCACCACGCGCGCCAATGATGCGATCTTCGTATTGAATTTCGGGCGCTTCGTCTACCGTTTCACCCATTGCGGTTAAATCAGATTCGCTCAATGAAACAACCCTGCACTGGCAACCCCAACCATTTGGCGGGAAATGCGTTTGCCAAAACTCATCATCCGCAGAAAGAATTAATCCATCCCAGGATTGATGTAGCGGCCTTGGGTGTTCAACAGAATCGTTATGTACGTACTGCCAATAAGGCCTGTCTTCTTTCACAGCTTGCAGCTGCTCGTAGCGACCAGCTTGATAGCTCGAGTTCAAATTGGTTTCGTAAATTACACGGCTGCGCCAGTTGCGGCCACCGTTATAACTCCAGCCATGTTTTTCCACAATTGAATCGAAATCCTTACGGAAACTTTCGAGCGTGCCACCACCATCAATGATTTTATTCACTGCATTTCTAAAATCATTAATGATTGCATCGCGGTTCGCACCTGCAACGGTAAATGCCCAGTCATGTTGCTTGGCGTAAATATCTGTCCATGATTCTGAAGTCATGTTTAATTTGCGTTTAAAGAATTCGCTTTGTTCTTTAAACGGAAGGCTGGATGCGTTAACGGCCATTGGCGATTTCATCCATAATGTCACTGCGGCCAGTAAGTTGTGCAACACGCAGCGCTTCACCCATCACCGCTGCATATTGTTCAAGTTTCATGTTGGGCAACAGCTTATCAATACCATCGCGAATTTCTTCCAGGCTTGCGGCACTTTCTACCAGCGCTTTAATTTGGTCTATCCATGAGCCTGTTGTTGATTGCAGTTTATTGTCGAGCTGATCAGCAAGGCTTACAGGTGCAGGTTGTTGTGTTAATGCGGCCAGGCGTTGCGTAAGTGCAACCGCATCTGTATTTGGAATTGCAGGCGCAGCCGGTTTGGCACGTACCAAAATTTCTTCACCTTCATCTGGCTCTGGGATCCCCAATTTCTCTTGTGCCCATTGGCGTTTTATTTTCATGCCCAGGTCAACAAACACCGGCATTGATTTTGCGAACACATCCATGTCCTCCGGTTCGGAGGTATCGAATTTAAAACGTGGGCAGCGCGCCCAATTGCTTTCAATCCCATTCAACACGGCCATCGGATAAATCAAATCGCGGCTAATGGTTTTTGCAATTTGCTTCGCATCCGAGACTGTAAGCTCTTTGCGCACTTCGTTGTGAACATTACCCAATGCGTTAGTGCTACTTGCACCATCAGCCTGGCTTGTGAGTGTTCCGCCCAGGATCGCTTTGGATTGCGTTCTTTCGCACCAATCAATCATCAATTTAAATGCATCAGGGTTACCCTGTGCGGCATTTTGAAATTCGATTTCCATTCCCTGGGGAATAATGCCTGCAGCGTTATGGCCGATTTGCGAGAGTGCGCGTAACAAAGTTACTTTTTCTTTTTCATTAGAGCCGCTTGGGTATTTACCAATGCGAACAGGAATACCGTAGATTTCTAAAAATTCAGCGAGGTCACCCACACTGTAATTTTTAAACAAGTACGGCCACAACAATACGCGGAATAATGCACTTCGCTCCAGGAAGCCGCTCTTGGCTTTGTGCTTGTGAACCATCCAGCCAAAACCATTTAACGGAATGCCTTCGCTTGGGCCCCGCAAATTAATTTGCTGTTCAAAGCCACGAGTGATTTGAAACCAGCTTTGCGGACGATGTTGGATACTCGCCGGCAAAAGAATTCCCTCGACGTTTTGCCAACCACCATATTCCAAACAACAAAAGCCCTTACCGATTGCATCGGTAAGGTCAAATAAAATATCTTCGAAATCGTCGAGGCCTTCCAACATATCGGTGAGACGCGCTGTGTTATCTTTCTCTTGTGAAGTAGGATTTTTAGGTGGAGCGAGAAAGTACTCCAAACCTGTCAAAGCACGACGACGTTTGCCCATCTCGGATGTTATGTGTCCGTCCTTTTCTTCCATGTCTTCGTACAATTCCCATTCTGCAGTAATGTCACCTTGCTCCGCGCGATCCATAATGCTCGCCAATTTGCTTGGCGTTAAATTCCGACTTGGATGCCCCTGGAATTCACGGTGCAAGTTTGCCATCTGCGCAGTTTGTGGTTCTTTCACTGAATCACTTTCAACCTTTTGACCACCGGCGGTGAATAAACCTTTAATAAATTTTGTTACCATGATGTTGATGACTCCGGGATATCAAAATCGCTGTCTTCTGTTTTTGTGTTATCGAAACCGCGTGAATGTGTTGGTAGTGGTGTCCAATCAATTTCGCCGGTTTGCACCCAGCTCGCAAAAATTGCCATACAAAGTGCAACGGCAAAATCACCATGTCGTTTTCCCTTACTGCTTTTTGACTCGCTGTCTTTTTGGCGGCCCTTGTCGATCACAGGAATACCGTTTTCAACTTTGATGTGAAGCAAGTCATCCATAATCGATTGGTGACGCGGAATCTCTATATTGAAACCTTCAAATTCGCCTTTCAGCTTTGGCATCCAGTCGCCGTACCAGGCTAAATTAATTTTTACTTTCTGAATCAAGCCAACGCCAAACTTTAGTGCAGCTTGCTCCGCCAAATATCCACCATTGCCGGTAGCATCAAAGGCAGCGCCACCGAAACGGGGAAGCCTGTGCAAAATGAAAAACATTACTTGTTCTTGTTGCTTGTAAGGGACACTTCGTAATTCAACAACAAAGGGCGTGCGCTTACGTAAGTCAGATTGAATTGCCAAAGGAGCAAAGACTGACAGGTCACCTTCGCGAGCGAAGTCTTCACCGAATACATGGCGCTCTTTCGGATTTAATGCATTCAAGAGCGGAAGCAAATTATCAAAACACCATTTGTCAACTTCATCCTGGCGTTGCTGTTCTGTCCAGGCTTCGAAATTTTCCGGTGCCTCAAAACGCAAAATAGGTATTGAATGATCGGCAACCATTGCTTGCTCGATCAACACACGCGTTAAATATCCACCGCCAGATTTTTTTGGAATACAACCGTACTCTTCATTCGCCGATTCAATGTTAGGTGCGTTTTTGTAAAGCTTGTCTCGCCAATTTTTTTCGGCCTCTGCAGACCACACTTCATTGGTCACGAAACAAATGCGCTTATACAAACCTTGCGCTAACGCATCATCCAATGTGATGCGATGAATCGAATAATCCTTGCGGCCTTCGCGCGCATCCTGGATGTATTGGTTGAATGCGTTATCGACGCCGTTGTGCGTAGATATCAAACGAACCTTGTTGCCCCACATGGTTAATGCCAGGGCAGCTTTCAGAAGTTCTTCGAGCGATTCATGGAAGGCGGCTTCGTCGATAACCACATCACCTTGTAAACCACGCAGGTTTGACGGGCGTGAACTGAGTGCCTGAATTTTGAAACCGCTTTTGGGGAAGCGAATCATATAGGCAAGGATTTCTTCTTTCTTGCCTTCGTCCCAAAAGGTTTGTTCGTACACATCCGCTTCGGCCAATTGGTTAAATGCTTTGGCAAACAGCGCACATGCAGCGATATATTCCAATGCCATTTCTTGTTTGGATCCAACATAGAATGTGTTGCACCCACGACGTTTTCGCGGCTTCGCTGCGTTGATAACATTGCGGCCAGCTTCCGCCCAGGTCAGACCAGTACGACGGGATTTTTCAGCAATCATGATTTGGCTTTCGTCTTCAAACCATTTTTGTTGATAGGGTAAAAATACTGCGTCACCACTTGGGATCGCATCAGCAACTTCTTGCGGCACCACAACGCCGTGCAGTTCCATCTCTTCTGCAAGGTTTATTTTCTTGGGTGCGGATGTTGCCTTTAAACCTTCAGTGGCCATAAATTAAAACTCAATCAAATCAAATGACTAACAGTATTGTCTTGAGCTGATCTGCGTAATTGTTCAACCACCTTAAACATGTCGGCTGAATTTTCAACATCAAACCCAAACTCATTACAAAACGTAGAAAAAGAACTGCCGCGCTTTTCTTTTTGCAACCATTGTTCGTAAGCTGTTGCAGTATGCAAAGCTAATACAACCATTGCGTTAGCTTTTTCGACTCGCAATTTTTCCTTTCTATGTTTATTCACCAGATCAATTTCAGCTTGTGATAATTCGCCAAGGTTATTCATTACTGTTTCCCCAATAAAATTCCACGGATGCGCGCTTCAAGCTGTTCACTCATGCCATCAGTACCGCGCATTTCTTCCAAACGTTGCTCTTGTTCTTTTAGTAACTCTTTGCGAACCTGGATTCGCTCATCGCGTGATAGCCTGCGGGTGTGCATGATGTCTTTAGCAGCGCGGGCCAAACGGCCAACATCTTTGGTGTCTATCTCATCTTCTTCATTGGCATTCGCTGCAGCCGTGGTCGCGATTGTTGTAACTAGCTGAACCAGAAGCCCACCCGCTTTTTCATCGGGATTTTCACCAAGCTCTGCAACGACTGAACGTGCCATCGCATCCTGTTCACGCATGCGCTTCATTAATTCTTCAAGACTTTTTTTGCGTCGACCTAATGCACTGCGCTTAGGATTTTCCTCATTGGGAAATTTTTCCTGCAGGTCGAGGATCAGCTCATCCAGCGTCAAGCGGTTTTCACGCAAGCGCTTTTCTATGTGAATGCGCTGTTCGTCAGAAAGAGTATCAATTGAACTTTTGCGGCCCATGTTATGCCCCCGGCTTTTTCACACCTGGTACGGTGGTACGACCTGCAGCGACATCGCTACCGCGCTCAGTCATGCGCGCCACCAGCAAATCAAATACTGGCTCAACAGTTACAAGACCTTGTTCCTCCAACCAGCGCATATGCGTTTTAATTTGATCGCGACTGATGACGTGACCAATTTGTAAAAGACCGTTATGCAACACACTGCTGTTAGCGGTATAGCTCGACACATTTGCCAAAAGCCGCAGAATTACCAAGCGTTGATCTTCCCACAGAAATTTTTCGAATTCGTTCATCGCTCACCCCTTTTTGTTAAGCAGAAAATCATGCAAGCGATTAACGCTGTGCTGCATTGAATTCAATTGTTGCGTTGTGCCTTCGTGATAAGCCTGCAAACTGGCAAGCTGGCCAATGAGTTCTCTCACCGTTGCTTCACTGGGCATGTTTTTCATATCTACTTCGAGTGCAACAACGCGTTCGCGAAGTAAAGCAACCTCTGCATTTACTTTCGCAACTTCTGCACTGCTTGCACTGGCACGCTGCGCCATCCATGTGTAAACGCCTATTACAGCCATGAGTAACCATTGCACTGCGGAGAGAGAAAATTGCATATCGTCGAATTTCATTTTTAAATCTCAATCACCTGGGCGTCACTGCGCCTCACTATATTTGTGTAGCCATCCGGTTCTTCGCTTAACCAACCTTCGTCTACTTCTTTCAACAGCGGTACTTCTTGGCCTACCAAATTCGCATACCACAACATGCTATCGCTGCACTGGATTATCTTTAGTTTTTTCATCACCACTCCTGCGCTTCAACAATTCCAGGTAACGACCGGCGCAAAGTGCGTATGCATCGTAGGTTTGCTTTAGTGCAACCTCTGTAGCATCGCAGCTGTTATTTGTTGGTCGCGGCACCGGCGGGCATGGTGTTAGCAATACCGCTGGCTGCGGCTGCGTCGGCGCGATCTGCCGCTTGGTATATCTGTCGCATGACGCCATCATCAAACACGCAATTAACACGCAGGTGAGCCGTAGTAGAGAGCGCATTTAAAAGATCCTGTGTTGTTTGTTGGTTGGCTTTGATTTGGCCGCTCATTAATTTATTGAAAAAGAGACTGGCTTTATCAGCGGCTTTGGTTAATTTTTCGGTACTGTCAATTACGCCCTGGAGCGATTTGATATCAGATGCTGAATAACCTTTGTCGTAGCCGTATTTAAAAACCAACGCCCCAAAAACGATTTGCAAAATAACCACGATGAGTGCAGCTATGATTTGTGCTTTTGTGTTCATGTTGAAATCACTTCAAATGGTGCGTTGGTTTTTTAATCGCAACGGCTAATTAATTAGCCGGTATAAAATCGATGTAGAATTCTGCATCTGGCTTAAATTGTTCGGCCTGTTCTGGCTTGACCAAACCTAATTTAATTTCCCCATAGGGAGTCCATTTGAAAAACTCTGAATTTTCGTCACTGCCTTGAGTCACCGGAGTCAAATTAACTTCACTTCCGTTCGCCATGTTCGTAACACTTTTTACTTTGAACTTTGCGCGTACCATGATTGCCACCTCGTTAAAATTTAATATTGTTACTACAAACACCTTCACCCCAACCGGCACGCTCATAGAGCGGCTCCCATCGCAGTAAAATTGCGCGGGGATAGTTTCGGTTTTCGTTGAAGTTTGGAATTGAGCGCCCCGCATTGAAGCGCTCGATTGAATTAAACCAAGCCAGCTCATCAGCCCCGGAAGCTAACGCCAACTTACGATCACGATTAATCCAACCTTGGCCACCGTTGTAGGCGGCCAATGTCATGGCCCATTGTTCACACGGGTTTTCGGCTTGGTTTTGTTTGTAGAGAGAGCGGTCATAAATCACAAGCGCTTGTAATGACCAACTTGGATTTAATGGCTGCGCGTTGCCGAGTGTTTGCGGGTACACACTTGCAATCCATGCCGATGTTGCAGGCATGAATTGCGCAATACCTTGTGCACCGACCGGTGACCGTGCATCAGCCCGCCATAAACTTTCTTGGTGCACCTGTGCAGCGAAGGTTGCAACCGGCGCATCCAAACCCCAATGCGCATAAGCAGAGCGCTGTAACAGCGCCCTATGTTGTTGTGCTGCAGCAGGAATTGAATCTGCATGCACTGGATGACATTGCGAGAGCGAAACAAGCAAAGCACAACCCAATGCAAAAACTATTACATCCCGGATAATTATTTTTGTTCTTGTGGCTTTCATGATTAAAGCCCCACTGCAACGCTAATCGCTACTGACATTACAATTAACGCGCGGCGCAACATAGAAAGTGCGAACACAATTTTGTAACCGTCTGCCACCTCAAAATCAGCGGCATCTTCTGGCTCATCGGTACCTAATCGCCAATGGCGTTTCAGGTATCCATCGGGGCGGCCATATGGAAACAACGAACGATCCAAAAAGTAACCCACCACAGCAGCAACACAAATTAACGCCAACTTATAAAACGCGACGGTGACTTGCTGTGGCGCTACAAAATACAAACCGGCAACCATAACTACCGATAGCACTAACCAACCAAATAAACGCGGCATGTTGTTCACATGAAATCTCCCAATTGAGTTAACAGACGTACAGACAAAATCAGTTAATGATTGAGATTCCACAATAAACAAATCGCCTAAGTTTGTATTTTTGCGCGCGCAAAAATACATGTCGCCTCGCGCGCGCGAAGATGACTGTTCACAACAACCCTGGGGAAATGGCAATGAAAATACTTAGTTTGTTATTCGCGATTTGTTTTAGCTTTACGATTGGTGTGTTGGTGAGTTTTGCGTTAACGAACCCGCGCGAGGGAAAAAGAAAATGGGGAGTATTGTTTCGCTGGCAAAGCTGGTGGATTGGTGCGCATTACTCAGATTACAACAAAAGGCTTTGCGTAAACCTAATACCATTGGTCACCATTTGGATTGCAGCGGCAGATGGGAAAGTACCCGAACAGGGATTTGATATTTACAGGAATGATCAGACATTTTCGGGCTGAGAAAAATATGCGCATCATCAATAAGATTGATCAGCATTTAATTTCAGATTATTTAAAACCTCACCCGTTTAACAAATTTAGTGAGCAACCTATCATGAATATCAAGAATGATAACGTCGTTTGGATTGAAGCAGGCAATTACGCAGAACGTGCGGCTGAATTGCGTATTGCACTGAGGAAACCAATACCCACAGGACACAATGATTTTTGGATTCCCTTTAACACACCAAACGGCGAACCGATGGGATGGATGCGGTTTTCGTTTATAACGACCGTTTTCAATTCAACAATGTTTGGAGCCAGTGAATGGCGCCCGGCGAGCTCTCCAGCCCCCGCTGAACAAGACCTGTTACCACTTCCTGTAGCGTATGTGCCGGAAGGTTTTTCACCGCCTCTTTGAGCTTGCTTTTCGTGGAGCTATTCAATTCGGATAGCTCTATTTGTGCATTCAGAATATCTTTAATCGTTTGGGCGTGAACTTTAACAAGCAATGTATTTAATTCCGCGCTTAAACCTCCATCCGGCTTCAAATAGTCCCGACCTTTGGCAGTTATTTTCGCCGTCCCCAGCGTACATTTATTGGCACCGTCACTACTAATATGAATCGCCGCCGTAAGCATTCCCAGCTCCTGTAGATGTGCTACTTCCTGGATGACAACTTTCTTTTCAACATCGGCTAATTCACGAAGCAAAGATGCACCTGCAACAGGTACGGGGTAAGCATCCGCGAGTACGCCTAATATTTTCTTATAGATTTCAGTATCCATTTAAAACTCCTATTATTTTGTTATTTCCAAGCGGCTTTCATAATGAGCTTCTATTTGGATTTGGTATTAGTGTTAGTTGAGTGTCTACACTGATCCCACCAGATACCATCAAATACACCACTCCTGTCGTCCATCAGAACTGTACCGTGCTCACCACCAAAACCTACGATAAAACGTTTGAATCCCGTGTAAGCCCCATAGCTATTTTTTGCATTCACTTCACCACACATTATAAAAACCCCGTCTCTATTTGGAACAGGATAAACAGCTTCGTTGCGAAACTCTGCACTATTAGCATCTTTAAGTTGATATTTAACCAACTCCCTGAATTCAAATTTTGAAGGCTCACTATTCGGATCATCTGGTGTGGAAGGTTGGCGAGCGCAATAGGTAATTAAGCCAAAACATAAAATAACCAGCGCTACACGTATTAGGTTCGTCATTCCATTCTCCATTTATTTTTTAATCGAAAAAGCGGTAAGTGTGGCCTCAATAGCTTGCTTCTCCGCCTCTTCCAAATCACGAAATTTTTCAGCAACCTCAGCTGCTCTTAAATCATCGCTACTTGCAACATTGTACTTGCCAGGCGGCTCAATTACGGTATTTAGGTCTGCAATGCGTCGCGTGGCTTGATATACCGAAGTAAATTCGCCAGTCAAAACATAAATAATATCGATACCTAATTCTGAAAGCTTTAAAAGCTTATCGCTCGGTATGGGAATTTCTCGCTCCCAACGCCCCACAGTCTTGACGTTTACATCCAAATATTCCGCAACCTCAATCTGACTAAGGCCTTTCATCTCTCTCATTTCCTTTAAACGAAAACAGACATATATGTCCTTTTCACGGGGTTCATTATCTTGACTCATAGACATATATGTCCTATTATTTCCAACAACAGACAAAAATGTCCATTTTCGCAGACGAGGATGATTATGAAAACCCCTCCTTATCCATCAACTCCGAAAGAAGCCCGTTTGTGGTTTCAGCGCTTCGGAATTTGTATCAGTGAGTGGTGCAAAACGCACGGGCTTGATCACGGTGCGGTCACCGATCTTTTGAGAGAAAAGTCAAAAGGAACCAGAGGTAAGTCGCACAAAGCTGCGGTTGCTTTAGGGCTCAAGGAAAACCCAAACACTTCAATCAAGAAGGCAGCGTAAGGAAGTAATGAAATGGCTACGACCATAAATTTTGTGAATGCGGTTTTGCGATTGAAACTCGAATTGAGCTTGCAAAAGGACCAACAGGTGGCATCGATTTTAGGGTTAACAAAGTCTGCGTTCAGTGAGCGCAAAACAAGAAATGCTTTCCCAGAAGACAAGCTTCGCGCACTGGCAACAACCAGACCGGACTTAAACATTAATTTTGACTACGTGCTTTACGGCACACCAAAAGGGAGCGATGAAATGATTAGCAACAAAAGAGATATGGACGCAGCAATTTTGCGCGAACACAAAGTGATTGGCGACGTAAGCCGCCTCTCTGAGAAATACGGTGTAGGCCGCACTTACATTTTGAAATTAATTAACGATAACCGCCTCACCCAGGAGCAATCACGCGCTACCGAAATTGCGCAAACCGTGATGCGTGCCGGTGAAGTGGTTTATGCGTTGCCCGCGAACCATTTGCAGTCTGCTGCCGGTTCACAAGCCATTGTCAACCAATTGGTAAACACCATCGCTTCAGTTGATAGCAGCATGAATGTGCTGGTAGCTATTTGCATCATCCCCGTTGAAGAAGTTGATTGCAGTGTAACGCACGCAATCGAACACCCACGCGCTACCGCTGCAGCACTGCAAGCCTGCGCCATCAATACCGCACGTAAAAACGAGGTGGCGTGATGAGCAAGCAACCCACAATAAAAATCCCTGTTGCAGGCGGCCATTGGGAATTGGGTGCACACAACCCACGCAGAAAAGGCGGCCTCAAATATTCAGCGCAATTGCACCTCACCGCAAGTGAAAAAATCGTTTGCTTCGTTTTTGCGAATGACGAGGTTGCTATTGATGACGGCTGTCTGATTCTTGACAGCACGCATATTTTTTTGGGTGGTCACGCTGACATTGTTGATGAGTTTTTAGAGCGCACAGGCGGCTACGACGGAGAAGAAGAGTAATGGACAAAACTCGCACCACAGAATCTGGCGCACGTTTGCTGCGCGTGCTGAGCGCACTTAAGGGGTACTCGCTTACAGGTCTATCTAATAAAGATTTGGCGACAAATCTTAAAGAAAGCCCCGCAACGATTAACCGCTGCATGAACACGCTCATTGAAGAAGGCTTTGCGACGAAGCTGGAAAATGGGCGCTACACCTTGAGCGTAAAAATGCTGCAAATCGCCGTTGCACACGCAAACGAAGTTCAGCGAGCGCACGACAAGATTAATGAATTTCAACAACGCGTCATTACTGGCGCAAGATAATAACCGGAGTAGGAAATGGCTAGAACATCTACAAAAACAAAAGCGCTTGATTCAACGAGCATTGATTCAACCGTGGTTAAAACCATTGAAAAAACTGCGAACGAAGCAGCAGCGCATTCAACACAAATAATGGCCGCATTTGGTGAAGGTTTGCCTTACGACCAATCTCGTATTGTTCATGAGGCGCGCTTCTACATGTCTACCAGTGCTGAAGCCATGCTGGAAGCTGGTAAACGTTTGGTGATTCTAAAAGAGCACGAACCACATGGTGAGTTCGTCCAGATACTGGAAAACCAATTGGGCATGGAATCGCGCATCGCCCAAAAAATGATGCAGGCAAGCATAAAATTCCTGAATCCTCGCCTTGAGTCAAAAGCGAAATCGATTTCGCATTTGGGCAAAACTAAGTTGTATGACCTCATGTTGTTAGATGATGAATCCATCGAAAGCCTGGCTGATGGGGGCACTGTCGCAGGCATAGATTTGGATGACATCGAACGTATGTCATCACGCGAACTACGCATGGCCCTGCGCGAACAAAGAGAACAGATTGCCGCAAAAGACAAAGTGATCGCAGATAAAAATAAAAAAATCGATAAGACCAGCGAGCAATTAAAGCGCTTAAAAAAATTGCCGCCGGATGAAGACGCAGCGCAATACCGCAAAGAAGCCAGTGAATTTGCTGACGAAGTTGAGCGATTGATTCGCGTGCAACTTGCAGATTCATTTACCAACGTTCAAGTGCACGGTGAAGAAACCGCAATTGACGAAACTGACTACCTCGTAAGCCGTTTGCAACTACTGGATAAGGCCTTAACCGAACTGTACGGGCGACTTGGCATTGAGCGCAATGCTACCCCTGGCGCTGAGTGGGAAGGCGAATAGTAATGAACCCTGCATTGATAGAAAAGCTACAAGCCGTTGCCCGCGCTGCCGAGGCAGCGGGCCATGGCAAGAAGATAGCTGTCTATCAACAGGCAGCAAATGAAATGGGGATTTCTCTCCAAACTTTGCAACGAAAATTAAAAGAGGTTGCTATGCCGAAGTCCCGTAAAAGAAGAACGGATGCTGGTGACACCAATCTCACGCATGACGAAGCACGCATGATCAGCGCGTACTTGATGGAATCGCAACGCAAAAATATTAAGCGTTTGGCAGGTATTGAGGAAGCGATAGATACACTTCGCGCCGATGGACACATAAAAGCTGAAAGGCTGTGTGAAAAAACTGGCGAATTAAAAGATTTAAGCGTTAGTGCAATCACACGCGCATTACGTTCTTACGGTTTACATCCGGATCAACAAAACCGTCCCACCCCAAAGGTGATGATGGCGAGCCGTCATCCTAATCATGTGTGGCAATTAGACCCATCACTTTGCGTGCTTTATTACCTGCGCAGCAACAAAGGTTTGCAGGTGATGGAACAAAATGAATTCTATAAAAATAAACCGGCGAACATCGCCAAAATTGAAAAAGAACGTGTATGGCGCTACGTCATTACTGATCATGCAAGTGGTTGGATATTTACTCACTATGTACTCGGTGCAGAAAGTGCTGTGAATTTAGTGGAAAGTTTTATTGCTGCCACACAGAAGCGTGATGCCCAGGATCCTGTGCACGGCGTGCCGCTGATAATTATGGTTGACCCAGGCTCTGCGCACATGAGTGCAGTTGCACAAAATTTATGGCGCGCTTTGGGTGTGACAGTGCAAGTCAATATGCCTGGACAACCTTGGGCCAAAGGTCAGGTTGAGAAAGGCAACGATATCGTTGAACGCAGTTTCGAACATCGTTTGAAGTTTATTAAAAATCCAATCACTACCGTAGAAGAATTAAATGTAGAAGCCGGTAAGTGGATGCGTTGGTTTAATTCTACCAAAACACATAGTCGCACCCAGGACACTCGCTACAACGTGTGGTTACGAATTACTGCCGATCAACTTCGTATCGCACCATCACCGCAAGTGATGCGTGAACTCGCCATTAGTAAACCCGAAGAGCGCAAAATATCTCCACAAATGACAGTAAGTTTTAAAGGAAAAACTTACAAAGTTGATTGCGTACCTACTGCCGCAGTTGGTGAAAAATTATTGATTACCCGCAACCCTTGGCGTGATGACGAAAGCGCACAAGTTATTTACACCAACGCCGAAGGTAAAGAAATTACATTCGTTATTGAAGCGGAAAAAGTCGATAACTTTGGATTCAATGAAAGCGCAGTAATGATCGGTGAAGGATACCGCGCACAACGCGATTCTCACATTGATACAGAGCGTAAAGCGGTAGAGCGTTTGCTTATGGGTGCCGACACCGATAAGGACGCACGAAAGAATCGTAAGGCCAAGGCAGTGCCTTTCGGTGGTGCTGTAGACCCAATGAAAGTTATTAACGATCAGGCACTGCCGGACTACATCAACAAGCGTGGCACTCAAATGGATATCGCCACGCCAACCGTTGAATTTAAACCACTTACACATGCAGCAGCTGCAAAAAAATTGGCAGCAGATCCGGCCAAGTTTTGGAACGGAGCCGATCATTTTGCATGGTTGAAACAACGCTACCCAGACGGGGTGCCAGAAGAAGAATTGAGCAGCATTGCTCAACAATTGCAGCAAGTCCAAGCGGCTCCGCTGCGTTTAATTAAATAGGCCAAGGGCCAAACGGGTATCAAGCATTAACCCAACACTTTTATGGAGTTAAAACATGCTGGTATTAAAAAAACGATTGAACGACAAGGGAGTGTTGCAAACAGCCCTTGCCATTCATTGCGAGGTCAGTGATGCAACTATCGCGCAATTGCTAAACCACGGCATATGGCCGAAGACAGCAAAAAAGAGCGACGCACTACGCGCAAAAATTCTTGAATTTTTAGCGGAAAAGGAAGTTGCGAATGATGGTGTGTTTGACGTGATGACAGCGGAACCGATGAAGCACTTACAAGCGGTTCCTAAACCACTTAGCGGTAAATCAGAAAAATCAGAGTCCCAGGAGGACGAACACATGTTGCTACGTAGACAGTCTTTAACACAAGAAGCACGACGTCATTTTAATTTAACTCGCCATCCGTTTTCTGATTTGCAATGTGTGGAAGACATGTGGGCGAGCCCAGATATTCGTTACGTGCGTGAGAGCATGATGAGCACTGCAAAACACGGTGGATTTTTAGCGCTGGTTGGTGAAAGCGGAAGCGGTAAGTCAACAATTTTAACGGATATGGAACAGCGCATTTTAAACGAAAAATTGCCCATCACTTTAATTAAGCCTTATGTGTTAGCCGCTGAAGAAACGGATCACAAAGGCACTATGTTAAAGAGCGCCCACGTTGCTGAATCCATCCTGCGCACATTGTCACCAAATGCACCGATGCGCATCAGCCCTGAAGCGCGCTTTCGTCAAATACACAACGCATTGAGAGATAGCCATCGCAGCGGCTACAGCAATTGCATTGTGATTGAGGAAGCTCACGCAATGCCGGTAACAAGCCTTCGTCATTTAAAACGCATCCTGGAATTGCGCGAGGGCTTCGCATCGTTGGTGAGTGTAATTCTGATTGGTCAACCGGAATTGCTAATAAAACTTAGTGAGCGAAATGCAGACGTGCGTGAAGTTGTGCAGCGTTGCGAAGTAGTGATGCTAGTTCCAATGCGACCCGAAGGTGTGGAAGGATTTTTAGCTCATCGCTTCGGACGTGTTGGAATTAAGGTGGCTGACGTTATCGACACGAGCGGGATCAACCAATTGTGCGCGCGCTTGGTTTCTAAAGCTGGTACCAGTCAATTACATCCTTTAGCAGTCGAGAATTTTATGCTCGCGGCAATGAACATTGCAGCCAGCATTGGCACACCTGTTATCGATGCTTCAGTAATTGATGAGGTGGCGTAATGGACTATCAATTCAATGACGGCGATAAGGTTTCGTATGTTGTTGCTTCAGCGGCTGGACGCGGAATTAGATTTTCAGCACGCGAAGGAAAAATTGAAAGCATTGCCGGTGACTACGCAATTGTTAAATCAAAGCAAGGCCGTAAAAGCCGAATCAAACTTTCAAACATGCGACCTGCACATGTTCCAAATGCATTGACTGAAGCGTTTACCAAATCGGTTGCGGGAGGTGCGTTGTGAGTGCTCAACCTTCAATTTTATTAAGCCGCGCTGATTCGGTTGCTGTTTGTTTGAAGGAACTCGAATCAGTTGGCCACAAAGCTGAGTCGTTAGTGATCACAGAAAGCTACGCGCTGATAACGATTTTAAATCGCCCTAATGCAAAAAGTTTACATGGCTGCTATCGCGGCATCTTAGGTAATGGATCGGGTCGCATGGCTCTGTACGAAATCAAAATGCACGATGTTTTTGTTCAATGGCGTGTTCCCTATTTTGATGCACAACGTAGCGCGAGGATTAGTTGATGGATACTCACTCAGGTTACAAAAAGGCGGATCTGCAGGCCGCACAACAAATGCTGCACACGCACATTGCAAAGTTGTATCAGGCTATTGAGGACAACCAATATCCCAATGCATGCAGCGCGATACGTGCGATTGAAGATGAGTGCAAAAATGCTTCGCGTATTGCAATGGTGCTCAGCTACAACTCGCGTAACAACTACCAACCTCCACGTATTCCGCGCGGAGGAATTACTGAGGGTTTAAATCGTGGATAAGATTATTCCAGAGGGCTATCGCGAAAACTATCGCGGTGATTTAGTGCGCGAGGAATCGATTAAAGATATCGATTTAATGCGTGATGCGCTTGCTGTTGAAATTGCAAAAAAGGCGAGAGCTGCACGTGATTTCCTTCATGCGCTCAAAGAAGAAATTCACGCCGATATCGCTGCGTTCGTGTCTTTGTCCGCAGAAAAATACGGCGCAAAGATCGGCGGCAAAAAAGGAAGCGTGACCATCACTTCATTTGATGGTCGTATTCGAGTACTCCGCGCCATGGCCGATGAAATTATTTTTGATGAGCGCTTGCAAGCAGCCAAGGCACTCATCGATGAGTGCCTTAAGGATTGGAGCACCGGTTCAAATCAACACCTGGTTACTTTAGTTAACGATGCATTCCGTGTTGATAAGTCCGGCAATATTTCAACGGGTCGTGTGTTGGGTTTGCGTCGTCACAACATCGACGATATCCGCTGGAAGCAAGCCATGGAAGCGATATCGGATGCGCTGCAAGTTGTAGGTTCGAAAAGTTACATTCGTGTTTATGAACGTATTGAAGATAGCGATCAATACAAACAAATCCCTTTAGATATCGCGGCGGTGTAAAAATGGAAAACTTATTATTAATTCTTGTTTCGATCACTTCAATAGTGTTCACCATCGGAGCATTTTTTTACGTAAAAAAAGCGTCTTTTGTAGAAACAAAAAAGTTCTGTTATTCGGCAAGCTTTTTCTTTGGAAATATCTTTATTGCGAATTACTGGCTTATCGACTTCTATGGTTGGATTTTAGTTTCGATCTGGTCAGTCATTCAGGTTGTTATTTTTTGGTGTTTTTATTCTGCTCACAATAAATATATTGAGCACCTACGCGCTGAAAAGCTGTTGGAGGTGTGAGATGAAAGTTTTTAATATTTGGTTTTTTCTAAGCGTTGCATTCGCGTCTGCAACTATTTTAATAATCAAAGGATTAGCGCCATTTGGGTTACTAGTTGCTTTGATCATCATTGCATTATTCGCGTAGATGGAGGTGTGAGTTGCTGAATAATTACACCGATAACGAGCTTATCAATATGGATCCAAAAACTGATTTGGAAGCTGAATTAATTAAACGTTTTAGTGGTAACACTGAAAAAGATTGGGATGACCTGGAAGAGCGCGAACAAAAGTGGCACACCAAGTATCTCGAATCGCAAGAGTTTGCAGACTCAATGCGTGATCAATTGCGCAAGCTAGCAACTGAAATTCACCGCTGTGCATTTTTTGGTGTGATTGAAAACACACCTGAATTTCGTCAGGCGTGTAGAGAGGTTATTGATGCGATTGATGAGGTTGTAGATTACAAACTACCAACTGGGGTGGAACCTTTGCCAATAAATAATTCATCTAGTTTTCGCGCGTGCGGTGAGGCTTGATATGACCGGGATTTTGATCACTGTTTATGAAAACAACAACACGTACACGGCGCGTGCAAATGGCAAGGTTGCATCTTGCACCGCTGGCGATATCCGAGCCGCTAACGCATGCGCCCGTAAAATTTTTACCGAACCTTTTGATTTAAAGCGCGAGAAAGATGATCGCCGTTTTTACACAAAGTGGTTGGCGATTCCAAGGACTACACAATGAGTGATGTTGCAGATATAGCTTCGGATATCGAAGCGGAAAGACTGGCGAATATTTTGGCAAATCGACCAAAGCAATTCATCGGCATCAGTGCCGTGGAGTGCGAAGAGTGTGGTGCCGGAATTCCAGAAGATCGCCGTTTAGCATTACCAGGAATTCAAACGTGCGTCGTCTGCGCGCAATTGAATGAAGATAAAACTGCTTTTCAACAGGGGCGCTTCAGATGAGTAACGAATCCTTAGAAAAAGTGCTGGATAAAATTAAAAAATGCTTGGCGTTAAACGACCAGCATTAACTCACGCAGGAGGATAAATGAAACCGCCTATCAAATTTCTAAATATATTTTTTTCAATACTGGTGCTCGGTGGTGTGATTTTAATGTTTTATGGATTTCGCACTGATTGCCCTGGCACCGCTGGTTATGTTTCTTGTTCCGCTATGGAGAAGTAATTGTGAAAAATAAACTACCTGATTTGAACAACCACTTGTTTGCTCAATTGGAGAGGCTATCTGACGAAGCTTTAGTTGGTGAGAAATTAAAAGAAGAAATTTTTCGTTCACGAGCTGTTGTCGATCTTGCAAGCGAAATTATCAGCAATGCGAGATTAGCTTTTGATGCTCAGAAGGAGTTTGGTAAAGAGTTGGGAGCTAAGACACCCGAAGTGCTGGGTATTGGAACTGACTCAAAGTGAAGTATCAAATCGAACATCTGGAGTTTTTGAAGACAGGCTACAAATCGATGCTTATTCCCGAATTGACAGTAGCTTTTAACAAAAATTTTGGGCTAGAGCTAAAAGTTACACAAGTTTACGGTGCGTTAAAAAACCATAAATTCACCAGTGGGCGAAAAGGGCAATTCACAAAAGGGCACATACCTTGGAACGTGGATTCTAAGGGTAAAAAGTTAACAGGAGCGAATAGTGGAAGCTTTAAAAAAGGTCAACACTGTCCAAATAAAAAGCCTTTAGGTCACGAACGGATTTGTAAAAAGGATGGGTATGTGTTGGTCAAAGTCTCTGAGAAGAATCCTCATACAGCATCTTCAGAGCGTTATAAACACAAACACATCGTAATTTGGGAATCGATTAATGGGCCTGTACCAAAAAATCATGTCGTGACGTTTGTTGATGGCGATAAAGGTAATTTTGATAAACATAATTTAAAACTGATTCACCGTGATTTGCTTTGCAGGTTCAACCAAGCACGTGTTTATGGACTGCCAAATGAGCTTATTCCAACCATGAAAAACATAGTTGAATTGAAGACAAAAATTCAGCAGAGAGACATTTAATGAAGTCATGTATCACTAAAGAGTACCAGCCAAACGACGAAGTACTTGGTCGGTTAAACCAAGATGGCGTTGATCGTGACTTTGCGCTCTCGCTGGTACCGGAGTTTGTAATTTATTGGCAGGAGCGCGGTTACAAAACTCATTCCTGGAATTCAAAGTTTTTAACACACGCGAAATATGAATGGCGTCGCTACGAAATCATGCTTGCACATGGTCGCGCTTACTTTCGTATGGGGCCTGAGTGGACGCCCAACAAAGATGTACTTTGGGCACTGGCCGAACAGCAAATTCCTGAAGATTTTACGATGTCAGTTTTGCCAGAGTTTCGCATTTACTGGATGGATCAGGGTTTAGTTACTAATTCCTGGAACTCTAAATTCATTGGTCACGTGCGTTTTCGCTGGCAGCACCATCTTGCCAGCCAACAAGTTTTGAATTCATCACGCCCAATCCGTCAGCAATCTATCGCTGATAGCTTAACTGACCGCGAATGGGCTCAAGACTATCGGGGAGGCAGAAATGGCAACTGCTAAAAAGAAAGTGGATCCACAACGTGCACGTTTGATACGGCTTATACATGTCGGTCGCCGTGAGATTGGTATGGATGAGGAAAGCTATCGCCTTATGCTGGCTAACATGCCTGCTTTAGGAGGTCGCACCAGTTCCGCTGACGTGGGCATTAAAGGGCTTGAATTAATCCTGGATCAACTCAAGGCCAGAGGCTTCAAGCCACGCGCAAAGGCACCTAAATCAAAGCCCAAGCTGCTTACATCGCATGATCGCCCATTGGCTGACGATGCACAGTCAAAAATGATTCGTGGCTTGTGGTTGGAGCTTCATGAAATGGGCGAGGTTCGGGATTCCAGTGAAAAGGCGCTGGCCGCATACGTTCTCCGTATCGCTAAAATCCAAGCGCTTCAGTGGTTGGATATCGAAGGTGCAAGTAAAGTCATCGAAACTCTAAAGAAATGGCGTTCTCGTACGATAAAGAAGGGCGAGGACAAGAATAAGGAGTTAGACGTCAATGAATGATCCCAAGAAACAGAGGCGGTTGGAGCATTTACGACATGAAGTTTATGAAGGCATGTCGGTACAAGCGCAAAAATGTTTAACCGAAGATTTCAACCTGGGTTTAACACAGCGTGAGGCGCTTTGGATTAGTAATCAGCTGGTAAATTACCTTGCTGAATATTGGTCTGGACAGACGCTAACCTTCCCAAAAGACCACATATTCAATATTGACGAACGTGACTTTGAGATTTTTAACAAGGTGAACGGTAAGAATATGATGGAGGTCGCACGCGAATATAAGCTAACTAAGAATGGTTTGTATCGTGTGATTCGCCGCATTCGAGGCAGGGCGATCCGTCGCGCTGGCCAATTGGATATCTTCGGTAATCCTCAATAATCCTCTGGCAAGGAATGCCTGATTTATCCACAGATTTGTGCTTTAATACTCTTCAATGATGCGTTTGGCCTCTGTTGCCTAGATTGAAAATCCCTTTCAATTCCCGTCCCATTAAATCCCCATATAAACTGCTATATCCCATAATTATCTAGCGTTTAATGGTTATTTATCTCACTTGTGTTCATTTTTTTGATAGGAAAAAAATTAAACTTCGTTAGCGGGTTTGCCAATAGTCGCCAGTATTCCGCCATCGACATAAATAATTTGTCCAGTGACAAAATCACTGGCTTTGGATGCAAGAAAAATTGTTGCGCCTTGCAAATCGTCGGGGTCGCCCCATTTTCCTGCGGGCGTGCGGCTGATAATAAAATCATTAAACGGATGGCCGTCAACACGAATAGGTTCGGTTTGGCTGGTCGCAAAATATCCCGGGCCAATACCATTAACCTGCACATTATATTGTGCCCATTCGGTTGCCATATTTTTGGTCAACATTTTCAAACCGCCTTTTGCTGCAGCATAGGCACCTACAGAATTACGGCCCAGTTCGCTCATCATGGAACAAATATTAATAATTTTTCCGCTGCGGCGTTCAACCATTTTTCGTGCAACCGGGCGAGTCATGGTAAATACACCGGTTAAATCAATTTTGATGACTTCTTCAAAATCCTCCAGCGACATTTCTAGCAAAGGTGTGCGTTTAATGATGCCGGCATTGTTAATTAAAATATCAATTGCGCCATGATCCCTTTCAATTTGATCAACTGCAGCGATCACTTGGTCTTCATCGGTGACATTAAATTTATAACCAAATGCGTTGTAGCCCATTTGGCGATACACATTAACTGCATTGTCGATTTTTTCTTGTGATGAATTGCCATTGATGATTAGCGTTGCACCGGCACTTGCAAGGCCTGCGGCCATTGCCATACCGAGCCCGTGAGTTGCGCCAGTAACGACAGCGATCTTTCCGGTTAAATCAAAAAGAGGATGGTTCATAGCTGTAGCTCTATTTGGTTGGGAGTCGTCATTCCCGCAGGGAATCCAGCGACATTGATAACCCAGTGATATTCAAAAAAGTCTCTGGATTCCCTGCGGGAATGACGACTGCCTATTTAATATTAATTTTATTCCAGAAATAAAATTATTGTGCTGGGAGTTTTTGCTACATTTTTCTGTGCATCTTAATTTCTAGCAAAATTTTTTATTTAATTTCACTTGGCTTATGAAAATCCATATCCGTATAATCGTGGTTCTCTCCCGCCATGCCCCAGATAAACGTGTAATTTGCGGTACCCACACCTGAATGCATTGACCATGGTGGTGATACTACAGCCTGTTCATTGGCAACCCAGATATGGCGTGTTTCATTTGCTGGCCCCATAAAATGGCAAACGGCGTGAGTATCCGGAATATTAAAATAAAAATAAGCTTCCATTCTGCGGCTGTGGGTATGCATGGGCATGGTGTTCCAAATGCTTCCCGGTTTTAATTCAGTCATCCCCATTTGCAATTGGCATGTATCGAGCACAGTGCTAATCATGAGTTGATAAATATCGCGTTCATTACAGGTATCGCCGGCACCCATATGCAGCACTTTGCTATTTTCCTTGTTTAATTTTTTGGTGGGGTAAGTGCAATGTGCCGGTGTTGAATTCAAATAAAATTTTGCGGGATTACTTGCGTCATCACTGCTGAATGAAACTGCTTTTGCGCCACGGCCTATATAAAGTGCCTCTTTTGTGGCGATGGAAAATACTTCGCCATCGACATTAATTTTTCCGCTACCGCCTATATTAATTGCACCTAACTCACGGCGTTCCAGAAAATATACGGCTTTTAATTGCGCTATAGGTTCCAGTGTTAAGGATTGTCCAACCGGCATGGCACCGCCCACCATTAAACGCTCGTAGTGTGTGTAGGTGAATAAAATTTCATCGCTTGCAAATATATTTTCAATCAGAAAATGTTTACGCAGTTTTTCTGTATCGTAGTGTTTATAGTCATCAACATGAACGGCGAAACGTTCTTCAATAGTTTTCATTGCTCACCTTCTTTTCAAAATGGGTAAAAATCTGGTTATCAAATCGGTTCAGATTATTTCTTTAATAAGGTATAAATTTCCAATCCTGCCAAAATAAACGGCGTATTGCCTTTGGGGTCGTTGGATGTAACGGGTTCTGTCAAATAATAATCGTAACTTCCATCGCGACCAGCACCTAAACCTGCCACCAGGCATTGGTTAGTCATACTGATTTTTCCATCGGCACCAATACTGGCAAATTCATTAATTAAACCGGTATAACTTTTGAGTGCGGCGGTGCGATAGGAATCTGCAAGGTAACCATGGTTAATGGCTTTTGCTAAAAAATAAGTAAACATAGCACTGGCGGTGGATTCGCGATAATTGCCAATGTCACCGGGGCGATCAGTAATTTGCCACCAGGTACCGGTGGCTGCATCCTGGTAACGCAAAATATCCGGTGCAAATTCGTTGATAATATCAATGAGTGTTTTGCGCAATTCTATTTCTTTGGCAGGAATAAAATCCAATACATCGACCAACGCCATAGCATACCAGCCCATGCCACGCGACCAATACTGCGACGCGCGGCCATTGGTTTTATCGGCCCAGTCTGCTTTTTTGGATTCGTCCCACGCGTGATAATAAAGGCCTGTTTCAGGGTTGCGTAAATGCTCGCGTGCAATAACAAATTCATGCACGGCCTCTTTAAAACTTTCGTGTTGTGCTGCACCAGTTTCGTAGGCAGCTGCATATTGCGCTAAAAATGGCATGCCCATATACACACCATCCATCCACAATTGATTGGGATAAATAATGCGATGCCAAAATGCTCCTTCAGAGGTTCGCGGGTGACGCTTTAAGTTAGCGCGCAAAAAATCCACTGCTTTACGGTATTTGGTTTCTCCGGCTTTTTGTTCCAATAAAATAATCATTTCACCGGGCTTGGTTCTATCAATACTGAATAAATCAGGATTAAAACCAATAATTTTTCCCGCCGGTGTGATGTAACTGCCGGATACAGAGTCCAGTGCTTTCCGGTATTTTTCATCCGGCGAAATTGCATTTAATTTTTGCAATGCATAAATTTGCATTCCAACAACATCATATTCAAAGTTGGTAGGGCGCTTGCGAAATTCGTCCCAGCCATTGGCATGGTAGTTTAATGTTTTGCGTGCTAATTCAGAATCAGCAAGCCCTTTGCTCCACGCCAGGGCTACGTCTGCAGTTATAGGTTTTGTTTTAGCGGATTCACTTAATGCAGATTTAATATTGATGCGCGATTGTTTGGTGAGGCGTTCAACTTCACGATCCAGATAAGCTTTAAATTCGGTTTCCGTTTTTATTCCATTAATTTCACCATCCCAAACTGCTACAAAATAATAATCGAGATCGCCACCGTTGGTATTCATAACCGATACATAAGAACCTGCATCTTCTGTTTGTTTTTCACGATCTCCCTTACGGAAAATAACAGCCATACCCAAATAACTATCTGGATTGCTTAAACTTTGTTTGCCCCAGCTGGCGGCGTAAGTCCATGCGCTACTGCTGATATTGTCGTTACCCAATAGCAATTTCGTATCGGGATGCTTCACAACGCCAATCGCAATATTGGGTAAATTTTTAGTGAGCTGTATCCGCCGATCTTGATTATCCGGTGAGTTTTCATGTCCGGAAATTTTCAGGCGTGTATGCACCAAACGACTGCCCGCATTCATGGATAAATCGGATGACATATCAAAACTATGCCCATTAATTTTCCACTGGTTATATTTAATATTGAAATCAGAATAAAGTGCACCGTTTTCCACAATAGTGGCGTCCCAACTTTTTACGTCAGAAACCAGGTCGACTGATTTACCGTTCCAAAAGCCATAGCCGCCTGCGCCAAGGGTTTTGCCAACGGCTAAAATATCCTGGCCCCAGGGGGCATCATGGTGATAAGCCTCATAATCTTTTTGCCCGATGTTTTGTAAAACCATATCGCTGGTTTTCTTGCCAAAAATATCGAAACCATTGCGCCAGTCTAAATAAACCCGGTAAGCCACTTTATCGGATTCAATGCCGGGCCCTTCATAGCGGATAAAATAAGAGTGATCGGTATATTGCGGCGGGGGTGTAAATTTTTGTACATTTTTAAAATGCGTAAAGTTTTCGTAAACCTTGCCGTTCCAGTGTCCACCTTCTTTAATGGAAATTTCAGCCTGGGTTTGCTTTTTAAGTGCAGGAACTTTAATTCGTGAGTCACTCACAATCGTAAATGTGTGAGTTTGCGCAGGCGAAAAATCAACAGCAACCAATAGTGTATCAGGCTTGCCATCCATATCGGTATCAATAATCTGGCTGGGTAAAATAGTATTTTTTTCCCGCGCAACGAGATATTTTGCTTTGGGATCGTCAAGTGCTAACCCCAATTCATTAAACGAAAAATACAAAGGTTCTTGTGAGCGGGAAAAATGACTGGGGTTGGTTGCGTCAATCGTTGCGACCATGGATGTTGTAGCAACATGCGTTAATTGATTGCTGGTACAAGCGCATAGCACACCAAAAATAATTGCTATGGTCGTTAAGGTAAAAAATTTGGGTAGCCCTGATTTATTCAACATAGTTTACCTGTCGCTGGCGATACAATTGATCAAAAATATTCATACACTTTATTGCGCTAACAAATAAACAGGGATGCCGGTTTGCCGGCATCCCTGGCGCGTCACTTTTATAGCGGACAGATTAGAATTTGTAATTCACTCCCAAATTATATTGTCTGCCCGTTTGGTGATAATAAGAATCGCGATTGTCAGTTGCATCAACCCATTGATCATCAGCTTCGTTGGTCAGGTTCAACATATCCAAAGTCACTTTGAAATGCTCGTTAATTTGATAGGAAACCTGTGCATCCACATTAGTTGTTGCTGCAGTACCGTTTTGGTAGTTCAAGTTGGAATCGTTAGTCGCTGTTGTTAAATAACCGCCACGCTTGGCAACAGAAACACGCGCATGGAATGCATCTTTTTCAAAATACAAGGTAGCGCTTGATGAATTGGGCGATAGATTGGTAAGCGCAGCAGTCGCCAAGACTTTGCCATTTTTATCAACGTAATCCATTTTTGATGAAACATGGGTGAAAGAGCCTGTGAAACCAAAATATTGCAACACGCCGGGCAAGAATGTGAATGGTTGCTGATAACTAATTTCATAACCGGTTAATGGACCGCCCGGGCCATTAACCGGCGTGCTCGTGCTCCATTCCATGGTTTCATTACAGGCTGCACCGTATAGCGGACCACATGCTGTTTTTACCAAATCAATCGGTAATCCAAGCGTGGTATACACTGCACTACCTACTAGTGTTTGCACCTGGGTTGAGAGTTCTTTCCTGAAACCCGCGATACTGATCATGGACTCCGGTGCAAAATACCATTCAACACCTAAATCATAATTTTTGGAACGTGTTGGTTTCAGGAATGGATTTCCCGAACTCACAGCGCGTTGCGTACCTGTCACAGTGACATTGGTTTCACCAACCAAACTACCCAAACCTGCACGTGCAATACCTTCTGAATAGCTTGCGCGAATTTGGATATCTTCAACGGGTGACAGCACTAAATTTAACGCAGGTAAAGTATCTGAATAAGAATTTTCAATGAGCACTTGTGACCATGTACCATTTAAATTCACCCACTGGGTAGATGATTGGTCAGTATTGAAATGACGAACACCCAGATCACCGCGGAATGACATGCCCGCAATTTCGGTTTTGAAATCAGCCTGGATATATTCGGCAGTTGTGTCTTCCTTAACTTCAAATGTACTGCCGCGAGTGGTGGTCATCGGTAAATCCCAGCGACCAAATTTTTCCATAATTAATTCGCGATTTGGCAACAACCATGAACCTTTAGGACCCAAACCTGAATTGAAATTAATTATGTAAGCGGGATCTGCTTGCAAATTTACACCGCAAGTTGGGCTCGGCGTATTGGTTGCGGTAGTGTTGCCCGTGAGCGCACAGTTGGTGGCATTACCCAAACCTTCACCACCCAAATAAGCAGTTTGGTAGGTATCCATGTCGAATTTTTTAATGCTCGCGCCACCTTTTAAGGTGATGCTGTCATTCAAATCATATTCAAGACCTAATGAACCTGTGTCATAAGTATTCACTGTGCCTTGTGGCCGTTGGCGAACACTGTTGATTGTCCAGCTCGCGGGATTGTATGCAGCATCACCAAATGTTAATACGGCATTTTCGTGGCCGTTGCGATAATCCCACGCAATATCCTGATTACTGGCTTGCATGATAACGGTGTTTTGGATCGGGTTTTCAAAATCAGATTTTGAACGGCCAACCAAACCTTTGATGCGGAAGCTATCCGTAAAATTATGTTTTGCTGTTAAGGTGTATTGTGAAAAATCTGTTGTCATTTCATCCTGACGGCTTTCGCCTAACAAACGCGCGCCATTCATTTTTGCATAGACTAAAGAATTTCCTTCAATTGCGTAATCGGTAATATTTACGCTGGCGTTTTGGCTGCCGTTCATGGAGCCTTCAATAAATTTTTCGGTGCGAGTTGCTTCATAGCGAGATAACAATGCATCCAAACTAATTTCGGTGTCGTCAGTGGGTTTGAATTGCAATGAGCCGCTTACGCCAGTGCGCGATAAATCAGTGTTGTACACATCGTAACGGGGAATGCGTGGTGTAAATTTGCGATTTGGATAAGTGCATTTATTATTTACCAATACACAATCACCCATGACCTCATCAAATGCATTAGGTGTTGTTGCAACGCCAGCTTTACCTGCGCCCAAAGCGCCAGCCGTTAAACCATTAACACTTTTGAAGGCTTCGCTCGCAGCGTTGCTCCAGCGCACGGTACTATTTCCCTGATCGAGAATACTGCGCTCACCGTAAGACACGGATAACAATGCGCCGACTTTTCCATCAGCAAATATATTGCTAATTAAAAAACCTGCAGAGGGATCATTTTTCTTCGATAAGTCGTTGTAACCCAATTGACCGTTAGCGGTAAATACAAAACCATCGTGATTGAATGGTTGATCCGCTTTCATTTCAACGGTTGCACCTAATGAGCCTTCATCAACTTCAGCGGAACTGGTTTTGCGCACGGTTAATGAGTTAAATAAATCGGAGGAAAATGTATTGAAGTCAAAACCACGGCCACGGTTGTTGCCGCCCGTAGCATCAGTACCACCTGTGGTGGAAATACCTTCCATGCCGTTAATCAATACGCGTGTAAAGTTTGGGCCGAGGCCACGTACAGAAATATTGCGACCTTCACCGCCGGAGCGGGAGATGGCTACCCCGGGAATACGCTGCAAAGATTCGGCGAGGTTATTATCAGGAAACTCGGCGATATCTGACGCAAGGATGGCGTCGACAGAACCGGCAGATTCACGTTTTGCATCCAGGGCTTTTGCCTGGCTTGCCCTGAAACCGCTGACAACAATTTCGTCAACCTGTTCATCGGCTGCGTATACGGCACTTGGTATTGCCATGGTAATGGCCAACACCAGCGGATTGATTTTGAATGTCTTCATTTTGCTATTCCCCATCTTTATTGTTGGTTAATCACATTAGCGTTGTGATATTTACTGTTTTCTACCGCGAGTAGATAACAATCCTTTATTGCTGACGTTAAGACTTGATACGGCAGCTATTTTTTTACAGAAGTTTCTGAAAAATTTTTATGTGCTACGAAAATTTAAATTGAAAAAGTTTTTCCCGCGATGCGAACATTGTTAGCCTGGAATTTATCCATATTTTCGAGCTTGCCCAGGTCGTCGGCCCAGTCAAATTGCACGTCAACCAAATGAAGGTTTTGAATCGGCGAGCGCGCATAGCCTTTTACGTTAAAAATTTGTTGGGCGTTTTTGCAGTGTAAATTTTTTATTTCGATGTTTTTTACTTGCGGTGTGAATTTTCCGGTATCGCCTTCTTCGTAATCAAAATCGATAACGATGGCTGTTTGCACATCACCTATAGTGATATTTCTGAAATAAATATTTTCGATAGTGCCGCCGCGAACAGAGTTGGTTTTAAAACGCAAACCGCGCTCCAGGTCGTGGCTGCTCATTTCGCAATCCTCGACAAAAATATTGCGTGCGCCACCGGAAATTTCACTGCCGATGACTACACCGCCATGACCATTGCGCATTTTGCAATTGCGGATAAGGATATTTTCTGAGGCTATATTGATGCGTCTGCCATCAGCATTGCGACCGGATTTAATGGCGATGCAATCGTCGCCGGTATCAAAAAAACAATTTTCGATAACAACATTTTTGCAAGATTCAGGATCGCATCCGTCAGAATTGGGGCCGAGGCTTGCGCAGGTGACGCCGCGTACGCTGACGTTTTGGCAAAGCACAGGATTGATTAACCAGAACGGCGAGCGTGTGATGGTCACATCTTCAACCAAACAATTTTTGCAGCCATAAAACTGCACGAAAGGTGGACGAAACTGAGCACCTTCCGCATAAATCCTTTCGTTTACCGGGCGATTTTTTTCGACATCCAATTCAAGTTTTTTACGCGCTGCGTCCTGGGTTGGAATACCATTTTTTTCCCAACTTTTACCGCCTTTCCACGGCCACCAGGTATTTTCATCGGCTTGGCCGTTGAGTGTGCCTTTGCCGGTTAAGGCAATATTTTCCTGTTGATAGGCATAGACAAGGGGCGAATATCCCATGAGCTCCATACCTTCCCAACGAGTAAAAACTGCAGGCAAATAATCCCCGGGATTTGTGCTGAATAAGAGCGTGCAGCCTTCTTCAAGATGCAGGTTCACGTTAGATAACAAATGGATCGGGCCAGTTACAAATTCACCCTTGGGGATAATTACGCGTCCACCACCACCCTCGTGGCACTTGGCAATCGCTTTGGCAAAAGCCGGGCTGTTATTGCTGCCATCAGCTTTTGCGCCGAAATCGGTCACTAAAAATTCGCGGTTTGGAAAGTGCGGAACCTGGGTTTCACGTGCTATCCGGCGCGCTTGCGCCCAGGCGTTATCGGAGCTGCGATGAAGTTCATTGAGTTGTTTGTCTCGCGCGTTTACAAGTCCGCAACCAGCCAAGCCTGCGCCCACAGAGACAACACTTGCAGAGGCAAGGAAATGGCGACGACTCAATTTACCTATAGATCTAGTCGCTAGGGGTTTAATCATTAGCTCGCTCTCATGTAATCGTTATGGTGGATGCGCTCTATGGTCTGTTTGCCGCAAAAATCGCCCAATCCAGGTTAGGTCGTAGGCCAAAAATAAGTCTGCTAAATGGGCTAAAAATTATTTTTATTGGTTAAGTTGTTTTTAATTGTGAATATCGCCTGAAATAAAAGCAATAAGTTTGAGTGTAAATTTTTCTATAAAATTGAATATTTTTAGTGTTTATTTCCTATTAAATTTATTGTAAACGATTACATTTTGCTTAAATTATTTATGTAATCGATTCCATGTATTTTGTGAGAAAAATAATTTAAAAATTTTCAAAAATATTTTTAAGAGAGATAAATCCTACAAATTAGAGTGGAAACGCTAAGGATTTGCGCATTTAAAGATGCTGGTGGGATGGGTAGTGCGAAAATCAACAACCGAAATTGTGAAACCGTTTCATTGTCCCCGGTTTTGGGTTGGGGGCGAGTTGCGGACGAAATATTCAGGGTGCTAGTCTAAAAACGGTATTGACCGAATACCATTGCCGATTTGGGCGCCGCAAGGCGCCTGTTTTTCTTCCGGCACCCAAAAATGAAGTAAAAATTTATTTCTGTCGTCGTTATTTCAGGTGGGCCAGTGAGCAAGATTCTTCGTTTGCACGAGTTGGATAATGTCGGCATTTGCAAGGTTGCCCTGCCAGCCGGAACACAATTGATTTCATCAGAACTGCGTCTGGTCGATGATATTCCCGCGCTCCACAAAGTCGCCTTGCGCGATATCAACCCTGGTGAAGCCATCCTCAAATATGGCCAGACCATGGGTTTTGCCAACCAATTTATTCCTGCCGGTGCCCATGTGCATGTGCACAATTGCGTTATGGGTGATGCAGATAAAGATTACGGATTTTGCAGCAAAGCGGTGCCGACAGATTTTGTCCCGCTTGCTGAGCGCGCGACCTTTCGCGGCTACAAACGCGCTAATGGAAAAGTGGGTACGCGAAATTACATCGGTATTTTGACTACCGTAAATTGTTCGGCGACGGTTGCGCGTGCGATTGCGCAGCATTTTACTTTTTCAGGTGAATTAAAAAACTATCCGAATATCGATGGTGTTGTGGCGCTGACACACGAAACCGGCTGCGGTATGCGTTCAGAGGGTGAAGGTTATGAAACCTTGCGGCGCACTTTTGATGGCTATGCGCGTCATCCTAATTTTGGTGGAGTGATGATGGTTGGCCTTGGCTGCGAAACCATGCAAGTGAGTCGCGTGTTGCAGGAAAGTGGATTGGCTGACACCGACACTTTTTGTGCGTACACCATCCAGGATGAAGGCGGCACGCGAATTTCTGTTGAAAAAGGCATAGCAAGATTGCGCGAGATGTTGTCGCTCGTTAATAAAGCGCAGCGCGAAATTGTTCCAGCGAGCGAACTGGTGATCGGTTTGCAATGTGGTGGCTCTGATGCCTTATCGGGTGTGACGGCCAACCCGGCGCTGGGAATAGCGGGCGATATTTTAATTCGTCACGGCGGTACAGTTATTTTGTCTGAAACGCCGGAAATTTATGGTGCAGAACATTTGCTCACGCAGCGCGCGGCAACTCCGGATGTTGCTGAGCAATTATTGGCGCGTATCAAGTGGTGGGAAGAATATACCGCGCGCAATGATTTTGAATTAAACAACAATCCATCACCGGGCAATAAAGCGGGGGGATTAACCACCATCATGGAAAAATCCCTGGGTGCACAAGCTAAAAGTGGTTCTACTACTTTGAATGCCGTGTATCTTTATGCTGAAAAAATAGTGGAAAAAGGTCTGGTATTTATGGATAGCCCGGGTTACGACCCGGTATCTGCAACAGGCCAGGTGGCCTCGGGTGCACAAATTATTTGCTTCACCACGGGGCGTGGATCAGCGTTTGGTTGCAAGCCAGCGCCCTGTATAAAGCTGGCGAGCAACACACCTCTCTACGAGCGAATGAAAGAAGATATTGATATCAATTGCGGCGGTGTGTTGGATGGTGAAATAAGTTTGTATGAATGCGGCGAGAAAATTTTCCTGGAAATATTAAAAATCGCGTCCGGCGATGTCACCAAAAGTGAAGCGCTGGGTTACGGTGATAATGAATTTACGCCCTGGAAAATCGGTGCAACGGTATAAGGCGATAAATAGGTAGCAGTAAATTGATCGTTATAGATACGTGACTTTCCCATCCGCAGAATTTTCCTGATGATTAATATCCCTAGCTATTGGTGGCTGCCAGATTGATATCAATTGCTACGTGAAATCAGTTTATTTTCCCGGGGTAACTTCAGTTTACTTAAGCTGGTATACTAGTGCGGTTAAATATGGTTTTATCCGGCTGTCTGGGAAAAGTGTTTATTTTTCCTGTTCGGATAGGATTACGCGAACATAAAAAAAGCTGCATTACTGCGGCTTTATGGTAAACGGCCATTAAGCGCCAAGCTCTTTGTCAAAAACTGATTTTTCAATCACGGCACCGCGGTGGCGAATGATGATACCCGCACAGCGAATGCCCTGGCGCGCTGCGTCTTCAGCGGATTTGTTCTGCAATCTTGCAGCCAGATAACCGGCGTTAAATGTATCGCCTGCACCGGTAGTATCTATCACATTGGCAACGGGCGGTACGGGAATATGCACTTGTGAATTAGCGGTAATGATGACTGCATCCTCTGCGCCGCGCTTTAAAATTAACTCGCGCAAATTACAATTTTCATAACGTTTTTTGCAGCCATCAAGGGTGTCATCACCCCAGAGCAAAAGTTCATCATCAAGTGTGAGTAGTGCAATATCGGTGTGTTGCATAATTTGTAGCATCGCCGTTTGCGCTTCTTGCTTGTCTCGCCACAAGCGCGGCCTGTAATTGCTATCGAATGCAATGGTGACATTTTCGGCTCGAAGTTTTTGTAACGTTTTAAGTAAATACTGGCGAGATTGTTCACCGATAATGGCAAGGGTAATACCGCTCAGGTAAACGCAATCACAGTGTTTAAGTTGCTGGAATAATTGTTCACTGTTTTCCGGTGTGGAAAATAATTCGCGGGCAGGGGCTTCTTTACGCCAGTAAAAAAATTCACGCTCGCCATCCGGGGCGTTGCGAATGATATAGAGCCCTGGTGATCGGCCCGGCAAGCACTCAATCATCGCTGTGCCAATATTTTCGTTGGCCATACGTTGCATTATTTTTTGCGAATAAGGATCTTCACCAAGGTTGGTCACATAATCGGTTTGCAATCCAAGGCGCGCCATATACACCGAGGTGTTGTAGGTATCACCTGCGAATGAGAGCGCCATAATGTCGCGATCTTTTGTGTCAGGTGTATCAATAGGGAAAGGAGCAAGTTCCACCATGACTTCGCCAATCGCTGCTATGTGTGCCATATAAAATTTCCGGTTGAAAGATCAGTTTATTAACAATAAAAATTATTTTTGTGAGATGTGACCAAAATATATCACCGAAAAAAATTAATGCCCAGAATTATTTTTTAATTAAAATGTAAATGAATTGAAAAAATATTTAAGAATGTTGGACGTAATTATGAATAGATTGAGTGAGGCGAATTTAGCTAACTTACCGGCAGACGTCGTTGTGCCAAGCTATGATCGCCACCAGTTGAAAGCGGGTATTGTGCATTTGGGAATAGGTGCATTTCATCGTGCACACCAGGCTTTTTATACAGAATCAGTGCTGAATAAAGTGGGCGGTGACTGGGGAATTATCGGTTGCAGTTTGCGTTCAGCGACTGTGCGTGATCAGCTTGCGCCACAGGATGGGTTGTATACCTTGGTTGAACGCTCAGGTGACGGAGAAAAATTACAAGTCATTGGTGCAGTAATTAAAAACCCGGTTGGCCCGGAAAATCCGACTGAATTAATTGATGTGATGGCGCAGCCTGAAATAAAAATTATTTCAATGACGGTAACCGAAAAAGGCTATTGCCATGACCCGGCCACCGGCAATTTAAATATCCTGCATCCTGATATCCAGCATGATATTGAAAATATCAGCACACCAAAATCAGCTATTGGATTTATCGTCGCTGCATTGAATGTACGTTTTAAATCAGGAATAAAAAGTTTTACGGTGTTGAGTTGCGACAACTTGCCGAATAATGGCGAGGTGCTTGAAAGGGTTGTTATACAATTTGCTGAAAATATCTCGCAAGAATTGGCTTTGTGGATTAAAGCCAACACCTGTTTTCCCTCAACCATGATTGATCGTATTGTACCAGCGACTACCGATGCAGATCGCCAGCATATTCAAGCTCGCCTTGGTATGCGCGATGAAGGTGTGGTGATTGCAGAACCTTTTAGCCAATGGGTAATTGAAGATAAATTTTCAGATGGTCGCCCGCAATGGGAAAAAGCCGGTGCGCTTTTGGTGGATGATGTACGCGTGTTTGAAAAAATAAAATTGCGCCTGCTCAACGGTTCCCATTCAATTATGGCTTACACAGGTTATTTATCCGGTTTTGATTATATTAGCGAAGTCATGAGTGAACCCGCATTTGTGAATGTAATAAAAACCTACATGGCGCGCGAAGCGGGTGAAACCTTGAGTGCGCCGGCAGGCTTTGATATTGAAGCCTACAAACAACAACTATGCGAACGTTTTTCAAATAAAGCGCTCAAGCATCGCACCTGGCAAATTGCGATGGATGGTTCGCAAAAATTACCGCAGCGTCTATTGGACAGTTTGCGCACCCAACTCAAGTCCAATGGACATATCGATATAATTTGTCTCGGTGTTGCCGCATGGATTCGTTATGTGTCTGGTGTTGATGAAAGCGGCAATGCAATAGAAGTGTCTGATCCTCTGGCGGCAGAATTGCGTGCGCTATGTGATGTTAATGCGGGTAACGCAGAAAGCATTGTGCATGCAATTGTAGGCTTACCTAAAGTATTTGGTGAAGATTTAATCCATGAAGAAATATTTATTGCAAATACTGTTGGGTGGCTGGAGCGGTTTTATGCACAGGGAGTTTTGAAATCTATCCAATCAGAATTTCTGGCGGTTTAACTACAATAATTATCAAGGGAAGTAATTCCAAGATTACTTCTCAAGATTAAGGTCAAACGTTATTTTATAAAAATAATTCATCATGAAAATACTGTGTTTGCTATTTCTGGTTTTTATGCAAACAGCTTGTTCCTGTGTGGGATTACTCGTTGCTGACGTCCAGGTTAAAAAATCCTGCAATAACACGCCTCACTGTTTTGAAAAAATCCAGGCCGCTATTGATGCTGCGCCAGCAAATTCCATAAAACCATATCGAATTATTATTGCGAATGGCGATTACCGGGAAAAAGTTATCTTAAATAAAAATAATATCCAGCTTGTGGGGCAATCCACAAGGAAAGCTCGATTGGTGTTCGGTGATTACGCTGGAATTATATTGGTGTCAGGGAAAAATTTAGGTACGCCTGATAGCGCTACACTTCGAATATCAGCAACGAATATAACAATAGAAAATATTACGGTGGAAAACAGCTTTGATTTTTTGGCAAACGATTCCCTGCAAAGTGATAATCCTGAAAAAATAACAGGCAGCCAGGCTGTCGCATTATTTATAGATGCACCGAGTGACAGGGTTTTGGTTCGTAACGTAGTTGTATTGGGGCATCAAGATACTTTATTGGTAAATTCAGGCCGCAGCTGGTTTGATAAGGTCGTGGTTGCGGGCACTGTCGATTATATTTTTGGTAAGGGCAATGCCTTGTTTACACATTCAGAAATAAAAACACTTGCCCGAAGTAAATTTACCAATCCATACGGATTTATTACTGCACCTTCAACCAATATCAATGCCGAATACGGTTTAACATTTATAAATTGTCGCTTAACTCGGGATATTTCTGTACCCGATAATTCAGTGGCGCTCGGGCGGCCCTGGCATCCTACAACATACTTCCCGGATGGCTACTATGCAGACCCCGATGCGATTGGAAAAGCTGTTTTTATCAATAGCTGGATGGATGGGCATATTACCAAGGAGGGATGGTATTCCATGAGTGGTACAGGAAAAGATGGTGCTAAGAAAAATTTTACCCCGGAAAATTCGCGTTTCTATGAATATAACACTGTGGGGCCTGGCGCAATGCATAACGAAAATCGCCGGCAGCTTCACGATGCTGACCAGAACATTTATAGCATTAAAAATATTTTTGGCGATTGGCAGCCGCAAGGTTAATGTCAATAAAAACCGGATCTATGGATTTTTCAGCCAACAATTATTAATGGATTAAGATGATAAAAATAATCGCGGGCTGTTTTTAAACCAACATTATAGTTATAGTCCGCCCCCTGAATTAACCACTTAATTATTTGAGCTTTAATGCTGATGCAAACCCAATACCTTGGCAATCTTACGCCGCTCAGGGGAATCGCGGCGCTGTTGGTTGTTATTTTCCATATTAATTTAAGTTTTTTTGGCGGAACCATAACGGGTTCCTGGCAAACTTCATTGATTTCCCAGATGTACACCATGGTAGATTTTTTCTTTATGCTTAGCGGCTTCATCATGCTGCATGTATATGGCAACTGGTTTATAGATGGTGTTACGCCAAATCATTTTAAAAAATTTATGATTGCACGTTTTGCCAGGGTATATCCCTTGCATTTGTTCACATTATTGTTGGTGGCAGTCATTATTGTGCTTTATCGTTACAAGATTGGCCCAATAGAAAATCCTTTTTTGGCTGCTATGTTTAAGAATAAAAATATTCCTGCCAATCTGTTGTTGCTTCAGGGAATGAATATTACTGATTATTTATCCTGGAACGTTCCGGCGTGGAGCATAAGCACAGAGTGGTGGGCTTATGTATTATTTCCGCTGCTTATTTTGGTGTTTCCCAAATCGAATAACACCTTGGCGCGTACAGTTATGTTTGTCGGATGCTTTGCGGCGTATATCTGCCTCGCGTATTTCTTTTCACCTATGGTTACGCTACCTGCATTATTATCTTTTCTTGAGAATGAACCCGCAAGCCATAGCATAGATGTGACTTACCAGTTTGGTTTTTTGCGCTGCATGACCGGATTTATTGTCGGTATGTTGAGCTACCAGATTTATAAAGATAACCAGGCAAAAAATTTTTTTTGCAGCACTTGGAGCATGGTCATATTGGGCCTTGGGCTTTTTGTATGTATGCATTTTGGTGTAGCAGATTATTTAACGGTTTGGTTTTTCCCGCTTATTATTTTGTCAGCGGCGCACGGTAATCCGGCACTCAATAGGTTGCTTGGATCAAAATCCATGCAAGGATTAGGCGATTGGTCTTTCTCTATTTATTTACTGCACTTTCCGCTAATTGTTGCCATCAATCTTTTTGTGCCGGATTTATCGATTATTGAACGCTACGGATTTCCATCGTTAAATACACCCATCATGAGTATTGTTTTTACCCTGGTGTTGGTAATAGTGATTATTTTATTATCATCCATCAGCTATAAATTGGTTGAAGTTCCGGCGCGCCGCGCGTTAAACAGGTCGTAAAAATTATCTTTCTTTAAATAAAAATGCCGATAATAAATCGGCATTTTTTGCGCTATTTTTGCAGCCTGGATTATGGATTTCTTAAATAATCCATGCAAATATCAACTTCATTGGCTGAGCCCATAATCACTGCTACCCGTTGATGGAGCGCTGCGGGAGATATATCCAAAATCCTTTGGGTTTCGCTAAATGCTTTTCCGCCTGCCCCTTCTACCAGCATTGCAATAGGGTTTGCCTCATACAATAAGCGCAATTTTGCAGGTTGTTTTGCATTGCGATTATCCGATGGATACAAAAAAATTCCACCTCGTATTAATACCCGGTGCATATCGCCAACCATGGCTGCATTCCAGCGCATATTAAAACGTTTTTTGCGAATCCCTGTTTCACCGCTAATTAAATCATCAATGTAATGTTTAAAGTCTTGATGCCAAAAACGTTGGTTGGACATGTTGATTGAAAATTCCTGCGTATCCTGCGGAATTTCCAATGCGGGAATTGTTAATAAAAATTGCCTGCTCTTTGCATCCAGCGTAAAACAGCGTGTGGGGCCACCGGTGTTTATGACTAATAAGGTTGATGCACCGTAAAGCACGTAAGCTGCGCACAACTGCTGTGTCCCTGCCTGGTGGAATTGCAGTTCACTGTTGGCGGCAACATCATTACGCGCAGGATAAATGGTAAAAATAGTTCCAATTTGACCATTAATATCAATATTGGATGAACCATCCAGTGGGTCAAATGCCACTAGATATTTTCCTGATGGGTTACCCGAAACAGAATTATCTTCTTCCTCGGAAGCAATAGCTCGCACCTGCTCATTGCTGAGCAGTACGTTTTTAAGGAGTTCGTTGGCAATAATATCGAGTTTTTTTTGTGTTTCTCCCTGGATATTTTCCTGTTCGGTGGCGCCCAGGATGCCAGCAAGCGCACCCTGGTTAACGCGCAACGCGATATCTTTTGTTGTATCTACAATATTATGGATAATCGCTTGTAATCGGTTATCTACACCGTCGTTAATCAACACAAAATCTAATGGTTGCTTTTCTGCGTGCATAAAATGCTACCTGTATTGATTGACGCAATTGAGGTCTGCAAATGATTGGTGCAAACGTTTTACCATTGCCTCTTCACTTTTACGCAACCATACACGAGGATCGTAAAATTTTTTGTTAGGTTGATCATCGCCTTTGGGATTGCCAATCTGGCCTTGTAAATAATCGCGATGATTGTTGTAGTAATCCATAATGCCTTGCCAGCTTGCCCATTGGGTATCTGTATCAATATTCATCTTAACCACGCCGTAACTTATGGCTTCTAAAATTTCTGTTGCTGCTGAACCTGACCCGCCGTGAAATACAAAATCCAAACTATTGTGGGCCAAACCCAATTTTTTGCTCACATAGGTTTGTGAGTTTTTCAAAATTGTCGGTGTCAGTTTCACATTGCCTGGCTTATACACACCGTGCACATTTCCAAAAGAAGCTGCAATAGTAAATTTATTACTGATTGAGCGTAATGCTGTATAAGCGCGTGCGACATCTTCCGGTTGTGTGTAAAGCGCCGCACTATCAATACCGGTATTGTCTACACCATCTTCTTCTCCACCGGTGCAACCCAATTCAATTTCCAGTGTTACACCAATTTTATCCATGCGTTCCAAATAACGTGCGCTGATATCAATATTTTCATTCAGGGATTCTTCGGATAAATCAATCATGTGTGAACTAAATAAAGGTTTTCCCGTTTGCTCAAAATGTTTTTCGCTGGCATCCAGCATGGCATCAACCCAGGGCAATAATTTTTTTGCCGCGTGATCGGTATGCAAAATAATGGGAACACCATAGGCTTCTGCCACGGTGTGAATATATTGTGCAGAGGCAATTGCGCCAAGGATTGCACTTTGGTGCCCTTCGAGCTTTATGCCTTTGCCCATAAAAAATGCAGAGCCGTTATAGGAAAGCTGTACGATGGCGGGTGAGTTAATGCTGTGTGCAGCTTCAAGCGTGGCGTTGATGGAATTGGAACCTGCAACATTAACAGCGGGGTACGCAAATCCCTGTTGCTTGGCAAATTGAAATAGCGCTTGCACTTGGTCGCCGGTAGCAACACCGGGAGCGACCAGATTGGCTAGAGAGTTCATGATGAGTATTACCTACAGTTGATATAAAAATTTTAATTTTTTTCACTGTATTGAATCTCATACCATTGCCTGTTCGGACACTTGCTCGCAAATTGCAAGAAAGTGCCCCGGGTCTAAACTGGCTCCGCCTACCAGCAAGCCATCTATATCTTTTTGTTTTAGTAATTCGGTTGCATTATTTTTGTTAACGCTGCCGCCATACAAAATACGCACGCGGTCTGCAATTTCTTCATTGTATAAACGCGTTAATTCCTGGCGAATAAAACTGTGGGCTTCTTGCACCATATCAGGTGTTGCCGCCAAACCTGTTCCAATGGCCCACACAGGTTCATAAGCGATACAAAGATCTTTGCCCGCTAAATCTATGGTGTTCAGGCCTTCGCTCAGTTGCGTTAATAAAATAGTTTTTGTTGTGTTAGCGGCGCGCTCTTCTTGTGTTTCGCCAACACACAATACCGGTAGCAAACCGTGGTTAAGTGCAGTCTGTATTTTTACCTGGCAGCCAATATTATTTTCCGCAAACATGGCGCGACGTTCCGAGTGGCCAATAATACACAGCAAGCAACCCGCTTCCTTCAACATTTGTGCAGAGGTTTCACCGGTGTAAGCGCCGGAGTCATAACGGCTGACATTTTGGCTGCCAATTTTTAATTCGGAATATTGCAAGAACGTGAGCATGTCGCGCATGTAAAGATAGGGCGGGCAAATCGCGATATCGGCCTCAAAATGTTTACCGATAAACGACGCGACTGAGGTGCAGATTAAATCTATACCACCATTTAATTTCCAGTTTGCAATGACTATAGGTCTGCGTTGTTTCATTCTTGTCTCGTCGTAAAAAACCTTGGCAACAATGCCGTACTGTGTAGGTCTACACAAAAATAACTGGATTATTGATGGGCTTTTGTGTGCCTACAGATTTGTCACAAGCAAACAAATGCGTGTGAATATAAGTGTAGTTCTGCTGATGGGTTTCACAATAAGTCCTATCCCGTTATAGCGGGTTGATGGATCGAATTTATTGCCGATGTGTGCGTAATTTTTTCTTTTAAAAAATACTACACAGAAGCCAGGTTGCTTGCAATCGCGATGTGGATAAATTTACGCAATATGGGTTATTTGTGAGTGATTTTTTGCACGAATGATCATGAAAACGAAATACATATTTTCCTGAATTTTTTGTAAACGTATACATCATGGATGTGTTAGATCTGTTATTTAATATTGGCCCTGGAATGATTTGGATTAAATAAAAAAGGCTCCCGAAGGAGCCTTTAAAGGGGGGAAAGGTTAAAAAAATTACAATCTGAAACTGTTTAATTCTTTTTGCAGTTCTGCACTTTCCTGCGTTAACTGGCTGCCGCTTTGGTTAACAATTTGCGCATTTTCAGAAACTTTTTCAGATAAGGCATGAATTGCAGTGACGTTTTTACTGACTTCATTTGCAACAGAACTTTGTTGGTGTGACGCTGTAGCAATTTGATGGTTCATGTCATTAATAACGCTGATGTTTGAGCGAATTTTATCAAGCGCACCGCCTACTTTTGATGCGGTTTCGATAGTGTCGCGCGCAGCAGCGGTGCTGGTGTTCATCGCCTGGTGAGCTTCGTCGGCAGCACGTTGCAATTGCACAATAATCGATTCAATTTCTTCAGTCGATGAACGGGTTTTTTGTGCGAGTGAACGCACTTCATCGGCTACCACCGCAAAACCACGACCTTGTTCACCGGCACGGGCAGCTTCAATCGCCGCGTTAAGTGCAAGCAAGTTGGTTTGTTCGGCAATGGTACGGATTACTTCCATTACTGAACCAATATTGACCGAATTATTTTTCAGGACCTGGATTTTTTGCGCTGTTGATTCAATTTGTGTGGTCAAACGGTTAACGTTTTCTAATGAACTGCTAACAATTTCATTGCCTTGTTCTGCAAGGATGCTGGTGGCGTTAGTGCGTTCTGCAGTATCACCGGCGTGGCGGGCAATTTCATTGGCAGATGCAGACAATTCTTCCACCGCGGTAGCAACCAATTCAATTTCACGCAATTGTTGTGAGGTTGAACTTACGGTGCTTTCGGTTGCGTGGGACATGGTTGAAACATTGTGGCGAACTTTGTCGTTCACATTTACAACGTTGCGAATAATATGCGCAATGTGTTCGAGTACGCGGTTAAAGTTATGTGCAAGTGCAGCCACTTCATCGCGGCTGTCTGTAGAAAGTCTTCTGGTTAAATCGCCGCCGCCGTCAGCAATGCTGGACAATGAACGAGTTACTTCTGCAACAGGATGCAATACGAGTTTTTGCATCAGGAAATAAACGGCAACAAGGCTCGCTACCAATAAACAGGCAACTACCACAATATTGTTAACGGATTGGTTGCGTAAGGTTGTTTGCAGGGCGCGCTTGGAGAACGTAATGTCGTAACTTCCAATTTTGCTGTTGTTATAAGTGATTTCTACACCTTGGGTGGTTACCTGGCCGTCGCTTTTGTCATCGTCTTGCGCTTTTGCAAGGACTTGTCCGCGATGATCTACAACAGATACTGAAGTAATCAAATCAGTATTTACTAAAGATTTTGCAATCGCTTGCACCTGGTCAAAGTCGTAAGCAAATACGGCTTCTTTGATGGATGAGTTGGTCAGCTCAATCATGGCTGCCTTGTCTGCCTCGAAATTGCTCTCCAGTTTGCTGGTTGCAACCTGGTAATTCACCATGGCAACAACAATAGAAATAGCGACCATGGTAATTCCAAGAACGACCATGAGCTTTGTTAGTAAAGATTTTTGTACCATCGTGTCCCCCGACATGCTTAACGTTTTTTTGGATAGTTCTCAGGTTAGCGGCCTGACTATTCCAAGCTTTAACAGCGACCTGTGCTTTTACATTATTGATTGATCTAAAATTGCTACCCAGGTGCGTTTACTGAGTATAGATGCGGTTTTCTTATTGTGTGTCAAATAGCGTAAAGAATCTTATCTGATAATTCCAAGATCAGGAGAATAATGGTCAAAAAGACCATAAATGGGGGCTTTCGTGGGAATCCCGACACAATTTGGTGTGTCGGGATTGGGGTTTTAATCGTCGTCGTTACCGCCAGCCATGCCTAAATCCTTAAGTTTGCGTGTCAGGGTATTGCGTCCCCAGCCGAGTAAATTGGCAGCGTCGCGTTTGCGACCGGCGGTATATTTCAACGCAGTTTCAATCAATGCACGCTCAAAAGTGGGTACGGCTTCGCTCAATAATTGATGCTGGCCTTTCGCCAGAGCCTGGTCTGCCCAGTGGCGCAGGGCGCGTTCCCAGTCGTCCGCGGGAGCGCTGCCTTCCTTATATTCCAGCAATTCCGGCGGAAGATCTTCAATGTGGACCTCGCGACCGGATGCCATGACGGTAATCCAGCGGCAGGTGTTCTCAAGTTGGCGGACATTGCCGGGCCATTGCAGGCTGCAAAAATAGTCTTCTGTTTCTGGCAATAAAATCTTGGTGTCTACATTGAGTTCGGTTGCGGCTTTATGCAGGAAGAAACGCGCCAGTTTGGGAATATCTTCGCGGCGGTTTGCCAGTTTGGGGATATGGATACGGATAACATTCAGGCGATGGAACAAGTCTTCGCGGAAACGATTATCGGCCACCAGGGTTTCGAGGTTTTGATGGGTGGCGGCGATAATGCGCACATCTACTTTGACTGGCGTATGGCCGCCAACGCGGTAGAACTCGCCATCGGCCAATACGCGCAGTAAACGCGTTTGGGTTTCGGCGGGCATATCACCGATTTCATCGAGGAATAAGGAACCTCCATTAGCCTGTTCAAAACGCCCCTGGCGTTGGGCAGCGGCGCCGGTAAAAGCGCCTTTTTCATGGCCGAACAGCTCAGACTCCATCAAATCCTTGGGAATTGCCGCCATGTTCAATGCAATAAAAGGCTCGTTGCGGCGTGGGCTGTGGCGATGCAAGGCGCGCGCAACCAGCTCTTTACCGGTACCCGATTGTCCGTTGATCAGCACGGTAATGTTGGATTGCGACAAGCGGCCAATCGCGCGAAACACTTCCTGCATGGCGGGCGCTTCACCGATGATTTCGGTATTGGCATCCAGTTCTGCCACAATCGGCTGGTCGCTCTTTTGTTCTTGTGCATGGGCCAGTGCACGTTGGGTAACCGCGACGGCGTCATCGACATCAAACGGTTTGGGCAGATATTCAAAGGCACCGCCCTGATAGGCCGCAACCGCGCTATCGAGGTCAGAATGCGCCGTCATAATGATGATCGGGATATGCGGATGGGTGGAGTGCAGGTTATTAAGAAGCACTAAACCGTCGGTTCCGGGCATGCGGATATCGCTGATGATGGCATCAGGTGTATCGCGGTTAAGCTGGCCCAGCGCGCTATCGCCCGAGTCAAAAACGCGTGTCTCTATATTGGCGGATTGCAGGGCCTTTTCCAGCACCCAGCGAATTGAACGATCATCGTCGATGATCCAGACCTTATTGGACTTCTGCATGTTAGGCTTCCATTGGTAGGTAAAGCGAGAACCGGGTTTTGCCTGGTTCGCTGTGGCATTCGATGAGGCCATTGTGTTGATGGATAAGGTGTTGCGAAATCGTGAGCCCAAGCCCGGTGCCTTCGGCGCGACCGGTGATCATGGGATAAAAAATGTTCTCAACCATATCAGCCGGAATGCCGGGGCCGTTGTCGACAATATCAATCCGGCAAACCAGCGGATGGTGTTTGCGGCCAATGGTGTATTGGCGTTGGATGCGCGTGCGCAACTGGATTACACCGTTCGTCATGCCCGCTTCCAGCAATGCTTGCATGGCATTGCGGACAATATTCAGGCACGCCTGGATCAACAATTCCTTATCACCCAAAAGGTTGGGAATGCTGGGGTCGTAATCGCGGACGAGGCTCAGGGCATCGTTGCTTTCGGCTTTGATAATGGAGGCAACCCGCTCAAGCACTTCATGGATATTGAGCTCAGCCCATTTGGGTAATTGATTCGGGCCGAGCATACGGTCGACCAGGTTACGCAGTCGATCCACTTCATCAATGATGATATTGGTGTATTCCGTCAGGCTGGATGTCGGCAATTCACGTGCGAGCAATTGCGCCGCGCCACGAATTCCACCCAGGGGGTTTTTGATTTCGTGGGCCATGCCGCGGATTAAATTCCGGGTGGTTTCGTGCGACGTTGTGACCATTTCATCGCGGCTGATACGCAGCAGGCGATCTATGGGCTGGATTTCAATAATCAGGCCTTCTTGCTCGCCAAAGGGTGTCACTGTGTAATCTACGGTGATGGTAGTCCCGTGTAGCAGGCGCCATTCGGCGTGGCGTTTGGTGTAGTGGTTGGCTTTGGCAGAGGCGATCTTCAGTTGCTTTTCGGTATCTTCGGTTTCGAAGAAAAAATAGCTGATGGGTTCGCCGCGATTGGTTTCGCAACTCATGGCGAGCAATGCTTCAGCCGCTGGATTCATATGGATCAGCAAAAGATTGCTATCGACCAATACAATGGCCGTATTCAAGCTATCCAGCAGGGGTTTATAGATCTCGCGCTCAGTCAACTCGCTTCAAACTCCAAAATGCCTTGGGAAGGTGCAGTTGCAATAATGCAAGAAGCAAACCAACTCTCCGGGGCTTGAAATTGGGGCGTTTCCGCGTCCTATTCTAGCGACTCCATATTTAAAATGCCCAAATTTGGTGCGACGTGTTATTTCTTGGGCACAGGCGTGGGAGGTTGCTTAATGATAGGGCGCATAACAAGCAGCGTGACAGGTTCAGATTGGGCAAGGCTATTGTCCTCGGTATCGACGATATCGACACTCAGCGTATGCTCGCCGCGCGGGGGTTCGTTGAGGACATACGTGTATTCGGATGTTTTGGCCATAATGGCGCCATCAATTTTATAGGCAAATAAATCGCCGTTTTGCAGATTCTGGCTGAGGCTCGCCGACAGGGTTACCGAGCGCTCATTAGGCATGAGTGTTGTGCCATTTGCTGGTGCAATCAGTTGTACGACATAAGGCTGTTCTGCCTGGGTAGTTGGCGCAGGATTGCCCGGCGTGAGGTCGGGAAGCGCTGTTGGCGGTGGCGTAGTGTTGAGTGGTTTTAATTCAACGGGCGTGGCGTTGGTATTGGGGGGAGGTGTATCGCTATAGGTGACGCGGCCATTTTTATCGACTGTTTTATAGATCTCGGCGCTGGCAAAATTGCTTGAAAGAAGGCTGGCAAGCAGGTAGCAGGCGATCAGTATATTGCGTGGCATATGGCGTATCCCTTAAAAAATATTAATAAAGATTACTCGCCATCGCACAAAAGAAAAAGCCCGCAAATGCGGGCTTTCTCACAACTCATATCAACTTTCGCCGATTACACGCTGTAGTAGAGTTCGAATTCTACCGGGTGCGGAGTCATGTTAACGCGTTGGATCTCGCCTTTCTTCAATTCGATGTAAGCATCGATGAAGTCTTTAGAGAACACACCGCCTTTCAACAGGAACTCGTGGTCAGCTTGCAAGTGAGCCAAAGCTTCTTCCAAAGATGCACACACTTGTGGAATCTCGGCTTCTTCTTCTGGCTCCAGGTCGTACAAGTCTTTGGTAGCTGCTTCGCCCGGATGGATCTTGTTCTGAACACCGTCAATACCCGCCATCAACAAGGCTGCGAAGCACAAGTATGGGTTAGCAGTTGGGTCAGGGAAGCGGGTTTCAATACGTTTTGCCTTTTCACCAACGGTGTAAGGAATACGGATAGAAGCAGAACGGTTACGTGCAGAGTAAGCCAACATAACTGGTGCTTCGAAGCCTGGAACCAAACGCTTGTAAGAGTTGGTAGACGCGTTACAGAAAGCGTTCAATGCTTTAGCGTGCTTGATGATACCGCCGATGTAGAACAGGGCAGTTTCAGACAAACCAGCGTAAGCGTCGCCTGCGAATTGGTTTTTGCCGTTCAACGAGAAAGACTGGTGAACGTGCATACCTGAACCGTTGTCGCCGATTAATGGCTTAGGCATAAAGGTAGCGGTTTTGCCGTATTGGTGCGCAACGTTGTGGATGCAGTACTTGAGGATTTGTACTTCGTCCGCTTTCTTAACCAGGGTGTTAGCGCCTACGCCGATTTCACATTGGCCAGCGTTAGCGACTTCGTGGTGATGGATTTCAATTTCCAGGCCCATAGCTTCCATAGCGTTACACATAGCGCCACGGATATCGTGCAATGAATCTACTGGAGCAACGGGGAAGTAACCACCTTTAACGCGTGGAGAGTGACCGTGTTTACCTTCAACGTCGTCACCTGATGACCAGGCAGCTTCTTCAGATTTGATTTTGTAGAAAGCGCCACCCATGGTGCTGTTGTAGTGAACGCTATCGAAAATAAAGAATTCTGGTTCGGGACCGAACAGAGCCTTGTCACCCAAACCGGTAGATTTCAAGTACTCTTCAGCGCGCAAACCGATAGAGCGTGGGTCACGGTCATAACCTTGGCCAGTTGCTGGTTCAACGATGTTGCAGCGGATGTTGATGGTGGCTTCGTCGTAGAATGGGTCTAAAACAGCGGTAGAATCGTCAGGCATAAGGATCATGTCTGAATCGTTGATGCCTTTCCAGCCAGCGATAGATGAACCGTCAAACATTTTGCCTTCAACGAAGAAGTTGTCATTAACAACGTGTGAAGGGAAAGTAACGTGTTGTTCTTTGCCGCGGAAATCGGTGAAGCGCAGGTCAATCCAGCGTGCTTCATGTTCTTTGATCAGGTCTAAAGTCTTAGACATCGAATGCCTCCAAGTGTTTATAGCTTTATAAAAAGTAGCTAGGTCAGTGAAATTTTTCCCGCGTTCATCCGCCGCTCATCCACTTGCAATGAGCGGGCGAGATTAGGGTGATCGAAAAGGGGCAAAATATATGCCATCCACCAAAAATAGCAACAAGTCTTTAAAAATAAGGCTTTGCAAAAACAGCAAATTTCCTTAAGGCACCAACTTGGTGCCAGAGATAGTGCATTAGCACCAAATTGGTGCTTGTTTGTTTTTTTCGTTGTAACTCTTATGCGTTATTGCATGGCAAAAGCGCTTAACTCTTGAGTTGCTGTTGAATCTCCTGGTTGCTTATTAGCGAAAAGCCTTCCTCAATATTAATAGTTAAAATTGATTGCAATTCTGTTGAGGATGTCTTCCTTACTCTGTAAAAAAGCCCTCCTCTTGCTGTAAATGAGGTTTTTTGCGCCACCAAAAAAACCTTGTATCAATAAATAAAAGCTCACTAAAAATCATAAATAAAGGCAGTTGTATGAATCATGCAATGAACGTTACCGAAGTCTTTCTGATCGCCATGATGATCATTTTCACCGTCCCCTACCTGATTTGGCGCGTGGGTCGTACCGACTATTGGGCGCCCTTGGTTGTGGTACAAATCATCATGGGCATTGTGCTGGGGCCTGGAGTGCTGGGCGCCGCTTTTCCTGATTACTATAAGTTTGTATTTGATAAGCCGGTAATCCAGGCGCTTAACGGCATCGCCTGGTGGGCGGTGATGATTTTCGTGATGATCGCCGGTGTTGAACTGGATTTGAAAAAGGCGTGGCAATACAAACGTGAAAGCGGCATCACAGCTGGCCTGGCCCTGGGGACACCGCTGGTATTTGGCTGTGCTGCGGGAGCTTTTATGCTTTATTTCAGCAATGGCTGGATGGGCGAAAAAGGCATGACCTGGCAGTTTATCCTCGGTGTAGGTATGTCCTGCGCGGTAACTGCCTTGCCGATTTTGATTCTCCTGATGGAAAAGCTCGAAATCCTCCGCCAGCCAATCGGGCAGCGTATTTTGCGTTACGCAAGCCTTGACGACGTAGCTATTTGGGGTGTGTTGGCGTTGATCCTGCTCGATTGGGAGCGCGTAGGTCGCCAGGGTATGTTCCTGGTTGGTTTTGCGATTGCGGCTTACGTCTTCCGCAAATTGATGGTGAAACTCAAAGAGAGCGACCGTTGGTATGTATCTTTCATTTGGCTGGGTATTTGCGGTTACTTTGCAGATTGGTCAGGTTTGCACTTTATGGTCGGTGCCTTCCTTGCGGGCGCTGTGATGGAGGCCGAATGGTTCAAGCAGGATGACATGGATAAGCTGCGCTATTTCGTGCTGCTGATTGTAATGCCGGTATTCTTCCTGAGCACGGGTTTGCGCACAAACTGGCAAGTCGGTGGTTCAACTGTCTTTATCGCTGCAGGTGTGCTTTTGGTTGCATCTGTTATAGGTAAGCTGGCGGGAATTCATGTCGCCGGTAAAATCCTCAAGTGGGAAAAAGGTGAGGCATCGATTATTGGCTGGTTATTGCAAACCAAGGCTTTGATCATGATTATCTTCGCCAACGTTTTGCTTGATAAGCAAATCATCACCAGCGAAACCTTTACTGCATTGCTGATTATGGCGGTATTGAGCACCATGCTCACCGTACCGGTGGTCGCGCCAAAGCTGCAAAAGATGAAAGAGATTATCTTCCGCTCGAAATAATGGTTCTAAACAGAAAGGCGCATTAGCTGGCGGCCTTCTGTATAATCAATGATTATACAACCCAGGGGGCGCATCTATTGCGCCCTTTTTGTTCATACCAGCTCGAGTCAGTTATGCACTTCATTGTAAAAGTCTTCTCCGAAATCATTATCAAAAGTCCGCCTGTTCGTAAGCGTTTTATCAAGCAGTTGCGCGATAACCTGCGCAAGCTGCTGGCTGACAAGGGGGTAGTGGTGGATGTGCAGCGCGATTGGGAAAAGATTGAGATTGTTGCGCCTGATGCCGATGAGGCAACTATTGCGCAAGTATCAGAAGTACTGGCGCATACGCCGGGCATTGCCAATTTCTCGTTGATCAACGCCTATCCGGTTGGCGACCTGGAGGATATTTTCCAAAAGGTTTTGCCCCATTGGAAAGATGCGCTCGCCGGAAAAACTTTTTGTGTGCGCGCCCGTCGCCATGGCAACCACGAATTCACCTCCACACAACTGGAACAATACGTTGGTGGCGGTTTGTTGCAGCATACCCAGGCAAAAGGCGTGGAGTTGCGCACGCCGGATATCACCGTGCCGCTTGAAGTGAAATGGGATCGCCTGTTTGTCATCGCTAATAAAACGGCTGGACTGGGTGGCTTTCCATTGGGCGCGCAAGATCCGGTGTTGTCGTTAATTTCGGGCGGCTTTGATTCTACGGTGTCGACTTATCTTTGCATCAAGCGCGGTTTGCGTGCGCACTATTGTTTTTTTAATCTCGGCGGTCGCGCGCACGAGATTGGTGTAAAAGAAGTTGCCTATTATTTGTGGAATAAATATGGCGCATCCCATCGCGTAAAATTTGTGACGGTTCCATTTGAAGATGTCGTGAAAGAAATTTTGGAAAAAGTGGATAACGCTTATATGGGCGTAACACTCAAGCGAATGATGTTGCGCGCCGCTGAAAAAGTTGCAGAAAGTTTGGAAATTCCTGCGCTGGTGACCGGTGAAAGCGTTGCGCAAGTGTCGAGCCAAACGCTCGTCAATTTAAATGTTATTGATCGTGTGATTGACACTGTTGTGTTGCGTCCCCTTGCAACAATGGACAAGGGCGACATCATTAATATTTCGCGCAAAATCGGCACGGAAACTTTTGCGGCGCAAATGCCGGAATATTGCGGCGTGATTTCAGTGAACCCGACAACCAAAGCAAAGTTGCATAAAGTTGAGCGCGAAGAAGCTAATTTTGATATGGCAATCCTTGAGCGTGCCATTGCAGAAAGGCGCGCGCAAAATATTGATGAAATTGTCGACGAACTTGATGCAGATTTATCGGTGCCAGTTGTGGGTGATATTGCGCAAGGACAAATTGTTATCGACATCCGCCATCCCGATGAGGAAGAAGTTAATCCGCTAAAACTCGATGGAATAGCAATCCTGAAGATTCCGTTCTATGGATTAAATAATAAATTCCCAACGCTGGAACAACATTCCCAATATTATTTGTATTGCCAAAAAGGTGTCATGAGCCAACTGCACGCAGCTAATCTAAAAGATGCCGGGCATTTAAATGTGGGGGTGTATCGTCCCGAGCCCGTCAGCGCTTGCGCCATCAGGACTGAATAAAATATGGCAAAGCGGTTAGCAGAGTTCGATTATCTGCGCGGGATGGCTATTGCATTGATTGTGCTTAGCCATTCTATATTTTTATGGCTGGACGGTTTTCCAGTGTTATTGGAAAATTTATTGCGCGGCGGTACCGGTCTGTTCGTATTTATATCCGGTTTCTTTTTTCACCGCGTTTTTATGCCGCGCTTTAATTATGTGCCTTTTCTTGCCCGCAAAGCCCAACTAATTTTTATTCCCTTTTTGGTTATTTCTTTCATCGGCCTTGGTTTTCGGATAGCAGGTTGGTGGTGGGATGGGCATCCCTGGGATGTAGTCTTGCTGAATTGCTGGTACACCATCCGCAATGGATTTGTGTTGTATCCGCACTGGTATATCCCTTTTATCATGCTGACTTTTATGATGGCGCCTTTGCATATCCTGTTTGCAAACCAGCGAGCCATTATCCAGGTATTGGTGCTCGTGTTATTTTCAGCGGTTGCGATTTTTATGCATCGACCGGCGTCCAATACCAATTTTTTCCAATCCCTGGTTTATTTCACGCCATTTTATTTATTGGGAATTCTATGTTCGCTTTATTCGTCAGCATTATTGTTATGGCGATACTATTTGCTAGTTATAAGTTTCATCGTTGTGGCTATAGCGGCGTACCTGCAAAGTTATATATTTATCCACATCGGAAATTATCATAAACATGCGTTTGAATTCGCGGGGGTTGATTTACAGTTTATCCAGGTATTTTTTGGCTGTTTGCTGATGCTGGAGCTATGTCGTTTTCTAAAACCCGGTTTGGTCACAAACCATTTATGTTTTTGGGCGGAATTAAGCTTTCCTATTTTTTTTATCCATCCATTATTTTCCATGGCGGTTGAAAATATCTTGCAGCTACCATTAGCTGCTCCCTGGGTGATGACGCAAAGCACATCCATCGCATTGGTATCTACTGCGCTGATTTTTATTGTGCAATTTTATGGATCAATAGCAGTCATTATGCTGGTGAGACACTTGCTGGGTGATCGTAGTCGTTGGATGATTGGTTGATGGAAGCGAGCTGTTTCCAATAATGGGCTTGCCTGTTGTTTAAAAAAGCAGCAAAAATCCCGTTTTAGCCATATCCCTGACACCTCTACATGGGTATAATGCGCGGCCTTAATTTAGACCCCATTTATAGCCCTCACAGAGAATCTCCCAGTGACTACCCAAGCTTCCATCGAAAAACTGCGTAATATCGCTATTATTGCCCACGTTGACCACGGTAAAACCTCCATGGTTGACCAATTATTGCGTCAGTCTGGCACCCTTGATCGCCGTGACGACACCGGCGATCTGATCATGGATAGCAATGACCAGGAGCGTGAGCGTGGTATTACCATCCTGGCGAAAAACACCGCCATCAAGTGGAACGATTACCGTATCAACATCGTGGACACCCCCGGACACGCCGACTTCGGCGGTGAAGTAGAGCGTGTGTTGTCGATGGTGGACTCTGTGTTGTTGATCGTAGACGCCGTTGGCGGCCCAATGCCGCAAACCCGTTTCGTAACCCAAAAAGCCTTCGAACAAGGTTTGAACCCGATTGTTGTGATCAACAAAATCGACCGCCCGGGCGCTCGTCCTGAGTGGGTGATCGATCAGGTATTCGATTTGTTTGACCGTTTGGGCGCGACAGAAGAACAGCTCGATTTCCCCATCGTATACGCGTCTGCATTGAACGGCGTTGCCGGTCTTGACCCAGAAAATATCGCGGAAGATATGACTCCGCTGTTCCAGATGATCGTCGATAAAGTGCAGCCGCCAAAAGTAGACACCGATGGCCCGTTCCAGATGCAAATTTCTGCATTGGACTACAACAGCTACGTAGGCGTTATCGGCATTGGCCGTATCACTCGCGGCAGCTTGGCGCCTAACCAACAAATCGTGGTTATCACCCCAACGGGCGAAACCCGTAAAGCAAAAGTATTGCAGGTGATGGGCTACCACGGCTTGCAACGTATCGAAACTGACCGCGCTTATGCGGGCGACATCGTGTGTATTACCGGTGTGGACAAGCTTGGTATTTCCGACACCTTATGTGCGCCGGATGCCGTTGAAGCTTTGCCAGCGCTTTCTATCGACGAGCCAACCGTAAGCATGACTTTCCAGGTAAACGATTCTCCGTTTGCCGGTAAAGAAGGCAAGTACGTGACCAGCCGCAACATCAAAGATCGTCTGGACCAGGAGTTGATTGCCAACGTGGCATTGCGCGTTGAGCAGGGCGATACCCCGGACAAATTCAAAGTATCTGGTCGCGGTGAATTGCACTTGTCAGTACTGATCGAAAATATGCGTCGTGAAGGTTATGAGATGGGCGTATCGCGTCCGGAAGTAGTTCAGAAAGAAGTGGATGGCGAAATCCACGAGCCCTACGAACAAGTTGTTATCGATGTTGAAGAACAACATCAAGGTAAAGTGATGGAAGAACTCGGCCTGCGTAAAGGCGAGTTGACCAATATGGAACCGGATGGCAAAGGTCGTATCAAGTTGGAATTTATGGTTCCATCGCGCGGTTTGATCGGTTTCCGTGGCAACTTCCTGACGATGACATCTGGTTCAGGCATCATGACCAGCATCTTCGATCACTATGGTCCGGTGAAGCAAGGTGAAGTGGCCAAGCGTCAAAACGGCGTGTTGGTTTCTATGGTGAAAGGCAAAACCCTCGCTTACGCCTTGAACATGCTGCAAGAGCGTGGCCGTTTGTTCCTCGGCCCAGGTGTTGAGGTTTATGAAGGCCAAATCGTGGGCATCCATTCACGCGATAACGACCTGGTGGTAAACCCCACCAAAGCCAAGCAGTTAACCAACGTGCGTGCATCAGGTACGGACGAAGCCGCTGTGTTGACTCCGCCAATCAAGCACACCCTTGAGCAAGCGCTGGAATTTATTGAAGACGATGAGTTGGTAGAAGTCACTCCGCTCAGCATTCGTCTGCGTAAAAAATTGCTGACGGAAAACGAGCGTAAACGCGCGAAGTAATTTGTCAGTGATAAAGGCTTAATAAAAATCCCCAATGCGAAAGTTTTGGGGATTTTTTTTCGATTTGTTTTAGTGAGGTGGTCATGGCTGAAATCAAAACGCTCGCCAGCAAAACCGTGTATGAAAATAAATGGATGCGCGTAAAAGAAGATCGCATCCTGCGTGAGAGCGGTGCCGAGGGAATTTTTGGTGTGGTCGAAAAACCGGATTTTGTGGTGATCATTCCGCTGGATGATGGCTATATCCATCTGGTTGAGCAATATCGCTACCCGGTTCATGCGCGCTATTGGGAATTACCACAAGGCAGTTGGGAGGAAAATCCCGATGCTGATCCCGCAGTTATTGCAGCAGGTGAATTGCGTGAAGAAACCGGTTTGATTGCAGGCAAAATGATTTACGTTGGCCACCAATATTTGGCGTACGGATATTCAAACCAGGGCTATCATATTTATCTGGCGACTGACTTACAGCAGGAAACCAATGCGCTGGATGGCGAAGAAGAAGGTTTAATTGCCCGCAAATTTTCTATCGCAGAATTTGAGCGCATGATTACGGAAGGAATTATTAAAGATGCGACCAGTGTGAACGCTTATGGTCTTGCACGGTTAAAACATTTTATTTAATTATTTTTTGCAGCGACAGCTGTGAGTGTATAAGTGGTATGGATTTTTTTTGGTTAAGTTGTTTTTTATTGCTGGGCGCGGTGACCGGAATTTTTGCCGGTCTTTTTGGTATTGGCGGTGGCGGTATTATGGTGCCGGTACTGACGTTTTTATTTATCAAACTGGCATTTCCCACTGAACATTTGGTTCATATGGCACTGGCAACCTCTATGGCCGCTATTGTGCCTACGGCGATTGCCAGCTTGCGTGCACATCACAAACGTAAAGCGGTTATCTGGCCGGTGGTTTTCAAAATTGCACCAGGGATTTTGTTTGGTACTTTTGCCGGAACATTTTTGGCAAGTTATCTATCGGCAACGCCATTGGCCATTTTTTTCTCCTGCTTTATGGCGTTTGTTGCACTGCAAATGGTGCTGAATCGCAAGCCTGTGCCGTCGCGACAATTGCCCGGAACGTTGGCTTTAACCAGTGTTGGTTCGGGAATCGGCGCAATCTCTGCGTTGGTCGCTATTGGTGGTGGCACACTCACTGTGCCATTTTTAACATGGTGTAATATCGTCCTACCAGTTGCGATTGGAACTTCAGCAGCCGTTGGTTTGCCCATCGCGTTTTCAGGTGCGGTGGGTTACGCGGTTAATGGTTGGTCTATCGCAAATTTACCGGCGTATACCTTGGGTTTTATTTATTGGCCTGCAGTATTGGCGATGGCAACTGCCAGTTTTTTCACCGCACCACTGGGTGCGAAACTCGCGCACAGCTTGCCAATTCCTGTATTAAAAAAATGTTTCGCAGTATTGTTGGTTAGTTTGTCATTACAAATGTTGTGGACAATATTGAGCCACTAAAAATGTCGATTAAACATTCCATTGGCGTCGCACTCAAACAAAATCTCATTCCCGGCTTGGTCCTGCAATTTTTCGCATTGGCGCTGGTACTGGTTTATTTTTTTGTGCCTGCCTCGCAACCTGTATACGCATGGTTTGGAATTTTAAAGCATCACTATGGATTTCTTTACGCCTTTATTGCCACTGCTTTCTTCGGTGGTTTGATTCCATTTTTATATTTATTGTTTTCAAAGCGAATTAATCCTGAACGCAGTTATGTGGTGCTATTTACTTTTTATCTGGTGTTTTGGGGCTTAAAAGGAGTCGAGGTCGACTTCTTTTATCAATTGCAAGGACATTGGTTTGGTTATGAAAATACGATCAAAATCATTGTTCTGAAAACCTTTATGGATCAATTTATCTATAGCGCGCTTTGGGCTGCGCCGAGCATAACCATCACTTATTTATGGGTCGAGTGTGGTTATAATTTTCGGGCATGGTTAAATGCAATGAATTGTCCATTCTTTTGTGTAAAAATTCCGACGGTTATTTTATCTAACTGGATGGTGTGGATTCCTGCGGTATCTATTGTTTACAGCATGCCGCAAGATTTGCAAATTCCTTTATTTAATCTGGTGTTATGTTTCTGGGTTTTACTTTTAGCTGTACTTAATAAAAAATAAAATCTCCCCTTGGTATCTCTTCAATAGGCTGAATTTATAAGGTCAGCTTGCCAACAAGGCTGGCTTTTTTTCAGCCAACATTCTTATTAAAGTTATGCAGTACAGGTGCTTGAGGGATAGCTTTCATTGCCTGTGTATTCTATTTATCCACTTCTAAAAAAACTCTTCTGGTTGCTGAAATACAGTAACCGCTATTCATGATTAATTGTTGTTAAAAATGTTATGCAGCGATGATTTCTGTTGTATTGGCTATCTATTTGTTAAGGATTGGTTGTTAAATGATATAACCATTTTTTTTGTCGCATTTATTTGTAACGAAATTTATTTAATTTTAAAAATTATTGTTTCGATGAATTTGCTCTGTTAGGTTGCGCGACTGGATGTTTCGACAACAAATCAAATAAATAATGAATAAAGGATGGCGATATGAATTTACTGCGTTGTTATATTTTTTTAATTTCCTTTGTGGTTCTACTTTCCTCATGTGGCGGTGGTGGCGGTACAAGTGCAACAAATCAAACCTCTGTAGCATCTTCCTCACGCTCAACGGCTTCGAGTGCTCCTGCGCAATCTGTTCTCGCGAAGGAATCGCAAATATATACGCTTGATGAAGATAGTACGTTAACGGATAAAATAAATTTTAATTATGATTCCGTCATGGCTAATGGTGAAGATCTTACCAGTACTATCTATACGAGTAATGGGGGCGTCTTGCAGCTTTTTTCTAACGATATGTCCTTGTCCAACGTTTTTTTTACATATAAACCTGCTGAAGATTTCAATGGCGATGATGATTGCGATGTTTATTTAACAAGAAACAATTCCGATGGAATCATCACCAGGCAAAAAATAAAAATTAATTTTCATGTAAACGCTGTCGTAGATGAAAATGTAAAATTTGATATTACCAATAAAAAAGTTTTTGTTGCAGGCGAAACAGTACAATTAAGTTTTCCCTACCAACCTGATACGCATACACCGGTTCCGGCTGATTTAGATTTTAAATTATCAATCGATGATATTCCGGTAAGTTATTCTGTAAATGCAGGTGGACTTAGTTTTGTCATGCCACTCCATCATGTGGCGGGTGCGAAAAAATTAAATATCGAATTTGAATACCAGGGTAAAACTATCAATTCATCACGGCCTTTGTTGTCAAAAATTGATTACGGCGACATAGAATATTGGATGGGGGATAAAGGTCGGCCAGGCGCAACCTACGTAGTTATTACCGAGCAGCGTGTAGATCGCCAACAGTATCTTGACTGGGTAAATGCGCAATTCACCAATTTTTTAAACACACCTTTGGTTGCACAATATAGTGGCTACTGGAATTTGGTTGTTATAAAAAAGCCTGCACCGGAAAACTATGCATTCATCGGTAATGCAGATGTAAGCCCAATTCTTTTTGCTGATTTAAAAGAATCTGGCAACGCTTTCATTAAAAATTTTGTTCCAAATTATGATGGTGTGATACTGAATACAAGTCTTGAGGGCAGGGCTACGGGCAGTTTGGTGACGATAGTTAACTTCCCCCATATCAATATTCTTTTGCATGAATTCGGCCATCTCCATGCAAAATTGGGCGATGAATACGCTGATACGTCTTATCCTCGTTACCCGATTTATATGGAAGGTTTAAATCCAAATATCACTAATTTTAATGATTATGAATCTATTCCATGGAAGCATTGGATTGTAGATAAAACAAATATTCCTAACGCGAATAATAAGTCCGATCCAATGAGTGTGGGTGCTTTTCTGGGCGCTAATTATAAAGACGATCAATTTTATCGCCCCATGTTTAGTTCTATTATGGGAGTTGACCTTTTTGCTCTCATGGGACCAGTATATTCAGAAGCCTGGGCATTGGGTACTTATGAGCGGTTGGGTATTTTAGGTTCGGTTACGGATACAAAAAACGCAAACTTGCGAAGCATTAATGTCGCAAAAGCGTGGAATAAAAATCTGACGCGTCTTGATTGGTTTTTGAATGACATTAAGCAAGAAGTATGGACAAACCAATCCACTATTACTATCGATGAAAATACAATTGTTACGAATAGTTATTCAATCAAAGCTGAGCTAACGGATTTGACTGGTTACGTGAAAGATGCCCAGGCTTATTCCGGTTTTAAATGGTTTAACCATCCCGAAATCTCTTATGAAAACTTAGGTCGTATAGATAGTTTGGATAGCTTGAAAAACGTGCCTAATGAAAATTTTCTGAAAACATGGACATTTGAAAAATCATCTCCGGCATCAGCGGTTAAATCGCAAAAACAAAATGCCCAGGCTGATATGAAAGTGCCCGTTAATAATAGTGATTGGGTAAGTCACAGCGTTGCTATTAAAAATGGCGTGCATCAGTTAGTGTCATCTTCTCGTTATAATATTCAGGACACATTGGCACCAGTAACTCTACACAGTGAGTTTAGGGCAGACATTTTTGACGCATCGGGAAAGCAACTTTACTCGGTCGGTGTTGATAATCCTTACCCTCATTATCATGATGAGAAAGGATTAATCATTTTAAAAGAATCTGGAAACTACAACATTAAGCATCCCTATATCAAAGGTAGCTATCAGATTGCCGTTGTTGATGTACATACTGGACAAGGTGTTTCAACGTTAAATGTATCATCACAAAAATAAACAGTTCATGCTCAGCTGGGTTGATAACCCAGCTGTTTCATTGAGTGGGTTTGTTTTATCGCGCGCAAATAAGCTAATACTTTTTTGGTGCGTGCTTTAATCATTTCATCAGCCTTGCGTTGGGTTTTTCCTATTAATCTATTCAATGCGTGTATGCCTTCTGGCCAATAATCTGCGCAATTGTTTGCATCGGAAGATTCAGTTGCTGTTGATAAATCAGTGCTCCACAAGGCTGCAAGTAAGGCGGCTTTTGCATCTTTCTGGTTGCGAATGACAATTTTGGTGGGCATCGATAAATGTTGTTTCGGGATTTTCTTGCGCAGGTCAAAAGCATCCGGGTCAGCAGGGTCCACCAAAAACATCGCAATCACTTTGCCGGGATATTCTGCAGCAACACTTGCCGCTGCCAATGCGCCAAAACCTTCAGCAATTATTACAACGGGTTCATCAATACTAATTAATGACGCAATAATACTGTTGCGCCATTTTACCCAGTCAGATGAGTTCCAATCATGCATTAAAATGCGACGGGCACGTGGAATACTTTGTTCCCAAATGCTTTGCCAATGAGTTGCGTCACTATTTTTTATATCGGGAATGATCAGTGCGCGATAACCATTTAATGCGCACGCTAATTCGGTAGTGTATTCATTCGTTGTCATCATGGCGGGCTCCCTATGTAAACTGCTGGGTCAGTACTATCTTGCTTGCAGGTTATGCCGCTGAGACTGAATTGCGAATGAATGGAAAAAGTAAATTTTTATATTTTGTCAATAAATTGATGTGGTATCGAAGAATAAAAAAGGCGCTCCGTTGAGCACCTTTTTTATGGTTAAGCAATCATTAAGCTTTGTATCTTCTTGCAAGGCCCAAACCAATCAAGCCGAGGGCAAACAGGAATACAGAAGATGGCTCAGGTACGCTGCTTGCGCCAACAGAAATACGGAAGATCAAATATTCATCGTGGTTAAAACCGCCGATGGTTGGATCAATACCGGTGTGCGTGCTGTCATACCAGGACCAACGGGCAGCGCTATCGATAGCAGATAAAGTACCCCATGGCGATGCACCATTAGCATTGCCAGCGGTAGTCGCTACCCAGCCACCAGAAGGATTGCTGCCTGCATTTGCAAGAACCAGCTGCGAATTCAATTCTGCGAAAGCTGCAGATGTGTTGTTGTAAGGCGCAGAACCATAACGGCCAGTAGCGGTAACTTGCCATTGGGCGTTGTTGCTGTAGAAACGCTCATTGGTTAACAAGTTGGTGAACTGCGCCAAAAAGCCTTGGGCTACTGCCAGGTCAGATTGGGTTACAACATAGATGTAGTTGTTAACAGGCAGGTCAAAGTCGTAATGCTCAACAGATGGCCAATCACCATCGGCGCCAACGAAAGTTGATGCAGCTGATTGGGTGCCGTAGTAAAGCGCGTAAGAGTTATCAACGGTGATATCAACGCTGAATGGAATCGCGCTAGCTTGCAGTGATGCACCTAAAATAGCGGCACCAGCCAACAGATTTTTAAGATTAAACAATTTCATGAGTATTCCTTTATGGGCAGGCATTTAACTGCCTTGTGAAAAATAGGTTTGCAATACAAATGCGGGAGCCCACCAAGCAGGGATTATGCCAAGGAGGTTTTACGAGGAAATTCTGTATAAGAAATATGGCGGATAAATCTTCAAATAACATCTCGTCAATTGAAAAACGAAGCGTGATGTGTTTTTAGGTGTAAATAATCCCGACAATTATTCCCGGTCATTGGGAATATCTTTGCGATGTTATACTCGCGTCCCCAAATGAATTGAGCAAATTGGTGAGTTGAATGAGTGACGAATTGGTGATTGAAGACATTCTGTCCGGTGAGGGTAAAGCGGCGATTAAAGGTGCCTTGATCACCACTCATTATCGTGGCTTTTTGGAGGATGGTACCGAGTTTGATTCATCTTATAACCGGGGCAAACCTTTCCAGTGTGTCATTGGTACTGGCCGTGTGATTAAAGGTTGGGATCAGGGAATTCCGGGTATGAAGGTGGGTGGAAAACGTAAACTTTTTGTTCCAGCGCATCTTGCTTATGGCGAGCGACAAATGGGCGCTTTGATAAAACCACATGCTAACTTGATCTTTGAGATTGAATTGATCGAAGTGTTAACGCGCGATGACTGAACCACTAGGTAGACCAGGATCAATCTGGTTTCTTGCGTGCACTGGCATCTGTATTTTAAATTCTTCAACAAAGATCTTATCCACAACCTAATTTTTTTAAAATTAAATCGGCTATAAATGGCTTTTGATAATATCGCTTAGCGCATGAATATGATCAGCGCGATCATTTAATGCGGGAATATAACGATAATTTTTACCGCCAGCGTGCATAAAAATATCGCGGTTTTCCATGGCTAATTCTTCCAGGGTTTCCAGGCAATCTGTACTGAAAGCAGGAGAAATAATCGCAACATCTTTAATGCCGCTGTTCGGCAATCCCTCAAGTGTTGCATCTGTATAAGGTTGCAACCATTCGGCGTAACCAAAGCGCGATTGAAACGTAGTGATGTAATCTTCTTTTGCCATGCCCAATTTTTCTGTAACCAGACGTGTGGTTTTTTGGCAAAAACAAAAATAGGGATCGCCCAAATCGAGATTGCGTTTTGGCATCCCATGGTAAGACAGCAATAATTTTTCCGGCTTGCCATTTTGGTTAAAATCTTCCTGGATGCTGGCCGCCAGTGCATCAATAAACAATGGATGGTCGCAATAATTATTAATAAAGTGCAATTCAGGAACAAATCGCCATTGTTGCAATTCAGTGGTGACGGCATCAAATGTTGAGCCCGTTGTCGCAGCTGCATATTGGGGGTATAACGGCAATACAATAATCTTGCGCACGCCTTCGTTTTGGAATTCGCGCAATGCGTTTTTGATGGATGGATTACCGTATCGCATTCCCAGTTTTACAATTGCAGCATCGCCTACTTGTGTTTGTATTGCAGCTGCCTGGCGCTTGCTGATGGCAAGTAGCGGTGAGCCTTCTTCTGTCCAGATTGATTGATATTTTGCCGCAGATTTTTTCGGGCGCACGCGCAAAATAATTCCATGCAAAATCAACATCCAAACAAATTTTGGAATTTCAATAACACGGGGATCGGATAAAAACTCTGCAAGATATGAGCGCAAAGCGGTCGCCGTTGGTGCATCCGGTGTGCCCAGGTTAACGAGGAGAACGCCTGTTTTTGCGCGGCTGCCTTGATGGAAGAGTGGATCAATGTCAGTAGATGCTGAGCGATACTGATTCTTCATGCGTTATTGGTCTCAATGGCTTTCATGGTGCGATGGTGACGCACTCTAGCAGGGATGTTTTTATCTGGCAAAATTCCTGCACTGGGGTTGTGGTATGCGTTACAGATACTGTATCCCGTCAAGTTTACCGTGTAAGGGATTGATGATTTTCTGATTGATACATTATCCATTTGGCAAATTAGAACTGCACATGAAAACGCAATTGTTTATGTCGATTGTCGATGAAACATGTTTGTCCATGGCATCACATGCGCAAAAATATCGCGCTTATATTGTCACAACCAGGGTCTGGGATGAACCTAATAGCGCTTCAGGAAATCGCCAGAATCTATAGTGCTTAACTCGCTGGTGTCCTGTTGGTAAATATACGTCCATGCTTGTAAGGTTTCACCGCTATTTAATATCACCTCAGCCTTTCGGCGTTCGTATTCATGGGGTTGCGGTGATTTTTTTGCGCAGCCTTCGTAGACATCCAAATCGTGTAATTGCGATTCATGCTCCAGTAAATAAATTTCACCTACTGCCCAATGTTCAGTCTCGCTGAGTACCAATCCTGGATAGTAATCCACCATAAAAAGTTTTCCGCGAATTTTAGCGGGCGACACAAAATCAGCTCCCCGCAAATATTCTCTATGGGCGTTGGTTTCGCATTCTTTGCGTAATGTTCCATAAACAAATAGATAATGGATTTGCTCTTGTTCATCCAGTTGAGCGTCGTACATGTTAGTTACCTGTATTGCATGCTTTATATCTATGGCACGTGGAAATATGATCATTCACCATACCGGTTGCTTGCATGAATGCGTAGCAAATGGTGGTGCCCACAAAATTGAATCCGCGCTGCTTGAGCGCTTTGCTCATGGCATCAGATTCGGTCGTAGAGGCGACTATTTGGCTGCTGTTCTTTAATTTATTTTGTTTGGGTTTTCCGCCCACAAAGCTCCATACAAATTCACTGAAATCTTCACCATTTTTTTGCATGGCGAGATAAGCCTGCGCATTCCTGACAGCACTATCAATCTTTAAACGATTGCGGATAATGCCTTCGTTTAATAAAAGTTTGGCTTTTTTTGCGTCGGTATAGCGCGCAATTTTTACCGGATCAAAATTATCAAACGCTTTGCGATAATTTTCGCGTTTGCGTAACACGGTAATCCATGAAAGGCCTGCTTGCGCTCCTTCCAAAATTAAAAATTCAAATAATTTTTGGTTGTCGTAGAGCGGGACGCCCCATTCGGTATCGTGATATTCCCTATAAAGTGGATCATCTCCACACCAGGAGCAGCGAATTTTTTCAGTCATTGGTTTTCATCCTGGCAAGCGTCTGCTTGTTGGTAACGCTGATTCTGCAGCGCTAAAAAATGTTTGAGGCTTTTGCTGTCGTGAGTTTCAAAAAAATCAGCGAGCACATGTAAATCGTTAATTCGGTCAAGGCGAAACGTGCGGTAATCAACACGCAGTTGGCACCAGGCGACCAGTGTCCACACCTTGCCCCAGAAAATCAAACCCAAGGGTTCAATCACGCGAGTTGAGGCTTGCGCATCCGCGCTGGTGTAATCAATTTTTATCCGCTGGCGCGAGCGAATTGCTTCGCGAATAGGTTGGCTGTGGGCGGTATAAAATTTTTGTACATCTTCCATATGCGGCACCAGCAACGGCAAGTTTTCATCGCTGTGGCGCAAATGATCGGGAAGGACGGCAAGGATTTTCTGCATCGCTTGTTTGGCATGGGCGGCCATATCGGTATCGCCCCAGCTACTGACCATACGGGCGCCAAGTAACAGGGCCTCTACTTCATGGCGATCAAACATGAGCGGCGGGAGTTGGTAGCGATGGGAGAGTCGATAACCGACGCCCGCTTCACCTTCAACGGGTACTCCTGACAAACTGAGGGATTGGATATCGCGATAAACTGTTCGCTCGGAGACTTGCAAGTGTTCGCTCAATTGTTTGGCCGTCATAACAGTACGACGATTACGCAATAAAGTGAGCAATTGGAAAAGTCGTTCGGCGCGTTGCATGTATATCGGGAGCCTGTTTTTTTCGATCTGAGGACCGGGAGTTGGGTAAAGTTTACACGAGTGGCTGCCAATAAATGTCAGCAGTCTGTCGATTAGTCTTTTATTTGTTAATTCCGCCGGGAATGCGCTAAAAAGTCCGCCTATAAGCACACGCTCTGTGCTACCTTTAGTGCACTGCTTCGGCCGCTATTGGCTTGGGCGCTTTGTGTTTCACGTGACGTTTCATGCAAATAACAAGGTCAGTCTATGCATACTTTTTTTCCTGAAATAAAACCCTATCAGCGTCACATCATTGCAGTAGAACCGCCTCATGAACTTTATGTGGATGAGTCGGGAAATCCTGATGGTATCCCAGTATTGTTTGTACACGGTGGCCCCGGGGCGGGCTGTGGTAAATTTGACCGTCGCTTTTTTGATCCTGAAGTTTATCGCATTATTTTGTTTGATCAACGCGGTGCCGGTCGTTCGCGTCCCCATGCCGAACTCCAATCCAATAGCACGCAAAAACTGGTTGAAGATATCGAATTTATTCGCCAAACCCTTGAGATCGACAAATGGGTTTTGTTTGGTGGTTCCTGGGGATCAACCCTGAGTTTGGTTTACGCGCAAACCTATCCCGAACGTGTATTGGGTTTAATTTTGCGCGGCATTTTCCTTTGTCGTCCCGTGGATTTGTTGTGGTTTTACCAGGATGGTGCGAGCCGTTTGTTTCCGGATTATTGGGAGGATTTTATCCAGCCCATCCCTGAAGAAGAGCGACACGACATGATGAATGCCTATTACCGCTCGCTCACCGGGGATAACCAGATCCAGCAAATGACTGCAGCCAAAGCCTGGTCATTGTGGGAAGGACGTACCGCAACCTTGCGTCCAAACCAGGATGTTGTGGACTCTTTCACCGAGCCGCATCGCGCGCTTTCGCTTGCACGAATTGAAGCCCATTATTTTGTAAACAACGCCTTCCTCGAAGAAAACCAAATACTGCGCGATGCACATAAACTTGCCGATATTCCCGGTGTTATTGTGCACGGTCGCTACGATGTGATTTGCCCATTGGATAACGCCTATTTACTTCATAAAGCCTGGCCCGGTTCTGAGTTGAATATTATCCGTGAAGCGGGGCATGCATCGCGTGAGGCGGGAATTGTTGATGCACTTATTCGCGCCACTAACGACATGGCAAAAGAGTTGGGCGAAATACCTGATCAATTAGCGTAATTTTCATTACAGCGATTAGAAAAAACGGAGCTGCGTTTGTGCGCAGCTCCGTTTTTTTTTGGTAATTCTTTGCAAAAAAACCAGCCCGAAGGCTGGCAAAGTGCAGCATAGTTTGGTTTTACAATTCATCAAAAGCGGGCGCAAACGATGAACTGTTTTACCAAAGGTTTGTTGTGTGTAGTTTCACCTCGTTCGTGAATTACAGATGCGATATTCGTCGTTAATGCAAAAAAAGTCGTCAAAGATTCTGCAGCGTATTTTTCTGAACGTTCAAACTTATGGAAAAACGGCAGGTGAAAGATTGAACATAAAGCTAAGTGTTTGTAATCTGAGCTTTTATTTAAAGCAACAGCTCAAATTTAATTCAGTTAAGTTTTGTAATGAATCAGGAAAAATTATTTTTATGTGAAGATTTTAAAAATTTTTTTGAAAAAGCCAGCCCGGAGGCTGGCAAAATTACCGCTCTTGCAGGATAACTTATTACTCGCTCAGGAATTCGCTCACCCACACGAGGGGAGCCTGCCAATTAATTGCGATTTCGTTAGAGCCGAAATCAAGCCAATGATCTGTATGGCAGCGCATTGGGTAGACAGCTCCTGCACCGCTACCTGGATTAACCAAACATTGGTTACGTGTAACATTCAAAAAATGTTTGGCGGAGTCATCATTGATCTCACCTTGGTCATCCCTGGTTGCACCTGCCTCTACGCTTGCCATATCACGGGTATTTGGACCGCCGGCAATAAAGCCAGCAGGAACTGTAGCCCAGCCCAGTGATGCGTTTTTTGCGAAAAAGCGATGATGTGGATTGCTTAACGCATTGGCGCCATAGCCAGAAATATAAGAGCGTTTCAGCGGATTATTTCCGAGTAAATAGTTCATGGCGGCGACAACACCATTGCGGAAATCTGTTTTGTCATTTGCATTTGTTGTGTAGTCCGATGCTAATGCCAAAATCAGCGCGCGGTTAAGGATTTCGCCGTTGCTACCCCACGGGAAATTGGTGTTATTGTCAGCGATATCGTATGGCACTGTTGGAATTTTGTAGCTCGCAACTGGCTTTCCACCTGCCTTGCGCTCGATCTGTTCTTCTACAATCTTTCTTGCGCGATCAAAGAGATTGGTCAGCGGAGACGTACGTGTTCCAGTTAGCCCAGGCAATGTGAGTGGAGTATTAACCCTGAACGCGGGATCTGCAACCAGTGCAGAAATGGAGCCCAGTGCGGCGACATTTTGCCAGTTAAATCCGTTAATCCAATCGTAGTTATGGATTGGAAACCCTTGTTGTGAACTGACTGAATATTGGTTGTAATCTCCGCGGCCTCTATCGTCCGTTATCAGCGTTCCCGCTTTAATAAATGAGTCAGCATTTTGTAAGTAGTTGATATCTTTTGTCGCTAAATAAAGCTCCATGCCGGCCCAATAATATTCATCGCGTAAACGTAAATCACCATAATTTCCACCACCCAGGAAGCTGGGGGATAACGCGAAGCCAAACTCCAGTGTTTTTAAATTTTTGCTGTTGTCGGTGCTTTTCCAGGAAGGAGTCAAGCCGCTTGCAGAATCGTTTGAAGTATTTTGATATTCGTAACGGAATACATCGCCGTAATCACGACGTATTCTTACCGCAGCATCCCAGGCATCTTTACCTGCCTGTAAGCAACGATCAGCAAACGCGGCATCGACCGTTTTCCATACGCGATAACATTGGGCAGCCGTTGCCGCTACATTTAATGTGGCAGCCGTCGTTGGGTAGCTCAGAACGCGTTTGTTGTCGTTGTCATTGGAAAATAGGGTGGTGATTACCGGATCCTGGCGATTGCAATTGACGCTGTAGTTTGCGGGATTCGTTGGAATACCTGTCCAGCAACGATCTGTTATCGAGTGGAAAACCATTCCGCCCACATCAATACCGCTGGTTAAATTCAGGGCAATTTCCAGATTTGGTAATTGTCCACCGTTAAAGGAAATTGCGCCTGTCACAGTATTATTTGCATATTGTTTTACACCATCTACTTTTCGGACCTGATAAACACCTTGGGTCGGTCTGGTGGTTGTCCAATTGTTAACGGGTAGGCCTTGGGCAGATATAGCTTGATAACCTACAGGCAAGGCCATCGTAATTCCCTGGCCTTTAGGAATTTGCATGCTCAACATAAATTCCATTTCGGTGCGGGCTTCCGTTAATAAATCTGAGTAAGAATTGTGGCTGCTTTGGAAGTTCATCATTCCTGCGGGGAACGCGCTAGTTAACATGCCTTTTGATTGCAAACGCTCAGCGAGATTTTGCAATGTCCACACACTGATCCCGCCATTTACAACGTATTTGCCGTGGTCTGCAGCGTCATACCAGCCTTTGGAAACATTGAAGGTTCTGCTGTCACAACCGGGCCATACATTTCCATGCAGGTCAGTCCCGGAGTAACAACCCACATTTGAATCTGTTGGTGTACCTGCATCATGGAATAAATTACCGATGGTATTTTTCCAAAATGCATTCGAATCAACGCCACCAGCATAAGGCTCGATTTTTTCGTTACTGCGTTGGTGATAGAAAGAGAAAAGCGCATCTTTTTTGAGAGGGTTGTAAAGATTTTTTTGACCGATCCGGAATAGCTCGCTTTGGACAATAGTATTGCCGGTGCCATTGGTCTTCACATAAAGGTTGCCTGACCAAAGGAATGCAGTATTTCCTGGGGGAATTTTGGAGATAAAGCAGTGCGCACCATCAAACCAGGAGCCAGGTAAGGGACAATAATCCGCTAATTGGGAATGATAAAGGGCTCCACCGTAAATAAAAGGTGTAGTGCCTGCGGGAGGTGTAGCAACGAAACAATTGGCGCCATCATACCGTGAGCCTGGAAGGGGGCAATTTTTACCGGGTAGGGCACTGTAATAAAGATTGCCGTTGTAAATAAATGGTGTAGTGCCTACTGGTGGCCTTGCTATAAAACAATTTGCAGAATCAAAATATGAATTAGGAAAAGTAAGCGGGCAGTGGTTTGCACCAATCAGCGCATTGTAATAAAGCGCGCCATTATAGATAAAGGGCGTTGCTGGTGTTGGAATGTAGCAATTTGCCCCATCGTAATTACCAATATCGCAATGCGGTTTATTATCTATGATGCGTATTCTAAAGCGAGGATCAATACTGGTGCCTGTGTAATCGCTAAAGTCTGCAATTCCCAGGTTGTCACCACTATCTTTATCCATTGTCATGGCTGGTAAGGCCGCTTGTTTTCTTACGATAGTTGTATTTTCAAATTCGGAGACTAATTGCCACGCTACCGCTGCGGGTGGCAAATTACTCAATGTCGCCTGCTTCGGTGCATTGGCCAGGTAACCGTAACTGTTAACTGCAACCTTCGCTCCGTTTATATCAAGTGTTTGCAACTGTTGTAATGAAACATCAGTAATGCATATCCCTTCATTATTATTTGCAGAAGGTGTGTAGGCAAAATTAATTGTTGGCTGTCCTGCGGGAATCGTTGCAGGTGTCACAAACTCCATGGTTTGGGCTTGGGCGTATACATAAAACCCCGAGCCATAACTGGAGCTATTATCGGACAAGGTGTTGTTGTTGAATTTTACTGCTGGTGCGGGAGTGCTCCAATTGGCGTAGGTCGCCGCCGGTGTTGGCCAGCCACTGGTTGCTGCAATACTCGAAAGCAAGGTTGCCGGGCCGGTGTTTGTAGTGGTTGCAGTGATCGGACGCAGAGCTTTAAAACTGAATCTGTAGCGTGTATTTGGCTTCAAGTTACTGCTAAGGGTTTGCCGTAAATAGGTGTTGGCATAAGTGCCAGACAGGTTGTTGGATTGAAGGCACGCAAGGCTTTTATTGCCAGTGCGCGGACACTGCGCGTCATTATTGCCATTATGCTGGCAGTTACTGTAGCCTGTTGCATCGTGCCTTAAGTTTACGGCGGTACTTTGCCAATTTTGCATGGTATAAAAATTACCATTAGTGACTAGCTCGGAATCCGCATAGGCGAGTTGGCAGGGTAAGATTCCACACAACAGTGTTAGAAGTGCGGCGTCATAAAGACGGCTGGCTTTTGTGATAAATCGTTTCATATTGTCCTCTTGGTCATTCGCTTTTTATTTGTATACTCATATTGTTTTTGATGGAGTGCCGCTCCGGAATAAGGGCATGCGCATCATTGCTATTTGCTAAAAACGCGTCGACCAACTTATAGCTTTTCATGAGTTTGAACGTTCAAACTCATGAAAAATGGATCGTAGAAGATTGAACTTCTGCGGTAATAGAAGGGCTTCAAAGTGAGACGAAGGTCTGAAAGAAGTATTAAGTTTTGTAAGTGCTGATAATGAGAGAGAACTAATCTATTGAAACTGATAGATTAAACTTGGAATATTAAAAACGGGGCTTACCTGTTCTCCAATCCTATAATAAGATTTTACTGGCAATGCACAAATTGCTTGCCTGTTTTAGATGACATAATCAATCAACTATAAGTTGTTTTCCTGTTCATTGGATATTGTGTATCAATACATTTTTAACCTGAACAGTTCACAATCAAATCATAATAACGGTTGAAAATGGATGTGCTCTATTGGCGTCCTTCAGTCCAGGTGTTTTATGTATCAAGTAATTTTTAATACCCATGACGTTGTTTTATTAATGACGGCATACCAGTGCATTCTCTTTGCGATTTTGTTGCTGACGATTAAACGGGAGAAGCCGCTGAGTAATATTTTCCTGGCGTTTTTCCTGTTGCAGCAGGCGGCTATCCCGCTGGATATCCTGATTAGTTTTGGTGCAGAGTTTCGCCACGTGGCCTTAAGCTGGTCGCCCAACCTCTTTTATATATTTGGGTTTGGTTATTGGTTGGAAGCGCCTTTCCTGTTGTGGTATACGCGATCACTTATTTATAAAGATTATCGATTGACAAAAAAAGACCTGGTTTTTTTGGCACCATTTTTTTGTTATCTCATATACCAAATCCTTTTTTATTATCGTTTGGAGTGGCAAGACAAACATCATTTGCAGGAAGTTTACAATCTCTTTTCTGCACCCCATTACATGAATTATGTCACCTTGTTCCGGGAAATATTTCGCGCGGCATTGGGCATCATGTGTATTCTGGAAATCAAACGTTACAGCCAACATATCAGAACTAATTTTTCCGATATTGATCGCTTGGATCTCACCTGGCTAAAAATCCTGGTGATTGGGTTTTTAATTATTCGCGGATGGGCAGTATTGGTCAGTGTATTGATTTTACTTTCTGTCAGCTTTGGAATAACAACCAATTTTGAAATCATGGGGCTACTGGGCAACTATACCACCTTGCTTATGGTGAGCATGCTGATCTTCTTTGGGTTAGGTCATTCCTCTGTTTTTGAAGGGATAGAAGTTAAAAATAATGATGCAGTAAAAGTAGATGTCCCTAAAGATAAAATAAAAGATACGCAAATCAAACAGGTTGCAGATTATATGGAACAGGAAAAACCCTATCTTGCTCCCGCCTTAACCCTGGATAAATTGGCGGCGCAACTTAAAATGCCGCCCAGGATTTTATCCCATCTTATCAATCGTCACTTTGCGTGTAATTTCTTTGAGTTTATTAATTCATATCGCGTGGAAGAATCCAAGCGAATGCTGGCTGATGCTGGTAATGCCGAAAAAAATATGCTGGATATCATGTACGATGTGGGTTTTAACAGCAAAGCGACCTTTAATACTTTATTTAAGAAAAAAGTGGGAATGACCCCAAGTGAGTATCGCAAACAAGCGATGATACAAGTAAAAGTCCAAAATGCATAAGTTTATGAACAGACATTTTGGTCAATAAAACGTTTTATCAATGGAAAGGTTTGTAACATGTTGGGTTTGATTCAGCGAGTAAAAAAAGCAGCTGTTGATGTAGATAACGAGCGAGTTGGTGAAATAGAGCAGGGGCTTTTATTATTGCTGGGCCTGGAAAAAACCGATACAGAGGCAACGGCTAATAAGCTGATTGATAAAATCCTGGGTTATCGCGTATTTGCTGATGAACAAAATAAAATGAATGCCAATGTGCAGCAGATTAAGGGTGGCATTTTAGTTGTGTCGCAATTTACCTTGGCGGCAGATACGCAAAAAGGTTTGCGCCCCAGCTTTTCGTGCGCCATGGCTCCTACTGAGGCAGAAAAGCTGTACAACTATTTTGTGGCGCAATTGCGCCTTAAGCATGCAAAAGTTGCGACCGGAATATTTGCGGCTGATATGCAGGTTAGCCTTGTTAATGATGGGCCGGTTACTTTCATGCTCAAGATGGAATAATTAATTATCGCTCTTCAAAAGAATAGTATTGATTTCCGCTAATAACTCATCCAAAAAATTCTCTGCCAGAACCAAATCGTATTGGCGTATGGCATTTTGGATTTTCTGATAGGAATTTTTTCCGAGGGTTTTAATACTCTGCTGTGAAAACAGTTTTTTACTCTTATTCATATCGCCAGCATTTAGCATGGCTTTGAGCGCTTCAAGCTGCGTTTTCAATGAGAGTAGTTCAGTTGGATCATTCCAATGCTCGCGCTCAATTTCTGAAGTATCTTCAGCCGTTTGATTGGTGTTGATCGTTACAAATTGAGCGCCGGTGAATGTTTGCAATGCTGAATAAATATCGCGAAATTGATAGGGCTTACCAATGAATTCATGGAAGCCTTCACCCAAATAGAAATTACGCTCATGCTCAAGGCTGGATGCTGATACGGCAATAACAGGCAACTCCTGTTTGGCAAAGGTCCTGCGCAGTTCTTTTAACATATCCGTGCCACTTAATTCAGGCATGCGTATATCGGTAAAAATAATATCCGGTTTCTGTGCGAGCGCCTGTAAAAGTCCTTCTTTGCCATTAATCGCTTCACTCACATCGCAACCCATATCGCGTAACAAATTTACCAACAGGTCGCGGCTCGCAAAATCATCTTCAATAACCAATACCTTGCACTTGTGACCTGCCGCTAATTTAGCGTGCATGATTAAAGGCGAACTATCAATTTCTGTGTTGTATTCAATGGTTAATGGCAAGCGCAAATGCGCGCGGGTTCCTTTGCCCGGTTCACTATCCAGCGTAATATCACCACCCAAGCTTTCTGCAATGTGTTTTGAAATGACCAGCCCCAAACCTGTACCACCAGATTCTTCACCGGATTTACCTTGTTTGAACGCGGCAAATAATAATTGCAGTTCTTGCGCGGCGATGCCCGGGCCTGTGTCAATCACATTAAATAATATGCTGTTGCCATCTGCGTGAACAATTAAATTAACATCGCCGCTGTGGGTAAACTTAATTGCATTGCCTAAAAGATTCAAAATAATCTGGCCGATTTTTTGGCGATCACTTTTAACAATACAAGGTGTTGGTAGTTGGATGTCATAATTTAATGCCAAACCTTTTGCAATCGCTTTGGTTTGCATAATGGCAATGATGTCATTCAGCTCCTTGCGCAAATCAAAATAATCCTGGCGAAAATGCAACGCACCCGCTTCAATTTTTGATAAATCCAAAATGTCATTAATCAAATGCAGTAATCGCTGTCCCGCATTCAAAATTGCATTCATGCGATCATGCTGTTGTGTTGATAATTGTGTGTCGGTCATCAATAGCTGTGAATAGCCAAGCACTGCATTAAGTGGTGTGCGAATTTCATGGCTCATATTGGCGAGAAAACGGCTTTTTGCACGCGTCGCTTCTTCAGCAGTTTCCTTGGCTAATTGCAGGGAAGTTTCAATTTGCTTTTGCTCGGAGATGTCGCTCATGATTTCGCCCAGGAACATCGGCTGGCCTTTATCGTCGCGAATGATAAAAAAAGTTTCCTTGGTGGGAAATCGTGAGCCATCCGTACGCAATGCAGCCAGCTCGCCCTGCCAATATCCATTCAGTAATACATAGGGGAAAATCTGCTCGCGCCATTGCTCGTGTAAATCTTCAGGGAAATAGCTCAGGAAATTGTTGTGGGTTTTTGAATTGCTCATCAGCATTCGCTGTATGCTGCGATTCATATATAAAGTTTCAGCCGTCAAGGTCATAATTGAGAAACCTTCACTGGCGTATTCGGCGAAGCGTTTAAATTTTTCCAACTCATCAATTAATTGATGTTGCTCAGTAACATCGCGCGCAATACTTAATATCCCTATGGGATTTTGATTTTCATCCCGCACAGCAACCTTAATGGTGTCCATCAAACGATTTTCATCTTTAGAGGGAATGTGCATCCAAAGTTCGCGGCGAATGGCTTGTTTGCTGGCGAGCACTTTTTCTTCAAATTCTTTTAAGGTGGCTTCAAAATTCGGGTCGACATAATCACCCGCTGTTCTTCCCACAACTTCTTTTTCAGTTCGGTGAAATAAAGTAGATACTGATTTATTGAAACTTAAATACACACCTTCATTAGATTTAAACCAGATTGGGTCTGGAATATTATCCAGTAAGGTTCGCATGTGTGCTTCGCTGGCTTTCAATTGTTCTTGTGTTGCGCGTTTTTCTTCTATCTCTTTGAGTAGCCAATCATTGGCGGCGCGTAAGGCTTGTGTTTGGTTGCTAATTTCTTCTTTTAGTTTTTCCTGGTTTTCGATAATCAATTGATCCTGGCGGTAAAGCGCTTGTAAGTAGGCGCTGAGCAGGCAAACTACGCCAAAGCCAATTATTAAAATACAAGTTTGCAGCAGGTTAGGCAAAAACCAGGTTGAAATATCTTTCTGGCTAACCAGCAGGCTCCACTCGCTTCCCATGATATTAATGGTTGGGATTTTGCCGTTAAGGAGGGTTGATGCCTTCAGGAAATTTTTATCTTTTTGGGTTAATTCAATCCAATGATTCTCGCTCCATTTCCAGTAAATTAATTGGTTTTTGCTGTCAGTGCTGGCAATCCGAATATCCAGGTTTTTTATTTGATTTTTGCTAATGGCCGAGCGCATTAGCGAATCCAGGTTCAATTCGCTGCTAACGATATTAAATATCTTGCAATCACTTTTTTTTGCATTGCAAAAATAAATGGGATGGGCGAGGTTTATCAGTGGGCTGCCGCTAGATTGTTTGTTGTCGGTGTTTGGGCTTAAAAATATATCGCTATGGGTGGGCCCAAGCCGGGTATTTAACTTAGTGAGGAATTCTGCTGAAAAAGCACTGCCGTCCGGTTGGCGCCACAAAAAATTGGTTTCATTGATGCGGGCAAGTTTAAGTCCTGCACCAACATCGAGTTCGAGTTTTGATTTATTGTTGTTTAATGTTGGCATCCAGCTGAATGAATCAATCCAGGGATTGCGTTTTAACAGAGGCTCGGTAAGGTTTCGAAATTCCTCCTGGCTGGGGCTGTTATTTAAAAAATATTCCTGCAGCGTACTCAAATCGCGCGCTGCCAAATCAATATTCGCCTGAATGCTTGCCTGTAGATTTCCTGTCTCATGGACCAGGTTTTTCTGATAGCTTTCGCGCTCGCTGTGACCCACTGCTGCAACCGTCAATAACACTACACCTATGCCCGCACAAAAAATAAGAAAGGCATCTGCTTGTGGATTTTTATAAAGCGCTTGCTTGCGGTAGATCCAGAGTAATAGTGGTGTAACCATCAACACACCTATGGCATCGCCCATCCACCACACAGTCCAATTTTGTAATGCAATGGCAAGATCAACAATATTTGCTTGCCAAAGTGCGAGATTGCCAAGTGTTGCTGCAATTGTGCAGCAAGCTAATACCATAAGTGTGAAATAAAATGCCGAGGGTGTTGTGACACGAAAATCACGCAAGTAATAAGCGCGTGATACTCGTCCAATGATAACGGCTTGTAAAATACTGACGCTGCCGTTGATGATTGAAATTAAATAATTATAAATGTCGTTGTCAGAGTGGTTTAGCAAAGTGACGTGGCTTGAAATGATTGCGCCTGCCAATAACCCTGGCAGTACACGACGCCCAAAAACAACACAGCCAAAGACCGCTAAGCCAGAGGGTAACCAAAGCAAGGTTGCGTTGGCTGTCAGCGCTCCCCAATGGAACCCAAGTGTTGCCAGTAAACAATAACTTATACAGAACAACAGGTTCAGTGTGATAGTTTTGTTTAAAAATTCTTTCACAAGCGCAGCCCTTTTTAATTATTACTCTTGGCTTTCATTTTTCCGCGTTAATTTAAATGGCTAAGTAAGGCCTCGTAACTCAAGGCTTCAGGTTTGTGGTATAAAAACCCCTGTCCCCACTTTATATTCAGGCCTTTTAATAATTCAGCAACGGCAGCCGTTTCTACAAATTCAGCAACCACTTCTTTTTTAAGTGAATGGGCCATTTCAATAATGGCTTTTACCATGGCGTAGTGATTGGGTTCGCGATCCATGTCGCGCACAAAAATACCGTCTATTTTAAGTGTGTCGAATGCGAGTTTGTGGAGATAAGCATAGGAGGCAAAACCGCTGCCGAAATCATCAAGCGAAAAATGACAGCCCAGATGATGTAAACGCTGCATAAATTCGTTGGCAACTTCAAGGTTGGTAATTGCCTCTGTTTCGGTAATTTCAAAATTAATCATTGCCGGTGGGATTTTGTGAAGCTGTATTAAATGAATGATGTGATCGGCAAAGTGCGGTTCACGTATTGATAGGGCCGATAAATTCATTGATACGGATTCAATACCATCGCGCAGGTCGTTATGCTGGGCAAGTAATTGGAAAACTTCTTCGATCATCCATTTATCCAGCTCTGGGATTAAATGCAGGCGTTCAGCCGGCCCAATAAATTCACCCGGTGGAATCAATCGCTCTTGTGCGGGGTCCCACATGCGAATCAATGTTTCCATGCGAATTTTTTTGGGCTTATTGGCATCGGGAAAAAAATCTTCAATCAATTGGAAGTGGGCGCGGAAATGTTTGTTGTGATTGGCGTCGACCAGGCGTTGCGCCCAGTTGACATTTTCCTTGTCGTCGCTGGAGCGTTTGGTCGCTTCATTGTAGGTGCGAATTAAACCGCGGCCTTCGCGCTTTGCCAGGAATAAAACTTCATCAGCCATTAACATGACTTGATCGAAGCTAACGATTTCGCGGTTCAATTGCAGTAGTGCAATGGATGCCGCCAACCTGAATTCGCGTTCTTCCCAAATGAATTTAAAATTTTTGATGTGCTGTAATATGGATTCGGCAAGTTCGTTACTGTTATCGGCCGAAATGGTGTGCGTAACAATGGCGAATTTATCGCTGCCGATGCGCGCAAAAAAATCATCGCGTGAAAGTAATCCGGAAATCGCATCAGAAAATTGGCGCAGCAATTCATCGCCAGCAATGCAGCCACAGCTTTCATTGATAACACGAAAGCGATCTATATCAATCAATAAAAAAGATGCCTTGATGCTTGAGGTTTGCACTTTCGCCAGCAAGCTGCAAACGTAGGCTTCCAGTGAGTTGCGATTGTGCAGGCGAGTGACAAAATCATGGGTGGCCAAATAACTTAACCGATCCTGCATATAACGACGTTCATTGATTTCTTCACGCAGTTGGCGATTTACGATTGTTAAATCGGCAGTGCGTTCACGCACCTTTTGCTCTAATTCTTTGTTGAGGGTTTGCAGTTCGTTGAGCAATGCCCGGCGTTCGAGTTGATGACGTACGCGAGCCCGCACCTCATCGGCATTGATGGGTTTGGAAATATAATCGTTACCGCCAACAGAAAACCCGACGCTGATATCGTCGGTGCGCGCCGTAACAAAAATAATAGGAATTTCTGCGGTGGATGGATTGGCTTTCAATAAGTTGCAAACATCAAAGCCATTCATGCCGGGCATCATGACATCGAGCAGGATTAAATCCGGACTTTGCTTTTGGGCAAGTTCGATGGCGCGTTCACCATTGGTGGCGACAATTAGCTGGCACTCAAGATCCTCCAGGATTGCGCTTAGCACATCCAGATTTTCAGGGGTGTCATCGACAAGCAGTATCCGTGAACTCGCGAGCATAACCAACCTCATTCCATCGTTATTGTTTATTGGCTAATGAGGACTACGGGGTTTCCAAAATTAACCGAAGAACACTATTTGATAATAACAGAGGTTATCCAAATTGCACTATCGCAGCACAAGGAAATGACAGTGAGAATGGAAAGCGAGAATAGAAAATGAGGATGCTAAATAGTGTGTATAACTAAATAGCATTCACGGTTGCGCGGCTCTTATGAAAAGTACACTGGGGATGCATCATAAAAATAAATTTTTTATGACTTTTTTATCAGTAGGGCGATTAAACCCAACGTTATAAGCACGATGCTGGTGTTGGAAAAATTCAGTTTGTGGATCTGTTCGCTCAGGGTTTCGTGGACTGCGGGATGGGCCAGTATCAGGGCGCCTGCGAATAACCCGCCAGCCAACCAATAACGGCGGGCGGATTGCTTGCTGCGTGTTTGTAATTGCTGTGCAGTTTTATGCAGTTCCGGTGCGAGTTCGCCAATATTTTGTAATTGCTGTAATGCATTAAATACCAGTTGCGGAATCTGTGGGAATTTTTCCATCCATTCGGGGCCATAACGTTTAAGTTCCCCCCATAGGGTTTTGGGGTGGAAACGTTTTTTCAGCCAACGCTCTAAAAAGGGATGCGCTGTTGTCCATAAATCCAGATCAGGATAAAGCTGGCGACCGAGCCCTTCGATATTCAGCAAGGTTTTTTGCAGTAACACAAGTTGTGGTTGCACTTGCATATCAAACCGGCGCGCGGTGCGGAATAAATTTAACAGCACGTGGCCAAAGGAAATATCTTTTAGCGGCTTTTCAAAAATAGGTTCGCAAACGGTGCGGATTGCTGCTTCAAATTCGTCGACTCTTACGTGCGCTGGCACCCAGCCACTTTGTACGTGTAATTCTGCAACCTGGCGATAATCGCGGCGAAACATGGCGAGCAGGTTGCGCGCCAGATAATATTGGTCGGCGCGCGTTAGTGAGCCAACAATCGCCATATCGACAGCCATATATTGTGGCCCCTTTTGTTGAGTAGCTTGGGGGTTTTCGCGTGAGACAAAAATATTGCCGGGATGCATGTCTGCATGGAAAAAATTATGATCGAACACTTGCGTAAAAAATATTTCTACGCCGCGTTCTGCCAATTTTTTCATGTCAGTGTGTTGTGCTTTAAGTTCTTCAATATTGGTTACCGGAATGCCGTAGATGCGTTCCATTACCATCACATTGCTGCGTGTGTATTCCCAGTAAACTTCAGGAACATATAATAAATTTGAATTGGCAAAGTTGCGGCGCAATTGGGATGCATTGGCCGCTTCTTTTTGTAAGTTTAACTCATCAAAAATAGTGTTGCGATAATCTTCAACGATTTCAACCGGGCGCAAGCGTCGCCCGTCGATGCTGTACTTTTCCAAAAGCTGTGCGAGCTTTAGCAAGAGGGCAATATCTTGTGCGATGATATTTTCAATCGCCGGACGCACTGCTTTTATCACGACTTTTTTGCCATTTTTTAAGGTTGCCGCATGCACTTGCGCAACTGAGGCGGAGGCGAGTGGTTCGCTTTCGTATTCGTCAAAAATAGATTCAATGGGGGCGCCCAATGCTCGCTCCACAATCGTGCGGAATTCATCATTGGCAAACGGGGTTACCTGGTCTTGCAGGTAATTTAATTCTGCGACTATATCGTCCGGTACCAAATCAGGGCGTGTGGAAAGCAGCTGGCCGAATTTTACAAAAATGGGTCCCAGCTCTTCACTGGCGCGACGCAGGCGCTCACCGCGACTTAAGGTTGCGGCAGGAAATAATGCGCAGGGTAATAACAATAATCTTGCGCCTAATGGCAAGTGTTGTTTGGGGATAAGTTCATCCAATCGATAACGCAAGAACACGCGAACAATGGTGAGAAAACGAAAAAAAACAGTCACGAATAATTATTCCTGTTGTACGTATTAGCGTTATGATAAAAAATCGTAATATTTATTTGTCGTCATCCCCGTAGGGGATCCAGTGCCTTTAAATTGGTCGAAAGTCGCTGGTACGCCAGCCCGGTGGATTCCCTGCGGGAATGACGGCTCCCGGTATTATTACCTAATTTTGGTTTGATCTAGCACTCGCAAAATTCGTGCTTCTATCCGATCTACACTCAACTTTATGTCATCCACCTGTGCGTTAAAAAAAGCGATTTCAGGTTTGCCCGGTAACACGCGTAATTCTTCGGTGAGGAATTCACTGGTGAGGCGTTGGATGTTATTGGCGCGATCTTTTGCCCAGGACATCTTTCCGCGAATCAACGCTGCGCTTTGATGGCCAATGATATCGCCAAAGACCTGGCTGAGCATTTCTTCCCAATCGATTTCAAGATTTTTTAATATTTTTTGTAAATCAGCTAAAAAACCGGTGCTGCCAAATAATTGCACACCGCTATCTTTTAAATTCAGGCGGTCGCTTTTTATTAAGCTGATTAACGCTGGCAAGGTTCCTTGCAGTTGCGTGGTAATGTCACCTTCATAGTGACTGCGCAAATTGATGCCGTCTTGTGTTGGCACGACAAAAACTTTGAGGTCCGGTGAATTGATTTGTATCGCCAATACCTGTGGTTCGAGCTGCGCTAATGCGATGCGTGATGAAGGATCATAAGCAAGCGCTGCGTTGATAATTTTTTCAGCGCTGGCAAGTGCGGCGGTGGTCAGCATTGGGTCCATGATGCAATTCCTTAAGGTTTAAAGCCTTTGTGAAGTGCGACAATTCCACCCGTCATATTGCTGAATTGGGTGTTTACAAATCCTGCCGCTTGCATCATGCCTTTTAATGTTTCCTGATCGGGATGCATGCGGATGGATTCCGCCAAATAACGATAACTATCGGCATCGTTAGTAATTAATTTGCCCATTAATGGCAATAATTTAAATGAGTAAGTGTCGTACACTTTTTCCAATGCGGTGTGTTGCGGTTTGGAAAATTCCAGCACCAACAAACGGCCACCCGGTTTAAGTACTCGCAACATGGAGCGCAGGGCCAAATCTTTATCGGTTACATTGCGCAAACCAAATGCAATGGTGATGCAGTCAAACGTATTGTCGGGAAAGGGCAGGTATTGCGCGTCGGCCTGGGCAAATTGCAAATTGCCTGCGACACCGCGATCAATCAAGCGGTCGCGCCCGACATTGAGCATCGAAGCATTGATATCGGCCAGGATAACTTGTCCATCCTTGCCAACTAATTTGGAAAATTGATAACTCAAATCGCCGGTGCCGCCTGCGATATCCAATACCTTGTGACCTGCACGAACACCGGATGCTTCAATGGTGAAGCGCTTCCATAAGCGATGGATGCCGCCGGACATCAAATCGTTCATCAAGTCATATTTGGCGGCGACAGAATGGAATACATCGGCAACGCGTTCAGCCTTCTTTTCAACCGCTACTTGTTCGAACCCGAAATGCGTCGTTTTTTGGTCGTTCGTGGACTTTTGTTCGTTACTCATAAAGACGGCTCGCTGCTGATAAACCCGAAAAAGAGTTTTGCCTGAAAAATGTGGCGGTCATTGTACAATGCTGCGCTAGTTCACCCAATAAAAAAGCTCGGGAGAGTTGAATTAATGCGTTTTTCGTCTGTGCTGGCCTGGATTGCGTCCTTGTCCATGCTGATTTGTGCGCAATCCGGTGGTGCGCAGGTTCCAAAAGATATCCTCAAGCCCTTCACAACGGATGGCTGCTCAATGTGGATTGATGGTCCGCCAACGGCGCCTTATTTGTGGCGGCATTGTTGTGTCGCTCATGATAAAGCTTATTGGGTAGGTGGCCCGCAGGAGTTGCGTGTAGCAGCCGATAAGGCATTGCAATCGTGCATTGCCGATCTGGCGGGTGCAGCCATGGCAGATTATATGTATGCGGGAGTGCTTGCCGGTGGAAGCCCGATTTGGATAACGCCCTATCGCTGGGGTTATGGCTGGCATTACCTGGATGCCGGAAAACTGCGTGGATATAAATTGCTGACCGACGCTGAACAAGCGCAAGTCACCGCGCTTATGCCGCAGGCAGAGCAAATTATCGTCGAGGATGCGATAAAGCATCCTTCTTCGTCGCGGGTGTTAACAGGTCGATAAGCCATCTTCACGGATGGCTTTCTTGCAAGGCTGGTTAATTTTGCTCGCGGTGCAAATGGATTCGCGCACGCCATTCACCCAGCGCCGCCAGGGCGCCCTGGAATTCACGTTCAATCAAATCCGCTTCGCGCTCGGTAATCACGCCATCCAACAGTGATTCGGAAACCGCTTCTGCTACATCGCCAACCTGGCTCATTACTTTGCACACAATTTGCGACAAATCATCGTTGTTGATTTTGGAGGGTTCCGGCACCGAAAAAGCAGCCATTCCATGACGTGCCATAAGCGCATGCAACGGCAGGGTCGCATCCTTCACGCCAGCTTCCTGGCACAAACTGATGATCATCGACACTTCTTCAAACGATGGGTAATGCGAGGCAATACCCGGTGCTAATTTATTGCGCAATACATTCACTGACATATTCAGGTTTTGGGCAAGTGCTTCTATACCGCCAGGATAAGCGCGGGCGATTTTATAAAGGGCGTCGTGTTGGTTCATATCTGAATAGCGGCGCGTCATGGTGATTATTCCTAATTTTTACCGATGCGACAGAAGCAACCGGGACTTATTCTGCGTCAACAGATTGCGAATGGGGAATTGTAGCGAATCTGCAGGAAATTTGTATCACGGATTGAGCGGATTTTTTATTGATGAGGAGGGGCAAATGAAAACAATCAAATTATTCGTGTACGCATTAATTGTTTGCATGAGTTTTGTTGGGGTCGCGGAAGCAAAAGGTCGTAGCGGTTCTTTCAAGTCGGGTTTTTCATCGCAAAAGCGCGCAGCGGCAAAACCGTCACAAACTACTTATCAGACGCCACCTGCAACAACTGAAGCGAAAAAAACCGCTTTTGGTTCTTTTGGTGGAGCTGCACCAAAGGCGAACCAAAAAATAGCGAACATACCGCAATCGCAAATGAGTAAGGATTTAAATGCAACTGCTGCGCAAAACAATGCGTTGAAAACGGCTGATGCACGCACAAAAGCCAACGAAAAAATGAGTGATACCAATAGCGACAGTGGATGGTTTAGGCGTGGTAATCAAAACACTGTACCACCCAAAAACAATTCTACTGTTGCGTCAGCGCCGCAACCTGCAAATTACCAGTCTGTACCGCAATACAACAGCGGTCGTCAAAGTAATGGCCTTTGGGCGGGGTTAGCGGGTTTTATGATTGGTCATTCGTTGGCGCAACAACATACCAACATGACGTATGTTCCACAAACGAACCAGGATGCAAATCAGTTAACTAATTCATCAGGTGCAGATGGAATTGCGTTGCAAGACGTGCAGGAAATACCTGTTGTTGAAAAGGAATCTTTTTTCATGAAATTGCTGCGCATTGTGTTGTGGATAGCAATGATCAGCACAGTTGTCTGGATGGTGCGAAAGTTTATGGGTTTTCGCAATCGTAATTTACAACAAGCGGCAAACTATAGCTTAAGGAGTTAATCATGGGTTGGAAAAATGCAGTGAGCTATGCAAAAGATATCGCAGACAAACACGGCTTTGGTAATGGTGCTGCACAGGATGAGGGTTTGCTCCTGGGTGCAAAAATTGGTGGCTTTATACGCTTGCAAAAATCACCGTTTATTCGTGCCATATCAGAAGGATCGCTTATCGATATGCCGACCGATGCGCAGAGTGTTATCAAAGCCATTAGTCGGGTAAAACTCGATTTGTCCGGCAGCCTGTATCGTTATTATTTACAAACTGGCGACTTACAAACAGATGAAACGAATGAAAAAGAAATTTTCCTGCAGGTTTATGTTGATGCAAGCGGGCAAGTGAGTGAAGCAATTTATTGTACGCAACTGACACGGTTCATTCCCGAAACAGAAGAAGACCAGCAAATTTTCATGGGGCTGGCCGGTTATGGTTTGGGCGATAAGCGTTACAGTTTATGGCGTTTCCAATTGGAAGAATTGGGTTACGTGGAATCTGATTTGCAAGTGATGTTTGGAATTGATGACACGATTGATTATTACCGCGATGCCGGTGATATCGAACAAGATTTCCTGGCGCCTTTTACCGGGTCAGAAATTCGTTTGGATGATGCTTTTGGGCAGCACGGATTGCAGCAAGATATTTATTTTATGCCCTACAAACGGGAGGTGAAAGGACACACAGAATATCTGTTTATTACAACTGAACTTGTGAACAGTAAAAATGGCGATACTAATCAACGCGAAATCCACGTTGATTTTATGATAGGTATTCCGGTTGAGCTTGAGCGGGTTGTTATTCAGTAATTGCTGTAAGTTTTCATCGGTGTTCTTTTTATCTTTAGCTACACAACATTATTGTCGAGGAATAGATCATGGGTAATTTAAAAGGTTGGAATTTAACAGCACGTTTAATCTCAAAACATTTTGGTGTGTTGGGCGATAAAATTTCTGAAGCTATCGCCAGCTTCGATCCGGAAACAGCAACGGAAGCCGATCGCGATAACCTGGCCAATACTCTGCGCCAGACTGCGCAAAAACTAGCAGCTGCACGCAGCTCATTTGAAAAAGAGCATCAGGATGTCATCAAATTAAAAGCGCTGATTGAAAATGATGAAAAAGCGTTTGATGTGCTCGCCTCGCGTTTGCAAGCCGGTACGATTACAGACGCAACCGTCAATTTATTTTGTGATGAGCTGGAATCCAACAAAGCTCGCTTGCCTATTGAATTGCAGGAAGAAGCCGATGCGCTTGAGTATATGAACGAGCTGCAAAAAATTGTGGATGCGCTTTCGCAACAATTAAGTGAATTTGATGCTCAAGCGAAAAAGGCTTTAAAGTCACTCGCGGCTGCCAATGCTCAGCGCGATTTGCAAGAGCTGCGTGCTGAGCGCCAACAGCAGTTATCGGATCTGGGTGGTTTAAAAACAAAATCATCCGCATTGGAGGCGCTAACCCGTCGCGCGCAAAAAGTTGCGAATGATGCAGAAGGTTTAAAAATTATTGCTGATATCAACCAGAAGCCGTTGGATCAACAAGCAGAGCTGGACGCAATCCGTAAATCAGTTGCGCAACCAGATGCGGTCGGCGAAACAGCATTGGATAGATTGAGGCGTTTGTCGGGTAAAACAGAAACCCATGTTGCGTAATAAATGGTTTTAATGATGTTACTGCTATCCCGTTGCTCGTTGGGCAGCAGGGATAGTTCTTTTGGGGGCGATAAATAATTTAAGGAATTGCTAGAAATATAGCTACATCACTTTAAAAATTAACCATTAAAACTGCCATCAGTGAATGTTATGACAGTCTTTTGAGTTTTAGCCTTGAAGCGATGATAGCTCAATTTCCAACAATGTTTTTTTACGTTCAACGCCCCAACGATAACCTGAAAGATCGCCATTGTTGCGAACAACCCTATGGCAGGGAATGGCTACCGCCAACACATTGGCCGCACAAGCACCGGCAACGGCACGCACCGCTTTGGGTGAACCTATGCGTTGTGCCAATTCGCTGTAGCTTGTCGTTTGTCCCGGTTTAATTGTTTGCAAGGCTTGCCATACGCGCTGTTGAAATGATGTGCCGCGAATGTCGAGTGGTAAGCTAAAATTATCTGCAGGATGTTCAATAAAGCCAATTACCTGTGCGACAATTTTTTCGTAATCTGCATCGCCTCCAATAAGTGTCGCTGTTGAAAATTGTTCCTGTAATTCATCAAGTAAAACCTTGGGATCATCGCCCAGTGAAATTGCACAAATACCTCGTTCGCTCTGCGCAACTAATACAGAGCCTAATGAGCATTCTCCAATAGCAAAATAAATCTCGGCGTTAATTCCGCCGGCGCGAAATTGTTTTGGGGCCATGCCTAACAATTGGTTTGACTCCGAGTAAAAGCGACTGCTGGAGTTATAACCTGCGTCATAAACGGCATCGGTGATTTTTTCATTTTTTACAAGGCTTGCGCGCAAGCGCTGCACCCTGTGGGTTTTTGCATAGGCTTTGGGCGTAACACCAGTGATACGTTTGAATAGGCGATGCAAATGGTAACTGCTGAGGCCTGCATGTTCACTCAACTCCGCGAGGCTGGGTTCTTGCTCTGCATTTACGATAAAGTGGCATAGATCCACAATTATTTCGTTGTGCCGGGTTTGCAGTGACAGTTGGTCTGGATTGCAGCGTTGGCATGCGCGAAAACCCGCTTTTGCGGCTTCGTCAGCGCTATCAAAAAATAAAATATTTTCAGGTTTTGCGTGACGGGATGGACAGCTTGGCAGGCAATATATACCGGTGGTTTTTACCGCGTAGACAAAGTGACCATCCGCATTCGCATCACGCGCAATGACTGCGGCCAAGCGTAGATCGCTGGGTTTAGCGTTGTTTACTTTTGCGTTAGTCATGTTTATTTACCTGGGTATTTGGCCTGGATTTAACTTTAACCCGTTTCCATGGTGACAACACCCTGAATCTTGCGGTCAAATTTTCCTTTTCAACCAGGACCATGTTAGCCGTAACAAATTTGTCTTATGGCCTTTTTGCCCTTTATCATTGGTCGGCGCCGCTCGGCACTTTTTTCAGCGTCTTATTAAGGATAAGTGCACAATAAATAACAATTCAGAATCCACGCTAGAACCCAAGCCAGAAATCGAGAAAGGTATTTCAATGATGAAAAAAAATGTTTTATTCACGTCCTTGGCACTCGCACTGCCAATACCCGCTTTTGCCGACAGCATTAATTTTTCCGAGCAAATTGCTGAAGGTGGCGTAGCTATATTGGTGATTATCGCTTTATCCGTGTTAGCCCTGGCAGTTACGATTGAGCGCGCGATGCATTTTCGCAAAAAATTTATTGTTCCCGATGGTTTATCCGAACGTGCTAAAGCTTTGTGGAATGCCGGGGAATTTATCCAGCTTCAATCGCTGCTTTCACAAGAGAATAATACGCTTGCACGCATTATTGGTTATATGGTCAACCATCGCCAACAAAGTTTTGCCCTTGTCAGCAGCGGTGCCGGGGATATTGCTTCCATGGAATTGCGTCATCATCAACAAAAAGCCTATGCCTTGGCGATTGTTGCTACTGTAGCGCCGATTGTGGGATTGCTGGGTACGGTGATTGGTATGATTGAAGCTTTCCACGTAATTGCTTTTTCAGAGGGTATGGGTAACCCCGCGTTGTTGGCGGGCGGTATATCCAAGGCGTTGATTAACACTGCATCGGGTTTGAGTGTTGCCTTACCGGCATTGGGGCTGCATCACTTTTTTAAAAATCGCGCGGCATTTCTCGGCCTGGAATTGGAAAAGCAAGTAAACCAGTTACTCAATGAATGGTTTATGCCCGTGGTCAATACCACTACACCTAATTTGCAGGTGGTGGCTCATGCGCATTAATTTAGGTGAAGAAGAACAACCGGAAATTGGTTTGATTGCACTGATTGACTGCATATTTTTCTTGCTGATGTTTTTTATGGTGGCGACTTCGTTTAAGCAGACAACAGAACATAAAAAAATTAAAGAATTGCCCTTAATTTTACCGGCTGCTTCTGCAAGTTTTGATCGTGCTACTGCTAGTGCACAGCCCCTTGTTATTGGTGTTGACCAAGCGGGGGAGATCTATATGGATGGCTCAAAAATTTCCACCCAGACATTGCACGACCGGTTGCGCAGCGAAGCTGAAAAAAATCCGAACCGCCCAATCCGGATTGATGGTGACCAATCCACCAGCTATAAAAATATTGTGCATGTACTCGATCTTTGCCAATTTGAGAAGTTTACCAATATCGCGCTCCATACACGGAACTAGTAATGGATCATAGCCACATCAATTTATATACCAGCATTGCCTGGCTACTAAAAAATGCAAAAGCCTTTGCGAAGCGTCATCCGTTTTTTTGCAGCTCTTTAGTCATCCATGGAGTAGTTTTGTATGTGCTCTATGCATATGGCTCATACACTATTGATGTACAGTTGCATCAACAAGCTACTATTGATGTCACTCAATCTGTTCAGCGAGCGCGGCAAACAGATATGCAGCAACGTGTCGATGGCATGGAAAAAATAAAGCGTTTGCTGGAGAAAAGTCTTAAGGATTCATCTGTTGATGATATTGATAAAGCGCCAGAAAACACGTCGGTACCGAAATCCCCGGAGGAATTATTAGCTAAAGCTAAGGAAACATCGCAAGCAATTAAGAAGCTTGAGAAAAATATAAAAGCGGAAGAGTTGGCAAAGTTATTAAATATTCCCAAGGAAGAAGCCCTCAAAAAAGTTGAAGAAAAAATCACCAGCGAACCATCTAAAAAAGCTGCCCAAGATGATGTTCAATCTGTCAAACAATTAGAGGCGGAAGCAAGAGCTGTATTGGCGCAGCGCAAAAAAGAATTGGATACAAAAAAAGAAGGTACCAAAGTTGAATTGAGCCAGGTCTCGGTGTCGACAACGCAGGATAAAAACGAGGGTAATGGAGATAAAAACGCATCAGGGAAAAATGACGGTGAGCAGCGCAAGTCCAGCAATCATGGCCTCGGTGGAGGGAATTTTGAAGGCTCACAATCAACCATGAATGATGGTGAAAATAATTCAGCAACCGTGCATGAAATGGAAGATTTTTTAGCTGAATCCAGTTATCTCATGGGGAGTGAAAATAATTTTTTTGATCCAAGCCGAGGCCACATTCCGGTGGTGAATGGTGGTGAGCGTAAACAATCTGGGCGTATCATTGGTTCGGGTGGTGCTTTTGTTGAACGTTTTTATCTGAATAGTTGGTATGTAATTGGTCCATTCAAAGGCAATTCACATGGAGCACTTTATAACAATCCAAGTTATCCACCAGAACAATTGGTTGACCTTGATGCAATTTATTTCGGCAAAGATGAACGAGTTTTAAAATGGCAATATGTTTCCAGCGGCGATTATCCTTTTGTACCACCTGACCGTGAAGAGGATGCTGTCTACTATGGTTATACCGAAGTAGCCATGGAGCGTGAACAGGACCTGTGGATGTGGTGTGGCGCCGACGATGACCTTCAAGTGTGGTTAAATCAACATTTGGTGTGGGCCGGTGGAAATATTGCGAAACAAAATTTTTTCGACACGATTTATCCCGGCACTAATAATTATCGCAAAAACTGGAACTTAACCGAAGGCAAGCGTCTGGTTCATTTTAAACAAGGAACCAATACACTTTTATTTAAACTCTCTAATGGGCCAAATCGCGTTGGGATTTTCGCCTCAATCGTGCTGACCCAATAATCATTGTGTAAATCCTCTCGCAATCCTTCACATTGACCATGTCAATTTTGCGCAACCTGTCGTTCCGGTTGTGCATCGCCGCTTATACATCTACTTCTGCAACAGAGCTGTTAATATAGTTAAGTAAAACCCCCTGGCAGGATATGGGTAAGCTCCAATATCAGCAGCCATCACACAGGTAGTTATGAATGAACCCTCATTATTTCAGCGTGATTTTCGTTGCAATACTCTTGTCCGGTTGTGCAACCATGAGCAAAGAAGAGTGCAGGCAGGTTGATTGGTATTTAAAGGGTGTCGATGATGCGACCAAAGGTTTTCCGCTTGAGCGCGTTATTGAGCATGCTAAAGCTTGTGCTCGTGTCGATATTGTTCCCGACATGAAGGATTATCGCGAAGGCCATGCCAAGGGCGCGCGTTTATATTGCGTTCCCGAAAAAGGATACAGCGAGGGGCGCAGTGGCGCTGCTTATAACGGTATTTGTCCGGTGGAGTTGGAGCCCAAATTCTTACGCGCCTATCGCGATGGGCAGGAGCTTTATAATATCCAGCGCAATATTGATCGACTAGTGAGTCAAATTAATAATAACCATGCGCAAATTGATAGCAATTACACTGAAATTTCCCAACTTAAATACGATGTGGTGAATAGCAATAGCGAACAGGATCGCCGTTATAAAATGCGTCGCATCAACGATCTTGAGAATGAAATTCGCAATCTTGCGATGGATGCAGATAGCGCTGCACGGGAATTGGATCTGTTCCAAAATGACTATCGTGTTGTAGAAGCCAGGCATCATCGTATGGGATATTTTTAATTTATAAACAGGTTGGAAAATAAATTATGCCGAGCCTTAATGTACAAATTTTTATCAGCGCGGTGCTTGGACTTATTGTAGGTGGATTGATCTCGCCCTTGGGTGATGCTTCCGGCTTGCGCACTGATGTGCTTTACATCAGTGGATTAATGGGTGGTATTTTTATCGATTTGTTAAAAATGGTGCTTGTTCCGTTGATATTTTCGACCATTGTTGTCGGCGTCGCTAACTTACAGGAACATCATCAAATCCATAAAGTGTGGACACGAACCCTGGCGTTTTTTGTATTGACCATGGTATCAGCGATGACAGTAGCTTTGGTTGCGATGAATATTTTCCATGTGGGTGAAGGTATGCATCTCGCTATGTTCCAGGATGCCATGGCAAATTATGAACACAAAAAAATGACACCAACGGAGTTTTTAGCACTATTTCTACATCAGCTTTTTCAAAACCCATTTTCAGCCCTGGCCAAAGGCGAAGTGCTTCCCATAGTTGTGTTTGCGATATTTTTAGGTGTTGCGTTGATTGTGGGTGGTGAGCGTTACAAAAATGTATTGAATTTATTTAAAGAATTTCTCGATCTGACCATGCAAATGATTGGTTGGATCATGCGCCTTGCACCACTTGGGATTTTTGCGCTCCTGTTAAAATTGGTTGCCACACAAAATGTAGATCTGTTGCGCACATTGATTGAGTTTATTGTCCTTATTATGGGCACAACCCTGGTGCACGGTGTCATTGTTTTGCCGTTGCTGTTGTATATTTTTACCAGGAAATCGCCGCTGTGGTTTTGGCGCGGTGCGCGGGAAGCGCTTATCACTGCATTCGCAACCAGTTCAAGTTCTGCAACCTTGCCAGTTACTATGCGTTGCGTCCAACAGCATTTACATGTGCGTAAAGATATTGCCGGTTTTGTTATTCCGTTGGGCGCAACCATGAATATGGATGGAACTGCACTCTATGAAGCGGCTGCAGCTTTGTTTGTTGCTAACCTGGCGGGAATCGATTTAAGTTTGGGGCAACAATTAATTGTTTTTGTTACGGCTATGATTGCTTCAATGGGCGCTCCCGGCATTCCAAGCGCTGGTATGGTGACAATGATTTTAGTGTTGCAATCCGTAGGCCTGCCTGTTGAAGCGATTGCTATTCTTTTACCTATTGATCGCCTGCTCGATACAATTCGTACGGCTGTCAATGTGCAGGGAGACATGATCAGCAGCATTGTTGTGCAGGAATTGGTAGTTGATAAAGCAGCCAACCAAGGTGTTTAATCTTCAAACTGTGGTCATAAAAAAAGGCGCAATTTGCGCCTTTTTTTGTTTGGGATGCGATTATTTTTTTACAAAGGGTACATCTACCGTTAAATAGGTTGCCGCTCTCCAAAGCCATTCCAGCGGGCCATAATGGAATCGTTTTAACCACCAGTGCGCAAACAAAACCTGCAACGTGAAAAACACAATGCCGAAACAAAGTGCCTGTGCCTGGCTTAACTTATCGTACATGTGTAACCCGTAACCGTAGAAAAAAGGTACGCCACACAGGCTTTGGCTGACGTAAATCGTTAAGCTCATGCGACCAACGGGCGCAAGCACGGCAAGAATTTTTTGGCCAATGTGTTTGAGGTAAAACGCAATAAATGACAACACCAGGATCGCCATCATTGCCAGGCAGAAATATCCGCCAACCAATTCATCCAAATACCATTTGGCGAAATTATCTTTGGGCCACAAGGTTTTGACATCAGGTGTATTTAAATATTGTTGCAAGGCAAAGAAAATAATTGCACCGAAAATGGCGCATACAAATAGTTTTTTGCGCAGGCGGGTAAATTTTATGGGATGCACCAAAAAACCTGTGCGGCCACACACGAGGCCAATTAAAAATAAACCGGCTAACTGTAAGCCGCGGCTACCATCAAAAAAGAAAAACCATTTTGCCAGTGAACCTGTTGTCAGGTTGAACATGAGCACTTCCGGTAATGTGCCTTTGGTCCAAACTTCTCCGGTATGTTCGTAGAGTGTCCAGCTGAGCGGTTTGTCGTTGGCGCCCGGTAAGTTTGCTGTGGCGGCCCAGTAGTGGTAAATAAGGTTAGGTGTTAACAGAAATATAACGGCCAATAAAATCAACCATTTACTTGGAACACGATAAACCAGAAGTAACAAGAATCCATAGGTGGCGAGAACTTGCAAGACTTCGCCCGAGTAGACCATGCTGTTGAGCGTACCCAAGGCAAATAAAATAATAAGCCGCCACGCAAATCGCAAACGGAAATCCACGCCTTTTTGGGCTTGTTTATCCATGATAATAAAAAAGCTGATGCCGAATAACATCGCAAAAATCGCGTAGGCTTTGCCGGCAAATAAAAAGAAAATCACATCGTGGACTTTGCTCTCAACCGGATTTTGCCAATAGAGTTCGAAGAGTTCTATCGAGTGGACAAGGAATAAACCCATCAAGGCGAAGCCACGTAAAGCATCGACCAACAAAACGCGTTGCGGTACTTCCGGGTGTTGTAATGGCGTGGTGGTATTCATGATTTTTTTCTTTATAGGTGGATGGAAAAATTGCTGCCCACGATTATTATTCTGGGCGACTTAACGGCTAGCATCTTTCAAGAATTGTTAAGCTGCTGCCGTGCATAGGTATTCATTGATGATTTTAGTTGCGACCATCTTATAATGCGAACTTTTGCCTGTGCTGGAGAAGCCTGTGTCGCGCGAGCTTAGTGATGTTCCTGCCGTAACTTCAAAAACTTTCCTGGTTACTATGTTAATGCTCGCGCTGCCTGTTGCGGGCCAGATGCTATTGCAATCTTTTTTAGGCATGGCCGATGTGATGATGGTTGCGCCCCTGGGCGAGCAAGCCATTGCTGCGGTGGGTTTGGCCGCAAAAATCCATTTCCTGTTACTGGTGTTAATGAGCGGCTTTGCCACTGGTGGAAGCGTGTTGATTGCGCAATATTTTGGCGCAAAAGATTTTGCAAGTTGCCAGCGCATGTTGGCTGTCACCTTGGTGGTGGGTATTTCCATTATTATTCCCATTATGCTGGTGTGCGGTTTTGCAGCGCCAATTTGGATTCACTGGATTAATCCTGATGAGCAGGTTGCTAATTTGGCGGCAAAATTTTTGGTGATCACCGCACCGGTTTTATTACTGACACAAATTATTGTCATCGTCGAAGCATCTCTGCGCGCGTTAGGCCAAACGACCATGCCATTAATTGCTGGCATTATTGCGGCGATTATTAATGTAACTTTGAATTACGCATTGATTACCGGCCATTGGGGTTTTCCCGCGCTGGGTATTGCAGGTGCAGCCTGGGCGACACTTACGGCGCGCTGTGTGCAATTAATTTTTATGTTGGCTTATCTGTATGGAACCCGGCATGGTTTTGCGCTTAAGTTAAAACAGCTGGCACAGGGAATTGATCCCGCACAAATTAAACGTTACCTCGCGTTCTCGCTGCCGCTGGTGGCCAACTATGGCATTTGGGCGGTGGGCAACGCGACCTATCACGTCATGACCGGTTTTGCTGGCACCGAGGCGCTTGCGGTGATGGGAATGGTTGTTCCGGTTGAAAGCACTTTCTTCGCATTATTTGTTGGCCTGGCAAATGCTGCTGCGGTATTAATTGGCCGTGCCCTGGGTGGCGACCAGATTGATGAAGCATGGCGCTTGCAGAAATTCTTCAATCGTTTGACCTTATGTCTGGTGATTATTTTTTCCGGCGTTTTATGGTTTGCACGGCCAGTGGTGTTGGAGATTTTCAAACCATTAGCCGATGAAACAGCACTGCTTTTATTGCAAACACTAGGAATATTTTGCGGTTTGGTGTGGCTGAAAATATTGAATATGATCCGAATCATCGGTGTGCTGCGCGCAGGTGGCGACAATAAGTTTTGCCTGGTAACCGACACAATTGTGATGTGGATCTTTGGCTTACCTATTTATGCCCTGGCAATATTTATTGGCGGTTGGCCATTTACCATTTTATATGCGTTGATGTTCCTGGAAGACGGCTTGAAATTTTTGCCCGTTTATTTCCGTATCCAAAAAAGAAAATGGATGAAAAATTTAACGCTTGCCCATTAGTTTTTTTATAAAACAGGTTTTTATAAAGTTTATGGCGATGGTCAGGTTTGCTCCAAGAGGCACCAGTCGCGCCAGAAACGTTCAATTTCTGGCGCAGGCAATGGCCGTGACCATAAATAACCTTGCGCCATTCCGCAGCCGAGTTCACGCAACATATCGGCGGCGGATTCGGTTTCTACGCCTTCTGCAATTGTTTTTAATCCCAAGCTGCTCGACAACTGGATTATCGCCCTGACGATCACCGCATCTTCCGGGTTTTTTTCCATGCGGCGTACAAAAGATTGGTCAATTTTTAAAGATTCCACTTCAAACTTTTTTAAATAACCGAGGTTGGAATAACCTGTCCCAAAATCATCGATAGAAAAATGCAAACCCACTGCGCGCAAAGTGGACAGCATGTTGGCGAGCCTGTCGGTGTCATCAATCAACAGTGATTCCGTTAATTCCAGCTCCAACATATGAGCCGGGAAACCGGTTTTTTCCAATGCACTTGTAATAACACTATCGATGTTGCCACGTTTAAATTGAATCGACGATACATTAACCGCGATGGAAAAATTGGTTAAACCTTTATCCAGCCAGGCTTTTCCCTGACGACAAGCTTCATTGATAACCCATTCACCCAGTTGGATAATGACACCGGAAGATTCCGCGAGTGAAATAAATGTATCGGGAGAAATAAAACCGTACTGCGGATGTTGCCAGCGAATAAGGGCTTCAAAACCAACCAGTGAATGATCATGCAAATTGATTTTGGGCTGGTAATAGAGCAGGAATTGTTTTTCCGCCAGGGCTTTGCGCATACCGGTGGTGAGATTCATATGTTCAAACATGTGGTGATTACTGGCGACATCAAAAAAGCGAAAACTGTTGCGGCCAGAATCTTTCGATTGATACATGGCAATATCAGCTTTTTTGATTAAGGTATCCAGGTCATTACCATCCCTCGGTGCCATGGCAATGCCAATGGAGCAGGTGCAATTCATCTCAATATTTTTAATAGAAAAAGGTTGGGAAATGCTGTGCAAAATAATCAGGGAAATCGCGGAGGCATCGTCGGGGCCGTGAATATTTTGCAGGATCATAATAAATTCATCGCCACCATACCGGCACACAATATGTTGGTTTGCCGCAATTATATTCAGGCGTGAAGATACCTCCTTTAAAATGTGATCGCCAATTTGATGGCCCAATGAATCGTTGATTGGTTTTAAATTATCTAAATCAATAAATATAACGGCCAGGGGTTGATCATTTAATTTTGCATTCTCGTAGGCATCGTTAAACGCGTTGCGCGCCATATTACGGTTAGGTAAACCGGTGAGCTGGTCGTGCATGGCCAGGTATTCAATTTTTAATTTTGCTTCATGCACTAACAAATTTTCCCGGATGAGATCATCCAGGGCTGTGCGATAATCGTGCGCAATCAGCCAAACACTGAAACCAATAACGCCTAACACAATCATTACGATAAAGCCGGTAAAAATAGTGATGGGTGCAACGGTATTGACATGGATTTTGGTGATATTGCAATAAGTGATCAGCGCGCACACCGTCAACATTAATAACATGATGCAAACCAGCAAGCGCTTGTTGCTCAACATGGCGGCAAAAATTAATACACCACAATAACCGATCAGTGCGGTATCGCGAATGCCGCCGCCCACCCATGCAAGGAATGAGCACATTATGGTAAGGGTAATCAGCAAAATCGCTGAGCCGATGTTAGGTTTCTTTTTGTAAACCGCCCAATCAACACTAAAGAGCAACAGGCCTGTTGTCAGTAATACGACAGTGTTTTCAATTTTGCCCATAAAAACGGTGTTGATAGCCGTCAACAAAAGCGCAACCTGGGTGACCCGCAATACCTGGATCAAACGCTGGTTAAGCTTTTTTTTCACTGTACTTACAATCTGGTCGGTATCGGTAGGGCGTGGTGGTGTGTTCGGCACGAAGTATTCCTCCAGTGTCGGCAGAACATTCAAATGAGAATGCCATCAGGTCAGGCGTTTTGTTCTTCAATAAGCCAGTTTGGATTTATCTTTAGGTATAGCCTATGTAAACGAGGATGCTCAACCCAGGCTGGCTTTTGCGATAAAAGGTCGTATCAGTTTCGTGGACATCAGCGTCAGGATTAAGATCCCAACTTATCCCTGAACATAAAAAATACTGCTCCCATCAAGCAGAGGCCGGCCCAGAGATAATCCAGTTTTAAGGGTTCCTTTAAATAAAAAACTGCGAAGGGAATGAACACGCTGATGGTAATGACTTCCTGTAGAATTTTTAATTGACCCACATTCATTACCGTATGGCCAATACGGTTTGCAGGCACCTGCAATAAATATTCAAATAACGCGATTCCCCAACTAATAAGTGCTGCGATTACCCAGGGCTTGTTGCTCAATTCTTTTAAATGCGCATACCAGGCAAATGTCATAAATACATTACTGCACATTAATAAAAAAATAGTGATGATGGCTGGTTGCATAGAAATACTGTTTAAGTCGTAGGGGTTGTATTATTTTCCAGATCCAGCTTTTTTCCCACAAAATAGGATGAGATTATGCTGCATATCCAGGCTGCGATTACAATGGCTTTGGCCATGAATAATTGATCATGGTGCGCATCGATGCTTTGTTGGATTTGTTGATAAAGCATCGTGTACAAGCCATTCATATTGGATGGATCAACCACCAGGATTCCCTCCTGGGCATCGCGCAGCATTTTTGTATAAACCGGAGCGATTGAGTTGTATAAGGTCGAACATAAATACCAGAGCGCAATAAAGGTAGGAATAATAAATAGAGCGGCGCGCCCATAAGACTTTAACCATAAAAGTCCTAATCCGGGAAAAACCAATCCAGAGTAAAGTGCAGCTTTTTGTGCTTTTTTCATGGCCATAATCGGTGCCTGTTTATTCCGCAACAAGTTGTTCGAGGCGATAAAATCCTTCACCATTTTCGCCCAGTGTATCCGCAAGATAGGGCAAGGCTTCTTCCATGGCTTTCCATAAAGTCCAGGGTGGATTAATCACAAATAATCCGCTCGAGTTCATACCGTATTCCGGGCTATCGGGTGCGATACCCAATTCAAACAGCTGAATATTTTTGATGCCACTTTTCACCAATGCTTTTTGCATATCATCAATACGCTGGCGCAGCACGACGGGATACCAAATGACAAAGGTGCCCGTTGCAAATCGTTTGTGCGCACTCACTACTTGCCTCACTACTTCGTGATAATCATTTTTTAATTCATAGGAGGGATCAATAAATATCAATCCGCGCCTGTCGGGTGGCGGCAACAGCGCTTGCATTCCTGCAAGTCCATCGTCGTCAATAATTTTGACTTGTTTGTCGTCTCCAATTGCTTCGGTCAAAATACGCCAATCAGTGCTATGCAACTCATGCAGGAATAAGTTGTCCTTAGGTCTTAATGCAGCTTGCATAAATAGCGGCGAGCCCGGGTAATATTGCAAGTGTTCATCGCTATTAAATGCTTTGATAAAGGTGACATAGTCTTGCACGAGCGCAGGCAAATCATTGCGCTCCCACAACTTACCTATACCGTTATCAAACTCACGATTTTTAATGGGCTGGTTACCACTGAATTTATAAGCGCCTGCGCCGGCATGGGTATCGATAATGCGTAACGGTTTGTCCTTTTGTGTCATGTAATTGAGCGTGTGTAATAGCAAACTGTGTTTCAGTACATCGGCAAAATTGCCCGCATGGAAGGCGTGTCGGTAACTGAGCATGTGGCTTTCCTGAAATTTGGCCTGGAAGCCCTTGTTGGAATATCCGGGCATAAAATGGTTGGCGCATTATAACGGAATTTGCCAAGAATCCCTTGAGTGTTTTCAAAGCTAGGGTAAAGTGTGGCGTATTGCACACGTGTTGTGTGGTCACTTATCGTTTGGTTGTTCTTAATGCCATAGGGATTTTCTGTTGACTGTTGCGATTTTTCGATTATCCAGGTCTTTCGTTGTGCGGTTTTTTCTTACGCTTGGTCTGCTATTTTCTTGTTTTATCGCGCTGGCCGCTCCGTCGCCCGAAATTACTATCGATGGTGGGCCTAAAGAATTACGTGACAATATCCGCCAATATTTGAGCATTGCCGATGAAGCATGTTCAGCACCTTTGTGGCGACTCCAATCCTTGTTAACCGAAGCAGAAGATGAAATCAAAAATGGTGCACGGGCACTCGGTTACTATCAACTCACATTCACTACCAATCTCACACAAGATGACAAGTGTTGGCAGTTAGCAATTCAACTGACGCCCGGTGAGCAGGTTAAAGTTACTGAATTCAATTTGATTATCAGGGATGACGGTAACGGAGAAAAAATATTTAAAGAACTGGTTGATAAACCGGACATTCGTATTGGCGACAGTTTGCATCACGGCCATTATGAAAGTTTAAAAAATCGGATATCGACCCTCGCAACAAGTCATGGCTATTTTGATGGCCGCTTTGATGTTGCCCGTGTTGTTGTCAACACGGCTGATAACACGGCCAATATTGAATTAATTTACAATACGGGTACACGCTATAAAATTGGCGAAATTCGTATAACCCATGCCATTCTTGGTGAAGATTTTTTAGAGCGTTTCCTCAATATCCATCCCGGTGATTTTTACGACACCGATACCTTGCTGGAATTGAAAAGTTATTACAATGCCAGTAATTATTTTTCGGTTGCCACCGCATCACCCGATTTGCAGCATTTGCATGATCACAGGGTAGATATTGATATCCAATTGGAAGAGCGCAAACGTTTTGCCTATTCCGTCGGTGCAGGTTTAAGCACGGATACAGGTCCGCGCATATTATTGGGTTTTGAAAATCGCTATGTGAATGATGCCGGCCACAGGTTAAATGCAGATGTCAGCGCCTCTAATATTAAAACAACGACCCAGCTGGCCTATACAATTCCGCTGGATAATCCGTCTTATGAATTTTTAAAACTCTACACGGGTTATGAAAAAGAAGTTACGGATACAACCTACAGTAACAAGGATACCTTTGGTGTTAGCTACACAAATTACCAGCGCGATCATTGGTTGCATACTTACGCGGTCAATGTAGAAAACGAAGATTCACGGCTCGCGGGCGTGAATAATTTTACCCACTTATTAATTCCCTCTGTGACCTTCTCGCGCACCCAAACTGATTTTAGTCCTTATCCGCTGGAGGGCTGGAGTTTATTGGCAAAACTTTCTGGTTCACCAAAGACGCTCGGTTCCTATGTGAGTTATGAGCAATTATATTTGCGTGGAAAATATATATTCCCATTCGGTGGCGGACGGTTTTTATTGCGCACTGAAATGGGTGTGACAGAAGTTAATGACCTGGATGAGTTACCAACATCGGTACGCTTTTTCGCCGGTGGTGGAAATAGTGTGCGTGGTTACGATTATAAATCTATCGGTCCTACAGGTTGTGCGCACGATGCTTCAACTGGCGAAGAAATCATTGACGAAAAAACCAATGAATGTAAAAAAGAAGTGATTGGCGGCAGAAATTTATTAGTGAACAGCATCGAATACGATTATCGCATTCGTCCAACCTGGGCAGTTGCCGCTTTTTTTGATATTGGTGATGCCGAAGATAATTTTAAATTTGGTTTCAAACGTGGTGCTGGTTTAGGTGTGCGCTGGATATCGCCTATTGGCCCGGTGCGAATTGATGTTGCGCGTGGGCTGGATGATCCTAAAGCCTGGAACCTGCATATTAGTATGGGGCCAGATTTATAATGGAACCGTTCAACTTAAAATCATTATGGTCGCGTATTGCATCCTTGAGTCGATTGAAAAAAATCCTGCTGGGTATTTTTTTGACGATTGTTATTTTCATTGCGTCACTAAGTAGCCTTGTATCCACTGAGGCGGGCAGTCGCTGGATAATAAATAAATTAGCGAGTGCAGTTAAACTTCAGTTGGGCGATTTGCACGGAAATTTATTGACCGGTCTTGATGTGACCAGTGTGGATTATCACCAAAATGAATTGGGTTTCCATGCTGAAAAAGTTTCCTTGCGCTGGCAGCCGCTGGAATTATTTTATACCACCCTGAGCATACAATCCCTTTCTGCTGAAAAAATAAAACTACATTTGCCACCTGCAAAAAATGAACCTGCACCGGAAAATGATAAGTGGCCAAGCCTGGCGCAACCTGTGCGCATCAAACTGGAAAAAATACAACTGCACGACATCCAAATCCAGCAAGGTGAAACGCTGGTGCCGATTACGGCAATCAATGGCAACTTGGGGCTGGGCACCTTCCATTTACGAGCTAAAGATTTGGTGGTGGAAAATCCGCAAGCACATTTAAAAATCAATGGTTCAATGGGCTTGCGTTATCCCTATGGTTTAGCGGTAGATGCAGATTGGCAACTGGATGATAAATCAATTTATGCAGACAAGGTTTCCGGTCACATAAAACTGGGCGGAGATATTAAAACGCTAAAGCTCCAGCAAGATTTAGCGCAACCCTTAAACATGAAACTATTAGTGACCATGTCGCCCGCGTTGCGTCAACCCAAAGTTTCACCTTCTGCGACCATAAGCCTGGATTGGGACGAACAAAATTTACCAGAGGCATGGTCGCATTATGTCGATGCTTACCTTGCTCGCGCGACGCCAGCAACACCTACTGAAAAAACAACAACGCAAAATAAAACGCAGGGCCATATTAATATTGATGGTTGGTTGAATTCCTATAAAGTTAAAACGCAAATGCAAGTAAGTTCGGCGACCAAAAATATTGTGGTTGCCGGTTCTGCGCTTGGAGGTTTTGATGTGCAGAAACAATCCCTCCATACCCATATTGAAAAATTAAATCTGCTCGTGCAATCGCCCCTGGATAAAGATGCAGATAGCAACGCGGTGTTATTAAAGGGCGACATTAATGGCTTGCACGAGTGGCAATGGAATTTAAATGCGCAAACAGAGCATTTTAATCTCAATCATTTTCTTGAAAATTGGCCGAGCAACCTGCAAGCGACAGTAGACGCACAGGGCTCCTATAATCCGGCAAAAAAAACCAATTCAAATAGCGGATTAAATGTAACAATCAATAACATCAACGCCCAGGGCGATGTACGTGGGCTTGCTGTTTCTGCGCGCGGAGAAATTGAGTTTGATGGGGAACATTGGAGTTCATCTGATGCCAATTTGGCGATTGGTGCTAACCAGGTTGTGTTAAAAGGACAAACCGGTGACGCGTTAAATATTGAGTGGAAAATTAATGCTCCCTTGCTTGGCCAGATTGATCCGGGCATTAGCGGTAGCATTATGTCTAATGGCGTTATTACCGGCGAAAAAGCTAACCCTCGTATCCAAATCAAAGCGCAAGTGAATAAATTTGTCTGGCACGATTATGCGATAGAAAATTTATCCCTGGCCCTGAACCCGAAATCAGCATCACAGGATTATGATTTGCTGCTGGACGCTGCGCATATGCAATGGCAATCACAAACGATTTCACATGCGACTATAAAAGGCGCTGGTACGCTTGCGCAACATATTGTGACAGGGCAAGTTGAGAGCCCGGAAACAGGCAATGCGAATTTCAAATTAAGCAGCGGCTGGCAGGATGAAATCTGGCGCGGGAAACTTGAAGAGCTTGCAATCAATATTAAAAAAATTCCGCGCTGGTCGTTATCATCGGCATCGACCATGGAAATAAATACCCAATCGGATAAAAAAACTGCTGACCTTGGCAAACTTTGTTTGACTACGATGAGTGCGGAGCAAGCGGTCAATAATCAAAATCAACCCATGATTTGTGTTGCTGGCCATTGGAATTCAACATCAGGCTCGCAAATAGAAGGCAATTTAGCGGCAGTGCCCATGAATCATTTGCAAGCCTGGTTTAAACCGGAAGCTGTTTTAAGTGGCACGCTGGATGGCCAGTTAAAACTTCAAATCCCCACCGCCAAACCCATGCTGATGGATGCGCATCTGGCAACGCGGGATGTCCAGTTGCAATATCAATTCCAGGGCGGAAAAGTTGAAGTCTATCCATTACAAAAAGGTTCGATTGATGCATCCATTAAAAATGATCAGTTAAATGCAAATTTGTTATTGGATTGGGGGCACTACGGGGTCATCAACGCGGATACAAAATATTCATTAACCAATAAAAAAATCCAGGGAAAATTTTCTGCCGCACTTAATGATTTGGCACCCCTGGAAAGTTTGTTGCCCTTTTTAAATGATGTCCAGGGTTCGGCATCGGCCAATATGACTATTGCGGGCACATCGGACAAACCGGAAATCGTTGGCAATATTGCATTAAATAATGGCAGCGCAAATTTACCCAAGCTGGGTTTGATCTTGCGCGATATCTCTTTGCAGGTGAATAGCCAGCGTTCGGGCCAGGTACATGTGGACGGACAAATTACCTCGGGCGAAGGCACGCTCATGTTAAGGGGGGATTTGGAAAATCTTGGCACTCCGCAATGGGCCTGGAAAAGTAATATTTATGGTGCTGACATTCGCTTTATTGAGCAGCCGCAAATGGTTGCCACGGTTAGCCCCAATTTAAAATTATCTGCCGATGCCAACGCAATTAATTTAACCGGCAGTACCGAAATTCCATTTGCACGAGCCGCATTAAAAACCTTGCCATCGTCTGCAACGCGCGTCAGCAGTGATGTAGTGGTCATTGAAAGTGATCAATTACTTGCGGATAACACGGGTATTAAAAAATCCATTCCATTTCTCACCAATATTATTTTGTATTTTGGTGATGATGTTCGCTTCAAAGGTTTTGGATTGGATACCCAGCTGTTAGGTAAAGTGAATATTTTAAAAGAAGAAAATCGCCAGACATTTGTAACGGGTTTTGCGGCGGTTGGTAAGGGTAATTACAAAGCCTATGGACAGGATTTGGTCATTGAGCGTGGCCGTTTGATTTTCCAGGGACCCTACGATAATCCCGGCCTGGATATTCGCGCGACGCGAGTGTTGGACAATGGTGTAGCTGGTTTGGAAATCGGCGGCACCTTGCAGCATCCGCGTAGTAGCGTTTTCTCAATTCCCGCCGCACCTGACAGCCAGGCTATGGCGATGTTGTTAACCGGTAAAGCCTTATCTGAATCTTCGCAAGCCGATGCCTATTCGCTGATTGGTGCGATCAGTAGTTTGGGTATGGATAACGGTGAAGGTATGACTTCTGATATCGCGCATTTTTTCCATATCGATGAAATCACCGTAAAAGCCGATAAAGGATTGGATCAAAGCGCTTTATGGATGGGCAAATATGTAACGCCCAAATTATTTATTCGCTACATTGTGGGCTTGTTCGACCAAACGTTTTCGCTCGGGGTGCGTTATCAGTTGAATGATAAATTGCGACTTGAAGCTGAGTCCGGCAAAAACCAAAGTGTAGATGTGATTTATAAAATTGAACGATGACATGCATTGGGGATTAATGTTTTATTATTGATAGGAGTCGTGATATGAATTCCGTTGAATCAGAAAATCTTGCCCTTGTCCGCCAATATCTTAATGTGCTTGAAGCTGGCGCTGTTGGAGAGGAACTGTCGCGCTTTTTTGCGGCAGATGCCATCCAGGTTGAACTGCCGAATAAACTCAACCCCAAGGGCGGCCAGAGTGATTTGCCAACACTGCTCTCACGCGCAGAGCAGGGGCAAACATTACTGCGCGAGCAGGCGTATCTTATAAAGTCTGAACTTGTCCAGGGCTCGCGTATCGCCGTTGAAGCAACCTGGACGGGTGTGCTCGCGGCTCCCGTGAGCAATTTTTCGGCAGGCGAAAGCATTAAGGCTCATTTTGCGATGTTTTTTGAGATCACGGATGGCCGTATTTCATCGCAGCGCAATTACGATTGCTTTGAGCCCTGGTAGATTTTGCCAAATCCCGGTATAGGTTGAATTGCTATGCTGCGCCTTGTCCTGATACGACCGTGCAAAGCGATCTTGCTCCAATCCCCTGAGTTTGCATTCTTTTTCCTCGTAAACCAATCTGATTTAGTAGGGGGCGTCATCCCCGCGCAGGCGGGGATCCACTGGGCTGGCGATCCAGTATTTGAGTTTGTGCTTCTAAAAGTGAAAATGGATCGGGGATGACGACTCCTGCCAAATGTAAAACCTCTGATACTTAACAATTGTTTTCATGGAAAGTTATGACTTTCTTTTAATACCTTTTATTTCTAAAGATACTGACTATTCACAAAAGCAATTACTATCCGCATGCTACTTGCTTGCCTGTAGCGGAAAACTCTGTCAATTTTACTGGTTCCAATGCACCTGCTGCGGTAGAGTGCGAGGTAGCGAGGCCTGCCTTCGCGTTGCCCTCGGCTTGTTGCAAGCTAATTAACCGCTCGTTCTAAAAGGTTTCCTGGTGTTGTTGAGATTTTTGTTCCCTATGTTTACACAACCTTTGCGCCTTGTTTTTTGCATCTTGCTATTTTGCTGTGTTGATATGGCGCAGGCTGCCACCGTCAAAGCCTTGCGAGTTTGGCGTGCAGATAATTACACCCGTGTAGTATTGGATTTGGATGCTCCGGTGCGTTACAACCTGGTGCTGGCTAACAACCCCACGCGAATTATCCTGGATGTGGTCGGCACAGATATGAAAGCCTCGCTCGCCAAACTTCCACTGGCTAAAACGCCTATCGACATTGTGCGTCCGTCGGTTGTGAACGATAAGGATTTGCGCCTGGTTTTTGATTTAAAAAATAAAGTCTCCCCAAAAAGTTTTTTACTGAAAAAAAGTGGTGGCAGCGATGATCGCCTCGTTATTGATTTATTTGACGCAGAGCCCGCAACAAATGTGGCTGCGCCTGTTACTAATTCGACGGCAATAAATAATGAGCCGGCCAATATCGAAGCATTAATGGGAAGCGATACGGATTCTGCACCGGCAAAAATAAATTCCAGCGCTGAGGCAGCAACTCCTGGCCCGAGCATAGTCACAGGGCGTCCGATTTTAATTGCCGTAGACGCCGGCCACGGTGGCGCAGACTCGGGTGCACTTGGCCCAAAAGGTATGCGTGAAAAAGATGTTACCCTGGCTATTGCCAAAGAACTCACGCGCGTCATTAATTCGCAACCGGGTTACAGCGCGAACCTGACGCGGACGGGCGATTATTTTGTGGAACTCCAAAAGCGTCGCGATCTTGCGCGCGATATGAAAGCCGATTTATTTATTTCGGTGCATGCCGATTCCTTTACTGATTCAAGTGCATACGGTGCTTCCGTATTCGCGTTATCACGTAAAGGTGCGACCAGTGAAATGGCGCGCTTTTTGGCGCAACGCGAAAACGATTCCGATTTAATTGGCCGCGTTGGTGGTGTAAGCCTGGAGGATAAAGATCCGCAGCTCGCAGGCGTACTGGTGGATTTATCCATGACCTCTACGGTGAACTCAAGTTTGCAAGTTGGCAGCAAGGTGTTGAACGCAATATCCGGCATAGCACCTTTGCATGCAAAGCATGTGGAGCAGGCAGGTTTTGTCGTATTGAAATCGCCCGATGTTCCCTCCATCCTGGTTGAAACCGGTTTTATTTCCAACGCGGCGGAATCAAAAAAATTAGCGTCACCGCAATATCGCGAACAAATGGCGCAGGCAGTATTTAAAGGTGTTCGCCAATATTTTGCGCAACATCCGCCGGCAAATACGCATGCAGGTTTTGCCGCTGCAACTGAAAAATCGTCCACCGAAAAACCATCGCCAGCAAAAACTATGGCTGAAAAAAGTAGCAAGACCAAAACGGTTGCTGAAAATAATCCGGCAGTCGAGCGCAGGCACCTGGTGATTAGCGGCGATACGCTAACCGACATTGCCGCGCAATATAAAGTGAGCATGGCAAAGATTCGCAAAGCCAATAACATGAAAAATGATGTTGTAAAACTTGGCCAAACCTTAAAGATTCCAGCACAGTAATTAATTTTTAAATGAATAGTATGAAGCGTATTAAATTACTCAGTCCCCGTTTGGCTAACCAAATTGCCGCTGGTGAAGTGGTTGAGCGCCCGTCGTCAGTGATTAAGGAATTGTTGGAAAATTCGCTGGATGCTGGCGCTACGCGTTTGGAAATTGATGTAGAGGATGGCGGCATAAAATTAATGCGCGTACGCGATAACGGTGGCGGAATCGATAAAGATGATTTGTCGCTCGCGTTGAGCCGTCACGCGACCAGTAAAATTTACGAGTTGGACGACCTCGAAGCAGTGGCGACTTTAGGTTTTCGCGGCGAAGCCTTGGCATCAATCAGCTCGGTTGCGCGTCTGGCATTGTTGAGCAGCACCAATGATGACAGTGCAGGTTGGCAAGTGGTGGCTGAAGGTCGCGATATGGAGACCGAAGTGTCGCCAGCACCGCATCCGCGCGGAACCACGGTAGAAGTGCGCGATTTATTTTTTAATACACCCGCGCGCCGTAAGTTTTTGCGTACGGAAAAAACCGAATACACACATCTTGAAGATGTCGTAAAACGTTTGGCGCTTTCGCGTTTCGATGTCGCGTTTAATTTGCGCCACAATGGCCGTGCAATTTATTCCTGGCGTGCCGGTGATTCACAATTGGAACAAGAGCGTCGCGTTGCACAAGTATGCGGCCCTGCATTTATGGAAAATGCTGTGCACATTGATATGGAGCGCAACGGTTTCCGGTTGTGGGGTTGGGTTGCTTTGCCGACGTTTTCGCGCAGCCAGGCAGACTTGCAACATTTCTATGTGAATGGTCGCTCCATTCGCGACAAGCTTGTAAGCCATGCCGTTCGCCAGGCTTATCAAGATGTTTTATATCATGGCCGTCATCCTGCGTTTGTATTATATCTGGAACTTGATCCGGCAACGGTGGATGTGAATGTGCATCCCACCAAACACGAAGTGCGTTTCCGCGATAACCGCAGCGTGCACGATTTTATTTATTCGAGTTTGCATCGCGCACTCGCTAATGTAACGCCTGAAAGTTCGCTGGCTAAAAATGCTGCTGAATCTGGCGATGCATTTTTGCAAACATCACCTGCACCACAAGGTTTGGCTGCCGGTGAATTTCGCGGACAGGAAACTCTTGGGTTGCGTTCAGCGCCTGCGCCATCTTTTTCGGGTTCGCAAGCTTATCCTTTTGCAAACCAACATAATTATTCGCGCCCATCTGGTGTTAGTGAACAATTAAAAACCTATGGCGATTTGCATCAGCCTGCACCTGGTTTTGCATCGCCTGTTGCGTTGCCGGATTCTTCATTTCCAGCCGCTTCATTTCCAAGCAGCGGCGATGAAAATATTCCGCCGCTCGGTTACGCCATTGCGCAATTAAAAGGCATTTATATTTTGGCCGAAAATGCGCAGGGATTAATTATGGTAGATATGCATGCGGCGCACGAACGCATTACCTACGAGCGCATGAAAGAATCCTTTGCCTGTGGTGGAATCCAGACGCAACCTTTATTGGTTCCTGAATCCATTGCTATCAGCCAAAAAGAAGCTGACTGTGCCGAACAGTTTTACGATATTTTTAAAAACCTTGGTTTTGAATTGCAACGTGCAGGCCCGGAAACCTTATTGATTCGCCAGGTACCCGTGGTATTGAATCGTGCAAAAGTGGAACAGCTGGTGCGTGATGTGTTGTCAGATTTAATTGAGCACGGCACCAGCGAACGTATCCAGCATCACATCAATGAAATCCTCGGAACCATGGCTTGTCATGCATCGGTGCGAGCCAATCGCAAATTAACGATTCCGGAAATGAATGCATTGTTGCGCGATATGGAAGCCACCGAGCGCAGCGGCCAATGCAATCACGGTCGTCCGACATGGCTATTACAATCGCTCGATGATCTCGACAAAATGTTTATGCGCGGGCAGTAAACATGACCGAAAAGTTATCGGTTATTTTTTTGATGGGCCCGACGGCTTCCGGTAAAACGGATTTGGCGATTGCATTGCGCCAGCACCTTCCTGTGGAATTAATCAGCGTTGATTCTGCGCTGGTTTATCGCGGCATGGACATTGGCAGCGCCAAGCCAACAGCCGACGAATTAGCCGTAGCTCCACATCGACTTATTGATATCCGCGATCCATCGGAGCCTTATTCCGCAGCTGATTTTTGTGCGGATGCTGAGCGCGAAATTGCAGACATCCATAGCCAGGGCAAAATTCCGCTGCTGGTGGGTGGAACCATGTTGTATTTCAAAGCTCTGTTGGACGGATTGGCAAATATGCCCGAAGCTGACGCGGATGTGCGTGCAGGCATTGAACAGGATGCAGAAAAATTTGGCTGGCCTTACGTGCACCAAAGGTTGGCAGACGTTGATCCGGAAATGGCTGCTGAAATTCATCCGAATCATTCGCAACGAGTGAGCCGCGCGCTGGAAGTTTATCTTGTGAGCGGTAAAACCATGAGCGAATTGCGCCGCGAGCAATCGCAAAATGCAATCGCACCATTTAGCGAGCGGTTCAACCTTGTGCAAATTGCAATTGCGCCGCGTGAACGTGCGCTACTACACGAACGAATTGAGTTGCGTTTTAGTAAGATGATTGCCGCAGGCTTGGTGGACGAAGTCCAGTCACTTTATGATCGCGGCGATTTACATGCGAATCTGCCGGCAATTCGCGCAGTAGGTTATCGCCAGGTATGGGATTTTATTGAAGGACGATTATCGCAAGAGGAAATGTTGGAGCGCGGTATTATTGCGACAAGGCAGTTAGCGAAGAGACAATTAACCTGGTTGCGAGGATGGCAAAATTATCCTAACACCTCGTTGAATTGGCTCTATACTGATGGCGATGCTGGAAATTCGCTATCGAAAGAAGAAATTGTGCGTTGCGCCTTGAATTTTATAGGGGTCGCAGCCATATAATAGATAGATGAAAACAGTAATCCGTTTTTCATAATTCCGTCCACCCTTCCTAACTTAAGAAAAAGATGCGGAACAAGGTGGGTAAATTTTATCTTCCCTAGGAGAATAAACATGTCAAAAGGGCATAGTTTACAAGACCCTTACCTGAACGTTCTGAGAAAGGAACGTGTACCTGTATCCATTTACCTCGTAAATGGTATTAAGTTACAAGGTCAGGTTGAATCATTTGATCAGTTTGTTGTGTTGTTGAAAAATACTGTAAGCCAAATGGTTTACAAGCACGCAATCTCCACCGTTGTTCCTTCACGCGCTGTGCGCGTACCTCTGTTGAATGAAGCAGATGGTGTTGAAGGCGAAGAAGACGAGCAAGCTGAGTAATCAACCCTTTACGAGGTTGCTAATTGTTTTTTGATCGCCCCGAATCAGGTGAGCTAGCGGTGCTAGTTCACCTGAACCTATCCCATGGCCAAGAGCCGGAAGATCCCCGCGAATTTGAAGAGCTGGTACTTTCTGCTGGTGGTGACCCTGTAGCATTTATTACAGGCAAAAGTATTTCCCCTAACGCGAAATTTTTTATCGGCACTGGCAAGTTGCAAGAGTTGCAATCTGTTGTCGCTGATAATAAAGCTGAAGTCGTGATTTTTAATCACACACTTTCACCTAGCCAGGAACGCAATCTTGAAAAAGAATTGCAATGCCGTGTGCTTGATCGCACGGGATTGATCCTGGATATTTTTGCCCAGCGCGCGCGAACCTTTGAAGGTAAATTACAAGTTGAACTGGCGCAGTTGCGTCATATGTCGACGCGATTAGTTCGCGGCTGGACTCACCTTGAGCGTCAAAAAGGTGGTATTGGTTTGCGCGGCCCGGGTGAAACGCAATTGGAAACTGACCGCCGTTTATTGCGTGGTCGCATCACCATGATTGAGCAGCGCCTGGAAAAAGTTCGCTCACAGCGCGAGCAGGGCAGGCGTTCACGGCAGCGCTCTGCGATTCCCACGGTTTCATTGGTTGGTTATACCAATGCTGGAAAATCCACATTGTTTAATCGCATCACAGGCTCTGATGTTTACGCAGAGAACCAGCTCTTCGCTACGCTTGATCCAACCATGCGCCGGATAGACCTCGCTGATGTTGGTGCGGTCATCATGGCGGACACCGTGGGTTTTATCAGCCATCTTCCGCATAAATTAGTCGAAGCTTTCCGCGCAACCCTGGAAGAGGCCGCAAATTCGACTTTGCTCTTGCATGTGATTGATGCTGCTGCGGATGAGCGCATTCGCAACATCGAGCAGGTTGAATTGGTGTTGGAAGAAATTGGTGCGGCTGATCTGCCGCAGCTGAAAATCTATAATAAAATTGATTTGATCGATGCCGCCGAGCCGCGCATTGATCGCGATGACACAGGCAAGCCTGTTGCGGTTTGGCTATCGGCACAAACCGGTCTGGGGACAGAACTCCTGGAGCAGGCCGTTGCAGAATTGCTCGGTACCGAAATGGTCATTGCGCAATTGTTATTGCGTCCGCAAGATGGTCGTTTGCGCGCTGCGCTCTATGCACAGCAAGCCATCGCCGAAGAATCTTTTCGTGAAGATGGTGTGGCCGTTGCGAGCTTGCGTGTTCCCAAAAGTGATTTGTTGCGCATCTTGAGTGCATTGCGCATTCAATTTGAAGACTTGGTGTGGGCTGAGTAAATCGCACATCTGAAAAAATCGTTTCGGCGGTAATAAAATGTTAATTTCATCACTTTGGTTGAAAAGACCAAGGATTGCCCTCACATTAAGCAAAATTATCTTAAACATGTCGGAGATGTGGTATGGCCTGGAATGAACCGGGAAAAGACAAAGACCCATGGGGTGGGCGCGGTGGTGGCAATGATGGTCCACCAGATTTGGATGAGGCCTTTAAAAAACTGCAAGACAAACTCAATGGCATGTTTGGTGGTTCAGGCGGAAATAATAATGCATCCAATAACGGTTCATTTGGAGCTATTTTCGTCATCATCGGATTGGTAGCTCTGGTCCTCTACGGTTTTTTCGGTATTTACACGGTAGATGCCAAAGAGCGCGCAGTTGTCCTGAGATTGGGTGTATTCCAGGAAACCATGGGCGAAGGCTTGCATTGGTCAGCACCTTTATTGACGCAGGTTTTTAAAGTTGGTGTGACCAACGAGCGCCAATATCCCTCCAAGGGTTTAATGCTCACACAAGACGAAAGCATCGTTGAATTGCCAATCACTGTGCAATGGAATGTTGTCGATGTGAAAGCCTATGTGTTGAACGTTGCCGATCCGGAAACCAGCTTGAAGCATGCAACCGACAGTGCATTGCGCCACGTGGTGGGTTCTACCGAATTGGAGCAAGTGCTTTCCGAAGGTCGTGCAAAAATGGCTGCCGAAGTGAAATTGCGCTTGCAAACCTATCTCGACAATTACAAGGCCGGGATTCAAATCATCAACGTAAATATCCAGCAAGCCCAGCCTCCGGAAGAGGTTCGCGCGGCATTTGATGATGTGCTTAAAGCAAAAGAAGATGAAACCCGTTTGAAAAACGAAGCCCAATCTTATTCCAATGGTGTAATTCCCGTAGCGCGTGGTAAAGCCCAGCGCATGCTGGAAGAGGCTGAAGCTTATAAATCCGAAGTGGTTTCCCGTGCAGAGGGTGAATCTGCGCGCTTTGATAATTTATTGGTGGAATACAAGCGCGCGCCGGAAGTAACCCGCAAGCGTTTATATATTGATGCCGTTGAATCGGTAATGACCAAATCCTCCAAAGTCATGGTCGATGTCGATAACAACAGTATGTTGTATTTGCCATTGGACAAAATGACCAGGCAAATTCCACCGCCGGTAATTGATGAGCAGGCAGAGCAGCGTCCGGTGCGTGACCTGGAAGCCAAGCCGGTAGTTCGTAGGGAGTCTCGATAATGTCGACTAAAAGTTTGGTAGCGGTAATGACCGCATTAATTTTACTGGCCTTGATTTCCAGTAGTGCTTATGTGGTCAATCAATACGAGCGTGCAGTGGTTTTACAATTCGGTGCCTTGATCAAGGCGGATGTGTCGCCCGGCCTGCATTTTAAAATCCCCTTTACTGATCGAGTGCGAAAGTTTGATGGTCGCCTGCAAACTGCCGATATGATTCCGGCAAGTTTTTACACGGTTGATAACAAGCGCTTGGTGGTTGATTCCTATATAAAGTGGCGTATCAAAGATGTCAGCACCTATTACCGCAGCACAGGTGGTGATAGCCGTTTGGCAGAAGACCGTTTGGGACAGCGTGTGGCCGATGGCTTGCGTAACCAGTTTGGTCGCCGCACCTTGCATGATGTGGTTTCCGGCCAACGCGATGAGCTGATGGCTGAGTTGAAAGCGACTATCAATGAGTCTAGCAACAGTTTATTGGGGATTGAAGTTGTTGATATACGGGTAAAACGTATCGATTTCCCTCCTGAACTCAGCCAATCTGTATTCTCTCGTATGGCGGCTGATCGTGAAAAAGAGGCGGCGGAATATCGTGCACAAGGTAAGGAGCAATCTGAGGTTATTAAAGCTGATGCTGACCGTCAAAGAGTGATCCTGGAAGCCAATGCCTATCGCGATGCTGAGCGTTTGCGCGGTGAAGGCGATGCAAAAGCGGCGGCGATTTATGCGGCTGCCTACAACAAAGATCCTGAGTTCTACGCATTTTTGCGCAGTTTGAATGCCTACAAGAAGAGTTTTGCAGGCAAAGAGGACCTGGTTGTTGTTGATCCAAAAAGCGATTTCTTCCGTTATTTGAAAGACCCGCAAGGTAAGAAATAAGGATTTTTTGATGGTTGCCGGGGGAATTTACGTAATCACCTACAAATCCCCCTGCAATCAGTGTTAAAATGCTGCAACCGAGCCGAAAGCTCGGTTTTTTTATGTTCAGGGTACGCCTGATTTTTATGCCAAGGCCGTCCTATAGCTGAACGCCTCCCGAATTGTTGGATGTCTAGAGTCTCCATATGACCTACGCCGATCGCTGGTTATTGCCTGACGGAGTGGAAGAAATTCTGCCTGCGCAAGCTAAACCTATCGAATTATTGCGCCGCCAGTTGCTGGATCTTTATGCTACCTGGGGCTACGACCTGGTGATTCCACCGCTGCTGGAGTACACCGATTCACTCCTTATCGGCCTTGGCCGTGATGTGGATTTGCTTACCTTTAAAGTGACCGATCAGCTCACTGGCCGTACCCTCGGCATCCGCGCTGATATCACGCCGCAAACTGCTCGTATTGATGCCCATAGCATGGCCGCCAAAGGCGCCAATCGTCTTTGCTATGCAGGCAATGTTGTCCATACCAGGCCTAAAAACCCGCTCGCCACGCGCACACCTATGCAAGTTGGTTTGGAGTTTTATGGTGAGCCTGGTTTGGCGGCTGATGTAGAAGTTATTTCGCTGTTGTTGGAGTCCCTGCGTGCGTCGGGCCTGCCTAAACAGCACCTTGATCTGGGGCACGTCGGTATTTATCGCGCCCTGGCTGCTTGCGCCAAGTTGGATTCTGCGCAGGAAGATGAATTTTTTGATTTGCTCCAGCGCAAAGCGGTAACTGAAATTCGCGAATGGGTTGCTGCCAAGGTCTCTGACCAAAAATGTGCCGTACTCCTGCTGGCTTTGCCAACGCTCGCCGGTGGAGTGGATATCCTCACCAAAGCGCGCACATTATTTGCTGAAATTCCTAACGCAGTCGCTGCAGTCGATCAATTGTTGCATGTTGCAGGCGTTATGGCAGAGCGTTATCCCGAGGCGGAATTCTATTTTGACCTGGGCGAGTTACGCGGTTATCACTACCTGACCGGTTTGGTATTTGCGGCATTTGCGCCCGGTTTTGGTAACCCGATTGCCAGCGGTGGCCGTTACGATCATATCGGTGAAGTCTTCGGTCGCGCGCGTCCTGCTACAGGTTTTGCGTTGGATATTTGCGCTATCAGCAAGTTGGGTTTGCTGTCGTCTGTTGCGAGCGATGCAATCGCTGTTGTTGAGAATGGCGATGTGCGTCAATGGCAGGCTGTCCAGGCGTTGCGCGCCCAGGGTAAGCGTGTAGTTTATACCGCTGCGGATGCAGTCAAGGCTGAGCGCGAGTTGCGTTTGGTGGGCGATGCTTATCAAGTCGTCGCCCGTTAAAAGAATTTTTTCATTATTGTTTAACAGAGAGTTTTCCAGTCATGGGTAAAAACGTCGTCATTTTGGGCACCCAATGGGGTGATGAAGGTAAAGGCAAGATCGTCGATTTGCTGACCGATCAGGTTTCCCTGGTTACCCGCTTTCAGGGCGGCCACAACGCTGGCCATACCTTGGTGATCGACGGTAAGAAAACCGTCCTGCACTTGATTCCTTCCGGTATTTTGCGCGAAGGCGTAACTTGCCTGATCGGCAATGGTGTAGTGCTGTCGCCGGAAGCTCTCTTTAAAGAGATTGGCAATCTGGAAGCGACTGGCGTACCTGTGCGCGAGCGTTTGCGTTTATCGCCAGCCTGTCCGTTGATCCTCCCTTACCACGTTGCGCTCGATCAAGCGCGCGAACTTGCCCGTGGCGATGCCAAAATCGGTACTACTGGCCGCGGTATTGGCCCGGCTTACGAAGATAAAGTTGCCCGTCGCGGTTTGCGTTTGGGTGATTTGGTGGACATGGATCGCTTTGCTGTGAAGTTGAAAGAAATCCTCGATTTCCACAATTTCGTGTTGACCAGCTACTACAAAGTTGATGCTATCAGCTACGAAAAAACCCTGGCTGACTGTACTGCATGGGCCAAGCAATTGTTGCCCATGATGGCGGATGTCACCAGTTTGTTACACACCGCTCGCGAGCAGGGCGAAAACATCCTGTTTGAAGGCGCGCAAGGCTCCCTGTTGGATATTGACCACGGTACCTATCCTTTTGTGACTTCATCCAATACCACTGCTGGCGGCACTGCGACAGGTTCCGGTTTTGGCCCTTTGTATCTTGATTATGTTCTCGGTATTACCAAGGCTTACACCACTCGCGTAGGTTCTGGTCCATTCCCGACTGAACTTGATTGCGAAATCGGCGCTTACCTCGGTGAAAAAGGCCATGAGTTTGGCGCCACCACTGGTCGTAAACGTCGCTGTGGTTGGTTCGATATTGTTGCTGTGCGTCACGCTAACCGTATCAATTCGGTTACCGGTGTTTGCCTGACCAAGCTGGATGTACTGGATGGTTTGAAAACCGTGAAAATCTGTATTGGTTATCAAGATGCGAACGGCAATCCTGTCGATGTGCCATTCGATGCAGACGGTTGGGCAGCGATCAAGCCAATCTATGAAGAAATGCCAGGTTGGAGTGAGTCAACGGTAGGTGCGCAAAGCGTAGATGAATTACCTGCTAACGCGCGTGCTTACATCAAACGTTTGGAAGAGTTGATGGCAACTCCGATTGACATTATTTCTACCGGTCCTGATCGGGTACAAACTGTGGTATTGCGTCATCCGTTTGATGCGTAATTTACTCGCTTAAAGCATAAAAAACGGCGTTTGCAGGTAACTGGAACGCCGTTTTTTTATATGCTAAAGAGCTTCTCTTATATGTCACGAAACATCTTCAAATTGGACGCTCGCCATCTAAATAGGGAGTCGTCATCCCCGCAGGGGATCCAGTGACTTTATAATATGAAAGGCACTGGAGCGCCAGCCGCTGGAACGCCAGCCGCTGGATCCCCTGCGGGGATGACGATTTCCAGTTGAAAAACCTAAATGAACAAAAAAGAGAAAATAAAAACGGCGCTCCAGTTTCCTGTGAGCGCCGTTTTTATTTACCAAAAGAAATCCTATTCCAGGCTGTAATTTTTCGGTGGATATTCTTCCATATCCTGTTCCGGCATCTCGCTCCAGTTATCTGGCGGTAATGCGGGTATGCCTGCTGGTGTTTCCAATGGGGGATATTCAGTTGCCAACAAACGTTTCAGGTCGGTCAGCACCGGGTCCTCATTGGTTTCATCCGGGCTCACGAAAATGCTGTGTTTACGGCAGTTTTCACCCAGGGTCAGGCTGCTTGAGTAACGCACTATTGGCGCAGCTAGAACCAGGCCGGTCAGGATGGGCATAAGCCACCAGAAAAATACCGGTGCGTAAGTGAAAGTCATATAGCCCCAACCGATTGCAACGATGGTGGTTCTCAGGGTGCGTGCAAAGCTCTCACCCCAGGTCAGCAGGCGACCTTCACGGTCCTGCGCATCCCAGTTCACTTTGAAGCCGAGTAATACGGAAACAACGAAGTAAGCGTGGAATGCCATCATGATCGGGGCAATCAAAATTGCAAAAGCGGTTTCAACGATGGTACCGCGGATGATGGCTTTGGTTCCGCCAAACTGCTCGCGACGATGTGCCATGGTGCTGATAATTCCCATTACTTTCGGGAAGAGTAACAAAGTAGTCGTCATCAGGATCAAAGCGATAATCAGGCCAGTTTTGGCAATTGGCCATTCGGGCAAATTGATAAAATGCTCCATGGTTGGTGTTGTATTGCTGAAATATTCATTGCTATGCAAAGCGCGCACAACCGCATCAGCCGTACTTAATACCAGCATCAGCAACCAGATCAGGGATGAAATATAGGCTGTTGCACCCAGCAAGAAATGCAAACGGCTGATTGGGTGTAAACCGGCAGCATCCAATATCCCTAAATGCTGGATATTGCCTTGCACCCAACGGCGGTCGCGGGTGGCGTAGTCGATGATGTTACAGGGAACCTCTTCGTAACTGCCTTCAAGGTCCGCTAACAGGAATACATCCCAGCCAGCGCGGCGCAGCATCGCAGCTTCAACGAAATCGTGGCTGAGGATATCGCCACCAAAAGGCGCTTTGCCGGGTAGGGTAGGCAAGCCGCAATGGTCCATAAAGGCTTTGGTGCGGATAATCGCGTTGTGGCCCCAATAATTGGCGGCGCCGGTTTGCCAGAAGGCGATGCCCGTCGCCAGCATAGGCGAATAAAGCACGGCGGCAAATTGTACAAAACGACCGAAAAACGTGGTTTGGCGAACCGGGATTGGGACTGTCTGGATCAGGCCGGAGCGAGGGTTGGCTTGCATGGTGCGCACCATACGCAACAGGCATTTACCGCTCATCACGCTGTCGGCATCCAACACAATCATGTGATCATAATTTTTGCCCCAGCGCTCCAGGAATTCAGCGATGTTGCCTACCTTACGGTGCAGGTTCTTTTCACGGCGACGATAAAATGTGTGTTTGCTCAGTTCGCCAATACGGTCAGTAAATTGTTTCCATTGGTCGCGCTCACGCTGGGCAATATCCAGTTTGGTGGTATCGCTCAGCATAAAGAAATCAAAGTGTTCAATTTCGCCAGTGGCTACCAGGGAATTGAGTGTGGCTTCAAAGCCGGCAATAACGCGATGGGTATCTTCGTTATAAATCGGCATGACGACGGCGGTGCGCGTGGTGATGGGCAGCGAATCGTTATAGACGGTGTCTATGTGCTTAAGCGTAAGCGGATCGCGACGCATCATCAATAATACGAACCCGAAAACCGCACTCCAGAATGCTGTGGAAATCCAGCAGAAAGAAATGGCGAACAGGATCAGGATAACCGCTTCCAGCATGGTAATGCCGTTGGCGCTGAGGATGTCATACATCATATATACGCCGCTGATCGCAGTTACCACCGTAAGGAGGGCATATACGAGGCGGCGCAAGGATTGACCCGGGAGCCGGATTTCATTTTCCGGCATCAGGTCACGATTGATTGGTTGGCTCACAATAGACTCACTTTCGGTTGAATTATTGGATGTCATCTGGGTACCAGACATAACTCCAAACCTCACTTAAGCGCTTATTGCCGATTTTGATAAAGACACGCATATCGACCGCATTATTGCCATCCGGTTCTACTTTGAAAGATGCGCGATAAGTCTTGCCATCGGGCAGTTTGCTTACGTGCAAATCGGTAAATTTGCCTGAGTTTTTGTTTAAGTCTGCTTCGACAACGGCGCCTGCAGGTAATTTGTCCAAATCACCGCCCTGGAAATCAATCGCAAATTGGCGTTTGCTTTTGGGGGGCGGATTGCCCTGGGCAGCTACAGCGCCCCAGCCAGTGCGGGTGCGCAATACCTTGGCGGCTGTTTGGCCTGGGGCATTAGCATCCAAAGGTTGCAGGCTATATTTGAATTCGCGGCTATCGCCTGCTTTCACAGGCTCATCTGGTACCCAGTAAGCAACAATATTGTCGTTAGCTTCGCTGTCAGATGGAATCTCAACCAATTCTACGCGACCTTTGCCCCAAGCATTCTCCGGTTTGACCCACAGACTTGGGCGGCGCTCATAATGAGCCTCACTATCGAGGTAGTTATTAAAATCGCGATCGCGTTGCATCATCCCAAAGCCTTGCGGATTGGTGTCGCCCAGCGATGAAATATGAAGTCCGCGATGGTTGGATAGCGGGCGCCATACCCACTCACCGGTTGAGGTCTGCATGGATACACCGTCAGAATCGTGCACTTCCGGACGGAAATCATCAAAGCGCGATACATTTACGCTGTTCTCGCCAAACATAAACATGGATGTCAGCGGAGCTACGCCAAGCTTCTGGATATCTTTGCGTGCGTAAAGGCGTGCGGTTACTTTCACTTCGGTAGCCGCGCCAGGATAGGCGTCAAAACGGAATGCACCGGTGATTGATGGACTATCCATCAATGCATAAATCACCAGGTGTTTTTCGGTGGGTGTGGGTTTGAGCATCCAGTATTCACGGAAAATCGGAAACTCTTCACCTTTGGGCTCGGCGGTATCAATTGCCAGGCCGCGCGCAGAAAGCCCCCACGCCTGGCCTGGGCCAATTACGCGGAAATAGGATGAAGCCGCGCCCTGGAATACCATAAATTCATCTTTGTATTGGCTGTTATTCAGCGGGTAATGCACGCGGAAACCGGCATAGCCTAAGTCCTTGCCTGCAATACCGGCCAATTTGGCTGCCGGCCCTTCATAGTTGAAATATTCTTGTTTGAACGGAACTGTGCTGTCATTTCCATTGGTAGCCATGTGCAATACGACGGGCTCTTTGAAAATATAACCAGCATGGAAAAGCTGTATCTCAAATTCAGCTTCATTGCGCCATAGAGATGAATCGGGGCGGAAGCGAACAGAACGGTATTGGTCGTAATCCATTTTGGCTAAGGCTTCAGGCATTTTGCCAGAGAAAGGTTTGAAGTTGCCTTTGGCGAGCAATTTTGCACGTGAGCTAATGGCATCAAAAAGACCAGGCTGTGAAGCTTCGCTGGCGGACGTTGGTGTTATGGTTGGCTGGGCCGCGAAGGCGGTGCTGGTGACGCATAATGCCAGCAGGCAAGAGGCGGCAAACGTCAAAGGTTTGTGCAATGGCTTGCGATTATTCGCCTTGCCGGTAATCGATAAGGTGCGCACAGCATTTGAGAGTGTTTTACTCATCCACTTTTCTCCGTACAGGATTGGTCATGCATTGCAGGCATGTCATTCAACACGAGATGCTTTGGTTAATTGCCAAAGCACAGGTTTATTCTTGGCTTTGAAGAAAGGGGCATGTTACAACTGCGTGTTTCAAAGTCGGCGCATTGTAATACATCCGCTGACAAATATAGGTGCAAAAACCAACGCTGATGTAATATTTTTTCAGAAATCAGAATGTTACTGCGGTTTATTCAAGTTATCTAAGTGACGCACAATTGAATTTGAACGCAGCACCCTGATCAGCTGCTACACTTTTACGCAAGGGCGCGAGAATTTCAGGCGTCAACAGGCCACATTGCTGACGCTCACTAGCCAATGGGACGAGCTTGATTAATCCATGCTAAATATAAGACGGTACGCGCGCGATAATCCCATCGCATTTCGACTATTAGGCTTAATTGTGGTCAGCAGTTCGCTGATCACATTATTTGCTATTTTATTGCAGCTCTACGGCAATTTTCACGACGATGTTTCCTCCCTCGAAAAACGTTTGGACCAGGTGCGTATCAGCACGCTTGCCAGTATTACTAAAAGTTTGTGGGGGTTTGACCAGGAGCAACTCAGTATACAAATCCACAGCGTTTTGGATGTGCAGGATGTCGTGCAAGTACAGGTTGTCTGGCGCGATTGGAATAACACCGAACAATCCATGATCGTGAGTAACAACCAGCACACCCAAGCTGAAATTGATTCGAAAAAAAGTCAATTCCTGGTGAAGGAATATCCCCTGACTTACGAAGATGCCAGTACGCCGGAGCAGCGGTTGGGCACTTTGCAAGTCACTGCATCGCTCTCCAGTATTTACGATAAATTGTGGGAGCGCGCGCTATTTATTGCGATCTTGCAATCGGCAAAGACATCATTAATTTCATTATTTATTTTGTGGTTGGTACACGCACTTTTAACGCGCCACATGGAATCCATTGCCAATTACGCACGCCATTTGAATTTGGAAAACCTCAATAAACCCTTGCGCTTAAAACGCATTAAATCAGATCCGCGACGCGATGAGCTGGATAATGTTGTCGATGCAATTAATCACATGCGCGAAACCTTGCTGGAAGACCTGGATCAGCGTCGTACAATGGAACTTGCATTGCTGGCAGAGCAGGAAGAAAAAATAGAAACACGTCGGCAAAAAAATGCAGCAGAAGACGCAAGCCGTGCGAAAAGCCAATTCCTTGCGACCATGAGTCACGAAATCCGTACGCCCATGAATGGTGTTATCGGCATGTTGGAAATGCTGCGCGATACACCGCTCAACGAAAACCAAAAACATTACATCGATGTCATCCATCGCTCTGGCGAAACATTGTTGGAAATTATCAACGATATTCTCGATTATTCAAAAATTGAAGCGGGAAAAATGCAGTTGGAAGATACGGTATTTACATTGGATGATCTAATCGAAGATTGTTTACAGCTCTTTGGTGCAACTGCAAATAAACGCCATATTGAACTGGTTGGGGGTGTAAAACCTAATGCACCTTTATTGTTAAAAGGCGATTCAACCCGTTTGCGCCAGGTCATTATTAATTTGTTGGGGAATGCATTTAAATTTACCTCGGAAGGTTTTGTGGCGCTTGAAGTGGGGCTCGCTGTAGATTCAACAGAGGAAAAACCAAAATTGCGTTTTTCTATTGAAGATAGTGGCATAGGTATAGATTTGCGTTCGGGTGTGAATTTATTTGATTCATTTAATCAGGCCGATGCATCCACAACACGCAAATACGGCGGCACGGGTTTAGGCTTGGCGATTTGTAAAAGCCTGGTTGAATTAATGGGCGGTGAAATTGGTGTTGAGAGCGTTAAAGGAAAAGGTTCTGTTTTTTGGTTTACTGCAGAATTTTCTTCTGCCAATGTTAATCTTGGTGAAACGGTACGCGAGCGCGAGCTGACAAATTTATTAAAAAATAAAAAATTATTATTGGTTGGCGCCAATCCAAAAATGGTTGAGTTTTTGACGGAATACGGTCAGCTATGGGGGTTGGAAATCCAGTCAGCTCTTTCGGCAAAATTGGCGCACACAATCGTCACGCGTGCAGCACACAGTGGCGAGGCTTTTGATTTTGTCGGCGTCGATTCAACGCTGCCTGACATGAGTGGTATCGAATTTATCCGTCAATTGCGCACGCATAACGAAACGAATACTTTGCCAGTGTTTATGTTTTCAGCAAGCAATATTTTTCAGGATCAACAAGCGTTACGCTCTTATTCTGTGCACGCTATTTTGCGCAAGCCGCTTTCAGGTAAAGCGCTTAAATATGAATTGGCGGCTTTGTTAGGTCATGAAGCGGGGCCGGTAAAAGAAGAGCAGTCTGCTGAATTGCAACCTGATAAATTTGCGCATTTACGCGTGCTGGTTGCAGAAGACAACACTGTTAATCGCATGGTTATTAAAGGGTTGCTCGGCAAATTAAATATTAATCCTGAGTTGGTCGAAAATGGTTTACTGGCATTTGATATGGTGCGCAAAGCTGCGCAACCTTACGATGTGATTTTAATGGATTGCGAAATGCCTGAAATGGATGGTTTTGAATCCACTCGCAATATTCGTGAATTTGAACAGGCGCGTAATTTATCACCCACGCCCATAGTTGCACTCACTGCCCACGCGCTGCAGGAACATCGCGACGCTGTGTTTGCCTGCGGTATGAACCAATATCTTTCCAAGCCCGTTACGCTGGATAATCTTATTGGCGTATTTGAGCGCATTCTTCAAAAAAATTAAGCCACGGTGTTGATATTCGCGCAGCGATTGTTGCGCGCTATAAGAATCATAGGTTTTTTCTCCTTGCGAGAGCTGGCCTCAATCCTTATGATGCAAAACATCAATTAATATCTAGTCGTGGAGTTTAAAAATGAGTAGCGATGCAATTGTTCATGTAAGTGATGCCAGCTTTTCGCAAGACGTATTGAGTGCTGACCTTCCTGTGTTGGTGGATTTTTGGGCAGCCTGGTGTGGTCCATGCAAAATGATTGCGCCTATTCTTGACGATTTGGCCGAGCAATACGCTGGCAAGTTAAAAATTGCCAAAGTGGATGTGGATGCCAACAAAGAAGTTCCAGGAAAGTTCGGTATTCGCGGTATCCCAACCTTGATCCTGTTCAAAAATGGCGAGCCAGCTGCCACTAAAGTAGGCGCTTTATCAAAAGCACAATTGGTTGAGTTTATTAACAGTTCAATCTAAAAAATGCGGGTTGCCGGTTGTCCAAACCAGTGCAACCCGTTTTTTTAGCGCCAGATTTGCAGTTTTTTTTGCTATTGTTCAGCTTCTTTCAATTTTTCGTTTTGCACTTGGCTGATTTAGCCGCTATACTCAGGCCATCCACTTATCCCGCGTCGAACTTACTTAGGGTTTGCCTCCCTCCGGATAAGATCTAACTCCCTGCTGTTTCTTACCCTTTTTACAGAATACATCCAGTCGAGTTTTCCAATAGAGAGTTTCCGAAGGTTATTACCGTAAAACTGCTAGCGACAAATAACAGAAAAAATTACGCAACAGATTTCAACTTTAAACTATTTCAGCCATCCGGCTTATTTCTGCACAACCATCCTACAAAGCATTACTTATGAATCTTACCGACTTAAAACTCAAACCCATCGAAGAACTTATTGATATCGCGCGCGAAATGGGGCTTGAAAGCCTTGCGCGTTCACGCAAACAAGACATCATCTTTAATATCCTCAAGCGCCACGCCAAAGGCGGTGAAGATATTTATGGCGATGGTGTGTTGGAAATCCTGGTGGATGGCTTTGGTTTTTTACGTTCAGCCGACTCGTCTTATCTTGCAGGCCCGGATGATATTTATGTATCGCCCAGCCAAATCCGACGCTTTAACTTGCGCACGGGCGATACCATTTCTGGCAAGATTCGTCCGCCAAAAGAAGGCGAACGTTATTTTGCATTGTTAAAAGTTAATGAAATCAACTTTGATAAACCGGAAAGTTCCCGCAACAAAATCCTGTTTGAAAACCTCACGCCTTTATTTCCCGATGAACGCCTGGTGCTTGAAGCTGGTAATGGTTCTACCGAAGATTTAACCGGTCGAATTATTGATTTGATTGCACCTATCGGTAAAGGCCAACGCGGTTTGATCGTAGCGCCGCCCAAGGCGGGTAAAACCATCATGATGCAAAATATTGCGCAGGCAATTGCGCGCAATAATCCTGAATGTCATTTGATCGTGTTGCTGATTGACGAACGTCCTGAAGAAGTAACCGAAATGCAACGTTCTGTGCGCGGTGAAGTGGTTGCGTCAACCTTTGATGAACCGCCATCACGTCACGTACAAGTTGCCGACATGGTAATTGAACGCGCCAAGCGTTTGGTTGAGCATAAAAAAGACGTGATTATTTTGCTCGACTCCATCACTCGTCTTGCTCGCGCATACAACACCGTAATTCCTTCTTCCGGCAAAGTATTAACCGGTGGTGTGGATGCTCATGCGCTTGAGCGCCCAAAGCGTTTCTTTGGTGCTGCGCGTAATATCGAAGAAGGCGGTAGCTTGAGTATTATCGCGACCGCACTTGTTGATACCGGCTCAAAAATGGACGAGGTTATTTACGAAGAATTTAAAGGTACTGGTAACCTTGAATTGCACCTGGATCGTAAAATTGCTGAAAAACGTATTTATCCTGCCATCAATTTGCGCCGCTCCGGTACACGCCGTGAAGATTTGTTGATGAAGGATGATGAACAACAGCGCGTGTGGATTTTGCGTCGTTTGTTGAACGATATGGAAGATGTTGCAGCGACTGAATTCTTGATCGATAAATTAAAAGATTTCAAAACCAATGATGAATTCTTTATGTCGATGAAGCGTAAATAATTTTTTAAAGCCCCTCACCCTAGCCCTCTCCCAGAGGGAGAGGGGATGATAATCGCGAGAATCCAACATCCCCTGGCAATGTTAAAAATGTGCGAGCCTCTGGTTCCCCTCTCCCTTTGGGAGAGGGGCTAGGGGTGAGGGGAAAAAAGGATCTCACATGAAATACAAAGACCTCCGCGATTTTATCGCCCTGCTCGAACAGCGTGGCCAATTAAAACGTATCACGCAAGAAATTGATCCCCATCTTGAAATGACAGAAATCTGTGATCGCACCTTGCGCGCAGGTGGTCCCGCATTATTGTTTGAAAATCCCAAAGGCTATGCCATTCCTGTGCTTGGAAATTTATTTGGCACACCGGAGCGCGTTGCCTTGGGAATGGGACAAGAATCTGTTTCGGCATTGCGTGAAGTTGGGCAATTGCTCGCGTTTTTAAAAGAGCCTGAGCCGCCAAAAGGTTTTAAAGATGCCTGGGAAAAGCTGCCGATATTTAAACAGGTTTTAAATATGGCTCCCAAAGTATTAAGCAAAGCGCCTTGCCAGGAATTTGTGCTGGAAGGTGACCAGGTTGATTTGGATAAGTTGCCGATTCAAACCTGCTGGCCCGGTGATGCGGGGCCGCTCGTTACATGGCCGCTAGTTGTCACGCGTGGCCCGCACAAAGAGCGACAAAATCTCGGCATTTATCGCATGCAAAAAATCGGTCAAAACCGGTTGATTATGCGTTGGCTTTCGCATCGTGGTGGCGCATTGGATTTTCGCGAATTCCAAATTCAAAATCCGGGACAAAATTTTCCGGTTGCCGTTGCACTCGGTGCAGATCCCGCAACAATTCTCGGTGCAGTAACGCCAGTTCCCGATACGCTTTCTGAATATGGTTTTGCAGGATTATTGCGCGGCGATAAAACCGAAGTCATTAAATGCATCGGCAATGATTTGCAAGTGCCTGCATCCGCTGAATTTATTTTGGAAGGTTTTATTGCGCCGAATGACATGGCTCCAGAAGGTCCTTTTGGTGATCACACGGGTTACTACAACGAAGTGGATAATTTTCCTGTGTTCACGGTTGAGCGAATTACCCATCGCAAAGATCCCATTTATCACAGTACGTACACAGGGCGCCCGCCGGATGAGCCTGCTATTTTGGGTGTTGCCCTCAACGAAGTTTTTGTGCCGATTTTGCAAAAACAATTTCCGGAAATTGTGGATTTTTATCTGCCGCCGGAAGGTTGCTCTTATCGCATGGCGGTTGTCACCATGAAGAAACAATATCCCGGTCATGCCAAACGCGTGATGATGGGTGTGTGGAGTTTCTTGCGGCAATTCATGTACACCAAATTTGTGATTGTCACCGACGACGATGTGAATGCGCGCGATTGGAATGATGTGATTTGGGCGATGACAACACGCATGGACCCTGCGCGCGATACGGTGATGGTTGAAAATACGCCGATTGATTATCTCGATTTTGCGTCGCCTGTCTCGGGCCTTGGTTCAAAAGTTGGCTTCGACGCAACCAACAAGTGGCCGGGTGAAACCACTCGCGAATGGGGCGTGCCCATCGAAATGGATAAGGCTGTGAAAGCGCGTGTTGATGATTTATGGGAATCGCTCGGAATTAATTTGCCTGATGCGCATTAATTAATGCGAGGAATTTATGAATTTATTGGAAGAGTGTGCGGCTGATTGCCCTTATTGTGGTGAGCCCATTACAGTATTGGTTGATACTTCATGCGAAGAACAATCCTATATCGAGGATTGCGAAGTTTGTTGTCGGCCGATGATTGTCAATGTTTGGGTTGATGAAGAAGGACGTGCAAGTATTAATTTGCAGCGTGAAGATGAATAAAAAATACGCCATGTAATAATGGCGTATTTTTTTGAAAAATTAATTACATACGTTTTGATACTGTGAGCCATTGGCAATGATATTCATTGAGCAATTTGCGCCACATTTTTGTAAATCATAAGAGTAATTGGTGCTTGCAGTTTGCAGGTTAGGATAAGTTCCCACCACTGTGCCGTGTGAATAACAAGCTGCTGTTGTGCGTTTGTAAATCGCGTAGTTATAGCCATTCACTGGCGCGCTTCCACCGCTATGAGGCACTACATAATAATTGCCTCCTGCGCTCACTGTTTCCGGACCATATTGATTGGGTGTTCTGGTCGCAGCGTTAACCCCATTGCACCATAACCCGATAACTGGGCCATAAGGTGTTGAACCGCCAGCTTGCCAATAGCAACCTGGTGCAACATAACTTCCCTTGGACATTTCTGCCCACGCCAAAAGATCATCTGCGTTTGCGATATGCGATATGCGATAAGCCGATGAGTGTGAAAGATAAAAGACTCAATACTATTTTTTTCATAACTATTTTTTTCATAATATCCTCGTGAGTTTGATGGATTTAGTGTTTCGTCGTTTCCTTTTTGTGTCTGCACAAATTGACGAGACTTGCGCGTACATCCTTCCCTAAGATTGTCGTTATTATTGTTGTTCGGTGGAGCCTTGCGATTCGTCTGGTAGCAGTGATACATAAAGTTTTGTGCTGCCATGGCTTGCATCATCTGCCAGCAAAATATGCGATGCTTTTAATTTTTGTTCGTTGAGCTGGCTTGAAAGCGTTTCCATCAAATGGTTTATGTCTGATGCATCAACGGCAGGTAAATCCACTTGGCATAAATTTGAATGGCAGGAAATTTGTTGCGGTATAAAGGCTTCCAGGTTTTTTTCGCGATGAAAAAAATCGCTGATTTCAACTGCTGAATCTGAATCCACTTCCGGTGTGCGTTGATTATTTTCAAACAGTGCATTCAGAGCATCGGCACGCTCTTTTTTTGTGGGAAGTTTGTTGAGCAAAGTCGTTATTTGATTGAGGTCGGCTTCATTGATAAAACCTTTGCCTTCCCTGTTGCTCGCAGGCATGCATTTTTCTTGGGTGGCGGTTATTGGTGTAACAGTTGCAGTTGGCTGCGTCACCTTGTGTTGCACAGCTGGGTTTTTTATATTGATATTATTTTTATCGGGTTGGCTTGTGGTGAGCTGATTTTTAAGTGTTGCGGCGGGTTCTTGTTGTGATTGTTGTCCCCATAGAAAACCGGCTGCTGTGAAAAACACCGCTGTGGCAAGTAACAAAGAAAATTGTTTCATCGCGGTTGCTCCAAAAATTTGGAACAGGATGAACCTCGGTTAATGCATAATCGTTCACATTTGCGTCTTGTGTAAATCTGAACCTTGCCGTGTGATTGGCTTTGCAAAATCTGTCGGGATTTGTCGCGGGAAAACCCAAAACGCGGTTTTAAAATCGGGTTTATCTTTGTGCCTTTGCGGAAGTTTGAACTTTTCTATCGCGTCCAGGGTTGACTTGTTTTATGCATCGGGTATAAAACCCGAGATCAGGTGGGCAGCATTGCCTTATTTTATGTATGTGGAGGTGGTATGAGTTTCATTAAAGAATTCAAAGAGTTTGCGGTAAAAGGCAATGTGGTCGATCTTGCCGTGGGTATTATCATCGGTGCAGCCTTCGGGAAAATCGTAACCTCGCTGGTTGCAGATGTCGTTATGCCGCCAATCGGGTTGTTAATTGGCGGTGTGGATTTTAGTGATCTGGTCATTACCTTGAAGGCGGCTGAAGGTGCTACTCCGGCGGTGGTGATTTCAATTGGCAAGTTCTTGCAGACCATAATTGATTTCACGATTGTTGCTTTTGCGATTTTCCTGTTGATTAAGGTGATTAACAAAGTAAAAGCAAAAGAGCCGCCTGCAACCGTAACGCCTCCGCAAGAACTGTTGTTGACTGAAATTCGCGATTTATTGCGCGATAAGAAATAGCCTGGATATTTAACGCTAAAAAAACGCGGCATGGCCGCGTTTTTTGCAATATCGGGTTGGTATTTTGCGGTTTGGTTTGATCCTGGCGAGGATGTTTGCGCTGTCTTCAGGATTCAATTGAAAACCGGGTTGTTTTAATGGGGTCACAGGGTTGGAAATATCCTTTTCAAGCTTTCGCTTTTGCGAAGTGGATAGAGTAGAATCCGTGCTCTATAACCATAATGAATATGTTCAGTGCATCTTTCGTATTCCGCAGCTCATTGAACTTTCTTGTTGGACTTTCGTCAGTCAGACTCTCAAGGCGATTATTCGCGAAGGAATTAATTAATCCTTATGTTAGTCAATCGGTCATCAATAAGCCGGGTTGCCCTGCCGCAAACCAGCGCCGAATGGGAGCAGGTTTTTGCTCGGTGCGTAGCTGCTTTTGCCAAAGTGCCTTTGAGCACCTGGCAGTTTTTGGCTCGCTTTTTATTAGTGTTGAGCTTGAGTGTAAGCCTTGCGCGCCTGTTTTGGCTGGTTCTTCCTGCGCCGGTTATTCCCGCTGCAACCGTCGCGATTCCCACAACTGCCGCTCACCTGGATACAAATAACGCGGGTGTGGATATCGCACAGTTAAAATCCCTGGCCATTTTTGGCAAGGCAGCACCGCCTAAACAAGAGCAGCCGGCGGTTATTGAAGCCCAGACAGTCACCCAGCTCAATTTGGTCCTTGTAGGCGTCATCGTTAGTAGTGATGAAAGCGCTGCACGGGCGATGATTGCATCCGGTGATAAGCAGGATGTATACGCGATCAATGCGCCTTTGCCGGTTGGCAACAATGTCACTCTCTCAAAAATCATGAATGACCGGGTGATTATCAACAACAATGGGCAGTACGAATCCTTGTTGCTGTACCAGGACGACCCTAACGCACCACCTATTTCCCAAGCCACGGCGCCGCAAGCTGTGCAGCAAATTGCTCCACCGCAAACCAATCCTTATCCTTCCGGTCGCCCGGGTCCAGAGCCGGAAATGCAGACGCCACAACCCGAAAGAAATGGTGGGGTTGAACCGACACCACAGGGCATGGAGCAAGTTAGCCGCAATCTTTCCGATGTATTGGCGATGAGTATCCAGCGTGAAAACGGGCAGGTGATAGGTTACAAAATTCGTCCGGGACGCGATGCGGAAAAATTCAAATCATTGGGTTTACAAACAGACGACATAGTCACGGCAATTAACGGCATGCCGTTAACTAACCCGGCCAAGATTATGGAAGTGTATAAAAATATGGGCAATACCACCTCAGCAAGCCTTGAGATCAAGCGCGGTGGTAGTGTTATAACAGTTGATGTAGTGCTCCAGTAAAGTGAGGGTGTGCGGTGAAAGCTAAATTCGTTAAAAGTGTCCTGATTCTAGCCATGTTATCCATGCCTGGAATGCTCATCGCGGCTGAGCCCGCTGTACCAGAGCAAACCTGGACCGTAAGTTTTAAAGATGTTGATATCGTTGAAGTGGTTAAATTTGTCCAGGAAGTGACTGGCAAGCCTATTATCGTTGATCCCAAAGTGCGTGGTCCGATTCGTGTTATCGCCAATAAACCACTCAACAAAAAAGAGCTTTACGACTTATTTTTAGCGGTACTGGATGTCTATGGTTTCACTGCGTTTGAGAGCGACGGTATTGTGCGTATCATCGTCAACCGCGAAGCGCGCAACTATCCCATCCCCAGTGAGCAAACGGTATCATCCAAAAACGATGGTTACATTACCCAGATCATCCAGCTGAATAATATCAGTGCAGCTAAAGTCTTGGCAGCTATCCGTCCATTGGTGCCGCAATACGCCCATTTAACGGCTTATGAACCCAGCAATGCGCTGATTATCAGTGATACCCGAGCAAACATCGCCCGTATTAACGATTTGATTTTACAGATGGACAAAGCAGCTGTCCTGGCAACAGATGTATTGCAATTGCGCTATGCGCAAGCTGCCGATGTGGTGGCCATGATCACCCAACTGGAGAAACCTGATCCAAACCGTGGTGTGACGACATCGCCACCGATTGTGGTTGCAGACAAACGCACCAACGCTGTGGTCGTCAGCGGCGATGAAATGTCTCGCCAGCGCATCAAAGGGGTTGTTGAAAGCCTGGATCGTCCTCAAACCAAGAATGCCAATGTGCGTGTGTTTTATCTCAAATACGCGAAGGCAGCTGACGTTGCCAAGGTGTTAACCGGTATGTCGCAAGGCCAGGGCGGGGCAGCCAAGCCGGGAGAGGCGGGCGGTACAACCCAAACCAATGTCCAGGCTGATGAAGCAACCAACTCTATTTTGGTGACCGCAGACAGCGACAATATGCAGTCCCTCATGTCTGTTATTGATCAACTGGATATCCGCCGTGCACAGGTGCTGGTTGAGGCGATCATTGTTGAAATCACCAGTGGCGCCAACAAAGACCTGGGTGTGCAGTGGATGTATGCCGATACCAAAAACGGGTTTGGTACATCTAATGATGGCACCGCAAATATGGCGCAGGTTGGTTTGGGCGCTTTGCAAGTTAAGACTGCCGCGACTGATGAGCAATACAATACCGGCTTGCAAAGCCTGGCGCAGGGTTTATCAGGTGTAAATGGCCAGGCCTTTGGCGCAGCCTTCCTGGGCGAGCGCACCAGTTTTATGGGGCTGTTAAAAATGCTCCAGTCCGATTCCGGTACCAACATCCTGTCGACCCCGAATTTGTTAACCACTGATAACACCAAAGCCAAAATTTCTGTGGGTCAAAAAGTCCCCTTCAAACAAGGCTCTTATGCCCAGACAGGAACAGGCACAACGGTTGGTTCCATTGGCAGCCCATACACGACCTATAACCGTGAAGAAGTGGGTATCAAGCTGGAAGTAACGCCGCACATCAATGACGGCGGCCGAATCTTTTTGGATATCGACCAGGAAGTGTCCAGCCTTTCCAATGTCGCCAGTGTTGATGGTGCTATTACCAACCAACGTAATATCAAAACCCAAATCCTGACCGCAGATGGCCAAACTGTTGTGCTGGGCGGATTGATTCGCGATGACGTTTCAGCCGATGCGACGCGCGTTCCACTGCTTGGTAGCATTCCAGTGATTGGCAACCTGTTCCGTACGAAAAGCACGAAAAAATCCAAAACCAATTTGCTGGTTTTCATTCGCGCAACGGTTATCCGTGATGACGAAACCCTGGTGGGTGCTACTGCTGAAAAATACAGCGCAATTCGTGCTACCCAATTGGAAGCGCGCCGCAAGCAAGGCCAGTTGATGGACCCTTCGGCAATACCTGTGTTGCCAGAGTTACATGACAAGCCGCTGCCGCCGCCAGATAAAAACCTGCAATCTGAAGTGCCCGCTGCACCAGCCACAACCACCGTGCCAGCAGCCACAACCGAACCTGTAAAAGGTGAATAATTGTGACCAATGCAGATGGAATAGTGACTGATGAGGCCGACATTATTGACTTGGAGGCAGTAGCTCCAGTTCATGTGCCTGCAGTTGAACCAGAGGAGGACGAGGCGGATAGTTATCGTCTTCCTTTCAGCTTTGCATCAGCGCAGGGCGTCATGCTGGCTGATGCTGAAAGCAAACTTGTCCTGCATCGCCCGGGTTTAAGCCTGGATGTATTACTTGAGTTGCAACGCTATTTGGGTGAAGACTTTAGCTTGCAGGAAATTCCAGCGGATGATTTCCAAAAGCGCCTGACCAAGGATTACCAAAGTGGCGATGGCGCTGCGCAACGTGCGGTTGATGACCTGGGCGCCGAGTTTGATTTGTCATCTATCGCGGAAGATTTGGCCGAGCGCACCGACCTTCTGGCGGGTGATGACGACGCGCCGATCATCCGCTTGATCAACGCCATCCTTTCCCAGGCCGTGCGCGAAGGCGCTTCGGATATCCACCTTGAGCCTTTTGAAGACCGCGTGTCAGTGCGTTTCCGTATCGATGGTGTGTTGAACGAGGTTTTATCGCCGAAGCCGGAGTTGGCGCCTGTCTTGGTGTCGCGTTTGAAAGTAATGGCGCGCCTGGATATTGCTGAAAAACGCTTGCCGCAAGATGGCCGTATTACTGTTCGCCTTGCGGGGCACGCAGTCGATATTCGTGTGTCGACAATCCCATCGGCGTTCGGTGAACGTATTGTACTGCGTCTATTGGATCAGTCGGCTGGCCAGTTGTCCCTTGACCAATTGATGATGCCAAGAGAGGTGCAGGAAAAACTGAACCGCGCGCTACTCAAGCCCCACGGAATTATCCTGGTTACCGGCCCAACAGGCTCCGGTAAAACCACCACGCTTTATTCCGGTTTGAGCCATATCAACAGTCGCAGCCGCAACATTTTGACCATTGAAGACCCGGTGGAATATTTGCTGCCGGGCATCGGCCAAACGCAGGTTAACCCAAAAGTTGAAATGACGTTTGCCCGCGGTTTGCGCGCTATCCTCCGCCAGGACCCGGACGTGGTGATGGTGGGTGAGATCCGCGATGGTGAAACCGCTGAAATTGCCATCCAGGCATCCTTAACAGGTCACTTGGTACTATCAACTCTCCACACGAACACAGCGATTGGTGCGGTTTTGCGTTTGAAAGATATGGGCGTTGAACCCTTCCTGTTGGCATCGAGCCTTGAAGTGGTGATGGCGCAACGCCTGGTGCGTTTGCTGTGTAATCACTGTAAAGAGTCCTATATGCCAGTGGATTCAGAGCGCTCCATGCTCAAGTTGCCAGAGAACACCCCGATTTTCCGTCCGGTTGGTTGCAGCCATTGTAATAACCAGGGGTATCGCGGTCGTAAGGGTATTTACGAATTAATTGAGATTAATGAGCGCTTGCGCCATCTCATCCATGAACAAGCCGGTGAGCAGGAGCTGCTTGCCGAAGCGCGTAAACACAGTCTTTCCATTAGTGATGATGGCCGCCAATGCGTATTGGATGGTATTACCAGTATGGAAGAAGTGTTGCGCGTAACTACCCAGCTTTAGGTAATTAACTATGGGCGCCTACAGCTATAAAGCACTTAATGAAGCGGGTAAAACTGTTAAGGGTATTTTGGAGGCCGACTCCGAACGCCACGTTCGCAGCCAGTTGCGCGCTAAAAAACTCAAGCCGCTGGAAGTTGAAAATGCCCATAGCAAAGCGGAAAAAACCAGTGATGATGGCATTAATCTCACGGGTTGGCGCAAACGCATGGGCAGCCGCTTAAGCTCGCGCGACTTAAGTATTATCACCCGTCAATTGGCTTCCCTTGTGCGTTCTGGCTTGCCGCTGGATGAAGCGCTCCACGCAACGGGCAAGCAGGCGCATAAGCCGAATATCAAGCGTGTCGTGCTCGGTGTGCGCACCAAGGTGCTGGAAGGTTTTAGCCTGGCGCAAGCCCTGGGTGACAACCCCGCTGCGTTCAACGATATGTATCGCGCACTTGTCCGTGCCGGTGAAAGTTCGGGTTATCTGGGGCCGGTATTGGAGCGTTTGGCGGACTACACCCAAAGTAGCCAGCAAATCCAGGCGCGCATCAAGATGGCGATGATTTATCCCATCGTTTTGTTGCTGATCAGCTTGGGGGTGATCACCGCACTGATGGCATTTGTAGTGCCTAAACTGGTGGGAATTTTTGCCCATAGCCACCACGAACTTCCCGCCCTGACCAAAATATTAATTAGCGTGAGCGGTTTTATCGTCAATTACGGTGTTTTCCTGGTGATAGCGGTAATTGGTATTGTGATCGGCATGCGCAAGCTGCTTAAGATTGAGGCCAATCTTCGTATTTGGCACAGCATGCAATTGCGACTGCCGGTCATTGGCGATCTGGTTCGCCAGATTAACGCGGCGCGTTTTGCGGCCACCCTGAGCCTTTTGTCATCCAGCGGTGTGCCTTTGTTGCAAGCCCTGACGATTGCGGGGCAAGTCATGACTAACCGCATCCTGCAAGATTCCTGCGAACAGGTGGTCAACGCCGTGCGCGAGGGTAGTAGCCTGGCGCGGGCAATGGATAACGCGGGAACTTTTCCTCCACTCTTGGTTCAGCTGGTTTCCAGTGGCGAGGCTAACGGCACCTTATCGCAACAGTTGGATAACGCTGCCAAAGACCAGGAGCGCGAGCTGGAAATGGTGTTAGGTATGGCGATGGGTTTGCTTGAACCCCTCACAATTGTATTTATGGGTTTTTCGGTGTGCCTGATCGTAATGGCGATTTTGCAGCCAATCTTCCAAATGAACTCTCTTGTTTAATCGCAAGTGAGGTTTTTAACTGAATGGTCCAGGAGTTGATATGCGCACGTTAGATTTAAATAAAAAGTTAAGTTTGAATTCATTAAAAAGTATGAGCCGCCAAGGCGGTTTTACCCTGATCGAAATCATGGTGGTGGTTATCATCATCGGCTTGCTGGCCAGCGTTGCCGTACCGACGGTATTGGATCGTATGGAGCAGGCGCGCACGCAAAAAGCCCGTGCCGACTTCAAATCGCTGCAAACCGCATTGAAGTTGTATCGTATTGATAACTTTACCTATCCAACCAGTGACCAGGGTTTGGATGCGTTAGTCCATAAACCAACCCTGGCACCCATTCCAAAAAACTGGAAATCCGGCGGTTACCTCGACCAAATGCAGATGGACCCATGGGATCGTCCATATTTGTACATGAGCCCAGGCGAAGGTCACGAGTACGATATTTATACCCTGGGCGCTGATGGCGTAAGTGGTGGCGACGGCCCCAATGCCGATCTCAGCATTTGGGACCAAACCGAGAAATCTGAGTAATCCACGGATATTCTGGTGATCCGGCACGGGCGAGGGCAGCGGTCAGTTCAGGGTTTTACCCTGATCGAAATCATGATCGTGGTGTTTATTATCGGCCTGATGGCAGCGGTAATAACACTGTCAATTGGGGAAGATAAAAGCAAGGCGCCTCCCCGTGTAGAAGCGCAGGCTTTTATGCAAGCGGTGGATTTCATCAGTGAATTCGCCGCGCTTAATGGCGAAGTGGTTGGTATGTTTATTACGCCGCACGAGTCCAGCGACTCGCTCGGCAAATACTGGTGTTACAGCTGGCAGCGCTATCGCGATAACGGTTGGAGCAATCTCCCCGAAGATAGCCTTAGCGAGCATTGCATGGCGCCAAATGTGCAATGGGAGCTGGTGATTGAAGGTCATTTATATGTGTATGACCCGGACTTGGAGTTTCATCCACCCGTTTTAGTGTTTTCGCCCAGCGGTGAAGCCACACCGGTAGAAATGGCGATTTTTGAACAAGGTGATTCGACGACTGAGCCACAGCATATCGAGATCGATTTGATGGGTTCAACCCATTGGCGTGAACAAGACGAAGCCCGAAAGCGCGATGAAAAATAAGGCTATGATCAGGCTATGAAAAGCAAGGCTCGCCAAGGCATAACCGCCCTAGCCACCCAAGGTTTTACCCTGGTGGAAGTGATGGTTGCGTTAATGATTGTCGCCATGGCGCTGCCCGCGCTAGTGATTTTGGTGATGTCGCAAGTGGATGGTGCTGCGCATATCCGCAACAAAACCTACGGCATGTGGATTGCCGAAAATGAACTGACCCGTTTGACCTTATTGAATAATAAAGAATTGTTTCCGACCTATAAGCTCGCGGAAAAAGATTCTGGCAAAACCGACATGATGGGTTTGCAATGGCAATGGCAATTTGAAACTGCTGCGGCAGAAGAGTTGCCGGTAAAGGGCATTGTTAAGCTGGATATTGATGTTGCGATTTTGGGTATCTCCGATGGTTCCGGCTTTAAATCTGCCGAACCGTTGGAAAAAATTGACCCTATTGCACATTTGACGGGGTACATGAGTGAGTAACCTGCGTCGCCAACAGGGTTTTACCCTGCTCGAAATGGTGGTGGCGATTGCGCTCTCTGCACTTGTGGCGGCTATGGCCTATGAATCCTTCGATGGCGCAAGCCGCAATGCAGCACGCACGCGTGATGTGCTGGATGAGGTTAATAAGCTTGATAAAGCCTGGCAGCTCATCGGGCAGGATATGCGCAATATAGTGCCGCTCAGCCCGCAATTGGCGAGTCCGCAACTCAGGTTTGAAGGTGCCAGTTTAAAGACCAAGGGTAAAGATTCCTTCCAGGTCATTATGTTGTTTGCGCGTCGCGGGTGGATAAATCCCCTGGGGCGATTGCGCAGTGACTTGCAACAGGTGAATTACCGGATTGCAGAGGGCAAGTTATGGCGGGATTATCTGCCGGAACGCAATATGCCCCTTGAGAATATTGATTTTGAGCGCGATTCGCTGCATCAGCTATTGCTTGAAAATGTGGTGGATATCCAGCTGCGCTTTTTATCGGATGCACGAATCAAAGCCGATGGCAAAAGTGTGCTCGAAGGCAGTGAATACAGCCGGAATTGGGAGCCTGTCTGGCCGCCAATAAACGGTGCCGGTGTCGGCGCTATGCCCATTGCGCTGGAGATTACGATTGAGACTGAAGGGGGAGCACGCAGTGTGCGGTTATTCCAAATCCCCCAAAACTAATCGCCATCACCATATTGGTGAGCGTGGTGCTGTCTTGATCATGGTGTTGTTGATTGTGGCTCTGGTTGCCGGCTTGGGCATCAAGTTTGCGGGCGATTACCAACTTGGTCTGGCGCGGGCGGAAGCGCGTTGGCATGGCGCACAGGCGCGGGCTTATTTGTTTAGCGGCGAAGGTGCAGCCATTAAGTTTTTGTCGACGGATGATCCGGCGGCGGATTATCGCGAGGAATTGTGGGGCCAGCCCGTACCCCTTGAGTTGCCGGACAATATGGGCAATATCCTGATCAGCATCGATGATGCCAACAGCAAATTTAATTTGAATCGGCTGCTCGAAGTAAAAGCGGATTTTGCGACCAAAGCACCTTCGGATGCGTCGCGCTATATGCCGGCCCAGCGGATGTTCCTCCGTTTGCTGCAAGTATTGCCAAATCCGCAGGACCCGCATACGCCGCTAATTCCGTCACCGGAAGTGGCCATTGCGATCCTCGAAGCCATCGTTGACTGGACGGATGTGGATAAAGAAGAATCGGGCGCTGGCGGTGCAGAAGATGGTTATTATTTGGGGCAGCCAGATCCTTATCAGGCCGCCAATATGCCGTTTCGCAGTATCGAAGAATTGCAGATGGTTCGCGGCGTAACCCCGCAAATTATGCAGGCGTTGCGTCCGTATATTACGGTGTTGGATCCGGGCGAGGTCCTGAATATCAATACCATGCCCGAGATCATGTTTCGCTGTATTAACTTGAGCACGGAGTTGACGCCCTTAAGTGAAAGCCAGGCGAAGGCCCTGGTTGCAGAAAAGCCAACCACGGGGTTTTACGCAAGCCTGAGCGATTTCGAAACCGCGTGGAATAAAATCGGCGCCGGGGCAGGGACTCCGGCAGATAAAGAATTATCGGTCAACACCAAGTATTTCTGGTTGACGACCATCGTACAAATTGGCGACCAGCGCCGTGTTGGGCGCAGTTTGTTACAGCGCGGTACACCTGCGTTTAAGGTAGTCAGGCGCGAAGAAGGCGGTATGTAAAATTGTGGCCGACGTGGAATTTGGGTTAGAAGGGAATCGTCATCCTCTGTGAAGATGACGAAATTCCGTAGAAAAATGTAGATAACAAGCAAAAACAAAAACCAGGGTAATGTTAATGTCTTCACAACTCGTAGTTTCCATCAATAGCGGCGCGGATAATTTCCGCTGGTGTTGGTTGAGCGATGGTCAGGTCCAATCCTCTGCGATGGGAAATCTGGATGCACTGCGTGCAAGCCTGGGTGATATGGCGCAGCAGGCATGGCTGCTGTTGCCGGGCGCAAAAGTCGTTACTCGCCAGTTGGAATACACCGAGAAAGAGAAGAAGCATCTCCGTAACCTGTTGCCTTTCCAGCTGGAGGAATCGATTGTCGGTGATATCGATGAGTTACACGTTGCCATAGGCACAGCTGCGGCGGGCAAAGTCACCTTGGCCTATACCGACCGACAATGGCTCAAAACAATTTTTACCCAGCTCTCCGCCATAGGTGTGGAAATTACCCGCTGCTGGTCAACACCGCTGCTGTTGCCCTTGCAGGTGCCTGTTGCCGTTGAGCAGGTTGAACCGAACCTGGTGGAAACCGAATCGGCGATCGAAGATCTTACGATTAGTCCTTTTGCTACCTGGGCGCTCGCGCTGGAAAATGGCCAGGTTAATATACGTTTTGCCGAGCAGGAAGGTTTTAGCGTGCCTTTGCCGTTGCTGGGTGCAGCGTTGGATATGCTCATTGCCAATCAAAAACTGGACGACAACCTGCCTTATCTGGCCTTGCGCGCCGCCGATCAGGACCAGCTGGACTCACTGTTCAATCGCTTGCCTGAACGCCTGGTTAATCGCGTCAGTGCGCAAACCATCGCCGAAACCTGGCAACTGGATTTTAATGGCAAGGCGATAGATCTCTGTCAGGCCGAATTTTCCCAGCGTTTGCCGCTGGAGCGCTGGATGAAGCTCTGGCGCAGTGTTGGAATCCTGGCGCTGGTTACCTTGGTCACCTATGTGGGCGTACTGGGTTTCCATATCTATAAGCTCAACAAACACAACCTGCAACTGCGCCAGCAAATGGAAGCGGTTTATCGCAGTGTGGTGCCGAGCGGTCAATCAGACGATCCGGAAAAACGCCTGCGGATAAAACTCCAGGCGATGCAGCCCAAAACTGAAACCGGCAGTGTCATGGCTATTTTGGCTGGGGTTTTCCCCCTTATTGCGAATAATCCCGACGTCACCGTTAAGGTCATTACATATTCTGCGGAAACGGGGGATATGTCAGTAAACGTACAGGCACATTCCTTTAATTCGATTGATGCGCTGCGCAAAAGCATCAGTTCACAGGGCTATAACGCCGAGCTGCAAGGTGTTAATACCCAGGGCGATGTCAGTACTGGCCGCCTTAAAATCAACAAGCCACAACACTAGGGGACGGGAATAAATCATGGATAAGTTACTCGTTACCCTTTCGCAATTTAATCGTCGTGAGCAAATGGCACTGCTAATGGGCGCTTTATTGGTTGCTGCGTTTGTGCTGTGGCTGGCAGTGTTATCGCCGCTAAAGCACAAGCGCGATTTGCTTTTGCAAACCACCACGGCTACCGAACAATCCCTGGGCAAGGTGCAACTCCTTGCGCGCCAATATGAAGTCTTTTCGCAACAGTCCAACCAGGCTGTCAATGGTGGTGATATCAGCGCCCTGCTTGATTCCAGCCTGCGCGACAATGGCATTACCATGACCAGTTTTACACCCGGCGCTGGTGGTGAAGCGCGTGTGCGCATCGACAGGATTACCTCGGAACTGCTGATGCAATGGCTCTATGACCTGGAAGTGAAATACCATATTGCGATCCGCGAGCTGTCTATTACTGCCAGCAATGATCCAGGCCTGGTTTCCATTAACTTGCGCCTCGTGAAGCTCTAATAAGGTTAATTTGTCGATGATTCTCCAAGCTGTGTCACTGCCCAAACTGAACGTGAGTAAAAAATTCTGGATTACCCTGGGGATAGCTTTTTGGCTGTATTTCGTCGTGAGCAGCCTGCCTGCCGTTTGGGGAGCCTACCTGCTAAGCCGCAGTGGTGATATCGCCATGAATGGCGTGTCCGGCACCCTGTGGTCTGGTCGCGCCAGCCTCGCCAGTATCAGGGTTAAAGGTGTAGATCACTCGCTCGGCCAGCTGACCTGGAAGCTCAACATACTTTCGTTGTTCACCTTGAGTCCCTGCGCACTGATAGGCACCCATATGGACAATCAGGAATTTGACGGTGTGGTGTGTATCAAAGGCAAAAATGCGCTTGCGGTGAAAGATGCCTCCGTGAGTTTCCCCGCGGCACTGGTTCAGCCCTTGTTACCCCTTGCGATAGATGGCCAATTCGCCTTGAACATCGAACGCCTTGATATCAAAAATACCGAATTGCTTGGCCTGCGTGCAAAAGGCAGCTGGATGGGTAGCAAAATCTATAACGGTACCAATTGGATGAGCCTTGGCGGTTTGGGTGCCGATTTCGTGGATGATGGCAAAAAAGGCCTGAGCGCCCATATCTTTGATGTAAGCAGTCCATTGCATGTGGATATGGTTGGTACCTTGCCATTTCCCACGGGTGCAACCATCAAGGGGAGTTTTTCCCTGCCGGAACCCTATTTCCGCGAAATCAATGCCGGCGCGTGGTTATCCATGTTCGCAAGCCCAATGCCTAATGATCCCCAGGGCAATCTGGTATATGCAGTGGATCTGAATTTCTAGTGCTGGTATCAGGTCTTTAAGGAGCGACTGTGAAACGATTGTTGACCGCGTGCTTGTGTGTATTAAGTTGGCCAGCAATGGCGGGCTGGCATGGCGATACCCAAAATATTATGGGTACTGTCATCAACGTCACCTTGTTTGATAAGGACGACGATAAAGCCGAGCAGGCGATAGCCGCGGTCATGGCTGAAATGCATCGCATTGACCAACAATACAGCCCCTTTATCCCCACCAGTGAACTCTCTCGCGTTAACGAGCTCGCACCCAAATCCACCGCGCAACATCCCATGCCGATTTCGGCGGAGCTGGCCAGTATCATCAAAAAAGCCGAGCATTACAGCGATTTAAGTGGCGGTGCCTTTGATATCACCTTCGCCTCGCTTGCGCGCTATTACGATTATCGCAAAGGCCTGAAACCAACCGATGCCCAGTTCAAAGAACTCGTGCCGCAAATCAATTACAAGTTCATCCATCTCGATACCCAAAAGAACACGGTCTACTTTGACCATCCCAAGGTTTACATCGATCTTGGTGGTATTGCCAAGGGTTTTGCGGTGGATCGCGGAGCGGAAATTCTGCATCAATTCGGTATCGTCAATGCCAATATCAGCGCTGGGGGTGATAGCCGTGTGATTGGCGACAAACTCGGCAAGCCCTGGTTGGTGGGCATCCGCAATCCGCGTGCAGACGATAAAAATGCCGTGGCGATTACCTTGCCGCTGGAAAACTGTGCCATATCCACATCGGGCGATTACGAGCGCTTTTTTATCGATAAAGATGGCCAGCGTGTGCATCACATTATCAACCCGAAAACGGGGAAGTCGCCCCACGGCATTATCAGCGTGAGTGTTATAGGTCCGTTAGGCTTTGATACAGACCCGCTCACCAAAACAATTTTTATTATGGGACCGGAAAAAGGCCTCGCGCTGATCGAAAGCCTGCCCGGTTTTGATGCGGTGGTGATTACCGAGAGTGGAAAAGTTCTCTACAGCAAAGGCCTAACGCCACCTTGATCACGAAATTGAACTTTGCTGTGCGGAATTCTTAATGCTGTTATCAAAGGCGGCTATTCTTACAGCGGTTTTAACCAAACCCTCCACACGAATAAATTAAGTGTGGAAAGAGTCACACCGAATAACATTTTTGGCTTCTAGAATTACACGATCGCAAACAACAATTAGCACGACACGGGGCGAGGCAGGCATGTTTAATCAATCGGTAAAACTACCGCTGTTAGGTTTTGTTTTGGCCATGTGCCTGGGCTCTGCAGCGAGCGCGCAAACCCCACCCGCAACCGCACCAGCATCAACTGCTCCAAGTGAATCAGTGCAGCAGCCAGCGGTCACGCCACAAGTAGAAAACCTGAAAGTCTCTGTGCTCAACCTCAATCGCGATTTGTTAATTTTGGAGGAGGAATTACTCTATCCGCCGAGCAACCAGGTTGCAGTTTATCTCTCCATGGATATCGGCCAGTTTTTCAACCTCGACGCCGTAAAACTCGAAATCGACAACAAATTGGTTGCGAGCGAGTTGTACACCGATAAGCAAATCAGCGCACTTTATCGCGGCGGCGTGCAGCGTTTATACATCGGCAACTTAAAAGCCGGTACCCATGAAGTCAGTGCATTTTTCACGGGTCGCGGCCCACACCAGGATTACAAGCGCGGCGCAAAATTAGTGGTCAATAAAGCGCAAACGCCGTTGGTCCTTGAACTCAAAATCATAGATTCCACTGCACAACTGCAACCCACGTTTGAAATTAAAGAATGGAAAGCTGAATAGTGAAGACGCTTTCCATGTTGCAATGGTTTGGCTCTCAACGCGGCTTGCGTAATGGCGTGGCCGCGAGTCTGCTCACGTTACCAATACAGGTTTTTGCCGCTGAAAAACCCAAAACTGAAGTGGCCGATTTGCGCTATGGTGTAGCGCTTTATCATTACTACCAACAAGATTATATTCCGGCGATCTCCGAATTAATGGTGGCCGATGCACGCGATGGAATTCACGGCCATGGCAATAACCCCGAATTAATTGCTGGTGGTTTGAGCCTCGCGTTTGGAATGCAAAACCACGCAGAAGAATTATTCACCCAATTATTACGCGATCAAAGTCGTCCACAAAGCGTGCGCGATGCGGCCTGGTTTTACCTTGGTAAATTGCAATATGCCAAAGGCGATTGGGCTGGCGCAATGGGTAGCTTCAGTCGGGTAAGCGATAAATTTAATCCTGGTTTGCTCGCAGAAATGCATTCATTGCAAATTAATTTGCAAATCAAACAAAATGACCTTGCGCCTTTCAGTATTAAAAAAATTGAACAGGAAAACCTTGCCGAATGGCAGCCTTACGCACTTTATAATTTAGGTGCAGCCAATGCGCGCAATGGCGATATGAAAAGCGCCAAAGAATATTTTAATGAATTAACTGAGATTCCATTTAATAAAAACGCGCAATCGCGTATCGAATATTTAACCTTGCTCGACAAAGCCCATACCGCACTCGGTTACGCTCACATACAAGACAAAAGTTACCTGGCTGCCATAGAAGAGTTTCGCAAAGTCCGGTTGGATGGTATGGAATCCAACCAGGCTTTGTTAGGCTATGGCTGGGCCGCCATAGCGCAAGAAAAGTATGCGGAAGCGGTAAAACCCTGGCAAGTTTTGCAGCAGCGCAGTTTATTATTTCCAGCGGCGCAGGAAGCACTCCTTGCACTGCCGTTTGCATACGAAAAGTTAAATGCACCGGGAGATGCATTGCGTGAATACCAGCACGCCGAAGAATTATTGGATCAGGAAATTGATTTGGTGCGCGATATGCGCGGTACACTGACTGCCGGTGAATTGCTAACCTTGGTCAGTAGCAAACCCATGCCCGCAAGCAAATTGCCAGAGCTTGAAAACAAAGCCGAGCCCGGCACGCTTACCGCATTAATCACAGATGATGGACAAAACTGGTTAAAGCTTAGCGGTACCAGCGTTATTAAAACCCGCTCCATTTATTTGCGTGAACTTTTTGCACAAAATGATTTTCAATCTGCTGTGTTGGAATTGCGCGATCTGTTAAAACTGCAAAAAATCCTGCTGGATTGGCAGCCAAAATTAGTCGCTTATACTGAGCTTTTGCATCAAAAACAAGACTGGCGCCAACAAAAAGAACAGCAGGTTTCGCAACAGTCCCTCGTACAAAAACAAGCAGATATGCAAAAAGAGCGCGATGCGTTGGTTGAGCGCATCGCTACTATCAAAAAGAATAACGATTATATTGCCCTGGCCGATCCTCAGACACGAAAACTCTTTGCTGCTGTTGAACGCTCCACGGCGACTATTGATCGTATGAAAGCAGCAGGGCAGGACACAACAGATTATGAAAATAGATTGTGGGTTACACGGGGTATTTTGTTGTGGCGTGCTGCACAAGATTTTCCAGTGAATCTATCCTCGCTTGAAGATTCTGTTGCAGAAATGGATACAGCGATTGCAAACATTCAATCCAGTCACGAAAAAATTGCTTCTGTAATCGCGACCGGCCAGGATCTGGAACCTTTTTACGCGCGCATCCAAACCCAACAAGTGCAAGTAGAAAAGCAATTGCAAGATTTAAATAAAGTTATCGATGTACACGCAGAAAAGTTGCGCCAAAAAGTTGATGCACAGTTAATTGCGCACGAAAAGCGCTTGAGTCGTTATCTCGCGCAATCACACCTTGCTGTCGCGCGTTTATATGACACGGCATTAAGGAAGCAAGCGCAATGACAATAAAAAACTGGCTTGTTTGCACATCACCGTTGGTTTGTACCAGCTTGTTATTAACAAGCTGCCATATGTTCAGCCCCGATCGTAATACAGGTAAAACCCTGGCGGATTTACCGGCAGCGACTATGCCGGATGCCAAAAATACCGTTGCCCTGGTTGATAACACAAAAATTGAAGCAAGTTATCAAAAGGCGCTGGCTGCGGCTGAAGACCCTGTGTTGCGCCAACAAATTATGGCGCGCATCGCTGATTTCGAAATGACACGCAGCGAGCAGCAACAATTAAATGCCAATGATAGCGGGCATTATTTTGATAAACCTATTGCGCTGTATCGCGAATTAATTGAGATGCAGGAAAAATCCGGTCAACCCGTAAAGGGTGTAGAGCTGGACCAACTGCGTTATAAATTAGCTAAAGCGCTGTCAATGGACAGCCGAGGTGATGAAGCTGCAAGCGCGTTGGATCAATTGGCCAAAACCGCACCAACATCAACCTACATGGGCGAAACCCAATTCCGCCGCGCCGAAAAAGCCTTCTCTGATGGCGATTACCTCGCGGCAGAAAAACACTACAAAAGTGTTGCTGAAGATAAATCAAATCCCCTGCAACAAAACGCGCTTTATATGCAAGGTTGGGCAGAGTTTAAACGCGCTGATTACGATTTGGCGTTGAAGTCTTTTACCAAAGTTGCAGATCAATTATTAACACTGGCGCAAAAGCCGGAACAAGTTGCGCAAGCTGTTGAACAATTAAGCGGCGCGCAAAAAAATATGATGGAAGATACTTTCCATGTGATGAGCCTTTCCTTTTCCTATCTTGAGGGTGCGCAATCTATTATTGATCTGCAAAAAGAAATGGGCGATCGCGTATACGAACATTTGCTCTACGAAAATTTAGGCCAGCTTTATCTGGAGAAAAAACGCTTTAGCGACAGCGCAGAAACTTACAAAAATTTTGTGGAGCACAATCCCCTGAGTGATTTTGCCCCTGAATTCTCAATAAAAATGATCAGCGTCTATGAGCAGGGTAATTTCCCCAGTTTAATTTTGCCTGCCAAACAAGAATACGTTCAGCGTTACGGCATCAGCAGCAGTTACTGGACGCAGCGCAATGGTGTCATAGGTGTTACCGCAGCCAATTATTTGCATCAATCTTTGCAAGAGCTGGCAGAGTACGAACATGCACGCGCACAAGAATTTTCCGCAACCAATAAAAGTGAAGCAAAAGCGGCCTTTAGTCGTGCAGCAAGTTGGTATCGCGAATTTGTAGCTACATTTCCGAAAGATCCAAAAAATCCTGAGATGACATTCTTGCTCGCAGAATCACTCAGTGAATCTGGCGATTATCCGCAAGCTATTACAGCTTACGAACAAGTCGCCTATCAATACCAGGACAAAGATCACGGTGCTGATGCAGGTTATTCCATCGTATTGCTCGCCCATGAAATGGCGACAGGGCAAGCACTTGCTGAAACACAAAAATCTGCCTGGCAAGAACGTAAAACCAATTATGCATTACGTTTTGCCCAAACGTATCCTGCAGATTCACGTGCAGCCGCTGTATTAACGCAAGCCGCACAGGAATTACTTGCCCAAAAACGCTATGCAGAAGCTGCAACCGTTGCAGAAGAAATTATTAATTTAAAACCGCCTGCAGAAGCCAAATTGCAATTTACCGCGTGGTTAGTTTTGGGTCACGCCAGTTTCGACGATAAAAATTATGCCGGTGCGGAAAAAGCCTATTGGCAAGTATTAAATCTTCTACCTGCAAATACTCAAACTCCGGGTGCGCCGACAGCACAACAAATTCGCGAACGTATTGCTGCCAGTATTTACCAGCAAGCGCAGTCTGATTTAGTGTTGAGCCAAAAAGACGATGCAATAAAAAAATTGTTGCGCATTTCCGATGTGGCACCTGATACGGATATCGCCATTAAAGGCCGTTACGATGCCGGTGTTTATTTAATGGAGCAGCAAAAGTGGAGCGAAGCAGAACAGGTTTATTTAAGTTTCCGCCAGCAATATCCCAGGCATGAATTAACCGCATCTATTCCCGCGAAAATGGTATTGATCTATCAAAACCAAAGTAAGTGGGCGCAAGCTGCGAATGAATTAAGCATTATGGAACGCAGCAGCAATGATCCCGCGGTCAAGCGCCAATCGCTCGCAATGGGTGCGGAGTTGTATGAAAAATCCGGCAACAAATCCATGGCGATTGAACAGTATCAGCGTTACGCCAATGAATATCCTCGCCCGGTTGCTGAAGCCATGGAGGCTGAATTCCATCTCGCACAATTATACGGTGAAGTGCAGGATACCAAAAAACGCCAATACTGGTTGCAGCGCATAATTGATGCAAATGCATCGGCAGGCTCGCAAGGAAATGAACGCACCAAATATTTAGCTGCATCGGCAACCAATGAAATGGCAGATCTTCCTTATAAAGATTTTGCAAGTATTCCGCTGACCTTGCCGTTAAAACAAAGCTTGCAACGCAAACGCGCAGCGCTTGAAAAAGCCCTTAAAGCGCAGGAGGCCGTTTTGGCATTTGGTGTGGCGGAATTTACGACACAAGCGAGTTATCGTATTGGCGATATTTATGCACAGCTAAGTCGCGACTTGATGAAATCCGAGCGCCCTACAAACCTGGATGCAGCTGCACTGGAACAATATGATTTGTTACTGGAAGAGCAGGCTTATCCCTTCGAAGAAAAAGCAATCCAGATCCATCAGGCCAATGCGCAGCGCAGCGCTAAAGGAATTTATGATCAATGGGTGAAACGTAGTTATGAAGAATTAGCAAAACTTTTACCCGCGCGTTACAAAAAATCCGAATCGGTATTGGAGGTGAGCAATGAAATTCAATAAGTTATTGCTCATATCATTTATTATTGGATCGTTGTGCGCTTGCTCGTCCACTCAAAAGCGTTCGCCTGAAGCTGAAAAACCAGTCGAAATAAAAGCCATTGAAAAATCGTCCACTGCGGACACAAATAACAAAACTGAAGCGGATGCGTCTACGGCTGCTAAAGTTGCAGTTGTCTCCACTGTATTACCTGCGGGCCCCGCAACGCCTAATCCTTATTTGCAAAATCCGCAGAAATTCAGCGAACAAGTGGAAATTAATTTTCGCGATGCTGTTTCATCCATGCAGCAAAAAAATTGGGACCACGCTGAGTCGGTCTTGTTAAGACTTGCTGAAAAAAATCCCAAACTATCCGGGGTTTATTTGAATTTGGGGATTGTCTATCGCAATAAAGGCGAAACAGAAAAAGCGGCGGAAGCCTTTAATCGCGCTATAAACGCCAATATTAAAAACGTTGATGCCTACAATCAGCTGGCAGTGTTAAAACGGGAAGCGGGGGATTTTGCTGCTGCGGAAACCCTTTACCAAAAAGCACTCGCTATTTGGCCTTTTTTTCCCGAAGGCCATAAAAATATTGCGATTTTATACGATCTCTATTTAGGTAAGCCGGAGCAAGCTTTACCTCACTATCAAGCTTACCAGCAATTATTACCATCGCCTGATAAACAGGTGGATAGCTGGTTGGCAGATTTGCAGCGCCGGTTAAACAAAGGCAATGCATCTGAAAAGACAGAGGCAAAATAAATGCATATCAAATACACCATGTTGATTAGTTGCTTTGCAATGGGCGTGATGTTTGCGTCACCTGTTTTTGCGCAAGATGCGGCTGAACACAATAAAGAACCTGTTGCAGAAGATGCTAAAAAAGAAATGGCACCCGCTGTTAAAACAACAGATGTAAAACCAGAAACTACAAAAGCGCAACCGGGCAAAAAAATGGTGCAAGATGTAACCATTAATTTGCAAACCACGATTACCGGAAACCAGGAACAACCACGTGTGCTTTATATTTTGCCCTGGCAATCACCGCTGACAACAAGCGTTGATTTTGAACCGCTCGACAGCCAACAAAAAGCCATATTCAACCATGTGGAGCGCGAAGAATTGCGGCGCGAATTAGAATCAGCTGGCGAATTGCAGTAACTATTTTTAACTTATTATCTTTTAACCGTATTCATTTTTTAGTACAGAGGAATCTCCCATGACTTCAGCAACTGTTATTCGTTTCTTTCAAGATGGAGGCATTTTTATGTTTCCAATTGGAGCGATTCTTATTATAGGTACAGCGATTGTTATTGAGCGCTTTATCTTTTTAGGTAACGCAAAAAAAATGAATCGCGATGCATTTGATCGCATCCTGGCAATGCTGCAGAAGAAAGATTACCAGGGCGCGCTTAATGTCGGTAAATCTTCGGATGCGCCAGTTGCGAAAATTATCAGCGCAGGTTTGCAACGCATGGCGCAATCAAGTCGCCGTGAAGATATTGAGTTGGCAATGGAAGAAGGTGTGATGGAAGCGGTTCCGCGTTTGGAACGTCGCACAGGTTATCTGGCCACGCTTGCCAACGTTGCAACGCTGCTGGGGTTGCTGGGAACTATTTCCGGTTTGAGTGAAGCTTTCGGCGCGGTTGCCAATGCTGATCCTTCAGAAAAAGCGGCACTCTTATCTGCAAGTATTGCCGTGGCGATGAACGCAACGGCCTTTGGATTATTTACCGCCATTCCCCTGTTGTTGAGTCACTCATTTATCCAAAGTCGTACATTGGAAATTGTCGATAGCCTTGAAATGGCAGGCGTGAAGTGCATGAATATTTTAACGCACGCACAAGATTTAATGGCGAAGCAGCGCGCCGAAACTGGTTCGACTAAATAATTGTTGTTGCAACTGTCCATTCCATGAATCGATGGTAAATATCGCTTGGAAAAATAAAGTGATGCAATTTTTTAGTGAGTCATTGTCGGTTAGAGGTAAAACCAAATGCGCCGATTAGCAAAACGAAATGGCGAACATGCAGATGTGGACGTTACCGCGTTTATCAATCTGGTTGTGGTTCTGGTACCTGTTCTCTTGATGGGAATGGTGCTTTCGCACATCACAGTATTGGATTTGAAATTGCCGGACATCCCAGCTGCAAGCAGTGAACAACAAGAGCCACCTGCACAACTTGAGCTGATTATTCGTGCCGATTATTTTGATATTAATTATCCTGCTGGTATTCGATTAAAACGAATCGAAAAGAAAGCCAATGGAAAATATGATTTCGATAATCTGACACTTTATCTGCAAGAAATTAAACGGCAATTAAGTGATAAAGGTATCCAGAAGCGCGATATTTATTTGTTGTCGGAAAAAAATACAGATTACCAAACCCTGGTTGCGGTTATGGATACGGTGCGTTCGTATCGCACTGTGGTTGCAACATCGGTGGTTAATGCTGAATTATTTCCTGAAGTTTCGCTGGGTGATGCTCCTCCGCCTGAAGAACAGGTTCAAGCTATCCCGAGCGATCAGGGAGGTCAGCCATGAAAAAATCCATGCGCGCAAAACGTATGGCGAAACATCGCCAGCGTTTAAACGTTGTACCTAAATTAAATTTAGTACCTTTGATCGATTGCTTTACGCTACTCATATTTTTCTTGTTAATTAACTATTCTGCGGATGTGGAGGTTTTGCATTCGGATAAGTCGATCAAATTGCCTGCGTCCATTTCTGAAACCGCGCCGGGCGAAACGATTGTAATTACCGTGAGTGCTACGGATATTATTGTGTCTGGGCAACGTGTCGGCAGTATCAGCGATATGATGGCCAATACCGCATCAAAATTTGAACCGCTTGAAACTGAATTAAAATTTTTAGCCAGTAAAGCTGCACCCTTGACGGAGAAAGAAAAATCAGAAGGGCGACCAATTACTGTTTTAGGGGATAGGACAATTCCCTATGAGCAATTGAAAAAAATTATGGCAACCTGTGTTGCAGCAGATTATCGCAACATTGCCTTGGCTGTTTCGCATAAAGATGCGAGCAACAAGGTTTTGAACGCTGGTAGTACACCTGCGAGTGGAGGTTGATATGACAACTTATATTATATCAACCATGCAATTACCCTGGTCGCTCACGGATGATGACTCGCGTTTTAAAAAAATTCTTCTGGCAGCACTTGTTGTGTTTTTAGTGTTTGCAATTCCAATGACCATCATTAAGTTGCCAGAGTTAACGCGAAAAGAAAAAGCTGATTTGCCGCCGCAATTGGCGCGCGTTATGTTAGAGAAACAAGAGCTTCCTCCGCCAAAACCCATTGAGCCGCCTAAAGAAGAAAAAAAACAGGAAGAAAAAAAGCCCGTAGAGAAATTGGCGGAGAAAAAACCGGTAACGGCTAACACCAATAAACCAGTTGAAAACGCGAAAAATACCAATTCAAAAAGTGATGCAGTAGCAACGGCCAAAGCACAAGCCCAAGCGCAAATTTCTACTTTCAAAGATGATTTGATGGAAATGCGCGAAGCCTTGCAAACCAGTGCGGTAGAAACTGCATCGGCAACCGTGAGCAATGGTGCCGGGCAAGCGACACAGGTTGATCGCTCCATGATTAACAGCGGCCAAACCAAAGGCAGCGGCGGCATTAATGTTGGCGCTTACGCGAGTCACGATGTTGGTGGCGTTGCCTTATCGGGTCGTGAAACAATTAAAGTAAAAAGTAATTTGGCTGACGCAAGTAAAAAAGCTACAGGTGCAACGGGAAGTGGTGGCGGAAATAGTAATGGCGAAGGAGGTGCTGCGCGCAGTGAAGAAGAAATGCGTAAGGTTATGGAGCAATACAAAAGTTCTATTTTCTCGATTTACAATCGAGCGCTACGTGACAACGCTGCGTTACAGGGAAAAGTTAAATTCAAAATGATTATCGATCCATCCGGTCAAGTTGTGGAAGCAAGTATTGAATTTAGCGAACTAAAAGATCCCGCATTGGAAGCAAAACTTTTGGCAAAAATGAAATCAATCAGCTTCCCAGCCGCAAATGTAATACGCACAACGTTTTATCAAACACTGGATTTTTTGCCGCAGTAACACCCAGGCATTTTTCCTTTATTTATCGTCATCCCCGCAGGGGATCCAGTGACTTTATTAAGCAAGTCGCTGGAACGCCAGCCCGGTGGATCCCCTGCGGGGATGACGACTCCCTGGATATATATTTCTCTAAATTCTTTTTTAATGCTCACGATCATCAATGAGTTTTAAGATTGATTATTTAAAAAATCACCAAAGGCGGTTCTTGCAAAGCCGCCAATTGTTCGCGCAATTCCAAAATATGCTCTGCCCAATAGCGATCGGTATTAAACCACGGAAAATGTTTTGGGAATGCCGGGTCTGCCCAGCGGCGGGCAAGCCATGCGCTGTAATGCATAATGCATAAGGTTCGCAGCGCTTCAATTAATTGTAATTCTGCAAAATCGAAATCACAAAACTCCTGATAGCCTTCCAATATTTCCAAGAGTTGCGCAGTTTGCTGATCGCGCTCACCGGACAGCAGCATCCATAAATCCTGGATGGCGGGGCCGTTGCGAGCATCATCAAAGTCAACACAGGACGGTGCTAAATTGTGCATATATTCATAATGACTACTTCATCACATTCTGACGGTTGACTGTCTGTGAAGCAAGAAGCTAAGCTTCGTGTGCATTTTCCTGACGAATTTGCAACATTGAAGTTAAATATAAAAATTTAATTTAAGGAATTTATGATGAATATATCAAAAATATCTCTCTTTCTATTTTTTTTCATAGTAACACCTCTCGTAAAAGCGCAAACCATAGTTGTTACAGCTCAACGTCAACCTGACCAGGGGCTTATTGCTGCGTCGCAGCAGAACTCTGGCCCAATGATAGGGGGTAACCAAGGGGGTTACGGATCAGCTGGCATGAACGACGCCATGGCCGCAAGAGCAGCGGCAGAAAAGCAAGGTTGTTTGAATGGTGTTGCACAGTCATTTACTCAATCCTGTGAGGACAAAGCAAGTGCTGTAAAACAATCAAACTATCAGTCGTGTAATAAGCAGGCTCAGTATGGTGGATTAATCGGATTTGCTGGAGCCGCAGGTGTTGGTTTGGCTACTGCACTTTCAGGACCTGTTGGTTGGGTTGTAGGAGCTGTTTCACTGATTGGAGGTGCGGGCGGCACTTGGTATAGCTTTGGTGCAGCTAGTTGCAGAGATTCAGCTGACCAAGCATATGAATATAATATTAAAACTGCTTGTCCTAACTATGTAAAAAATGCCCAATCTATCTATTGTCCCAAATAAGATAAATGTATAGGAGGTGGCTCATGAGTAAATGGATAAAACCTGGACGCTGGAAAGTAGCAATTGGTGTAACTTTGATGTTATGGGCGGTGCTATTTATTATTCTCCGAATAGGATCTGAATCAAATAATCCTTTAGCTGCATCAAATATAAACCAAAAACCTGCTAATTTAGGAATACAACTAAAGTCCGAAATGTTGAAGACAAATACTCTAAATGAAGACGATGCTTCAAAGAATAATAAAAATCCACGAACTGCAACAGAAATTGCGGTTGTTGACTCATGGTTTAAAAAAGTAGGCTACGATGCTAATAATTTGGGTGTATACCAAAGTTATTCGGATAAACAGTTACTAGATTTGGCGGAAAAAGGAGATATTAATGCCTTACAAGTGATTAGTGAAAAGTATATAAGTGAAGGTAATGGCGCTGCTGCTAAACCTTATGTTGACAAAGCTATTATATATGGATCGCTAAATGCAATATCAAAAGCCGCAATTATCTCAAGTCCACCAATTTATGAAGGCACGCAAATTCCTTATGATGAATCCAAAGCGCAAATAAAAGAATCTTTTGCTTACAATGAGTTATTGAGATTTAGAGGTGATGATCATGCGGCAGATGTTTATAAAAAATCACATTTGGAGTTGTTTGAAAGTATATATGGTCGAACTCATTCAATGTCTATTGATGATGAACAATGGATTCAATCTAGGGCAAAAGAGCTATATGATCAATATCAGGCTGAGCGTTATAAATTAGGGCTAGGAGATTTTGATAATGAAACACCTCAGGAAGTAATAGACTTCATGAATAAATAAATTTATTTGCGATTAAATTAGAGATGATCTTAAATAAAAATGATGTCAACATATTGGTTGCAATGGAAAAAAATCTTGTTGGCCTTATCAATTTTGATAATTGGTGCCCTTACTCTGATGCCGACTGTGATTTCAATTTATAAACATAACCGAATAGCCCAATTTGAAAGTGTTCCAGTATCAAATAGTTCGCCAAGTAATGGCATCAATAATCAAACGATGATTAAGAATATTGGTGAACCAAAAGAGCTTACAGATTTGGAGCCACAATCATTGCAGCGCAAACGCACTGCAACAGAAATAGCCGTTGTTAAAGAATGGTTGGGTAAGGCGGGATATGATCCAGAAAAAAGAGTTGGGTATCGCGCCTACTCCGATCAAATACTCAGTGATCTTGTAAAAAATGGCGATACGATTGCTATGTATGTAATGGAAGAGCGAGCTATTGATGCAGGTGATATTTCCAAAGCTAAAACCTATGCAGAACTTGGTATAGCGTATGGATCGCTTCGATCAATCAATTCCATGGCAATCTATACTGAGCCAAGTTTTAGTGGTTTTCCCATTGAAACTGCAAAAGCTCAACTAAAAGAAAATCTTGCCTATTTGGAGCTTTTGTCCATCAGAGGTGATTCTCAAAGTGCCGCTTTAAAGAGGAACATTAATTTAAAGTTGTTTGAGCAGGGTTATGGACAAGAAAACTCATTGAATAGCGAGGATGAAAAATGGATCCGCGCCAGGGCTTTAGAGTTATATGATCACTATCGAACTGAGCGGATTAAGTTGGGCTTGGGTGATTTTGATAATAGCACTCCTAAAGAAGTCACTGATCTTTTTGGAAAATAGTTTTAAAGGAGTAACTATACAAAGCCGCACAAAGTGCGGCTTTTTTGTGAAGAATCTGCATATTGCCCTAAATGAAATATATGGAGAATAAAATGATTGCAACATATTGGCCACAATGGAGAAAAATCTTATTTGCCTTGTCAATTTTGATGGCTGTTGCCTTTGCTTTGATGCCGACTATATTGTTAATTTATCAAGGTGACCGAATAGCTCCACTGGAAAATATTCCTGTGGCAAATAATTCGGTGAGTAATGGCATCAATAATCAACTGGTCAGTATCATCAGGGAGCCCAAAAAGATTGCTGGTTTAGCGCAGCCATTCTTGCAACGCAAGCGCACAGCAACAGAAGTCGCAATTGTTAAAGAATGGATGAGCAAGGTTGGATATGACCCGGAAAAAAAAGTTGGGTACCGCGCCTACTCCGATCAAATACTCAGTGATCTTGTAAAAAATGGCGATACGATTGCTATGTCTGTAATGGAAGAGCGGGCCATTGATGCAGGTGATATTGCTAAAGCTAAAACCTATGCGGAACTTGGTATAGCGTATGGATCACTTCGATCAATTAAATCCATGGCAATCTATACTGAGCCAAGTTTTAGTGGTTTTCCCATTGAAACTGCAAAAGCTCAACTAAAAGAAAGCTTTGCCTATTTGGAGCTTTTGTCCATCAGAGGTGATTCTCAAAGTGCCACTTTAAAGAGGAGTATCAGTTTAGAGTTGTTTGAGCAGGGTTATGGACAAGAAAACTCATTGAATAGCGAGGATGAAAAATGGATCCGCGCCAGGGCTTTAGAGTTATATAATCACTATCGGGCTGAGCGGATTAAGTTAGGTTTAGGTGATTTTGATAATAGTATTCCTAAAGAAGTCACTGATCTTTTTGGAAAATAGTTTTAAAGGAGTAACTATACAAAGCCGCACAAAGTGCGGCTTTTTTTAAAATCATTACCGCAGATAGTTTATTAACTTCAGGGGGAGAGGGTTTATGTGAAAGGGTAGCCTGTTGCAACTATTTATATAACTTTGATGTGTGCAGGGCTGTTTATAGCTCTGTACATAGGAATTGAATCAGCTAATCTAGTTGCGCTGATATAAACCAAAAGCTTGCTAATTTAATGCGTAAATAAAATAAGAAGCGTATCCAAAATGAGAAAGTCCTAAAATGAAATGGAAACAATATACAGCTGTTATTTTGATAATCACTACGCTGGCAATTGCATATTATTTTTTAATTGATAAGGAACCTTCTATTTCCAATTTGCCGGAACAGTTATCGGTTTCGAATCATCAAAAAGCTGATGATCTACATCCGGAAAAATTAAAACCGTTTAATGACGAGAAAAAAACTACACCAACAAAAAACGAATTTTCTGCAGTTGATGCTAGGGAAGCTGCTGAGTGGATGCGAAAAAATGGCAGATACACTAAAGATGAAAGAGATGATTATCAATATTATGATGATAAAACGTTGGAGTCATTAGGGCAGACGGGAGATATAAAAGCACTGACGATTCTTGGCTCAAGGTATATAACTGAATATCGAGATACACAAAAAGCTTCGTATTATTACGATCTCGCAGCTATAAGAGGATCGATACACGCAATAGCCGCACTTGAAATCATTAATGCTCCAAATCCGATGCAAAGTGCGAGTGAAAGAAGAGCATCTGCTCTTGATGCTTTGTCCTTTAGCAAAGCGATTGAATTGCGTGGTGATGAGCATTTTTCCAAATTGGAAAAAGAGAAAATAATTCAAGGATATGAACAAGTGTTTGGTGAAAAACTATTACTGTCTTCTGACGATGAAAATATAATTGATGAAAAAGCCAATCAATTATATAAGAAGTGGATTGTAGAGCGTCAGACTTTAGGATTAGGAGATTTTGATAATACTCAGCCAGAAGGTTTGAAAAAAATTTTTAAGTAATTAGAGGTTTTGAATTTTAATCCGGTTAAATCGGTTTAATTACTAAAATATGGTTAATGGCGGTTCTTGCAAAGCCGCCAATTGTTCGCGCAATTCCAAAATATGCTCTGCCCAATAGCGCTCGGTATTGAACCACGGAAAATGTTTTGGAAATGCCGGGTCTGTCCAGCGGCGGGCAAGCCATGCGCTGTAATGCATAATGCGTAAGGTTCGCAGCGCTTCAATTAATTGTAATTCTGCAAAATCGAAATCACAAAACTCCTGATAGCCTTCCAATATTTCCGAGAGTTGCGCGGTTTGCTGATCGCGTTCCATAAAACGACATCTGGGTATCGTAATTGAAAATGTGCGGAAGAAACTTAAGAACTGGATACTGAGTGTAAGAAGTTGGTTTTCACTTACAGGGCTCCACAGACTGTTGATTTGCAGCGTAGCTTGACCCACTTTTTTCAAAACTGGCCCAGAATAAAAACAGAATAACTCGACAAGCATTTAGCTTTAAGGTTATTTCCTGTGGGTCAAAATTCAACGCAAAATTGGGTCAATTCCAAGCGCAAATTAACATCCAGTATCACTAATTATAGAAACCGACAGCCTGGCGTCGTGATTTTTGCATTTATGGATATGTAAAAATATTGAGAAATTTTTTAAGAAATGTTAAATTTCCGCCAATAAAAGCAATAAGCCTTAACAGGTAATGTAAAGGCTTAGGAGCAGTTAGGTAAGGATTAAGGATTTACCGTGGAGATTTTCTTCCAATTTTCCTATCATCTTTTTTTCACTTTCTCCATTCGCTTATTCCCTCGAAATGCTTCGCCATGCGGCAGCGTTATGGGATTCTTATTGTCTGAATAATAATACTATCAATGAATTTTTTAATGGATTTTCCGGAATGAAGCTTTCAATCTTACGTTTGTGTTTGTCAAAATTTCGAATGGCTTTAGGTGAGCGATCCAAAGGTTTCATTCAGAAATCCCGCAGCTATAAAAAGCTTTCTTCGCGAGGTCTCCGTTGTGGGCTGCTTCAAATACTGTTAATCAGTGTGTTAGGTTTATCCTATGCTAGTGCGAATGCTCAAACTATTAGTGTAAGTGCGACAAGTGCGACCACGTTAAAGATCCAAATTAGTAATGTTTATGTTTGGACAATCGAAGAATATGTGAATGGTTCGTGGAAGTCGTTAGTTAACGGAAATGCCAATAGCCCATATACATATACATATACGCGCTCTGGGGGTAGTTACAGCTTTCGTCTCTATAACTGTTACCCTCAGCAAAACGGATGCAGCTATTCCTCTAGCCAAGGGGTGACTCTGGCAGGCAACACCCCTCCGAATCCGCCCCCTGTAAGCACCAGCATTGGAAATGGCGCTGTTGTGGTGAGTTGGACGGCATCTACTACGGGGGCGACCTCGTATCAGTTGTCTCGCAATGGAACATCATTAAGTCCGGCGACATCTCCCTATACAGACAAGGGTGTGTCTCCGGGAACTACGTATACTTATAGTGTCATCGCGTGTAATGCCAGCTCACAATGTTCAACTGCTGGTACCTCATCAATATTATACCCCGCTGTTCCAGCTGCACCGACCATTTCGTCGTCGGTAAGCGGAGCCAATGTCGTATTAAACTGGACGGCACCTACGGGGGCGACCTCGTATCAGTTGTCTCGCAATGGAACATCATTAAGTCCGGCGACATCTCCCTATACAGACAGGGGTGTGTCTCCGGGAACTACGTATACTTATAGTGTCATCGCGTGTAATGCAGCCTCCGTATGTTCAGCCGCTGGCAGCACAACAATTGCTGTTCCTCCTATCCCTGCTGTACCAACCGTTTATGCCAATTTCGGTGGCGCCACAGCAACAATCACATGGTCGAATCCTTCTGGGACAACATCTTTCCAGGTACAACGCAACGGTTCGACTGTTAGCTATACCGGTACGTCTTACTACGATAATCAACTCTCGGGTGGCGGTACTTACACATACGCTGTGAAAGCGTGTAACGTTAACAATCAATGCTCCGCCGCGGGCAGTGCAAGTCTGGTGGTGCCAAGCGGTCCTTTATTCCAGGTAGACGTGACGAGTAATAATACCTTCAGGATCACCGTTGGGAATGTGTATTCCTGGAATCCACAAGAATCTACCGATGGGGGCAATACCTGGAGTAACCTACCTAGTGGAAGTGCCACCAGTGGCATCACATCAGTCGACTATCAACGCCCTCGTGGCACATACTACTATCGCTTGTATAACTGTTATCCTGTGACCAACGGATGTAGCACTTCTTCATCTAAATCCATTTACTTAGCTGGAAGTCCAGCTCCTGCCACACCCTCTCCATCGGGATCGTACAGCGGCTCTACCATCACAATCAGTTGGAATCAACTATCAGGGGTTTCCTATAAGGTGACTCGCGATGGCGCAAGCGTAACGCCTACCGGCGCGACTTACGTGGATTCTGCTTCAGCAATGGGAAGTGTCCACACCTACACGGTCCAGGCTTGTAATGCTACTGGCGAATGCTCGACAGCTGCCTCCATTACTTATGGACTTCCGCCCGTAGTCCCTACAGTGACTCCCACTCTGGGCAATGCCTCGGTAATTGTGAATTGGAGCGCTCCGGCGGGTGCTGTTAGGTATGAAATATCACGTGGAGGTACGGTTTTGGCTGGAGCTTCACCTGCTTATACCAGCACGTCGTTGACAGATTCTTCGGTAGTGGCAGGCACGACTTACACCTATTCGGTAGTGGCCTGTAATTCGAAAAACCAATGCTCGTCCGCCGGAACTGGCAGTATTGTGTATCCGGCAGTGCCGAGCGTTACCACTTTTGGAACAGCTGTTAGCGGAGCTACCGTTGTTGCCAGCTGGACGGTATCCGCAGGTACCCACCATGTACAGCTTTACCGTGATGATAGGCAGCTGTCCGCAAGTTCATCACCCTATCCGGATGCGGCGGTAGCCGCTGGTAATAGTTACACCTATAAGTTGGCTGCCTGTAACGCCGCTAATTTGTGTTCTGCATTTACCTCCTCGCCTATCAGCGTAGCTGCCATACCAGCCATGCCGACAGTAAATGCCAGTTTTGCAGGCGTGGTAGCCACCGTGACCTGGAATGTGCCTGATGGTACTAGCTCGTTTCAGGTACAGCGTAGCGGTTCTAATGTTGCGTTTTCAGAAAATTCGCTTGCTGATTGGTTGAGTACACCTGGCACTTACACTTATACGGTTAAAGCCTGTAACGTAAATAATCAATGTTCGACGGCAGGAAGCGCACAGGTCGTTGTCCCGACTGGTCCAATGTTCCAGGTAGACGTTACCGGGAACAATACGTTCAGAATGCTTTTAGCCAATGTATATACATGGGAGTTGCAAGAGTCGAGGGATGGTGGAACGAGCTGGTCCAGGGTAGATGCAGGTGGCACCACCACCGGGGTGAGTCAGTTTAGCTACAGTCGTGCGGGCGGTAGTTACTCTTACAGAATTTATAACTGTTACAACGTTAGTGGCTGTGGTTACACAGCTTGGCAATCGATCACTCTGCAAGGCACGCCTGCGCCAGCGGCGCCCAAAATTTCCGCATCGATCAGCGGTTCAAATATCAATGTGAGTTGGAACGAAACGGGATATTTGTACAAGTTTTATCGACGACTTGATCCAGATGCGTTTGTGTCTTATACGGCATCCTCACGACTCGCCTTTTCCGAAACAGGTGTAGCGGGTGCTTCGTACCAATACGGTGTCCAAGCGTGTAACGTAACGGGAGAGTGTTCGGATATTTCGAGAGTGGATATAAAAAAAATAGCGAACCCGTCAAGCGTGTCTGCCGCACTCAACCCCAGGACGGCCATCGTAGTCGCCTCGACTGCCGCTGTGACAAACGCTACTCAATACAACGTTCAGCGGCAGCTCGTTGGCTCAGGGAGCTGGTCACCTGTTTATTCAGGACCTAGTAACACTCCATCATTGCCACCATTGACGGTTGCTGGCTCGTACATTTATCAAATCCAGGCATGTAATACGCCCGCAAACGATTGTTCTGCCTGGGTGCAAACCAATTCGATTATCGCAACGGCACCAACGGCACCGTCACTAACGCTACCAGCAAACTCTGACGCTAGCAGTTTTACGTTATCGTGGGTCGATGTTCCAAACGCTGCGTCTTACACTATCACCGAATTGACTAACGGTGTTCAGACCAATGTCGTTAGCCAGGCAGGTACCTCTTACTCGGTATCCAATAAATCAAATGCTACCTATACCTACAAGGTTTACGCAACAAACCCCGTAGGCTCCAGCTCGATGGGAAGCGCAAGTATTAATGTCGCCGTGATTGGCTCGTTGGGAATTACGACCGCCATTATGAATGGCGCAACGGGGGTGGCTTCCCTTTACATAGGGGCTGCAAATGGAGCGACCCGTTACGACGTACAGCCCATGCTTAATGGGACAAACTACGGAGCTGTGCAAAACGTTATCTCAACGTCTCCTGTCCTACCCGCAGTTTCTACTGCTGGAAGTTATAGCTACAAGGTTACGGCCTGTGCGGTTGTGGGTTCGTACACTAATTGCGGAACCCCGGTTACCACCAATGCTGTTACCTTGGCTGTTCCCTCTGTTACTACTTTCGTGACCCCGACACCCACTGCAAGTGCAGACGGAAGTTATTCGTTTAGTTGGAACGCCTCACCCAATGCGTTGAATTATGTGGTGAACGAGAATGGGGTTGATCTAACACCAGTTATTACGTCTCCATTGACGTTTTCCGCCTCAGGGAAAGCAAACGGAACATATGTTTACAAGGTCAAAGCATGTAATGTCAGCGGATGTTCTGCTTATGGTTCTTCCATCAGTATCAATGTTGCGCAAATAGGATTACCGTCCAATATAGTCGCAAGCCTGGATCAATCGACAGGCGTTTCAACAATTTCCTGGGCGGCTGGGCAAAATGCATCGACCTATAAGGTGCAGGCCAAACTTAACAATGTGAATACTGGCTCAGCGTTAACCACAAGTGCGACTTCACTCGTGCTGGATCCTTTAACCCAATCTGGCACTTACACCTACGGTGTTTCAGCCTGCGTCACGGTAGGCGCCACAACCAATTGTTCGGCTGAGGCTATCTCAAATGCAGTGATCCCTCAGCAGCCTAATGCCCCTACCGTGGATGCTCCTTTTGCCAGTGATACCGGCGCTTACAGCGTTACATGGAATCGAAGCGTGGGCGCTACAAGTTACAAGCTTTATGAAAATTACCTACTTATTTATTCTGGAAATGACATTGCCAAGACGTTTGGTTTTCTTGAAGCACGCGCCACGGGTTACTACATGTACCAGGTGCAAGCTTGTAAGGTGGTTTGTGGCTCGCTTAGTAATGTGGCAGCCACCACGGTCACGCGCAAGAGCGCTGGTTCAGGTGAAGGTAGTAGCAGTTCTTCGTCGTCAAGTTCTGGCACGAACATCAGTACCGGTTCTTCGTCGTCAAGCTCTGGCACGAACATCAGTACCGGTTCGGGCGGAGGCTTTAGTTCAAGCCCGGCGTTAAGTGCGGAGTTAACCAATGGCGTAGTGTCTGATCCTGCCGATACTACCGCTCCGTCCGGCGATCCGGTGGGTACCTTGGCCGCGCAGTTTCGGGTTAACGAATCCGGTGCAGCAACTTACAGTGTGCCAATAACCGTTCCCGACGGAATTGCGGGCGTAACGCCTCACATCAATCTGCTTTATTCAAGCCAAGGTGGCAAAGGTCTGCTTGGAAAGGGTTGGACGATCGGAGGATTAAGCGAAATTTCCCGTTGCCGCCAAACCCTTTTGCAAGACGGCCAAGCCTACCCAATTTCCTGGAGCGCTAATGATCGTTTCTGCCTTGATGGGCAACGACTGATGCTTGTGCCAGGATCTGGTGCTTATGGTAGTGATGGCAGCAAATACAAGACTGAATTAGATACCTTCGTCACAGTGACTTCTGTGGGGGGAACTGCCGGTAATCCTGATTATTTCACGGTTGAAGCAAAAGATGGCTCCGTATCCACCTACGGTGGTGCTGGCACCGATGCGTCGGAAGTCAATACGACCAAAGGTGTTATCACATGGTCCTTGAAAACGTTCAAAGATAACGTCGGCAACCCAATTTCCTACGTTTACGACGGCGATGCGACCGACCACAAGATACGGCAAATTAATTACGCCTACGGCGACAAGAACGCAGCTTCGACGGCTGGCGCCTACATTGCGTTTGATTACGAAGATCGTGATGATATTTCCCGGGGTTATGTGGCCGGTGGTGAAGTAAAAATTACCAAGCGTCTTAAAACCGTCAGTGTATACAACGGAATCGTACCTGTGCTGGCACGCACTTACACAGTTACCTATGAGCCGCCACCGGTTTATACCAACTCTTATACCTATTCAAGTTTGGTGAAGTCTGTGCAAGAGTGCGGGAGTGATGGTAAATGTTATCCCGCCACGAGTTTTACCTGGAATAAGCCTGGAGAGGTAGTGAACTTTGGTCCCAACGTGGGTGATATTACGTTGGGTACCGGGCTTAGCAATTACCAAATGCTCGACATAAACGGTAACGGACTTACGGACTTCGTTTGGTCGCGCTTCGAAGGTGGCGTCTGGTATGTTTATTACAAACTGGATGTTGGGTCCAAAATGCCATCGGTAACGCAACCTAGTCTGAATGGAACTTTCCTTTACTCCTACGTTGATAGCTCAGGCGCGAATCCCCCAAAATTTATCTCTATAGATTACAACGGCGATAGTCACCAGGATCTACTGGTTTACAGGCTCGAATCCAATAACACCATGCAATGGAAGCTCTATTTGTCCGTGCCGGATGAAACGGGTTGGCATTTGGCTGCCTCAGATGTCGTACTTCCTTTCGCAACGGTGAAAAATCTAAGTGCGGGCGATGTTGATTCTGATGGATTACTGGAGGTCATGGGCATTTCTGTTGCTGGAGACGCTATTGATGTGTATGGGCTATTTCCGCAGTATTCGGCTACGGACCCCCAATACAATACAACGAGTACGCGTTATAAATTTTCAGGTGCTGGCCCGTATCGTCTAATAAATGCCCCTGCGGATGACAAAACACCTGATCGCACAGCTGACGATTCGTTGGTGTTTGCCGATTTCAACGGTGACGGTCGAACGGATGTTGCCGTTAAATACACCGGTACGGCGGGTGCTGACGACCTATCGTCCTATAAGATCTTTGTGGCGAATGCAAATTACCAGTTTGAGTATTACGCAACGATTGATGAAGCTGGTGGTACCTATGGCCATAGGGTCGGCAAACTTGTTGCAGGTGATATCAACGGGGATGGATTAGCGGACGTTATTTACTATCAGGAAAACTGCGATAACGTTGGATTTACCTTCTGTAACCACCCAACCAAAACCTGGCGTTATCGCCTGAATACCGGTGATGGGTATCTTCCGTCCGTTACTATCCCGTCGGTACCAGAGAATATAAGCTTCGCTGATATCAACCATGACGGGTTGATGGACATTTTTTATACCATTCCTACGTCAGACTCGAATTATAAGGATCTTTGGGTTCGATATTGGAACCCAAAAACGAACGCCTTCGTTGCTACCGTACTGTTCCCCTCGGTGCAAAAGGACATTAATTATCAGTTCGTCGATGCCAACGGTGATGGTTGGCCTGATGCTGTGGCGATTGGCCAAACTCTGGGCTCTACCACTCAGCATTTGATCGTCAATGGTGGCGGCTATCGAAACAATGCAGCAGGCATAATATCGTCTGATCAAATCACCTCCATTACTGATGGATTAGGCAACATAACCAACATTACTTATGAGCCCTTGGCTCGCTCGACTAAGTACTCGCCCATCGGTGATATTAAAAGTACCGATGCAAGTTTCCAAAGTTGCCACGGGGTAATCCCCAATCAATTTGGCCCTGGAAGTCCCCCAACTCCAGCGGGATGTACCACAATTCCTAAATGGAACATTGACTCCAGTAGCTATTACCAGCAGGTAAACAATCCCTTCAAAGAGCTGATTGATTCAGGGCAGCTGAAGCCGGAAGATCGCAATTATGCCCCGGTATTTGAAGTTATTGGCCCTGTTACGCTGGTAACGGCGGTGGAAAGTATTGCTCCCACGGCATCGGAAACAGCCGTTCGCACGATTGATCAAACCGCTAAAACGCATCTGGATTATTCGTATAAACATATGCGCATGCAGGCCGGGGGCAGAGGCATGCTCGGGTTCGATTCGTTAACGACGACGGACGCGCAAACCGGTGTGTCAACCGAGACTCGCTATCGCCAGGACTGGCCATATATTGGCTCACCACTCCAAACAACGGTACAGACCAGTAATGGAAAACTACTAAGCCGCGCGATTAATACCTGGGATCGCCGCCTGGTAAGTGGATCGAACGGGAAAGGTAATCGCTACCAGCCTTACATTAAAAAGAGTGTTGAAGAGTCCTATGCGTTTAATTCCGATGGCTCGGGTACTACGTTAAATACTGATGGTACGGTGAGCAGTAATGCGCTTCAAACCGTTACGACCGACACAGTAATGACAGACGATGATTATGGAAATGTCGATCTGTTAACCGTTACTACCTCGGGTAATGGTAATACGCTCGTCAAACAAACGGATAACAACTTCTCCGGTACGGCTTGGGAACAGCGTATGGGGAGGATGAAATCCGCCACTGTGACTACCAAGCGTAACGGTGATACGGATACATCGCGTACAGTAAGTTTTACTTATTATCCTCAAGGCGGAACTGAGAATGGGTTGCTGCATACCGAAACGGTTGAGGAAGGAACCGATAATGAGTTGATGACTCTCTACGGTTACGACAGCTGGGGGCATAAGTCCCAAGTCAGTGTAAAAGGCTTGGCTGAGCCTGGTCGTAAAGAAACGAGAACAACCATTAATAGTTACAGTACAGATGGGCGCAACCTTACCACTACGACTACGGGTGAGGGTGATTTGCAGCAATCATCAGCGGTCACTGCCTGGGATGCGGCGACCGGCCAGCCTACGTCCGTCACCGACACCAATAACGTCAGCGCCCAGGTCTATTACGACTCCATGGGTAAGGAATATTTACGTGTGGACGGAACGGGAGCCTGGAAGCGTACCGACACAATTTTTTGTGGAAGTAGCTGTCCAACAGGTGCGAAGTTCTATACGAAAACTCGTGTATCGGGTGGCGGGATTGCAACGAATTATTTTGATTCACTGGGTCGCACTATCAAATCAAGTAAGGTCGGTTTCGACGGGACGTTAATCCACACCGAAACCGAGTACGACAAGCTAGGCCGTGTAAAACGTCAAAGCCTTCCGTACTTTGAGGGACAAGCTACCGCAGGCTGGACGACGAATAATTACGACATATTAAGTCGAGTTACGTCTGTAACGCACCCGGATGGATCTGAGTCATCCAGTACTTACAATGGTTACGACACCACATTGACAAATGCGTTAGGTCATAGCAAGACAGAAACACGGAATGGGTTGGGTCTTCTGGTTGGCGTTACTGAAAATAACAATGACACTACAAAAACGTCCGCTATTGTTTATAAATACGACGCTAATGGCAATTTGTTATCCGTAACAACCTCGGCGTCTGATGCGACAAATGGCGATGTGACAATTCGTATGTGCTATGACTTGTTGGGTCGTAAGATCGGTATGCTCGATCCTGACAAGGGTGGCTGGT